>SCPO01000004.1_pt1:1302500-1894694 | contig 1894694 bp, 1754 predicted proteins | sample 6106821 | NCBI WGS metagenome assembly SCPO01 (sample SAMN10720448, study PRJNA508395) | human gut metagenome | isolation source: Participant 2 stool, 0 month | host: Homo sapiens | collected 2017 | reverse complement strand
CGTTTCCGGGGAGTGCTTTCGCGGATCCAGCCGTCAGCATAGAGGCGGTCCAGACAGAGATCGGCGTCGCTGCCGTAAGTAGCATACAGATAAGACGGCATCTTTGCATGCACCGGTTTGCCGTCAAAATAATCCAGTATGAGTATCTCACGTACAGAAAGACCCACTCGTCCCGCCTCCTTCTCATCATACTTTATTTTTTAGTATAGCAAAACAAAAGTATGATTAAAAGTCATAAACACAAACCACAGGAAAATTTTTGTCCCTGCACCTAAATTCCGAAAAGCGCTTTTTATCTTATCCCATATCCGGCATCCGGAATTTAATTTCCGCCCTTCGATACTAAACGCCCACGTGCGTCCCTACGGCACTGAAAACGGGAAGCAGGACGGAAAATATGATTGCCGCTGTTACAAGACCTACAAAAAGCAAAAGAGAAGGTTCCAGAATCTTTCTGAATCCTGTCAGTTTCCTTTTCGTTTCCTCTGTCATAAGGCGGGCGCTCCGCTCCAGAAAGAGAGGAAGCCGCCCGCTTTCCATTCCTACATGGATCATGCGGGCAAGGGCGGTATCGCCAAAGGATCTTTCCATGCTCTGGGCAAAATCGCCGCCCCTCTCTATATCCTTTTTTATTTTCAGCAATTCTTCTTTTACGGCGCCGTTATCCGTTATGTCCGCTATATCAGCAAGGGCGTCGGACAAGGTTTTCCCGCTTTTCAAAAGTGCCGACAGGGCAAGCGTCACACGGATGAGGTACAGCCTCCGGATAAAAGGGAAGCGGAAAAGAAATGCGTCTGTACTTCTTTTTCCCCGTTCACTTCGTAACCAGACGACACCGCCGACTGCACCCAAGAGAAGTTCAACAAGAAAATAAAACCCTTTTTCCTGTAAGAACAGGCCCAAAGCAAGCGCCGCCCTCGTCACCGCCGGAAGCGGTATGTCGAGGGCGTCAAAAAGCGCGGCAAAGGACGGCAGTATGACAGTAAGGATCAATGCAAATACAAGAAAGGAAAAGAAGAGAACAAAAACAGGATAGGAAAGAGCCGACTTCATACCGGCAATAAATTCTTCTTCCTTGCGATAGCACGCGGCGGCCAGGCGGAGCTGTTCCGGAATCGTTCCCGACAGCTCGCCTACCTGCAGAAGGGCCGTAAAAAAAGGCGGAAACGCACGGGATCCCGCAAAACTTTCCGCAATGGAGTGCCCTGCTTCGATGGTCGCCTTGATCTCGCCCAGAAGAATCTCTTCTTTCCCGCTCCGGCCGCCGCCAAGGATGTCCAAGGTTTCGGTTACGGGAATCCCCGCGGAAAGAAGTGATTCCCATTCTTCCGCCAAATCGGCGAGACGGCGTCTTTTGAAAAGGGACACTTTTTTCTTTTCTCCCGTTTTTCTGATGGTCATCGGGTGCAGCCCGCGGCTTCTGAGTTCATCCGCCGCTTCTCTTTTGCCGGCAGCCGCCACTCTTCCTTCTTCTACTTCTCCGCTGTCAGCGTACGCTTTATAAAGGAACTCCATTTTACTCTCCCGCCAAATATAAAAGTTCTTTTCGTTCTTTTTCTGTCACGCCCTTTACCTTGTATGCCGCCTGGCGCAGAGTGCGCATGTCATTCACACCCGTTTCCATATAGGACAGGACCTGTGCTTCTTTTCCTTCGCGGATGAGGTTCGCCACGGCAGGGGTATTTGTCAGAATTTCACGGAGCAGTACGGTTTTAGTTCCCATCCGCCAAAGTCTTTGCGCCGACACGCAGCGGAGGACGGAAGAAATAATCAGGCGCACTTCACTTTGTTCTTCCGCCGGAAATACATGCACCATGCGGCCGACGGCTTCCAGAGCGCGCCCATTGTGGAGCGTTCCCAAAACGAGATGCCCTGTTTCTGCCGCGGTAAGCGCCGCCGCTATGGTTTCCCTGTCCCGCATTTCCCCTACGGCAATGACATCAGGATCCTCGCGGAGAGATTCGCGGACACCCTCGGCAAAACTTACCGCGTCACGACCGATTTCCCGCTGGCGGACAAGGGATTTCCCCGCGGAAAGGACATACTCCACAGGATCTTCCAAGGTCACGATGTGACGCGCTTTTTCCTTACCGATTCCTTCCAGTACTCTTGCCATGGTGGTGCTTTTCCCGCTTCCTGTAGGGCCTGAAAAAAGGACAAGGCCGGAGGATAATTTTGCAATCTTCTCAAACCATTTTTCATCAGGATCTTTTTCCACACGGTCAAGCACAGGCAGCACACGGAGCGCCGCGCAGTCTTTTCCGCCCGCCCGGTACAAATGGAGGCGGAACCGATTTTCTCCTATGGAAAAAGAAGTATCGCATGCACCTTTTTCTTCATACACTTTTCGTTTATCCGGTGAAAGGCAGGAATGGAAAAGCATATCAAAAAAACTTTTCTCCGCTCTTTCTTCCAATTCTTTAAGTCCGCCATATTCACGGACAATAACCCTTCCGCCTTCCGTAAGATGGATATCTGTAGCCTCCGGGTAAAGGGCCAGCCACTGTTCAATATGTTTCATAGTCACTCCCATAAGAGCGCCGCTTCCTCAGGCGGGACGGCGCCGCTTTCCATTAACCGCAAAAGGGATTCCTTCAGGGAATACTGTCCCTGTTTTCTCATGCATTCTGAAAACTCTTCGGCTGCCGCGTTTTCATGGAGCAGCCGCCGTTCCTCTTTTCCTATTTCCAGCATTTCAAAAATACCGGTCCGCCCGTCTGCGCCTTTCCCCCTGCAACGATCACAGCCCTTTGCCATATATGCCCGTCTTCCGATAAACGCTTCAGGAAACAACTTTTCTTCCGCCATTTCTCCTGTAATGACCATTTCCTTCCGGCAGGCGGGACAGAGTTTTTTCACAAGCCTTTGAGAAATGATGAGGGACAGCGACGCGGAGAGCAGGTACGGCGGAATGCCCATATCTATCAGGCGGGCAGGCGCCGATACGGCATCGTTCGTATGAAGCGTAGACAGGACAAGATGTCCGGTAAGAGCGGCATGTACGGCAATTTCCGCCGTTTCCCGGTCGCGTATTTCCCCGATCATCACCACATCGGGATCCTGCCGCACAAGAGAGCGGAGGCCTTTTTCAAAAGTAAGGCCCGCTTTTTCATTCACTTCCACCTGAGTGATTCCCGGTATGCGGTACTCCACGGGATCTTCCACGGAAATCACGCTGATTTCAGGACGGCACACCAGTTTCAGCGCCGCGTAGAGCGTCGATGTTTTCCCGCTTCCCGTAGGACCGGTAGTGAGAATCATGCCGCTTTTCTTCCCGATTTTTGTGCGGAATATTTTCTTCTGCAAGGGAAGCATCCCGAGTTCATTCTTTTCAATGAAATCCATCTGCCCCGATAAAATCCGTATGACGATCGTTTCCCCGTAAACCGAAGGCATCACGGAAAGACGGAAATCTGTATTTTTTTCATTCCTGATTTCCGAAAAACTTCCGTCCTGGGGGATACGGTTTTCCCCCACGTCCATACCGCCCAGGACTTTGGCCCGCACCGACAGTCCAGCCGCCATATCCGGGGGCAGCCGATACCTTTCTGTAAGAGTTCCGTCAATGCGGAACCGGACAAGAACAAATTCACGGCACGGTTCCAGATGGACATCGCTCGCCTTTTCCGAAACGGCGGCCTGCAGAATTCTCCGCATGGCAATTTCCGCATTGGCCGCCCGCAGTATTTCCATAATTTCTCCCTTCCGCAGGAAAAGCCCGCGGCCGGTTTCCCGCCGCAAGCCTTTCTTTTTACACCTGCATAATGCGCATGATATTCGTAGCAGAAGATTTCCGCCGGTTTATTTCCCCCTGCCTGACCCCTGCCGCGATGACACAAAGGCTGTCCTCCCGAAAATTTTTCCCCTTTCAAAACGGCAGCGGACCGATAGTGCAGATAATTTTCGTCCTTCGCATGGTTCCTCCCGGGACAGTAGAAGTCCTTCCATTTCTATTGCGTAATTGGAATAAAAAATTTACACTTGTATGTAAAGTAAAATATTTTCTGCTTTTCCTTATAGTGTACAAAAAGAGCGGATATAAATAAAGCCTTTTCATTCCTTTGGAAGTTTCTTCATGAACTTTCACGACAAACGCGTCCATACCGCATTTCTTATCCTCATCTCTTTTCTTATTCTCATCAGTTACCGTATCATTTCAAATATCATAGCGCAAAACGCCGAAACGGGACGAGTCGGGCAGGGACAGGTGGCCGTGGCAGCCACATCCCCGATTTGAATATGGATAATCGTCTACCGCCGCAAACTCATCGACAGCTCCGATATAATGATCTGCGTCTTCCATGAAATGCGGAATGCCATAAAATGCACAAACACCCTGTGCCGGTTAAGAAATAAATATAGCGCTTATATCCGCTTTACAGCAGTCAAAAGCGTTTTCTACCGTTATCCATACTTCCTTTCCGGTCAAGATTAGGGGGTAAGAGGAATCCGTTACATGAAAAAACAGAAGGAGAATCTCCATGATAAAAATACTGTTCGTCTGCCACGGCAATATCTGCCGCTCCCCGATGGCGGAATTTGTTATGAAAGACCTCGTGGCAAAAGCCGGATTGGAACATTTGATTTCCGTTTCATCCTGCGCGGCGACTTATGAAGAAATCGGAAACGACACCTATCCCCCCGTACGCCGGCTTCTCAACGAAAAGGGGATCCCTTTCACTAAACGGGAAGCACGGATATTTACGCCTGCCGATTACGAAGAAAGTACTTATATCATCGGCATAGATGATGAGAACCGCCGCGATCTTTACCGTCTTACCAAAGGCGACCCGCAGAAAAAAGTGTCCCTCCTTCTCGAATGGGCAGGGGAAAAGCGGAGTATCGCCGATCCGTGGTACACTGATGATTACGAAACAGCCTATCGTGATATAAGGGAAGGCTGCGCCGCGATTCTCAAAAGGGTCATACCATGATTTCCGTTTACCCGGCTTTTTACAAAGACTTCCGCTGCAAGGCGGACAGGTGTGTCCACTCGTGCTGTATGCAGAACTGGGACATCGACATCGACGAAGCCACGGCAATGAAATATCTCGTCATGACGGGTGAACCGGGTGAAACTATCCGTGCCTCCATGACAGGCACAAAAGGAAACCGCCGGTTCATCATGAAAGACGGCCGATGCCCTCTTTTGCAGGAAGACGGACTCTGCCGCATCATTGCGGAAACGGGAGAAGAAAATCTTTGCGATATCTGTGCCATGCATCCCCGTTTCTTTGTGGAAAACGGAAATTTTGAATTGGCCGGTGTGGGACTCGCCTGTGAAGAAAGCGTGGAACTTCTCCTGTCCAATTCCACGCCTCTGCTTTTCATGGACGACAGCGCCCCTTCTCTATTCGACTTTCCCACGCTGCTTTCCGCTATGGGCTGCAGTCTTCCCGAAGAAGCGCTCTCCTATACGCCGACCATCAATGAAACTTACTGCCGGACCATTTTACACGCTCTTTCTCAAACGGAACCTGTCGATGAAGCATGGGCAAAGAGGCTCTCCTCTCTTTCCGGATCTTTTACTTCCACGCTGAAAAAGGCATCCTCATATCTTGCCAAAGCGCCTCTCCCGGAATTAACGGCGGTGTATCAATACATTTTCTACCGCGCCCTGGAAAAAGAACCTCTCTACGGCATAGACGCCGTCATGACATACGCCCGGCAAAGCACAGACTTCATCTTCATGGAAACTGCCGTATTCGGAGATCTTCCTGAAAACATACGGCGCTGGTCGGAGCAGATCGAATACGACACGGACAATACGGATATCCTCCTGTCGCTCATCACAAAATAATATTTCAGCAAAAAAGCAGATCCCGTTAAAGGACCTGCTTTCGTTTTCCCTTAAAACACCTTTCCTTTTAAGAGAAAAAATTCCATAAAGTTTTTTACTGTATGCTCCTATACAAAAAGAAGAGATTCACTCCGCTTTTCATAGAGATATCTTAGTATTTCATACTTGTTTTTGCCAGTTCTTCCAGAGATGGTTTCAGATAATTTCTTTCCGCGTCACTGGTCACTGCCAGGATTGCTCTGTATTGATTCTCTTTTTTCATGAAGTATCCCCGGATGTAAAGGGGCACGATGAAACCGTCGGCGTCGCTTATGACCCGAGCACCCGCCGTGTACGTATGGTCATTTAAACGGGTAATCGGTTCTATGTCCTGCAGACGCACATGGGCAAAGTCTTCGGGAAGTTTCACAGGAGCCGTTTTATTATGCTCATGTATGGCGTCCACGATGAGTTCGTTAATTGCGGGTTCAGCACCCATCAGGTAAAGGTTCGCCATCATAAGCGCCCCTGCAGACACCATATTTTGATCCTTCGCAAAGAAAGGATCCATTCCCTTTTTATTTTCTTCCGTTTCAGAAAAAGAGAAATTCATGACAAAGGCGTCAAAGCTTCCCTCATCAGAAGCGACGAGAAGCTGTCCCGCAGGAAATACTCCTCCTTTTTCCGTACTGAACGGAATCTCTTTCTCCGCCATTTTTTTCACAGACGGTGTCATGACGAAAGGTGTATAGACGGCATGATTTCTTAAAGTGATTTCCTTTGTAAGAAAAGGAGCTGCCTGCCTGTAAAGATCTTTCACGGCATCTCCCGGACTTCTGCGGAAATCGGCAGTCAATTGCCTGTCGGCTGCCATGCCTGTACCCGTCTCTTTATGGGCAGGTTCTGCAAAAACAGCGGTCATGGATGAAACGGTAATCCCTGCCGCCAAAAATGCTGTCATGAGTCTTTTCATTGAAGTCTCTCCGCGCCTTTTACTAAAACAGGTTCTATAATCCGGCCTGTGGCCTGATTGGTATAAATGGCAGTGGCTCCAAGTTGTCCTTTATCTGCTGACGCGATGAAAAAGACATAAAAAGGCGCTTCCACCCCGTACTGTTCCACAAAAAGAAACATGCTTCCATAAACAAACTCGGTCTGTCCGTCTTTTTTATAGACGAAACGATTGTTGCTGTCTTCTTTTTTCATGCTTTCCCGGATAGTTTCAAGATTAAAAGTCCGGTTCTCTCCCAGGATATCAATTTTTTCCGGATGGGCTTTTTCCATGGCCCTGATGATTTCATTCCAGCCGGCGATATCTTTCTCTTCCAATTTTACAGATACAACAGCCGCCTGATGAAAAGCATCCTTCGTCTCCATTTGCAGCTGGGAAAATCTGCCGGCTGCAAAAAGTTTTCCGAGCTGCTCGGCCATCATTTTTTCATGGACTGTATCGCCTTTTCCAAATAATCCCATCCGCTTGACAGCAGGAAGGATTTCTTTCTCTGCTTTTTCCTGGTTCCACTCTTTCTGCAGTTCTTTTCCCACATATGATTTATCTGCTTCCCGGATGGTCATCTCATTTCCCAGCGGAAGAATATGTCCGTCCGCCATTTTTAAATCGGATGCCAGAGACAGTCCGCCTGCTGCCAAAGCAAGCGTGAGCGCCATGGCACATATATGTTTTTTCATAAATGCTCCTTTCATGAGCTGTCTTTAATCATTTTCTTTCATTATACCAAACCCGTCATGCAGAGGAATAGATTCTTCACTCTGTGTCACTATCCCGTTTCCCGTCTTTCTCCCACAGCATTCTTGCCTCCGTTCAGAATGACGATTGGAGGAAAAGGCGTCATAATGAGGGAAACGTTAATCGTCATCCGAAGCAGATGTGAAGGATCTATGCCCTTGATAAGGAACCCGCAGGCACAGCTTGAAAACCTGTACCTGAAAACCGCCTTTTATTCTCCCAACTCGCGGCGGATCAGTTCACTCTTCAATGTCTGCAGCTTGTCGGACAGGTTGATTTCCATCAGATCCGGATTAAGGAGACGTGTATATTCCGGCCAGAGTGTGTCCATCTGCTTATCTGCATAGCGGATGATTTCAAAAAGTGCGGGCAGCGGAAGGTTCCTGCCGTTTTCTACGACGGGCCTCAGCAGTTCCTCCACCGTATAAGTGCCTGCTTTCAGCTCTTTCCTGCGCCATTTCGCCGATTCCGTGACAAGGGTAAAGTCGCCGCCGTCCGCCGCTTTTTCATCATGGAGGCAGACAAGGTCGGTAATCATTTTTCCCGTATCTTTTTTATAGAAACGATAGACCGTCTTGATACCGGGGTTTGTCATTTTTTCCACGTCGTTGGAAAATTTCATGACAGGAATCTCTTCGCCGTCCGCTTCTTTCACCGCCATTTTAAAGACGCCCCCCAGAGCGGAAGTACCGTCGGCCGTGATGATTTTCGTACCCACGCCCCACGAGGTGACGGTACATCCCTGCGCTTTGAGGGACTGGATGGTATATTCGTCAAGATCGTTGGAACCGGAAATAATGGCATCAGGGAAGCCGGCTTCGGTAAACATACGGGTCGCTTCCTGAGAGAGATAGGCGATATCTCCGCTGTCGATGCGGATCCCGTATTTCCCGGGGAGCCGCCCCTCTTCTTTCAGTTCTTTAAACACCTGAATTGCATGGGGCACGCCCATTTCAAGAACATTGTAGGTGTCGGCCAAGAGGATGAGATTGTCATGATACTGGCGAACGTATTCGCGGAAAGCATCTATCTCTTCATCAAAGCTCATGACCCAGCTGTGGGCCATCGTACCGAGGACGGGGATGCCGAACCGTTTTCCCGCTTCCACATTGGATGTGCCGTTGAACCCTCCGATCATGGCGGCCCGTGCGCCCCAGAGTCCGGCAGAATGCCCCTGCGCGCGGCGGAGACCGAACTCCATCAGGGCGTCTTTCGGCGCCACGGTGCGCACACGCCGTGCTTTCGTGGCGATGAGGCTTTCATGGTTCATAATCATGGATAGACCCGTTTCAAGAAGCATGGCTTCTGTCGTAGTACCGTGGAAACGAAGAAGAGGTTCGCCGGGAAAGACTACAGTGCCTTCCGGTACAGCATAAATATTTCCTTTAAAGCGGAAATCTTTCAGGTAATCAAGAAAGGCGGGATAAAAAATATGCAGACTTTCCAGGTAATCGATATCTTCTTCATCAAAACGGAAATTTTCTACAAACTGCTGGAGATGCTCAAGCCCCGCCACGATAGTATAGCCGCCGTTAAAAGGATTCTTTCTGTAAAAACGGTCAAACACGACTTTCCGTTCATGGCGTCCTTTGTTGAAAAGGGCATTTGCCATCGTCAATTGGTATAAATCGGTAATCAAGCCATTCATTTTTATTCCGCCTTTCCTTATATACTTATTCTCAAGACTTATCGCTTTTCATTTCCCTCATCACGGTAACAGGTCCTTCACATTCGTTCAGGATGACGATTAACGTTTCTCTTATTATGATGCCCTTTCCTCCAATCGTCATTCAGAACGGCTGCAAGAATGCTGTATGGGAAAGACGGGAAACGGGATGATGACACGGAGTGAAGAATCTGTTACTCCGAATGAAGTCCCTCCGTCAATACCGCTTTTTGCACAAGGATCATGGAAACCGCCGCCATAAGAAGCTGCTGGCACACGTAGTGCGATTGAGGATACTCGCTTGCCATAATGATTTAAATCGTAAAAGAATAGTTAGCTTGCAGCTGACAGCTCACAGCTGATAGCTTTTATCTTCTTACGGCTCCCCTCACCACGGTAACAGGTCCTTCCCATCCGTTCAGGATAACACCTCACCGTTCCTCGTCATTCGGCACTTTTAGCTGCCAGCTGTCGGCTGATAGCTTTTATCTTCTTACGGTTCCCCTCATCACGGGTATAGATCCTTCACCTCCGTTCAGGATGACGATTATCGTTTCCCTCACTACAACAGCAAATCCTTTGCTAATGTTTCGTATGACACCTAATGGAAATCATATGCTTCGGCTTTTAACTCACAGCTAATAGCTAACAGCTAATGGCTGATAGCTGACAGCTCACAGCTGATAGCTTTTATCTTCTTACGGCTCCCCTCATCACGGCAACAGATCCTTCGCTCCCGTTCGTATTTAGACTCCATTATAGCACTTCCCCGCCGGCCTTTCAGAAAATGAAAAACGCGCCCGTCACAAGCGCGCTTTCTTTTATAATTCAATTTCTTCCGTCTTTCCGGTAAAATCCGTGATGACCGCGTTTCCCGATGCCAGCCTGAACACGGTATACCTGCCGTCTTTCCGGATCCCGTCCAAGGATTCCTCACAGCTCCTCAGCATGGCGCGCCGCGGTTCCTCCCCTTTATCCTCCCGCAGTTTGCAGGATATGCAGATAGTCGACTGATCCGGATGGGTGGCGCAGATTTCCGCGCGGTCATTCAAAAGAAGCTGCCCGTAAATCTCATCGTCTTTATTGAAAAGGAAATGGATTACACCGCCGCATACACAGACATTGCTCATCGGCCGGAGGCGCGGCCAGATACCGTCCAAAGTGGCCAGATAAAACACACCGCATTGTTTCAGATATTCAGCAATTCTTTCCGCCGCTGCCATACAGATTCCTCCCGTCCTTTATCTCTACATTTATTTTATCATATTCCAAAAGAAATATTTACCTCAATCCCGCTTCCGCTTCTTCTCTGTCCGCCAGGATTTTCACTTCCGTATCCAGATGGGTGAGAATCTCGACGACTTCTTTTCGCGTGTCCGCCGTAGCGTTGATACGGCAGGTCGCCCGCCGGGGATCGATGGTGGTCAGAATGCCGAGATATTCATATCCTTCCATGATACGATTGACGTAGTTCACATCGCCCGGCGCGATTTCTATATAGACTCTGTTATCCACGGACGCGCCTCCGGAGAATGGTATACGGCGGCAGATCCTGCTCTGTCACCATCGTCAGCTCTTCCAGCGGATGAGGCGCTGCCGCCGCCTCTTCACCGTCTTTATTCGTCAGATGCCCGATTGTGACAGGAAACACATCCCCTGCCGGAGTAAGACATTCAACGACCTCTCCCGCTTTGAAATAGTTGCGCTGCTGCACTTTCACCGTACCGTTTCCTTTATCCTGCTCCAGAACAAGACCGATAAAATCATAAGGCTGCTCCGGCTGGGACTTCATATATTCCTGGGCGGAATGGTCGGGGTTCTGGAACGCGAAAGCCGTCGTGTAAGGACGATGGGATACCTTTTCCAGTTCTTCCCGCCATTCCGGACGAACGGAAAATGCCGCTCCCAATTCGTAGTACGAGTCAATCGCTTTCCGGTACGCTGCCACAACCGCCGCCACATAGTAGACGCTCTTCATGCGGCCTTCAATTTTCAGAGAAGAAACGCCCGCTTTGATAAGCTCGGGAATATGGTCGATCATACAGAGATCTTTGCTGTTGAAAATATATGTGCCGTGCTCATCTTCTTCCACGGGGAAATACTGGCCCGGACGGGACTCTTCCATCACGGAATACTTAAAACGGCAGGCCTGGATGCATTCACCCCGGTTGGACTGGCGTTTCCCGTTTGTAAAATAATTGGATAAAAGACAGCGGCCGCTCCAGGAAATACAGAGCGCCCCATGGCCGAATACTTCCAGTTCGATATTCACCCGTTTTCTGATATCCGCCATTTCTGAAAGGGATACTTCTCTGGCAAGAACGACGCGGGACGCGCCCATATCTTTCCATCTCCTGACGGTGCGCCAGTTTGCCGCGCTCGCCTGCGTGCTCACATGGACCGGCAAATCAGGCGCCGCTTCACGGGCGATATCAAATACGCCGAGATCGGAAATCAAGACGGCATCCGCATGAATATCCTGTAAATATTTCAGGTATGTATCAAGTCCTTCCAGATCTTCATTCCGGGGAATGATATTGACCGTGATATACACTTTCTTTCCCATGGAATGAGCATACTCCACAGCCTCTTTCATTTCTTCCCGGGTAAAATTGCCGCCGTACGCACGGAGGCCGAAAGCTTTTCCCGCCATGTATACCGCGTCCGCCCCGTAAAGGAGCGCCATTTTCATCTTTTCCATATTTCCCGCCGGCGCGAGAAGTTCCATTCTTTCCACTTGTGTTCCTTTCTTCCCTTATTTCCTTATCTTCCTTGACACCGCAAGACCGTCGCCTGCTTCATGGATAACCGTATCATAATGAATCTCCACATATTCCAGGTATTCCCGCAGGCGCGTGACAAGCGTCCTGTACCGATGCGCCACAGGTCCCCCGCTTCGCACCAATCCTCGGAAGAGGATATTATCCGCCGCGATAACCGCATTTTCCGACAATTTCGGCTCAATAAGTTTCAAATGGCGGAGGTATTGCCCCTTCGGACCGTCAAGGTAAATAAAATCATACAGCCCTGTGAGCGTGGGAAGCACTTCTCCTGCGTCCCCCAAATGGCACCGGACACGCTGCTCAAATCCTGCCGCCTGCATGACGGATATAGCCCGTTCATTCCGCAGGGCATCTATTTCTATGGTATCAATTTCCGCCAGAGGAAGCCGTTCCGCCAGAAGCAAAGCGGAATAGCCGACAGCTGTCCCCACTTCCAGTATCCTCTTCGGATCGGCTTCCGCCGCGGTGTCCAGCAGAAGTTTCCTCTCCGCCGCACGCAGAATGGGAATGTTTTGTTCTTCCGCTTCCCGCTCCAGTTCCTTTTTCAAATCTGCAATCATGGCCATATCAGCCTTCCGTCCCATAGATGCGGTCGATTTCCGCCTGATGCTCTTCAAATGTCTTCGTGAAGACATGGCCGCCGTCTTTTTCCGCCACATAGTAAAGATACTCTCCGGGTGCCGCGTCCAGCACCGCACGGACGGCATCCATGCCGGGACTGCCTATGGGGCCGGGCGGAAGCCCCTGCCGTTCATATGTATTATAAGGCGAATTAATCTTCGTATCCGCTATGGCCAGCTCCTCTTTCTGCCTGCCCAATGCATACTGGACAGTAGCATCGATTTGAAGAGGCATCTGCTTTTCCAGACGCGTCAGAATGACAGAAGCGATCGGCACCTGATCTGCTTTTATCCGTGCTTCCCGCTCCACCATAGACGCAATGGTCATGAGGGCATGAATAGAAAGATGCCTCTCCTCCGCCCGCTTGCGCAATGCAGGCGTAAGCATTTCATCCGTGCGCCGGTACATCATGTCGGCAATCTGCCGGGCGGAGCAAGATTTCGGAATCTCATACGTATCGGCGAAAAGAAACCCTTCTCCCTTCACCTTTGCCGCCTCGGGACCGTACATGTATGGAAAAGGCGCATAAGTTTCCGCTTCGTGGAGAAAATCCCCATGGCATTCCAGCCCCGCCTTCTGAAGAACGTCTGCAATTTGCACCGCCGTGAAACCTTCCGGCACGGTGATTCTCACCACTTCTTCTTTTCCGTTTTTCAGAACCGAAATCGTCTCCGCCACTGTCGAGCCCCGCCGGAATGTATAGTACCCGCTTTTAAGCGCCTTCCCGTTGCCCGTGGCCAAAAGCATGACTCGGAAAACAGGGGCACTGCGGATAACGCCTCTTTCTTCAAGCATTTCCCCGATTTCCCGTCCCGTGGCATTCTTCGGTATTTCCACCGTCACCGTTCCATCCGCCGGTCCGTGATAAAAAGAATAAAAATAGAAAAACAGGCCCGCCGCCAGCGCCGCAAAAGCAAGCACCACCCCATGCAGGTATTTCCTTTTATCTTTTATAAAAGATATTTCCTTCATAAAACCTCTCTTGCTTCAATCGTGGAAGGACAGAAACCATCGCTGCCTTCCGCTGTTTTCATGACTGGTTTATTATACCACAACTCTGAAAATAGCCGCTTTTTCTCCGCCGTGCTACAATAGGTCCATCAGTAAAGGAGGAACTCCTATGGAAATCAAAATCGGAACTGCCGGTACCGCCAGCCGGACCGTCACGGAAAAAGATACTGCCCTTGCCGTCAGAAGCGGCTCTCTGCAAGTCCTTGCCACTCCCGTTTTATCCGCCCTTATGGAAGAAGCTGCTGTTGCCGCCCTTGCGCCCTGCCTGCTCCCAAAACAGACTACGGTAGGCGGTTTCATCGCCGTTCGTCACAAGGCTCCTACCCCGGTGGGACAGACCGTCAAGGCCATCGCCACCGTGACGGCAGTCAGCGGAAAGAAAATATCTTTCACCATCACCGCCTCTGATGAAAACGGCACCATCGGTGAGGCGGAGCACACCCGTTTTCTTGTGGACGAAGAACTATTCATGATGAAATTGCAGAAGTAAAAAACGTTTTAAATCAAAAGGCTTGTCAAAAAACGTCCGCGGCATTCCGCGGACGTTTTTCATTGATGCTTTATCTTTTTATATTGCCTTCCGCGGCGCGTTCCACCCCTGTCCCGTCAAAAACGGGGATAAAACCTTGATCGGAAGATTCTTTCTGCTGGATATATCCGTCTTCAATGCCGAGGGCTTCCATGTACGCTTCCGCCTCTTCGTATTCTTCATCGGTAATCCGGCGGTTGATTTCAGGAAACTCTTCCGCTCTTCCGTGAGGCGTGTACTGCCGCATAAGACTGAAAAGGACATCCCCTTTACGAAACGTTTCCGCCACATATTCCAAAACGCCCTTCGTGTTTTTCATCTGCCCCGGCAAAATAAGATGGCGGATAAGGACACCTTTTTTTAATATACCGTCGGCGCCAATTTCATAGGGACCTGTCTGCCGGAACATCTGCTCAATGGCAGGCATTGCCTTCTCAAAGTAATCCGGCGCACTGCTGTACCTCTCCGCCGCCGCAGCGTCACTGTACTTCAAATCGGGAAGCCAGCACTGTATTTTCTTCCGCAGGAACGCCACGGTATGGACGCTTTCATAGCCGCCGCAGTTGTACACCACCGGTACGGGAAGCGGTTCTTTCAGACTTTGAAAAACGGCATGGGTAAAATGGGTCGGCGTCACAAGGTCGATATTGTGCGCGCCCCGGGCGATGAGTTCACGGTAAATCTCCGCCAGCCGCTCCACGGATATTTCTATCCCCCGGCGCAGCTCGGATATTTCATAATTCTGGCAATAGACGCAGGACAAGTTGCACCCCGCAAAGAAAACCGTTCCCGCGCCTCTCGTTCCGCTGATGCACGGTTCTTCCCAATGATGGAGCGCCGCCCGGGATACGATGGGAAGCATGCCTGTCCGGCAGTAACCGACGGCGCCCTGTCCGTGAATGGACTCCCGCCGCGGCACACGGCATCCCCGCGGGCAGATATTACAGATACTCATTATATGTCCTTTATATAAAGCAAGCTTTCCCGCAGAATTTCCACTACCTGATTATACACCGAAAGAAGAAAATCCATTGCCCCCGCTTTGTAAAAATCTTATAATGATACATATTGTGGGTAAAGCTGAAAGGAGAAATTTTATGGAACAGCAATCCGGTTTTTTGGACAGAATTTTTCACCTGAAGGAAAATCACACGTCCGTCAGGACAGAAATCATGGCGGGCATCACGACTTTCATGACGATGGCGTATATCCTCGCGGTCAATCCCGGCATCATGAGCGCTGCCGGCATGGATAAAGGCGCGCTTCTTACGGCGACCGCCCTTGCCGCATTCATCGGCACCATTCTCATGGCACTCTTTGCCAATTACCCCTTCGCCCTCGCTCCAGGCATGGGGCTGAATGCGTTTTTCGCTTTCACCGTCGTCGGACAGATGGGCTATTCCTGGCAGACCGCCCTTGCCGCTGTTTGTCTGGAAGGCGTGATTTTCATTATCCTGTCTCTCACCAATGTACGCGAAGCGATTTTCAACGCGATCCCCATCAACCTGAAACGGGCAGTGTCGGCAGGCATCGGTCTGTTCATTGCCTTCATCGGATTGGTTTCCGCCAATATCATCGTTTCCAATCCCGCTACGAAAGTTTCTCTTTTCTCCTTTAAAGGCGCAATTGCCGCAGGAACATTCCACACCGTGGGAGTTCCGGTTCTCCTCGCCATCCTGGGTGTGCTTTTCACAGGCATCCTCATGGTGAAAAAAGTGAGAGGAAATATTCTCTGGGGCATCCTCTTCACATGGGGTCTCGGCATCCTCTGCGAACTCACGGGGCTCTATATCCCCGATCCCGCAAAAGGCGCATTCAGTACTCTGCCGAACCTTTCCGCAGGCATTGCTTCTTTTACCCCTGTAAGCCTGTCCCCCATTTTCATGCAGCTTGATTTCTCAAAGGTGATGAGCCCTGATTTCTTCGTCGTCCTCTTCGCGTTCCTTTTCGTGGATATTTTTGATACCCTCGGCACCCTGGTCGGCGTTTCTTCCAAAGCAAACATGCTTGATGAGGAAGGGAAGCTGCCCCGCATCAAAGGCGCTCTCATGGCTGACGCTGTCGCCACCACCATCGGCGCGGGCATCGGCGTTTCCACCACGACCACCTTCGTAGAAAGTGCGGCTGGCGTTTCTGAAGGCGGACGGACCGGTCTTACCGCCGTCACCGTAGCCGTTCTCTTTGCCCTCTCCCTGTTCCTTTCCCCCTTCTTCCTGGCAATTCCCGCCTTTGCCACCGCGCCCGCCCTCATCATCGTGGGCTTCCTCATGTTCACCGCCGTCACGGGCATCAACTTCAGCGACCCCACCGAAGCCATTCCCGCATATATCGCCATCCTTGCCATGCCCTTCACATACAGCATCGCCGAAGGCATCTCGTTTGGCATCATCACTTACACTGTCATGAATGCCCTCACGGGAAACGGGAAAAAGATCAGTGCCCTGATGTATATTCTGACAATCCTCTTCATCGGGAAATATATCTTCCTCTGATCGAAGTATTTCCTACAAATGAAACGATAAATTTTTGAAGCACCACGGACCCTTCTTATCAGATAACGGTAAGGAGGGTATTTTACATGTTATGCTCCTTGCAGGCAAATTCGTCCGCCTCGATTTTATACACCGCCACATGCGCTGCTATGCGGTCGGTAAACTCGAAATGCTTTTTATCCTGGCATTCCATGAAAATCGTAAGGATCTTTTTCTTCTCTTCCCTGTCTTTTACCACCGACACCGGCCCGCTCCCGATGATGCTGTGGTAGTACTCCGTATAATCGCAGGCTTTCTCCGCCCGTCCCATGACACCGCCGTTGTCGATTTCAAAACCGATAACAGGATTTGATTCTGCCAGTTCCCGTTTCAGTCCGGCATCAGCACCATGGAAATACACCGTAAGCTTTCCCCCTTCATAAGAGTATCCGTAGTTGACCGGCACCACAAAAACACGACCGCCGTCCTGAAAACCCAGATGGACGATTTTGCACTCGTCCAGAACTTTTCTGATTTCCGTTTCTTCCGTAATTTCTCTGTCGTTTCTTCTCATCATAACCTCCTTATAAGAAGCTGGCGCACGCGATGCGACTGAAGGTACTCGCATGCCGAGATGGCTTCAATCGCAAAAGAGCTTCCAATGCTTACCGATGCCCTCATCACGGTAATAGATCCTTCGCATTCAGGATGACGATTAACGTTTCCCTCATTATGACACCCTTTCCTCCAATCATCATTAGTACCATATAAGTATAGCAAAGAGAAATACAACATTTCCCTTGCTGCTTTCCTCATCACGGCAGCAGATTCTTCGCTGGCGCCCTGAATAACGATTAATGTTCCCCTCATTATGACGCCTTTTCCTCCAATCGTCATTCTAAATGGGGATAAGAATGCTGTATGAAAAAGCGGGAAAGCGGAACGATGACGCAGAGTGAAGAATCTATTACTCGGATGACAGCTTACCGTGAGTGCCGCTTTTATCAAAAGACGAAAAAACTGTCAGCTTACAGATGATAGAAGCCGGCTATCCGTTTGTTTCCTTTCATAAGAAAAAGACTCTTTTCGGAGTCTTTCTTTTATTTTATTTTTGTATTTTCGTTTCAGAGATCTTTTTTCTTATTTCAGGAAATTTTTCATTGATTATTTTCCCCATTTTTTCTTTTGCTTCTTTGTCGGGATGAAGGCCGTCCGCCGCAAGATTTTCCGGCATGTCTTCATACATGGCAAAGGGCGCTGCCGTATCGATATGGGTCTGCGTCCGTATCCAGCCGTTCACTTTGTCAAATTCCGCTTTCCAGTTTTCTGCCGTCGGCTGCTGGTAATATTTCCAAATCCGATCCGGGGCGATCGGGGGAATGGTAAGCAGGACCGGCTCGATGTCATTAGCCCTGCATTTTTCCTGAAGAGCTTCCAGGTCAGAAATGACCTCTTCCGCCGTTCCCCCGCAGCGCAGATTGTTTGTTCCGCCCATAATGAGAAGGTACCGTACATGGAAAGGGAGGACATCCGCATCGAACCGCCGGAGAAGGTCGTCCGTTTTATCACCGCTCCGGGACATATTTATCGTAGGAAAATCAAGATAGTACGCATAATTGTAAGGCCAATCCGCCGGACTGTAAGACATCCTTCCGCCGCCGTGGCTGATACTGTCTCCAAAAATGCCGGTTTCCCAGTTTTCCGCGGGATCATTCACGATCTTTTCCGCTTCGCTCCATACGCCTACAGGCCCGCCATCTTCATCAAGACCGCGGACACGCCACCAGACCGTTCCCTGCCGCGGCGACTCGTCAAAAAGTTCGGGGATTGTAACAATCCCCTGCGAAATGCGATGGACAGACGGTTCACAGCTGTCAGGATTTTCCGGTTCTTCATCAGTGATTTCCACTTCATAAGAAACCGCGTGGGGAATTTTCACAAAAGAATACGCCGGATAAAGAAGAACCGTACCGTTCTGCTCATGGTATTTCACGCGGATCTTCCGTTCCGCCTTTCCATCGGCGCGCCGAATATCGGAAAGGCCCGCGTCCCGGGTTTCCGGTGGAGGATTGGCTTCATATCTTCCGTCATAGGATCAATCATTCACGTCACGGAAAACATGGCCGTCTTCATAAATCGGCGGGCGCATTTCTTTCCGTCCGAAATGCTGTGTCACAGGCACGATGCGGAAAGAATACCACACCGCGTCCGGATTCGCCGGCCAGCGGACAAAAAGAAGTTCCGGAGAAGCATCCGCCCCGGCAGCGGTCCACATAAAAGCAAAAAAGAAAAGAGAAATAAAAATCCTCTTCATCACAGTCCCCTTTCATTAAACCATGAAAGAAGTATAAGGGATGGAAGAAGAAATAACAAGGAAAAGAAATTTGCCCGTCAAAAAAGAGCCCCTGCAGAGGGAACTCTTATCTGCCACAAAAGAAAAACACTCGCTGCCGGCAGCAGGAATGTTCTCTTTCTTCCCTTTTCTATTTTTACGCTTTTGCGGTTTTTACCTTTCGTGATCTTTTGGCCTTCCGATTTACCGTTTCTTCCGCTTCTTTCACATCGGCCGCTTCCGTTTTTCCTGTGCGCTTTCTTTTCGGCTTTTCTTCCTCGGACTTTTCCTCTGCCGGTTTTCCGGATTTTATTTTCCCTTTTTCAGATCCGGCCGTTTTAACTTTTGTTTTCTGTTTTGCCTTTTCTCTTCTCAGGCGCTTTTCATACAGGTGGTACAGTTTATCCGCCAGACCGGCAATGATTTCTTCCCCTTCCACCAGATCCTTCCAGTAATTCGGAAGAAAATCTGCGCCGAAGCGGACGCCTTCTATGGCTCCTGTCAGCGCTGCCGTAATCGGGCTGTTTCCATTATGGTTCGCCGCGGCGATGATCGCATCCACAGGATCATCCACGGCAAGGGCAGCATATACGGCTATCGCCAGAGCTTCATCTGCCTGATCGCCGCTTCCCAGAGAATGGATACTGTCGATGTACGCCCAGACATTCCCCTTTCCGGCAGGCTGGTCGTTAGCCTGCTGCTGCGCCGCAGAAAGAAGCGTGGTAATGCTGTCGGTCCGATGGGTTTTATTCAAAAGCCCGTGAATCCGTTCAATAGCCTTGGGAAGCGTCATTCCGTCAGCAAGGCAGGCAATCAGTGCCGATACCGCCCCTGCCGCATAGTAGGCGACAGGAGTCGAGTGGGAAAAAGCCGCCGCCCTTACGCCGGCATTAAAAGCTGTCTTACTGTCGCCGGCATAAAGGAGCCCGATAGGTACCACTCTTGTCAGCGCGCCGCCGCCTTTGCTTTCATTTACCTTATTTTTCGTTGTCCCCATCGTTTCCCCGGAAAACGCATTCAAAAGACCTTCTTCCGGTTTACGGCGGGCATGCATGAATTTTTCCCGCACAAGGCAGATCTCCCGTTCATGAGGCTGCCGTCTCATCCATGTACGCTGCCCGCGCCGCGGTTCCTCCCCCGTCTGGCTGTAAAACCAGCGCATATAGCCGCGGTACAGCCCTTCTGCTTCTTCCAATTTCTTTGCATCTGTCCACAGAAGTCCGTCTACCGTGGCCAGTTCCATCTGCGTATTTCCCGTCACCGGCGCCAGATTTCCGCACTGCCCGTTCCGCACAAGCGTACGCAGGCCAAAGGGCCCGTACTTGTGCTGAATACGACAGACAGAAAGCTCCTGCAAAGGGTACCCCAGAGCATCTCCGCAGGCGCCGCCAATCATCGCGCCGCGGAACATTTCTATCTCCGTCATCTATCCTCCCTCAATCCCGCAAAACCTGATTCCAAATAAAAACACGACCAAAGAAATACGAAAACGGTTTTCCGCATTTCCAATATATAAAGAGGGAACTGCAAAAATTTCCGTAAACCCCAAAAATTCACAGAAACACTGCTGAAAAACAAAAAATAACCGTTTTATATTTATGTATATTGTATCATAATTCACTGCTTTAATCATCTAAAGATACTTCTTTGGAAGGAAAAACGTCCTTTTTCCGTTTCATTTTTTCTGCCGTGGTTAACTTTCTTTTTTCCGCTCCATCCATTAAAATGTAAATGTACTTTATTTTAAAGAAAACGAGGTCACTATGAAAAGAATATTAATCTCATTATCCGCAGCACTCCTTCTTTCTTCCGGCATTTCCCAGGCAGCGGTTCCGCAGGGAGGATATTTCCTTGACAAGGACGGCGTTCCGCTCACGGAAGAAATGCAGACAAAGCCAAGTCTGAAAAGCAATCCCATGCTTCCTCAGAGCGGTGCCGTCCATGCCGCCATGGAATCCCTTCCTCATTCTTCCGCCACAGTCATCCGGATGACCGTCACGGAAGACGGGATCCCCACCGATGCCGTTGTCACCCAAAGCGCAGGATCCGTCGTTCTTGACGAATATGCCATGAGATGCGTAGAAGGCTGGCGCTTCAACCCCGCCAAACTGGGAGACAAGCCGGTGAGCGCTGCCGTATCCATTCCTGTACGCTTCCTTTCCATGATGATTTCCACACCTGCTGCTCCGTCCGACCGCCCGATGAAGAAGGCGTCTGCCGAAGTGAAAAAAGCCATAGAAAGAAACAACCACCCTGTGATCCGTGTTTCCGTCTACATCACGGCGGATGGAAAAACTGACGGCAAACCGAAAGCAGACAACGATGGAAATCTGCCGGGCAGCGATTTCAAAATCCTTTCCGGGTATGCGGAAAATTCCGTAAAAGAATGGAGCTTCACACCGGCCGTGAATCCTGACGGAGAACCCATTCCCCAGGAATTGATTGTCCCGGTGCAGTTATAATATTTCTTTATATCCTATTTCAAAATCATATCCCATTTTAAAATAAACCCCTTTTGCCGGACAAAGCGCTGTCAAAAGGGGTTTTCACTGCAATAAAAAAATCCGCCGGTCTTTCGACTGATGGAAAATGGTGCGAGCGAAGGGACTCGAACCCTTATGCGCAAGGCGCAGGATCCTAAATCCTGTGCGTCTACCAATTCCGCCACGCTCGCATATTTTCTTATTATAGTTTGTAACGGAAACAGGGTCAAGAAAAGACCGGTAAAAAACCTTCCCTGCAAAAACAGAGAAGGCATCCTGCAGAAAAATTACTTTGTTTCATCAAGAACAGCTGTGCAGTGTGGACAGCGGGTCGCATCATCGGCAATGGGTTCTTTGCAGAACTGACAGGTGCGCGCCGGTGCGGCTTCTTCTTTCGGAAAAGCCCTGTTCATCTGGCGGACCACAAGGAAAATCACGAAAGCGATGATCAGGAAATCAATGATTGTATTGAAAAACTGTCCGTAAGCGATGACAGGCACGTTCATTTCTTTGGCTTCCGCCAGTGTAGCCACCGGTGTTTTTCCCAGATTGATAAACCGATTTGAGAAATCAACACCCCCCATAATCATTCCGATGGGAGGCATGATGATATTTTCCACCAGGGAAGATATGATCTTTCCGAAAGCGCCGCCGATAACGACGCCGACTGCCATATCGACCACATTGCCCCTGACAGCAAAATCCCTGAATTCTTTCATCATGCCCATCTTATTTCTCCTTTTCATTCGCAAATATATTAATTTTTTATACTATAGCACATCCTCATCTGCATTTCTACATATTTCTATATAGCTTTATAAAATTTCCGTGCTTCGATTGTTAATCTCCTGTTACTTCCTTGCTTGACAAATAATTGCCATCAAGATACAATAGAAGCGTAAACAGAAGAGACAGCCATTGGCCGTGGCGTTTCTGCTCATTGTTGCTTCTTACACAACCTCTATGAAAAGCTTCCTTTCACCGGGAAGCTTTTTTCGTACTGCAAAAGAGAGAAACCGCCCGGGTTCCCCTCTCCTTTCATCATAGATACGGATTCTTCACTGCGCAGAATAACGCTTAACAGTTCCGCCGCGCCTGCAGCATACCTGCCCTCAACCGTAAAAAGAATCTGTATTTTCCTATTTCCGTATTTTCTGATCGGGGGAAACATCCCGATTGCTCATCTGCCGGCATCCATCCGCTAAAAAACAGCGGATAAGCACCCGCTGCCTTTCTGATAACCGTTTTATTCCTTAATGAATGTATTTCCTGTCACTACAGGAACAGAGCGATCCTGCCGGACCATTTCTCCTCCCAGCGGATCGATGGCAGACGATACGGTAAGCATCGTGCAGAATGCCCCCCACACAAGAAGAACCGCCTTGCTCTCCTTCAATTCCGCCGTCATCCTTCCGAAGAATCTTTTCATCGGCAGCCTGCTCCCTGCTGCGCCTCTTCTTTCTGATTCTGCCGGTGTATAATGATTGGCTGCTGTCATGAACTTCATCTCCTTTATCATCCACTCTTGTACCATTTCCTTTTCTTGGCCTCATTATACCCACACGGGTATCTACATTCAATAATCATTTGCAAAATAAAGTCCATTAATGGACAATTCGCGCAGATTGTACATTGAATGGCAAAATCAGCCATATACCTGCACAATAAAAAACTCACAGCAGATCCGTGTCAAATCTCCATACACGAAGAGGCTGCCATGAGCTGTAAAAATTTCCGGCCGGAAAAATAAGATGAAACTTCATACCGGCAAGAACATTTCCTTTCTGTTTTTCACTTATTTCCCTTGTCCGTACGTCGCATTCGGGCCGTGCTTTCTTTGGTAGTGCTCATCAAGGATGTATGCGGGAAGCGAGGCTGAAGGGTTCAATAATTTTGTTTTCAGCGCCATTTCCGCCGCCGTCTCCATGACGACCGCATGGTACACAGCATCCGCCGCGTTTTTCCCCCAGGCAAAAGGCCCGTGGTTCCGTACAAGGGCACCGGGCACGGCAAGCGGCTCGTATCCGCGGCATCGCACAGTTTCTATAATGACGGCACCCGTATTTTTCTCATAAGCGTTTTTCGTTTCTTCTTCCGTAAGCGCCCTTGTGCAGGGGATATCCCCATAAAAATAATCCGCATGGGTCGTACCGAGGGCAGGAATATCAAGTCCCGCCTGGGCAAAAGCTGCGGCATTGACGGAATGGGTATGTGTCACACCGCCAATTTCAGGAAACGCGCGGTACAGCGCCAGGTGGGTCTCCGTATCGGAAGACGGTTTCCATTTCCCTTCCACTGTTTCTCCCGTCTCCACATCGACTGCTACCATGTCGCCCGCTGTCATGCTCTCATAAGGCACACCTGACGGTTTGATGACCATAAAGCCTTTCTCCCGGTCGATACCGCTCACATTCCCCCATGTATAAACCACGACCCCCCGTTTCACAAGTTCCAGATTGGCGGCGCACACCGCTTCTTTTAATGTCTCCAGCATAGAACCCTCCTGCTTTTTCTTTTTAATAACAGTACAAGACCACACCCTGTTATTTTATTGATTTACGCTTTACGGTTTTTATCAATTCTCCTATAAATTTCTCTCCGCCGCTTCGGATGACGATTAACGTTCCCCCCATTATGACACCCTTTCCTCCAGTCGTCATTCTGAACGGTGGCAAGAATGCTGTGTAAGAAAGACGGGAAACAGCAACATGACACCGAGTGAAGAATCTATGACTCTGATGACATCTTACCGCTTTCCTCACCACGGTAATAGATCCTCTTCGCTCGCGCTCAGGATGACGTCTTACCGCCTTCCTCACTACGACAGCAGTCCTTCACATTCGCTTTGGATGACGTCTTATGGTTTTCTTCATCACAGCAGCAAGTCTTCGACATCGCTCCGGGTGAAACTTATCGTCAGTCGTCATTCTGAACGGTGGCAAGAATGCCTTGTGGGAAAGACGGGAAGCGGCAACATGACACCGAGTGAAGAATCTATTACCCGGATGACGTTTAACGTTTCCCTCACTACAACAGCAAATCCTTTGCTGATGTTTCGTATGACACCTAATGGAAATCATATGCTTCGGCTTTTAACTCACAGCTAATAGCTAACAGCTAATGGCTAACAGCTTATAGTTAACAGCTTATAGCTGACAGCTCCCAGCTTACACTCTCCGATTTCCATCTTCCGATGATTTCCCAAAAATATATGCTGCTGCGCCTTCCGCCATTTTTACCCCCTGATGAGCCGCGCCTTCTACGATTTCCAGTTTCCAGCGGAAAGGAACCCGCAGCTCCTCCGCTTTTGCTTTGCACTGCCGGAAATAATTCGTACACCGTTCCATACGGTTCATCCCCTGGGCGTCCGCTTCGGGCGTATCGCGGAACGGCGGTTTCCGCTCCACATCCTTTTCACCCATGAAGAGAATGACCGGCTCTGCAAACGCTTCCCCCAGTTCCTCATCAGTAATCCCTACATTCTTTATGCCGTAAGGATAATCAATATCCCTGTCAGGCATGGTAAACCAACCGGAATTGGCCACGGCGATTACATCCACGTTTTTCTTTCCTCCGAGGAGCGCCCATCGATGGACAAACTGCCCGCCTGCAGAATGGCCGAAAAGAATGATTTTCCCTGCTGCCTGCGTGCGGTTTTTCACTTCTGCCACGATCCGGTCCGCCGCGGAGAACGTCCGCTCTTCTTTTTCACGGATATGTCCGTCTGTATCCATGATGCCGCCTTCCTGATACCATTCCGCGCCGGGATACTTCCTTTCCGTCAACTCCGGACAGACGATCAGCATATTCCTTTCCTCCGCCAGTTTCCGGAGCGCTTTGCAGTATTCCGCGCCATCCCTGCCAAAGCCGTGGAATGCAATAAAGACGGCATCCTTTTCCGTCCATCCGCCGGGGCGATAGTAGTACAGGCAAAGAGCATCCTGATTCACCCCTGTCCGTTCCCTGATGCAGGACATACTTTCTCCCGCCGGAACGGGGCGTACCGCCATTTCCTTTTTCCTTTTCGGCAGAAGCCACACAGCAGCAGCCGCAGCAGCGACAGCGGTGAGTGCTTTGAAAACTTTATTTCCCATCATTTCTCCTCATCCATTATTTCTATCATTTTTATGAAATCCTTTTCTATCGGCATTATACCACAGGGTTCTTCTTTTCAATTTCCCATATCTTTCTACCGGTCTTCATCAAATTTTATTGCCGTCTCTCCGCCGGGACTGTATATTCTCCCTTTGGTACTCTCCTATAAAAATTATATGTAACCTTATTTCTTCGTTCAGCCCTTCTTTTAAAATGACTTCAAGTTATCGTTTTGTATCTTGGAATATATTTTACTCATTACTCCGGAGTCATTTTCCTGTTTATTCTCTATTAATTGTATTGTTTCTCTTTTCAGAAATTGCTCTTTATTTGTGTATACTTATTTCATAAGAGCCCCTGCCCGCAAGAATCCCCGGCGCTTTTTATATTGTTGTACGGCGGCCGGCATGATACAATCAGAAAGAGAAATGCGGACAAGATCAGACTGCATTTATTTTATTGGGGAAATGTAAGGAGGTTTTTCAATCATGAAAAAGAAATTGGCTGTGCTCGCCGCAGCGGCAGTCGCCGCAGGTATCCTTCTCGGCGGATGCGGCGGTTCCAAGGGCAGCGACACGAAAAGCAGTTCTGCCGCCTGGAAACCGGAAAAAGACGTAAAGATTATTGTCGCTTATAAAGCCGGTTCCGGTACGGATACAGGCGCGCGTCTGCTGGCCAACAGTGCCAAGAAGTATGTAGGCCAGACCCTGGTCATCGAAAACAAACCCGGGGCTGACGGAAAAATCGGCTGGACGGAACTCGCCAAAGCCAAACCGGACGGATACACACTGGGATTCATCAATCTGCCGACCTACACCACGCTCGCTTCCCAGAAGGGCACTGCCTTTGATGAAAAGTCCATTATCCCGATTGCAAACCATCTGACGGAAACCGCTGTGGTTGTCGTCAGAAAAGACGCAAAGTGGAAGGACTTAAAAGAACTCGTGGCAGACGCACAGGCAAACCCGGGGCAGCTGAAAGCTTCCACTAACGGCGTACAGGCCTCCAACCACACCTCCGCCCAGCTTCTCGCCCAGTCCGCGAAGTTTGAATACAATGCCGTTCCTTACGGCGGTACCGCCGACCAGCTCCTTGCTCTCCGCCAGGGCGAAGTGGACTTCTCCTGCGCTAAAGTTGCCGACGTCATCAAACTGATTAACGATGAAAATGCCGAACTCCGTGTCCTCGGCGTATTTGACGAAAAGCGCGATCCCCAGCTGCCTGACGTTCCGACACTCGGCGAACTCGGCTACTACAATAAATGGTACGGCTCCGCCCGCGCTATTGTCGCCCCGAAAGGCACCCCTGAAAATATAATTAAATTCTATGAAGACGCTTTCAAAAAGACCATGGAAGACAAAGATGTTGTGGAAGCCCACAAGAAAGCCGGCATGGTTCTCGATTACAAGGACAGCAAAGATCTGGGCAGGCTCATTGACGAGCAGCTCGCTTTCTGCAAAGATGTAGTCAGCAAACTGTACGAAAAGAAATAACAGTGCAAGTGCTGCATGAAACAGGGGAAATCACGCATTTCCCTTTAAGCGTCACCGCGTTTCATTAGACATAAAACCTGCTTCTTTTCCAAGGGGCAGGTTTGTCCGTTCTGACCGGTTTGAAACCGCGGAGGTTCTCTTTAAGGAGTATTGTATGAAAAAATCAGATATTTATATCTGCGGATTCATGTATCTTTTCTCATTTTTCTTTTTATATCTGACACTGGACTTTCCCGAGCCGGCAAGACACTATCCGTACTTTGTCATCGGGCTGCTCCTTCTTCTGACGACGGTCCGCATGAGCCATCTGTTCCGCGATTACAGAAGAGAACACAAAGTCATCAATGACAGCGCCGAAGTATTTGACGGCTTTCTTCCGAAACAGTTCTGGATCATGTTTGCCGCTTTCCTCCTGTTCTTTCTCCTGATGTACCTCTTCGGCTTCTACATCGCCTCCATTGTGTACATCTTCATCTGCCTCCGCTTCTTCAGGATAAAAATGAAATACATTTTTCTCGTCCTGATCTGCATGGCCGCCCTCATCTACGGTACATTCGATGTATTCCTCAATGTACCCCTGCCTGACGGGATCATTATGGAAGAATTCTTATAACCGGAGGAAATACCATGGATGCAAATACATTCGGACTCATGTCGGCAGGTTTTGCCAATGCCCTCATGCCGTCTAATCTAATCATGATGATTATCGGCGTCACCATCGGAATCGTTGTCGGCTGTATGCCGGGCCTTTCCGCCGCCATGGGCGTAGCGCTCCTTCTGCCGCTTACCTTCGGCATGGCTCCCGAAACGGGGCTGATCATGCTCGGCGGTATTTACTGCGGCGCCATCTTCGGCGGTTCTATTTCCGCCATCCTGATCCATACCCCCGGCACGCCCGCTTCCGCGGCAACGGCGCTCGACGGGTATGAACTTACCAAACAGGGAAAAGCCGGCAAAGCGCTCGGCACGGCATGCATCGCTTCCTTCTTCGGCGGACTCCTTTCCTGTATTTCCCTTTACTTCTTTGCCCCCATGCTTGCCGAACTGGCCATGAAATTCGGAAGCCCCGAATATTTCTGGCTTGCCCTCTTCGGGCTCACCATCATTGCGGGCGTCACCACGGGCTCCATGGTGAAAGGGCTTATGAGCGGCGCCTTCGGCCTCATTCTTTCCACCATCGGCATGGATCCCATGGAAGGCACGGAACGGTTCATGTTCGGCATCGACGAACTGTACAACGGCATCAACGTCACCTGTGCCCTCATCGGTCTCTTTTCCCTTTCCCAGGTCTTCATTCTCGCAGAAAAAGCGATTAAGGAAAGAGGAAGCATCGTTAAATTCCACGACTCCGTCATGCTGAAATTCCATGAGCTGAAACAAATCGGGCCGACCGTTATCCGCTCCTGGCTCATCGGGAACATCATCGGTATCCTCCCCGGCGCGGGCGCTTCCATTGCCTGCTTCCTAGGTTACAATACGGCCAAACAGTTCTCCAAAAAGCCGGAAGATTTCGGCCGCGGCTCCATTGAAGGCGTCGCCGGTTCGGAAGCGGCAAACAACGCTGTTACCGGCGGCTCCCTCATTCCCACACTGACACTGGGCATTCCGGGAGAATCAGTGACCGCCGTACTCATGGGCGGCCTCATCATCCAGGGTCTCCAGCCGGGCCCGGAGCTTTTCACCAAGTACGCTCCCATGACATATACCTTCTTTGCGGGGTTCGTCATTGTCCAGTTCTTCATGCTCCTTATCGGCCTAGGCGGATGCCGCATATTTGCCCATATTTCCAAATTGTCCGACGCCGTTCTCATTCCCTGCATCTTTGTCCTCTGCGTTGTCGGCTCCTTTGCCATCAATAACAGCTTTGTCGACGTAGTTATCATGTTCATCTTCGGCATTATGGGCTACCTGATGAGAAAGCTGGGGTTAAATACGGCAGCCGTCGTCCTTGCCCTTATTTTAGGGCCGATCGGCGAAAGAGGCCTCCGCAGAAGCCTGACTCTTTCGGGCAATGATATCACCATCCTGTTCTCCACCCCCATCTGCTGGGTACTCATCACCCTCTGCATCCTTTCCTCTTTCTCCCCGCTTCTCATGGACTGGCTGAAAAAAGGAAAACAGGCAATCAAAGGAAAATAAAAGAAATACCCCTTCATACATTTCCCACGCAAAAACGGATCCGCGCCATATATGCAGATCCGTTTTACTATGCATTGAAATAATTTCACCCGCAGTTCCGGAAATGCGCCTCTCCTCCGAGAACGGATGAAAAGCCGACAGCCCTTCGTCTCCTTCCATTCAGAATGACATCTTACGGTTTTCCTCACCACGGTAATAGATCCTTCGCTATCGCTCAGGATGACACCTTACCATCTCCCTCACTACGGCAGCAAATTCTTCGCTGGCGCTCACACGAGAACGCTTAACGTTTCCCGTCATAGTGACTCTTTCCTTCAATCGTCATTCTGAATGGACGCAAGAATGCTTTGTGAGAAAGACAGAAAACGGGACAGTGACACAGAGTGAAGAATCTATTACCTTGAATGACATCTTACGGTTTTCCTCGCCACGATAACAGATCCTTCGCTATCGCTCGGGATGACGCCTTACCATCTCCCTCACTACGGCAGCAAATCCTTCGCTGACGCTCAGAATGACGTCTTGCCATCCGCCGTCATTCAGCACCGTGAGCTGCCAGCTGACAGCTCACAGCTAACGGCTCACAGCTATCAGCCATCATTCCCTTTCCGAAAGATTAGGGTCATTTATAAAAATAGCGGCAAAAGGCATTCAGTTTTTATATTTTTCCATGTATAATAAAGTACAAACATAAGGAAGCGCTGACCATTTGTATTGGTGCAGTTTTTATCTTCCCGTAAGGAAAACCGCGGAGTTAGAAAATTTCGTTTTTTCGACAAGGTAAATAAAAAACGCGCCGCCGTGAAAGCGGGAATTTTGCGCTTTCTTTTTATAGTTGCCTGATTGCGGGCATAAAGCGGCTGCGGCGTCACCGCTTCTATACTTCCCTGAAAGGTCGTGTTCGGGACATGAAAGAATTGGTCCGTCTGGAGGGAATCACCAAGGCTTACGGTGATCATATCATTATCCCCCCGCTCTCACTCTCTATCCATGATGGCGAGTTTTTAACTTTATTAGGTCCCTCAGGCTGCGGAAAGACGACTCTTCTCCGTATGCTTGCAGGACTGGACACTCCGACAAAAGGAAAAATCATCCTTGACGGACAGGATATCACGAATCTCCCCCCTTACAAAAGGGACGTGAATATGGTATTCCAGAATTATGCTTTGTTCCCCCATATGACGGCAGAGGAAAATATCGGTTTCGGCCTGCGCATGAAAGGCGTCGGCAAAGAGGAAGCCGCGAAGCGCACACAGAAACTGCTGAAACTGATCCGGCTGGAAGATCTCCGCAGCCGGTATCCTTCGCAGATGTCGGGAGGGCAGCAGCAGCGTGTCGCCGTGGCTCGTGCCCTCGTAAATAATCCGAAAATGCTTCTTTTGGACGAACCTCTCGGCGCTCTTGATTACCAGCTCCGCAAAACGCTCCAGATCGAGCTGAAAGACCTGCAGGAAGAACTTGGCCTTACTTTCGTATTCGTCACCCATGATCAGGAAGAAGCCCTCACCATGAGCGACCGCATCGTTATCATGGATAAGGGGGAAATCCAGCAGGACGATGACCCCAATACGATTTACCATTATCCGAAAACAAAATTTGTCGCCGAATTCATAGGGGAAAGCAATTTCTTTGATGACGGAAAAGAAATCCTTGCCCTTCGTCCTGAAAAACTGAATCTCTGCGGCGGAAAAGATGGCGATGATTCCCATCCCGCGCCGCGCTTATTCGGCACGGTGGACGATGTGATTTTTTACGGCACCATTGATAAAGTATTCATCCGTCTTGACGGCACGGGCCAGGAAGTCCTCGCCTACCAGTACTTTGATGACGTCCACCGTTGGCAGATCGACGACCATGTAGGCATCTGGTGGTATGAAAAAGACGAGGTCAGAGTAGAACGATGAAAAGAAACGGAAAATATCTGCTCCTGCCGTCCATGATCTGGCTGACCGTTTTCTTTGTCATCCCCATGCTCATCGTGGTAGCGGTTTCTTTCGCTTCCCGCACGGCGTACGGACAGATCGTTTTTGACTGGACTTTCCAAAACTATGCAAGATTTTTGGATTCTCTTTATATTTCCATTTTCGGACGGACAATTTTCATAGCCGTCGTGACCACGGTATGTACCATCCTTATGGGCTATCCGCTGGCATACTGCATCGCCCGGCTCCCCCGCCATCTGCGGCAGAAGGGACTGATCCTCTGTATGATTCCTTTCTGGATCAATTTCCTTATCCGCTCCTATGCGTGGGTGATCATCCTCCGCAGCCAAGGCGTGCTGAATACGATTCTGATGAAGCTGGAAATAATTTCCCAGCCGATCCAGTTCCTGTACAATGAGGGCGCCGTCATGCTGGGCATGGTATACGCCCTTCTTCCTTTTATGATCCTCCCCGTTTATGTTTCCATTGAACAGCTTGACCGCAGACTTCTGGAAGCTGCCGCCGATCTGGGCGCTTCTCCCATGACAGCATTCCGAAAAATCACCCTGCCTCTGACGATGCCCGGCATCGCGGCAGGGACGGTACTGGTTTTTATTTCTTCCCTCGGCATGTTCGTCGTCCCTGATGTCATGGGCGGAGCGAAAGCGGCTCTCGTGGGCAATGTCATACAGAACCAGTTCCTCTCCGCCCGTGACTGGCCTTTCGGCTCGGCACTGTCCATCGTGCTTGCCCTGCTTTCCCTCATTCTTATTTTCCTGTACTATCGGGCGATTCAGGCGCAGAAAGGAGACAGCGATGCAGAAAACATGGCGTAGCCATCTCCTTGTTTCTTACGCGCTGGCAGTGCTGGCCTTCCTTTACCTGCCCATTCTTATCCTGGCGCTGTATTCCTTCAATGACTCCCGCATGAATGCTGTGTGGGCAGGCTTCACGTTCAAATGGTACGCCCAGCTTTTTAATAACCGCCATGTGGCGGAGGCGCTCGCCAATACGCTCGTCATCGGATTCATTTCCACGGCGGTGTCCACCATTCTCGGTACGACCGCGGCACTCGCCCTTCACAAATACCGTTATAAATGGCAGGGACTCCTGAACGGCCTTATCTATCTTCCTATCCTCATTCCCGAAATCGTCATGGGACTTTCCCTTCTCGTCCTCTTTTCTCAGATCCATTTACCGCTGGGACGGACAAGCATCATCCTCGCCCACATCACCTTCTGCCTGTCTTTCGTAGTCATCACGGTGGGGGCGCGGCTTGACGGGCTGAAACAGGAATACGAAGAAGCCGCCGGCGATTTGTATGCCCGTCCGTGGCAGTGCTTCCGCTACATCACGCTTCCCCTCATCATGCCGGGAATCACTGCGGGCGCGCTCATCGCTTTCACACTGTCCATCGATGACTTCATCATCAGCTTCTTCGCAGCCGGACCGAATTCGACAACTCTCCCGCTTTACATCTACGCCATGGTGAAGCGAGGAATTTCTCCGGAAATCAATGCCCTTTCCACCCTCATGATCGCCGCTGAAATCGCGCTCGTCCTTCTGGCGGATTTTTTTCAGATCCGGCAGGCGGGAACCGGCAGAAAAAAAGAACTGCCCGATGACCGGCAGTAAACAGCTTCTCTTTTCTCATGATCCGCCGCCCCAAAGTATTCCTTGATTGTCTTAGACAGGAGTTCTCATGGATATCAATTTCCTTTTATTTGAGCAGTTTGAAACACTGGATCTCTTCGGGCCGGTCGAAATATGCGGCCGCCATCCCGATTTCCAACTTCACTATATCTCACAAAACGGCGGCCTTGTCACGAGTACGCAGGGTGTAAGAATTGATACGGAACCCCAAAGAAATATGAATACATCGGGCGCGCTTGTCATTCCCGGCGGCGCCGGTACACGCACACTGATAAAAGAGGAGCCTTTTTTGAAAAATTTACGCCGTCTTTCGGAAGACGCCTCTTTCGTCCTGTCCGTCTGTACCGGTTCCGCCCTTCTTGCCCGATGCGGAGCCCTCGAAGGAAAAAGGGCTACCTCCAATAAAAGAGCTTTCGACTGGGTCGTTTCTACATCCGATACAGTCCATTGGATAAGAAAAGCGCGCTGGGTGCATGACGGGAAATTTTATACCTCTTCCGGCATCTCTGCGGGAATGGACATGACACTCGGCTTTATCCGCGACCGTCTCGGCACACCTGCCGCAGAGCGTATCGCCGCCCGTATGGAATACATATGGAACAAAGACCCTGATATTGATTTCTTTGGTACATAAGAACCATCCTATGCTCAATCCCCTACATCCCCATTATCCCGAACCGATTTTCGTTTTCCCTGAAGGAGATTTCCTATGAAAAAATTCTTTTCCCTTTTCCTCGCAGGCGCATGCCTTGCCGCTGCCGGCTGCGGATCAGCCCCTGACGGTAATACGAAAAGCGGGGGAGACACGCAAGTCCTGAACCTGTACAGCTGGGCGGACAATTTTTCTCCCGACGTCCTTTCGGATTTCGAAAAGAAATACAACTGCAAGATCAACTACGACGTTTTCGCAAACAATGAAGAACTCCTCGCGAAAATACAGGCAGCTGGTTCGGAGTATGATGTCATCCAGCCGTCAGACTACATGGTCGCCACCATGATCAAGCTGAACCTCCTCGAAAAACTGGATAAAAGCAAAATAAAGAATACGGAAAATATGCTTCCCGCCCTGCAGAATCCTCCCTATGACCCTTCAGGCGATTATTCTGTCGTCTATACCTGGGGCGTCACAGGTATTGCTTACAACACAAAATACATCAAAGATACGCCCCGCTCATGGAATGATTTGTGGAAAGACGAATACAAAGGCCGTGTCATCCTGCTCAACGACAACCGTGAAGTCATCGGCATGGGACTCAAGAAAGACGGGCATTCCGTAAACTCGAAAGATCCAAACGAAGTCACACAGACCGTTGACCATCTCCACAAATTGATTCCCAACCTTCTCGCCTTTGACACCGACACCATCAAGCAGAAATTCATCGCCGAAGAAGCCTGGATCGGCACCATGTGGTCCGGCGATGCTTCTTTTACCCACAAGGATAATCCAGCCATTGCCTTCATTATTCCCAAAGAAGGCGCCGTCATATGGGCGGACACCTTTGCCATCCCCAAAGGGGCGAAACACAAAGAACTGGCGGAAGCTTTCATCAATTACCTCTATGATCCGCAGGTCAGCGCGAAAAATTACGAATACATCGGCTACAACGACCCCAACGCCAAAGCGGAAACCTATCATTCCGAAGAATATAACAGAGATCCCATGCTGAAAGCCGCCCGCGACTACATTTCCCGCGGTGAATGGATCGAAGACATCGGAGAAGCCCTCACCATGTACGACAGGGCATGGACAGAACTGAAAATAGGGAAATAGAAATAAGAGCCACAAAAGCAAAAGACGGTTGCACTGACCGTCTTTTTTCCTTCTCCGCCTTCCTGCCGATTTGCTTTAATACTTTATGAGGATACCCGCTCGCCGGGATGATTTAAACCGTAAAAGAATATTTAACCTGCAGCTGACAGCTCACAGCTAACAGCTATTCCCCTTTTTGCCGGCTTCCTCACCACGGTAATAGATCCTTCACATCCGTTCAGGATGACGCCTTACTGTCCGTCATCACTCAGAACGGGGGCAGAAAAAGAATCTTCATTCTATTCTTTTGCGTCATTCCCCCAAGCCAGTATCCTCCGTCCGGCTTCGCCGGCCACCTCCTTATAAACAAGGAGGCTTACCCAATCCCTATTCTTCCCGTTAGAATCCCTTTCCTTAACACTGTAACAAATCCTTTGTTGTCGCTTTGAATGACGCCTTACTGATTCCCTACCATGGGGCAGATCCTTCACGTTCTCTTCGGATAACGCCTTTCATTCCCTGTCATTATGATGCTTTCCGTTCCCCATTGTTAGTGACGTACTTTCCCAAAATCGTCATTCTGAACGATGGTAAGAATGGCGGAGAGAAAGACAAGAAAACGGGGTAGTGACACGGAGTGAAGAATCTGTTACTCCGATGACGCCTTACCGGCTTCCCCATCACGGCAATAGATCCTTCGCTGTGCTCAGAATGATGTCTTATGGTCTTCCCTACCATGAGGGCAGATCCTTCACATCCGCTTAGTATGACGATTAACGTTTCCATCATTATGACGCCCTTTCCTCCAATCGTCATTCTGAACGGAGGTAAGAATGACGGAGAGAAAGACAAGAAAACGGGGTAGTGACACGGAGTGAAGAATCTGTTGCTCTGAATGACGTTCCACCATCAATACCGCTTTTTACACAAGGATCATGGAACCTGCCGCCAGGAGGAGCCCGTAGGTCAGGCGGTTGAACATCTGCTGGTTGATCATGCTGTGGATTTTATTTCCCAGATAGACTGCAATGACGAGAGGAATCACGCCGATGCCCAGAAGTTCAAAAAATTCCGTATTGTACAACCCCTTTTCATAGTCTGTAAACATGAGGACAAGGTTCAGCACGGTCCAGACGGAAGCCACATTGGCACGGAAAGAATTTTTATCCCGGAAGGCCGACGCCAGGTAAACGACCAGAAGCGCGCCGCCGGAAGCAAACATGCCATGGATGATGCCCGCGCCGAGAAGAACAGGAATGGCAACCCAGACAGGAAGGGATGCACCGGACGGTTTCAGGAGAAGATTTTTGAGCGCCACGCCGACAATGAGAAGTCCGTACACTGGCACAAGAATGCGGGCGTCCACAATATTGTAGAGATAAATACCGGCCGCCATGCCGATAAGCATGAAGAGAATGATGCGTCCCAGTTCTTTTTTATTGATGTACTCTCTGTTTTTAACCATAAGGTATGCGCAGACCAGCCAGCAGATCACATTGATGACCGCTTTGGCCATGTCCGGCCCGTAAAGCAGGATTGTCGGCGGAATAGAGAGCATGACACCGGCAAATCCGGTGAGTGCCTGTACAATATTCGATATGAAGACGGCTGCCATGAAGAGACTCATTTTTATAAATACAGGAAGCCCCATAAGTTCCAAAATAATCACGCTTTCTATATACAAGTAAATTCATATTTATCGATTTTCTTCATTATAGTCTCCCTTTTTCCTTTTGTACAGCTGTTTTCTAAACGGATATCCATGAATGCATTTAAGTCATTTTGATGTCTGTAAATGCGTTTGCAGCATGATTGGTTACATGAATTTTCTCTTTTTTACCTAAGTCATTTAAAATGCATAGATTTTACCCTTAGAAATTGATAATTTATACTTGCTTTACTATAATAATTATGAGTTTTTACGGTAAAGGCCCTAAACACACTTTTCTGCCTGCGAGAAAAGCGGAACGGACTGCCTTTATCAGGGGCTGCCATAATATCCGCTTATGACATCCATTTATCCCGGAACAGGAATCAAAGGAGGATTCTATGAAAAAAAGATTGCTTTTAGCTTCTCTGTCAGCAGCTGCCTTCGGCGGCATTCTTTCTATAAACGCTGCCGATATGCCTGTGTACACACTTGATCAGGTGGTCGTTACCGCAGCCAGGACGGAAGAAAAACAGATTGACACAAACGCGTCTGTCTCTGTCGTCACAAGCAAGCAGATTGCGCAGAAACATTTCAATGATGTATCGGAAGCGCTTCGTGCAGTCCCCGGCGTAGTTCTCGGCAATTATTCCGCCAGCGGACAGAATTATTCTTCCAACAAAGTTTTTATCAACGGTTCTTCTAATGTAGTTATCCTCGTAGACGGTATGAGGAGAAATACAAACGGCGTTTCCGGTTCGGCTGTCAATCTCGGCACACTTACCGATATGGCGTCCATTGAGCGTATCGAAGTTTTGAAAGGTTCCGCCTCCACGCTTTACGGTTCCGACGCGCAGGGCGGCGTTATCAATATCATCACGAAGAAACCGAAAACCGATGAAGTCCATACCACCATCGGCGCAGGTTTCGGCAACAACTCTACGGAAAAATACACCATATATAACGAAGGCAAGACGGGAAATATATTCTGGACCATTGACGCCGGCAAACATCTTCAGGGCGCCTATAAAGACGGCTGGGGCCGGAAAGTCATCAGCCACCTGAACGCGAAACATATAGATGTAAAACTGGGCTATGACTTGGGAGAAGGATCTGATGTCGTTTTCAATTACTCAAAATATAAATCCGATTATATCCGTCCCGACAACGGCTCCAATGATGCCCACGACGACTACGGCACAAAAGATAATGATGCCATCAGCCTTCAATATACCGCGAAAATCAGCAGCAGACTCTCCAACCAATTTAATGTATACCGCCATCGTACCAATTTTAACGACAACTACAACCTGAATGGCGCCGGCTGGCCTTTCAACTGGGATATGGGCATGCGGACATTCGGCATTTCCGATCAGCTCACCTATACCTTGGATAATCAGACCATTATCGGAGGCTTTGACTGGTATAAAGATAAAATCACAAAGTATAAAAATGACGCTTCCGAAGGCGCCCACGCTTCCAATACGGCATTCTATCTGCAGGATAAAATCGACCTGACAAAAAATTGGAATATTACACCGGGGCTCCGCTATGACCACCATTCCAATTTCGGCGGCCATCTGTCTCCCAGCCTTTCTCTCGGTTTCAAGAAGAACGAGAAAACAAATTTCTATTTCAACTACAAGGAATTCTTTGTTGCGCCGAATCTGTACCAGCTGAACGCGGCTTATTACGGAAACAAGAATCTCGATCCGGAAGAAGGGTACACCTTTGAATTCGGCGTGAACCATGAATTTGACGATACCCTATCGGGTACATTCAATATTTTCCGCCAGCACGCGAAAAACAGAATTATTTATGATTTTGCCGCTTCCAAATATGCCAACACGGGAAATATGAATTCCATGGGCTTCAGTGTCACTCTGGATAAAAAACTTAATAAGTACTGGAGCGCGGGCATCGGGTATACATACCTCCACATCAACGCGCTGAGTGCAACAGAAAACACCAACAACAACGGAAGCCTGCCAAAGGGTACGATTGATATCCACGTGAATTATGATTCCGAAAAACTGGACGCTTCCCTTACCGGCAGAGGCATTATGGGCAGATATGGTTCCAAATCCAATCCGGTCATGAAAGATTATGCGAATTTCTGGGTATGGGATCTCGCGGCGAATTACCGCGTGAATGATACCATCTCTGTTTACGGCCGCCTGAATAATATATTCGACCAGTTTTACACGGATGTAGGCACGAGCTATGACCCGAACGGCGCATGGTACTCCGCTCCGGGAAGAAATTACGAAGTAGGCATGCAGCTCCGCTTCTGATGTAAAAGGGAAAGGCCCTGTTTCGGCAGGGTCTTTTTGTATGAAAAAAGATCTTTCATCCTGTGCCGCTTTCCCTTTCCGCTGAATAACGAAAACCGCAGAAGGCAGCTCATCCCAATAAAAAACGCTGCCTTGAAAAGCAGCGCAGGAAATATATTTTCTTACAGAAGCCAGCGGTAGAAACCGAAGTATGCCAGCGTGGAAAGGGTAACGACACCGATCGCGGAAATACCGAACATTTTCACAAAGAGACGATCCATTTCTCCTGCCGCAGCGCCTGCTTCTGAGGAATATGCCGCAAGAGCCAGCGCGCCGCCGGTAGAGAGGGGGCTGATCCCTGCCGTATTGGATACCATGGAAATCGCGGTGACCCATTCCACCGGATTCACGGATATGCTCATCTGGTGAATGATATGGGGCACTGTGGGAATAAGTGTGGGCATCACTACGCCCGACGTGGAAGAGAACCATGACATGACGCCTGCGGTGACACCGAGGATGGCAGTAGCCGTGGCAGCATTCATGATGGACGCAAGGGAAGCGGAAAGAAGATGGATACCGCCGAGGACGATAATCACATTCATCAGTACCCCTACACCGCAGATCAGGAGGAGCGTCCCCCAGGGAATCCGTTTCAGCGCCTCTCCTTCATCGGACACACGGAAGAAGGAAAGTGCCATTGCCGCGGTAAAACTGGCCAGTCCCACATTCACTTTGAAAATCATTACCATGCCTACCATTGCGCAGATGCCGAGGAGCGTGATGATCTGTGCTCTGTTAAAGGAAGCGGTGTCGGAAAACTTCAGCGCTTTCTCCGATTTCAGTTTATACCCGCCGAAAGCGATGTAAACGACAGCGGCATACACGGTGGATGAAAATACGCCGTTCACCAGCAGAGGCGCTTCGATACCGGTCAGTCCGAATTCTTCGCACAGGTTGAGTCCGATGATCCCCGTCGCTGCAAGAGGCGACATACCTCCGCCGGCCGCACCGAGGAATATGATTGCCGCCAGCATAGCGGGATTGATCTTCATTTCCACGGCCAGTGTCATTCCGAAAACCATCATAATCGCGGTGGTGGGAATCGTACCCGGCCCCAGCGCGGACAGTACCGTGGCGAAGAGGTACATGACGACAGGGATAAGATATGTCCGTTTCCCTGCTAGAACGGTGATCTTCTTTGTAAGAAGTTTCAGTGTCCCGTTCCATTCCGCCAGTCCGAACAGATAAGTAACGCCGAGAAGCATGAGGAAAAGGGAATAGTTGAATCCGCCGATGATTTCCTTGTCCGGAATGCCGGCCAGCTTTCCCAGAAGCAGCGCAAAGCCGATACAGACAAGCCCCGTATTCATTTTTCTGAAAAATCCAAGGAAAATAGCCGCTGCCAGCGAGCCGAGTGAAATCAATGCCATTGTGCCCTCCTGTTTTGAATCATGCCTGTTTGGTAATACGTTTTCATCTCCATATTGTTTTCGTAAAATTTAATTTTCCAAAAAATCATAGCATGAAAAATTGTTTGGAATAAAATAATTAAGAGTTATCTATGTTATTCTCTTCTCTTCTTACTCTTTGTTTTTATTATTTTTAAAATTCTTTTTTGGAATTTAAAAGGAAAATTTTGCGTTTTTCGGACCGAAAAATCCGAAGTTATGAAAGCGGGGCATAACTTTTTCGGATGCATTCTTTATAAATAGTTTTTATACGGAATTACAGAAAATATTGCTTTACCCTTGCTTTTACAGGTATGAAAGTATAAAATATTTGAGATAAGTTTATTGTCTTTAAAGAAGGGAGGATCGCTGTTTGGGACACGGTCTTCCTTTTTTCGCGGGTAAAGGTTTTTATGGAGGGTTTTATGGAAAAAAGAATTATCGAAGTGGAAGAAAAACTGCCTTTGCTGCCGACTATACCGCTCAGCCTGCAGCACCTGTTCGCCATGTTCGGATCGACGGTGCTCGTGCCGTTCCTCCTGCATGTGGATCCGGCGACCTGTCTTTTCATGAACGGCGTGGGCACGCTGCTCTACCTGTTCATCTGCAAATGGAAACTGCCCGCCTATCTCGGTTCCAGTTTTGCTTTCATCTCTCCGGTTCTCGCGGTTACCGCCACAGAGGGCATGACTTATGCCGACGCGCAAAGCGGATTCATCTGCTTCGGCCTGTCTTTCATGATTCTCGCGCTCCTTGTAAAGAAAATCGGGACGTCATGGATTGATGTGCTGTTCCCCCCTGCCGCCATGGGCGCCATCGTCGCCATTATCGGACTGGAGCTTGCCCCGCTTGCCATGAGTATGTCGGGCTTCTCCGGAGAAGCACAGGGGATGACAAATGCCATGGCTGTCACGATTTCCATGTTTACCCTCATCGTCACCATTCTCGCCACCGTGCTGGGCCGCGGATTTATTTCCATCATTCCGATTCTTATCGGCGTCATCGCGGGATATATCCTTTCCATCATCATGGGCGTTGTCGATTTCTCCAATGTGGCCGCGAAAGAATGGTTTGCCTTCCCCACTTTTTATTCGCCCCGCTTTAATTTCAGCGCCGTCATGATGATCATGCCCGCCCTTTTCGTGGTCTTCGCCGAACATCTGGGCCACCTCTTCGTCACCAGCGACATCGTCGGCCGCGACCTCATCAAAGATCCGGGGCTCCACCGCTCCCTCTTTGCCGACGGTTTGTCAAATATGATTTCCGGTTTTGCCGGTTCCACGCCAAATACCACTTACGGTGAAAATATGGGCGTCATGGCCATGACAGGCGTATACAGCACCTGGGTCATCGGCGGCGCGGCAGTCTTCGCCATCATCTTTTCCTTCATCGGCAAAGTGGCCGCTGTCATCCATGCCATCCCCACTCCCGTTATGGGCGGCGTGTGCATTCTCCTCTTCGGTTTCATCGCATCCTCAGGGATCCGCATGCTCATCGAAAAGAAAGTGGACTACACGAAATCAAGAAACCTGATTCTCACCGCCGTCACCATGATTTCCGGACTATCGGGCGCAACCGTCACACTGGGGCCTGTCCAGCTGAAAGGCATGGGACTTGCCACCATCGTTGCCATGATCCTCTCCCTCTCATTCCTGATCTTTGACAGACTTCATCTTTCCAATGACAAGAAATAAGGAGGCCCTATGGACATCAATGAAGAAATCACAAAAATGAATCTGTATAAAACTTTTGAGCCCTACATCGACAAAAGCGTCACCATGGAGGATCGGCTGAAAGCACGGGTGCGCCTTGTGGATACCGCGCCGCAGGAAGCAAAAGACGCTCTTGCCAAATGGACAGCCATGAAGCTGAAATCACGGCTGTTCTGAAAGCACGATATCAGGAAACAGAAAACGCAGACAGTGTACTCGTGACCGTCTGCGTTTTTGATTTGTCTTAAGTTCCGCCATCCGCCGATACCTTATTCCTTAAATTTCGGCAGTTCCCTGTTAATAAGCTGCCCCATCAGGAATTTCCCTTTCCAGTCGATGTGGATACCGTCTGCGCCGTACTCCGGTGATAATACATCCATATCCGCAAAGAGCACTGCCGTATCGATATGATCCTGCGTGCGTATCCATTCATTCACTGTGGCAAAACGCTCTTTCCAATCGGGTGCCGTGTCTTCATCGAAATAACGTTTAATATTGTCAGGATTGATTGGTGCCAAAGTGAGATAAATCGGTTTGATCCCGTTTTCCCTGCACTTGTCGCCGATATATCGCAGATCACCGATGACATTCTCCGGATCTTCCCCTCCACGGAGACTGTTCGTGCCGCCCATAATGAGGAGATATCTTAAGCGGAAAGGAAGGACATCCGCCTCAAACCGTTCCGCCATCCGCCGGCTCGTGTCGCCGCTTTGTGCCAGATTTACCGCCGGCTCGTCAAGATAAGAGACCAGATTGTACAGCGCATCAGACGGCGAAAAAGACATCCGTCCTCCGCCGTGGCTGATGCTGTCGCCGAAGAGCCCCGTTTCCCATCCGTCAACAGGCATTTCCATTCTCCGCGCCTCACTCCACACACCGAGGGCATTTCCGTCTTCATCAAGGCACCGCACCCGCCACCAGTACACGCCTGTGCGGGGAAAGTCGTCATAAAGCTCCATGATTTCCGACGTCCCCGACCACACGCGGTACATGGACGGTTCCGCACCGTCAGGATTTTCAGGCTCGCTGTCCGTCACTTCCACCTCATATGATTTTGCGCAGGGAAGCCCCACATAGGAATAAACGGGGTAGAGCAGTTTCATCCGCCGGTCCTCGTGATCATCCGGCCGGAGAAGAGGCGCTTCCCGTTCCAGAAAACTGCCGGCCGCATCAAAAGGCTCTCTTTCGGTCCAGCCATGGAGAGGCCCGCCGTATAAATCGAAAGGCCGCACACGCCAGAAAATTTTCTCTTCCGCCTCCGAGGAGATATCCGCCGGAAATATGACTTCATTCTGCCAGACGGAATCATCGGCATACAGAACTTCTCCGTCCTCCGTAGTGACTTCCAGCGCATAACAGACTGCGTCCCCATCCATATCCCATGATAAAAAGTAAAGGCCTGTTTCCGCGCCTGCCGGACTGCAAAAACATACAGCCATGAGCAGCCATAAGAGGCAGATGCATTTCTTCATCATGACTTCTTCACCCACATAGAGAAATGGGTTTGCCGCCTTTTCCATCTGCGCCGATGGCGGCCATCTGAATTTTCAGTTTCTCTTCGGAGATTTCCCCATAATCACCAAAAAGCTCATGCGTGAGGTATGCAGGTTCTATGCATTCCACGATTTTCCGCGCCGCTTCCGTGGTGAAAGGACGGTGCTGGTCGATAGAGGTAATATGCATCATGACGGTTTCTCCGTCCATGTTCTCCGGCGGCACGGCGGTACAGGATTTCTGGTACTTCCCGGACAGGGAACAGGACAGGTGCATCCCGCGGAACAGTTTTTTCATGCTCCCCAGTTTTTCCGCCATGGCACAGATATACTCCGCGCCGTCCGCTTCAGTTTCCAGATCCGGATTGGTATTCATGAAATGGCCCGTGTCTAAGACAAGTCCTACATTTGACCCTTTCAAAAGGGAAAAGAAATAGTCTATTTCACAAGGCAGAAGGCGGCACAGCCCCGGCCAGAAAATATTTTCGAAAAGGACTTCCACCGTTTCAGGCACTTCTTCGGAAACGGCATTGTAAATAGCCGCCGTTTCCCGAAGAACGTCTTTCGAAGTGTAATAAAACTGCCGTGTCCATGCTTCTTCCAGAGTACAGTCCGCCACATGCCACACAAGGTACTCCGGATTTTCCGCCAGTGCCGCGCGGATATTTTTCCGTATTTCTTCAAGCCAGCCGTCCGTGTCGGAGGCACCATAGTAAGCGGTAAGGGCTTTTTCATCGGGGAACTGTTTTTTATAGCGCTTTGTATTTCCAAGGTAAAAATCCATCCACCTCGGCCAAAAGCGCAGATGCGCCCCCACCGTGAGCGACGTGAAAAGATTGGATGACGGTTCATCACCGTAAATAAGGTTTTCAATGCCGTCCAGCCCCAAGCGGTGCACCAATTCCGCCGTTGCTTCTTCTTTTTCATCAGGCATGACATAGTGGCTCACACTTTGCTTCAATGTCTCTCCCCCGCCGTCTTTTTCTTTACGATACTTCTGTCAATGGCATGTTTCAGGAGCCAGAGATTGGTGATGAGTGAAATCATCTGCATCGTTAAAATGATAATATCCAAAGTTCTGTTTTTCTTTTTCCCTTTCTTCGACATAGTTCCTCCTCAATATCCTTTAATCTGTTTTTCCCCGCTCATATCAAAAAGGGGGCCGTAAGCGGCGTTTGCCATCGCTTTCACCGCATAGACGCAGTTCTGGGACGACGCATAGATATACCGGTCCTCCAGGGGAATGACACGATGGTAAGCACGCATATTCTGAATGGCGGGATTTGCCAGAAAACTGTCCCTGAATTTCCCCGCTCCCGTTTCATCCGATTCCCTGTCAGCAGAAACAAAGAAGAAATCCGGATCCGATTTGACAATCAGTTCCTGCGACAAAAGCTGCCCGTTGGCTACGCCTACTTCGGCAATGGCGTTTTTGATTCCCGCCCTTGTCAGCAGTTCATGGTACATGGAGCCCGGTCCGCCGTAACGGCTCATTTGGGAGACAAGAAGTCCTGTCTGGGGCGGAAGATTCCTTGCTGCAAGTGTACTGTCCACTTTTTTTAACTGCCGTTCCATTTCGGCGACCACCTTTTCTCCCCGCTCCGTTTCCCCCACGGCAGCCGCGATGATGCGTATATCCTTTTCTGCCTGGGCGATGGACGTCGGGCCGTCGATCATGACGACAGGATAGCCGAGGCTGCGCCACATATCCAGTTCCTTCTGCCTCGTATAAGATGACGCCACGATAAGATCGGGACTTATTTTTGTCAATATTTCCATAGAAATCCCGTTCAGGGGAATCTCCGGCTTGATATCCTTCACTTCGTCCGCGATATAGGACATGCCGGGATCTTTATCCGCGATGAAGCACGCCGCCAGCCGGGACGGTTCGACAACGCCAAGAAGCATCGTATCGATAGCAGAGTCCGTGCCGAGGATCTTTTTCGGTTTGTGGGGAATAGTCACCTGATTGTCAAACGCGTCAGTGACGACATAACTTTCCTTTGACGCGGCATCGCCGCCCATCTTTTTCATTTCACAGCCGCTCAAAAGGAAGAGGGCTATACAGAGAAGCAGGGAAATGAACCATACTTTCCTGTTTCTTATACTGAATTCCATACTACCGCCTTTCAAAAACATTATATCCAGTGTAGCCAATAAAAGCGTACCGGTCAAATAAAAAGAGAAAATTCCACCATGAAAACGCTCCCTGTCCCATACTTTAGGAAAGGAAAGAGCGGCGCAGGCATAGGAAAAGCCGCCCGATGACAGCGCGGCTCTCCCTGCTTATTTCTTTTTCCCCTTCTTCTTTCCTTTTTTATCCTTTTTATTTTTCTTTCCTTTTTTCGTCTTATCTTTCTTCTTTTTTACGTCTTCCGCTTCATCCCCCACAGCATCCATATTCCAATCCTGCTCGATATTTTCACTCTCGTCAGGCTTCCCGGGCGTACGGCTTCTATACTCCACGTCGATACCGCCTTCAGATTCTTCACGGCAGGGGATTTCCTCCCTGTCATGGCCGGCTTCTGCCTCCGATCTGCAGGTATCCCTCACGAGCGTGTCCAGCACGTTTTCCATGACGCCTGCCAGCTCCATGATTTTCCGTATCCGAAGATCTTCCGCGGGACGGTTGTCGGGATCGGGATCGAGAAGAGCCATCTGGAGGAAAGCGCGGTTTTCCCGCAATTCGTCATGAATGGCAAGAATCACGTCTTCTAAGGACAACCCCCTGTAATCTCCGTCTTTGTACATACTATCCTTCCCCTTCCGTAACTAATACTTTATCAACTCTGCGGTTGTCGCAGTCCATCACTTCAAAGGTAAAACGGCCGAAGGAAATTTTTTCCGTTTCTTTTGGAATATAGCCGAACAGGTACGTGATAAACCCGCCAAGCGTCTTGTAATCATCTTCCGCTTCTCCCGGAAGTTCTTCCTCGATATGGAAATACTCCCTGAACTCATCAATGGTGCACAGCCCTTCCACCAGCCAGGAATTTTCCGTGCGGCGGATAAACTTATTTTGCGCCTCCAGCATGTCTTCCTTGTCGCCGGGCATATCCCCCACGATTTCTTCCAAAACATCATGAAGCGTGACCAGTCCCGTCAGGGTGCCGTATTCATCAATGACCACCGCTTCGTGGACCACCCGGTCTTTGAACAGGGCAAGAACTTTTGTCAATATAAGTGTTTCCGGAATCAGGAGCGGACGGTAAACCGAGTCCATGATGGACGCTTTGATAGACTTGCCGGGATTCCGGTGCTGGTCGCGGAGCACTTCGCTCATATCGGCAAGACCTTTGAAATCATCAAGGGATCCGTTTCCCACGGGAAGACGGAAGTGGGTGGAATGATTAATATCCTCCCAGATATTTTCCTCCGTATCCTCCAGATCAATCCATACAAGCTGCGGCCGCGGGGTCATAGTATCCGACGCAGTGAGATCATTCAGAGAAAAAACATTCTCAATCATTTCCGGTTCTTTTTTATCAATCGTACCGAGCTGCGCCCCTTGATGGAGAAGGACACGTATTTCCTCTTCCGATACGGGCGTTTCGCCCCCCATGCGGACGCCGAGCATCTCCACCACAAACTTCGTTGACCACGTGCTGAATACCACAAGAGGCTTGCACAGGTTGGAAAATAAAATCATGGGACGGGCGATGAGGCACGCTGCTTTCTCCGGTTCCGCAATGGCGATCCACTTCGGTGCCAGCTCCCCGATAATCAAAGCAAAATACGTCACCAGCGCCATGACAAAGAACATGCTCAAAGGTGCCAGGAAAGCGCCGGCTATAGGAATGCCGCCAAGAAAATCAGCAAGAGGGCCTGCCAGAGAAGCGCCGGAGAACATACCCGTCACGATGCTGATGGTGGTAATCCCCACCTGGATGGTAGAGAACAGCTCCTCTTTACGTCCGGTCAGCTTCAGCGCCTGCGCCGCGCCACGCTTCCCCTCGTCCGCCAGCTCCTGCAGCTTCGTCTTCCTCGCTCCCACAATGGCAATTTCCGCCAATGAACACACAGCATTTCCCAAGACAAGCAGAACAATAATAAATAATTCAAACCATATATGGCCGTCGTCCATGAAGCTCCTCCAAACCATTTACCCGGACACTGTATTCTTTCCGTTTTCCTGTCTTCATTATACCAAAGGAAACCACCCAATTACAGCGGCGGAAATTTATTCCAAACCCTTCCCGGATCATTTAAATGACTAAAAGTCATTGCATTTATACCCCACTTATTTTATACTAATATAATATAAATAATAAAGGAGGATGCGCAATGCCTTTAACCAAAAAAGCCGAGCGGACAAAAGCCAAGCTGACCGCTTCCGCCAGAAAACTCATCAGCGAACGGGGATTTGACAACGTTTCCGTCGAAGAAATCACAAAAGATGCCGGTGTGGCAAAAGGCACATTCTACCACTATTTTGTATGCAAGGAAGATGTCGTTCGTGAATTTTCCACCCGAGTCATAGAAGAAATATTTACCACTGCCATGACGATGCCCGGAGGCCCTCAGGAAAAACTGACCTATTACTTCAATGCCATTCTCCACGAAGCGGACCGCATGGGTGTAAATCTGATCCGCCAATGGATCCGCGATATCATGTCTCCCCGCTCCGCAGAAGAAGGCGCGGAAAATCTCCGCGAAGGATATCGTAAAATCTATACCATTCTCAAGCACACCAAAGAAGAAAACCAGCTGAAAGAAGATACACCGGTCGCGTTCCTTACGAAACTTCTTCTCTCCCATCTTTACGGTGCGCTCATCACATGGTGCATGTTGGGCGGCTCTTTCAAGCTGAGCGAAGAATCCAATCAGTTCGTCACGGAAGAAGTCAATGCTTTCCTTTATAAATATATGAAATAATAAAAAGCAGCCGACGGCTTACAGATGAAAAAACGCCGCATATCCAACAGCGGCGTTTTTGCTTGCAAAAATTCATCCTATTCTTTTGTGTCATTACGGCAGCAGATCCTTCACATTCACTCATTATGACACCTTGCCGTCCGTTGTCATTCTGAACGGAGGTAAAAATGCTTTGTGGGAAAGACGGAAAACGGGATGGTGACGCAGAGTGAAGAATCTATTACTTTAATGACGTCTTACCGATTCCCTCACCACGGTAACAGATTCTTCGCTGCCGCTCTGAATGACGCCTTACCGTCCGCCGTCATTCAGCACTTTTAGCTGACAGCTGACATCTCACAGCTAACGGCTAACAGCTTTCAGCTCACAGCTGATAGCTTTTATCTTCTTACCGATTCCCTCACCACGGTAATAGATTCTTCGCTGCCGCTCTGAATGACGCCTTACCATCCGCCGTCATTCAGCACTTTTAGCTGACAGCTGATAGCTTTTATCTTCTTACCGGCTTCCTCACCACGGCAGCAGATCCTTCACCGGGGCACGGAATGACGCCTTACCGTCCGCCGTCATTCTGAACGGAGGTAAAAATGCTTTGTGGGAAAGACGGAAAACGGGATGGTGACACAGAGTGAAGAATCTGTTACTTTAATGACGTCTTACCGGCTTCCTCGCCACGGCAGCAGATCCTTCACATTCACTCATTATGACGCCTTGCCGTCCGCCGTCATTCTGAACGGAGGCAAGCATGCTTTGTGGGAAAGAAGGAAAACGGGATGGTGACACAGAGTGAAGAATCTATTATGCTGATGACAGCTTACAGCCTTTCCACCATTGCCCGCGCCCATTCCGTATCAATAATGACATCCGCAGGTGAAAGGGCGTCTATGGTTTCCAATGCCTTTTCCAGGAGCGCGTCATACAGGGCTTTGTCAAATTCCACTGCCGCCAGCATTTCTCCATGTCCGCGGAGAAGGAATCCGTGCTCTCCCTCTTCGTTGGTGGCAAAAAATATTTCATCAATCCCCTTATCCTTGTAATGAGCCTCCACATTGGCATAAATACCGCTCTTCATGACTTCCACAATCTTGTCATTGAATCCCGCGTCAAAAATCAATAGTTTTTCTTTGAATGCATTGTGAGACAGGACGATGCGTTTCGTGTAGCCTTTAAAGGCGTTGTCCTCCGCCGTGAGTGTTTCTTTCATCGCCGTGTAATCGGAACCGTCAGCGCTGCATACGATAAAAAGCTTCTCCGCCGGTTCATGATAGATGAAATTATAATGCAGCGCAGCAGACGCACCGCAGTCCACGCAATGAAAAGAAAAGGCTTCATCATTCCTGACCGCTTCCTTAAGCGGAGGATCTTCCATCGTATTGATACTGTCCCACACACGGAAAAATTGTTTCTTCCCGCACTTCGGGCAGGTGATTTCCTGCATCTGTGACTGTGACATAACCGCTCCTTATGATTGATGAATCGCGCGGAGGGCTTTAGCACCCCACTCCGCATTAATAACCGGCTGGTTCCTTGAAAGTGTTTCCAGCATATCTTTCACACCCGTTTCGATTTCACGGTACATCGGCGCCTCAAATGCATATGCCGCGATGACTTTTCCCTTTTCCTCAAAACGGAAATAATGGTTCCCACCAGCCCCCATATCAAAAAGGACACGCTCCGGATAAAGTTCGGGACTATGACGCCGGAGCGACATAAAGGCAAGCCCCTTCATCAATTCAATGACCCGATCATCGAAACCGCCGTCAAGGATTATGAGTTTTTCCCGAAGTGCCTCCCGTGACGTGACAAGCCGTTTCTTCACGCCCCAAAGTTTTTCTTCATCAAGGCGGCGTTCTCTATCCTGCCCGGTAAGCATCTTCCACGCCTTTTCATAGTCTTCCTGATCTGTTGCATAGTACACCAGGAACAGCGCCGACGGCTGATAGTACAAAAAGGAATAGTCCATACGGGACTTTTTACCGCAATGGCCGCATATCGACACGAAAGCCTCTCCGTCGCGCACTTTTTGTATCATCTCCGGCCGCTCTTCCGTATTGATATAATCAATCGGTGAAAACACCATAGACTTTCCGCAGTGAGGACAGGCAGTTTCAAGCAAAGACATAGACTCCCCCTGTTTTTTGTTCCATTATATCACGGCATGCCGGAGCGGACGGAAGTGGATAAAGAAAATAATTTTTCCCTGCCAATAAAATAACGGACTCCCTTTTATGAGAGTTCCGTTATTTCCCTTTTCTCCTATTCCTTATCTGAAAGTCAGCACTTCCTTTAAAGGCTTTCTTTCATTCGCAGCGGGTATGACTTCGGGATGGCCCACCGCAATGATGCAGGACACATCATACTCTTCGGGAAGATCAAGAATTTCTTTGATCTTTTCTTCGTCATACCGTCCCATGATGAGCGTACCCAGATCCACCGCCCGTGCGGCAAGGCAGAAATGATCCGCCGCCATGCCCGCATCAAAAGACTGCCAGTGGGTCCCCTTTGTCGTAGACGCTTCTCCATTCGGTTCATAGCCGGAAAGCCCTTTTACTGTGCAAAGCACGATGAGCGCAGGCGCTTCATGGATATTTTCCGTATTCCAGGGAAACTTCTTCGTGCATTCATCGGCAATACGGTTCTTCAGATCATTGTCCAGCACCGCCACATAACGGACAGGCTGCGTATTTTCCCAGCAGGAAACCATCTGCGCGATTTCCACCACATTTTCGATGTCCCCTGCGGAAACAGGCTCTTTCGTATAATTGCGGATACTTCTCCTTGTAACCAGGCATTCGATTGCGTCCATAGTACCATCCTCCAGACTACAAAAAATCCTTTTCTCTATTATACGGGATTCTTAAAAATTCGCCACTGTTTCATGAGAAAAACAGACATATTTTTCTGCTGAAGAAGCGCCCTGTCCTGCTCCCGATTTCTTCATTTTTTAAGAAATATCTTTTCCACATAAGGCGAAGTGAAAGCGCGGAGAACGGAGAAATACCCCAGCCGCAATTCCACGATATCTCCCACTTTGTATTCCTTCACGCTGTCTGTCACATCCAGCATGAGATGATCCGAACTGGCACCTAAGATAAGAATGCCTTCATCCACAGGCGTTGCCGTTTCCGCATCAAAATCCTGACGTCCGATGGCACAGATGACCTTTTTCCTCTTTTCACCCCTGTTTGTAAAAACGGGTTTCCATCCATAGCTGTCCACCCCCGCCGTTCCCCAGGGAAGGCTCGGTTTGACTTTCGCTTCCACCACTTCACATTCCAGAATAAATCCGTCATTCCTCGTTCCCGGCAGGAAAGTATACCTGCTCCGTTCCTTGCCGAAAAGAAGGCTTTCCCCAAGACGGAAATTATCTACCCCTTCACAAATACCTCCGCGCATCATGAGATCCAGGGCCGCGCTGTTTCCTCCGCTGACGATTTCCAATGTATGGCCGGCGGCATTCTCCACTTTCTTCCGCATTTCCGCAAGGCGTTCCATTTTTTCCTCATCGGCCTGAATAAAAGAAAAGCAAGTCAGGTTGGTGCCGATACCGTAAAGATCCACACGAGAAAGCTTTTCCGTTTCCACCGCGGCGGCAATCAATTCTTCTTCATCCACATATCCCTCGCGGATATCGCCAAGATCCATCATGAGGATGATTTTATGGCGCTTCCCCTGCTTTTCACACTCCTTATTTATCGCGCGGACGGTTTCCATTTCAGACTGGAGCGACACATCCGCATAGCGGACCAGATCCTCTATTTCCGAAAGCATGGGCGGACGGATGAGCCACTTTTCCGCTTCGATATTTTCCAGTTTCTTCAGATTCGCCACGCGGGAATCGCCAATCATGGCAAGGCCGCCCGCCAGATAAGCTTCCGCCAATTCGGGTGCACCGCAGCATGCCTTCGTCACGCCCATGACGCGGATACCGTGATCGGCACACAGCTGTCTGACAACCCGCGTATTTTCTTCAATCCGTTTCAAGTATATTTTCAACCGGGGATACATATGCCGCCTCCTGAAAAAGCCCACCCCGTCAATTTCCGGAATGAGCTTTTTAGTACGAAATTACTATTTCCAGTATTCCACTTCGTCAAGATTCAGACCCACGTCAGCCGCACGGAAGACCGGATCCCTGCCTTCCTTTTTCTGGCGCTCATAGTCTTTCATCACTTTGACTGCCGTTCCGCCGAGAACAAGGCAGGCGGGAATATTGATCAGGCACATAAGAGCCATGAGAATATCGGCGATATCCCAGGCAGCCGCCATGGACATGCCCGCGCCGACGAAAATGACGAGGGCTGCTAAAATACGGAAGCCCGTCATAAAAGATTTTCCCGGTTCTTTTTTATGGATAAAGATCAGGCAGTTATCCACATAGAAGAAGTTGCCGATCAGTGTGGAAAAGGCAAAAAGCACCATGCACACCGTGATAAGGATCGGACCGAAGCTTCCAAAAGCCACCGTCACGGCATTCTGCACATATCCCGCACCGGCGATTTCTTTTGTAATCGGAGTACCGGAGGCCAGACACATCATAGCGGTCGCCGTACAGATGAGCAGCGTATCGATGAAAACGGACAGCATCTGTACAAGTCCCTGCTTGACAGGATGGCTTACATCAGCGGAAGCGGCGGCATTCGGCGCGGAACCTACGCCCGCTTCATTGGAAAAGAGGCCACGCTTTACGCCGAACATGAGACAGGATCCGGAAACGCCGCCCAGAATGGACCGGAAATCAAAAGCATCAGCAAAAATCATGCCAAACACCTGCGGAATAAGATTTATATGCATCACAACGACAATCACAGCCGCCGCCACATAGATGAGCCCCATAATCGGCACGAGAACACCGGTGACACGGAGGATACGTCTTCCGCCGCCCATGATGCAGTACCCCACAAGCGCGCCGAGAATGGCACCGATGATCCACGGCGTGACAGCCGGATCATACCAGCTGTATGCCGCAAAAGTGGACTGCAGATTATAAGAGGCAAGCATATTGAAGCCGCCGGCATAGGTGATGATGAGGAAGAAAGCGAAAAGTACGCCAAGGGTGCGGTTGTGCATGGCGGATTCGATGTAATAAGCGGGCCCGCCGTAGCTGTCTCCCTTGCTGTCTCTTCTCTTATAGACCTGGGCAAGGGTACTTTCAATAAACGCGGACGCTCCGCCGATGACGGCGATGACCCACATCCAGAAAACGGAGCCCGGCCCGCCAAGACAGATTGCCGTGGAAACACCCAGAATATTTCCTGTACCTACGCGGGATGCCGTGGAAACCATGAGCGCATGAAAGGGAGAAACCGCCCCTTCATTCTGCGGCTTTTCCATTACAAGGCGGATACTTTCCCAAAACATACGGAACTGCACCAAACCCGTCCTGCATGTAAAATACAGCCCTGCCGCCGTTAATACCACAACGAGGATGGGATAATACAGTATCCCGTCCAGATAATCAAGAATTGGCATCATAACCGTTTCCCCCTCTGCGTCCGCGGGTAAATACCGGGCACTTCATTTCAGTCCCCGAACCCATGACGACTTCAACATAAAATTCCTGTCCTGATTTGAATCATAACTATAAAAATAGTAATAACTTATATGCCTTTTGTCAACAAATTCCATAAAAGCGCAAACAGGCTCCCATAGGGTTCAGAAAAAAGCAAAGGCCGTACCGAACTTCCTTTTTATTTGCAAAAACCGGATAAAAAATCCCTGCTGATCCGATTCCCTTTACTCCTTCTCCTCTGTTTCCATTCCCACATATTCTTCGCCCCGGTCTTCCACCTTTACTTTTCCGCCGGTCATATCCCGGAAATACATTTCATGCCTTGCTTTATTTTCCGGAAGGCAGAGGCATGTGATTTGCACTTCTTCCGCAAAGATTCTGTCCAGTACACGGATATCCGTACCTTTGATGTAGTGTTCAAACGTGCCTGCCGCGGTATAGGGAATCGTAAGTTCCAGGCGGACGTGGGGCATAAAACAAAGAATACCCGCTTCCTCCACGGCCTCCGCCAGAGTACCGCCGTATGCTCTCGCCAGTCCGCCCGTCCCCAGTTTGATGCCGCCGAAGTATCTTGTCACAACGGATAGAGTATTAGTGAGCGATTTCATCTGCAGGATATGGAGCATGGGATGTCCTGCCGTCCCCTGCGGCTCTCCGCCGTCGCTTGATTTCTCACGGATGCGGACGGTGCCGATGCGCCATGCCCAGCAGTGGTGGGCCGCATCTTTGTGATTTTTCCGCACAGTTTCCAAAATGGACTGCGCTTCCTCTTCTGTTTCTACAGGGAAAAGCTGCGCAATAAATATTGATTTTTTTATCTCCGTTTCTTTTCGGCAAGGTGTCCGCACCGAGCGGTAAGGAATGAGCATGAATGATCCTCCATGAAATATATTTCTATTGTACCATGAAAAAACACCTTCCCCTGCTTGCAGAGAAGGTGTCTTTATCATTTCAAGGTGTAATCGTAATCTTCTTTCAGGATGAGGATGGCGCCTTCATCGCCCTTCATGGCCGCTTTGATAAGCCATTCCATGGCGGACTTTTCATTTTTCCTCACGCCTTCCCCGTTGGCAAGGGCGCAGCCGTAATGGAGCCATGGCGAAAGCATTTCCTTTTTCCGCCGCTTTTTTATAATATTTCACGGCTTTGGAAATATCCGCTTCTGCACCGAGACCCGACTCATAGCAGAGACCCAGCGCCGCATCGGCTTCGGGCAGTTTGTATTTCGCCGCTTTCTTAAAAGCATCAAAAGCTTTTTTCGCATGATTTTCCACACGGCTTGCGCGATAAGCGTATCCCATGCGGAGATAGACTTCCTTATCTCCCATCGCTTCCGCTTCTTTGGCCATGGCAGCAGCCTTTTTCTCATCCACCACGCCTGCCGCCCCTGTCAGATACTCCGTGCAGGCCACCGCCAGAAATCCGCGGAGCGTTTCATCGGCATCGGGGTCGCCCGCTTCTTTCCCCTTCCGTATCCATCTTTCTGCTTCCACGGTATTTTTGGGCACGGATACTCCCTGCGCGTAAAAAAGACCGGTCATAAGCATGGCTTCCGAATCTCCCCGCTGTGCTGCCAAAAGGTAGTATTTAAAAGCAGTTGCGGGATTAACCTGCCCCATGACACCTTCATCGTATATCCGGGCAAGAAGAACGGCCGCTTCCGTATATCCTGCCTCAGACGCATGCTCCAAAGCGCGTTTGGCTTTCCGCGGATTCGGCTTTCCTCCATTAAGCCCCCGAAGATACAGCTTCCCCAGGTACAGCCACGCTTCATCATCGCCCATTTCCCCGCACAGGCGGTAGCAGTGGGCCGCTTTTTCCTCATCCTTTTCCAGCCCGTCTCCCTTTTCCAGCCGGCGGCCGATAACGCCGATTTCATGAGCCGCTTCGCCGGCACCCAGGTTGGCCGCTTTACGGAAATAAGTGACCGCTTCGTCGATATCTCCGGCAGCCAGGGTATCCTGCCCCATGGAATAATAGTATTCCATCATTCGATCTGATGCCATGATGCTTATCCTTTCCTCAGGACGCAAAGGCGCCCTTCACACTTCGGGACAGGCCCGCTATTTCAAGTAGTTGCTGCTTAAATCGCAGAATCTGATTTATAAATGTTTTCTTAATTCCGGAAGCGGAAAACCGCCGCCGGAGAACGATTTTACCGAAATTCCATGCAGAGATCTTCAAAAAGCTCAGCTGACGGCTTTTCCACGTGATCTGCAAGGCGCACATCCGCCGACGGAACGATTTCACCGAAAGGTACAGCGCCTTCCTCTTCATAAATAACGCCCAGTACGAGGCTGTCGGTGTCGGAAAGCAGATGGAACGCAGCCGCCTTATCATGAGGATCATAGTTTTCCCGTACATCTGCCAGTTTTTTCAGATGACCGTTGTACCATTCCACTGTATTGAACTGGTTGAAAGTGACGCAGGGCGTGAAAATATTGACATAGGAGAACCCTTTATGATCAACCGCTTTGGTAATGACATCCACCATATTCTTCATGTCTATGGCATACGCCTGCGCCACGAAGGTAGCGCCCGCGGCAAGAGCCATGGACGGAGCGTCAAGCGGGGTGAGGGGATTGCCGTCAGGCGTCGTCTTGGTCACAAAGCCTTTGGAAGACATGGGGCTTGTCTGCCCTTTTGTCAGGCCGTAGACCTGGTTGTCGAAAACGATATAGGTGATATCCATATTTCTCTTCATCGCATGGAGAGCGTGTCCCAAACCGATGGCGTAAGAGTCACCGTCACCGGAGCAAACGACCATATGAATATCTTTGTTGGCGCATTTGATGCCCTGGGCAAAAGGAAGCGCGCGTCCGTGGGTCGTGTGGGCGCCGTAGCAGTACTGGTACCCGCCGATGCGGGAAGAACAGCCGATACCGGAAATCAAAACGATATCTTCATTCGGCCAGCCTTTAGCCGCACAGACAGCGGCAATCGCATTTTGGATCCCGAAGTCGCCGCACCCGGGACACCAGTTCGGCACGATAGTATTTTTATAATCTCTCGGTGAACCCATAATCAGATGACCTCCTTGGATTTATTGATAATGGTCGAAGCCAGGAACGGCGTGCCGTCATACTGCAAAAGAGAAAGAAATTTATCGTGGCAGTCAAAGCGGATAGCAAACTGCTCGCGGAGCTGCGCCGTCAAATCCTCTTCGACAATGAGAACCTTCTTCGCCCCTTCGATATACGGACGAAGTTCTTCCACAGGGAACGGGGAAATCAGGCGGAGCTGGATATGATTTACCTTCCTGCCTTCCGCTTCCAGACATTCCCGCGCTTCTTCCAGCGCGCCATTGGTGGAAGTAATGCCCACCAGGAGTAAGTCGCAGTCCGTTTCTTCATGGGCTGCGGTAAACGGCTGAATGGCTTTGGAAACGGCAGCAAACTTCCTGTGGCGCTTTTCCATTTCCATCACACGGTCGCCCTGTCCTTCCGCCGGTTTGCCGAATACATTATGTTCAAGGCCCGTGGAAAGGAACATGCCGTTTTTCACGCCGGGAATCGTCCTTGGGGAAATACCGTCTTCCGTGTCCTCAAAACGGTGGAAATAAGATTTCGTTTTCATATCCAGCTCAGAAAGACCTTCCGTCACCAATTTACCGCGGCGGATGCCGATACGGTTCCTGTCGAAAGCGGGAACAGACTGCTTGCACATGCCAAACTGCAGATCAGACAGCACGATGACAGGAGTCTGGTATTCCTCCGCCAGATTAAACGCTTCCTGGACGATATAGTAGCAGTCTTCGATAGACGCGGCAGCAAGAACAATCTTTTCCGCATCTCCGTGACCGGAGCCGACAGCATAGCGGATATCGCTCTGCTCCACCTTTGTCGCCATCCCCGTGGACGGCCCTGCACGCATCACATCGATAATGACCACCGGGATTTCAGCAACAGCCGCCATGGAAATGGATTCCGCCATGAGAGAAAGCCCGGGACCTGATGTCGCAGTAAACGCCCGGACACCCCCATAACCCGCCCCCATCGCCATCATAACGGATGACAGTTCATCTTCCGTCTGCACGACCGTGCCATGAATCTTATGAGACACTTTAATCATATATTCCATAATTTCCGATGCCGGAGTAATCGGATAAGAAGCCATGAAACGGGATCCTGCGGAAATAGCGCCGAGCGCGGCCGCTTCATTCCCAAGCAGGTACAGCTGGTCTTTCTTTTCAGGAACGGCCAGTTTCCCCATCTCCACCCCCTGCATGGCAGCAACAGCCGTGTCATAACCTTCCTTGAAAATCTCTTTATTTTTATTGATGACCGCTTCCCCTTTTTTCGCAAAACGTTCCGCAATAAAGCGGTAGAACGGCGTTTCCGGAAATCCGAGCAGTCCTGCGCTCATACCGAGAGCGGCAATATTTTTCATCTGCATGGATCCATATTTCTTTGCCATTTCCGTAATGGGGAGCGGCAGGAAAATACGTCCCGTATGAGTCTCCCACTTCGGCTTGAAAGCATCGTCGGCAATAATAACACCGCCTTCACAAATTTCCTTTCCGTGAAGATCGATCGTTTCCTGGTCAAGAGCCACAAGACAATCCACATGCTCCCCGATCGTCGCAATTTCCTTGGTCGCGATACGCAGGGCAATCGTCGTATGTCCGCCTTTAATCCGGGATGCAAACAGGCGCTGGCTGAAAAGAGAATATCCCTCCTGCGCCAGAACACGCCCCAGAATTTCTCCGCAGGATTCAACGCCCTGTCCCTGCTGCCCTCCCATTTTCCAGATAAAATCTTTCTTTTCCACTCCATCTTCCTCCTTGTCGATGTTCAGTGAATCGATCCTATGTGCACGGTAATGATCCGGTATCGATTTTTTATCATACACATACGATTTCATTATACCATTAAAGTCGTTTTTATAAATGGGATGCCGCCGTTAAAAGGCAGAAATTTTCAAGGAAATAAAAACACAGGTACCGGATATTGAATATTGTCGGCTGCCGGCCCAAAATTAACGTTTCCTTCATTATGACACTCTCTCCTTCAATCGTCATTCTGAACGGTGGCAAGAATGACGTATGAGAAAGCAGGGAAGCGGCAATGTGACACGGAGTGAAGAATCTATTACCTCGATGACATCTTACCGTCTTTCCTCACCACGGCAGCAGATTCTTCGCTGGCGCTCAGAATGACGCCTTACCGGCCTCCTCACTACAGCAGCAGATCCTTCACATTCGTTCAGGATGACGATTAACGTTAGCGTCACTCTTATCAAACAATAAAAAGACCGTCCGCTTATCCCCTCTCACATAAAATACGGTACCCATCACATCTGACGAGTACCGCATTTTATTTCTTATACTATTTCCTTATCCTTGTCTTTGCTTTCCGGTTTACGCTTCCGGGGAAATATGAGAACCGTACACATCACGGTAATCATTGTTTGCCTTATCATCTTCGCTGTTGACGCGGACACGTTCTACCTTATTTCTGTCATTGTCCTTGCCGGAAATACGGTCGACACGGATACGATCCAGACGAATCTGGCGGAGTTCCGGTTCAAACTCATTCATAGCTCTGTCCATATTGTCATCTACCGGTGCTCCATTCTTCAATGCGCGATAGAACATCGCCGCAAATTCATAGCGGGTCATGGAACGTTCGCCGCTGAACATGCCGTCCGGATAGCCTTCAAGGATGCCGTTTCCTGCCAATGTAGACACATATTCATAAGCCCAGTGGTTTTCCGGCACATCGGGGAAGTCCTTCTTTTTACCCATATCCAGGATACCGAGAATGGAATTCATCTTCTGCTCCATGGTATCCAGACGTTTCTTCAAGTCCTTGTTCTCATCACGGAGATCGACGATTTCTTTCGCCATGGCTACTTTGGATGTGGATACATGGTTGCCCTGTCCCAGCTTCACGCTGACTCCGGCATTCACCATGTTTTCTCCTCCCCCGAAGGAGCCTCCCACGCTGAACATGGTGTCTTCATTGGGACGGTAGAATGCTCCTACCGCTACCGCATGGGCGTCTTTGTAGTTGCCGTAGCCGGCTGCCACATCCCACTTGTCATCCGGGTCGAAGTCCAGCGGGTGGAGGGCTGCCAATGCTGCCGCTCCTGCTCCTACTCTGTCCATCCGGTCTCCCAGTTCATTGACGGCTCCTCCTATGTTGTTGATTGTTTGGTTTGTTTTCCACAGCTGCCCCCCGTTGACGGCGTCAGTGCTGTTTGCGCTGATGTCTCCGGCTGCTACGTTGGTGATTTTCTTGTTCCCTGCGTTGATGCCGCTGTTGTCGATTTTCACGTCTCCCACGGTCAGGGTGTTGGTGGTCACACTGTTCAATCCTTTCAGGTCTTTGGCCATGCGGACTTTCAGGTTGTTATTGCCGTCGGATACGACGCCGAGATTGTCTTCTGTGGTCAGTTTGTTTGTGTCTGTAATGCCTCCGACTACGTTCACCTGTTCGTTCAGTTTCTTCTTGATGACGTTTCCTGTATCGCCGCCGTATTTCATGCCATCATTTAGGGTAGCCACTTCTTCTTTGGTTCCGTCGGGTTTTTCGTATACGATACGGGTCGTTGTCGTACCCGGCGCGCGTCTACCGGGTTTGCCGTCACGGGTGACGGAGATGTTTGTTGTTACGCCGTCTTTTCCGTTGATGCCGATTTTTCCGTCTTTGCCGTTTTTACCTGTAGCAACGATGGTTTCGGTTTTCAGGTTCTTGTCCATTTTGACGGTGAGGTTTCCGTTCGCGTCGGCAAAGGTTTTGATGTTTTCACCGGAGTATTCGGAGGCGGCTTTTGTTCCTTCTCCTTTGATGGTGACTTTGTCTCCCAGGTTCCGGTGGAATTCTCCGTCGTTGCCGGCAAAGTCCATGCCTTTTTTCGTCAGTTCTTCAGATGTATTGGTAATCTTTTGGTCTACGGCTTTGAGCTGGTCTTCTGTGGCGGCCTGTCCGCTGGTGATGTTGTTCGGATCCCAGGTTTTGTTGGTCAGTCCGTTGACGGTTCCGTCTTTCCCATTGATTTTCACTTTTCCGGCATCGATGTTTCCTGTCGTGCCGTCAATGGTGACTTTGTCTCCGGCTTTGATGATGCCGGTTGTTCCGTCGATGGATACCTGTTTGGACGGATCGGTTCCTAGTGTGACTTTGTCGCCGAGTCCGACAGTATATTCTTTGCCGCCTGTTCCATTGGTTCCTTCGGTGACGGTTATATTGCTGTCTTTGGCTTTGACGGTCGTATGCTGGCCTGCCAGTGTCTTTACGTCATGCAGCTGGCTGCCGTTGACGGCATCGGTGCTGTTTGCGCTGACGTCTCCGGCTGCTACGTTGGTGATTTTGTTGCCGCCGTTGTCAAGGCCGTTCTTGGTGAGGGATACGGTGTTTCCCGCCGCACCGTTATTGATCGTAACGCCGTTATTATTCATAACTGTATCGCCGGTGGTTACACTTTCGAGGCCTTTCAAGGCTTTGGCAAGACGGACTTTCAGGTTGTTGCTGCCATCGGATACGACGCCGAGGTTGTCTTCTGTGGTCAGTTTGTTTTCGTCTGTAATGCCTCCGACGACGTTCACCTGTTCGTTCAGTTTCTTCTTGATGACGTTTCCTGTATCGCCGCCGTATTTCATGCCGTCATTTAGGGTGGCCACTTCTTCTTTGGTTCCGTCGGGTTTTTCGTATACGATACGGGTCGTGGTCGTCCCCGGCGCGCCGTCTACTCCGGGTTTGCCGTCACGGGTGACGGAGATGTTTGTTGTTACGCCGTCTTTTCCGTTGATGCCGATTTTTCCGTCTTTGCCGTTTTCACCTGTAGCGACGATGGTTTCGACTTTCAGGTTTTTATTCATCTTCACGTCGATTGTCGTATTTCCGGCAGGGTCCTGCGTGATAAAGGTTTTAAGGTTTTCTCCGCTGTATTCCGTATCGGCCGCGGTACCTTCTCCTTTCACGGTTATCTTGGAGCCCAGTTTATTGGTTTTTGTGCCGCCTGCATTGGCATCAAACTGCAGGCCTTTGGCGATTACATCATCCAATTTGGATTTGGACGCGATGTCCTTTAATTTTACGGTTTCCGTCTTGTCCGTATGATTCTTATCCTGTACGGTTAAATCGATATTTCCGTTGGTATCGACTGTATAAGACCCATCCGCACTGGATGCGTTTTGTACCAGCCGATAATCGGTGGCCGCTGCACTTTGATTATTGATGGCTTCGGTAACCGTCTTCAACTGGTCTTCTGTTGCGGCACGCCCGCTGACGGCCGTCGGGTTCGTTACATTCCAGGTCTTATTATCTAAACCTGTTACATAATTACCGGTAGTACCGCCGGATGTCTGGCTGCCCATGGTCACACCGCCGGCTTTCACCGTATCCGTAGCGGTTACTGTCTTCACATGAATGTCTTTGTTGAGTTTTACGCCGATTTTCGTATCGTCACCGGTTTGGGTGATTTCTGTCGTAATGTTGTTATCGCCGTTAACGGTGACTTTAGAGCCTAATTTGTTCGTTTTTTCGCTGTTATTATCCGCGTCAAAACGAAGGCCTTTATTAATCACTTCATTTTTAGCGTCATGCAATTGGCCGCCGTTCACCGCGTCTTTGGATCCGGCTGCTACCTGACCGTCCGTCACATTGGTACTTTTTTGGTTATTCGCATTGAGGCCGTTATTGGTTACATAGGTCTTTCCGCCTACGGTCAGGCCGTTGTTGTTAATCACCGTATTGCCCGTTGTGACGCTGTCCACTTTCACGTTTTTCGCCAGTTTGATATTCAGCGCACCGTTTCCGGATACTACACCGATGTTTCCATCTGACAGTTTTGACGCATCGGCACCGCCTTTGATTTCCAGCTGCTCACCCAGTTTTTTATTGATAACTGTTGCATCATCGCCTTTGAAGTTCAAACCTTTTCCAATTGTCGTATTGATGTTTGTAATATCATTGGCATTCTTTGTGATATTTGTCTTATTGGTCTTCACGCCGTCGCTGACTGTTTTCAGCTGGTCTTCCGTGGCCGCCTGTCCATGTACAACTGTCGGGTTGTCAATATCCCAAGTCGTATTTGTAAGGCCGTTTACGGTTCCGGCATCCCCATTCACCGTGACGGGATGGGTCTGCCCTACGGTAACCACATTCCCCAGCCCGACGGTGAATTCTTTACCGCCTGCCGCATTGGTTCCTTCCGTAACGGTTACATTGGCGTCTTTCGCTTTGACGGTCGTTGCTTTTGCCGTACCGCCGATGGCCGCATTCAGCTGATCCACATTGACGGCATCGGTTCCGGCCGTGCCGGTTGCCACGTTGGTAATTTTCTGGTTGTTCGCGTTGAGACCATCTTTATTGACATAGGTCTTTCCGTTGATGGTCAAGCTGCCATTCGGCCCAAGATCCACATCTTTTTTCAGCTTCACATTGAGCTTTGCTCCATCAGATACGACGCCAATATTTCCATCTGTCAGATCTGCCGAAGCGCCGCCTTTGATTTCCAGCTTGTCTCCCAGCTTTTTATTAATATCCGCGCCGGAGTCTCCGCCGAAGTTCAGCCCTTTTCCAATTGTCGTATTGATGTTTGTAATATCATTGGCATTCTTTGTGATATTTGTCTTATTGGTCTTCACGCCGTCGCTGACTGTTTTCAGCTGGTCTTCCGTGGCCGCCTGTCCATGTACAACTGTCGGGTTGTCAATATCCCAAGTCGTATTTGTAAGGCCGTTTACGGTTCCAGCATCCCCATTCACCGTGACGGGATGGGTCTGCCCTACGGTAACTACATTCCCCAGCCCGACGGTATATTCTCTACCGCCTGTCTCAGCACTGGTTCCTTTCGTAACGGTTACATTGGCGTCTTTCGCTTTGACGGTCGTTGCTTTTGCCGTACCGCCGATGGCCGCATTCAGCTGATCCACATTGACGGCATCGGTTCCGGCCGTGCCGGTTGCCACGTTGGTAATTTTCTGGTTGTTGGCATTGAGGCCGCTGTTATTGATATATGTCTTTCCGCCTACATGGACGCCGTTATCGTTGATGACGACTTTATTCGTTCCCGTGCCTGCTGTCACTTCTTTAAATTCCGGCTTTTCACTCATCACTAAATCGAGGCCGTCTCCCGCCGCGTTTTTCTTCACGCCCAGGTTTTTGCCCGATACACCGGTGGTCACATCGGCAAGGCCGCCTTTCACGGTCAGTTTGGTGCCGAGGTCACGATGCACTTTGTTCGCCGCGCCGTCATTGCCTTCGAAATCAAGGCCTTTTGCCGTCAATGTATTCGTAACATTGGTCACCGCATTGTTTACGGCTGTCTGCACATCTCCGATATTGGCCGCATTGGTCGTCGTATTTCCGCCGCTGGCTACGTTCGTGATGGTCTGGTTATTCGCGTTGATGCCGTTATTGGTTACATAGGTCTTTCCGCCTACGGTCAGCCCATTATTATTGATGACCGTATTGCCCGTTGTGACGCTGTCCACTTTCACGTTTTTCGCCAGTTTGATATTCAGCGTATCTGTCCCGTTGGATACCACGCCGATATTTCCGTCTGTCAACTTAGATGTATCTGCCACGCCGCCGACGATATTTGTCTGTTCGCCTAATTTCCGTGTAAACTTGTTAGCCGCGGCTCCTGCACCTTTTACATCGCCCGCATAGGCCACGCCTTTATCTATTTCCGAGGTTACCGCATAGAGCTGGCTGCCGTTGATAGCGTCGGTAGAGGCAGCGGAAATACGGCCAGCCGCTACATTGGTGATCGTCCGCTCACTGCCCGCCTTACCCACGCTGACTGTAGAAGCCGGATTTACTCCTGCAAAATTATGTGCTGTTCCATTGATCGTTGCGGAGGGTGTCGCCACAGCTGCCGCCGTTTCCGAACCGGCGCCGAGGGCTATGGCATTTTCATTGGCCGCTTTTGCACCTGTACCGATAGCCACAGAATTAGTACCTGTCGATTTGACTGTTTCACCGACTGCAATGGAAGATGCCCCGCTGGCCTCACTGTCCCAGCCTATAGCAGCAGCATTAACACCGCTGGCGTTAGAGTTTGCCCCCAATGCGCGGGCGCCCGCAGCCAGGGCTTTTGCACCATTACCAATGGCTACGCCCCAATCCCCTCTGGATTGAGAACCGTTCCCCATGGCAATGGCACCGCCATTAGCAGCTTTCGCATTATTCCCGAAAGCCATAGAGGAACCGCCCCAGGCCCTGGCATTGGAACCGAAGGCCTGGTCATTATCGTTGCCTACAAGCACATTATTTTCATCAAAACCGGCGCGGGCATTATTCCCCAACGCAAAGCCGTTCGTAGATTGTGTCCGAGCTTCGTTACCGATGGCCACACCGTTATTAGCAATTGTACGTGCATTACGGCCGATCGCCACTGCCTGCGCGCCTTGGCCGATAGTACCGGTACCGAGAGCAATCGTATTGATATCTTTGGTTGTCGCATCATGCCCGATTGCGATCCCTCCGCTCTTATCAGTAATCCCCGGTGTTGCCGTGGCGGGGTTTACTGTAACATTCGCACCATTCCCGATGGCAATCCCGTTCTGGCTTGATACTGAATCCGGATCTCCCTTGCCGACAGACGCCCCATTACCGATGGCCACGCTGTGTGATGACAATGCCTTTGACAAAATACCGTAAGCGGAACTGTTCACCGCCGCCGCCTCTGCCTGGTCGCCGACAGCAAGAGAATGTTCAGCTGTCGATTTAGACAGGGATCCTATGGCAGTCGCCCCCTGCCCGGTAGCTTGTGCCTGATCGCCCATGGCTATGGCATAGATATTTATTGCCCTGGATCGGCTGCCGAGAGCGATCGTATATTCCTCTGTTGTCTTGGCATCATCCCCGACAGCGATGCTGTTCGCTGTAGCCGTTGTAGCACCGATCCCGCCATGAAACGAGGCGCCCGCCATGCCCGGCAGCAGGCATCCCGTGATGGCAAGGGCGCACAGAAACGCGCGGACGGGCATGCTCTTCTTTTCAGAAGCTGTTCCCCCATTTTTCCCGCAGCGGCCGGCGATTTCCGAAACTACCACATAGCAGTGTTTCACCCGGCTCCAGATGACTTTGTAAATCTGATTCATAACTTCCTCCTTTTGAATAAAAAGATATCCGCTCTCTAAAGAACTAAATAATTTATATCTCTTTCATCATATTATACATTTATAAAGTTATTTAATAAAGTTATTTATTATAATTATATTAGTATACCAAACGCACTTTTATTAAAGTATTTCACCGGAGATTTTCTGCACTCCGGTTCCCTTTCAATGCCCGTCGGCTCCATGCACCTTCCTTCATGTATATTTGACTAAGATATCCGTCATAATGGAACCCTTTTGGAGAAAATATGCAAAAAGCGGATCATCCGTATGCTCACGGTTCTCACATTGCTATGGAGAATGAGAAACAAAATACCCCTTTTCAGAAAGACAACTTCATTCCATATACCGGCAGTATTGCCGTCCAAAAGCAGGACAAAGCCGATTTCGGGTTAAAATATGAGACTCCCGCTTTCTATAATGGGTAAAAGACTCTCTCCTGAAAGCATATGCTTATAGAAGAAAGTCTTTTATCTTCTTCCTGATTTAGAAAGATGGTCTTATCCAATCAGGATCCTACGCTGTTTACGAACTGGATTGTCAGCACTGACGGAGTGGAAATAATCCCCAAAACGGTTACCCGCTGTCCCATAGGAACAACTGCACCATTGAGATTGATAAGAATTTTATTCCCCCGGGCGGTACGGAAATTCATAAGCCCGCTGCCGGCGCTGGACAGAATACTGCCCACAGTGCAGATCCTTGTCCCTACAGGAAGCCCGGACAAATTCCATGCTACCCGGTAAGCACCCAGATCCTCTAATTTCAAATCTCCCGGATTCGTCTGATACCAGTTGGCAAGATCGCTTTTTACCGGTCCCATGAAATACCCTGCGTCCCGAGATGTCCGCGGTGCCATCGGCCCCTGTGACGGCTGCGGATTCCCAATATCTTTTCTGTAGCTGACCGCACGCTGATTAGGAGCCCGCTCCTGATAAGACACGTTCCGGATAATAAGTACAGGCTGCCCGGCCTGATTATAAGCCACATACCCTGTCGCCTGAAAAGGCGTATAACTCATTATCTTTCCCGCATGCTCCATCATGGCAGGGATTTCCTGTCCATCGGCAGTAACAAAACGATATACATTGTCCGCATAGGCTCCTTCAAACTGGCCGGCTACGGTGATATTATCCGCTGCCGCAGCCATCGTGCCCGGCAGCAGCAATATCAATATCATTCCTATCACAGCAAACCATGATTTCTTCATCTGAAAGCCTCTTGCTCCGATTAACCGCGGCCTTTGATGACGCGTACACGCTGGATATCAGGTGTGCCGTCCTTATGCTTGCTGATGGTATCTACCCTGATGCGTTCCAGTTCCGGTTCGAATTCTTTCAGTGCTCTGGCCATCCGGTCATCGGCAGCCGCACCATTCTGCATGGCCCTGTAGATCAACGCGGCCATTTCATACCTGGTCATCATGCGGTCTCCGCCGAACTGTCCGTCCGGGTAGCCCACGATGACACCGTTTCCTGCCAGAGTCGCCACATAGTCATAGGCCCAATGATTTTCAGGCACATCGGGGAAGAGCTGCATCTTGTCCATATCCATGGAATCCAGTGGTCTTCCGTCCGCAACCTTCAGCAGCGCCCCCTTCACATTTTCCAGTTCAGCGCGGAGATCCTTGATTTCCTTAGCCATCGCCACTTTGGATGTGGACACATGGTTGCCCTGTCCCAGCTTCATGGAAAGACCTGCATTCACCATATTCTCTCCGCCGCCGATGGAACCGCCTACACTGATCATCGTATCTTCATTCGGCCGATAGAAGGCACCGAGTGCCAGAGAATGGGCATCTTTATAGTTGCCGTAGCCCAAAGTGAAGTCCCACTTGTCATCGGGATCGAAGTCCAGCGGATGGAGTGCTGCCAATGCCGCCGCTCCTGCGCCGACTCTGTTGATACGGTTATCAACTTTGTTGATGGCTCCGCCGATCTGTTTCAGCTGCCCTACATTAACAGCATCCGTATCTGCCTTGCCTGCTGCCACATTGGTAATCCGTTTGCCGCCTGCGTCAACGCCGGTCTGCGTGATGCTCGGGCCATTCTTGATCGTCAGGCCGCTATTACTCATCACCGTATTTCCTGTAGTCACGGTCTTGAAGGTCGGTGTATCGACTACAGACACTTTGTAGTCCGTACCGCCGTTTGCATTTGTTCCCGTTGTCACGGAAATATTGCTGCCCGCCGTTACGGAAGAATGCTTGCCTGCCTGGCCGGATACAACCTTCAGCTGGTCTTCCGTCGCCGCCTGTCCGCTGGTGATATGGTTCGGATCCCAGGTCTTATTGGTCAGTCCGTTCACTGTGCCGGCCGTACCGTTGACAGTCACCTGCCCGGCCTTGATCGTACCTTCGGTACCTTTAATGCTGATCTGCTTGGAAGGATCGGTTCCCAGCGTAATATCATCATTCAGGTTGACTGGTACGTTTTGGATCCGTCGGCATTCGTTTCAGAAGTCACCGTCGTATTTTTGCCGTCCGCTACTTTCGTGGTGGCACTGGCTGCCGCTTTTTTCAGCTGGCTGACATTGACGGCATCAGTATCCGCCTCGCCTGCCGCTACATTGGTGATCTTCTTGCCGCCTGCATCAATTCCCGACTTGGTAACGCTGGGGCCGTCCTTGATCTTCAGCCCGTCCTTGTCGACTGTCACTGCCGTGTTTCCGGAACCGTCCTGAACGGTAAGCCCGTTGGTATCCATTCTTGTACGGCCTGTGGTGACACTATTCAGTAAAATATCATCCTTAAGCCCCACTCTGACTCTGCCGCCTTCGACTCTGGTGGAAATATTCTTACCGTCGCCTACAACGTCCACCGTTTCGCCAAGCTTCTTCTTTACTTCATTTCCGTCTTCCGCTTTTATGCCGAAGCCCTTGTTGACGATCTCCGAGCCCTGATTTTTCAGCTGGCTGACATTGACGGCATCGGTATCCGCCTCGCCTGCCGCTATATTGGCAATCTTATTTCCGCCGTTATTCAGCCCATCTGCAGTAAGAGAAACCGTTCCGGCCGGAGTACGCGTCATTTTCTTGACATAGAATCCGGTCGTGTCCATCACCACATTGCCGGCTGTTACACTGTTTAAGCCTTTCAGATCCTTGGCAAGACGTGCTTTCAGGTTGTTGCTGCCGTCAGATACCACACCGATGTTGTCATCCGTGGTCAGTTTGCTTTCATCTGAAATGCCGCCGATTACATTCACCTGGCCGTTCAGTTTCTTTTTGATGACCGCCCCTGTATCACCGCCGTACTTCATGCCGTCATCCAAGGTGGCAATGTCATGCTGCTTGCCGTTCTTTTCTTCAATGATGAGACGGGTGATATTGGTGCCGTCAACGCCCGGTTTTCCGTCGCCGCCTTTAATGGTGGCTCCGTCTCTGCCGTCTTTGCCGTTAATTCCAACACTGTCCGCCTTCAGGTTCTTATCCAGGCCGACAATCATATTTCCGTCAGCATCCACCATCGTTTTGATGTTTGACGGGTCGTATTCCGTATCTGCCTTTGTTCCGGTTCCCCTGATGGTCATGGTGCTGTTCAGTTTCTTTATCGCCAGTCCGGTATTTCCGGCAAATTTCATGCCGTCATCCATCGTTGCCACCTGATGGTCGCCTTTTTCATCCACATAGTAGAGACGGGTCATTTCGGTAGCCGACAGGTTCTTGGCCGGATCCAGGCTCGCAGGTCCTGCGTTGACGCCTATATCCGCATGGGTGGATTTTCCATCTTTCCCGGCAGGTCCGGTCAGGCCAATCTGCCCTTCCGTCCCATTGGCTCCGTCTTTCGCCTTGAGGGTAACTCCATCTTTGCCGTCTTTCCCCTTGATGCTGATTCCGTCTTTGCCATGGATCACTACGGAAGAACCGTCTTTGCCGTTGACTCCGATGGAGCCGTCTTTGCCGTCAGCACCTTTCTTGCCGAGCACCAGGTCATCATTTACATTGACTTTATACGGATTGGCAACGGTGCCTTCGCCTTCGACGGTGGTATTCTTACCGTCTTTCAGGATCGTCTTTCCCGCCGCGACAGCATCTTTCAGCTGGCCGAAGTTGACTGCGTCACTGTTCGCTGTGCCGTTAGCCACGTTGGTAATCTTCTGGCCGTTCGCATTGAGACCGTCTTTGTTGACATAGGTCTTTCCGTTAACGGTCAGGCTGCCGTCCGGTCCCAGGTTAACATCTTTCTTCAGCTTCACGTTGAGCTTCGTTCCATCAGATACAACGCCGATATTGTCATCTGTCAGATCTGCCGAGGCGCCCCCCTTGATTTCCAGTTTTTCTCCCAGCTTTTTGTTAATTACCGCGCCGGAGTCTCCGCCGAAGTTCAAGCCTTTGCCAATGGTGTTATTGATGTTTGTAATATTTGTCTTATTGGTCTTCACGCCGTCGCTGACTGTTTTCAGCTGGTCTTCCGTGGCTGCCTGTCCGTGCACGACTGTCGGGTTGTCAATATCCCATGTGCGGTTGGTCAGTTCATTCACTGTGCCGGCGCCTGTCACTTTGACTGTGCCCGCCTGAATGTCCCCCGTCGTTCCATCGATGGTGACCTTGCTGCCCGCCGTAATCTTTCCGCTGGTTCCGTCTACGACGATTTTCTTGTCAGCCGTGCCGAGGGTTACTTTATCACCCAGTCCGACGGTATATTCTTTACCACCGGCGGGATTGGTTCCTTCCGTAACGGTTACATTGGCGTCCTTCGCTTTGACGGTCGTTGCTTTTGCCGTACCGCCAATGGCTGCATTCAGCTGACCCAGGTTGACTGCATCACTGTTTGCCGTGCCGTCAGCTACATTGGTAATCTTCTGGCCGTTCGCGTTGAGACCATCTTTGTTGACATAGGTCTTTCCGTTAACGGTCAGGCTGCCGTCCGGTCCCAGGTTAACATCTTTCTTCAGCTTCACGTTGAGCTTCGTTCCATCAGATACAACGCCGATATTGTCATCTGTCAGATCTGCCGAGGCGCCCCCCTTGATTTCCAGTTTTTCTCCCAGCTTTTTGTTAATTACCGCGCCGGAGTCTCCGCCGAAGTTCAAGCCTTTGCCAATGGTGTTATTGATGTTTGTAATATTTGTCTTATTGGTCTTCACGCCGTCGCTGACTGTTTTCAGCTGGTCTTCCGTGGCTGCCTGTCCGTGCACGACTGTCGGGTTGTCAATATCCCATGTGCGGTTGGTCAGTTCATTCACTGTGCCGGCGCCTGTCACTTTGACTGTGCCCGCCTGAATGTCCCCCGTCGTTCCATCGATGGTGACCTTGCTGCCCGCCGTAATCTTTCCGCTGGTTCCGTCTACGACGATTTTCTTGTCAGCCGTGCCGAGGGTTACTTTATCACCCAGTCCGACGGTATATTCTTTACCACCGGCGGGATTGGTTCCTTCCGTAACGGTTACATTGGCGTCCTTCGCTTTGACGGTCGTTGCTTTTGCCGTACCGCCAATGGCTGCATTCAGCTGACCCAGGTTGACTGCATCACTGTTTGCCGTGCCGTCAGCTACATTGGTAATCTTCTGGCCGTTCGCGTTGAGACCATCTTTGTTGACATAGGTCTTTCCGTTAATGGTCAGGCTGCCATTCGGCCCAAGATCCACATCTTTCTTCAGCTTCACATTGAGCTTCGTTCCATCAGATACAACGCCGATATTTCCATCTGTCAGATCTGCCGAGGCACCGCCCTTGATTTCCAGCTTTTCTCCCAGCTTTTTGTTAATATCTGCGCCCGAGTCTCCGCCGAAGTTCAGGCCTTTGGCAATGGTATTGTTAATGTTTGTAATATTTGTTGTATTAGTATTCTGCTGCGCTTTGGATGCGATATCTGTCAAGGTAACCTGTTTCTTATCGCCTTTTTCGTTCGCTACGGTCAGCACCATATTTCCGTTGCTGTCCGCTTTATACTTGCCCTGGCTTCCTGCTTCCGGATTTGCTACCAGATGGTAATCTTCCTTTGCCACCTCGGTGAATATTTTGCTCAGGTCTACATTGACTTTGCCCGTATCATTCCGTTCCAGTGTCAGGGTCTTGCCGTCATTGGAAACGCTGCCGCTTGTGACATAGTTGTTTTTGAGTCCCGTTATATTGGCGGTCAGGTTGTTCGTACCGGTCAATGCAGCCGTGCCGTCGCCGTTTGTCTGGTAAGTTGCGGTACCGCCTGTCACATACTTGTCTTTTGCTTCGACAATACGGTTGATATCGCCGATATTGGCCGCATTCGTCGTTACATCTCCGCCGCTGGCTACGTTCGTGATCTGCTTGTTCCCCGCGTTGATGCCGGTGTTGTTGATCTTTACGTCACCTACGGTCACACTGTTGAAGGTCGGATCTTTGCTTACGGATACAGTCAGCTTCCTTGCGGCCGGATCGTATTCCACACCTGCATTGTCTTTCGCCGCGAACTCAAGAGTTTCTCCCGCCTTGATCGCGCCCTCATTGGTTCCTGCCTTTACTTTAAAGCCCGCTTTCAGCTTTTCTACATCCGACGCGCTGGCAATATTATTGATTGTGACCGTGCTTGCCGGTGTCGTCGGATGCGCCTTGTCTTCCACTTTCAGATCCACTTTGCCGTTGGCTACGGAATAATTCCCGTCTGCCGCGTCAGGATTTTTAACCAGGCGGAAATCTGTCTTCGCCGCAGTCGTGGTGGAAATCGCATCAGACACTTTCTTCAGCTGATCCTCTGTCGCCGCTCTGCCGTTCACGACCACCGGATTCTGCACGTCCCAGTCCCTGTTGTCCAGACCGGTTACATAGCTCTTGTGGTCTGCCGAATCGACGCCCATTCTGGCGGTTCCTGCCGTCACACTGTTCAGGCCGGTCACATCTTTCGCCAGTTTTACATTCAGCGCGCCGTTTCCGGATACGACACCGATATTCCCATCTGTCAGTTTTGATGCATCAGCGCCGCCTTTGATATCCAGCTGCTCGCCCAGTTTCTTATTGATAACTGTTGCGTCATCACCCTTAAAGTTCAGCCCTTTGGCAATGGTATTGTTAATGTTTGTAATATTTGTTGTATTCGTATTCTGCTGCGCTTTGGATGCGATATCTGTCAAGGTAACCTGTTTCTTATCGCCTTTTTCGTTCGCTACGGTCAGCACCATATTTCCGTTGCTGTCCGCTTTATACTTGCCTTGGCTTCCTGCTTCCGGATTTGCTACCAGATGGTAATCTTCTTTTGCCACCTCGGTGAATATTTTGCTCAGGTCTACATTGACTTTGCCCGTATCATTCCGTTCCAGTGTCAGGGTCTTGCCGTCATTGGAAACACTGCCTGTTGTGACATAGTTGTTTTTGAGTCCCGTTATCTTGGCGGTCAGGCCGTTCGTACCGGTCAACGCAGCCATGCCGTCGCCGTTTGTCTGGTAAGTTGCGGTGCCGCCTGTCACATACTTGTCTTTCGCCGTCACAATACGGTTGATGTCGCCGATATTGGCCGCATTCGTCGTTACATTGCCGCCGCTGGCCACGTTCGTGATCTGCTTATTTCCCGCGTTGATGCCGTCTTTATTGATATAGGTATTTCCGTTGATGATCAGGCTGCCGTTCGGACCGAGATCCACATCTTTTTTCAAGTTGTATTTTACGGTCGTTACCTTTCCGGACGCATCTTTTTTCACAGAAGCCGTTGTATTTATCCCATCGGCAAAGTTGACTTTACTGCCATTCTTCACTGCATTCACATCACTGCCATTCCCCTGTACTGTCCAGGAAGCATTAGATGTTACCGCTTTCAGTTGGGCCACATTGACAGCATCGGAATCATCCGTGCCGGCCGCCACATTGATGATCTGGCGTTTTACCGTATCCGAGCCGACACTGACGGCGCCTGTCGTTCCTTTTGTCGCCTTAATGGCATTTACCTGTGCCGTGTCGGCACCGGAAGGAATGTAAGCATTGGATGTCTGCTGACGGTTGGAAACGCTGTCAGCGCCGAGTGCCACGCCGCCATCTACTTGGGAATTGGCATTAACACCCATGGCAATGGATTTTTTCCCCTTGCTGCGTGCCAAAGGCCCGATTGCCGTGCTGGCATCGCCTTCCGCCAAAGCATTGAGACCCATAGCCATGGAAGCGTCACCGGCGGCCTGGCTCATCGCGCCGAGTGCTACAGATGCGGTACCGATGGAAGCAGTCTTGACATAGTAAGGTTTATCTCCCAAAGCAGCCGAACCAAGCGTCGCATCATTGGGCGCCTTATTATTCAGATTTTCATTATTCGCCAATCCCGGCAGAAGATTTTTCAGCTTGTCACGATCCAGCTCGATATCATCCGTACCGATTGCCACGGAAGAGTTTCCGATCGCCCTTGTGTCCGCGCCAACAGCCACCGCCTGCGATCCGTAAGCCTTTGCCACGCTGCCGATAGCCACGCTCTGTCCGTCAGGTTTTTCCACCGCGCCTGTAGTATGATCCACATTTTTGACCCTTATATTCGTCTCCGCGCCGGAACCGATTGCCACATCACCCCGGGTGCCGTAAGTATTGCTGTTGCTGCCGATTGCAACCTGTCCGGAACCAGGCAGCTGGTGGTATTTGGATGCCACAGTTGCCGCCTTGTAACCGACAGCAATGTCTTCATCAGACTGCACGCTGGATTCCGTACCGATGGCAACCGCGTTATTGACTGCCCGTGTCGATGTCAGCTTGGTAATCCGTTTCGCGCTGCCGGTCAGGGTAACAGAATCTGAATTCCGCGTTTGCTTCAAATCACCGGCTTTGGCGGAAGTACCGAGTGCGATGGAATTATTACCGCTTGCCTTAGCATCATCACCAATAGCCATGACGCCTTTTTTATCCAGCTGCTCATCAGTCCCGGTCACAAGCGGATTTGTGCTTGTAGCATTTTCCAATGTCAACGCGCTGGCTTCACGCCCAATGGACAGAGAACCGGCGCCTTCCGCATGGGCATTGTTGCCGATAGCCGTAGTTCTCACATCATTAGCCGTTGCCGCATTCCCAATAGCGACAGAAGACGGTCCGTTGCCGAAGCTGTCATTCCCAACAGAAACAGAAGAGCCCCCGCGAGCTTTGGCCGAATTACCCACCGCTACACCATTATTGGATTCAATAGACGGTATACGGGGATCCTTATTGTTTGCCGTTCCCGATTCCGCATTGTTGCCGATAGCAATGCCGTCTTTGGCATATCCTTTGGCCTCCGCGCCTGCCGCGATACTGTTGTTCCCTATCGCGTTCGCCTCTCTGCCGATAGCAAGACTCTGTAACCCCTTAGCTGTGGCTTTATACCCCATAGCCAAAGCATATTCTTCCTCTGCGTCCGCCTCTGTGCCCTGGGCGATTGAATGTTTCTTCATCGCTTTTGCACTATACCCGTAAGCAATGCTGGAATCACCGGAAGTTGTCGCGCCGGTTCCTGCATGGATCAGTCCCGGCGCCGCATCCACATCAGCAGGAAGCATACAGCCGGCAACCACCATGGCGCACAAAAGCGCGCGAAGCGGACGGATTCCCGTCACAGAGGCTTTATTATCTCTGCCGACCCTCTTCGTGATTTCCGAAACGACTATGTAGCAATTCTTCACCCTGCTCCATATGACCTTGTGTACTTGATTCATAACTTTAATCCCATCCTTTCTCTATTGCAAAAATGTTTTCTCCGATGTATAAAACGCCAACTGTTTTTATCCTTGTTTTCTTTACGATACTTTCTGCCGGAGAAACTGCCTGCGCATATTTTCCCTGAAACCGCCGCATTGGGCTGTCTCTTTATCCTCCGCCCTGTTTTGTGCATCAGGAAATCATGCTCCCGCAGCAAACACGAAAATCATTTTACCCCATGCCTTATTTTTTTCAACCATAAATTTCGAAAATATAAAATATCCAGTATTCATGCGGGTTTTCTGCTATTTATAAATTGACTTATAACCAATTTATTTTTGTTTTCTTCTTCAAAGCCAATCATCTATGGAGCCCTCTATCTTACAGCCACCGCTTTATGCCTACCTCTGAAAAACAACTTCGTCAAATCCTGCATTCCTGTAAAAATACGGGAAACTCCACTCGGGCAGGATATTTCCCTAAAAGTCCGTAACCTTCTTCATGACCGCCTCCATTTTTCATCATGCCTCTTCACGCCGATACCGCTCCGGTTCGAAATTTCTCTCCTCGAATCCCTCTTCACGCCGGCTTTTCAGGCATACAAAAAAGGCCCTCGAAAACAGCCGCCTAAGCAGCCGCACAGAGCGCTCTTAAATTCCTGCGTATGTTCCGGACACAGATGTCACATCTACTTCGTGACTTGCCCCGGATATCCCAATAAAACATATCCATTATTAAAACTCCCCCATCATCCCTGCCCCAGTCACTTCAGGGATATCTGCCGTTTTCTGCCATTACTCCGATTACAAAAAGCGGTTCTGCCGGCAAAAACAATCTCACCATCATACTCCCGTGGATGATAAGTATTCTTTCCATGCCGCAGCAGGATTGTATATCAGACTCAACTCTCCCCCATCCGGATCAAAAACGAATAGTATGATTCCGATACATAATCATTTCGATTATACGACACCCCACCACAAAATGCACATATCAATTCCGCATAGCTGTATTACTTTTTATAATCAATAGGCACATATTTTCTAATCTTTTCATAATGCATCACGTTTCGGCAAACTATGCTGCGTACCGCATTCACGTTTTATACACCCCTATAAATATTTTCTTATTTTTTAACTTTATTTCCTCATTAATCCTTGAACTAAAGTTTATAACATTACATCCCATATCCGGCATTAAGTAAAATACATAGATAATGCATCATACCAAATTGTACAAATCATGAATTCTACTCTATGGATAATGGTTGCATGTCCCTGCGTGATAAATCTGTCACTTTGATGAGATTTTACGGTTTTCTCCACCACGGTCATAGATTCTTCGCTGGCGCTCAGAATGACGCCTTTCGTTCTCCGTCATTATGACGCTTTCCGTTCTCCATTACTAGTGACGTGCTTTCCCCAAATCGTCATTCTGAACGGGGGCAAGCATGCCTTGTGGGAAAGACGGGAAACGGGATAGTGAGGCTGAGTGAAGAATCTATTACACTGATGACGCCTTACCGGCTTCCTCACCACGGGTACAAATCCTTCGCATTCGTTCAGGATGACGTTTTATGGTCTTCTTCATCACGGCAGCAAGCCTTCGTCATCGCTCCGGGTGATACCTGACCGTCCGCCGTCATTCTGAACGGAGGCAAGAATGCCTTGTGGGAAAAACGGGAAACGGAACGATGAAACGGAGTGAAGAATCTATTATGCTGATGACGCCTTACCGCTTTTCCTCATTACGGTAATAGATCCTTCACGTTCGCTTCGGATGACGCTTTACTGTCCGTCATCACTCAGAACGGGAGCAGAAAAAGAATCTTCATTCTATTCTTTTGCGTCGTTCCCCCAAGCCAGTATCCTCCGTCCGGCTTCGCCGGCCACCTCCTTATAAACAAGGAGGCTTACCCAATTCCTATTCTTTCCGTCAGAATCCCTTTCCTCAACACTGTAGCAGATCCTTCGCTGGCGCTTTGAATGACGCCTTACCTTATCCCGTCATTCAGAGCGGAAGTAAGAATGCTGTATGAGAATGAGGAAAAATCACAACATAACACAGAGCGAAGAATCTATTACTCTGATGACACCTTACGGTTTCCCCTCATCACGGCAGCAGATCCTTCACATTCGTTCAGGATGACGTTTAACGTTTCCCTCACTACAACAGCAAATCCCTTGCCGTTGTTTCGTATGACACCTAACGGAAATCATATGCTTCGGCTTTTAACTCACGGCTAATGGCTTGCAGCTGACAGCTCACAGCTGATAGCTTTTATCTTCTTAACGTCTTCCCCCAACATAAAAACCGACCCATTATTTGTATGGATCGGTTCTTTTGTTTGGATCAAAGGGTTCCTGTCGTTTTGAGCCGTGTCAGCGCACGCTGGAGAGCGAGTTTGGCACGGTCGACATCGATTTCTTTGCTCTTGGACGCAAGCCTGTCTTCCGCACGTTTCTTCGCGGCTTGGGCACGGGCAATATCGATGGTATCCGCCAGCTCCGCCAGGGGAGCTACGATATTTACCTGATTGTCCTTTATTTCCAGGAAACCGCCAAATATGGCCACCTTTTGTTCCTTTCCGCCTTTAATGATGCGCACGGGGCACATTTCAAGAGCGGCTGCCAGAGGCAGATGGTTTTTCATGACGGCAAATTCGCCGTCTGCTGCACGAGCCACCACCATTTCCACGCCGGTTTCCTGATAAATCGGTCCGTCGGGGCTGATGACTTCCACGTGCATGGGATTCGTAAGGGTATCAGCCATGGCTTATTCCCCTTTCTTCATCTTTTCAGCCTTTTCGATCGCTTCATCAATTGTGCCGACCATGTAGAACGCGCCTTCAGGCATATCATCGTGCTGGCCTGCAAGGATTTCCTTGAAGCCGCGGATGGTTTCCTTCAGGGATACGTATCTGCCGGGGGAGCCCGTAAACTGTTCAGCTACGAAGAAGGGCTGAGACAGGAATCTCTGTACCTTTCTTGCGCGGGCTACGATGACTTTGTCATCATCGGAAAGTTCTTCCATGCCCAGGATGGCGATGATATCCTGCAGTTCTTTGTAGCGCTGCAGAATAGCCTGTACGCCGCGGGCCACTTCGTAATGCTCTTCACCCAAAACATTCGGGTCAAGGATACGGCTGGTGGAGTCCAGCGGGTCTACCGCCGGATAGATACCCAGTTCCGCAATGGAACGGCTCAGTACGGTGGTAGCGTCCAAGTGTGTAAATACGCCTGCCGGAGCCGGGTCCGTCAAGTCATCGGCCGGTACGTATACGGCCTGGATGGATGTGATGGAACCGTCTTTGGTGGAAGTGATGCGTTCCTGCAGTTCGCCGATATCGGTAGCCAGTGTCGGCTGGTAGCCTACGGCGGACGGCATACGCCCGAGCAGCGCGGATACTTCGGAACCTGCCTGTACGAAACGGAAAATATTGTCTACGAAGAGCAGGACGTCCTGTCCCTGTTTGTCGCGGAAATATTCAGCCATGGTCAAACCGGTGAGAGCTACACGCATACGCGCTCCCGGAGGTTCGTTCATCTGGCCGTATACCAGCGCAACTTTGGAAAGAACGCCGGAGTCTTTCATTTCTCCCCAGAGATCGTTTCCTTCACGGGTACGTTCGCCGACGCCGCAGAATACGGAGCAGCCGGAGTGTTCTGTCGCCACGTTATGGATCAATTCCTGGATAAGAACGGTCTTACCTACACCCGCACCGCCGAAGAGCCCGATCATACCGCCTTTTGCATACGGAGCGATGAGGTCGACGACTTTGATGCCGGTTTCAAAAATTTCGGTTGCCGGAGACTGGTCTTTAAAGGCCGGTGCCGGACGATGAATAGGCCAGTAGTCGGATGCCGGTACTTTTGTATCGTCATTGTCGACGGTCTGTCCGAGTACGTTGAAAATACGTCCCAGGCATCCGTCGCCGACCGGTGCCGCAATAGCACGGCCGGTATCTACTGCTTTCATTCCGCGTACCATGCCATCGGTGGAACTCATCGCAACGGTGCGGACTACGCCGTCACCTAAGTGCTGCATGGTTTCACAGATAACATCTACCGGAACAGTGCCTTCTTCATCTTTGACATGAATTGCGTTATAGATGGCAGGAAGTTCCTGATCGTCGGAAAAAGCGATATCGACGACAGCGCCCATGACCTGTACGACCTTGCCTACCTGTCCCTGCTGTTCATTTGCCATGAAGAAGCATTCCTCCTTAATCAAATTAAGCCGGTTTATTCAAGAGCTGCCGCACCGCCGACAATTTCGGAAATTTCATTGGTGACCTGTGCCTGACGCGCTTTGTTGTACGTAAGGTTGAGGTCGGCAATTCTTTCCGTCGCGTTGTCAGTGGCAGCGGACATGGCCGCCATACGGCTGCCCAGCTCGGACGCCGCGGATTGCAGCATCGCATTATAAACCTGTACTTGTATATATTCAGGAAGCAGTTTGGAAAGCACTGCCGCCGCATCGGGAAGGAAAATATAGGGATCTTCCTCGATACGGAGGAAATCCTGTCTTTCTTTTTCCCATTCGCTGGCAGCCGCTTTTGCTGCTTCTTCCGTTTTTCCCTCAGCCGGCGCTTCAATGGGGAGCAGCCGGTCTACCCGGACCTGCTGGCGGAGGGCGGTGATGAATTTGGTATAAATAATATAAACTTCATCGACTTCTTCTTTTGTGAAGTATTCCACCATCTCTTTGGAGAGATCGATGGAATCCTGAGCCGACGGCTTATCAGAAAAGCCGAAATGATAGGTATCGGGATCATACCCGCGGAATTTCAGATAATTCTTCGCCTGTTTCCCGCAGACATATAAAGCGTATGCAGAACGATCCTTTCCGGAGATTTCCTGCAGGGTACGCTTCATCACGTTGGAGTTATAAGCGCCGGCAAGGCCTTTGTCGCCGCAAATGACGAGATATCCGACCTTCTTTACTTCGCCTGTCCTGAAGAGCGGGCTTGTAAATCCGGGTGTCACCGAAGAAGCACGGCGCAGGAGCTCTCCGATCTTTTCCGCATAAGGACGGGAGCCGTTTGCCTTTTCCTCCGCTTTGCGCAGGCGGGCGGCGGCTACCATCTTCATGGCTTTCGTGATCTGCTGGATGTTGGTGACGGATTTTATGCGCCCTTTTATATCACGCGTACTTTCCAATCAGATCACCCCTCTACCGTTTCAGACTTTTCTTCTGTTTCGCTTTGTGCCTTGTAACGTTTCTTGAATTCATCAAGAGCTTCTCTGAGTTTCGCTTCATTTTCATCTGTCAGCTTCTTTTTATCCACGATATCAGCGCCGATTTCCGGATGGCTGCTGTGGAGGAAATTCAGAACCTGCTGTTCAAACCCGACAACCTGATCTACGTCCACGTCATCAAGATACCCCTTGACGGCCGTGTAGATCGCCATAACCTGGTCTTCGACCGGATAGGGGGAATACTGCGGCTGCTTCAGAATTTCCGTCGTCCTCTGGCCGCGGTCGATCTGCGCTTTGGTGGCAGCGTCAAGATCGGAACCGAACTGGGCAAATGCCGCCAATTCACGGAACTGTGCCAGATCCAGACGCAGCGTGCCTGCGACCTGTTTCATGGCCTTAATCTGCGCGGAACCGCCTACACGGGATACGGACAGGCCGACATTGATGGCCGGACGGATCCCGGAATAAAAGAGTGCCGTTTCCAGATAAATCTGTCCGTCCGTGATGGAAATGACGTTTGTCGGAATGTACGCACCAACATCGCCTGCCAGTGTTTCAATGATCGGCAGCGCGGTGATGGAGCCGCCGCCCAGTGCATCGGACAGACGTGCCGCACGTTCCAGCAGACGGGAATGCAGATAGAATACGTCACCGGGGTAAGCTTCGCGTCCCGGCGGACGGCGCAGCAGAAGCGACATGGCACGGTAAGCGACAGCATGTTTGGAGAGGTCGTCATAGATAATGAGGACATCCTTGCCCTGGTGCATGAAATGTTCCGCAATGGATACACCGGAGTATGGTGCAAGGTACTGCATCGGAGACCCTTCGGAAGCACCGGCATGTACGATGATGGAGTAATCCATAGCGCCAGCAGCTCTCAGCCGTTCGTATACACGGACGACGTTGGAGTTCTTCTGCCCGATGGAAACATAAATACAAATGACATCCTGCCCCTTCTGGTTCAGAATGGTATCAATAGCGATGGCGGTCTTGCCTGTACCGCGGTCGCCGATGATCAGCTCACGCTGTCCGCGGCCGATCGGGACCATGGAGTCGATACATTTCAGACCGGTCTGCAGCGGGACGTTTACCGGCTGTCTGTCGGCAATGCCCGGAGCTTTGATTTCAATGTCGCGATAAGCGTCAGTCTTGATTTCGCCTCTGCCGTCAATCGGCTGTCCCAGCGCATTGACCACGCGGCCGATGACCGCATTGCCTACGGGAACCTGCATCAGACGGCCCGTTCTCTTTACTACGTCGCCTTCCTTGATGGTTTCCGCATTCCCCAGAAGAACGGCACCTACATTGCTTTCTTCCAGGTTCATGGCCATGCCGTAAACGCCGTTCGGCAGTTCCAGCAATTCACCGGCCATGCAGTTTTCAAGGCCATATACATGGGCGATACCGTCGCCGACTTCAAGAACCGTACCTACTTCATCGACATTGAGGTCTACTTTGTAATTTTCAATCTGTTTTTTAATGACAGATGTGATTTCATCTGAACTGATTTTCATATCCTGTAAGTCACCTCAATCTCTTTGCATCATTTGCGAGCGGAGCGCCGCAAGCTGGCGGGCTATGGATCCGTCAATCAGACGGTCTCCCATCCGGACCGTGAATCCGCCTATCAAAGATGCGTCTACTTTCTGTTTCATGATAATTTTGCTTCCCGTGATTTCCGCAAGTTTGGCTTTCAAAGCGTCCACCTGGGATTTGGTCAATGGAAACGCAGAGGTTACCACGGCTTCCTCCATGCCCATCCCATGATGCGCAAGATTGGCATAGACATCCGCCATGGCAGCAAAATCAGCGATGCGGCCTTTGTCGATAACAACATAGCAGAACTGTAAAACTATCGGCTGCACCTTATCTGCAAATAACTTATTTATAGTATCTTTCTTGACATCCTTAGCAAGCAGAGGATGGTTCAGAATCTCCCCGAGCTCTTTGCTTTTCCCTATGGTATCGGCAATGAGGCGGAAATCTTCTTCCGTTTGTTCCAGGCAGTGCTGCTCTGCGGCAATTTCATAGATGGCTCGTCCGTACTTCTTTGCAAGGATTACGTTCTTATCCATGATTACTTACCTGCCTGCCCGGCATCCAGTCTTGCGATGCTTTCCGCTATGAGCCGGTCATTCGTATCCGGCGTCATATTTTTGCTGATGATCTTCGATGCAATATCACAGGAAAGAGCGGCCACCTGCGTCTTCAGATCCTCCAGGGCATCCTTGCGTTCCCTTTCGATCTGTTTAGCAGCCTGGACTTTTTCCCTCTCAATAGCCGCATGGGCCTCATCGATCTGCGCCTGAGCCTGTACCTTGGCCTCTTTTACGGCCTTATCCACGATCCCCTGTGCGGCGACCTGGGCATTGGCAAGTTCCGCTTCCAGATCGGATTTGAGCTTGGCCGCCTCCGCGCTGGACCGGGCCGCGCTGTCCAGATCATTCCGGATCTTGTTCCTGCGGTCATCCATGACCTTCAGCATCGGCTTATAGCAGAAATGTGCCAAAACGGCAACGAGAATGATAAAGTTGAGGATTGAAATCAGCAGCGTACCATTTAATTCTACCAATGAAATCCCCTCCTTAGGCTAACAATGAATTGGAATTAGCCGAGGAAAGGATTGGCGAATACGAGGACGAGAGAAATAACGATAGCGATAATCGGAATAGATTCTACCAAGCCGATGCCGACAAGCATGGAAGTGAAGAGCTGCCCCTGAATTTCCGGCTGGCGGGTCATGCCGTCGATAGCGTGGGATGCTACTTTAGAATCGCTGAATGCAGCTGCAAATGCGGCAACTGCGGCAATCAGCGCAGATGCGATAAGGGAATACTGAACAACAATAGTCTGATCCATGGTAATGATTCCTCCTAAAAATGTAATGCCCCGGTTTTTCCGGATATAATGAGTACCGTTTCGCGGGCGGCGCCGGGCATTTTACGGAGTGCCGCTCCCATTCACCTGCACACCTTCACTCACTCCACGCTCTCCTTGAGATAAATGGAAGTCAGCGTAGTGAAAATGTACGCCTGGATCAATCCGACCACAAGGCTGAACACGACCCAGAGCAAAGGTACAAGCACAGGTGCCAACGCGTAGAGGATTTCCATCAGGATTTCCCCTGCCAGAATATTGCCGAACAGACGCATTGCCAGTGTCACCGGCCGGGAAAGTTCTTCTACAATATTGATGATCACGAACGGCGGCATGGGTTCAAAGAAATGTTTCAGCCATTTGCCGAATCCCCTGTTCCTGATATAAACGAAATGAATACATAATGTGCCGGTCAGTGCCAGCCCCAGGGTCGTATTCACATCATTTGTCGGAGACGCCGTCAGATGGGCTGTCGGCAGAAGCCCGATCTCATTGGCCACAAAGATGAACATGAAAAGCGTCAGCAGGAAATAAACAACCTTTTTATAATGCGATCCCATATTTTTCTCAAACTGGGAGCATAGCGGCTCAATGATCATTTCCACCGCGTTCTGGATACCGCTTGGAACGAGCGAACGCCCCCGGCTCGCAGCAAAGACGATAATAAATACTATGAGAGCAGTAAGCCATTGTGTAAAAATCGTATCCAGATTGACCGACATTCCGAAAAGCTGTGCAACCATATGTGTACCTGTATGAAGATGCATAGTCTCACCCCCTCTCTGTTTTGGACGTCAGGAAAATATTATTATTCTTATTCCACACTATTGCCTTGCCCAGATAGTAGCAGGGAACAGTGACAATAAGCCCGCCAGGAAACCGAGAATGGAAAGCGGTGTCCACAAAACCACCGCCGCCGCCAGCCCCGCTTCCACAAAAAGCCGGGAGCCTGCAAGCGCAGCGCCCATCTGGCCTATGTAGGCCGCGTCCCGCTCTTCTTTCTCCCAGTGGATGTAACGCTGTTTCATGTACAAGAAAAAAAGAATATGAAATACGACGCCGGCGGCAAATCCTGCCGCCACAGTCCATTCCCACTTCAAAAATGCGGCGGCCGCGCCGACAGCGCCTATGGCTGCCAGACGGCTGACCACTCTATCCGCAAAAGCAGGGAATACCGTATCATACTTCATTTCTTACTTTCCTATCATTTTTCTAATTATGGCCCACAATCCGGATATGGCGCCCAAAAGGGATAACCCGATAAGGCCGAAAGGATACGTCCCTAAGTATTCATCACACTTAAGCCCGCCCCAGATACCGAGGCCGATACAGGAAAGAAGGGTCATGCCCGCTCCGCCTGCCACAGCGATACTGCGCATCGGATTGAACTCTTTTCCTTTATCTCCCTGTCCTCCGGCATTCTTCATGGCCATCTCCGGCATGTGCATATCATGAAAAACTGCACGCAAAATACGTACAGCTCTACCCATACAAAGTTATTGTAACATATGCGGATTTACTTAGCTATAAATTTAGACGGTTTTTTATGAGAAATCCCCTCCGCATACAAAAGCGTCTCCACGATGCGCCCGGCGGATCTGCCGTCACCGTAAGGATTCACTGCTTCCGCCATCGCATGATATGCCGCCTCATCGGTCAGCAGCCGGTATGCCGTCTGATAAATCTTCTCTTCTCCGGTGCCCACCAGTTTTACTGTCCCCGCCTCTACCGCTTCGGGACGCTCTGTCGTATCGCGAAGGACAAGGACGGGTTTCCCCAGGCTCGGCGCTTCCTCCTGTATGCCGCCTGAATCGGTCAGCACAAGGGCGGACCGCGCCATCAGATTCGTGAAAGGCTCATACTCCATCGGTTCCACAAGATGGATGCCCGCCGCGCCGTCCAGCTCTTCCTCCACCGCTTCACGGACAAGAGGATTCCGATGGACAGGAAATACCACTTCCGTATCCGGTACGGTTTCCACCAGCCGGCGGAGCGCACGGTACACATGATGCATGGGCGCACCCAAATTTTCACGGCGGTGGGTAGTCACAAGGATGACGCGCTTGTGTTCTTCAATCGCCTGTATTTCTTCATCTTCAAAAGTATAATCTTTCTTTACCGTCGAAAGGAGCGCATCAATGACGGTATTCCCCACGACAAAAATATTTTCATCCTTTTTATTTTCACGGAGCAGATTTCCCCGCGCCGTTTCTGTCGGGGCAAAATGAAGACTGGCCAGGACGCCCGTAAGCTGGCGGTTCGCCTCTTCAGGAAAAGGGGCCGCCAGATCTCCCGTGCGCAGCCCCGCTTCCACATGTCCGACTTTGATCTGCTTGTAAAAAGCGGCAAGCGACGCGGTAAACGTCGTCGTCGTATCCCCATGGACAAGGACATAATCCGGTTTTTCCTTTTCCAGTACTTCTTCCAGTCCGCGAAGGACGCGGGAAGTGATGTCATACAGGGACTGTCCGCTCCTCATGATATCCAGATCGTAATCGACGGGCAGCTTGAAAAGATCCACCACCTGATCGAGCATTTCCCGATGCTGCGCCGTGAGGCAGACCTTTGTTTCTATTTCGGGATGCGCCAGAAGCGACTGCACGACAGGAGCCATCTTTATCGCTTCAGGCCGCGTGCCGAAAACCGTCATGACTTTCACAGGACTACTCCTTTTCATAAAACAAACTGATACAATGAAATATTTCTGTCAATTCCTTTTTTATTTCTCATCCTTTTCCGACGGCGGAAGAACGACCTCTCTCATGACGCCGAGTTTCTTCGCCCAGAAAATAAACACCCCGAGTGCGAGAAGGATCACCGCCACACCGAGAAATGGATTCAGCCTCACCACAAGGAGCGCCGCTGCCGAGAAAAAAGCGGTCAGCGCGTACATCACCAGCACCACCTGTTTCTGCGACAGGCCTGCCGCCAGAAGACGGTGGTGGAGATGATTCTTGTCCGGTGAAAAAATCGGCACCCCTGACTGCCTGCGCCGCACGATAGCAAGTACCGTATCGGTAATGGGCACGGCCAGCGCCACCAAAGGCACGATAAGGACTGCGGCAGCCGCCGTCTTCATAGATCCCATGACCGACACCGCGGCAATCACATACCCGAGGAACATGGATCCCGTATCGCCCATAAAAATTTTAGCCGGATTGAAATTATACTGCAGAAAGCCGAGACACGCCCCCGTCATGGCCACCATAGCGGCAGCCGATACCCACTGCCCCATCTGGAATGCAAGAAAGGCAATGGCAATAGACGCTATCGTGGCGATCCCCGCAGCAAGCCCATCAAGACCGTCAATAAGATTGACCGTATTGATAAATCCGATGATCCAGAAAATAGTAAGCGGTATGGAAATAAAGAGAGGAAATTCAATGATCCCCATATAGGGAAGATCGATCCAGTCAATATTCACATCAAAGAATATCACAAGCACGGCGGCGGATAAGATCTGCCCGAGAAGTTTCACCTTGGCGGGAAGAGACACGATATCATCTGCAATCCCCACAAAAACAAGACAGGTCGCGCCGATCATAATCCCTGTCATTTCATAAGTAAAGCCCACCGTAAGGATGACGGATACCATAAACCCCGCGTATATGGCAAGACCGCCCAAACGGGGTACCAGTCCGTGATGCACCTTCCGTGCGTCCGGCTTATCCACGGCGCCGATCTGCACCGCGAAATTTTTTACGGCCGGCGTGAGAATAAACGTCACGGCAAGCGCGGCAAGGAACGTGAACGCGTAAGCGAACAACGAACCACCTCCCCTTTCTATGTATATGGTTATTTTAGCACAACTGATGAAATATTGTTGCCCGCCTGCGGCCTCGAAATAAAGCGGAGCCCAAAAGAAGCGGGAACCGCAAAAGGAAGGCACGCGAAACGGAGCACAGCATTTCCGGATCCCGCGCAGCAAAAAACCTCACGGCTGTTTGATCGAAATCATTCCGCCATGAGGCTTTTCATTTTTACTGTTTCGCGCGAATAACGACGCAGCGGTACGGCGCTTCTCCGTCGCTTTCTGTAGACACCGCGCCGTCATTCTGGAGCGCCAGGTGGATCATGCGGCGGTCACCCGCCGACATCGGTTCGAGGCGGATTTCTTCCCCTGTACGCTTCACCTTATCCGCCAGGCGGTGCGCCAGCGATTCCAGGGTCTGCCTGCGGCGCTGCCGATAGTCTTCCACATCAAGAAGCACGAAGTAATGGTGGCGGAAATTTTTATTTGCCGCCAGATTTGTCAGGTACTGGAGCGCGTCCAGCGTCTGACCGTGCTTTCCGATAAGGATGCCCAGACCCTCGCCGTGAAGGTTGAAAAGAATGCGTTCTTCACTCACCATCTTCTCAAGCTGCACATCCATCTTCATTCCTTTGAAAACGCCCGTCAGGAAACGTTTCGCTTCTTCAGCAGCTTCTTCCTGCTCTTCCGCGGAAAACGGAGTTTCCTCACGGCCGCGTTTTTCCTTCTTCGCCGTAAGAACTTCTTCCGTATCGCCGCCGGCCATGACGTTTTCCCCCGGCTCCTCCGCAGCGGAAACGGTTTCTTCCTCTCCGTCTGCAGCCCCGGCAGCAGCCGAAGTCATGTCCCCGGCAGTCTCCGCAGCATCTTCCGTTTCCGATCCTGCCGCGCCGACCTCGACAACGGCATCTTTCTTGTTGAACAAACCGAAAAGTCCGCTTGAGGGCTGTTCAATGACACGGATCACTGCTTCTGCGCGGGAAAGCCCCAGCTTCTTCAATCCTTCTTCCACTGCTTCGTCAACGGTTTTTGCGGTAATTCTGACAGTTTTCATAGTTATCCCTCCGCTTTCCCGGAACTATCCCCGGCCTCTGCCGTCTTTTCAGCAGAAGCCGTTTTTTCTTTTTCATCACCGGCCTTCGGTGCTTCATCGGCTGCCGGTTTCTTTGCTACCTTTTTAATAATTTTTCTGCGGATAATCTTTTTCCTCTTTGTCTTAGCCACAGCCTCTTCATCGGTATGGACAGTGACTACGCCTTTTTTCGAAGGCCCGTTTATCATTTCCTTTCCCTTTTCCCCGCGGAACATGATAAGCTGCTGGAAAAACTGGTAAACATTGCTCACCACCCAGTAAATCACCAAACCGCTCGGAAAATGAAGAGACATCCAGCCGATCATAAGAGGCATCATGAAAAGCATCGTCTTTTGGTTGCCCGGCGCGTCTTTCGGTGTCGTCTGCCAGGAAACAAGGAACGTGGACGCGGCGGAAAGAACAGGCAGAATGTACGTGCCGTCTTCCGCTGCCAGACTTTCAATCCAGAGGAAACCCGCATGGAGAGGGTCATAGTTGAATCCCTGTATCGCATAGTACATTGCGATAAGGAAAGGCATCTGTATGAGCAGGGGCAGGCATCCCGCCATGGGGGACGCATTATGCTCTTTGTACAGACGCCCCATTTCCTGCCGCATCATGGCAGGGTCATTTCTGTACTTCTTCTGGATTTTCTGGATCTCCGGCTGTATTGCCTGCATCGCTTTCATGGAACGGATCTGTTTCACCGCGAGGGGAAGCAGCAGCGTCTTAATGAGTATCGTCAAAACGACGATAGCGATGACGTAATTGGGGAATCCAAGACCGGAAGTAAATTCATAACAAATCTGCAGGCCGATGCGCATCAGATCAGCAATCATGCCTACAATAGCCGAGAGTACGGGAATCTGGAACTCAGATCCGCCTCCGCCAAAGCCAAGATTCATAATTTCTCCTTATACGGCCTCTATTTCAGCCGCCTAAATGTTCCCGCTTTCTAAATTTCAAAAGCGGGATGAGACAAGAATGCAGAAACTCTGCTAAATTCATGGCGTGACAAGATAACAAAACGCGAAAGATAAACGAAAGATAAAAAAGCGGCGCCTCATCAAAAGCGCCGTACATTGCCTGTCGGAAAAGCCTTATGGAACAGGGTCATAACCACCCTTATGGAAAGGATGGCACTTCAAGATCCGCTTTAACGCGAGCCATCCGCCTTTCAGCGCGCCGTATTTCTCCACCGCTTCCAGCGCGTAAGTGCTGCAGGTGGGAGTGAAACGGCAGCATGGCGGTTTCAGAGGAGAAACATATTTCCTGTAAAATCGAATAAGAACGATCAGCGCCGTCTTCATCATGCCCCCTCCAGCATGCCCGCTTTACGCCACAGCGCAAGCAAAGCCTTTTCCGCTTCGCCATACGTCGCTGTCGTCAGAAAAGCGGCGGCAAGCAATATGGCTTCATAATGGGAAGAAAGTTCATGACGATGGAGGCGATAAACCTCTTTCATCAGGCGCCTTGCCCGATTGCGCGCCACGGCATTGCCGATGCGCTTCGTCGTCACAAACCCGATCCGGACAGGTTCCCGTTTCGTCCTGACCACGTACATAAGTCCCGCGCGGTTGCTGAAACGCCGGCCGGCCGAGTATATACGCCGGTAATCCCTGTTTTGCCGGATACGGAAATCACGGTGAAGCGGGTACTTCTTCTCCTGCTTCGATTCTGACTCAGGCACTTAATACCTTTCTGCCCTTGGCTCTTCTTCTTTTCAGAACAATACGGCCGGCTTTCGTCTTCATACGGGCGCGGAATCCGTGGGTATGTTTTCTCCAGTGGTTATTAGGCTGGAATGTCATTTTTGCCATCAGTGAACACCTCCTTACTGCGTCCTGTGTATTCACACACCATAACATGCTAATTATAGCTAAACGGCCATCAGATGTCAAACGAAAACACTTCACACACACTCCGTTTTTCACGAAGAAATCAGTACCGCATTATGACGCCTTATCATTCCCCTCATTATGACACTCTCTCCTTCAATCGTCATTCTGAACGGTGGCAAAAATGCCTTGTGGGAAAAACGGGAAACAGGATGGTGACACGGAGTGAAGAATCTATTACCTCACTTTCCCCTCTTGATTCCTGATAAAGAAAAAAGGAAACGGTCTCCCGTCTCCCTTATTTGCCTTTCCGCATCACCTATTACAGTGCGGACCTCTGCAAGCTTCCCGGTCATCACCGCTTCTCTCCGGAACACCGCAGACTCCCCGCTCACCGTTTTCTCCGATGGGACAGAGCTGTACGTTTTCATCCTGCGGCGGATTATCTCCGCCATCATACGCGGCAAAACCGCCAACTACCCCGCCTGCAATCAGTGCCGCGGCAAGTATTGTTTTCTTCCACATAATAACACCTCCTTTTAAAGCTAAAGCTTATTCATATATTTATATATACCTATTATAACATACCCTGTATAGTGCTTTATTGACAGGGAACGGTCAGATGTCACCCGGAACGCAGCGAAAAAATCTGTACCCGTAGTGAGGAAGACGGTAAGAAGATAAAAGCTATCAGCTATCAGCTATAAGCTGTGAGCTGTGAGCTGTGAGTTAAAAGCCGAAGCATATGATTTCCATTAGGTGTCATACGAAACAACAGCAAAGGATTTGCTGTTGTAGTGAGGGAAACGTTAATCGTCATCTGAAGCGAATGTGAAGGATCTGCTGCCGTGGTAAGGAAAGCGGCAAGAAGATAAAAGCTATCAGCTGTGAGCCGTCAGCTAAAAGCGCTGAATGACAGCGGACGGCAAGGCGTCATCCTGAGCGGCAGCGAAGGATCTATACCAGTGATGAGGAAAACATTAAGCGTCATTCAGAGCGCCAGCGAAGAATCTATGCCCGTAGTGAGGAAGCCGGTAAAGTGTCATTCGGAGTAATAGATTCTTCACTCTGTGCCACTATCCCGTTTCCCATCTTTCCCTCAAGGCTTTCTTGACTCCGTTCAGAATGACAGCGGACGGCAAGGCGTCATCCTGAGCGGCAGCGAAAAAATCTGTACTCGTGGTGAGGAAGTCGGTAAGGCGTCATCCGAAGCGAATGTGAAGGATCTATGACCGTCCGCTTATCCCCCACCCACATAAAAATACGGTACCCACCACATTTGACGGATACCGTACTTTCTGTTTCTTATACTATTTCCTTACACCTGTTTTGTTTACCATTCCGGGTTACGCTTCCGGTGAAATATGGGAACCATACACATCACGGTAGTCCCCCTTTTCTTTATTGCTTTCATTATTGACACGGACGCGTTCCACCTTATGCCGGTCATTGTCCTTGCCGGAAATACGGTCGACACGGATGCGATCCAGATCCTTTATCCGATTGATTTCAGGATCGAATTCACCAATGGCCTTTGCCATGTCGCTGTCAATGGGTGCGCCGTTCTGCAGGGCACGGTAAATAATGGCCGCAAATTCATAGCGGGTCATGGAACGGTCACCCTTGAACTCTCCATCCGGATACCCTTCCAAAAGACCTCTGTCTGCCAATGATTTCACATAAGAATATGCCCAGTGGTCTTTAGGCACATCGGGGAAATTAACATCCTTCATTACCGATGCTCCCGACTGCATGGCTCCGCGCATGGCTTTAATCTCAGCACTCTGCGCCTTGACAATCGCTTTCAAGTCCTCCACTTCCTTGGCCAAAGCCACCCGTGAGGTGGATACATGGTTGCCCTGTCCCAGCTTCACGCTGACTCCGGCATTCACCATGTTTTCTCCTCCCCCGAAGGAGCCTCCCACGCTGAACATGGTGTCTTCATTGGGACGGTAGAATGCTCCTACCGCTACCGCATGGGCGTCTTTGTAGTTGCCGTAGCCGGCTGCCACATCCCACTTGTCATCCGGGTCGAAGTCCAGCGGGTGGAGGGCTGCCAATGCTGCCGCTCCTGCTCCTACTCTGTCCATCCGGTCTCCCAGTTCATTGACGGCTCCTCCTATGTTGTTGATTGTTTGGTTTGTTTTCCACAGCTGCCCCCCGTTGACGGCGTCAGTGCTGTTTGCGCTGATGTCTCCGGCTGCTACGTTGGTGATTTTCTTGTTCCCTGCGTTGATGCCGCTGTTGTCGATTTTCACGTCTCCCACGGTCAGGGTGTTGGTGGTCACACTGTTCAATCCTTTCAGGTCTTTGGCCATGCGGACTTTCAGGTTGTTATTGCCGTCGGATACGACGCCGAGATTGTCTTCTGTGGTCAGTTTGTTTGTGTCTGTAATGCCTCCGACTACGTTCACCTGTTCGTTCAGTTTCTTCTTGATGACGTTTCCTGTATCGCCGCCGTATTTCATGCCATCATTTAGGGTAGCCACTTCTTCTTTGGTTCCGTCGGGTTTTTCGTATACGATACGGGTCGTTGTCGTACCCGGCGCGCCGTCTACTCCGGGTTTGCCGTCACGGGTGACGGAGATGTTTGTTGTTACGCCGTCTTTTCCGTTGATGCCGATTTTTCCGTCTTTGCCGTTTTTACCTGTAGCAACGATGGTTTCGGTTTTCAGGTTCTTGTCCATTTTGACGGTGAGGTTTCCGTTCGCGTCGGCAAAGGTTTTGATGTTTTCACCGGAGTATTCGGAGGCGGCTTTTGTTCCTTCTCCTTTGATGGTGACTTTGTCTCCCAGGTTCCGGTGGAATTCTCCGTCGTTGCCGGCAAAGTCCATGCCTTTTTTCGTCAGTTCTTCAGATGTATTGGTAATCTTTTGGTCTACGGCTTTGAGCTGGTCTTCTGTAGCCGCCTGTCCGCTGGTGAAGTTGTTCGGATCCCAGGTTTTGTTGGTCAGTCCGTTGACGGTTCCGTCTTTCCCATTGATTTTCACTTTTCCGGCATCGATGTTTCCTGTCGTGCCGTCAATGGTGACTTTGTCTCCGGCTTTGATGATGCCTGTTGTTCCGTCGATGGTGACCTGTTTGGTCGGATCGGTTCCCAGTGTAACTTTGTCATTCAAATTCACATGGTACGTTTTGGATCCGTCGGGATTATTTTCAGAAGTCACTGTTGTATTTTTACCGTCCGCTACTTTTGTGGTGGCACCGGCTACTGCTTTTTTCAGCTGACTGACATTAACCGCATCTGTGCCGTCCACACCATCGGCCACGTTGGTGATTTTGTTGCCGCCGTTGTCAAGGCCGTTCTTGGTGAGGGATACGGTGTTTCCCGCCGCACCGTTATTGATCGTAACGCCGTTATTATTCATAACTGTATCGCCGGTGGTTACACTTTCGAGGCCTTTCAAGGCTTTGGCAAGACGGACTTTCAGGTTGTTGCTGCCATCGGATACGACGCCGAGGTTGTCTTCTGTGGTCAGTTTGTTTTCGTCTGTAATGCCTCCGACGACGTTCACCTGTTCGTTCAGTTTCTTCTTGATGACGTTTCCTATATCGCCGCCGTACTTCATGCCGTCATTTAGGGTGGCCACTTCTTCTTTGGTTCCGTCCGGTTTTTCGTATACGATACGGGTCGTGGTCGTCCCCGGCGCGCCGTCTACTCCGGGTTTGCCGTCACGGGTGACGGAGATGTTTGTCGTTACGCCGTCTTTTCCGTTGATGCCGATTTTTCCATCTTTGCCGTTTTCACCTGTAGCGACGATGGTTTCGACTTTCAGGTTTTTATTCATCTTCACGTCGATTGTCGTATTTCCGGCAGGGTCCTGCGTGATAAAGGTTTTAAGGTTTTCTCCGCTGTATTCCGTATCGGCCGCGGTACCTTCTCCTTTCACGGTTATCTTGGAGCCCAGTTTATTGGTTTTTGTGCCGCCTGCATTGGCATCGAACTGCAGGCCTTTGGCGATTACATCATCCAATTTGGATTTGGACGCGATGTCCTTTAATTTTACGGTTTCCGTCTTGTCCGTATGATTCTTATCCTGTACGGTTAAATCGATATTTCCGTTGGTATCGACTGTATAAGACCCATCCGCACTGGATGCGTTTTGTACCAGCCGATAATCGGTGGCGTTAGCGCCTTGTTTCTTCACTTCATCGCTGACGATCTTTAACTGGTCTTCTGTGGCACCACGGCCAGATACGATGTTGGGATTTTGAATATTCCAAGTCTTATTATCAAGACCTGTTACATAATTACCGCTTTCATTAGCTCCGGCTGCATTAGCCACTGTTTGACCTCCCATGGTCACACTGCCGGCTTTCACCGTATCCGTAGCGGTTACTGTCTTCACATGAATGTCTTTGTTGAGTTTTACGCCGATTTTCGTATCGTCACCGGTTTGGGTGATTTCTGTCGTAATGTTGTTATCGCCGTTAACGGTGACTTTAGAGCCTAATTTGTTCGTTTTTTCACTGTTATTATCCGCGTCGAAACGAAGGCCTTTATTGATCACTTCATTTTTAGCGTCATGCAATTGTCCGCCGTTCACCGCGTCTTTGGATCCGGCTGCCACCTGACCGTCAGCCACATTGGTTACTTTTTGGTTATTCGCATTGAGGCCGTTATTGGTTACATAGGTCTTTCCGCCTACGGTCAGGCCGTTGTTGTTAATCACCGTATTGCCCGTTGTGACGCTGTCCACTTTCACGTTTTTCGCCAGTTTGATATTCAGCGTATCTGTCCCGTTGGATACCACGCCGATATTTCCGTCTGTCAGCTTAGATGTATCTGCCACGCCGCCGACGATATTCGTCTGTTCGCCTAATTTCCGGGTAAACTTGTTAGCCGCGGCGGCCGCAGCTTTTACATCGCCCGCATAGGCCACGCCTTTATCTATTTCCGAGGTTACCGCATAGAGCTGGCTGCCGTTGATAGCGTCGGTAGAGGCAGCGGAAATACGGCCAGCCGCTACATTGGTGATCGTCCGCTCACTGCCCGCCTTACCCACGCTGACTGTAGAAGCCGGATTTACTCCTGCAAAATTATGTGCTGTTCCATTGATCGTTGCGGAGGGTGTCGCCACAGCTGCCGCCGTTTCCGAACCGGCGCCGAGGGCTATGGCATTTTCATTGGCCACTTTTGTATTGCTGCCAAGAGCCATGCCGTTCTTCGCCGTTACAGAAGCGTTGTTCCCCAGCACCATAGCACCATCAGCGGAAACCGTGGAGTTGCTGCCCACTGCATAGGCATTATCCGCATTAATAGTATTCTTATAACCGAAAGCACCTGCCGTATTTCCTTTGACCGTACCAGCCGTGACGTGCTTGATCTTATCGCCGTTGGCTTCTGTCGTTTCCGTAATGGTGGCAGATCCGACTGTATTACCTCCGCCAACGGCATAGGCATTATTCCCATACACGGTATTTTCCGTGCCGACCGCCGCGGAAGAGGCACCGGATACGGTGCCGTCCGTCATATCCAGACCGACTGTATTCGCATCGCCGACAGCTGTAGATTTATTCCCGTAAGTCTCCGCCCGGCTGCCGAGAGCCAGAGACTTATCGCCCCAGCTCCGTGCCATGACACCGATACCGGTGCTGGCAATCCCCTTCGTCAGTGTATTGACGCCAATCGCCGTCGAACCTGTACCATAAGACTGGGTCATCATGCCGATGGCCATACTGGCATTCCCTATAGAAGCGGTATTCACATAATTCTTACTGTCATTGATCGCTGCACTTCCCAATGTCGTCCCAGGATATAATACAGCCAGTTCCCGGTTAAAGTTTTTCTGCACACCAGTGGTCGCCATGTCCGGAATGGCAGCCTGTAGAACAGGTTTTGCCCGATCAATATCATCCCCGCCGATAGCAATCGAAGAATGCCCGATGGATCTCGAATCAGCGCCTATGGATGTGGATTGCGTACCATAAACTTTAGCCCGGCTGCCGATCGCCACGCCCTGTGAATACTCCGGCTTGTCCGCCGGAGCGGTTACATCTTTTCTGAGCAGGCAGGCTTCCGCTCCGGCACCGATCACCACATCGCCCCGGGAACCATAAGAAGCGGCCTCCGCTCCCATGACAACCGCGCCGTTACCACCTTGGGGATGAGTATGATACTCGGAAACCGTGCTCTTCGCCTGGCGGCCGATGACGATATCCCCGTTTTCTGCTGCTGTTGCCACATTCCCAATGGCGATGGTGCTCGCAGTAAACTGATCCCCGGCCCTCTTCTGTCCCAAAGCCTTGGCTCCCCTGCCTATGGCCACACTGTTTTCAGCAGTCGAACCTGTCTTTGCATCATAACCTGCGGCAAGAGAATTCTCCCCATCCGCATTTGTCAAAGGACCAACAGCAACGGCATTGTTTCCTTTCGCCTTAGTATTGTCACCTACTGCCGTGCTGCCACTACCTGTTGCCGCAGCACCCGGACCATGCTGTGTATTGGCTTCCACCAAGCCCGGCATCAGGCATCCTGTAAGAACAAGAGCACACAGAAACGCACGGAAAGGCAGGCTCTTCTTTTCAGAAGCCGCTCCTCCGTTTTTTCCGCAGCGTCCGGAGATTTCCGAAACCACCACATAACAGTGTTTCACCCGGCTCCAAATGACTTTATAAATTTGATTCATAAATTTCCTCCCTCGTAAATTTCACCTTTATAAGCAGCTGATGAGATATACTTCAAAAACAGAGGCTGCCATTCACCAGGCACTATCGACCGAAGCCTTCCGGTATGACCAGAAACTTCTGTCCCTTGTCAAAATAAACGGCTTATATTCTATATACTATTTAATGTAGCGATTACTTACCGGCTGCGATATGCGAACCGTATATGTCGCGGTAATCACCCTTTTCTTTATTGCCTTCATTATTGACACGGACGCGTTCTACTTTATTCCTGTCATTATCTCCGCCGGAAATACGGTCTACCCGGAAACGATAAGCTTCTCTTACCTTTTCCATCTCAGGACCAAATTCTTCCATAGCTTTACCCATATTTCCATCAACAGGCGCCCCATTCTGCAGTGCGCGGTAAATAATAGCCGCAAATTCATAGCGGGTCATAGAACGATCTCCTTTGAACTCTCCATCCGGATAGCCTTCCAAAAGACCTCTGTCTGCCAATGATTTTACATAAGAATATGCCCAATGGTCTTTCGGCACATCGGGGAACTCTACATTCCTTACAGGCTGTCCCGCCATCTGTCCGATGATCTGCCGGAACTGTTCATTTTGTGCTTCCAGACGGGTAACCGCATCTTTCAGGTCCACAATTTCTTTTGCCATAGCTACTTTGGATGTAGACACATGGTTGCCCTGTCCCAGCTTTACGCTGACTCCGGCATTCACCATGTTTTCTCCTCCGCCGAAAGAGCCTCCCACGCTGAACATGGTGTCTTCATTGGGACGGTAGAATGCGCCTACCGATACTGCATGGGCGTCTTTGTAGTTGCCGTAGCCGGCTGCCACATCCCACTTGTCATCGGGGTCAAAGTCCAGCGGATGGAGAGCCGCCAGTGCTGCCGCTCCCGCTCCTGCACGGTTCACACGGGTTCCCAATTCGCCTACTTTATTGGTTACATTTTTTATATCCTGCGTGGAAGCGATGCCGGAAACGGAATAAGTGCTGCCGTCATTACGGGTGAAGTTCAAGGTATTCCCGTCAAGTGCTGCGGATGATGTATAACGATCCTTCAGGCCGGTGATGGTCGCTGTCGTTCCGTCATTATTTATCAAGGTAGCACTGCCTGTACCATTCGCAGCATAGGTAGCCGTGCCGCCGGTTACTACCGTGTCTTTGGCATTGACGGTATATGTCGTCGTATTCCCGGTTTTCTTGGATGTTACGGTTACATTGTCTCCCGCTTCTACCTTTGTCTTTTCAATTCCCAGACTGCTTGTATCGACGGACAGGTTATATCCGACTTTCTTGCCGTTTTCCACTTTATCCGTAATCTTTACTGTCCCGTCCGTAGATTCCATCTTGGGTCCGCTGACAGTGTATTCTTTCCCGCCGTCGGCATTGGTGCCTTCCGTTACGGTTGCGTAATCTCCCGCTTTCACGGTGGTATGTTTCTTTTCCGCCGCTTCTGCCTTGGCTTCCACTTTCTTCAGCTGTGCCACATTGACAGCATCGGTATCTGCCGCACCGGCCGCTACACCGGTGATCTGGCGGGTGATACCTTTGGACGCATCGCCTACGGAAACAGCCGCTTCTGTGGCCTTCCATGTGGAAGACGTATCTGTGGATGACGCCTTGGTGGAGGGATCATAACCCGCAACTCCCTTATCCACGGATGCCACGGAACCGCTGCCGAGGGCTACGCCGCCCGCTACGGTCACGTTGGCATTGTGTCCGATGGACACGGCATTCGCTACACTTGTCGTAACTACACTGTCCCCGGAACCGAGGATAACACTGCCGTTTGCCCCGGCAAGCTTGCGCTTATTGCCCAGTACGAGGGCGTCATCTGTATTCTCTATTTCATTTTCAGAACCAATGATAGATACGTGATTGACATTAGTAGCGACATTCTTGAAACCAGTAATAGAGTTATAGGTACTTGGCCTACGGCTGGTACCGGTCACGGTGTTGTTAACGCCAATCATAGCCGTGCGTAATGTATAGTCCGCTCTGTTGCCACCACCAAAAGCCATAGTAGAGCCACCTCCGTTGGACTCTTTAATAACACGGCGTAAATTTTGAGCCAATGCTTCAGGAGAATTACCGCCGCTAGTCGGAGCAGAGTAAATATCTTCTACAGAGTTTGTAATTTCATTACCGGCACCATAAATTAAAGAACCATTGGAATTAAATGTACGGTTAGCAACACCAACGATACTATTAGCAATACCAGAATAATTACTAGATGCTGTTTTAGATTCGATGGAGTTCAAGGAACCGGTGATCGTAGCACCAAAATTTTGAGCTGAATTAGGACGGAACCCACCGCCATCATAAGCGCCGGTAATAGCGGAATAAGCGCCATTAACAACACCAAAGGCGGCGTTATTCCAGCTGTTAGTTCCAACTGTTGTCGCATTAACAACTACATTATTACTACGCATATTAGTTATATCACTAGTATCAACAGTGGTATCATAAAGTTTACCTTTAAAATTATGAGTACCAACCATAACACTGCCGGAACGCGCATAAGCATTTTGCCCGATAGCTACACCGGTAACTACTTTATCAGGATTAGCAGGAATAAATGGTGACTGCAACCCAAGAAATCCGGATCCCGTAAATGTAGTTTGTCCGAAGTTGAAATTTTTTTCTTGTACACCGGCCATATTTTCTGAAAATGCATTCTGTCCAATGGCAATACCGCCGCCCTGATTGACATAATTATTGATATGAGCATTATTGCCTACAGCAATATCACCGCGTGAAGGACGTACCGTACCGTTGGAGTAGTCAATATGAGCATCTTTGCCAACAGCTACATTTTCTGCTTCCGGCGCACTGCTGCCTGTACCATATGCCACCCCGTTCCCAGAACCTGTCGCCGTATCCGCCGCATCAGCCGCATAACCGCCCATGAGGACTCCCATCCCCACAGCTGCCGCCAGAGCGGCTTTCACCGCTTTTCCCGAAGCGCTTTCGTGTGGCTCCTTGCCACTTCAGAAGTGACTACATAGGCATGTTTTGCCTTACTCCATACAATCTTGTAAATTTTATTCATGCTACACTCTCCCTTGTTGCAGCTAACCAAAACAGACGACACTTAGGTCATCTTAAACTATCGTTTTATTATAGCACGTTTATTACAAACAACGAAGTAAAAAATGAAAATCGGCTCTTGTTTTTCAGAAGCCGGCAAAATACCGGCAGAGAAGGGACTTTCATTCTAACTTTTCACATCACTTCCTCATCACGGCAGCAGATCCTTCACGTTCGCTTCAGATGACGATTAACCGTTTCCCTCATTATGACGCCTTACCGCTTTTCCTCATTACGGTAATAGATCCTTCGCTGCCGCTCAGGATGACGTCTTATGGTCTTCCTCATTGCGGCAACAAATCCTTCACGTTCGCTTGGGATGACGTCTTACTGTTTCCCTCACTACGGCAACAGATTCAGATTCTTCATCAATGCACTGGATGACGTCTTGCCGACCATCGTCATTCAGAACGGGGATAAGAATGCTGTGTGAGAAAATCGGCAAACAAAACGGTAACACGGAGTGAAGAATCTATTCCTCTGATGACATCTTACCGTTTTCCTCACCACAGTAACAGATTCTTCGCTGCCGCTCAGAATGACGTTTAATGTTCTCTGTCATTATGATGCTTAGCGTCCCTCCGTCATTATGATGCCTTACCGTATTCCGTCATTCAGAGCGGGGGCAAGAATGCTGTGTGAGAAAAACAGAAAACGGGATAGTGACACTGAGTGAAGAATCTATTACTCTGATGACACCTTACCGGCTTTCCTCACCACGGGTATAGATTCTTTACTGACGATCCGGATGACGCTTTGCGGAAAAGCAGCACTTCTCTTGATAAACGGCTGCCGGATAAAAGGGAACATCCTGCGAATTATACAGCATTCATCAATACACCATTTTAAGCCTGATGCAAAAAATCTGCCGCTCTTTTCCTGCGGCAGATTTTTTCTGCGTTTACCTCTTAATTTCCACACGATACTTTTTCAGCTTGCCTCCATAGACAGGAAAGAAACTGAATTCGCCGTAATCCTTTACCGGCTCCGCATTCTTCAGCAGCTCCATATCGGCATCAGAAATCACAAAATCAATATCCCCATTTGCTTTCATATGCTCCGGATCCGCTGTTTTTGGCAGCACCACCGTACCCAGCTGCCAATCATAACGGATGCAGAGCTGAGGAATCGTGACCCCGTATTTCTCCGCCATTTCCGCAAGGCATCCATCTTTCAGCGCTTCGCCGTGCGCCACGGGAGAGTAGGCTTCCACTACGATATCCCTCTTCCGGCAGTAATCAATCAAATCCAGCGGACTGTTTCCCACATGGCAGAGAATCTGGTTCACCATGGGTTTCACACAGCAGCCGGCAAAGATGTTTTCAAGATCTCCCTCAAGGAAATTGGAAACACCGATTGCCCGCAGTTTCCCGGCTTCCAAAGCATCTTCAAGAGCACGCCATACTTCCCTGTTTTCTTCATAGTAGCGGTCCTCCGACTGGTTTACCTCCACCCAGGGCTGGGGTGAATGAATAATCATCATATCCAGATAATCAAGTCCCATCGTTTCCAGTGTCTTTTCGATGGATTCCATGGCGGACGCATAGCTTTTATTTTCAGCCGCTACTTTGGATGTGACAAAGATATCCTTCCTGTCCACGCCGCAGGTGCGGATTCCTTCTCCAACGCCACGTTCATTGCCGTACGCCTGTGCCGTATCGATATGGCGGTATCCGATATTCACCGCCGCCCGCACAGCCTCCGCCGCCTTGTCGTCATCAATAAACCAGGTACCCAGCGCCAGTTTCGGAATGGCTACGCCGTTATGCAACGTATAACTTTCCTCAAAAATCATAATTGCCTCCTCTATAAACGGTTGCCTGTACAGAATAACAAGTATCAGAATAAATCACTTTGCGATGAAACAGCCGATTTGATTAATATAGCATGCCCTCATGCTTTTATACCCTTTTGCAGTTCAGAAACATCATCAAAAGTCCCATACAGGTCTTCCTCTTTTTCTGCCGCTTCCATGTCCGCATAGGAATCGGATTCGGTTCACTGTGCCATATTTCCTTTCGCCATGACAATTCTTTTTTCCATGCTTACGCTTCAGAATCATTATATCCAAGCGCCAATCAAGCTACAAGTACATTGCACATATTTTTCTCCTAAAAACGGTTCCCCAAGGAAACTTTATCGGCGTACTTCATCGTCTCATCTTTGCATATTTCCCTATATAAAGATAAAATATAAAATCATAACGCAAAGAAAGGACGGACTCGTGAAAAGGATTTTATTTCTGGTTCCCCGCATGAACATCGGCGGTGCGGAAACCTATGTATATACCGCGGCAAAAGAACTCCGTGCCCGGGGCTATGAAGTTTTTCTCGCTTCCGGCGGCGGACGTCTGGCAGATAAACTGAAAGCGGCAGGCGTCAGGACATTTTTCGTTCCGGTCCGGCAGAGCAGGTTCTTATCCGTCTGGCGCGTTTCATCCATCGTGAAGAAATACCATATAGACATCATTCATGCCAACTCGGGAGCCGCGCTGGCATCATCGCGGCAAGAGTAAAAAGAAATACGTCTGTCCCCGTGGTATACACGGCACACGGCATTCTGGGAAATATGGAAAAAGAATATGTCATTGACCAATTGGATCAAATCATCTGCGTCAGTGAATACGTCAGGCAGGATTCCATAGCACGCGGATTCCATGAGGATCATCTCCTTGTCCGTTATAGCGGTATCGACACGGAACGTTTCACCGCAAATGAAGAGGAGCGGATCCGGCTGCGAAAAGAATTCGGTTTCGATAAAGACACCCTCGTTCTTGCCATGGTATCCCGCATAAAAAATCTGGAACATAAAGGCCACGGACATCTTCTCTCCATGCTGGACAAGTATGGACGCAAAGAAAACTGGAAGCTCCTTGTCATCGGAAAAGGGAACGGGCTCCCCCTGCTGAAAACGAAGATACGCGCCATGCACTTATCCGATAAAATTCTCTGCCTCGGACACCGGACAGATGTGGAACACCTGCTGAACGCCGTGGACCTGACCGTCCTTCCTTCCCACTTTGAGACGTTCGGTCTTGTTCTGGCGGAAGGCATGGCGATGGGAAAACCGGCCATCGCTTTTTCCGTAGGCGGCACGCCGGAAATCGTGAAAGATGGGGAAACAGGATTTCTCGTGGAAAAAGACAATGAAAAAGAGCTGTATGAACGAATCAAACAGCTCGACAGCGACCGATCTCTTCTTAAACAATTTTCAGAAAACGGTATCCGATGGATACGCTCCCGTTTCACCAACCGCCGGATGGTCGATGAACTGGAAGTCATCTATCACAAGTTGTCACCTTAATTATTTCCTGAAGGTCTTTTTGAAACGCCGTTCCAACTGGCGGAGCCAAATAAAAATCAGATGGATACGGCTCACCTTTAATTTAAATTCCCACATCGGCTGCCTGGCAGGAATCGGAATGCGGGGCAGGGCAAGCAGATCCTGTGTCCACAACGGGACATCATAGAAAATCGCCAGCCCCAGTTTATACCCGCACTTCTCCGCCTCCTGCATGACCTTTCTGTCAAAATCTCCGTAAGGGTAGCAAAGACATTCCACCGGCTTCCCATTAAGTTTTTCAAAAAAGCGTTTGCTCTCTGACAGCTCATCATGAAGACGATCCGTACCGCAGCGGCTCAGAAACGGGTGATCCATGGTATGGGAGCCGACATAATGCCCCTCATTCTGCCACAGGGCCAATTCACGTTCATCCATTGTCCGCGTCGGCGCTTTCCCGAAATTTTCCCATTTGTTCTCCCTGCCGATCCAATTGGCAATGGGAAATACATTTCCTACATGGCGGTATTTTTTCAAAATCGGTAAGGCCGCGGAAAAATTATCTTCATAACCGTCATCAAAAGTAAGGACCACCGGTTTCTTCGGCAGCCGCTTTCCATGGAGAAAATGCGCCTGCAGCTCCTCCACCGTGATGCTGTGAAATCCGTTTTCTTCCAAGTATCTCATCTGCTCTTCAAACTTCTCCACCGGCAGCGCGTTCCGATCCCCCGGGACAGAAGCAATGCGGTGGTACATTAAAATAGGTACCCGATCACGGAAATGGTAATATGTGTACAATAAAGCAGAAAAGATTATAATAGAAACGTATAACATAAATAAACTCCTTAATTTATTCTAATCATTGTATCACATATATTTTTCCTGATCAGAGGATTTCATGAAAACATTTTTAGTTTATAATACCTCTTATTTCGGAGACACTATCCTGACAGACGCACTGTGCAGGAATCTGAAACGGCTGTATCCGGAAAGCCGTCTGGTTTTCGTATCGAATAAACCGTTCACCGACATTTCCCGATACATGGACGGTGTCGATGAAGTCTGGACCTATGACAAATGGGGCATCCATAAGGGACTTGCCGGATGGTATAAATTTTATAAAGAACATAAAAACCAACATGTTTTTGATGCCGCTTTTGTCATTTACGGCAATGAGCGGGGCATTTTATTATCCAAATTTTTAGGCGCAAAAAAAATATACGCAGACAATCGGCATGCGATTGTCCGCCTGCTCCTCTCCAACGGAAAAATTAATTACGGAAAATGGATCCATGTGCAGGACCGGCATGCCTATCTGGCGGAACTGTATGCGGGAAAACCCATGGAAAGCATGAAAATCAGGTACCATGTCCCTGATGAAGCTTTTGCATATATCAATGAACAGCTTTTAAAAGGAATCAGCAAACCGATCATTGCATTGAATCCGGTCACCAAGCGAAAAGAAAAAGATTTGAAACCGGACACACTCCTTACACTGGCAAAAAAAATAAAAGACGCAGGGATGATTCCCGCCATGATCGGTGCAGGAAAAGATTGTGAATCATTTTATGAAAATCTTCCGCCTGCCGGCAGACAGGTGCTGCTGAATCTGGTAAACAAAACCACCATTCCCCAACTGGGCGCCCTGCTGAAAAGCTGTGCCGTCCTCATCAGCGCCGACACCGGCACAGCCCACTTTGCTCTCGCCTTAGACATTCCCGTGGTAGATGTTTTTTACCTGAATGATGAATCCAATCTCGCCGCCTGGGGACCGAAGACATTCTACCGCCACCGCCTGATTGCCCGCGGCGGAGATTTCAGCGCTGAAAATATTTGGAAAAATGCACAGGATCTGATAGAAGAAAACTCTTCCCTGTAACTTTGTATATTTCCGGCTTGTATCAGGAAAGGATATTGATATGTTCTCACGGTATTTCACGGATAGCCATTCTATAAAAACGCTCCCATCTTATCTTTTGTCTTCTTTTATTTTCATAAGCGTCATCTTTTTACTTTTCCATATTTCCGGATTTGAACGTGTTTTCGAATGGAATAAGAGTCTGCGTGATGCAGCCACAGGGTTTGCCGTCTTCAGCCTCATTACATATGCACTGAGAGAAAAATTGTATTCCCCCTTGTGGTGTTTATCCCTGTTTCCTTATCTAACGCAGCTTGTAATTTACGCCTATGTACTCATTCATGCCAATATGTCCTGGACGATTGATTACGACTTGATCCACCCCTATTTCCTGCTTTTCGTTTACGAATCAACCCTCACGGCATGCTTCTTTGCCTTCTCACAAAACCGTCCAGGGAAATGGCGCTTTTCCATTTCTGTCCTTTATGGAATTATCGTCGCGGCAAGCCTTCTGTTTGCTGCTATATATCTGGGATACTACCTCCTATACAATGACACGATACGCGCGGAAAATATGCTGCCCATCCTGCAGACCAACAAAAAAGAAGCGTTTGAATTTATTTCAGACCGCATCGGACTGCCTGTCCTGTTTTCTTCCCTTATCTTTTTTGCGCTGCTCTTACCGGCCTCTTTCTTCTGCTGCCATAAAACTATTTCCGTCGGCCGGGATTGTTACAGTAAAATGCGTATCCTATGGATAGGCATGATTTGCATTCTGTCTATCATCAGCATCCATAAATATATCCCGTCCCTTTTTCCTATTTCACAAACTTATGGCGCTTTCCACTATATACATGAAATGCGGCGGATCAGCCAAAAGCATGAACAAAATATAAGCCGGTTCCGTATATATACCCCTGTCAGCGAAGCCATGCCGCAAAAATTACCGGGTACCGTCATTGTCGTCATCGGAGAAAGCGCCACCCGTGACCGGATGAAAGCCTTTACCCCGTCTTATCCGTCTGAAACAACCCCATGGCTCTCAGAAATGAAAGAAACACCTTATTTTTACCTCATGGATAAAACATATTCCTGCTTTCCCGTCACTGTTCCCGCGCTTTCCATGTTCCTTTACGGGCGAAACCAATATGACCACCGGAATATAGATGACGTAGCCAATATCATAGATGTGGCACACCTTTCCGGCTATAAAACATGGTGGATGAGCAACCAGGGCAAAATGAGCGGTGAAGACAGTCCCATCGATTTCGTCGCGCAAAACTGCGATACGGAACAACGGACGCCGTTTCCGCTGGGCGACGATTATCAGCTGCTCGATTTTGTAAAGCAGCTTCCCAAAAACGAAAATAACTTTGTCATTATCCATCTTATGGGCAGCCATATCAGGTACAGCGACCGCACCCCACCGGATTTTAAAGGAATCGACAACCCGCAGCACGATAAGCGGACCAACCAGTATGACACCACGCTGCTCTATACGGATCATCTCCTCCGTGATATCTATACGTATGCCAAAGATCATTTGAATCTGCAGGTCATGATGTACTGCTCCGACCACGGGGAAAACATGGAACGAAGCCATGTCGCCAGCAAAAATATGACTTATGATATGGTTCGGATTCCCTTCTTCATTTATCTTTCTCCCGCTTACACACGGCTCTACCCGGATACGGCACAAGCCTTGCGTCAAAATGAACACAAAGTATTCACCAATGACCTGATGTATGACACCATCAGCGGAGTCCTGCACCTGCCAAACACAGACTATGAACCGAAATTTGATTTAAGCAGCAATGCATATGATCTGAAACCGGCAGACGCAAGAACGAAGTATGGAGAATGGACCATCCTTGATGATCCGGATTACAAGTAAGTAATTCAGGCATGACAAAAACCGTTACAGTTTCTCCAAAAGGAGCTGTAACGGTTTTTTACAACAAATTCACACTCTTTTCTCCTCCGAGTGCAGCGTATCCCATCTTTCAAAAAGCAGTGTAATGCCAAATGCAAGATAATATAATCTGCCAAACGATGTGGAAGAAAATGTTTCATCCAAAAGCCCGTTAAGAACAAAAGCAAGAAAAACTGCCAGCATGCACCAGCTGAATGGATTCAAAGCATATATACGTATCCTTTTCCAGAAATACATCCCCATAAGAATCAGATATGCATTATAACCCAGAAAAGCAAGAATCCCTCCGGTTGATAAAAAAATCAGCCACGTATTATGGGCATGCACATTTTTTTTAAACTCCCTGCTTCCCTCCAGTTGATATTTATGGTCATAAGCATTCTTCCATCCATTCAGTCCCACTCCGGCCAATTTATGGTCCTCCCACATATGGTAACTGCTCTTCCATATAAACGGTCGGTCTGCCCCTTGCATCCGATATGGATCATGTATTCCAAACCGGAGGGAACACAGCAAAGCAAGTACGACCAGCAGACCTGCCCCCATCCCTAAGAGCCGCCGCCTGGTTTTCCCCATTGCAATTTGATTTCTAAACAGGAAAATCAGCACAGTAATAAAAATCGCTATGGATAAAGCTCCCATGGCACCTCTTGTTTGCGTCAGGACCAATGTAACTGCCTCCAGCACTAAAAGTACCGACATTACAGCCAGATGAAAAATATTATCACGATAATAGCAGATAAAAGCAATAGTGAGTGGAATAAAGACATCCATCATAATACCCACGTGGGGCGGTGATGTATAAAAGCTGTCCAGGCGCTCCATGTGTTTGGCAGCATACTCATATATCCCATATCCGCATATTGCATACCCAATCGTAACAAATGTATAGCATACAGTTTTTCTGATATCATGCTCCCAGCCGATGTATAAAATCATAAATAAAGGCAGCGGAATCATAACATAAGACAGAAAACTATATGATCCGCCATACATATTTCCAGTATTGTCCAAATGAAACAGCGTGGAAATAAACAGGCAGGCATAAAATACAGCGAACGCCCATAGAATATTTTTATGAAGTGTAACCTTGGGAATCGCATGATTTTTCAGTGCATAAGCAATTACAAACAGAGTAAATGCGATCATACTGATAGACATTCCCGTATTAATATAATGGTAAGCCGTAGCCCCCCATACGACAACAGCCGCTGCCAACCGACTGCCCCAATTTATATTCAAAAATTTCATGAATCCCGCTCCTAATAGTTTTTATCGGGCAGCCATAAATTTCCACTGCCGCATTTTATATTGTAATGAAACTGCCATTTTACGGACATATCCGCAAAGCTGCAACAAAATCGTACATTCACTTACAATCAGATACCGCTGAAAAGAAAAAAGAAACGGCAACGATACATCTCTATGCATAAAGATATATGATTCCAACTCTCTGTAATCCAAATCCGGCAATTCCCGCGTATTGAAATCCGCCACAAAAGTCTTTACAGCGCACTTCAGTGCCTGAATGCAGCAAACCTTCTTATCCGACAATGCATGTAAATCCGCAATCCGTTCATGTTCACGCCACGCCAGAAACCTTCCATATTTCAATTGTATAAAATCCTTTATATTTTTCCCCCTCATAAGGCTGTTTTCATTTTCATAACTGTAACGATATAAAGATACCGGAGTCAGATAAGCACTTCCCGCCTTAAAAAAAACGGTAGCACTCACATACATATCTTCCACCAGCCGCCCTGCCGGAAATATCAGATCATTCCATAGATAACGCTTATATAATTTCCCATGGGCAAAATTCGGCAATTCATCAAGAAGGATCCCTCTCCGGATTTTCGATAAATTATCCGTCTCTTTCCATCCGGAAGACCTGCAATCCTCGCTTCCATCAGCATAGATAATACTGAAACCCGCCATGATGATATCATAAGTCCCTGATTTTGAAAAAAATATCATTTTCTCTAAAGCATCTTCCACGATAAAATCATCAGAATCAAGAAAATATATCCACTCACCTTTACAGATTTTTATACCTGCATTTCGGGCAGCGCTAAGTCCCTGATTTTCCTGATGGATGACATGAATCCTGCCATCTTTTTCCGCATAGGAGTCACATATCTGCCCGCATGCATCAGGCGAGCCGTCATCAACCAGGATCATTTCCCAGTTGGAATACGTCTGGTTCAGCACGCTGTCAATACATCTATGTATAAATTTTTCAGTTTTATATACCGGCACGATGACCGACACTAATGGAGCATATCCCATAGGTTTTATCCCCTTATTCCGCCTTTTAAGCGTTTCAGCACATTGCCGCCGATTTCCATGTTCAGGTACGCATAGCAGTATGCATTTAAAATGAAGACAATTCCAATCATCACCATGCCTGATGTGGTAAACATCGCTTTACCCGGATCCGGATCAAATCCGAAGACCGATGACAAGGGTGTCCATATCCAGCGAAGGAATGTGGTGAAGCGGTCAATCGCTCCGGTAAGGGCATCGGCAATGCCGAGAACATAAATAGAAAATATGATTTTATAAGACATTTCAAGTATATATGCAAGAATCGTAAGGCAAAGCGTTTTCCCGTAAGACATTTTATGAAGAAATCCATAGCCCATGGCCATGCCGAGAGCACCCGCATAAAAGGCTGTCGTCAGTCCGATTTCAGGCCCTCCGATCATGGTAACGAGAATAACCACGCCCGCCGATGTGCCGAAGCCCCACTTCATCCCGTGGAAATCGCAAATGACGGCAATCGGGATGGGGGACGCGGTCATAGTGACGAACACGAGAAACGGCGCTAAAAGTTTCAGCAGCACCAGGAGTGACGCAACGGCCGCCGCTGCCGCCGCTTCTGTCAGATATTTTGTTTTTCTCACTGATTCGTTCAATCTGTATCCTTTCCAAAAGAAGCCGCCAATGCTTCTTTCTCCTGTTTTGTTTTCCGTTTCAAATAGAATTCACAGGACCGGGCATCATGACCGTTGTTCCATTCCCTGTACCACACAAGGCGGACAGGCAGCCGGCCTTTTGTATACTTCGCGCCCTTCCCCGCGTTATGGACAGCTACCCGTTTTTCCGGATCATCTACGGTAAATCCCGTGTAGAGTGTGCCGTCTTGGCAGCGCACCATGTAAGTAAAATATTTCTTTTCCATCTCTTTCTCTTAGCCGCAGACGGCAAAAGGGCACAGGACTGTTTACATTTAGGTGTATGGTCTCCGCATGGTCACGCATGCCACTGTCCCCGTCTCCAGACTGCTGTTTTATTACCTCTCTATTGTATACAAACAATAAAAGAAATGCCAGCTGCATTGACAGCAGCTCAGAAAGCATTTTCTTTTATTTCCACATTTTTTCATGTCATTCGGATAACAGATTATTCACTGCCGTGGTGAGGAAATTGGTAGACTCTCATCAGGGTAATAGATTCTTCACTCTGAGTCACTGTTCCGTTTTCCGTCTTTCCCACAAGACATGCTTATCCCCGTTCTGAATGACGGGATACAGTAAGGCATCATAATGACGGAGGGACGCTAAGCATCATAATGACAGAGAACATTAAACGTCATTCTGAACGAATGTGAAGGATCTGCTGCCGTGGTGAGAAAATTGGTAAACTGTCACCAGCGTAACAGATTCTTCACTTTGTGTCCTATTGCTGCTCCCCTTTAATAAAAAGAGCAGCAGGGGAAATGTTGCATTTCTCTTTGCTGCACTTATATGGTACTAATGAAATGAACCGGCATTTAGAGCAGAGACAAGCGGGCGACTGCAGGCCGGAGGCTCAGTACCATTCATTGATCCAGTTTTTTTCAGAGGGAAGCATGTTTTCCGCCGTTTCAAGAACTTTTTCACGCTCCACACCTTCCAGCCATTTGATGCGCCCCAGATCCGACAGCTCTCTTAAAGACAGCGCTCCAAAGAAAAGCTGGGCGAGGGCGCCTGCGGTCATGGTAAAATCCGGTTCGGGAATTTTATTTCCCAATTTCACGCCGGAAATATCTTCGATATGAAGCTTCAGTGTGTAAAATACATCATATTTCACAGCGTAAATTCTTCCTTCCTTGGCGGAAAGGACGTAGATGCCGCTGTTTTCGGGAAGGAACTCGTCCGCCAGCTGGAAAGACAGGAATCCTTTCATCTCTCTGCAGGGAAGTCCGTCAAATGCCATGACCGGATCCGTGACGCGTCCCATCATGGTTGGGAAAGAGGCATTATGTATATAGGTATGCTCCGCGCCATTCTGCCAGTAGAAAAATGCCCTGTCATCAAAAAGTTCATACCACACGCATTCATCCACGGAACCGCGGTGTCCAGCCATGTAAGCATAGAGCCCTTTCCGTCCCGCATCGGAGGCGTACGCCATTTCCGACACGATGAGTTTCCTTCCGTCCAGATGGTAGAAAATATATCCGGCCGCACCGTCCAGGTCATTGACGACAGCGATGTAACCGCCGTCACAGAACTGGGCGCCGATGTGCTTCTTCCATGACGCCTCATCACGAAAAGCCCAGCCGTTCCGCCCCTTCACATACCTGTCATAGACAGAGGCAAGAGTTTTCCATTCATCTATCGAGGCAATACTCCCTGCGGACTGCGCCCGCTTACCCAAGAAACTTAAATGCTCAGGCGCGGCGCTTCGTTTCCACTGGTGCGCATAAAATGAAAATCCCATAGGATAATAATACGATGCCGCCGAGGGCATGAGAATGACAGCGCCTTTATTTTCCATCCGCGCCATATGGAACGCGCCGCGGATCAGTTCAGTCGCAAGCCCTTTCCCTCTTGCAGCAGGATGGGTAGCTACCCCGACAAGGTAATCCACCGGCATCTTTGCACCGCGGACACATATTTCATAAGGACGGCGGTGAAGACTGCACGCTATTTTCCCTGCTTCTTCTCCCGCCAGTACATCTTCCGGGCGGTAGAGCTCCCTGAAATACCAGCGGAACCACGGGTCGTCCTCTCTTTCAAAACAGTACGACCAAAGCGCGCGTATATCCTTTTCATCCGTCCGACTGCATTTACGTATTTTCATAACCGCCTCAGAAACAACTGCCGTCTTTTACGACGACATCATACTTTTCCGCGAAATGGTCAGGATTGTATTCCATTTTTGCCTGACGCAGGCCGGGCAGCCCCATGTCCTCCTCACGGTTTACAAATTCTGTTTCCGCAAATTCATGCATCAGGAAATCGCGGTTGATTGCCTGATACAGCCCGCGGATATTCGGATTTGCCTTTTCAAAGAAAATATGCGCCACCCGGGGATTGACCAAATCTCCGTTCGTAAAGGCCTCTACCTTTCCATAAATGCGGATAATGGCGCCTTTCAATTTCAAAGCGTCCCAATTGGCAAAACACCGCTGCAGCGCTTCTTTTTCTTCCGCAATGTCTCCATGCCGTTCAAACCAGTCTTCAATCCCCTGCCATGCGTCTTCCCTGTTTTCCGACGTGATGGACTCGTATGTATAATCACCGTACTGGCGGAGAAAAGCGTTCAGATGATTTTTCTTCATCCGGAGTTTCTTTCCCGATAAATTGATCATGTCTGCCGTACGGTATACATATTCCCAATTATCCCGATCCGCAGTGAATTCATACCGGTTCGGGCAATGGGCTTTGATCTGTTCCAGCACCCAGGGTGAAGCAGCCTTAATGATAAACGGTTTTCCCTCGCGCTCCAGGCATTCATGGATAATCTCCATGCCGCGGCCGAAAGACGCCCCTTCACCGGCAAAAGGGGGCATAAAAAACGTATTCTCCCCTTCCCCCGCACGGACGAATAAGATATTCTCCTCTACCGCCCACTGCGTATGGTACGCTTCCTGCCATAAAAAAAGTGTATTGAATGAACAGTCGATCCCCTCATAATGATGGACATGAAAAAAGCTGTCGATATACTCTCTTTTTTCAATTGTAAACGGTTTGAAGTCTATGATGAACATCTCCTTAAAAAATAACAGCTATATTGTAAATATTCTATCCTTTTTTATGCCTTTTGGCAAAAGCCGGAACGGACCTTCTAAGCCACAACATGGCCTGCTGGTGAAATCAGAAGACAGATAAACACCCACTCCGTCATTTTTCCGGTGCAGGAAAATAAATCTGCCGCAAAAGCAGTAAACAAAAATTTTTACAAAAATAAAGAAATTCTTTCCCACTCTCATTTAAGCCTCTTTCTTGATAATGAGAAAACCGATATTATCAGAAACAGCAGATCTGGCTTTTTCCGATTTCCCATAAAATCAAGCTTCACCGCGGCGAACATGATTTCCCCGAAACTTCATTCGCTGCGTTTTTCTTTCGATAAAAATCACACTTATTCACATTATTCACAAACTTATTCACAACTATTCACATCATGTGGATAAAAACAATCTGTTTTTTCTCTTTTCGCGATAAATCAAGACTTTTTTCCGCCTGTCCATCCCAAAAAGACACACAAGCTGTGCATAACTGTGTATAACCTTTTTGCCACTCCGTAAATGAGAATGAAAAATATTCCGTATTTATCGTATATCTTTCTCACTTTCACTCTCACAGGATACCCCCGATATGCATGTGAATAACTTTTTCTCCATCTGTCCCCCTTTCTTCCAATCATCCATTTTTCTTCCCCTCTTGACAACGAATACGTGCAAAATAGAAAGAAAAAAAGCGAATAAAAGAATTCATTCCCAATCACCCCTGTATTTGTCCGCCTGCTGTGTACATAAGAAATAAAAACTTTCTAAAAGAAAAAATGATTTCCTTCCGTTCCGACATCGGCAGAAATGAAAATCATTTCCCCGTTTTGTCTCTTTCATTCCATTTTATTTGCAAACTCCCATTTCTGCCTTTTTTGTGATAAAATATGACATGTACACGCGTCCATAGCTCAGCTGGATAGAGCAGCGGTTTCCTAAACCGTGTGTCGGGGGTTCAAATCCCTTTGGGCGCACCAGAAATGCACAGCTGCCAAAAGGCGGCTTTTTTTATTTGCCTTCAAAATGTATTTCCTATCGGGGTAAAATTCTCTTTTCCGCCCCATGTCGCCGCCGGTGGAGTCTTTCAGAGAAAAAATGATATAATATATATGGTAAATACTTTATAAATACTTTTTTACAGGGAGACAAATCATGGATACGGTACATATCAATTTAGGGAATGATTCTTATGATGTGATAATCGACTCAGGCATCATCGGCCGCCTGGGAAAAGAAACCGCCCCCCTGTCGGGTCACGGGCGCGCAGTCATTATCACGGAAGAAGGCATTGACGAACTGTATGGCCAGGATTTGAAACGCCAGCTGGAAAAAGAGAACCTGAACGTACAGCAGATCGTTCTTTCTTCGAGCGAAAAGAGCCGAAGCCTTTCTGTCGTGAGCCGTGTATGCGAGGCGCTGGCAGACTTCGGGTTCTGTGCAGGAGATCTGCTCATCGGCCTTGGCGGACGTGTCGTCGGCGATGTGACAGGCTTTGTTGCAGCAACTTACCGGAGAGGGACTCCCTACGTGCAGGTGCCCACTTCTCTCCTGGCACAGATCGGCAGCGCCATCGGAGGGAAAATCTCCATCGATATCAATGGAAGAAAAAATCTCATCGGTACATTCTACCAGCCCAAAGCCGTGTATGTAGATCCTGCCATGGTCCGCACGCTGCCTGCCCGTTTCTTCCATAACGGCCTCGGCGAAGCGATTAAAATCGGCTGCGTGGCAGACAAGGACCTCTTTGAAATATTTGAAAAAGCCGCCTCTGACCAGGATATCCTTCGCGTCCTTCCGGAAATCATCCGCCGCTGCATTACCATCAAGGCACACTATGTGGAAATCGATCCCGAAGACAAAGGTGAGCGCCGCATTCTTGATTTCGGCCACACACTGGGCGGCGCGGCAGAGAGATACTACCGTTTCAATGATCTCCGCCTGACCCACGGGGAAGCAACGGCGGCCGGCATGTACATGATCACGAGCGCTTCTGAAATTCTGGGACTCACCAAGCGGGGTACAGCGGAACGGATCAAGTACGTCCTCCAGTCTATCGGCCTTCCCATCAATCTTGACGTCCCCCGTGATATTCTTGTCTCCCTTCTGGAACATGGAAAAAATGTAAAAGATGAAAAAATAGAAACACCCCTCGTTCTGGAAATCGGAAAAGGATATATTTATACGGGAGAAATTGAAACCTTAAAGAAATATATACAAATGGAATAATTTCAAACCTTTGAAAGAAATACCGGGAGTAAAAACAAACTTCTGGTATTTTTTTCGCCCTGTTTCTCATAACCTGTAAAACCTGTTCTCCATGGGGTGCTATGCTATAATGCAGACAATAAAACAATCTGCCTGAAAGGTATACTATTTTAAACCGGAAACAGGAGTATAAAAATGGATTTCAGCAAAATAACAGCGGCCGTTATCGGCCTGGGTCTGATGGGCGGTTCCTTTGCCATGAGACTGAAGGAACTCGGAGCAGCAGTAATCGGCATCAATCGGACATTATCGACGGCAGAGGCCGCCCTTCGGCAGGGCATAGTGGATTCCATCGATATCAGTGACCTGAAACACGCGGACATTATTATATTCTGCACACCTGCCAAAGCGACACTCGCCTTTGTGAAAGATCACCTGCCGGACTTCCGCTACGACGCGATCATGACCGATATCGCCGGCGTAAAAGGAAATCTCGCCGATGATATCCGGCAGATACTTCCGCCGGGCATAGATTTCATTTCATCCCACCCTATGTGCGGACATGAAGGCGAAGGACTTTCCCGGGCGGATCCGGACATTTTCCGCGGAGCAAATTATATCCTTCTTCCCGATAAAACGAACCGCCCGGAGAATGTGGAGCTGATCCGAAACATGGCGCTGGCTCTCGGCTGCCGCCACGTGCCGTCAATCACACCGAAAGAACACGACCGCCACATCGCCTACACCAGCGACCTGACCCACGTCCTTGCGGCGGCGCTGATAAACAGCCCTTCCCTGAAAGAAGACACAAAGTACTTTACAGGCGGATCATTCCGTGATGAAACAAGAGTAGCGGATATCAACAGCCCCCTTTGGACAGATTTATTCCTTGCCAACCGTGAAAACCTGCTTCTTGAAATCGACCGTTTCACAGAAAGCCTTTCTGCAATAAAAATAGCACTGGACAGGGCAGATAAAAATACCCTTCATGACCTTCTTGAAAAAGCAGGAAAAAGAAAACGGAACCTGACAGCCGCCGATAAAACATAATCGGACGTAAGCTGCCGGCTCCTGAAAACCGACAATTGTAAACCAGCTGCCCGCACCAGTAATGGAGGATACTCGCATTCCATAGTGACTCAAACCGTAAAAGAATATTTAGCTTATAGCTGGCAGCTCACAGCTGATAGCTTTTATCTTCTTACCGTCTTCCTCACCACGGTAATAGATCCTTCACATTCGTTCAGGATAACGCTTAACGTTTCCCTCATTATGACGCCCTTTCCTCCAATCGTCATTCTGAACGGACGCAAGAATGCCGTGTGGAAAAAACAGAAAATGGGACCGTGACACGGAGTGAAGAATCTATTACTCTGATGACAGCTTACCGCTTGCCTCACTACGGGTATAGATCCTTCACATCCGTTCAGGATGACGATTAACATTTCCCTCATTATGACAGCAGATCCTTCACATTCGCTTCGGATGACGCCTTGCCATGAGCACCGTTTTCATCAGCAAATGAAAAAGCTGTCAAAAATCCGATTTTCCCCTTCTGACAGCTTTTTATTATCTCATATCTCGCTTCCCGTACCTGTTTTCCGCATCGCTTCCAGCCTATTTAAAATTTGTTTTTCCTCCTCTTCGCCAAAGAAGCGCCCAACGGGCAGCCCTTTATCATTAAAGCCCTGTATGGTGACATCGGTTCCGGTATGAACAAACTTTCCGTAGATACGGATTTCATCATCCCGCACCTCATACCGATCTACGGAACACACGGATACGCAGCCTCTGTAAGGCGGGATCCGGTACAGAGAAAAAAAGCGCCGCCCCCAGTACCAATTGTACACCACCATGCCCGTCGAATCTTCCGGCAGGTATATACGATACCCGAAATACACCCTGCGATATATCCGGATGGCCGCGCAGCACGTAAGAACCGTAAGGAGAAATACTATAAAAAGCTTCTCTCCGCCGTTTAAAAACGGATGCGTACCTGCATATTCCACTGCCAGCCCGTAAAAGACAAACAGCAGAACAGCCAGAAGCATATTTTTCAAATCCATCAACCCATGTCCTCCAAAAGGAGCCGCGATTTCTGTATATCCGTCCGGCGGCGGTTCAGGCTTGAGAACTTGCTCCCGCCGTCTCACCTGTTCCATCATTTTCAGATTCACTTTTTCCTGTTCGCAGGCATCCGGATCTGCGGTCCAGGTATTCTTCCGGTACCATTCTTTTACTTTATATATACTCAGTGCCAGGCATCCCATGGCCGCCAGCAGCACAAGCACTGCAATCATTTCTGTTTCCACGATATTTTCCACCATTCTATCCCCGAAAAAAACGGAATAGATTACTCTACTCCGTTTCAGCAGCGGACCGGAAAGAACTGCCGTTTACAGCAAAGGCTTACCCGATCCGCGCCCTGTTTATTCTTCAGGACAGGCAGGCGCCTTGATCAAGTTGCCGTCCGCATCCTTATCCTTATATACGATGACATACGCTGTTCCATAAGAAGTCGATCCTGTTACAGACAATTCTTTTGAAAAAACGGCTTCCCCTACTTCCCCTTTGTAATACTCATACCGGCTCTTGGGCGAATAGAAATAAATACCCGCCGTATAAACAAAACCTTTTTCTAAAAACAAATCACAGGGAATCGGTTCCGGCGTCTTATAATTCTGATTGCCCGAAACACCGGCGGATGTTGTCTGGAACTTCGCCTCCAGCGTATGGCGGCCTTCCGGAAGCACTACGGTATAGTAAGAAAGCTTACTTCCCATGTGTTCATATTCGGAAAAAATTTTCCCGTCAATCCGGATGGGATCCCCATAGATCTGCAGCACGGCTTGATCTCTGTTTTCACTGATAAGCTGATGTTCCTTCTTCTCTTTTTTCTTATAATACATCATACAAGGGATACTCAAAAGTGAAACAGCGATAAAAAAAGCCACAACGATAAAAATAGAATCCATTAGCACACATTCCTTCCTTCAATTCATATATTTCAGACAATGATACAAAAACTTCCGCCGGCCGGCGGATACCGTTTCCGGTTTCAAGTATAGCACAGTTCTCATCCTTTGAAAAAACGGTTTAAACAGAAATAGTATCCGCCCGGAAAATTATATTCCCCACAAAAACGGCTTCCCCCATTCCCAAAACAGGGCCTGCCGTTTTTATTTTTAACCTTCTTTATTCCGCGCCTTTCTTTCCTTTGCGCTGCTTCACATGCACCATCAGCACCGATATATCCGCTGGGGAAACACCGGGAATTCTCGCCGCCTGCCCCAGAGAGAAGGGGCGGATTTTATCCATTTTCTGTCTCGCTTCTGTGGAAATACCGTCAAGGGACAGGTAATCCATATCAAGGGGAAGTTTTTCGTTTTCCATGCGGGCAGCTTTCCGCACGGCGGCTTCCTGTCTTGCGATGTAGCCTTCATACTTCACGGTGATTTCCATCTCTTCCACAGCTTCCTCATCAAAAGAGGGACAGCCGAGCGTTTCCATCATTTTCCGATAGGTCATTTCAGGCCGTTTCAGAATCTGATCGGCCCCGGTACCTGTCGTCAGAGGTGCGGTTCCCATGCTCTCCAGAGCCCGATTGATCTCTTCTTTCGGGGTAAAACGCTGTGTACGGATATAGTCCATAGCTTCTTCATATTTCTTTTTCCGCTCCAGGAAACGGGCATACCGTTCTTCTCCCACCAGACCGATACTATGTCCTTTTTCGGTGAGACGGAGATCGGCATTGTCCTGCCTCAGAATGAGGCGGTATTCGCTGCGGCTTGTCATCATGCGGTACGGTTCGTCAGCGCCCTTGGTGACGAGATCGTCTACGAGAGATCCGATATATGCTTCATGGCGGGCAAGGATAAACGGATCTTTTCCCTGTATTTTGAGCGCGGCATTGATCCCCGCCACGAGTCCCTGGGCAGCCGCCTCTTCGTAACCGCTCGTACCATTTGACTGCCCCGCGGAATAAAGGCCGGGAAGTTTGATTACTTCCAGCGTGGGATAAAGCTGGAGAGGATCGAGCAGATCATATTCGATGGCATAAGCGGGCCGCATCATTTTCACATCTTCAAACCCGGGAATGGTGCGGAGGAAAGCATACTGCACATCGATCGGCATGGAGGTGGACATGCCCTGCACGTACATTTCCGTGGTGTCCAGTCCCTCAGGTTCGACGAAGAGCTGGTGGCGGTCTTTATCTGCAAAACGGACGACCTTGTCTTCAATGGAAGGGCAGTAACGGGCGCCGATGCCATGAATCTTTCCCGCATACTTGGGGGCGCGCATAATATTTTCCCTGATGATTTCATGGGTCTTTTCATTGGTATACGTAAGCCAGCAGTTCCGCTTATTTCTGTCTTTCCGTTCACTCATAAAGGAAAAAGCATGATTCTCCGGATCGCCTTCTTCCAGTTCCATTTTATCCATATGAAGGCTCCGCCTGTCTACGCGGGATGGCGTCCCCGTTTTGAAACGGAGAATTTCCAGCCCGTGTTTTTTCAGATTGGCGGACAGCCCCACAGAAGGACGCATGCCGTTTGGACCGCCGGAATACATGGTATCGCCGATGATGATTATGCTGTCCAGATACGTGCCGGTACATAAGATGACAGCTTTTGCCCGGTATTCTTCATCCAATTCGGTGGTCATGCCCACGCACTTTCCGGCTTCCACGATGATATCCATGACCTGCACCTGTTTCAGATCCAGGTTTTCCGTATTTTCCACCACATTTTTCATATAGCGGTGATAAGCGCCTTTATCCGACTGGGCACGGAGGGCATATACCGCCGGTCCCTTCCCGCGGTTCAGCATGCGCATCTGGACAGCCGTCGCATCGGCGGCGATACCCATTTCCCCTCCGAGAGCATCTATTTCCTTTACAAGATGGCTCTTGCCCGGCCCGCCGACAGCGGGATTGCATGGCATCATGGCCACATTGTCCAGTGAAATCGTCGTAAGAAGCGTGCGGCATCCCATACGGGCAGCGGCCAGAGCCGCTTCACACCCCGCATGTCCCGCGCCGACGACAATCACATCATAAGTATCAATGAGATACATTTTATCCTTCTTTCTTTATCTTCCGGAGAATTTCTTCCTGATATAACTGATTTATTATATCGAATTTCTTTGTTTTTTTCAAAAAAGAAATGGGGCTGTACGTACTGCGTAAAAAATAAACCACCGCATCAGCGATGGTCCTCGTTCATCTTTATTCCTTTTCCCTGCTTATTGTTTTTATATTCTCTTCTTTATCTTGTCGGACTTTGTTTTCCTGCTTACTTCGGTTTCAAAGCGGGGTTCCTCGTCTCCAGGATCCACTGCGAAAAATCTTCAGGCTTTACTCCCAGATTGATTTCCGCCCACTCTTTCCATTTCATCGTTTTCTTTTTTACCGCCAGAATTTCTTCCATCTTCTTTCCCGTCTTCACTTCGAGAAGGTAAGCAAGGCGGATCCAATGGTTCGGGTATCCTTCCTTCAAGGCGTTAAACGCACGGTCTTCTTCCACGCCATAGAAACGATGCAGCCGGCGGGCACGGTGGCGGAAATATTTTTCATCATACCCGTCTCCCGTTATACCCAGCCTGACCTGCACACGGCCCCAGGGCTCTTCCCTGCGGAGCGCCAGTACTTCCTCGATATCCTTTCCCGTCATGCAGGCAAAAAGCGCCGCTTTGTCCGCATCTGCATAGCGGACACCTCTTTCGAGTATGTCCCGCACTTTCTCTTTATCCATTTCATACTTTTGGCTGATGGAACGGATTTCGTCTTCTCTTGTCATCTGCGCTGCTTTCATAGAGCCTCCCTGATCATGATTTCTTTTACAACAGTATAGCACAATTTCGATATCCTCTGTCCTATTTGAACGGACGGTCGATTTTTGCTACAATAAGTACGCATTCTTACCAAAGAGGTGGATCTATGTTTATTCATGAAATATTCAAAAATGCAGACCCGAAAAGGCTTGCAATGACAGGCGAATCCAATATCACTTACGGCCAGCTTGAAAAAGCAGTGGAAAATTACAGGAACACGCTGCATGCCATGGGCATCCGCCGCGGCGACACGGTGGGCCTGTACACAGCGAACCGCGCGGAGTTCGTGTATGTATACATGGCAGTCGTCAGTCTCGGCGCGATCATCGTTCCGATAAACAATTCTCTTGTTGACCGCGAAGTGGATTTCATTCTCCGCGACGCGGAGTCGAAGCTCCTGATTTCCGATATGCCCCTTACCGTTTCCGTACCGTTCATCGACATCCATGATCTGGATTACCGCGCATCCACGGAAAACGCGCCGAAGGCTCCTGCCTTCCCGGCGGATCTGACAGAAGATGACGTATGCGCCCTGATTTATACATCAGGTACGACAGGAAGCCCGAAAGGCGCCATGATCACCCACAAGAACCAGGTGCGCAATGTGGAGCAGTACACTGCCGTAGTCCGTTTCAAACCGGAGGACAAAGTGCTCTGCGTGCTCCCCATGTTCCACTGCTACGGTCTGACCACCGTGGTGCTGGGAAGTTTGTACCACCATTCCACCATCGTCATCCTCCGCTCCAAAAGCCCAACGGAAATCATCAATACGATCATGAAATACTCCGTCACCATCGCGATTATGGTGCCGCCGCTTTACAACCTGCTTGCCCGCCGCGGCGAACCGAGCAGCATGAAAACGGTGCACACCTTTGTTTCCGGCGGCGCATCCCTTCCACAGCCTGTGGCGCAGTCTTTCTATGAACGGTTCGGCCACCCCGTGCAGGAAGGTTACGGCCTGACAGAAGCGTCTCCCATCGTTTCCATCCTCCCCACGGCTAAACCGAAGTACCTTACTTCCGGTCCCGCCCTCCCCGGTGTAGAGGTAAAAGTCATCACTGATAAGGAAGGACCTTACGTTCCGGGCACAGTCGGCGAACTCGCCGTCCGCGGGGACAACGTGATGAAAGGTTACTGGAAAAAACCGGAAGAAACAAAGAAAGTACTCGATAAAGACGGCTGGCTCCGTACCGGCGACTTGGTATACATGGACGCTGATGGATACATTTACATTGTAGACCGCATCAAAGACCTGATCATCATGAACGGTGAAAATATTTATCCCGGCGAAGTGGAAGACTGCATCTATGAAGTGGAAGGCGTCGGCGAATGCGCTGTCGTAGGCCATCCCGATCCGCTCCGCGGACAGTCGGTATGGGCATATGTGGTCATGAAGGAAGGTTTTGCCTTTGACGAAGACAAGATCCGCAAGCACATGGTAAAAAACATCGCGTCTTACAAAATACCGAGACGTTTTATTCCCCTTGACGCTCTTCCGAAAAACGCGACCGGCAAAATTTTGAAACGCGCCCTCCGTGACAGCTGAGATATAAAATACATGTACAAACATAAAAAAGATGGCAATTCCGCTTTTCGGATCCTGCCGTCTTTTTTCATGCGGGAAATGTGCAAAGGTCTGCAGAATCCCCTGCCTCCTGTCTTTTGAAATGAGTCCTCCCCCTATGCATTCTTTCCGTGTTCCATTATTTCAAGACTCCTTTTGTTCTTTTTATTCGGAGTATATTATTTATTTTATATGACATACTTTATTTAAATATTAGATATACCAATTTTAAATATTTACATATGCCGACTTGTATGCTACTATACCTTATATGATAATTACTCTCAAATAATTTGGGGTCATTATTAAATAAATACAAAGGAGAATTTCTCATGTTAAAGAAAATAGTTTTCGGTCTCTGCATTCCCCTCGCCATCCTCGGCGCGGCGGCCCTGTCTTTTTCAGGCTGCGGAAAATCTGCACCTGCTTCCGATTCTGCCGGCAAAATGAAAGTCGTCGCCACCACGACGATGCTCACCGACCTCGCCCGGCAGATCGGCGGGGATAAAGTGGAAGTATCCGGCCTCATGAAAGCCGGTGTGGATCCTCATCTTTATCAGGCCGGTGCCGGCGATGTGGACGCCATGAACAAAGCGGATATCGTTGTGTACAACGGTGTCCATCTGGAAGGGAAAATGGGTGCGATTTTCGATAATCTCCACGCGCAGAAGAAACCCACGATCCGGGTAAGCGACGGCATTCCTTCCGAAACGCTCCTCGACTTTGAAGAGGACGGTGAAAAAACGAAAGATCCCCACATCTGGTTTTCCGTAAAGAACTGGAAAGCCGCCGCGAAAGAAGTAGCAAAAGGATTTTCGGAAAAAGATCCGAAGAACAAATCATACTATGAAGATCATCTGAACGCTTACCTCGCCGAACTGGACAACCTGGACAAATACATCAGAAAGGAAGTGGAATCTGTTCCGAAAGATTCCCGTATCCTCGTCACCGCCCATGACGCTTTTGCTTATTTTGCCAGAGATTACGGATTTGAGGTCAAAGGCATCCAGGGAATCAGCACTGCCAGCGAAGCAGGCACTTCCGACATCAGCACGCTGGCCGCTTTCATTGCGGATCATAAAATCAAAGCGGTCTTCGTGGAATCTTCCGTCCCCCATAAAACCATCGAGTCTCTCCAGGCTGCTGTCAAAGCACGGGGCTTCGATGTTTCCATCGGCGGCGAACTGTACTCCGACTCTCTTGGCGGCGAGTCCACGAAAGAGGGCACTTATATCGGCATGTACGAGCACAACATAAAGACAATCACGGAAGCGCTCCGCTGAATATTTTGAATTTCCGGCGCATGGATCGGGGATCCCCTCGTTCCGTGCGCTTTCATTTCATGAAATATCTTTTGGAGGTGTCATCGTGGAACACGTTATCGAACTGGAAGACATCACCGCTGCCTATGACCGCCAGCCCGTCTTATGGGATTTGGATCTGAATATCCCGAAAGGCTCACTTATGGGAATCGTCGGACCGAACGGCGCGGGCAAGTCTACCCTTTTAAAAATTATACTGAACCTGCTTGCCCCCGTTTCAGGGCGGATCCGTTTTTCCATAGACGGCGAAACCGATGCGAAAAAAGCACGGCGGAAAATCGCGTATGTCCCGCAGAACGGTTCAGTCAACTGGGATTTTCCCGCCACAGTAAAAGATATCGTCCTCATGGGACGGTACGGTCACATCGGCTGGTGCCGCGCTCCCTCGCAGGGCGACCGTCTGATTGCGGAAGAAATGATTGCCCGCGTCGGCATGGACGGTTACGAAGACAGACAGATTAATGAGCTTTCCGGGGGACAGCAGCAGCGCGTTTTCCTGGCCCGGGCCCTTGCGCAGGAAGCGTCTGTCTACCTTTTAGATGAGCCCTTTAAAGGCGTGGATATGCAGACGGAAAAAATCATCGTCCGCATTTTAAAAGAAATGGAGAGCCGCGGAAAGACGATCCTTGTCGTCCACCACGCGCTCCGCACCGTCCCTCTTTATTTCGACCATGTCGCCATGATCAACCGCCGCCTTATAGCGGCAGGACCCGTACAGAACATTTTCACGGAAGAAAATATCGAAAAAACTTTTTCTCCGTCGAAAGGAGTCTGACCATGGAACCGGCCGCTTTCTTTTCTTTACCTTTATGGCGGGACTATACATTTCAAATCGTCCTGGCAGGAACAACTATCTTAGGCGTACTCTGCGGCGTGGTGGGATCTTTTATCGTCCTCCGCAGGGAAGCGCTTCTGGGGGACGGTATTTCCCATTCGTCCTATCCGGGAATCATGCTGGCTTTTCTATTTCTCGGCGTGAAAACATTGGAAGGCCTTTTATTGGGCGCTTTTCTGTCCGCCCTTGCCGCACTGTCCCTTATCCTTCTTGCCCGCCATTATACGAAACTTCCTTTTGACGGCGTCCTCGCCTCCATTCTTTCCTCTTTTTTCGGCGCGGGTCTCGTTCTGTCTTCCATCATCCAGCATACAGGAAATGCCAACCAGTCCGGACTGAATCAATTCATTTTCGGACAGGCATCCACTATTCTTTACCGCGACGTCCTTCTCACAGGAACCATTTCTATTTTTACCCTTTTCCTGATTTTCCTTTTCAGAAAAGAACTGAAACTTATGGCTTTTGATCCGGACTATGCCGCAGTTCTCGGATTTCCGCGGGGCAAGCTGAATGTATTCCTCTCCTTCCTTGCCACGATCACCGTCCTTCTCTCCATCCAGGCCGTAGGCATTATCCTCATGAGCGCCATGCTCATCGCGCCTGCCGTTGCCGCAAGGCAGTGGACGCGGCGTCTTGAACCGATGATCCTTCTGTCTGCCGTCATCGGCGCGCTGTCCTCCGCCATCGGTACAACGGCAAGCTCTCTCATTCCCAAAATGCCCACAGGCCCCGCCATCGTCGTGGCATTGTCCTTTTTCGTTATTCCCGGCCTTTTGCTGGCGCCGCAGCGGGGTATCCTTTCCCGGTCTTTTCATAAAAAGAAAATGACCGCCCTCATAGAAGGAGACCACTTATGAATTCTTTTGCTGAAATACTTCTTATCGCCATCTTCATGTCAGCCGCCTGCGCCCTGCCGGGGAACTTCCTCGTCCTCCGGCGCATGTCCATGCTGACTGACGCCATCAGCCATACCGTTCTCCTCGGCATCGTACTCGCTTTCCTTGCCGTCGGCAGCCTGGATTCGCCCTTCCTCATTATCGGCGCGTCCCTCATGGGTGTCCTTACAGTGTGGCTGATTGAACTCCTCTACCAGAGCAGGCTCGTCGCCTCCGATTCCGCTATCGGCCTCATATTTCCCCTGCTCTTCAGTATCGCCGTCATCCTCGTGACACGGTACGCGGGCAATGTCCATCTGGACACGGACTGCATTCTTTTGGGAGAACTTGCTTTTGCCCCCTTCGACCGCCTGATCATAAACGGGATGGATCTCGGCGCGAAAGGCCTGTATACGGGCGGTGCAGTTCTTGTTCTTTCCATCGCTGTCATTTCCCTTTTTTATAAAGAAATAAAATTAGCTACTTTTGATCCCGTCCTGGCAGGTGTACTGGGATTTTCTCCCGCCGTTATCCACTACGGCCTGATGAGCCTCGTCTCCCTCGTGGCGGTCACGTCCTTCCAGTCCATCGGCTCGATTCTCGTCATCGCATTTATGATCATTCCCGCCATGACTGCCGCTCTGTGGACAAGGACGCTTTCAGGACGCCTCGTGCTCAGCTGTCTTCTCGGTACGGCCGGCGCGGTACTCGGCATCATCGGCGCGATTGTTTCAGACTCATCTCTGGCAGGCATGATGGCCGCCGTTCTCGGCGTATTTTTCATCATTTCCCTGATTTTCGCTCCCGCCACAGGTATCCTGGCGGCTTTCCGTCAGCGAAAAAAACAGCGGTTCGCTTTCGGACGGGAAACGCTTCTCCAGCATCTTCTTTTCCATGCGGGCACTAAAGAGGAATCACGGGAAAACGCTCTTTCCACCCTCTCCGTCCACATGAAATGGCCGGAAACCTTCACCCGGCAAATCTGCCGTTCCCTCTTAAAAGACGGGTACATCACAGAAAGAAACGGCCTCCTTCTCCCCACGGAACAGGGAAAGGCTCATAACCTTTTTTACAGAGAAAATGTGCGGGCGTAAAACGCAAAAAAGACAGCAGTCCCATTGTAAGGCTTGCTGTCTTTTTTTTATCCGGAAACAGGGCCGCTATTCTCCGTAAAGCGCCCTGACCGCTCCGCTGGCGCCTATGCGGTCCGCACCTGCCGTGAGGAAAGCTTCCATATCTTCCCTTGTACGGATACCTCCCGCCGCTTTGATTTTTACATTTTTCCCGATGTGTTTTCTGAAAAGTGCGATATCCGCCAAAGAAGCGCCTGCCGTACCGAACCCTGTGGATGTCTTGATATAGTCCGCCCCGCCTTTCGTGACACATTCGCAAAGACGGATTTTTTCTTCCTCTGTCAGATAACAGGTTTCCACAATCACTTTCAAAATTTTGTCGCCCGCTATTTCTTTCAGAACGGCGATTTCTTCCGTGACCAAATCATAATTTTTATTTTTTACTGCCCCTATGTTGATGACCATATCAATTTCATCGGCGCCGTCATCAAGGGCATGAATCGTTTCTTCTGCTTTTGACTCGCTGTTCCCATTGCCCAAAGGAAACCCGACCACCGTACAGATGGTAAGGCGGGGATAATTTTCCCGGATCTTCTTTACATAAGAAGACGGCACACAAACGGACGCGGTCTGGTATTTCACGGCTTCATCGCACAATTTCCGTATTTCCTCCCAGCTTGCCGCCGCTTTCAGCAGCGTGTGATCCACATGACCTATAATGTCTTCAACTTTCATCTGTTCATTCTCCTTTCCGTTTTCCGGTGATTTCCTCATATCAAATCATTTTGAAAATCAGGCAGCCGTTTTTCATACGCTTCCCGTATGACCATTCCTGCACTCATGCCTGTCATGATCATGCCTGCCCGTAATTGTTCCTTACACTTATTTATTGTAGCAGAATCCGGCGGCAGAAAAAGTGCGTATTATATCAGGTCACGGACCGCTTCCCGCATTTTTTCAAAGACCGGCGGGCCATAAAGACGTTCCATGGCATCTCTTGTGACAAGCCAGCTCCGTCCGGATTTCCGCCGGTCACCGTCCGCCATCCGCGCCGCCCGATGTCCCGCGCCGGAGGCCGCCGAACGCACATCGCCGCTGTCGCGGTTCCACAGATTCGCCGCTTCCAACGTCGTAAATACGAGAAGAAGCGGATTCATGGGAGCAGCCGGTTCACTGCCGCCGCCATAACGAAGAGCGGCCGCCTGTTTCGTAATGAGCCAGTTCTTTCCTGATTTTCTTGCTTCTGATTTCTTAAAGGCGCCCCTCTCGCAATCGGACGCCACCGTCTTTCCGCTGATGCCGTAAAGCGTTCCCGCTTCTTCGGCAGTCACCGCGTACATCGTGAAATCGATTTCCCGTTTCCATTCCGCAAAGTCTTCCCCAGGCGTCCAAAGTCCGTCCGGAAAAATGTATATGCCTTTCTCCGACAGCGCCGCAGTGACACCGGAAGGCAAGCGGCGGGCGCCCAAAAATTCACGGCATGCGAAAAGAGTTTTGCTTTCCGAATCCAGCGTGGTCACCACCGTTCCGTAAGAAGTTTGCAAAACAGTGCCGTCCGTATCAAATTTTTCTTTCCATATATAGAAAAAAGCGCCCTGCCGCAAAACGGTTCCCGCCTTTGCCGGCTGTCCCAGAAGATAGCTCTCATAGGCCTTAAAAGTTTCCGCGCTTTCCATATCCGTCAAAATTCCCGCCATGATATGCCTCCATTTTCTTATTATACCAATTCTCCGCTTGAAGAAATATTTCTCCCGTTTATAATGAAATAAGAAATAAAGGAGAGCCTTATGAAAATAACAATTATAGGCGCCGGCAATACAGCCGTCGCCGCCGCCTGCTTTTTGAAAACGCTCGGTCTTCCGAGCCTCATCTATACCCGCCGCGAAGAACGGGCAAAACAGTGGAATGAATCCCCCGTGAAAGCAAGCGGCGCCATTGCCGGGTCATTTTCACTGGAAAGCACGACAGATCTGGCAGCCGCTGTGCATTATGGCGACATTCTTCTCGTCTGCACGCTGGCGGCAGATCACGAAACGGTCGTTTCTGAAATCGCGCCCTACCTTTCGGCGCACCAATCCATTCTCTTTTTCAACGGCTGCTGGGGCGCCCTCAAAGCATACCGCACTCTTTTAAAAAGACAGGATATGCCCCCTCTGACCATCGGGGAAACGGCCAATATGCCCTTTATCGCCGCTCTCTCACAGGACGGCTCTGAAATCCTCATCAAAGGAATCAAGGAAGAAATCGCTTACTCTGCTGCCGGTGATGATAAAGCCGTCAGCGCCTTCCTTCATCGCTTGGCGCCGCGGGTAGTGAAAACCGCTTCTTTCGCGTCCACTTCCCTTTCGGCGACAAACCCTGTCATCCATGTCGCCGCCTCTCTCTTCAACGTGACCCGTGTAGAGAACAAAGAAGATTTCTATTTCTTCGGTGACCCCATGACTGACCGCGTCATTTCCTTCATGGAACACTGCGATGAAGAACGCCTTGCCGTGGGAAAAGCGCTGGGTATCCGCCTATCCCCCCTGCTGGAAGTGCTTAACTCTTTCTGGCCCGAAAAGAAAAATACGCTGAAAGAGGCTTTGAAAGAAAATCCTTCCTACCGCGCCGTAAAAGGCCCGTCCTCTACGGAGTACCGCTACTTCACGGAAGACCTGCCCTGCGGCCTCGGCCCTGTCCTTGATCTGGCGGAGCTGATGCATATTCCCTGCTCCTACATCCGCACCCTCGTGCAGACGGCCTCCCTCTACCTGGGAAAGCCCTACACGCCCTTCCTCACGAAAGAAGACCTGCGGATTCTGAAAAAACTGCATGCTGATTAACGGAAAGGATGTCCCATGAATAAAATTTCCCCTCTTGCTTTTACACTCTGCCTTGCCCTTGCGGGTATGCAGGTTTCCGCGGAAAACTGGATAAAGAACGCCGACGGCTCGCCCTCATGGATCGACACCGACTCCATCCGTCAGGAACAGACCATCTCCTCCTTTGACATGCGTTTGGAATATTCCGATTTCACCGTCGTATCCACCATGGAGTTCGATACCTCGAAAAACACCTGGCGCACCGCCGCGCTTGTCACCCGTGACAAAGACGGAAAAGTCATCCACGCTGAAAAGAAAGAAAATCCTGACGACGGCTGGAACAAGCTCATACCGGGCACCTATGGAAAGAATCTGTACAGGCATTATGTGGAAACGCCCCTGCCCCCGCCTGACGCGAAGTGGAAACAGCTTTACAAAGACAATAGGGGCGCAGCCTTCTCCATTGACACAAACTCTCTCCGTTATAAAAACGGCTATGCCGACCTCTGGCTTGCCGTGACGCTTCCCGATCAGGAAAAGGATTTATCCCAAATCATTTATCGGGTAAGAATAAATATGGCCTACAAAAAAGTGATGACCCTTTCTGCAACAGAGTACAACGCCGCCGGAAAAATCCGTCTCCATGCTGCCGCAGAGGGAGCAAAGGAAAACATTCCCAACGATTCTCCTGTGGAAAAAGTTTTTGAATACCTGAAAGATGAAATCGACAGCGGCCGTTTGTAATAAAACAGGGATCCATGCCAATTCTTCCTGCCATTTGCGCCTGCCGAAATTTTGTGTTATAGTGTTTCATATTCCTTAACTGCGCAATGACGGGAGAAAGTAGGGAAACAGAACCGTTTCAGAAAGCCCTGATGATGGAAACGGGTACGGTGATTTTTCCGAAGTGCCTCTCCGAGCGGTTTTCCGAAAAGAAAATTTCCCGAGTAAGAAAACCGGGCGCGCCCGATACAGCGCTTAAGTCATACGACTTTCCAAGGTTTCTCCGGCAACGTGGAAACGAAATTGGGTGGAACACGGAATTTACCGTCCCTTTGCGCAGGGGCGGTTTTTATTTTCGCGGTTTTACGGAAAGAAGGCTGCCATGTCCCGCATACTCACTGCAGAACATATCAAAAAATCATTTGGCGAAAACACAATATTAAAAGATATCAATCTTACCGTAGAAAAAGGCGATGTCATTTCCATTCTCGGCCCGTCAGGCACAGGAAAGACAACGCTTCTCCGGTGCTTCAATTATCTGGAAAAACCCGAAGCCGGCCGTCTTTCCATTGACGACGTGTCTGTGGACTTTTCCCATATTTCCAAAACGGAAGTGCGGAAACTCCGGCGGAAATCTACCATGGTCTTCCAGCAGTTCAATCTGTTCCGCAACAAGAATGTCCTTGAAAACATCACGGAAGGGCTGATTTACGGTTACGGCAAAACAAAAAAAGAAGCGGAAGAAATCGCGATGGAAGAACTCTCCCGCGTCCGTATGACAGACTATGCCCACATGTATCCATCGGAACTTTCCGGCGGCATGCAGCAGCGCGTGGGAATCGCCAGAGCTCTTGCACCGAAACCTGATGTCATCCTCTTTGACGAACCCACTTCGGCGCTCGATCCCGAACTCGTAGGGGAAGTTCTGGATACCATCGCCTCCGTCGCGACCCTCGGCATCACCATGATCATCGTCACCCATGAAATGCATTTCGCTCAGGATATATCCACAAAAGCCGTATTCATGTCGGACGGCCTCATCGTGGAAGAAGGACATCCGAAAGAATTCTTCTCCCATCCGAAAGAGGAGCAGACTCGCGCCTTTCTCGGGCGCATGCTGAAAAGGGAAGAGGCGTAACTCTCCCCGTCCCGCTTGTTTTATAAAGGAATGATTCCATGCTTACTTTTGACCCCTCTTTTTTCATAGGCGTATTTCCCCGGCTGATTTCTGCCCTTCCTTTCACAGTGGAAGTCATCATCGCGTCCATCCTGCTCTGCCTCTTCTTCGGCACGATCATCGCCGTCATCAGGATTGCCCGTGTGCCCGTGCTGGCGCCTTTCTGCGACATATGGCTCTCTTATAACAGGAGCATGCCCTTTATCCTCGACCTTTACCTCGTCTATTTCTGCCTTCCCGCCATTATACGGGGGCTCGGCATCAATCCCGACGGCTGGCCTCTTACCGTATACGTCTTAGTCTCCCTTACCTTCCACTACGCCCCCGTTATTTCGGAAATACTCCGCCCTGCTTACCTCTCTGTCGACAGGGGACAGCATGAAGCGGCCATCATTTTCGGACTTTCTCCGGTTCGGCGCGTTTTCAGCATCATCGCTCCCCAGGCGCTCCCTGTCGCCATTCCCGGATTGGTGAGCGAATCTGTCAATATACTGAAAGACACATCCATCATGTTCTTCATCGGCGTCATTGATCTTATGGGCCGCGCCAACCTCATCATCAACGCCGCCTTCGGCCAGCACCGTCTGGAAACATACACCGCCGTCGCCCTGATCTACTGGGCCATCGTCATTGCCATCGAAGCGGCATTCTGGCTCTTCCAGAAACAGGGCCATAAAGAAATAAGGAGGACTGTATGATCGATTTTAAAGTCCTTCCCGAAGCGCTCCTCTTCATAGCAGGCGCCGTACCGAATACTCTTTTCATGGCATTCGTGAGTATTTTCTTCGGCATCCTCTTCGGTTCTTTTATCGCTGTGCTCCGTCTGGGAAACAATATGTTTATCAACATTTTCTTTGCCGTATTTGTTTCCTTCTTCCGCGCCGTGCCGGGCATCGTCCAGCTTTTCATCGTATACTACTCCCTCCCCTACTTTCTTGCGCCCGTATTCAGTGCTTTTTCGGGAACGGAAGTAAAGCCTTTTGACGTAAGCCCCTACTGGAGCGTCTACCTTTGCTTCATTTTATATAACACTGCCTACCAGTCGGAAAATATCCGCGGCGCTCTCCGCTCCGTAGACCACGGCCAGTATGAAGCGGCCGTCGCCATGGGCATGACCTCTTTCCGCGCTTTCACAAGGATCGTTCTTCCCCAGGCCTTCGTCGTGGCGCTTCCCGCCTTCTTCACATACTATCTGAAAACCATCAAACTCCTCGCCCTTGTCTTCACAGTCAAAGTCGTAGACATGTTCGCCAAAGCGGATATCTTCTCCGCCCTCTACAATCGGCGCATGGAACCGTACATCGCGGACGCCATCGCCTACTGGGGACTGGCCATACTCCTCACCTTCCTCTTCGACCGGTGGGAAAAGAAACTTCGCGGCAAAGGCTTCAACAAATCTGCCTGACGAAAAGAATAGAACCGTTTCCCGGCGGATTATTTCTTTTTTTCTATCCTATCTAAAACCGACCTCTGTAGACAGCTCAATTTTCTTATCAGAATAAATACTATTACTATCAATAACGGAGGAATGATTATGGATAATAAAAACTATTATGACTTGTTAAATATTCGCCCAAACGCCTCCTGTCGGGAAATACACGCTTCTTATATCCGCCTTTTGGAAGAATACAAAACCGATCTGAACAAAACGGAAGAAGAAGATTATTTTTTGAAGATGGCGGCAAAAATGAATATAGCCGAGTTGGAAAAAGCATACGCCATTTTATCCGATGCGGAAAAAAGGAAAGCCTACAATGACGAAATACACATCGACATAACAGCCTTGCCGACGGAACCTGCATCAGATACATCCCCAGAAACAGCGCAAGTTCCCACAGCAGCAAACGCTGTCCCCACAGAAAAGAAAACGCTTACCTTCATAGGCGCCAACAAACGATTTCTTTCCCACTGGTATTCTTTCCACGGACGAACCACACGGAAAGAATTCTGGTACGCCTTTCCTATCATTTTTCTCGGACTTTTTCTTTTCAATATAATCTTCAGTTCTATTTTATTCTTCTTTTTCGATCCCATCCCTTATGACGGCCTGATTGTATTGGTTGCTACATCCATAGTCAATTCCTATATTTTCTGTGCCGCATATACAAGACGATTCCACGACATCGGCCGTTCAGGAAAATGGCTAATTCCCTTTTACCTCATTTCCTGGATTCCTTATTTCCCCCTCTTTGTATTTTCTTTGGCATGCGGCTGTTTTCTTCTCTTTATCACTACCATTGCTTCTGACCGCGACAATAAATACGGCCCCCAGTGGGAAGAAACAAAAAAATAAAGTGATATTATAAAAATATCCTATGACAAGACTTTCCTCTATATAAGCAATATCCGATCCATAATAATTTAAAATCCATGAAAAGGAGAAATCATGACGAACTCAAATGAAAACACTCTCTTTGCGCAAAAAGAACAGGCACCAAAACATCTCACCTTCAGTGCAGGAGTAAAACGACTAAGATCCCACTGGCTCTCTCTCAAAGGACGCAGTACAAGAAAGGAATATTGGCTCATCGGTTTGTGCATTTATACCCTTGTCGGCCTTGCGCTCAACATCGCCTCTATTATCTTATTCTTCATACTGCCGGGAATACGCTCTAACTTAATCACAATTCCCGTAACTTTGGCTCTGATCTACATGAACTTTGCGCTCTCCGTCCGCCGCCTCCACGATATAGGCTATTCCGGCTGGTATGCCCTTTTAGCTTATATACCGCTCATCAACCTTTTCTTCCTTTACCTTACAGTAAAACCATCTGTCCCGGACAATAAGTACGGTCCCCAGTGGGAAGAAACGAAATATTGACCTGCACATATTTCCAAAAGAAAGAACACCGTTGCATTCTCGTTCCAATGAAAAAGAATGGAAATCCCCAAAAAGGAATCTTCATTCTTTTTTTATTTTATTCTGTTGCAAGTTTTTTATCTTTCGCTATTTTCATAAATTCATGTTCCGATACCATTCTAAAAAATATCGCCCTGTTTCAACACACAAAAAAGCACCCCTTTCGAGATGCTTCACAGATCCCCGATCGGGCATGCCCCGGTAAAAGAGAATTTCTCTTTGCATTCTTCTGCTAAGCCGTCTCGAAAAATTATGAAGTCTATCGTGTTTTATATAAGTACACCACCGGACATGATAGATAAAATCATATAAGCGTGACATAATATATAAAACGATGGATGGAAGAATGCTCTGGCAATTAGTCACAAAAACTTTTACACTGGATGATAGAAAAAGATTTGACCAATCAGGATGCAATGCGTGATACAAAAATTTCTTCCAATGCCCTTATCCAATTACGAAATAGATAATATTGCTTTGGATAAACTGAAATGTACTTGTATCCCTTTGGACCGTACACCTAATGATGTTTTGGAATTCATACCGGAGGATGATGAATCATGGGTAATGACGTAAAGTTATTTGAAGGAAACCGGATCCGTTCTATCTGGAACAATGAAAAAGAAGAGTGGTATTTCAGCATCATAGATGTAGTGAACGTTTTGACTGATAGCAAAAATCCAAGAAGATATTGGAGTGATCTTAAAAGAAAAATGAAAGAGGAAGAGGGTGCAGACCAACTGTACGAGAATATCGTACAGTTAAAATTGAAAGCACCGGATGGAAAAATGCGCGAAACAGATGTCGCTGATATGCAAGGTCTATTCCGTATCATCCAGTCGATCCCCTCACCTAAAGCGGAGCCCTTCAAAATGTGGCTGGCGGAAGTAGGAAAAGAGAGAGTGGATGAAACCATCGATCCCGAACTTACAATAGACAGGGCTTTAGAAACCTACCTAAAAAAAGGGTACACAAGAGAATGGATCAATCAAAGACTGCAGGCGATCCAGGTCAGAAAAGAACTGACCGACTCCTGGCAAGACCACAGCGTGACAGAAGGCAAAGAATATGCGATTCTTACCAATGAAATTTCAAAGGCCTGGAGCGGAATGACCACAAGGCAGTATAAAGATTTGAAGAGCATGCGTATGTAAAAATATTATTAGATAGCATATTTGGCAGACAGAATTTTATTGGAGATATTATTTGGCAAAAAAGAAAAGGTGGATGAAATGATTCAAGATATTTGGCACTAAACCATGCCTATATTCTTGTTTATGCCAAGAATGCAGCTAAGGAAATGCATTCGTTAAAATGGAGGACTGCGCAATCTGAAGAATACTTGAAAAGATATAAAGAGCTTGATCCTGATGGAAAAAGATTATGGAACTGCATTATTAGTCGAGGAAAAATGAAAGAAATATTTAATTCAGATAATAAAAATATGTTTGATGAATTATTAGATAGTATTTCTAGCGCTTTCGAGTATTGGCGTTATATATACGAAAAAGATAATGGTTTTATTAATATCAATTTTTAAGATTTTTTAGGCTGTTACTGAGGGAAATATGTTGCGAGCAATTATATGATAAAACTTGGAAAGAGTATATAGAATAGCTTTATTGGTAACCGTTAATTTCCAGTTTATTAGATTAAAGTTAATTAGAGATTATGGAGGTAGTAATGAATAAGATTACTTGTATTTGTTTGGGTGTTAGAGATATGGAAAGGTCAATAAAGTTTTACAGAGATGGTTTAGGATATAAGACTGACTGCAAAGAAAATAATCCGCCGGTATGTTTTTTCGATACTCCAGGAACAAAATTTGAACTATTTCCTTTGGAACAATTAGCAAAAGATATTGATGAAAATAATCCACCAAAGGGAAATGGCTTTCCCGGAATTACATTAGCTTACAATGTTGAACACAAAGAAGATGTTGATAGTGTAATAGAATTAGTACGAAATGTCGGTGGAAAAATTGTAAAAGAACCACAAGACACCTTTTGGGGTGGATATCATGCCTATTTTTCAGATTTAGATGGATATTATTGGGAAGTTGCATGGGGTTCAAATTTTCGGTTTGATGAAAATGGACTATTGAAATTTTAGTAATTAAAGGAGATATAAAACTGGGCAAAAGCAAACAAAAGAAAAGAATGGAAGTATGTATTTATTCCGTCTAAAGAAGTACGGGCAAATTCAAGCTTTGACAGCTTAACAGAAAGATTTATGAAGTAGCACAAAAAAAGCACCTCCTTCGAGATGCTTCACAGGCATGACATATGGCCGCTGTTTTATTCTTCTGCCGGATATTCACCGCGGTAGATCACCGTTTCGGAAAGCGGTTTCCGCGGGAGCGGTTGGATTTCTCTGTCTGTGTACCCCAGGGCGATGGCCGCCACCATTTCCCCTTCCACATTCAGCCATTTTTTCAGTTCGTCATAAGCGAAGAAAATATTGCAGGTCCACAGCGTCCCGATATTCCTCGCCGTCGCTTCCAGGCACATATTCTGGATTGCCGCGCTCACCGACTGGATGTCCGCCATTTCCATCAGATGCTCGTCTATGGGAAATTCACCGTAGTAGTCCTTCCCCTTGCTGTTGATAAAGAAGACGATGACCGGCGCCTGTTCCAGTACGCGGGCCGTATAAATCGCGGCGGGGATATATTTTTCATACCCTTTTCCGAAAATGGCCGCTTTATCGCTCCGGTTCCTTTTGATTCCTTCCTTCAAAGCGCGGACCGCTTCTTTCCGCGCGTCTCCGCGGACGACCACAAAGCGCCAGGGCTGCTCATTATGCTCCGACGGCGCCCAGGAGGCTGCTTCCAAAAGAGCATGCAAATCCTCCTCAGGGATGTTCTTTTTGATGAAACGCCGTGTGCTGCGGCGCGCTTTTATTTCATGTATCACGTTTCCAACTTCCTTTTCCCTATTACATATTCTTCTCACATATGCGTTTTATTATAAACAAATGTGATTTATACTGCAAGTGACCCCCGGACGGTTTATAGGAAATACACCTTTCCTCCGGCACGCCTTACCGCCGGATCTCTATGACATCCTCTTCTTTTTTCCGGTTCAGCGGGGACGGATGATGTGCCGGATAGCCGAAGCTCATGGCAAGCACCATTTCTCCCGCATCCAGCCAGTTTTTTAATTCATCATAGGCGAAGAAAATATTGCCGTTCCACAAGCTGCCGATTCCCATTTCCGCAGCCATAAGCGCCATATTTTCCGCGGCGGCGCCGATGGCCTGCACATCGCTCAATTCATGGATTTTTTCAGCGGTGCTCCAATCTTCCCGGAGACTTCTCCCTTCGGGATGGGTGATGAAAACGGTGACGGGCGCGGCAGCCATGCATTTCATCATATACCTTGCATTGGCGATATACTCTTTGGATCCGGTAATGATTCCCTCTCCTCTTTCCGATCGGTCAATCCCCTCTTTCATTAGCGGGAGCATTGTTTTCTTCGATTTTCCCAGAACAGCGATCATCTTCCAGGGCTGCCGGTTTTTCGGAGACGGCGCCCACATGCCGGCAAGGAGAATCTTTCGGAGTATTTCCTCCGGTATTTCCTGTTTTTTGAACAGACGGATACTCCGCCTCTTAAAAATAATATCTTCCATGGCTCCTCCTTGATTTCTTTTTATTATTATATGTTTTTACAGCGCGTTCTGTCATATAATAAAAGAAACTTATCATTGGAAAGGAGAACTGCCATGCTTGAACCGATCATCCGCAAAAACGCTTTCGGAGGAAAAGGCGAGGTGACTCTCCAGCCGCTTCTGACCGATGAACAGAAAAATAAAAAGATTCAAATGTATGCGGAAGTCACCATTCCTGAAGGCGCTTCGCTTGGCATCCACCGGCATAGGGGAAATGCAGAGTCCTACTACATCCTTGCCGGAACAGGTCTTTACACCGACGACGGAAAGACCTATGAAGTCCATGCGGGTGACACGACATACTGCGCCGATGGCCACTGCCACGGACTTGAAAATACGGGAGACGGCGACCTGAAATTCATGGCGCTCATCATTCTGTCATGAAATTGCTGTAAAAATATGGTTTAATAAAGGAGATTCATTATGGCTTTAAAAGAATACAAACTTCCTTTCGGCCGCGGGTTCCAGACGGTCATGCTCCCCGAAGAGCATGTATCCGACGTATTGGAAGGTGTACCGACAGCTGCCTGCGATATTAAAGAAGCGACTGTCAAATGTATGCGCCGCCCCATCGGGTCCGCGCCGCTTGCTCAAAAAGTGCAAAAGGGCGACAAGGTCTGCCTTATCATCGCCGACATCACCCGCGCGTGGAACCATGCCCGCGATTTCACCGTCCATGTGGTCAATGAACTGAACCTCGCAGGAATTCCTGATGAAGACATTTTCATCGTTTTCGCCCAGGGTACCCACAGGGCGCACAGCGAAGCGGAAAATATCGAATGTGTGGGAGAAGAAGTGGCGCGACGCATTGCCATGTACCAGCATGACTGCCGGGATAAAAACATGCTCACCCATATGGGCGTGACCACCCGCGGCACGGAAGTATGGCTGAATAAACGCGTCGCGGAAGCGGACAAAGTCATTCTCCTGAACGCTCTTTCCACCCATGACATGGCAGGCTTCGGCGGCGGACGCAAACTTGTCCTTCCCGGTGTAGCAGGGTGGGATACCATCCAGCAGAACCACTGCCACGCCCTGGGCGACGAAGTCGGCTCCGGCCTGAATCCCGATTCCCATGTCCTTAAAACCAAAGGAAATCCGGTCAGCGAAGATATGCAGGAAGGCTGCGACATGCTCCACCCCTGTTTCCTCGTCCATTCCCTTATCAACGCTGACGGCGAAGTGTCGGGCATGGTCGGCGGAGACCCCTATGAAGCATGGGCGGCAGGCGCAAAAGAAACATACCGTATGCAGAAAGTTCCCATGAAACAGAAAGCCGACGTGACCATCGTCAGCGCGGGAGGCTACCCGAAAGACACCAATCTTTACCAGGGAACGAAGTGCTACACGTCATCCGACATGGCAACAAAAAAGGGCGGCATCATCATCACTATGATCGAAGCGGATGACATCATGGAACCGCCGGCCTACCTGGACAGTTTCAAATACGATAATCTGGAAGACATGGAAAAAGCTCTCCGCAAATGCTTTACCATCCCCTTCTTTGTCGCTTTTGAGAACCTCATCACCGCTACGACCCATACCATCTACTTCGTAACAAAACCGGAAAATTTCGACATCATCCGGAAAAAAACGCCGCAGATTCCCGTCACCACCGTACAGGAAGCCTGGGAACTGGCAAAGAAACAACTGGAAAAAGAAGGCAGGACGGACTACACCATCAATATCATCCCCCACGGCAGCGCCATCGTCCCTTTCATGGAATAATCCCACGTAAAAAGAGCAGACTTTTGAAAATCTGCTCTTTTTTAATGCACGAATATGAGTCCTGACAAAATTTAAAAGGCAAGAGCACTGCTATATTTCTTTCATTCCGGCAGAAAAACCGCCGGACTTTTATGAATCCACAGTGATCTAAAGCATACTGATATTACTTCCAAAGAACTGATTCGCTGAGCGGACGGCGGGTCTTATTCCGATGAACATCTTCTCCGCGGTATCCGAAAGCTGCCATCACGGCAACGCCGAAATGTTCCGTATCGAAAAGGCCGTGCTCTTCTCCCAAAAGCCTATCCATCTCCTTGGGTATAAATCCTTCCAGGGGGCACGAATCAATTCCCATGAGCGCTGCCATCGCCATCATATGTGCCATGACGATGTACGCCTGTTTTCCTGCCCAGTCAAAAGCGCTCCGTTCGCTTTCCAGCGTTTTGAAATCATTTTCTGAGAAATTACCGTAAGCGTTTCTGTAAAATTCATAGACTTCATCAGGTACCTGGTGGACGTCTTTCAGCATATGCCTGATGTAATCTGAGCCGAAAGTGATATCTGCTTTTTTCCGTGCCAGGAATACCACGAAATGGCTGGCATCCAGTTTGTCCTTAATGCCCCATCCGAATTCCTTCATTTCTTCACGAAGCGTTTTGTCCTGAATGACAAGTATTTTCCACGTTTCCAGTCCGAAAGAAGTCGGAGCCAGACGGGCCGTTTCCAAAAGCACTTCAAAGTCTTCCGGCGGAATAGTTTTTTCGCTGAATCTTTTTGTCGCATAGCGGTACTTCATAGCGTTCAGCAGTTCTTCTTTCTTAAAATTCGGTTTTGCCGCATTGACCGTTTCAATAACGGCTGATTCTTTCTGATCCATAACAATCTCCCTCCTAATACATATAATCATATTTATGACATAAGATTACGCCCCTCTTCGAAAACTGTCAATATAGTTTCTCCTTCATCTTTTTACCCCCATCCCGGTTAGCATCCCATAAGTATAAAGATATATTTCTTTACCGTTTCTTTAGTTTTTCTGGAGAAAAGTATTCAATCAATTGCAAATACTGAACAAATGGAGTAAAATGTACATATATTAAATCGACAATTTTAAAAACATTTAATCATGAGGCTTGTATGCTCCAAAGTTACGATAAAAAATATTTAAAAATCGCATTGCCTGCGGCGCTGGAAGGTCTCTTCATGATTCTCCTCGCTTCCGCAGATTTAATCATGGTCGGCACCTTGGGGGCTGTTTCCATTGCGGCGGTCAGTATTTTCCTCCAGCCGCGGCTCGTCATTCTCTGCTTTACCCGTTCTCTTGCTTCCTCCGTGACTCTTCTTGTTTCCCGGGACGCCGGACGGAATGACAGGACAAACGCCTCCGATATTCTGAAGAAATCTATTTTCATCGGAGCCATCATCCTTCTGTTCATCCATGGTATCTTCTATCTGTTCCTCGAAGATATTTTCTACCTTATGGGCGCGAAGACAGAATATATGGCGGAGGCTCTCGCTTACGGAAATATTGCGCTGCTTTCCGTTTTTATTTCTTCATTCACCCTCTTTTTCCAGGCAGTCCAGCTTGGCTTCGGCCAGACGGCAATCATCATGAAAACAAATATTCTGGGAAATCTAGTGAATGTCATCATGAATTTCATCCTTATCTTCGGCATGGGGCCGATTCCTGCCATGGGTGTCGCCGGCGCGGCAATCGGCACGATCATAAGCACCATTTTCAGTCTGTGCTGGACGATTTATCTTATAAAAAAAGACCACCTTCTTGAAGGAGGTTCTTTCATTCCCGACCAAGCGTATTTCAAAAAAGTCACACCTATTTTCCTTTCTGTTTTCAGTGAACAGGGTTTTGAGCGTATAGGCATGGTTCTTTTCACCCGCATGGCAGCGAGCCTTGGCACGATTCCTTTTGCTGTCCACAGTATCTGTATGAATATTGCCGATATTTACTGGGACTACATCGTAGGCTTCGGCAAAGCGAGCATGGTCACCGCAGGGCAGTCTATCGGCAAAAAATCGGAAACCGAATGGCACGCGTTTAAACGGGCAGGCATTAAATGGACCTTTATCTGTTCCACCGCCGCATTCACCCTCACTGCCGTTTTCAGAGAAGAAATCTTTTCTTTCTATTCTTCCGATCCCGAAGCGCTTGCTATGAGCGGCATCGCTATGCTTATCTGCGCTGTCGTGAATTTTCCGGCAGGACATGCCCTCACCTGCGCAGGTATCCTGCGCGGCAGCGGAAAGACCGCTTCTGTTGCGGCGTATGCTTTCGTAAGCATCACGATTCTCCGTCCTATCATGACAGCATTCTTCCTTTTTGTCATGGGCTGGGGCCTCGTCGGCGCATGGTGCGCCCTTTTACTTGACCAATGCATCCGCGCCTCCTGCGCGACTGTCCTGCTTCACCGCCTCCAAAAAGCCGGATGGAATAAAATGATTGAAAAACTGGCGTAAATATTCCCGCTGTCCATCGGATGGCGGTTTTTCACCGGCAGATACATTTGAAATATTTCTTCCTTCCGTCCACGAAATCACGAGAAAATGTTCTTTTGCTTTTTCCTGTATTATAATTTAATGGCAACCGTTAAAATAAGTTTTTTTATTTGCGGAGACAATGATGAATTTTTCTGGAGAACTTTCTTTCAATCAAAAAATAATTACCGAAGCACGCCCCTTTGAAGCGCCTGTCCTTCCCCGGCTTAAACTGAAGAGTGTAAAAATCTTAGGACTGGCTGCCGCATAATATATCCTTTCAAAAGTCATTAATTTTATAAAGGAGAAAATCATCAATATGACGGAAAAAACAGCCTTATTACTAAATGAATTGACACCTGCACAAAAAAATTATGTAACGAACAGACTTGCAGCTAAAGAGAAAGACCTCTCAGTCGCTTATCTTTGCTGGTTTTTCTGTATTCATTATTTTTATTTAAGGAAACCTGTAAGAAATATACTATACTGGATTACTTACGGAGGCGTTTTCATTTGGGCTATTATAGACTTGTTTCGAATGAAATCCCTTGTCGAAAAATGCAATGAAACGATCGTGCAAGAATTAATCCAGGAAGCCACTTTGCTTGAAAGTTAATTGTAAAAGGAAATAAATTCATGGCACTTATATTCTGTCTAATCTGTGGTATCGGTACTAGTAATAAAGCCGCAGGAAAAAAGCACATTTTTAAGACATGGTTTTTATAAGGTTACATATAAGAATCCGGTTATCATATAATTAATGCGATCGCCGGAAAAATAATATAAAATAGAATAAAGAGTTATTCGGTAGCCCCTTTAAAGATATTTTATATCCAGGTTGCCGGATAACTCTTTATTTAATCAACTTTTGGAGTGATTCACTTTCATTATCTTCTACGATTTCCCATTTATCATGAACTCTTTTGTTATCACATTGCCCCAGATTAATAGCAGAATAAAGATAATCTTCGCCAGAATCATCAATAATACGGGGATTTCCATATTCAATGCCAGTACAGATATATATTCTCCCATCAATCAATCTGTCTACACCAAATGATGAACCCCTGTATTTTACTTTCATCTTTTACTCCTTTTCTTCATCGCTTTGATTTTAATTCCACATCTAAACTCTCTTTAGCGTACCAGTAAATATCAAAAAATGTTTATCCTCTTTAATCACGCCTACATTCTTTTTATTCTACAGGTAACCCTTTGTATTTCTCAACCAATCCTTAATCCTTAATTTAACCCCATTTTCCTCTCCAGATAGATTTCTTCTAAAGATGAAATTTAGCAGATTAGTAAGCAAAATATCATTGCCCGTATAATCGATCCAGCTTTTCATCTTATCACTTTTATATCCGCGCATTTTTTCTATCCAATTCCGCTTTAACATCTTTCTCTATCCATTTTTTCGATGTTTCACTTTTCAGCAATTTAGATCCGATCATTAATTAATATCCACCGATGGCACATATAATTTGGATACACAGGCAATTTATCTTTTTTAATATTCCCAAACTCATACATATAAACGGATACATCCTTACGCAGCCGTTTAGACTTCTTTTTCAATGTTTTTTCATTTCCATCCACAACCTTATTTTTAACTTATTTATACGCGATTTCCAAACCTTACGTATTTAACTTCTTCAGATTTCGTTTTACTGCCCGCAAAATTTTATGAAATTCTATATCACCATAGTCCTTTGCTTTTACAATCTACGTCTACCTGTATATAACAAATTATTGTGTGGTCTACAGCTTTCAATGTTGATAAAATCATTGATACTTTTCAAAAACAACTCAAACAAAAACAGAGTCTTGAATTTATCAAGACCCTGTTTGAGCTTGCCGTTAAAAACATAACTGTTTATCCCGACAAAATAAAAGTGGCGTTGTTGGTGACCCAAGAGAGATTCGAACTCCCGACACCTTGATTCGTAGTCAAGTGCTCTATCCAGCTGAGCTATTGGGCCGTATATGGCAGGGGCAGAGGGACTCAAACCCCCAACCTACGGTTTTGGAGACCGTTGCTCTATCAATTGCGCTATGCCCCTGTATTTTTACATAGATACCATCTATGTGACTGCAATATAATAACAAATATCTTCGGAAAAAGCAAGCAATTTTCTAAAATAATCCCTATTCTGCCTTTCTTTAACAGACTCTTTTCCTTATAGATAAGTACCTGTTGAATAGTATAAAGTGATCCCGAGGAGGGTACATCTTGTAAATGACAGCAATAAGACAACATGGTACAATAAAATTATTCACAGGAATATTAATTTTTTCCTTTTCTTACTTTATCCGATAAAATCTGATAAGCATGTACATATTTATAAAGTTGTGCACAGTTATTCACAGTTATTCACAGATTTATCCATCTTTTAAACAGACCGGGTATGAAAGGATGTACAAATGGAAATTTTTGAACTCTGGATACATGTCTTAGAGGAAATAAAAATTAAAAATCCCGAATATTATAATAACTTTTATAGTTTCGTTTTTCCCATTTCTTTTTCCGATGGTATTTTCACAGCCATATCCACCGTTCCTTATATGATTCCCTGGATTAATGCTGTCTATAAGAAGAAAATAGAGAAAATTCTTTCTGAAAAAAGTGGAGTCTCGGTAAAACTTGTTCTTAAAACCCAGGAAAGCAGCGACGTTCCTACTGCTGAACCGACACCGGAAATACCTGTTGTTACTGAAGCTTCCGAAAATTTTGGAATACCTTCTCCTTCTTCCATGTCCGATACGGAAAAAAAGGAAAACTCTCATGCTTCAGTAAACTCCCATAAAACAGAAGAAAATATGGAGATTTATGATAAACCTGCAGTGCCTGATTTTATGAATATCAAACCGCAAAATCCGGAAGAAGTTAAACTTCCCAGTATTTTGGATAATCCATCTTCCATCAGGCATTCTGCCGTTCCTCTTCCGGTTAAATCTCCGGAAAAGAAATTTCCTTATAAATTCGACGATTATACTTTCGATAATTTTGTCCATGGCAACTGTAATGAAATTGCTTTCCAATCAGCCCATGCCATCGCTCTTTCCTGTGAAGAATATACGGATTCTCCCGATACTAATTATTCTAAAAAAAAGCCGGAAGCCAGTAATTATAATCCACTGTTCATTTACGGCCCTTCAGGTTTGGGCAAGACCCATCTTCTTCTTGCTATTTCCAATTATGTAAAAACTCACCGTCCTGATCTTTCCGTTCTCTTTGTAACGAGCGAGAACTTTACGAATGAACTCATTGAATCGATTCGCAGCGGAAAGATGCAGGAATTTCGTGAAAAATACCGCACTGTGGATTACTTGCTTATTGATGATATTCAATTTTTTAACGGTACGAAAGAATCATCCCGTATGGAAATTTTCAACACTTTTAACGCGATTGCTGACAATGATAACTACATCATTACGACAAGTGACCGTACACCGAGCGATCTGAAAGATTTTCATGAACGCTTGATAACACGATTCTCCAGCGGTATGATTGCCCATATTTCTCCTCCTGATTTTGAAATTTGTTCCATCATTCTGCAGAAGAAGGCGGAACGCTCCCATATCGATATGCCTGAAGAAGTAATTTCTTTTATTGCGGGAAATGTCAATTCCAGTGTCCGCGAACTGGAAGGCGCTTTCAAACAGGTTGTCGGTTATTGCCAGATCAAGAATGTTCCCCTTACTTTGGAAAACGCCCGGGACGCCCTTGCCGATATTATCAAGGTGGATCTTTACAGTCATTTATCTGCCGAAACAATCATTGATACTGTCTGCAAGTATTATAATGTAAAGAAAGAACAGGTTTTAGGCAAATCCCGTCCCAAAAATGTGGTTATTCCAAGGCAGATGGCAATGTATATTGCCCGCGAAGAACTGAATGATTCTTTTCCCTCTTTGGAAAAATATTTCAATAAAGACCACAGTACGATTGTCCATGCTTACGAACGAGTACAAAAAGAACTCAAAAATAATGACAGGACGAGAAAAGAACTGAAAGATATATTAACTCTTCTCAAAAGGAAAAGGTAAAATACTTGTTTAAAAAACAATTTTTTGGTTAAATAAATTGTTTATAACTTGTGAATAAATCATTTTTTATAAAAAACTGTTTATTCAGTGAATAAAAATTTTCATTATTCACAAAGTTATTCCTTTCGAAAAAGAAAGAAAATATATCCTTTGCACAGACTTATTCACTTATTCACACAAACTACTTCTACTGCTTTTATTTTTTGTAATTTATATTAGTAAAGGAGCTACCATGAAAGTTACATTCCAAACACAGGACTTATGCCGTGCTTTAGAAAGAGTACAACGCGCAGCACAGACAAAAGTCACATCAAACACAAATAATGGTTTCTTTATTTCCGCTGAAGACGGAAAAGTTGAATTTCAAGCTAATGATTATTCCATTGGCATCCGTACTTTTTGCGAAGCTGATGTGGAAGAGCGGGGATCCGTTCTCATTTCGGCACCCCATCTTTTGTCTACCATAAAAATGATGCCTTCCGGTCCGGTTGTTATGGAACAGAAAAAAGGCGAAAGTACTGTTTTCTTTAAGGCGGGCCAGTATAATTCCCATTTTCCCACAAGAGATACGGCAGAATTTCCGCTGGTTACGGAAATTGATCATACGTTCCATGTAAATATGAAATGCAAAGATTTTGCAGAAATGGTGAATCTGGTTTCCTTTGCTGCCTCTACGGACGCGAAAAATCCTATTTTTACCGGTATTCTCTGTGATATTAATGAAAACGTATTTACTATGGCCGCTACGAATTCCCATCGTTTGGCGGCAAGAGAGATATCTCTTGAAGAAATACCGACAGGAAAAGGGAATTTTATTGTTTCCGCTTCTGTACTTCAGGATGTGATCCGTCTTCTTCCTGTCGGGGAAGATGATATGATGGAAATATCCTGGGCGAGCCGGCATGTTGCTTTTTCTTTCGGGGAGACATATTTCCTTTCCAATCTTATTAATGGCGTTTATCCCGATTATAAGAGAGTATTCCCGTCAAGTTTCGATTTAAATGCGACTTTGGATCTGAAGGATTTTGAAGAGGCTGTCCGTTTTGTCAGTCCGATTTCCAGGGATATGAGTTATAAGACAATTAATTTTAAATTTGAAAACGGAACGCTGGAAGCTTTTGAGGAAGATCCCGATATCGGCCGTTCTGAAACATCCATTCCGGCAGAGTTGGACGGTGCTGATGTGAAGATTACTTTTAACTGCACTTATGTGGAAGATATTCTGAGACATTCGAAAGGGGAAAAGATCATTCTTCATGTAAAGAAAAATGGACCTATGGTGGTAGAACAGGAAGAAGATAAGGCGTATCGCTATGTTGTAACGCCCATGAGAGGCCGCTGATGAAAGAAATAGAAATATATGGAGATTATATTCAGCTAGATCAATTTTTGAAAAAGGAGAATATAATCTCTTCCGGCGGTGAAACAGGAGATTTTATAAAGAATCATGAAATTTTTTTGAATGGAATCATTATTCAGGAAAAAAGAAAAAAAATTCGTCTTGGAGATGAACTTTCTCTTGATGGAGAAGTCTATAAAATAATTGAGGCGAAGAAATGAGATGCGGAAAGACCCATCTCATTGAAATACGAAATTTTGAAGATTTTTCTATTGAGCCTGCCGGAAACATGACTGTCCTTACAGGAAAAAACGGTGCAGGAAAAACGAATATCATTGAGGCGATTTATTTCGCCTCTGTGGGAAAGTCTTTCCGCACAAGCAATGATGAGGAACTGATCCGTCTTAATAAAGAAGAAGGAACGATTCTTTTGGACTTTAGCGTTCGCGGTGTAACGCATGAAATCAAAATTAAATTGTCCCGTAACAAAGGCAAAAAAATTTTGATTAATGAAACGGCCACGAAAAAAAGAGAGCTTATGGGAATGTTCCGTACGGTGCTTTTTACGCCGGATGAGCTCCAGCTGATCAAAGGAGCGCCGCAAAACCGCCGTCGATTTATTGATTTGGAAATTTCCCAGGTCAGTCCGAGATATTATGAGGAAATACTTCGTTATGGCAGGGCCGTACAGCAGCGGAATGCAGCATTTAAAGAAGCTCGTTTTCATGGATTTATGGCGGATGTGGATATATGGGATATGCAGATTGCCAAAAGAGCATCGTATATCGTAAAAAAAAGAATGGAAACCATAGAAAAAATGAATGAAATTGTTTCTTCTATGGAATCGTTTTTGACTGATGAGAAAGAAAGTATTTTAATGAAGTACAGGAAAAGCGGAAATCAGGAAGAGCGGTTTGATGAAGAATGGTACTTGGAAAAATTGGCTCTTGCCAGAGAAGAAGACAGCCGTTTCTGTCATACTTCCGTCGGTCCGCATCGGGATGATCTGATTTTTCTTATGAATGGAAATGACATTTCTTCTTATGGCTCCCAAGGGCAGCAGCGGACAGCTATCCTGTCTATGAAGCTGGCGGAACTGGAATTTGTGAAGAAAGAAACAGGCGAATATCCTCTTCTTTTATTGGATGATGTGGGGAGTGAACTTGATAAAGAACGAAGAAATACTCTTTTCTCTTATCTTACTAAGAAAGAAATTCAGACTATCATTACAACGACTGATGAATCTATTGGTGCTTATGGAAAAGAAATAAAAATAGAAGGATAATGTGTTTCACGTGAAACTGAGAAAAAAGATAAGCCTTTTATGGAAGCTTATCTTTTTTTACTCAGTTTTATTTTGTTTGAAACAGGGATTATGGGATGAAAAGGGGATGAAAAGAAAGATGTTTCAAATAATTATTTTTTATTGATAATGTCAAATTTTGTTTCCGGTATGTTGCGGAGGGCGGTTTCCGCTTCTCTTAAGGAAATATCTTTCAGCGGTTTGTGAAGAATCATGGAAAGAAGGATCCGTTTGTTAAGAGGACTGTCAATTTTCCTGTAAATGTTTTCCCGTATTCTCTGTATGAGTGTTTCTCTGGCTTCTTCGTAGGCTGTATATTTACAGGGAATCTTTTTGTAAATTTCGTTGTGGGAAAGATGGGGGCTTTCTTTTAAAAGAAGCATGATTTTCCCGATCTGTGACTGTTCTTTTTTATTTTCGCAGATGGTGCAGATATTTATGCCGGGAGGGATAAGGTCACCGCAGATGGTACAGGGATGCCAGCCGGCCCGTATTTCTCCTTTCTTTTTGGCCGCAGCGGCTTTCATCATTTTTGTAAAGAGGCTGCGGGTATTATTATCGGAGATGTAAACGCCGGTCCATTTATCGATAGAATTCCGTTCTTCGTCCGAAAGGGGAACGGAATATATCTTTTCTTCTTTTTCCCGCCGGTCGTTTACAGGGGCAAGAGAGGATTCCGGAGGGCGTTCGATTTTAGCTTGGCCCGCAACGAAGCGTATATCTGTGTACTTTTTTCCATAGTCGTCTTCTCTGATCCGTTTGAGAAGATCCGCTTTCATCATATAGAGGTGGTTCATCCAGACGGAATTGGTGACGGTAATATAAAGTGTCTGTTTTCTTTCAAAAGAAATGTAAGATTCCCGTGCGATCATGGAACCGGCGATATGTTTCCATTTGTTTTGCAGCTGCCAGAAACGAAATGACGGATTGGAAAAGAGAGTTTTTCCTTCCTTTGAAAGTTGGAATACTTCCGACAGGTTTGACAGACGGCCTGTTCTTTTTTCATTATTCTTTCTTTCCATCAATCCAATCCTCCTTTTCTGTTTTTTCTATTATACTAAATAATTCAATTTTATTTCATATAAACGCTTCAAAAGGAATATAATAGAGATGTAGATATCTTTCGTAAAGGAGGACGCCATGGAAAACATAAAAAAAGGAAAAATTGATATTGATCGGTATCGCGTAAAGGAAAATGAAAAAGTGAATTTAAAAAAGTTTCCTACGAAGCGGGATGTGGATATCGATAAAGGAGAAGTGAAGAACGCCTTTTTTCCTGAAGTGATTGAACAATTGAAATTATATCAGGAAAAACTGTATGCCCAGAATACATACGGGCTTATTATCGTACTGCAGGCGATGGACGCGGCAGGGAAAGACGGTACGGTCAATCATGTTTTTGCGAATCTGGATCCCGGCGGCGTTTCCGTGGCGTCTTTTAAGCAGCCGACAACGGAAGAAAAAGATCACGATTATATGTGGCGCATCAATAAAGTACTTCCGCCGAGGGGAAATATCGGTATTTTCAATCGTTCCCATTATGAAGATGTCATTGTAACGCGTGTTCATAATTTAATCAGCACCGGCCAGCTTCCAAGAGATTTGATTGACAGGAATATCTGGATGGAGCGGTATGAGCAGATTAATAACTGGGAAAAATATCTTCACCAGAACGGTTTTTACATGGTTAAAATTTTCCTTCATGTATCCAAGGAAGAACAGCAGAAAAGGCTTATCGATCGTATTTTTAACCAGGAAAAGAACTGGAAATTTTCCATGGGTGATATTCATGAAAGAGAACATTGGGATGAATATCGGGAGCTTTATGAAGAGCTTTTGGAAAATACGTCCAAGGATAGATCTCCCTGGTATATTGTACCGGCAGATAATAAATGGTTCACCCGGTATGTGGTGGCTCTCATTACTCTTGATGTGCTGAAAAAGATAGATCCGAAGTTTCCGAAATTATCTCCTGAGGAACAGAAGCAGCTGGAACGGTTCAGGGATATGATAAAAAAGGAAACAGACAAGCCGTTGGAAGAAATAAGAAAAGAAATGGAAAAAGAAGAAAAATAAGAAGAGACCGTATTTTTTAAGGGGGAAAAAATGGAAGAAGAACGGATAACTGCGGAAAAAGTTGAAAAAACAGAAAAGAAAGTGAAAATTGATATCGACCGGTATCGCGCAAAAGAAGGAGAAAAAATCAGTCTGAAAAAATTTTCTACGAACTGTGATATGGATGTGGACAAGGAGTATGTGAAGACAGTTTCCATGACAGCAGCGCTGGAAGAATTGTCCCTGTACCAGGCGAAGCTGTATGCCCAGAATACATATGGGCTTATTATCGTACTGCAGGCGATGGACGCAGCAGGGAAAGACGGCACGATTAAGCATGTATTCTCTCATCTTGATCCAAACGGTGTCCATGTCGTTTCTTTTAAGCAGCCGACAACGGAAGAAAAGGATCACGATTATATGTGGCGTATCAATAAGGCACTGCCCCGCCGGGGAAATATCGGTATTTTCAATCGTTCCCATTATGAAGATGTGGTGGTTACCCGTGTCCATGATCTGATTGAAAATGATAAGATTCCCAAGGATCTGGTAAATAAAAATATTTGGAAAACCCGGTATCGCCAGATCCGTGACTGGGAAAGATACCTGGCGGAAAACGGATTCCATATAATCAAGATCTTCCTTCATGTTTCCAAAGATGAACAGCGTGACCGTCTGGCGGAACGTATTTTAAACAAGAAAAAAAATTGGAAATTTTCTATTGCCGATATCAATGAGCGCCGTTTCTGGGACAGGTACCAGGATCTGTATAGTGAAATGATTGAAGAAACATCAACGGAAAAAGCGCCGTGGTACATCGTACCGGCAGATAATAAATGGTTCACCCGTTATGTGGTGTCTCAGATCGTTTTGAAAGCAATGAAAGATATCGCGCCGAAGTTCCCCGAGATGTCGAAAGAAATTAAGGACCAGCTGGAAGAATTCAAAAAGCTGATTGAAAGCGGAAATATAGGAATGATTGAGGAAATGCAGGATGTAATGAAAGGAGGAAATAAATAGCAGTTCAAAAAAGCGAGGAGAAAGCTGTTTAATGATTATTCAAGTCGGGAAGGTTTTTCCTTATCATTGTCATGGCTTTCTTTGCATACTCCTTTTCTACAGAATAGTACTTTTGAATATGAACAAAGAGGGTATCTCCGTTTTAATAAGAAAAGAATGTTTATGCTATAATGAAACAAATTAAGTTGATTAGAATGAAGGAGGAAAAATATATGAAAAAGACAGCGGCGGTTCTGGCGGCTGCAGCGGCGCTTACCATGAGCGTCTATGCGTCTCCCCAGACGGAATTTACAAAAGGGCAGTGGGAAATTAATGCAGGGATGTGGAATACAAAAACAAAAACCCGTACTTACAAAGATAACAGCGCATGGAATTTCAACGGCGGAGTGACATACGGACTGAACGACAAGGCGGCGGCGCAGTTCCAGTACTATGGTCTTAACAGCGATGATACGGAAGGCCGCAGCCATGAATTAAATCTGCTTTACAGTGTTCATCCCCAGGTAGCTGTATACACCGGATATAATCACATTACGATGTCGGACTTTCCTATCGGTGCTTTCGGGGCGGAAAAACGGGAAAATGACATTGCCCAGATCGGTATCATCGCCCGCCAGCCGATCAATGAAGTTCTTGATTTATATGCAAAAGGCGCGCTCGGCTCAAAGAATACATCCATCTGGGAAGCCGGTGTGAATTTCGCTCTTGATGAAAACATCGACCTTAATGCGGGATACCGTTACCTGAATACAGAAGGGAGCAGAGATAAAAATGTTTCCTATCAGGGGTGGCTGGCAGGTGTTTCCTACCGTTTTGGCGGCGGCAGTGACGGAAAAGCCGTTTATTCTGAAAATGATATCGATTATTCCGCATTGGAAAATAAAGGACATAAGAAAGAAGAAAGCATGGTAACCATCACTCCGGCGGAAGAGGAGACAGCGGTACCGGAGAATGATTATTACTTTATCAGTATTCATTTCGGAAATGATTCCGATACCCCCCGCGCTGACCAGACGGCGAATCTGGATGCTTTTGTCAAGGCGGCAAAAGAAACAGGCCATACTTTCAAGCTCGTAGGACGGACAGATTCCAACGGATCGAAAGAGTACAATGATGATCTGGCTATCCGCCGTGTAAAGAAGGTGGCGGACTATGCGGTGGCTCACGGCGTAGATCTGAGTCATCTGGTGGGTATGTACAAAGGGGAAGAAGCACCGGTAGATACGAATGATACGGAAGCCGGCCGTGCGAACAACAGGCGCGTGGATATATTTGAACATAAATAAGGGATAAATGACAGCTTTGCTCTTCTCTGGGCAAGGCTGTTTTTCCGGACGGAGTTTTTTCGTCCCGGAGTGTCTATGACAGACTGTCAGCAGTACTCCGCCCCTTTCTTTGCGGCACGAAAAAAGACAGCTTTATCTTTTATAGGATAAGGCCGTTTTTGTCTGTGCTGTATCGTTTATAAGAAGGCTGCTCCAATCCCGGCGGCGTAGAGAGGAATGACATTAATGACCGGTTCTTCATAAGGATGGATCTCTTTGATGGCGGTCATCGTTTTTTCCAAATTTTCTTTTTTTATGGTGACTTCCACTTTATACTCTTCTTCTTCACTGATTTCATTTTTTTTGCCGATGTAAGGAGTCGTTCCTTCCAAAGGACGCCATGTTCCCTTGACGGGACTGTAAGAAAGGCAGCTGTCATAGTTTCCTATATGCCCGGCATCCACCGATTGGAGTGCTTTTTGCAGGATGCGGAAATGGGTAGCGGGAATAAATATTTCCAGTTTCAGATATTGTATAGTCATTATTACCTCCCTTTCTTCCGTAAATTCCGGAAAATATATATAAATCGGATTTTTATTATATGCCGGCTATTCTTTTTTGAAATGTGTATCATGGGTTTTCTTCCACTGCCGGATATATTCCAGACGTTTTTTGACATTGCCTTCGTTTCCCTGATCTGTAGGAACATAATAAATATGGTCAGCTATATGTTCCGGTCTTGTAGGCATGGTAGTCATTTTGTCTTCATAAAAATGGGCCAGCTGGTATCCTTTTCCATAGCCTTCTTCTTTCATCAATTTAGTGGCGGCATTGCGAAGGTGAAGAGGAACAGGTTCATCCATTGTCTGCCGGATATCTTTTTCCGATGCGATTCTTGCTTTGTAGACCGCATTTGATTTCGGAGTTACGGAAAGATAGATCACACATTGTGTCAGATGCACATCACATTCGGGAAGACCGAGATAACGGCAGGCCTGAAAAGTATTGACTGCCAGATTGAGTGCCGTATTGTCAGCCAGTCCTATATCTTCACTGGCGAAGCGAACCAGCCGCCTGGCTATATATACCGGATCCTCTCCCCCGTCAATCATCCGGCCGAGCCAGTACACAGCGGAATCGACATCACTGTTCCGCATGGATTTATGAAGTGCGGAAATGATATTGTAGTGCTCTTCTCCGTTTTTATCATAGTAAGCGGTTTTTTTATCCAGGAGGATATCAATCAGATCTTTGGAAATACTGGTTTTATGATCTTTTATTTCACTGTTGATAACCAGCATTTCCAATGTATTGAGGGCGGTTCTTGCATCTCCGTTGGAAAAAACGGCAATTTGTTTTAATGCGGTTTCGTTTATATGGACTTCCAGCCCATGAAAAGAGGCGGGAGAATGAAGTACCTTTTTCAGTAATTGTATGATGTCCGTTTTCGTAAGCTGTTTCAGTACGAATACACGGGTTCTGGAAAGAAGAGCGGAATTGATTTCAAAAGACGGATTCTCCGTAGTGGCTCCGATCAGAATGATACTCCCTTTTTCAACATAAGGGAGAAAAGCATCCTGCTGTGCTTTATTAAAACGATGGATTTCATCTATAAAAACAATGGTTCGAATGCCGTATCGGCGGTTTTCTTCCGCTTCATCCATAATTTTCCGGATTTCCCTGATACCGTTCATGACAGCACTGAAAGTAACAAATTCGGATTTTGTCTTATGGGCAATAATTTCAGCAAGCGTTGTTTTGCCCACACCGGGAGGACCCCATAATATCATAGAAGAAATCTGGTCTTTATCAATCATTTCTCTCAGAAATTTTCCCGGTCCTACAAGATGCGTCTGTCCTATAAAATCACTAAAATCCTTAGGCCGGACACGGCTTGCTAAAGGTGCTGAAAGCTCCGTATCCTGATCAAATAATGTTTTCTCTTCCATTTTAGGGCCTCTTCATCGTAAAGCTGTCTGTGAAATAAGTGAATCGGATTTATTCTCTTTTTATTTTATACCCATACCGCCAATTTTGTTCTGTACAGCAGGAAAAACAGATCATAATTTCTCTGTATATGTCTCCTTTGCTTTGTCGATTTTCTATTTACCGATTACCTGCTGTCCGTTATTTGGATCTTTTTTATTATCTCTATAATATCTTCCGGCTTATCAGCGATCCGTTCTGCTCCGTGGTTTTTAAGAAATTCTCCGGTGCGGAAACCCCAGGCAACAGAAATGCTGGGGAATCCCCCTTTCTTTCCTGTCATGATATCTACTTCCGAATCACCGATATAAACGATTTCTTTTGCTTTTATTCCTAAACGGCGGGCTATTGACAAAATCATTTCCGGATCCGGCTTAATGGCCATTTCCGGGTTTCTTCCGATGGAAATATCAAAAAGACCGGGGAAAAGTTTTTCTGAAAGGATCTGCACATGGTCATCGTCTTTATTAGACGCTACGGCACAGCGGATACCCTTTTTCCGGAGGGTGCGAATAACTTCAGGTATACCGCTGTAAGGTTTCGTTTTGATTTGGTTATGGCTTCCATAGTAAGAAGTAAATACGCGCATGAGTTCATTTATTTCTTCTTCAGTGGCTGGAATGTCTTCCACCGGAATTTTGTTCCCCGCCAGTTCCAGATCTTTTGCTGAAAATCCTTTTGCCATAGCGAGGGCTTTAATCATATCAAGGCGCAGGGCCCAGCCGAAGCAGAGTTTTACCATTTTTTCCGGATGTCCCCCTTTATGTCCCGTTTCCACAAGAGCATAGTTCAAAGAATCAGTAAGGTCGCCGATGGTATTTAAAATAGTACCGTCCATATCAAAAACAGCAGCTTTGATCATTCTATCTCCTTATAAATGTTTCACGTGAAATATGAGTTCAGAAAGTTTTTTTCAAACGGAGTCCGGGAAGGATGAGAAGGAAGCTTACGGCAAGTCCTATGAAGAGCGGATCAAAAGGAAATTTTGCCAACGCGGCGGTGATAGCGGCAATAGTACTTCCCGCCATGGAGAACACCGCCCAGTCCGCATTGAGATGGCCCGGCCAGAAAACAGCAAGCGTGAGAGGCAGAAAGATGCCTCCTCCCCGGAGTCCCATAGAAAGATAATTCCAGAAAAGTATTTCTGTCCCCCTGTTCATGATGGCGATAAGGGATGCCAGAATCATGACGGCAAGGACGGTCAGCTTTGTCAGGCGGAGAAGCTTTTTGTCATCAGTAATTTTCAGCAGAGGTGAAAGAATATCATGGGAAATCATAGTGCCGATGCCCAGTGACAGTCCCCCGATACTTCCCAGTAGGGAAAGAATGATGCCGCTCATGGCAAGGCCGCCGATGAGGACCGGCACATGATTGACCAAAAAGGTGGGCAGGACTAAGATCGGTAAGGTTCCGGGCTCTGCGGCGTGCATGTACATACCGACAGCTACTGACGGCAGCCCGATGGGTATGACGATAAGTGCTGCAATGAAGCAGCCGGAAGCCGCTTTCAAAGGGGTACCTGCTGAAAAGATGCATTGGATATAAGTCTGTGTGCAGAGTACGCCAACGATGACGGAAAATAAATGGGCCATTGCGGAATCTGTGCCCTGCCCCATCAGATCAAAATGAGAAGCGGGAAATGAAGAGAGGGTATTGTTTTCCTGTAACAGCAGAAAAGTAATGGCGCCGGATATGAATAGAGAAATCCAGATAATTACCATTTTCAGGATACCGCTGACGGCGGCGCTTTTCATGCCTCCGAAAAAAGTATAGGCGATAACGAGAGCCATAAGGAGAAGGGCGGACAGAAAAGGCGTCAGCCCGAAAAGGGCGGAAATGATCTCTATGCCCGGCAGTGAACTGGCAACAGCGGACAGAAGGATACCGATGGAAGAAATAATGGAAGAAAGCGTCTCGGCCTTCTTTCCGTAATAAAGTTCCAGATATTGAGGAATTGTTTCCAGTGCTGTATTGCGAAGCCGTTTGGCATAGAAAATACCCATAAGGATAAAAGCGATACCGCTTCCCAGGGTAAACCACCACGCGGAAAGGCCAAAAGAGTAAGCCAGCTGCGCCGTACCTACCGTAGCGCCTCCCCCGACGACCGTTCCCGCGATGCTTCCGGCGACAAGAGAGGCCCCGGCGCTTCGTCCTGCCACACTGTATCCTGCAGAGGATCTTACGGAACGGGAAACATAAAATCCGCTTCCAATGACGGCAAAGACCGTGGCGGAGATGATTAGTATATGTAAAAAGGTCAGAGACATAAGAATCGGCCCTTTCGTAAGTATTTTTGTAATCCTATTTCAAAAGTATAGATAGATTATAACAGAATACGGAATAAGATTGGAAAAATACTTTATATGTTTCACGTGAAACATAAGGGGATAAAATAAATCGTCTCCTTATGGTATAATAATATGGACTATCTGTGAAAGGATGTAAGCTATGGGGAAGATCATCAGTATCATTAACCAGAAGGGCGGCGTGGGAAAAACCACAACAGCGGTAAATCTGGCTGCGTTCCTGGCGGACAAAGGATATAAGACGATGCTTGTGGACGCGGATTCCCAAGGAAACGCCACCAGCGGACTCAGCAAAGATGTGGAGTTTGAGGAAACGCTGTATGATGTGCTTTTAGATGATGTCTCCATCGAAGAAGCCGTCGTCAAGACAGACATAAAGAAATTATCCATTCTCCCCGCTTCCATTGATTTGGCAGGGGCTGAAATTGAAATGGTTTCCATGGAAAAACGGGAATTTCTTATGAAAAGAAAACTGGATCAGGTACGCGATAAATATGATTTCATTTTGATTGACTGTCCTCCTTCTTTAGGTCTTATGACGCTGAACGCTCTTGTAGCATCGCAGGAAATACTTATCCCCATTCAGGCAGAATTTTATGCGCTTGAAGGACTTTCCCAGCTGGTGAAGACAGTACAGGTCGTGACACGTAAGCTGAATCCGGGTTTGTCCATACTGGGGATATTGCTGACGATGTTTGACGGCAGGACGAATTTATCCCTTCAGGTAGCTGATGAAGTGAAGAAATATTTTGGAAATAAAGTCTTCCGCACGGTGATTCCCCGATCGGTGAAATTATCGGAAGCGCCGAGTTTCGGTGAACCCATACTTACATACGCGCCGAAATCCAAGGGGGCGGAAGCATATAAAAAGTTGTGCCGTGAGGTGATTAAACGTGTCTAAGACCAAAAGACTGGGAAAAGGATTGGGAGAGCTGCTCGGAAGAGAAGTGATGGAAGAAAAGAATACCGAAAGTATTTCCATTTCCCTTGTTGTTCCCAATGAATGGCAGCCGCGGCGTGAATTTGAGCCGGAATCTTTAAATGCTCTGGCGGAATCCATCAAAGAACACGGCGTCGTCCAGCCGGTTATTGTAAGAAAAAAAGACAGCGGATATGAACTTATTGCCGGCGAGCGCCGTTTAAGAGCGGCCCAGCTGGCGGGGCTTGTGGAAATACCTGCTCTTGTCCGAGATTACAGCGATCAGGAAACGGCGGAAATCGCCCTCATTGAAAATCTGCAGCGTGAAGATCTGAATCCTCTTGAAGAAGGACTTGCCTATCAGCGGATGATCAGTGAATATCATTTTACACAGGAAAAGATGGCAAACCTTATCGGTAAGAGCCGTTCCTATGTGACGAATATGATGCGGCTTCTGGAGCTTTCTGAAGAGGTAAAAAGCCTTCTTTTGGAGCGGAAATTGACGGCGGGACAGGCGCGTCCCCTTTTAGGATTGGAAACACCTGCCGAGCAGATCGCGCTTGCGCGCCGAATTGTGGAAGAAGATCTTTCCGCACGGCGTATCGAGGAAATCCTCCGCCGTGAAAAAGACGGACAAAAGCGGAAGCCTGCGGATAAAGCGGATGCGTATCTCCGCGCGCTGGAAGAAGATCTGGTGAATGCCGTAGGATCCCGTGTAAAAATTAAAGTGGGAAAAGGGAAAAACAGTCACAGAGGCACTATTTCCATTTCTTTTAAAAGTGACAAAGAATTTGAACGTATTACAAAACTTCTCAAACAGGGAGAATAAACGAATCCATGGATATCTTAGAATTCAATATCAATTATCAGCTCATACTCTCCGTAATCGGAACGATTCTTGCGGTTTTACTGGTATTTCTTATTCTCCAGTTTTTCTGGCTCCGGGCCAAGGTAAACCGTTTGTACAGGAAATATAAATATTTTATGATGGGCGAAGACGGCGGATCTATCGAAATGAAGTTATCCACAGAAGTACGGGAACTCCGGGATATGGTGGAATCTTCCCAGGGAATGCTTCATCAGCAGGAGCTTCTGGCTACGATGCAGCTGAAATCTTTTCAGAAAATCGGTTTGGTGCGATATGATGCTTTTGATGAAACAGGAGATAAACTTTCCTTTTCTCTTACCCTTCTGGACGGCAAAAATAATGGCATCGTCCTTTCTTCTCTGGCTGGTCATGATGCGTCCCGCATTTATGCAAAAGCTGTGACCGGCGGCGAATGCAGGGAAGCGCTTTCTTCAGAAGAAGCGGAAAGTATCAGTATGGCACTGAATACTCTCATGCCTGATGTGGCTAAAAGGGTAGAAGATGCAGTCCGTGCCGGTGAAGAGAGAAACGGTGAAAATCCGTCTGCTAAGCGTATTGACCGGATTGAAAAGAAATGATGCAAAGAAACAGGAATATTCCTTTGAAATAGATTGACGGGTGAGTGAATGATCAAAGAAAAAAATGAAGAAACCGGTGAAGTGAAAGTTATATTTTCATCGGAAGAATTTAAGAAACTGAAGATTTTCGGTGGTGCCGCAGCGGTACTTCTCATTCTTTCCATCAGTTTGGCGGGATGGGCGGGATACAACACGAATGCGCTTCACGCAGAAAATGAACTTTACCGAAGCCAGCTTAAAATGGCGGATGAGAAAATGCAGGCCCTTGAAAATAAAGCTAAAACTGTTGAGAAAATCAGTGGGCAACTGCAGGAACTTGTCCGTACGAACGGCGGAACAGTACCTGAAAATACGGGAATGGGAACCGGCGGTATCGGAGGGGCTTCCACTGTTCCTGATATAGCAAAAACGGCGGGCGATAAGAAAGAAGATGATGAGAAAATTGCTGTTTCGGAAACGCCGGGAGAACTTTTGAAAGAAATGCGCCGCCTTGATGAACGTTTAGATAAGCAGATACGTCTTGTCGTCGCACTCCGTTCCGAATTTATGAACCAGGCCTACGGTGCTGTCAGCTCTGTTGTGAATCCCACGGCGGAAACGCCGAACATATGGCCAGTTGCGGGTCCTATTTCCAGCTACTACGGATACAGAACCAGTCCTGGCGGTATCGGATCTACCTTCCATGAAGGAGTAGATATTGCTGGCGATTACGGCACACCTATTTCTGCGACTGCTGCGGGGACTGTCACGCAGGCAGGCTGGGTCGGCGGCTACGGATACCTTGTGGAAGTAAAACATGCCGATGGTATTGTTACGCGGTATGGGCATAATTCCGCTGTTTTGGTTTATGAAGGACAGCATGTGGACCAGGGCAGCATGATTGCCCTTATGGGGAGCACGGGAAACAGCACTGGTCCTCACTGCCACTATGAGGTCCGTATTCATGGAGAAGCAGTGGATCCCATGTATTTCCTGCCGCAAAACTATTGAAATAAATCGGTTAAGAAAATGAATACTTATTTTTGACAAACATAATAAAAATTTATTTTAGGATATAAATAGTTATTTACGAAATTAAAAGCCTGTAAACTTGTTACAGGTTATTTTTTGTCATTTTTTCTGTATTCTATATGATAAAAGTAGAGATAGATCTTATTTTTATTATAAATCCCAATACCCGCATCTTGTCTTAGGGGGGAGGTATTTCTCAGCAGGAAGAAGGAATCCTTATGAAACCCAGTAAGATATTATCAGCCGGTATAGTGCTTGTCTTAGCTTTTGGTCTCGCAGGCTGCGGTACGGTTCAGAAAAAAGAAGAAATGAAAGCACCTGCCGCAGTGGCGGTCAAAGCGGGAAGTGTAGAAATGACAGCGTAAAAACTTCTTGGGTGCAGCGTGAAAGATAAATCAGTCTTCTTGGCTGAGGGCATAGCTTATTATAAAGGTGATCTCATTGTAATAAATAATGCGGAAGGGAATCTGATTGCTTACAGGTTTTCCAAAAACAAGGTAGAAATCAATAAGGGTTTTTTCAAGGATAGTATATATGCGGGGGAAAGGGGGATAGTATGAAATACCCTGTGGCGGTCGGTGACAGACGCTTATATTTCCCAGCACAACGGACTGGAATCCACAGACGGAAAAGATGTAAAAAATGCATTTAATGCGGTCATATGTAGATAGTACCCGGATCTACAGCAGAAAAGGGTATATGGTTATGAAGATAATGGAGCTCATGGAGCCGGGTACTTGGTAAATGGAGCTGTCACAGATTTCTGGGCAGGACTTTTTATAATATAAAGTCCTTAGGCACAGTCGTAGATAACGGATATCCAAATAATAAGCTTATACAAGCCTGCTTTGTAGGTATCAAATTAAACATAGTAAAGAATATTTTCAACCTGTATATGTACTTCATAAAAAACAGACATAAAATTTGTAGGTATATACAAAGAAAACGCGGTTAAAAATGTGAAAATACAGGAAATGGAATTGACAGACGGTTAGTAAGATGGATAATATTACACACGTTGTCAGGCGTGACAGTCTGCATGGAAAGCAATGGTCATAAATAAAATATTGTTGACAGAAGCATTTTTGTGTGGTATGTTATTTAAGTCGCTTAGAGCGATGGTTCTTTGAAAACTGAACAGTACAGCGAGAAAAAAGCCGATGTGCGAGTTTCAAGAAAAAAGAAACCGCAAAGAATTTGAGTAAGAAAGGCAAGACAAAATCGAGCCGAAACAAACAATCTATCATGGAGAGTTTGATCCTGGCTCAGGACGAACGCTGGCGGCGTGCTTAACACATGCAAGTCGAACGAAAAGACGGAAAGAGCTTGCTCTTTTCAGAATTGAGTGGCAAACGGGTGAGTAACACGTAAACAACCTGCCTTCAGGATGGGGACAACAGACGGAAACGACTGCTAATACCGAATAAGTTCCAAGGGCCGCATGGCCCATGGAAGAAAAGGTGGCCTCTACCTGTAAGCTATCGCCTGAAGAGGGGTTTGCGTCTGATTAGCTGGTTGGAGGGGTAACGGCCCACCAAGGCGACGATCAGTAGCCGGTCTGAGAGGATGAACGGCCACACTGGAACTGAGACACGTCCAGACTCCTACGGAGGCAGCAGTGGGGAATCTTCGGCAATGGGCGAAAGCCTGACCGAGCAACGCCGCGTGAATGATGAAGGCCTTCGGGTTGTAAAATTCTGTGATCCGGGACGAAAAGGCAGAGTGCGAAGAACAAACTGCATTGACGGTACCGGAAAAGCAAGCCACGGCTAACTACGTGCCAGCAGCCGCGTAATACGTAGGTGGCAAGCGTTGTCCGGAATTATTGGGCGTAAAGCGCGCAGGCGGCTTCCCAAGTCCCTCTTAAAAGTGCGGGGCTTAACCCCGTGATGGGAAGGAAACTGGGAAGCTGGAGTATCGGAGAGGAAAGTGGAATTCCTAGTGTAGCGGTGAAATGCGTAGAGATTAGGAAGAACACCGGTGGCGAAGGCGACTTTCTGGACGAAAACTGACGCTGAGGCGCGAAAGCGTGGGGAGCAAACAGGATTAGATACCCTGGTAGTCCACGCCGTAAACGATGGATACTAGGTGTAGGAGGTATCGACCCTCCTGTGCCGGAGTTAACGCAATAAGTATCCCGCCTGGGAAGTACGATCGCAAGATTAAAACTCAAAGGAATTGACGGGCCCGCACAAGCGGTGGAGTATGTGGTTTAATTCGACGCAACGCTAAGAACCTTACCAGGTCTTGACATTGATCGCGATCTGCAGAAATGCGGAGTTCTTCTTCGGAAGACGAGAAAACAGGTGGTGCACGGCTGTCGTCAGCTCGTGTCGTGAGATGTTGGGTTAAGTCCCGCAACGAGCGCAACCCCTATCATTTGTTGCCAGCACGTAAAGGTGGGGACTCAAATGAGACCGCCGCGGACAACGCGGAGGAAGGCGGGACGACGTCAAGTCATCATGCCCCTTATGACCTGGGCTACACGTACTACAATGGGTGTCAACAAAGAGAAGCGAACCCGCGAGGGAGAGCAAAGCTCAAAAACACACCCCCAGTTCAGATCGCAGGCTGCAACCCGCCTGCGTGAAGCAGGAATCGCTAGTAATCGCGGGTCAGCATACCGCGGTGAATACGTTCCCGGGCCTTGTACACACCGCCCGTCACACTATGAGAGTCAGAAACACCCGAAGCCGGTGAGGTAACCGCAAGGAGCCAGCCGTCGAAGGCGGAGCTGATGATTGGAGTGAAGTCGTAACAAGGTAGCCGTATCGGAAGGTGCGGCTGGATCACCTCCTTTCTAAGGAGACACGCTTAAGGGAAACCTTAAGAACGTGGAGGTCGGACATCGGAAATCTCGAAGTACTGTTCGGTTTTGAGAGAACCATAACTCTCAACTGTTCTTTGAAAACTGTATAGAAGAAGAAACGAAAGAAAAAATTTCACGAAAGAGAAAAATTTTCTGGCGTACTGAAGGAAACCCGGAGAAAGGGAACCCTTTCCCCGGGGAAAAAGAAACAAAAGTCAAGGTAAAAAACGTAAGTTAAGATACTAAGAGCATACGGTGGATGCCTTGGCGATATCTGCCGACGAAGGACGTGACAAGCTGCGAAAAGCTGCGGAGAGATGCAAATAATCGGCGACCCGCAGACATCCGAATGGAGAAATCCGGCTGTGATGATGCACAGCCATCCATGCCCAAGAGCATGAGAAGGGAACCGGGCGAACTGAAACATCTAAGTAACCCGAGGAAAAGAAATCAAACGAGATACCCCAAGTAGCGGCGAGCGAACAGGGAAGAAGCCCAAACCGGTGAAGGAAACTTTGCCGGGGTTGAGGACCATCAGACCCGCGAAGAACCTTAGCCGAAACTGTTGGGAAACAGTGCCAAAGACAGTGAAAGCCTGGTAGGCGAAAAAGAGAAACGCGGAGATGGCACCAGAGTACCGCGGGACACGAGAAATCCCGTGGGAAACAGGGGGGACCACCCTCCAAGGCAAAACACAGATATCGACCGATAGCGCATAGTACCATGAGGGAAAGGTGAAAAGCACCCCGGGAGGGGAATGAAAGAGAACCTGAAACCGTATGTTTACAAGCAGTCGGAGACCGCTTAATAATAAGGTCGACGGCGTGCCTATTGAAGAATGAACCGGCGAGTTACGAAGCCTGGCAAGGTTAAGCAGGAAATGCGGAGCCGAAGCGAAAGCGAGTCTTAAGAGGGCGCAAGTCAGGAAGCGTAGACCCGAAACCACAGTGATCTACCCATGTCCAGGTTGAAACACAGGTAAAAATGTGTGGAGGACCGAACCTATATCCGTTGAAAAGGGTTAGGATGAGGTGTGGGTAGGGTGAAATTCCAATCGAACGTGGAGATAGCTGGTTCTCCCGAAATAGCTTTAGGGCTAGCCTCAGGGAAAAGATTGCAGGCGGTAGAGCACTGATCAGGAGAGGGACCTACCCGGTTACCAAACCCAGTCAAACCCGAATGGCTGCAATCATACCTGGGAGTCAGACTGCGACTAATAAGCCGCAGTCAAAGGGAAACAGCCCAGACCATCAGCTAATTCCCAATGCCGTGCTAAGTGGCGAAGGATGTGGCATTTCATAAACAACCAGGATGTTGGCTCAGAAGCAGCCACCATTTAAAGAGTGCGTAATAGCTCACTGGTCGAGAGACGCTGCGCCGAAAATGTCCGGGGCTCAAGCACGGAACCGAAGCTATGGCATGATAGCAATATCATGGGTAGGGAGCGTTCTTATAAGGAAGAAGCATGACCGGAAGGACATGTGGACAAATAAGAAGTGAGAATGCCGGTATGAGTATCGAAAAGAAAGGTGAGAATCCTTTCCACCGAAAGCCCGAGGGTTCCTGAGCAACGATCGTCGACTCAGGGTAAGTCGGGACCTAAGCCGAGGCGAGAAGCGTAGGCGATGGACAACAGGTTGAAATTCCTGTACCGGATCAAGTCGATCGAGCGAAGGAGCGACGCAGGAGGGCACATGATCGCGCGGGTGGAAGAGCGCGTCCAAGTGCGTATGTTGCTGCAGAGGAAAACCCCTGCAGCTAAAAGCAGAGACATGATGGGGAGTTAAAGGGAACTTTGACGAACTCATGAATCCCACACTGCCAAGAAAAACTTCTAGCGAGACAAGATCCGCCCGTACCGTAAACCGACACAGGTAGGCGGGGAGAGAATCCTAAGGTGCGCGGGAAAACCCTCGTTAAGGAACTCGGCAAATTGCATCCGTAACCTAGGGAGAAGGATGGCCCCCGGTCAGTGAAGAGCAGAAACGCTCAGAGCTAAAAGGGGCGGCAGAAAAGAGGCCCAAGCAACTGTTTACCAAAAACACAGGTGCCTGCGAAAGCGAAAGCTGAAGTATAGGTGCTGACGCCTGCCCGGTGCCGGAAGGTTAAGGAGAGAAGTTAGCGAAAGCGAAGCATCGAACTGAAGCCCCGGTGAACGGCGGCCGTAACTATAACGGTCCTAAGTTAGCGAAATTCCTTGTCGGGTAAGTTCCGACCCGCATGAAAGGCGTAATGATTTGGGCACTGTCTCAACGAGGGGCCCGGTGAAATTGAAATACCTGTGAAGATGCAGGTTACCCGCGACTGGACAGAAAGACCCCATGGAGCTTCACTGCAGCTTGAGATTGAATCCCGGTGACAGATGCACAGGATAGGTGGGAGGCGCCGAAGCATTGCCCTAGGGCGGTGCGGAGCCGATGTTGGGATACCACCCTTCTGTTGCTGAGATTCTAACGCGAGGAGTAACGACCCTGCGGACCCTCTCAGGCAGGCGGTTTGACTGGGGCGGTCGCCTCCGAAAGAGTAACGGAGGCGCCCAAAGGTTCCCTCAGGCCGGACAGAAACCGGCCGAAGAGTGCAAAGGCAGAAGGGAGCTTGACTGCGAGACCCACAAGTCGAGCAGAGACGAAAGTCGGGCTTAGTGATCCGGTGGTACTGGGTGGAAAGGCCATCGCTCAACGGATAAAAGCTACCCTGGGGATAACAGGCTAATCTCTCCCAAGAGTTCATATCGACGGGGAGGTTTGGCACCTCGATGTCGGCTCATCACATCCTGGGGCTGGAGTAGGTCCCAAGGGTTGGGCTGTTCGCCCATTAAAGTGGTACGCGAGCTGGGTTCAAAACGTCGTGAGACAGTTTGGTTCATATCCATCGCGGGCGCAAGAAGTTTGAGAGGAGCTGCTCCTAGTACGAGAGGACCGGAGTGGACGGATCAACGGTGTCCCAGTTGTCACGCCAGTGGCACGGCTGGAAAGCCGCATCCGGGAAGGATAAACGCTGAAAGCATCTAAGCGCGGCCAACCTCAAGATGAGACTTCTCATCAGCAATGAGTAAGACCCCTTACAGACGATGAGGTAGATAGGTTATGAGTGGAAGAGCCGCAAGGCTTGGAGCGACATAAAACTAATAGGTCGAGGTCTTAACTTAGAAACACCGAGACAAGCGAATAACTTCAGGACTTCTTCTATATGGTTTTGAGAGAACAGACTCTCAGAGAAACAGTGGCGATAGCTGTGAGGATCACCCGTATCCATGCCGAACACGGAAGTTAAGCTCACAAACGCCGAAAGTACTTGGCCGGAAGCGGCCCGGGAGGATAGGAAGCTGCTGATAAAGGAAAAGACACTTACAAATGTAGGTGTCTTTTTTCATATGCATAAATTTGAAGGGAGTAGGATAAAGGTGCCCGGAAGAATCCGTGAGAGATGTCATCCGAGTCATAGATTCTTCACTCCGTGTCATATTTCCGCTTTCCCGTCTTTCTTACAAAGCATTCTTGTCTCCGTTCAGAATGACCGCGGCATGGAAGTCATCATAATGAGGAGGAAATGTTAATCGTCATCCTGAACGAATGTGAAGGATCTGTACCCGTGGAGGGAGAAGCGGTAAGGTGTCATCAGGGTAATATTCTTCACTCCATGCCACTGTTCCGTTTCCTGTTTTTCTCACAAAGAATTCTTACCCCCTTCAGAATGACAGGAGTCAGGAAGGGATGCCGGCTTTTGGTGTCCGGTATTAAAGCATGGGGCGACGCAGGAAACGGTACGGAAGGACGGTATGAATGTCTTCTTTTGAATGTCTTCTTTTGTCAACTGATTTTTTTCTGTATTTCCTGTATACTAAGGGTAGGGCAGTATTATTTTTATGAACTTGAATTTTTGTTATTGCGGAAAGGAGAGGGAAATGAAAAAGCTGGTTTCGGTTTGCGTGTTTCTTTTGGCTCTCATGACAGGTGCTTTTGCCATGGCGCAGGAACCTGTTTATGGCGTCCTGTTCATCCCGAAGAAAGAGTATACCCTTGAAAAGGGAAAGTTTAGGGCAACTGTACCTCAGGTGCAGGCAGTCAGTTTTATAGACGGGCGGACGCCGGTGAACGAGTGCAGCGGGGCGGCGAAGGCGGTCAATAAACAGCTTCGCGCTTATGTGGATAAAGCGTATCAAGACTATCAGAAAGAGGGAGAGCCGGGCACATGGGTCTATCCGATGATTACGAAAAACGGGGATAATATTTATTCTCTTGTCATGGTCAAGCAGATTCTTCACGGCCAGTTGGATGTATATATGGACGAAGCGTTTACCTTTTTGCAGAATACGGGGAAGCGGGTATCATGGAAGGATCTTGTCCGCAAGGAGGATGAACGTTTCATGACCGTGGAAAGTCTGGAAAAGAATATCCGGGCGGGAATGTTCTTTTACAAGGATGGGGTATGGATCTCGGAGAGGCCTGACGGCTGCATTCCGGACGGATATCGTCCGGCAGAAATGCCCGGCCCTTACCGCTTCTATGTGGATGAGTCCAACCTCATTATATTTATGCTTCCCTGCGGGGAGAGCGGAGCTTCGGGGAAACGTTGTTTTGAATTAAATTCAGGAGCGGCTACGAAGTATTCGAGAGCGGTAGGATAAAGTAAGATACGGGGAAAGCGGGAATTACAGGTCGTTTATGCCGCCTGGCGGAAGGCGGTGGAATGGAGGATATTATGAAAAAGAAGATGGCTGCGTTTTTGGCAGTGTCCATGCTGCTTTGCGGACAGGCGCTGGCTGCCGATTTTTCCAATCTGGTTATTATCCACACCAATGATACCCACGGTTTTGACCGGCGGGCGGAAGGAATCAACGGTATGGCCACCGTGTCCGCCCTGCGCAAGCATTACCTGTCACAGGGAAAGGATGTGCTTCTTGTAGATGCCGGCGATGCCATACAGGACAATAATCTTGTAAATTTCAGCAAGGGGAAGTCGGCAATCGCTTTCATGAATGCCGCTGGTTATGATGCTATGGCATTGGGCAATCATGAATTTGATTACGGGCAGGAGGTTCTGGCAGAGCGTGTCCGGGAAGCGAAGTTTCCCATGCTTTCCGCCAATGTCATTGTAGAAGCGACGGGAAGGCCGCTTACCCGGGATTCTGTCATATACAAAAAAGGGGATGTGAAGATCGGAATCATCGGTCTCACTACGCCGGAAACCGTGGTGACGACCAATCCAAAAAACGTATATGGTTTGAAATTCCTGGACGATAAGGCGACGATTGCTGTTACACAGAATCTGGTGAAGAAATTAAAAGAAGAGGATAAATGTGACCTCATCGTGGCAGTTGGACATCTGGGCAGTGAAGATGCCAATAGGGGGCACCGTTCTGATGATATTCTTATGAATGTAAACGGCATTGATATTTTTATCGACGGACATGATCATACGGCAAAAAATAAATATATCAATGGGGCGCTGCTTGCAGAGACAGGACACTATACGAAAAATATCGGCGTCATTACCCGCATGGATAATAAATGGACGGAGAATTTCTGCAAGTATGGCGATTTTAATGAAGAAGATCCTGTCGTCAAAGAACTGGTAGACAAGACGCAGCGGGAAGTGGACGATGCGATGGCATTGAAGCTGGGGGAAACACCGTTGCTTTTGAATGGCAGCCGCGATCCCGGCGTGCGTACGGATGAAACGAACCTGGGAGACTTCGTGGCGGATGCGTACCTTTGGCAGGCGCAGCAGGCAATGGCAGCTTCAGGCGTCAGCGTGGACGGCTGTCTGCTGAACGGCGGCAGTCTGCGCCAGTCTATTGAAAAAGGAAATATCACCGTAGGAAATATTTCCGGTGTGCTCCCTTACAATAACCAACTTTATGTGATGAAGATTAAAGGGGAAACGCTTCTGGAAATCATGGAGGCGGCGACCTGTTCCCTTCCGTCCCAGATCGGCGCTTTCCCCCAGGTGTCGGGAATCCGCTACACTGTGAATACGAAAGTGCCTTATGAAAACGGAAAGCAGTATGAAAATTCCACCTATTTTGCGCCTGCCAAACCGGGAAGCCGTGTCACTATCCATGAAGTCGGCGGGAAATCGTTCGATGCGGATAAAGTTTACACTCTTGTTACGACAGAATTCATCTGCCGCGGCGGAGACGCTTACGGGAAACTGACGGAACCGGGGGCTGTGGATATCCAGGCCATCGGCTATGTGGATACGGAAGCGGTGGAAAACTATCTTAAAGAGGAATTGAAAGGAACAGTTCCTGCAAAGTATGAAAAAGAACAGGGACGCGTGACCGTCATAAAATGATCTCCAACATTCATAAGAACCGTGGCGGGTGACTGTCACGGTTTTTATGGTGAAAAGCACGGAATGTGGTATGCTGGAGACAAGCGGAAGAGGGTGGAAATTATGGTAAGCGGCTGCATTTTCGACATGGACGGGCTTCTGTTTGACACGGAACGGATTTTTCAAAATTACTGGAGAGCCATCGCGGCAGAGCGGGGTATTGTCCTTGCGGACAGTTTCATCACGGAAATCACGGGGACGAGCGGGGAAATGATGAACCGCATTTTGAAAAAATACTACCACACGGAGGACGGCGGGAAAATTCAAAAAGACTGCAAAGAAAGGGTTCTGCGCCATCTGGCAAAGAATGTACCTGTCAAAACGGGAGCGGTGGAAATACTCGGACGCTGCCGCCTGCTTGGTATCAAAACCGCGGTAGCCAGCAGCAGTCCGCTCCGGCAGATAGAAAATAATCTGGAAAACGCGGGAATGGAGAACTGTTTCGATGCTATTGTGAGCGGTGATGAAGTGGAAAGAGGGAAACCGGCGCCTGATATATTTCTTCTGGCGGCAAAGCGGATCGGTATTCCTCCGGGAGAATGTACCGTTTTTGAAGACAGCCCCCACGGCATCGAAGGCGCATTGCGCGCGGGAATGAAAGCCGTCATGATTCCCGATCTGCTCCCGCCCTGGGAAGAACACAGGCGGCAGATAGACGTGTATAATAATTTACAGGAAGCGGCGGAAAAAATTTTAGGATCGGGATGAGAAACTGAAGGTCAGCCGTAAAAAGGTAGCGGGGAAGTGCTGCTGTAAATGGGTAAAAAGTCTCGTCCTGCGGCGGAAATTTATTTTATTAGAAAGAGGAAAGGGCATGGATGGAGAAACGGCTTCATGGATATTTTACAGCGGGCTTCTGATGTATGGCCTGGTGCTGTTTGCCTTTAAAAGACTGTACCTGGATACATTGGAAAGCAGAGTCTTGTCGTACACGTTGGGACTGGTGCTGGCCTATGGAATCCTGGCAGGTGTTTTTCTGGCAAGCCGGGAAAGCATGGTTGTCAGGACTGTTTTACAGGAAGCGCTATGGAGCGGCCGCACCCATACTTATCGGGGTGCCGGGTTTCTTCTGGTCATTGTGCCTGCCGTGTATTCCATTTTTCTCCTCCGCTTTTTTGAAAAAAGGGGGGAAAATGCGGTTTGGAAAGAAAAAGTAAAAGTGATGGGATCTGCATTTATAAATACGGTTATGGCTCTTCTGGGGCTGCTGTGCTTTAATTATATGCTGGACGGGCACAGTATGGAGGAATGCCGGATTGTTTTTGAAGAGAGTTTGGCATCCATAGACTGGAAATCCGGACTGCTTTCCATTGCACTGATGTATTTTGTGGTTTACATGATAAAACGCGATCATTTCAAACATCATGACAGGTAGCGGAAATAAAAACGGCAGGCGGAAACTGAATGTGGGAAAAGTCATTTCAGGTGAATAGGAACCTTTCCGACGGGGAAAGCCGCGTACTGCTTCATGGAAAGTTGATTGTAAAAATATAAAAGGATACGGGAGGATGATCATGTTAGGATTTATGGAAACGGAGAAAGAATTTATAAAAAATTGGGAGAAATACAGGGGCGCGGCCGGCTGCCTGCGGTATCTCGCCTACTGGTTCCTTTTTGGGATTATCGTTATTCCCCTGATGCTGACGGTAATCAATCCGGATATATGGTCTACGGTGCGGATGGATCAGCTGGCGGAAGAAGCCGTCGTTTTTTTCGGGTTCGGCTTTTGGTTTTGCATTCTTCCTTCCCTGCTTATAGGGCTGGGCACGTGGGATAAGAAAAACCGAAAGTATAAATATCTTCTCAGAGGGAATATGCGGTACATGCCTTTCAAAGAAAGACCCTGGAAAAGAGGAGAAAAGTGGCAGTTATATGGGATCGGGAGTCTGATGACCGCATTTTCCGTCTTTATTATTTTTGCATCTGTTACATTGATGATGAGCGGCACCGGCAGAGCCGTTTATATGTTTAGATTCAGCAGTGCTTACTTTTGTTTTTTGTTTATCTATTGGATCATCCATTTGCTTTATTTCCGCCAGCATGACGGCCCTTTGTATATACATCTGTGGGCTAAGGTTATTATGGCTGTTTTATGGCTGGGGACTGTCGGGGCTTTGATCCGGTATTCCTATTTTTGACCGGCTGATGAGCATGTAAATAAGGAAGCAAAAAATCCCCTTCTTTGAGAAAAGGGGATTTTTTGCTGGGAGAATTTTTTTCTTATTTCTTTTTATTATCCAGTTCGCTTGCGTCTATTCTGTTACTGTCACGGATGAAATCGTTGTAGGCTTCTACCATGTCATTAAAGGCGTCATTACCGCCGCCCCCTGCCAGATAGGTACGGATCCTTCCGGTGGCGCGTTCAGCAGAGCTTTTGAAAGATTTTACACCGGAGACATCTTCCGCCGGTTTGAGTTTTTCCATATTTTCCTTTACCTGTCCCAGCAGTTTTTCTATCTGCGCCTTGTCTGTCTTGGCAGGATCTTCCGGGTCGATAGCTTCCAGAGCCCGTCTCATGTCGCGGCCGATTTCCATATAAGTGGCTGCCATGACTTTATTGTCCTTCTTCATTTCTTCTATCAGAAGGTCGCGGAGTTCAGAATTGTGCTGGCTGATGGCACTGTCAAGTTTGCTGTATTCCGTGTTGAACTGGTCATAGAGTTTCAAATAAGAGGCGACCATTTCGCGGCCTTTCTGATTGCCGTCTGTGGTATATTCCTTGGATGTATAGTAAGATTCCATTTTGCTGGTCAGGGGAACCATTTCATCCAATACCTTAAGTACGGCTGTCGTGCTTTCGTCAATATCGGAGAAACCGCTGCTTTCCGTTTTGGCTTTCGTCAAGTTTTCTTTCAGGCTGTTATAAGCGGGGAAGCTGGCAAAGTCCAGATCCTCACCGGCTTTCATCTTCGCCAGGACTTCATCAATGGAAAAGGCAAATCTTACATTGTGGCCGTTGAAACCGTTGGTGGCTTTTACATAGCTGCTGATTTTTTCCAGCTGGCTTGTCGGCTTTGCAGACGTTTCTTTTCCACCGCCGGAAGAAGAACCGCCTCCGCCGCAGCCGGTCAGCATCATGATCGCCGCTGCCAGTACCAATAAAAATAAACCGATTCGCTTTGTTAGACGGGATGTGTAATCCACTAAAATCGCCTCCTGTTGTAAATAAAATCGTTTCTATAGTATGATCTCCCACAAACGGTTTCATTATATCATTAAAGGGCAGAAGAAAGCTATTTTAAAATTTATTAGTTTTCTTATCAGATTCTTAAAAAACTTTATGACATGAAGCGTGAGTGTGGTATAATGATAAAAAATTAAAAGGAGGGTATTATGCGTAATCCAAAAAACATGCTGATTGTAGGGATTGTACTACTGGTGGTAGGGGTTTGTATCCTGCTGTTTAATCCGGATCAAAGCGCCGCCAATCTGGAAATTGCCAGAAATGCAAAAAATGCGCAGGAAGCTGCTGCCGCTATTTCAGGCAATAATCAAAGGGAGCTTATGATCCATATGGCAGGGAATTTTCTTGCAGGGATCGGCATCGCGCTGACGGCAGGCGGTTTTTTCCTGAAAAGGAAGAAACAGTAATTGTCTGAAAGAAGAGACAGGGAGCATCCGCTTTCCCCATGTCTCTTTTTTTATGCATGGGAAAGCAGCGGATGGCTTTCTTTTCGTGAAATCTGTTATACTGATAAAAAATAATTATTTTTGAAATGTACGTTGCACAAGGGAGACATGATGACCGTCAGGGAAATAGTGGAAACGCTCGGCCTGGCAGCGGATGAGGACGCTGTAAGAAAAATGGCAGAGTACAATGCCATGGTGATTGCCATGAGCAGGAAAATGAATTTAACGGGAATCAAAGATGCAGAAGAAAGCCTGGTCAAAAATATTTATGATTCGCTGACCGTGTATGAGGAGAAATATTTTCCGAAGAACGGGCGTATGCTGGATTTGGGGACAGGCGCCGGGTTTCCGGGAATTCCGCTGGCCATCCTGCGGCCGGATATGCAGGTCGTGCTGGTGGATTCTGTCTTAAAGAAACTTGTATTTATAGAGAATGCCGCGGCAAAGCTGGGGATTAAAAATATAAAGATTCTCCATATTCGCGCCGAAGAAGGCGGACGGCGGAGAAAGACAAGGGAAGCTTTTGACCTGGTAACGGCAAGAGCGGTAAAAATGCTTCCCATCATAGCTGAATGGGGTGTTCCCTTTGTGAAAGACGGCGGTGTTTTCGCGGCGATGAAAGGGCCTGGTGCTGATGAGGAACTCAGGCAGTCGGGAAAGATTCTGAAGGAATTGAATGCGGAGCTCATGGAGCGAAAAGAGCTGGAGCTCCCCACGGGGGAAAAAAGGACGATTCTCTACTTCAGGAAAACCGCGCCGTCTCCCAAAACCTATCCGAGGAAAGTGGGTGTGGCGGAAAAGAAACCGATTATAGGCGAAGCATAAAAGATAAAAAACAAAAACTCCTGTAAGAAGGAAAATCTTTCTTGCAGGAGTTTTTCTATGGACAGAAATAAAGAATCTATGGCGGGGAGCAAAACGAAAAAGAATGGGAACAGGAAAATAACCCTTACGGTTTCAATCCGTCAATCTGTTCTTTTATTTCTTTTATATCCCGTCCTATTTGCCGGAAAGTGTTTTTCGCATGTTCCATGGCGCCTTTCACATCGGTTTCCTCTCCCCTGTCATTGGTGAGAGTGATGTCGTCCAGCTGGAGTTTGCCGTTTCTGATGTGGAAAGCGTCGGTGGAAAAGGTGCCGAGGGCGGTTTCTATAGATACATCATAGAAGTCCAGCTCTTTTCCTCTGTTGTGGAAAGCGCCCTCTATTTTTTTAAAAGGAATCAGTTTGTAATAACCGCTGCCGGAAGTGAAGGTGCCTTCAGAGACAACCTCTTTCGGATTTCCGTTACAGCGGATGTCGCCTTCTAAATCGACGTAGCAGAAAATGGCAGCGTCTTTCGCAGGATAGCGGGAATCCAGTTTTTTGCCTGCCAGATGGATGTTATAAGCCCTTGTGTCTATGTCATAGTTTCCCGATGCTTTGACTGTGCCGCCGTAGACACGTCCCGTGACATCGGTGAATTTCATTTTCCCGTGGTGGTAGAAAACATGACCGTCCAGATGGGAAAAAGAGAGGGCGGGAATATGGAGCTGGTCCATAGTGATTTTTCCTTCTGCTTTCGGAGAAGCGACGGGGCCGCTGGCTTCGGCAATGAGGGTAAGCTTGTCATGAATATTGTTTCCCAGACCCAGAGATGCCGGATCAACGCCGTAAAAAGATACATTCATGGCAATGGTATGTTCGTTGCTTTTCATATCGATGACGCCGTAAAGCTTCACGCTGTCGCCGATGGCGGTACCGCCGAATTTACCGGAGGACAGATCGACAAAAAGGGCATCATCGGTGTCGATATTCAGGTGCATGTCCACATGGGAAAGAAGGAAGTGCCTGTTTTCATAGAAAGCTTCCAGCTGGCAGTTTTCCAGGTGGATATTCATTTTCATTTTCTGTCCGTTCCGTTTGAAGTTGACGATTTTCTCGTGGAGAGTTTTTGTGCGTTCCTCTGCCGGTTCGGATTCAGCGGCCGTTTTATTGATAAGGTCGACATCCATATTCTTGTCAAACTGGAGCGCTGCGGAAGCATTGCGGAGCCGTATCTCGGAAATGGCGGTGGCTCGCAGTTTGCCCCGGAGGATATCTTCCGGACGCACTTTTATTTTCCCTTCGGGCACAAAAAGGATGGGGACGCCGTGGTCATCCGTCCAGAGCAGGTTTTCGAAAGAAACATAGCCTGCGATGTCGGCGGAGATTTTTTCAACGGAAATATGTCCCCGGAGCATATGCTGCCTGTTCATGGCATAGCTGAAAATGCGGGCGGCCGCAAAAGCGGCGATCTGGGCGATGAGGAGAAGACCCAGGACGGCGGCAAGCAGCAGGAAGGAAAGCCGCCGTAAAGCGGATTGGTGACGGTGGAAAAAATCGATCATGAAGACCTCGCCCAAAGTTACAATTCTTTGAAATGGAAATCTTTTTTATGGCAGGCATAGTCTTCAACGATGTGGCCTTTGCCGAAAAGCTTGTACTTGTATGACAGGAGCCCTTCCAATCCGACGGGACCCCTGGCATGGAGTTTGCCGGTGGAAATGCCCACTTCCGCGCCGAAGCCGTACCGGAACCCGTCGGCAAAGCGGGTGGACGCGTTCTGGTAAACACCAGCCGAGTCGACAAGCTGCATGAACCGCGCGGCGGTATTGATATTTTCCGTGATGATGGCATCGGTGTGATGGGAGCCGTACCTGTTGATGTGATTGACGGCTTCATCCACGCCGGAGACAATTTTCACAGCAAGGACGAGATCGAGGTATTCATGGCGGAAGTCATCGTCTTCGATGATATCTAAGGGGATAATTTCTCCTGCTTCTTTTGTGCCGCGGAGACGGATGTGTTTTTCTCCGGCGGCTTTTTCCAATACGGGCAGAAAGTCTTTGGCGATATCCCGGTGGACGAGAAGTGTTTCTGCGGCATTGCACGCGGCGGTGTACTGGGTCTTCGCGTCAATGATGATGGGGATGGCTTTTGCCATGTCATAATCTTTGTCCACATAGATGTGGCAGATACCGTCGGCATGCCCCATGACGGGGATGCTTGTACGGCTCATGATGTGCTGGACAAAAGCGTTCGAGCCCCGCGGGATGATGAGGTCTACCGATTCGCGGCAGGCGAGGAGCTCATCTATTTCGCTGTGCTGTTCTGCCTGGAACAAGGCTTCAGATGGAAGATCCGCGTCAGTGGCGGCTTCATGGAGGAGGGAAAAAAGGACGCGGTTCGTTTCTTTCGTTTCTTTCCCACCCTTCAGGATAGCGCAGTTTCCGCTTTTCACCGCGAGGGAGGAAATTTGGATCATGGCGTCGGGGCGCGCTTCAAAGATCATGGCGATGACGCCGATGGGACAGGTGACGCGGTAAAGGCGGAGCCCTTCATCAAGCTGGCGGGCAAGAGTGACTTTTCCTACGGGATCGGGAAGGGAAATGAGCTGCCGGATGCCGCTGATGCTGTCCGCCAGTTTTCCTTCATTGAATGCCAGCCGTTTCATGACGGCAGGAGCGAGTCCGGATGCTTTTGCCGCGGCAAGATCGGTCCTGTTGGCGGCAAATATTTTTTCTTTTCCTGCTTCCAGATTTTCAATCATGTGAAGGAGCGCGGAATTTCTTTTTTCCGCGGATGCGGAGGCCATCAGGGGCGACGCCAGTTTCATTTTTGCCGCTTCTTCTTTTATGTTCATAGGGATTCTCCTTTATTATTCCTTATATATTATATGTTTATCATAATCTTGAAAAACAGGACGGTCAAGGAAACGCATGTCTCTTACGGAAGGGCGGCCGCCGAAAGACAGACGGGGAAATATTGAAAAAGTGGTTAATAATTAGCGGAAAGTGTGATATAATGTTGCGTACATAGCACACAAAGTGCGTATCTACTTGAGGGAGCGGCTGCAATTCCCGGGTGTTTTGGAGTATAGCAGAAAGGAAGATTTTTATGGGGGAAAAGACGAACAACGCATTTATCGCGATCGGGCTCATGCTGTTCGCATTATTTTTCGGGGCGGGAAATTTGATATTTCCGGTCTTCATGGGGCAGAACGCGGGGGTAAATACGATTCCCGCGACAATCGGCTTTTTGATCACAGGCGTAGGTCTTCCGCTTTTGGGTGTTCTTGCCATTTGCTACTCCGGTGTGAATCTCCGTGAACTGGCGGGGCGTATTCATCCGGCGTACAGCATTTTCTTCTGCACGGCGCTGTACCTGACCATCGGGCCGTTTTTTGCGGCTCCCCGTACGGCGACGGTGGCTTATGAGATCGCCGTGGCGCAGTACCTGCCTCCTGAAATGCGGAGCATGGGGCTTTATGTTTTTGCCGCGGTGTTTTTTATCATTACCTGGTGGCTTGCGATTTCACCGTCCAAACTGGTGGCCCGGGTCGGCAAGTTCATGACTCCCGTCCTTCTGGTATTCCTTTTCCTTTTGATTATCAGCGCCATTGCCTCGCCCATGGGAAGCTGGCAGGCACCGGCAGCCGCTTATGACACCGGTGTGAAAGCTCTCGGGCAGGGAATCGTTGACGGATATAATACGATGGACGGCCTTGCCGCTCTCGTTTTCGGCATTATCGTGGTGGAATCGGTCAAGATGTACGGCGCGGTCTCCGAAGCGCAGATTACGAAAGACACGCTCCGGTCCGGTCTGATTTCCACATTTTTCATGGCGGTTATTTATGCGGCGCTCTGCTATATCGGCGCCAGTTCCGTATCCCTCATCGGTGTGCAGGAAAACGGCGCTCCCGTCCTCGTAAAAACGGCGCTTCACTACTTTGGTGCCGCCGGCGGAGGCATTCTGGGAGTGATCGTTATTTTTGCCTGCCTGACCACCAGTGTCGGTCTGGCGGCTTCCTGCGCAGCCTATTTTAACCTGCTCCTGCCGAAAATCTCTTCAAAAACCTTTGTTACCATCATGGTCGTTGTCTGCTTCTTCGTGGCGCTCTTCGGCCTGACGACGATCATCAAGAATGCTGTTCCCGTACTGCTTTTCCTGTATCCCATGTCCATTTCCCTCATTGCGCTGGCGTTCCTGCATAATTTCTTTAACGGCCGCCGCTGCGTATATGTATGGACGACGCTTTTTACCGCTGTGCCCGCTCTTTGTGACGGGCTTCACGGGTTCGGTCTGAAGCTGGGCGCCATGGAACCGATGCTCGCGGCTCTTCCGCTGGCGGAATACAGCATGGGCTGGATCTGTTTCTTTGCGGTGGGATTTGCTGTTGGTATCGTCCAGATGCTGGTGACCGGAAAGAAAGAACAGGCCTAAAAGAAATTTGAAAGAAAAGGTAAAAGCGTGCGGGCGGGACCTGCGCGCTTTTATGATGGATGAAAAGAGTTCCTTACTTTCTGATTGACATATTTCCCCTTTATCACTATATTAGAGGGTAGGATTATTATGGAAATACAGGGGAAGACGGTATTTCCTTTTATATGGAAAGGAGGGAGCCCGATGCTTACCGCTTATAAACATGATGAAAACCACAGACTTTGTCCCGTCGCTTTTGAGGAGATGGAAAAAGGGTCGTGGATCAATTGCGCGGCTCCCGATGCGGCGGAGCTGGAAAAGCTGAATGCCCTTACCGGCATCCCCGTCGATTCCCTCCAGACCGCTCTTGACCGTGAAGAACGTTCCCACGTGGAACTGGAAGACGATTTTATTTTCGTCGTCGTAAATACGCCTGTCGTCCTGGAGACAGATGCTTACGATGCGCTGCCGCTGGGGATTTTTATCACGGATAAGGTATTCGTTACTGTGTGTCTTGAAAATAATACGGTGATCCAGAAGTTTATAAATAATAATTACGCCTCTTTCCAAACCTATAAAAAGACAAGATTCCTTTTCCAGATACTGTCTACCGCATCGTCGTCCTTCCTGTACTTCCTGCAGCAGATTTATAAAAAGACGGACGGCATCGAAACGCAGGTGCGGAAATCTTTGCAGAACAAAGAACTCTTCCGCATGCTGGAACTGCAGAAATCTCTGACCTACTTCAACTTCGCCCTTCATGCGAATGAAAACGTCATGGAGCGCCTCATGCGTCTTCGCAACAGTCCCATCCATACACTCCTGAAAATGTATGAAGAAGATGAGGACCTTCTGGAAGACGTCATCATCGAAAATAAGCAGGCTTTGGAAATGGTGGAAATCTACACGAACATCCTGATGTCCATGATGGACTCCTTCTCCTCGATTATTTCCAACCGTCTGTCGCAGATTATGAAATTCCTCACCTCGGTGACGATCCTTCTTGCCGTGCCCACTTTGATATTCAGCCTTTGGGGAATTAATGTGCCCGTGCCGTGGGAATCAAGCGAGATCGGATTTGCCGCAGTCACCCTTCTCGGTCTCGTGCTGACCCTCGTATCGGCGCTGGTGCTGTGGAAGAAAGATATGCTTTGAAATAAAGAAACAAAGGGACCGCTGCGGTCCTTTTTATTTTGCCGCTTTTGGGGAAATAACTGGTATAATAGAAAAGTATTTGAAGAAAGGAGGAAACGATGGAACCGGCGGAACTTTTAAAAAAATATTTCGGTTATGATACATTCCGGCCTATGCAGGAAGATGTCATCAAAACCATTCTGTCGGGCAGGGATGTGCTGGCTGTCATGCCCACCGGCGCGGGAAAGTCGGTCTGCTTCCAGATTCCCGCCCTCCTCTTTCCCCACGGTACGATTATTATTTCTCCTTTGATTTCTCTCATGAAAGACCAGGTGGAAGCGCTTGCAGAGCAGGGGATTTCCGCGTCCTATGTAAACTCCACCGTGCCTTTTGACGAATCTATCGAGCGGCTCCGCGATTTGTTCCGGGGGCGTCTGAAGCTGCTTTACATGGCGCCGGAAAAACTGGAACCCACCTATTTCACCGACTGCCTGTCCAAAGTACCCCTGTCCATGGTCGTCATTGACGAAGCACACTGCGTTTCCCAGTGGGGCCATGATTTCCGTCCGAGTTACCGGAAAATAAAAACCTTTATCGATACGCTTCCCGCAAAACCCGTAGTCACCGCTTTCACCGCCACGGCGACCTCCTTGGTGGAAGAAGATATGAAACGGAGCCTCGGCCTGGGGAAAGCAGCCGTTTTCCGTACGGGACTGGATCGGCCGAACCTGTCTTTCCGTGTCATCCACGGCGCGGACCGCAGGGATTTCATTCTCCGCTATGTGCAGAACCACGAGAAAGAAAGCGGCATCATTTACTGCGCCACCAGAAAAGCAGTGGACGAAATTTATGAAATGCTCGCAAGCCGGAAAATAAAAGCGGGGCGGTACCACGCAGGCATGGAAGATGGCGCGCGGCGGAAAGGGCAGGAAGATTTTTCCTTCGACCGCATCCATGTCATGGTGGCGACAAACGCTTTCGGCATGGGTATCGACAAGAGCAACGTGCGCTACGTCCTCCACTACCAGATGCCCAAAAGCATGGAAGCCTACTATCAGGAAGCGGGACGGGCAGGACGTGACGGCGCGAAAGCGGAATGCATCCTCCTTTACAGCGGGCAGGACGCGGGCATACAGCGCTACCTCATCGAATCGGGAAACCAGACGGACGACCAGAAACGGATGGACTATGACCGCCTTTATGCCATGGACGGCTATTGCAGCACCACAGGCTGCCTGCGGAATTACATCTTAAATTACTTCGGCGAGACTGCTGATGAGACCTGCGGCCGCTGTGGGAACTGCGAAAGCGGAAGAGGAAAGGTGGATATCACCGACGAGGCGGTTCTCATTTTCCGAACCGTCAGATCTCTCAAGGAACGGTACGGCGCCGGTGTGGTGGCGGATATCCTTAAAGGAAGCCGCACGAAAATGATCAGGGAACGGAACCTGGACAGCCTTCCCACCTACGGCAGACTGTCCTTTGCGAAAATCAAACATTTGAGAACCGCCATCCATTTCCTCATCGCCGACGGTTACCTCAAACGTGACGGCGGCGAATCCCCCCTGCTGCATCTTACGGAAAAAGCGGAAATTGTTCTCGAAAGAAAAGCGCCGGTACTGGGTTTTGCTTTCGGTGCGGAAGATGTTATGGCGTCTGTGGCGGTAGAAAAGAAAGTCATCCTTTCAGAAACGGAGAGCGGTATCTTTGAAAAACTCCGCGGACTCCGACTTGCCATTGCCCGGAAAGAACACGTCCCGCCTTTCGTCGTATTCTCCGATGCCACCCTGGAAGATATGGTCTCCCGCCTCCCGCGGACAGAAGAAGAAATGGCGGAAGTCCACGGCATCGGCGCTTTCAAATTAAAGAAGTACGGAGAACGTTTCCTTGCGGCGCTTGGAGAATTCAGCGGAGCGGAAGAAATGAGGGGAAAAGACGAGAGAGAAGAAAAAAACATATATGAGAGACTCGAACGGCTCCGCCGCTCTTTGGCAAAAAAAGAAAATCTGTCGACATCACAAATTCTTTCCGATACAGTCCTCCGTCGGATCGCAGAAACCCGTCCGGCCACCGAAGAAGAATTCCGCGGTGTGAAAGGCATCGGCCCGAAAAAAGCGGACAAATACGCAGAGGTCTTTTTGCAGGCTCTCCATCCGGAACGGAGCCGTATTTCCCCAAAAACAGAAAGTAAAATGCCGGAAAAAAGAGAACATGTCATTCCCAAAACGGCAAAACCCGTCCGCGGACGGAAAGGGAAAATCACGATGATGCGAAAAGAAACGGTTCGAGCCGGACAGACGGCGGCCATAGACATAGAAACAAGAGCGTTTTTCCTCTATCTGAAAAAAGTAAGAGCGCGGCTTGCCAAAGAAGCGGACCTGCCGGCGGAAAGCATCTGTGCCGACAGGGATTTGGAAAAGATGGTGAAAAGCGAAACCGTGTCCCAAAACCTGCCTGCCGCTGTAAAAGCGGAATTTGAAAAAGCCATCACCACCTATAAACAAATCAGACATCAAACATCAGATGACAGGAGCGGTCGGCAAAAAGGGTAATAGCTGTTAGCTGTAAGCTGTTAGCCGTTAGCTGCGAGCTGTGAGCTGTGAGTTAAAAGCCGAAGCATATGATTTCCGTTAGGTGTCATACCAAACAACAGCAAAGGATTTGCTGTTGTAGTGAGGGGAACGTTAATCATCATCCGAAGCGAATGTGAAGGATCTGCTGCCGTAGTGAGGAAAGCCGTAAGACGTCATCCTGAGCGGCAGCGAAGGATCTATTACCGTAATGAGGAAAAGCGGTAAGATGTCATCAGCATAATAGATTCTTCACTCTGTGTCACCATCCCGTTTCCTGTTTTTCTCATACGGCGTTCTTGCCTCCGTTCAGAATGACCGGAGACGGTAAGGCGTCATTCAAAGCGCCAACAAAGGATTTGCTACAGTGTTAAGGAAAGGGATTCTAACGGGAAGAATAGGGATTGGGCAAGCCTCCTTGTTTATAAGGAGGTGGCCGGCGAAGCCGGACAGGGGATACTGGCTTGGGGGAATGATGCAAAAGAATAGAATGAAGATTCTTTTTCTGCCCCCGTTCTGAGTGATGACGGACGGTAAAGCGTCATCCTGAACGAATGTGAAGGATCTGTATCCGTGATGAGGAAAGCCGTAAGAAGATAAAAGCTATCAGCTGTGAGCTGTTAGCCGTTAGCTGTGAGCTGTTAACCGTTAGCTGTGAGTTGAAAGCCGAAGCATATGATTTCCATTAGGTGTCATACGAAACATCAGCAAAGGATCTGCTGCCGTGGATGAGAAAGCGGTATGAGTAGAGGTATTCGTAGAATAGTATGCATTATGTGGTAATAAGATAAATGTTTTGCTATAATAAAAACAGAGGTTGTTTAATAAAATAAGTGTTGAAAGGAAAGCGGGGAAATCCGGCAGGAATTTTCCTGTTTACGGATTCTGTATCCTGCTTTTCAGGCAAATGAAGTGTTATGGGGAGAGGTGATGTAAAAGCAGTATCGGCAGCATGGGGATGGTGCTTCTTTTTATTGCGTTTCTAAATTATATTGTTTTTTTATGGGAGGAAAACATGAATCACATCTACAAAGTCATTTGGAGTCGAGTGAAGAACAGTTATGTCGTCGTTTCAGAAATTGCGGGCACAGCGAGAAAAAGTGGGGGGGGTAAGAGTCTCTAAAAACGCGCTGGCAGCAGTTTTAGCGGCTTTTTTATTGACAGGGATTTCTGTAAGCCCTGTATCTGCGGCGCTTGACGGGGTCAATACGTTTGTAGAACCGGGGAATCAGAATATTAAAATCGGGAATGATATTGATTTAAGAAATAACAGTACGAAAAACGGTGCCATTGCGATAGGCGATCACGCCCAGATTGATGATTATGTTATGCAGGAAGGCAGTATTGCCATCGGCAAGAATGCTTTTGTAGAAAACATGTGGGGAACGCAGGACAAAATATTCCGTTTCGGGATGCATTCGACGGATCCTTCCCGTACAGACCATTTACTGCCGGCAGGGATTGCCATTGGGCAGAATACTTATGCCCGCAGCGGCAGTCTGATGATCGGCGACCATAAGTATGTCGGCGTCTTGGGAGATACCACGGTAAATTCCAATACGGATAATGAAAAGCGTAAACTGTCCGTCTTGGTAGGCGCGACCACCGTCGGGCTGAACAGTTATTCTGCCGGTGCGTTTGCGACGACGACCGGCGCCTACTCCATCATGACGAATGCGTATGACGGAAATACGAACCAGGGATTTGCTGCCCAGAATTTCGGGGCGGTTATCAACGGATCCTTTAACAGCATTGAATCAAAAACGTCAGGCAGCAGTGTATCGGGAATCGCCAATGCGGTCGTAGGGACTGCCAATCGGACCCATAACGCAAACGGTACCTTGGTTTTCGGTGCGGGCAATGAAGTAACCAATTCAGTGGACAATATAGCGGATCCCATGTCACTTTTGACTAATAGCCCCAAAGAATTGGCGGAAAAACTCAGAGAGGGGATACGGAGAAATGATTCCGGCGGCGCTGTCCTTGCTGTCGGCGGCGGAAATAAAGCAGACTACGCATACCGCTCCCAGCTGATCGGGGTGGGAAATACTCTGGAAGGAACCGCAGCGGAAAAGGCTGCTTACAATTTACTGAACGGTTATAGAAATACCGTAACCAAGGCCGAACACGTGTCCGTGATTGGCTCCGAGAATACCGTTGAAAACAGCAAGAGTCAGACCGTCATCGGGGACAGCAATAAGATTACCGATAGAAATGCCGGTACGGTTTCCGGGAAACAGGAAGAAAGGACGAAGAATGTGTCCGACCTTGTCATCGGCAAGGGAAATGATATTTCCGGCAACGACACCTATATGAAAGGGTATGAGAGCCTGACTGTTATCGGGAATAATAACAAAGCAGTCAATCCCAGCTCGTCTATCGTGATCGGGGATAATCAGAAGTTATCAGCGATTAAAGAATCTGTTGTTATCGGTTCCATGACACCGGAAGAAAAGGCCGATCCCGATATCGGGCAGAAACATGCCAGTGTCGTTGTCGGGTATCATGCCCAGAGCGGGACCAGAGACGGCGGCGGAATGAATGTGGCTCTTGGCCATGGCGCAAAAGCTTATGGCTGGCAGGAGACCGTGACAGGGATCAAATCCATTGTGGAGGCAGGCTCCGGCTATGACGGTTATCTGGCTTCTGTCTATGGCGGTCTTAATACCGTAGCGTCAAATAAGGCGGACCAGAATGATGGGATGGCAAACACCATCGTCGGTACCCTGAACAAAACAGAAGGCGCCAATGGGGCACTCGTTTTCGGCGCGGGCAATAGCGTTACACATTCTTTCGGGACGGCACCGACCGATGAAGATGGAAACAGTATGAATGAGCATTGGAGCGATGCCATACTTGGAGGAGGACAGAAGTATGCTATGGGAGAAGGACCGCTGGGCCATGATGAGCTCAGGAAAGCGATGGGACTGGCCATGTCGACCGGCGGCGGCTCCGTGGTCACCATGGGGAATGGAAATACCTCAGATTATGCCGTCCATTCCCAGATCATCGGCTCCGGAAATATCCTTACAGGTACAGCAAATACACCCAGCATCAATAATACGATCAACGGATATGGAAATACAGGCAGGAATGTGGAACGTATGTCTATGATGGGGACCGGGAATAATATGTCCGGCAGTACGGCCGATGTAGTGATTGGGGATTATCACCATATGGACGGCGGTAAAAACAATGTAATTCTTGGATCCATGGCTACGGAAAAGAAGACTGTAACGAAAACGTATACGATGAAAGATGCTTCGGGCAATGTTATTCTTGAAAAGAAATATAAGGTGACGGAAAATGTACCGATTAAATCGCATACGGCGAATATAAGCAATGCGGTGATGCTCGGCTACAATACGGATGTGGAAAAAGACGGCGGCGTAGCGATCGGCGCGGATTCGATTGCCTCTGTCGATAAGGGCGTCGCAGGCTATGACCCGGCTGCCGGTGATCATTCCAATGATACGACAGGCACGTGGAAAGCGACAGCCGCTGCTGTTTCTGTAGGTAAAGCGGCAACTCCGACCAGTGCGGCAGTCACCCGCCAGATTACAAACGTGGCAGCCGGCACGCAGGATACCGATGCCGTCAATGTGGCACAGCTGAAAAAGGTACAGGCAGCTGTCGGTGCGGCGAAAGTGCATTATTACAGCGCCAAGTCTACAAAAACGGGAGCCGGCAGCAACTATGACAATGACGGCGCCGAGGCGGAAGACAGCATCGTGCTCGGTATTTCCTCTTCTTCGAAAGGGGTGAACAGCACCGTTCTTGGCAATAATAACAAACTGACCGGAGTGAAAAACGGAAGAAACAACAGTATCGTCGCCGGCCAGAATCTGGAAGTGGAAGGCGCCCATAATGCCGTATTCGGCACGGATTATAACAATTATGACCATAAGCTGACAAAAGTCTTCGGGGAACAGAATACGGTCATCGGTGTGGGGAACCTGGTCGGCTATACGGCAGAAAAAGATCCGAGCGATCCGACAAAATGGATTTACACCAAGAATTCCAGCGGCAGTGATCAGAACGTGGCTGTCGGTATGACAAATACGGCAAACGGCGGTAGTGTCGTGGTAGGCACCAGTTCCGAAGCGGAAAATCTGGGGGTCTCTTTCGGTCATGGGAATAAAGTCATCGGCTCGAATAGCGGCGGCGGACAGAGAGGTCTTGCCCTGGGGAATTATCTGACAGTCAAGGGCGAAGAAGCGGTAGCTGTAGGTACAAATGCTTCCGCGACCGCGGACTGGGCCATTGCCATGGGCAAGAATAGTAAAGCGGAGAAAGAAACTGCTATGGCTTTTGGTTATGATTCTCATGCTAAGGTCTCCGGCGGCGTGGCCCTCGGCTCGTGGAGTGTGGTGGATACGGCAGCGGGTGTGAGCGGCTATGACCCCTCCACCAAAGCGGCTTCTACGGATACGTCAGCTGCCTGGAAATCGACTGTAGGCGCTGTTTCCGTAGGTGATGCATCCAAAGGTATCACTCGCCAGATCACCGGTGTAGCGGCCGGCGCGGCAGATACCGATGCCGTCAATGTGGCACAGCTGAAGAAAGTGGAAGCCACGGCGGCAGCAGCTAAGACTAATGTGACGGCCGGTGATAATGTGACCGTTACTCATGATTCCACGACAAATACATACAAAGTCTCCGCCAAGGATACCTATACGACGGGCGGTACCTACGATGCAGCCACGAAGAAAATCAAATTTACACAGAATGATCCGTCCAAGAACTATGAAGTCGATGTGAGCGGTCTCGTAGGGAGCGGCGGAACCGGTAGCCTGACCTTTGCGGGAGACACTGGCAGCGCCATTACTAAAAATTCAGGCGAAACACTGCAGATTACCGGCGGCGCGACAGAAGTGGCAGCAGCCAATAATATCGGTGTCGTTTCCGAAAATGGCAAACTGAATCTGAAACTGGCAAAAAATATTGATCTCGGCAGCGACGGCAGCATTAAGACCGGTGATACGAAGATGGACAACAAAGGACTGGCCATCCAGGGCGGCCCGTCTGTGACCAAAGGCGGCATTGACGCAGGCAGCAAAAAAATTACCCATGTGGCGGCCGGTGAAATAAGCGCCACTTCCACTGATGCTGTTAATGGAAGCCAGCTCCAGGCCGTAAAGAATGATGTGCAGAATAATACGCAGAACATATACAACATGGGTAAAAAGGTAGGAGAACTGGGCACCCGGATTAACAAAGTAGGTGCGGGTGCGGCAGCACTGGCAGCCCTCCATCCGCTGGATTTTGATCCCCATGACAAGTGGGACATCGCGGCAGGCTTCGGCAATTATCGTAACGCCAGCGCTGCGGCGGTAGGTCTCTTCTATCGGCCGAACGAAAGAACGATGATGAGTCTCGGCTGGACCATGGGAGATGACAGGAACATGCTCAATGCAGGAATTTCTGTGAAGCTGGGACGCGGTGACGTTTATACCCGTTATTCCAAAGTGGAAATGGCGAACCAGATTAAGGACTTGAAAGAGAAAAATGACAAGATGCAGGCGGAAAATAAAGAGATGAGATCGGAGCTGGATGAATTGAAGGCCCAGGTAGCAGCTCTCGCTGCCAAGAAGTAAGGAACTTCCAAAAAGAAAGGAGCAGGCACTGCTGATGGTGCCTGCTCCTTTTTCGTTTTCCGGTAAAAGTGGAACTCATGGCAGGGTGTCCGCCAGAATTGTGCGAAAAATCTGTACTCGTGGTAAGGTAACCGATAAGGCGTCATCAGTATTATAGATTCTTCACTCCGTGTCACTATCTTGCTTCCTGCCTTTTTCAAACAGAATGCTTGCCCCCCGTTCAGAATGACAATTGGAGAAAAGGTGTCATAATGAGGGAAGCGTTAAGCGTCATCCGAAGCGAACGTGAAGGATCTGTATTCGTGGTGAGGAAAGTCGTAAGAAGATAAAAGCTATCAGCTGTGAGCTGTGAGCTGTCAGCTGCAAGCTAACTATTCTTTTACGATTTAAATTATTACGACAAGCGAGTATCCTCAATCGCACTACATGCGCCAGCAGCTCCTTCTGACGGCCGGCTCCATGATCTTTGTATAAGACGTTAAGGCGTTATCCTGAGCGGCAGCGAAGGATCTATTATCGTGGTGAGGAAAGCGGTAAGATGTCATCCGGGTAATAGATTCTTCACTCCATTTCACCGTCCCGTTTCCCTGCTTTTTCACAAAGCATTCTTACCCCGTTCTGAATGACGATTTTGGGAAAGCACGTCACTAACAATGGGGAACGGAAAGCATCATAATGACGGAGACGGTAAGGCGTCATAATGAGGGAAACGTCAGTCGTCATCCGAAGCGAACGTGAAGGATCTGTATTCGTGGTGGGGAAAGCGGTAAGAAGATAAAAGCTATCAGCTGTGAACTGTCAGCTACAAGCTATGTTATAATGAATAAATTATAAGGTGTGTATTGTCTTTGGAGGGAGTATCAGGGTGGCAGAGCTGAATTTACTGCAGGAGAAAATTTTGAGCGACGGAGTGATCCGTCCGGGGAATGTGCTCAAGGTGGACAGTTTTCTGAATCATCAAATCGATGTGCCTTTTATCAGTGAACTGGGGAAGGAATTTAAAAAGCTTTTCGGGGATCGGAAAGTGGACAAGATTCTGACGATCGAAGCGTCGGGGATCGGCATTGCCTGCCTCACGGCGGTGTATTTCGGGGTGCCTGTAGTTTTTGCGAAGAAATCTGCGGGAAGCAATATGGATAAGGAAATGTTTGCTACGGAGGTTATGTCATATACCCATAATCGGAAAAACCATGTGGTGGTATCAAAGAAATATCTGAAACCCGGCGAACATATCCTCATCATGGACGATTTTCTTGCCAACGGCTGCGCCGTGAGCGGGCTTCTTGATCTGGTAAAACAGGCGGGTGGTATCGTAGAAGGTGTCGGCATCTGCATCGAAAAAGGTTTCCAGGGCGGCGGCGACGCGCTCCGTGAAGCGGGATATGATGTCCGCTCTCTGGCTGTTATTGAAAAAATGGATGCCGAAACAGGCGTCATTACGTTCCGCTGAGGAGGCCGTAATGAATACAGATCCGATTTATGAAGCGGATGGGAAGATATCTGTCCGCAAAGCGGTGCCTTTCGGTCTCCAGCATGTTCTTGCCATGTTTGTGGCAAATATCGCACCGATCCTTATCGTGACGGGCGTGGTAAAGATGCCTGCCTCAGAAGCGGGCGCTGTTGTCCAGGCGGCCATGATCATTGCAGGCATCGGCTCCCTGCTCCAGATGTATCCCGTCTTCCGTCTGGGCAGCGGACTTCCTGTCATCATGGGAATCAGCTTTACTTTTGTTTCCGTTTTTTGTGTGATCGGATTGAAATACGGTTACGGTGCTATTCTCGGCGCTGTCCTTGTGGGAGGGGTTTTGGAGGGAATCCTCGGTCTCGGCGCGGCATGGTGGCGGAAACTTGTACCGCCCATCGTTTCGGCGACTGTCGTGACGGCCATCGGGTTTTCCCTGCTTCCCATCGGGGCGAATTCTTTCGGCGGCGGTTTCGGTCATCCTGAATTCGGCGATGTCCGGTTCCTCATTGTCGGTACAATTACTTTGGTTTCCTGCCTTATTTTTAATATCCGGGCGAAATCATTCTACAAGCAGTTATCTGTCCTTTTCGGGCTTTTTGTGGGGTACGTTACGGCATACTTCTACGGTATGGTTGATTTGGGCCGCCTGACGGAAGTATCCCTTGTGTCTCTGCCGGTTTTCATGCCTTATTCTCCGGAATTTCATTATGACGCCATCTTTTCTGTGTTCCTTATTTTCCTGGTGTCTGCCACAGAAACGCTGGGCGACACCTCGGCGCTTGCCGCCATGGGGTTCAATCGGGAGGCGAAAGACAGGGAAATATCCGGCTCCATTGCCGTGGATGGGTTTGTTTCTGCCGTGTCTTCTCTCTTCGGGTGTTTGCCGATTACATCTTTCAGCCAGAATGTGGGGCTTATCGCCATGACGCATGTGGTAAACAGGAAAGCCATCGCCAGCGGCGCCGTCATCATGATTCTGGCAGGACTTGTTCCCGCGCTGGGGGTCATTCTGGCGTCACTGCCTGAGGCCGTCCTCGGCGGCTGTACGCTTATGATGTTCGGCTCCATCGTGGTGTCCGGTGTGCAGATGATCAGCCGCTGCGGATATTCACAGAGAAATATGAGTATTGCCGCCCTGTCTCTTTCCATCGGACTGGGATTCACGCAGACACCGCAGATCTTCCGCATATTTCCCGAACTGCTGCGGAGCGTATTCGCAGAGAACTGTGTAGCGGTGGTTTTCATCGTGGCGGTTCTTCTGAATCTTGTATTTCCCAAAGAGGAAGAGGAAAAAGCAGCGGCAGGAGCTGCCGAATGAAATACAGGCGCTGACCGGCAATCGGCGCTTTTATTTTGCCATAGTAATGGAAGTATATATTTCCTGTTGTAACAGCTGATTTGCGTATGCTAAAATGAGTTTAAATTATAAAAGGGGAGGCTGGTTTATGACAAAAGATGAAATGAAGAAGGTCGTCTGTCAGGCGATTGATGAAGCGGCGGAAAAGATTCATGAAACCGTTCTTCGGATTGAAAGCGAACCTGAACTGGGATACAAAGAAACGAAAACGGCGGCAAAAGTGGAAAGTTATATGAAAGAATTAGGACTTACGCCGCAGACGGGACTTGCTCTCACCGGTGTGAAGACTTGCGTCGATGGTGGGAAGAAAGGCCCTGCCGTAGCCGTTCTTGCGGAACTGGACGCGGTGGGAACGCCGGACAGTCCCAAAGCGGATCCTCTTACGGGAGCGGCCCATACGTGCGGACATTTCCTCCAGATGGCGTCCATGCTGGCGGCATGTACGGGGATCGTCAAGTCGGGCGTGATGAAGGATCTGGCGGGGAGCGCCGTGTTTTTTGCCGTACCGGCGGAAGAATATGTGGAAATTGATTACCGCAAGCGTCTGGTGAAAGAAGGGAAGATCCATTTTCTCGGCGGCAAGAGCGAACTTGTCTATGAAGGACATTTTGACGATATCGACATGGCGATGATGATGCATTCACAGGGAAACGCTCCTGAAAAGGCGGTGTACATCGGGAAATCAAGCAACGGTTTTGTAGGGAAAACAGTGCAGTATATAGGAAAGACCGCTCATGCGGCCAATGCCCCTCATGAAGGCATCAATGCGCTGAATGCGGCATGCTTGGGGATTATGGGGATCAATGCCCTTCGTGAAACGTTCAAAGAAGATGATATGGTCCGTGTCCATCCCATCATTACCAAGGGGGGCGACCTGGTTAATAATGTCCCCTCCGATGTGCGCATGGAACTCTACGTCCGTGCGAAAACCATGGAGGCCATCGACTGCCAGCACCGCCGTGTTGACGAGGCGCTCAAAGCGGGCGGCGCGGCTGTCGGAGCAAAGACCGTTATTGAAACGCTGCCCGGGATGTTTCCCCTGGCATGCAGTCCCCGATTGAATGACCTGTTTGTAGAAAATATCAAAGAATACTTTCCGGAAACGAAAATTGAAGATGCGGGACATTTTACGGCATCTACTGACATGGGTGATATTTCTCATCTCATGCCGAGTATCCACCCGTTTATCGGCGGCGTGGACGGCGGACTTCATACAAAGGATTTTTGCGTCACCGATTTCGATGCGGCGGCTATCCTTCCGGGAAAGGTTTTTGCCATGAATATCATTGATCTGCTCTATGACGAAGCGGCAATGGCAAAAGAAATATTGGAAAAAGAAAAACCCATTCTTACCAAGGAAGAGTACCTGGCGAAACTGGAAAGCTATTTCCAGAGTTAATTAAGAAGAGTATGTAAGAAAAGGAAAGGAAAGGGGACTGCTATGAAAAGCATTAAGCTGCACCTGATCGTTCTGGTGATTATCGTCATCGCCGAACTGATCGGAAACATCGTCATCAACGTAGGAATAGGGAAAATCGTGCTTCTGCCCATGATGTACGCTCTGATTATGGGGGTTTTGACGGCGCCAAAGTTCACGAAGATTTCAGGAGAAAAGGAAATTCATGCTGCCAGCGGACTTTTGGGCGTCACTCTTGTGCTTCTCATGGCGCGCTACGGCACGCTTGTCGGACCGACACTGCCGAAAATCCTTGCCGCGTCTCCCGCCTTGATTCTGCAGGAGTTCGGTAATCTGGGAACTGTCCTTATCGGTATCCCGTTGGCCGTCCTGATCGGTCTTAAGCGGGAAGCCATAGGCGCGGCGCATTCTGTGGCCCGTGAACCGAATGTCGCTCTCATCGGCGAAAGATACGGTCTTGATGCAGCGGAAGGACGGGGCGTCATGGGCGTCTACATCTGTGGGACTGTCATCGGTACCATTTTCTTTGGCCTTATGGCCAGCGTGGCAGCTTCTTACCTGCCTTTCCACCCTCTGGCGCTCGCCATGGCGGCAGGCGTGGGGTCAGCAAGCATGATGACGGCGGCGGTAGGTTCTCTTTCCGCCATGTATCCGCAGATGGCCGACCAACTGGCGGCTTTCGGTGCGGCAAGTAATATGCTTTCAGGTTTGGACGGTATTTATATGAGTATCTGGCTCGCCCTCCCCATGTCGGAATGGCTCTATAAAATCTGTTATCGGATTAAGTACGGCGAAGCTCCGCCGAAGCGGGAAGAGTGCGATGTGGCAGAAGCGAAAGAAGAGGAGGGGACAAAATGAAACTGACAGAAATATTTCAAGTTCTTATTATTACAGGCGTGATGTCCCTCGTGGCAAATACCGTAGGCACCAAGAATGATCTTATGCAGGCGATTCCGGGTATGGGTATCCTCATTGCCATCGCTTTTGTCGGCATGTGGATGGGCCGCGTCCTTCCGGGGAAAATCCCCGGCGTAGCCTATGTGGTCACTCTCGGATGTATCCTGACCTATCCGGGCTTCCCCGGCTCCGATTTTATCAATGCGTCCGTTAAGAATGTAGGGTTCCTCCAACTCTGCACTCCGATCCTGGCTTATGCGGGCATTGCGATCTGCAAAGACCTGGATGTCTTCGCCAAGAGCAGCTGGCGCATCGTCCTGGTCAGTGTAGTCGTCTTCATCGGCACTTACATCGGCTCCGCGATTATCGCCCAGGTGATTTTGAAGAGTATCGGACAGATTTAAAAACTTTCTTATTATAGAGCAATGAAGATAAACCCGTTTTTGTTGGTCAGTAAGATTGACGGAAACGGGTTTTATTGTAAGGAAATGGAGAGAAGTTATCATCCACATGTTGTTACATAAAAAAGGCGCTGTCTCTGACAAGGAGAGATAAGCGTCTTTTTATGCTGTGCCTGTTTTTTTATAGTTCATTTCCAGTTTCAAACTGATAAAGTAGATAAAGATTGTGAAATAATCTATTTATAAAAAAATACCAATTTGACATTTTTAATTATTAATATAATATAAATGTATCAATATAAACTAATGTAAATTCAACAGGGGGGTTCATATGCACTGGAAGAAAAAAATGACGTATGTTTTTTTAGGGGTGATGGTTTGTCCCATATCGGTTTTGGCACAGGTATATGATTTGAATCCAGTTGTTGTGACGGCAAATCGGGAAATCATGTCTGAGATGGAAACGCCTGCATCAGTGCAGGTTATTGAAAAAGATAAGATAGAGTCAATCGGTGCAAGGAATATATATGAGGCTATGCGGATGGTGCCTGGAGTGTATTTCAACGGTTGGGGTGCCAAAGGGATTGATTTTGGGGATCATAATACAACATTGAGCGTAAGGGGAGTAGATCAAGGAGCCAGTGTACTGCTTAATGGTATTCCTGTTGCCGCTAATAATTTTACGCAGCTTAGCAGTATTGATATTTCCAGTGTGGAACGTATTGAGGTGGTGAAAGGGGCAGCAGCAGTATTGTATGGTCCTGAAACAATGACAGGGGTTATCAATATTATTACCAGAAATGGTAACAGCAGTAAGCCTGAGGTTATGCTGGAGGGCGGATGGGGAAGCCGGGGAAACAAGGATTTCCGCATCAATTATTCTGACAATCGTTTCCAGGTGGGATATACTAAGGAATATATAGGTGCTTATGCGCCTACGACGGATGTGTATTATGGTTGGTATACGGATACGGATGTATACGGACACAGAAAATCAAGCACGAAAGAGAATATATATGTAAGTGCTAAACTCAGCAAAGCAGTTTCTTTTTTGTATAACCGTTTTATGTCAAAGCCGATCTGGGGAGAAACGGCATCTGATGAAGCAGAGAGGCTTACCCATTCATATGATGATATATACAGAGTTAGAGGAGACCATTGGCTGGTTATGTATGATCAGAATGGAATCAAGGGAAAGGCATTTTATTCTGATAGAACATCGAATCTGTATAATCGGCTATGGGATGGTACCGGAAGCAGCAGTGATGAAGACTATAAAACGAAGCGATATGGCTTTGATTTACAAAAAAACTGGTATATGGACGAGCGGCACCGATTCATTGCCGGCATGATGGCAGAAAAGGAAAAATATACGGAATTAGTAGGATCTCATAAAGGTGACAGAACCCAATATGCTTTGTACGGGCAGTATACGGTACAGGTGAATGACCGTTATAAAAACATATTCGGATTACGGTACCAGTATTCTAGTGATCAAGTAAAAACGTATAATGAATGGATTCCACAGTGGCAGCAGTTATATAGTCTCTCATCTGATGAAGTGATTTATACGAACATTGGGAAATCGTTTATCCTTCCTAGAATTTATGATTATTTTTATACGGTTGCAGCTGTTGACTTGAAGCCGGAATGTGGATGGAATTATGAACTTGGATATAAAAAGAATTTCGCGAATGGATATCTGCGGGTTTCTTCTTTCTATATTGATGTGGATAATAAGATCAAGGTTGTAAAAGAAACACCGAAGAAAAAGATTAAAAATGTGGGGCGTTTTAAAAATCCGGGGATAGAAATAGAATATGGACACATAGTTAATGACGCATGGAATTGGAATGTAGGACTGACCTACGCCAATCCGAAAAATAAACTGGAAGATGGTACTTGGGAACAAACCTTCCCTAAACTGCAATGTTCTGCCGGGATCACATATAAAAAAGACAAATTGGACTCCTCATTGACTCTGCAGTGTGCCGCCAAAAGACCTCATCAGATAAAAAACTATTTAGATCTTTCTTTCCATGCAGGATACAAGGTGTCAAAAACGGATTATTTTGCCATAGATGTGTATAATGTACTGAATCGGAGAGATGTCACGACAGAATATGATTGGATTTCTTACTATGGAGATCCACGGACTGTTGTTGTCCGATATCGGCATACATTTGGTTGATAATAATTTCAGTATGTTGTGTATTTGGAAAGGAAAAAAACATGAAAAAGAAACTGATTGCGTGGATTGCTGTTGCTTCTGCAATCATGCCTTTAACCGCAAGTGCTCATTCCATATGGATCAATATGTCAAATTGGAATCCATCTTTCGGTTATGAAAATAAAGCTTGGTCTACAATGTATATCGGCTGGGGTCATCGTTTCCCGGTGGATGGGTTCACTAATAGACAAACCTTTGATTTTATTGATCTTATTACACCTGATGGAAAAAGAGAAAAGGTAGAATTGGATTACGAAGGCATATCCGCTTCTGAATTGTCAAGAACAGAAGAGGGGGCATATGTCCTTTCTCTTACAAGAAAACCGTCTGTATATAATACATATAGAGAAAACGGACAAATTAAAAGAGGGTATGGAAACCGTAGCGATTTTCCCAATGTAATTGATTCTCTGCGCACCCAACAGTTCAGCACGGCTCATTTCCGTGTAGGCAGGAGAGTGAGTGGTTATAAACCTCAACCAGCAGGAAATGTATTAGAACTTTTACCGCTGGAGGATCCTTATGCTGCAGACAAAAATTATATAGGAGCCCTTCTCCCCGTGCAGCTTCTTTTTGATGGCAAACCGGTTCCCTATGAACAGGTAACAGCAACTTATGCAGGTTTTTCTTCTTCTGATGCGATGGCAGAGCGGCTTCTTACTGATAAAGATGGAATTGCTTACGTGAGGATTACCCATTGGGGAGAATGGCTGCTGAAAGCAAAGGCGGAAAGACCGGCCTCTGAAAAGTTTGCAAAAATAGCGGATAAAGAAGTGTATTATACAACCGTGACTTTTGAGATATAAGGCTTGCTGCGTAAAACGGTTTTTCCTTAAACTGATGACTGATTTCTGACGACATTCCTTGGACAGATTTAAAACATAGGGGAAATATCCGTACGGTATAGATAAAAACGCTTCCTTTATACGGGGAGCGTTTTTACATGGGAAATGCGGTATCCGGCGGCCGGATTTCCTGCTCTTTGCATACCCGTTTTTGCATATAACGGTCCGCTCGTCTATTTCTTTATGAGTATTTCCTATACAGTTTAAGGCAAGCTATACATTGTGCTTATAAGGTGTAGACACAGGAATGAATAATGATACAATATACATGGTATTATTTAAATAGGAAGTTTACTTACGATGAAAGGCAAGGAGGATTGTCATGAAAAGATTGAAGAAAGCAGCTTTGGCGGTGGCATGTGCTGCTGTGCTCTGTTCCGTATTTTCCGGCTGCGGCGGAGATAAAAAGGATACCGCCAAGGCCGCTCCCGCAGAGGAAAAGGTGCTGACCGTTTATACGGCGCGCAGCGAAAGCTTAAACAATCTTGTCATTCCCGCTTTTGAAAAAGAAACGGGGATTAAAGTCAATGTCATTGTGGCGGGGACAGGCCCCCTCGTAAAGCGTGTGGCGTCTGAAAAGGACAATCCCCAGGGCGATATTCTCTGGGCGGCTGACCAGACGATGCTGGATTCCCAGAAGGAACTTTTTGAGAAATATGTATCCCCGGAAGACGCGAATATGATTGATGCCGCCAAAAATAAGACAGGATATTTTTCTCCCGCATTTGCCGATCCCACTGTTTTCATCGTTAATAAAAAACTGGCGGGCGATATGAAGATTGCCGGATTTGACGATCTTTTCAATCCGGCGCTGAAAGGCAAGATTGCTTGCGGCGACCCCGCCAATTCCAGCTCCGCGTTTCAGGTGCTCATGGCGATGCTTTACGCCAAGGGCAAGGATGGGGATCCCATGTCCCCTGAAGCCTGGGCGTACGTGGATAACTTCATTAAGAATGTGGACGGGAAATTCCTGAACAGTTCCGGTGCTGTCCATAAAGGCGCTGCCGATGGCGAGTATACCGTGGGGCTTACTTGGGAAGATCCGGCTGCTACCTATGTGAAGAACGGCGCTGACGTAGAAGTCGTATTCCCGAAAGAGGGAGCTATTTTCCCGGGCGAATCCGTACAGATCATCAAGGGAGCGAAACATATGGAAAATGCGAAGAAATTTGTTGATTTCATGCTTTCCCAGAAGATCCAGGAAGCGGCAGGAAAGACGCTCACCGTCCGTCCGCTCCGCAAGGGTGTGAAGCTTGCTGATTACATGACACCCCAGGACACAATCGCTTTGTTCAAGAATTATGACGAAGGCTGGGTAGCTGCCCATAAGAAAGAAGTCGTGGCGGAATGGAATAAACATCTGGAAAATTCCAGACAGTAATAAGTAATCAGGTCATCAGAGGGCGTCGGGCATTTCGCCTGACGTCCTTTTTTATAGATGACGCTTGAAGCGCGAGGTTATGAGGTTATTATGAGTGTTTCTATCAATATAGACAAAGTGGTGAAGAAGTACGGAGATACGGTGGTGGTGAACGGCCTGTCCGTGGACATTATGCCGGGCGAATTTTTCACCCTTTTAGGGCCGTCGGGCTGCGGTAAAACGACGCTGCTCCGTATGATTATCGGATTCAATTCCATTGAGGGCGGTACGATTTCCGTCGACGGGAATGTCATCAACGATGTGGCGACAGATAAAAGAAATATGGGCATGGTCTTCCAGAATTACGCCATTTTCCCCCATATGTCGGTGAAAGACAATGTGGCTTTCGGTCTGCGGATGCGGAAAGTGCCTGAAAAGGAAATCGAAGAGCGGGTGGATAAAATCCTCAAGATCGTGAAGATCGACCACCTGAAAGACCGTATGCCCACAGCGCTTTCCGGCGGGCAGCAGCAGCGTGTCGCCCTTGCGCGGGCGATCGTCATCCGGCCGCAGGTACTTCTGATGGATGAACCGCTGTCCAATCTGGACGCGAAACTCCGTATCGAAATGAGGAATGCCATCAAGCAGATCCAGCGCCGGGTGGATATAACCACGGTGTATGTCACCCACGACCAGGAAGAGGCGCTGGCGGTGTCCGACCGTATCGCCGTCATGAATGGCGGGGTCATCTGCCAGATCGGCAGACCGGCGGATATTTATAAAAGGCCGAAGAACGTTTTCGTTTCGACTTTCATCGGGCTCTCCAACCTGCTGGACGGACATATCGTGAAAAAAGGAGATAAGACAAGCATTTCCTTTAAAGAAAATGAAGACTGGCTTGTAGACATGGATAACTTATCAGGCGGCGTGGAGGACGGAGAAGAAGTCATCATTTCCGTCCGCCCGGAAGAATTTGATATGGAGCCCGGCACGAAAGAGGGGATTCGCGGCGTGATCCGTTCTTCCGTCTTCCTCGGTCTTACCACCCATTACTTCATCACCACCGGCAGCGGGCAGGAATTGGAGATTCTCCAGACCCAGGAAGGCCAGGATATTCTTCCCGACGGCAGCGCCGTCACGCTTACCGTCAAAGCCGGGCGGATCAATGTCTTCCGCCGGGCAACGGAAGAAACATTGATCAGAGAGGAAGGACTATGAAAAAGAATCTGACTGTCTGGAACCTTTTCAGTGTCGTCATTCTTGCGGCTTTCGCCCTTTTCATCATGTATCCCATATTCCTCATTCTGTACCGGAGTGTCATTCATGGGGATACAGGGGTGCTCACGCTTCAGAATTTCGCCCATTTCTTCGCCAAAAAATTCTACTGGGGAACGATGGTAAACTCGCTGAAAGTGACTGTCGTTTCCACGATTTTATCGGCGGCTCTCGGTCTTCCGCTGGCATACCTCATGAGGAGCGTGAAAATAAAAGGAAGCAGTTTCCTGAATATCCTCATCGTTATCTCCTATCTGTCGCCGCCTTTCATCGGGGCATACGCGTGGATACAGATGCTCGGGCGGCAGGGCGTCATCACCCAGTTCCTGAACGACACCTTCGGACTCCATTATGGCGGTGTGTACGGCTTTGCCGGCATTGTCCTCGTCTTTACGCTCCAGTCATTTCCCCTCGTTTACATTTACGTATCGGGAGCGCTGAAAAATCTGGACAACTCTTTGAATGAAGCGGCGGAAAGCCTGGGGTGCAGCCGCATGGGGCGCATTTGGAAAATCATCGTGCCTCTTGTCATGCCCACGCTCCTTGCCAGCTCCATGCTTGTTTTCATGCGTGTCTTTGCTGACTTCGGCACGCCCATGCTCATCGGCGAGGGATACAAGACACTCCCCGTCCTTATTTACAACCAGTTCATGGGAGAAGTATCGGGCGATGACGGCTTCGCGGCAGCCATCTGCTGCATCGTGATCGGGCTCACCATCGTCATGTTCTTCGTCCAGCGTTTTCTCGCGGGAAGAAATACCTACGCCATGACCGCCCTGAAACCCATGGCGGCGGAATCACTCGGCGGCCTGCGGAATATCCTTGCCCATCTGGCAGTCTACATGGTTGTGGGACTGGCGATCCTTCCCCAGTTCGTCGTCGTGTACACCTCTTTCCTTGCTACAAACGGAGGGCAGGTATTCACCGGCGGATTCGCTCTTCAGAGTTATGACGCGACACTCTTTGCCAAGGACAATGACGTCATCTGGCATACCTACTTCCTGGGGCTTTGCGCCATCGCTGCCGTCCTCGTCTTAGGCGTTCTCATCGCCTACCTTTCCGTGCGGAAAAGAAATACACTGAACAGCATTCTTGACGTCATTACGATGTTCCCCTTCATCATTCCCGGCTCCGTCCTCGGTATCGCTTTCGTCTTTGCGTTCAATAAATCGCCGATTATCCTTACCGGAACGGCGCTCATCATGATTATTTCCTTCGCCGTGCGGAGAATGCCCTATACCGTCCGTTCCTCCAGCGCCATTTTGGGAAATATCAGTCCCAGCATCGAAGAAGCGGCCATTTCCCTGGGTGCCTCCGACATGACGACCTTCCGTAAGATTACGGTTCCCATGATGATGCCCGGCGTTCTTTCCGGAGCCATCATGAGCTGGGTCACCATCATCAGCGAGCTGTCGTCATCCATCATCCTGTACACGAACAGCACGCAGACACTCACCGTATCCATCTACACGGAAGTCATCCGCGGCAACTACGGGAACGCCTCCGCGTATGCCACCATCCTCACGGTGACATCCATCTTGTCGCTGCTCCTTTTCTATAAAGTGACAGGGCGGCGTGACGTGTCAGTGTAAGTACGAAGTCGTTTTCCGAAACGATCCCGATATTTTACGTATATTATTAATAGAATATATGAGAGTGCCGCTCGGAAGGGCGGTATTTTTTATTGACTAATTTTTGTATGTCTCCAAGTCATTTTTCTGTTGGAGCTTCTTTATAATGAAATAAAATAGAATACAAAAATCATTACAGTTATTACAGATGTAAAGCTATTGAAAAAAAGCAAGTGGGAAAGATAAAAATTGACAACGCTACTGGCACAATTTAACTTGAAGGGAATGATTTTATAAAATCCTTGCAGGAAATGAAAAGTGTTTCCATTGGTAACACAGTTAGGTTGGATGAGCTATTTGCTTATCATGTTGACAGTAAAAACAAAGAGAGAGGCAGGATTACCATACATGTCTTGCAATATTTATTGCAGAATAATAGAAGGTATCGTTATGATATAATGGATTTATAAAATGAATGAGAATGATGGGGTACAGATGTATTCAACAATAGAATTATTTGCCGGTGCAGGCGGATTGGCACTTGGAATAGAAAAAGCGGGTTTTAAACCATTAGCGCTAATAGAATTAAATAAAGATGCCTGCGATACTTTAAAAAAAAATCGTCCTGGCTGGAATGTAATATGTGATGATATCGCGAACATATCCAAGTTGGATTTAAAAGAATATTTTGATATTCCTGAAGGAGGTCTTGATTTTTTATCAGGAGGGGCACCCTGCCAGTCTTTTTCGTATGCAGGGAAAAGGTTGGGATTGGGAGATACGCGTGGTACGCTGTTTTATCACTATGCTGTTTTTTTGCAAAAACTACAGCCCAAAGTATTTCTTTTTGAAAATGTACGGGGCTTGCTTTCTCATGACCATGGCAGAACGTATAAAACAATTTTGAATGTATTTACCCATACCGGATATACAATACAAAAATCAGTTTTGAATGCATGGGATTATGGTGTTCCACAAAAACGTGAACGTTTGATTATGGTGGGAATCAGGAATGATTTAGTTGATAAGGTTAAATTTTCATTTCCTAAACCACATGAATATAAGCCGGTATTGCGGGATATTTTGTCAAATGTTCCACCTAGTGCAGGAGTGCCTTACGGTGATAGTAAGAAAAAACTTTTTGAACTTGTTCCGCCGGGTGGATATTGGCGGGATATAGATCCTGTATTGGCAAAAGAATATATGAAAAGTTGCTGGGATATGGAAGGGGGGCGGACAGGGATTCTCAGGCGCTTAAGTTTGGATGAACCATCTCTTACTGTTTTAACATCACCTTCACAAAAACAGACAGAAAGATGCCATCCTTTGGAAGCCCGGCCATTCACTGTCCGTGAAAATGCCCGTTGCCAGAGTTTTCCTGATGATTGGGAATTTTGTGGATCTGTTATGTCGCAGTATAAGCAGGTAGGGAATGCAGTACCAGTAAATCTTGCTTATGAAGTAGCAAAAGAAGTTTATAAGGCTTTATCGGAGGGGCGTTATGGAATGGAAGCTTGATTTTATCTCAGAAAAGGATTTTACGGAGCATGTAGAAGCGACAATTAGTAAATATGGTGAAAAGTTAAAATCTTTTGATATTCGTAGGTTTAATAAAAATATAGTAGATCCTGTCAAAATGATTTTTGATAAGACGGTATACCATAATTCTTGGGAAGAAATCATAAGTAATGAAATTTTCCGGCAACGTGATAAGGCGAATAACAATGATATTGGTTATTTCCACCAAAGAATTTTCCAGTATATGGAAAATTGTAAAGTTCCCGATAACGGGGAAGATGGCGGTTGGGATATTATTTTGCATAGTAAAGACGGGATTAACATACCTGATACGATAGAAATAGTACATACCGTCTATGTAGAGATGAAAAATAAGCACAATACGATGAATTCAGCATCTTCTGCGAAAACTTATATAAAAATGCAAAACCAGCTCCTTTCAGACGATGATTGTGCATGTTATTTAGTGGAAGCGATAGCGGCTAAAGCACAGAATAAACTTTGGACAACGACTGTGGATAAAAAGAGGGTTCATCATAAACGGATCCGTAGGGTCAGCATTGATAAATTTTATGAATTGGTTACCGGAGTACCTGATGCTTTTTACCAAGTATGCATGGTACTGCCTGAAGTTATACAGAATGTTGTAAACAACAGTGAGACCGTTACCGTTCCTCATGATACCGTTTTTGATGAGCTGAAACGTATTGCTGATAAGTTAAACATGGGATCTGCTGATCTTTCTCTTGCCATGTCTATTTATCTGCTTGGATTCAGTTCGTATAATGGTTTTAATCGATTACTTGATACTGGTTATGGTAGTACGGACATATTGAGGCAGGTATATGAATATACAGAAAAATATGAATAAATGAAGAAAAGTCAGAAGGCATCCATTATATGTTGAAATGGAAGCCTTTTCATTAAGAAGAAGGATTTTTATGGATGTGCTGGACAAAAAACAACGGCATAAGGCGATGGCACGAAACCGATCGAAAGATACAAAAGCAGAAGTTATTTTACGAAAGGCGTTGTGGCATTTGGGAGTCCGTTATCGGAAAAATTATGGAAAAGTTACTGGGACGCCGGACATTGCAATCACTAAATGCAAAATAGCAATTTTTGTGGATGGAGATTTTTGGCATGCAAAAGATTTTGAGGAATTAAAAAGGCGCATACAGACGAATCGTTCATATTGGTTAAAAAAATTTAAGAGAAACAGGGAAAGGGATATGGAAGTAAATGAAGCCTTGACAGAAGACGGCTGGATCGTTCTCCGGTATTGGGAAAGCGACATAAAAAAAGATTTGGATAAATGTGTCGAAGATATATTAGAATATGTTCCCGTAAAATATTCAGCGGATCAATCGAAAGCAGATGCTTTTCGAGATAACAAAAGCAAATTTTGAGGATATAGTAACTCTGAAACATTATGGACATCCATGCTTGGAATTCAAGCTGGAGATACTTCATCGTTGTTTTGAACTTGGGGAGAGATATAATCCGTGTGGATGTGATCGGTTGCAGTCATGTCAGCTGCCAATTATATATTATATATAGTACAAGAGATACTCTAGAAAAGTTCAATATCTTTAATAAATTATTCCTAAGATCTTAAGATCGGAAAGGGGAAAAACTGATTAACTGCAGTGAAACTTGTGGAGTTTTAAAGAAGTAAAAATTTTGAATTTTGGATAGCATGATTGTTGGGTGGATTGAAGTAAAGTAGATAGGGGGATCAGAACGTGGGCAATAGAAATGCATCACCGTCTGCATTTGGGTGGGATTTTCAAGCCAATTCTGCGATTTTTCTTATGCTTGAAACTATCCAAGACGCTAAACGAATACGTGTAGAAGGTGTTGATGAAGATATTGAAATTACCTTGCAAGATAAGACTAAAGTTTATGCGCAAGCCAAGGCGGTAGTCAAGCCAGATGATTATTCTCATGTAATTGAAAAACTTACTAAAGCACTTGAGACGTTAAGTTTAGACGCTAAAAATGGGGATGGGAGACTGTTTACTTTTATGACGAATTCGCCCAATCCTTTTAATAATCAAAAAACGATGTCGTACTTTACTGGAAGAACACATTTAGGATTTGATGAACTTCCGGATTTCGCACAAAAGAAGATCAAGGAGATAATTCGGAAAAATAAGTATACAGATTTGGACGTGCATCAGTTGGACATACGTGTCATCCCGTTCTATGGTGACGATTTGAAGAATCGGTATAAAGAAATTAAGGCTATTATTAATGAGTTTCTTGATTCTGTAAATATTGATTTGCCGGGTATAAATACTGATATTATGCAGATCTGGCAACGAGATCTATTTCAAAATGCTACTCAAATAGACACCACTATTGATATTTCAAAAGAAAAACTAATATGGCCGCTTATTGTTCTTGTTGTAGATAGAAAGGCTACCTCAGAATATACGAAAGATTTTGATGACGATGAGATTGAGTATGTTCAACAAAAGTATAAGTTGATTATTAATCAGAATACGCTTAGCTATAATATGATTTCCAGAGTTATTACTGATTATGAAAGGTTAAAGGGGGCACCAAAGGAATTTGTGGAAGACCACTGGATGGATTATATGGATATTATCGATTCAGTAGAGGATGATGAAAAAACAAAAGAATCATTGATAAAGATTATTCTTTACCGTGTTTTGATGCAGAAAAAATATATCCGCAATATAAAGCGAGGTACGAATTTATGAAATTTGTAAAGTTTACTTTAAAGGAAGGATTTTTTAAGAAGACGGTTGAGTTTTCTGGTAAAACAAATATTGTTTATAGTAAGAAAAATTCTACAGGGAAAACAACACTCTTGCGGGCAATATATTATGCTCTTGGATACCCTGTTCCAAGCACCAAAGGAATTCAGTTCAATCAAATGGAATTTTGGCTAAAAGTAGTTAATGATGATAAAGAATACAATTTGTACAGGCATGGTCCATACTTATCCATTAATGAGGACGGCGAGCAGAAAGATTATTCATTGCCAACGGATTTTTATGAGATTATGTGGACTCTTACCGGATGTAAGAATGCGGAGGTTCTGGATAATTTGCTTGGTGCTTCTTATTTGGATCAGGAAAAGGGGTGGACATTGCTAAATAGAGGAAAAGTTATTGGTAATATCTCATTCAATATTGAAGCTTTGGTAAGAGGATTGGCAGGAAAAGATTGTAGTGATGAAATTCAGCGTCTGGAAAGTGTAAAGAGTTTACTAAAAAAATACGAATACATGCTTTCTTTTGGTAAGTATCAAGAAGAAATTTATGACATCGGGGAAGATGTTGGGTATGATACGCCGGAAGAAACAAGGGATCTGCGCATAGCAACTTTAAAGGTTGAGAGGGAGCCGATTCTAGTAGAATTAAAGCAAATTAAGGATATACTTCGAAAAAATATTATGTTTGTTAATTACATATCAGCGTTTAAGTTAGCGGTTCGATCAAGTACAGGGGAGGAAATACCAGTAACAAAAGAAACATTAGTAGGGTTTATTGATAATAGGGGGTTTCTTATAGCAAGAAGAGAGATGCTTACTGCAGATCTAAGTAATGTGAACCGGAAGATTGATTTGCTTGAAAAACAGAAAAATAAGGGAAATCAGTTATTCAAGGTTCAAACAGTGATAGAAGCTTTTAATTCAGCCATTAAAAAAATTAATGTAGACGCTGTTGCTACACGGAAAATAATAGATCAGCTAAAAAAAGAATTTCAGAATTTACAAAAGCAGATTCGATTTATGACTAAGCAGAATAATAATGTCATTGGAGAATTACATAAATGTATTAGTGCTTACGCTATGGAGCTTGGCATTGGTGAAAACTATGTGGCTCCAAATAAAGACTATATTTTTACCAATGACCTGAAATCTCTATCTGGGACTATTTTACATAAAATAGTGTTTTCGTTTAAGTTGGCATACATCAAACAAATAAAGGAAAAAACGGGAATTGTTCTTCCTATTGTTTTAGATTCTCCGTCTGGGCGAGAAGTGGAATATAATACAGTAGAAGCAATGCTGAAAATTGTTCAGAGAGATTATTCGGATCATCAGTTGATTGTGGCTTCAATACATGATTATGAATTGAGAGATAAGAATATCATTGAGCTTAAGAACAAATTAGTCAGCGAAGAAAGTGTTATATAGGGACAGCAGTAACTCCCACGAAAAACGTCGAGATTTATCAATATTTTATAAAGGGGGAAACTAGGTCGCAAATTTCCCGAAAGAATACTTAATTTGCCTAGTAAATCCGCATTTTTAGTCGGTATAAAGATGGTTTCTACATAAAGTTGCTCGGTGTGCAGGCAGAAAATTAAGAAAAGTACCGCTTAACAGCGGTATTTTTTATTGCATTGCCGGGATAAAAATGTAAAGAAAAAGGAGTGCAGGAAAAGTATTTCAAAAAAATTTCAAATTATTTTTCCTGTTTCAGCAAATTTAAACTCGAAAGGGATACTATAATGGCAGCGCTAAAGACTGTTCCTTTCCGGAGAGGGAACAGGGAAAGGAGAAAAGAGTATGGCTAAGAAGTTGGAACTTAAATTCCTGACTTCCGCGAATACGGAGCTTATTGTGAGCATTGCCGATCCGAAGGACGGGCTCGCTTTGTCCGCCGTGCAGGCGGAGGCCGCGAAAATCATGCCGGTGCTGGCAAACGGCAAGGGCGTAGGGGCGGCTTCTTTCGTAAAGGCTGTCATGGTAACCACTACGGAAGAGGAAATTCATTAATTTGAAAGAGGACTATAAGGAGAAATATATTGAAAAGGAAAGGAGGGATAATAATGGCAGTTTCCAAATCTGTGGAAAAGACAAGGCTTCTGGTACGTGTTGAAAATACGGACGGTTCTTTGAAGAATCTGGCTTTCAACAATATCAGGGAAAGCGTGTCTGATGAAGAGCTGCTTCATGCGGGGAAGGCGATCGCCGGACTGCAGGTGAAGGCGCTTGATTCTGTCCGCCGCTCTGATGTGGCTGTTCTGACTGACGGCGAATAATCCCCCGGAGACGGGCAGGGAAGGGCCCGGGGTATGGACTCGGGCTTTTCCTTTTTAGGATAGGACGCTCTCCCGTCCGGTTTTGAAAATAGGGTTCGCAGGGCTGCGGAAACGCCTATTGACAGACGGGGGAGAAAGTTCTATCCTTAAATTAATATAGAACATATGTTCTATAAAAAGGAACGATATTTTATAAAAGATGCAAAAACGAGGAATTTCTTGTAACGGAAGTGGATATTTCTTAAATGAAAGTGAGGATTGGGAATGCATTTTGATTATATCAGGCTTCGGGCACGGATCCGTGAGAAGCTGGGGTCTGACGTTGTTTTTGCGGCAAGGCTGGGGATCAGCAAGACGTCTTTGTCTCTGCGGCTGAATAATCAGCTTCATTTTTCCCAGCGGGATATTTATAATTCCATGCGGATTTTGCAGATCAGGCCGGATGAGGTGGGGGCGTATTTCTTTGAGCGGCCCCGTTGTGAGGAGTTTTATTTTTGACGGAAAGGAGGGTCTATGGATGCAGGTTCGTGGATGGAGGCTTTTGAACGGGCTTCGGAGCGGCTTGTGGAGGACTGGCAGGTGAAGCTGGTGACGACGGGTCTTTTGGCGGAAGGGGTTTTCCCTGTGGAGCTGGTCAGTTTGTTTGCGCTGGCGGTGTTTATTGATCTGGTGACGAAGTGGATGGCGCTTGCCCACAAGTATCTGGAGGCGAAGGGGGAAGAGGATCGTGATATGGTATCGTGTATTCTGGCGATTCCCTCGGCGCATCGGGCCGGAATGATTTCCAGCCGACAGATGAAGCGGCAGTTCGCCGGAAAGATGGTGCTTTACATTCTGCTGACCGTCGGCGGCGGTGCGGCAGACCGGCTTCTGGCAAGTGTGGGACGGCCGGATCTGTTTATGGAAATGTGTGTCAGTTATCTGGCGGCGTCGGAGATGCTGAGTATCGTGGAGAATCTGAATGATGCCGGTGTCGGGGTGCTGTCGGGGCTGGTAAGGAAGTTGAAAAGGAAGTGATGAGGGGAAGGAAGTATTTCTTTCCGTAAAATATGGATAAACGGATTATGACTTTGGATGAAATAGGAACGCGCCTGGAGGCCGCCCGCGGTAGGATTGACCGGATTTACTGCCACTGGACGGGGGCGCCGTACCAGCTGGTGGAGTGCCTGGCATATCATGTGGTGATTGACCGGGGCGGGTACTGCCATGTGATTCATGAGGATTTCACGGAGTGCCTGGCGCATACGTGGCACAGGAACAGCCGGTCGATCGGTGTGGCGCTGGCGTGCTGCCGTGACGCATGCTGCTACTATGACGCGCCGAGCGGTGTGGATCTGGGGTGTGAGCCGCCGACAGAGGCGCAGGTGGAAGCGCTTGCGATGTTCTGCGCGAGGGCTGTGGAAGAACTTGGACTGTCGGTATCAGATATTTACACACATGCAGAGATGGCCGCTTTTGACGGGTACGGGATCGGCAGCGGTGATCCGGATATGCGCTGGGATCTGCTTTATGTCCCCGATTACGGTGACGGCGGCCGGCTGGTTCCCGGCGGTGAGCTGATTTGGGGGAAAACAAAATATTACAGGAAGCAGAGGAGCGGGCTCCTGTGCTTATGAGGAAAGACGCTGTCTTGTCAGGAGACGGCGTTTTTACGTGGACATAAAAGGAAATATGGAAATGAAAAAGAGTATCTTCTCCGCGCAGGAGTGAAGATACTCTTTTCTTTGTTTAATCGGTGATGGTTCCGATCCCCGGCTGATCCATTTTTTCCACTTTCACCGCTTCCAGATGGTAGAAGGGGGCGGTGAGGTGGTCGTTCAGATGGACAGTGGCTTCGCGGAGGATGCCGTACACTTTGATCCATGTGACGCCGTCTTCATAGCCGGTGAAGTCGCCGTCAGAGGTAAATTCAAAATCCACATAGCCGCCTGTGCAGTAAGGGCAGGTGGGGCCGTTTCTTCCTACGAAGTAGTGGCCGTTGATGGAAATAAAATAGCCTTCGATGAGGACAGTTTTGTCTTTGTAGTCGCGGAAGTTCATGAACCAGTCGTTGATCTGTGTCATATACCGCTTATCGCCGACGACGATATCTATGTTGTTGTAATCAAAGTTTTGCCGGTCCGTTTCCAGATTGTAGGGATATTCAAAGACAGGATACTTCGATTTTTTCCCTTCAGGAGCAGCCGGTTTAGGCGCCGGCTGTTCTTCTTTCTGCGGAGCCGGCTCCGGTGTTTCTGCCGGCGCCGGTGTTTCCTTGGCCTCCGGAGGAGTTTCCGCTTTTTTTGCTTCCTGCACGGTTTTCCTGGTAATGATCTGCGGCGGATCCTGCGCTTTTTCCTGTGTGCCGCAGCCGCCTAAGAGAAGAAGCGGCAGGCAGAGAAGCCATATTTCTTTTCTCATTCAAAAGCCTTCTTTCATTTTCCGTATGCCCGCGGCGATAAAGAGGAGGACAATGTCAGTGACGACAATGGACGCTCCTGTGGGAATCGAGCCCATGTAGGAGATGGTCAGTCCTGCCATGAATGTGGCCACGGAGAAAACGGAGGAGAGGATGATCGTCGTCTTGAACTGCCGGCAGAGCTGCATCGCGGTGAGCGAAGGAAATACGATTAGGCTGGAAATAAGGAGCGCGCCCATCATGCGCATGCCAAGGACGATCGTGATGGCTGTGAGAAAGGCGATGATCATATTATAGAGCCTTGTCCGTGTGCCGGTGGCGGAGGCGAACGGTTCATCAAAGGTAACCGCAAATATACGGTTATAAAACAAAATGAAAAGGAGTACGACGGAGATGCCGAGGATGACGGAAAGGCGAACATCATCGGCGCTCATGGCAAGGATGCTGCCGAACATGTAGTTGCACACGTCGGTATTCATTCCCGTACTTAAGGAAATCGTCATGACGCCGATGGCAAGAGCGCCGCTGCAGAGAAGAGCCGTAGCAGAGTCGCCTTTGATCTTCGCGCTGTCTTTCAGCTGGAGAAGGAAAAAGGCGGCGGCGATGCAGGCAGGGATGGAAATGGTGAGGGGCTCCGCGTGAAAAGCATAAGCGATGGCGAGGGCGGCAAATCCCACATGGGAGAGTCCGTCGCCGATCATGGAGTACCGTTTCAGTACAAGGCTGGTCCCTAAGAGGGAAGCGCAGAGGGAAACAAGGCAGCCCACAATGATGGCGCGCACCATGAAGGGATAGCTGATCATTTCAATAAAGATATCCATCATAGCCCGCCTCCTGCAAATCTCTGCCCCACGGGGCTTCTGAGATACTCTTCCGTCGTTCCGAAGAACTGCTGTGTCCCGCCGGACAGGTGGAGAATACGGTTTGCCTGTCCCAGGGTGCCGCGGATGTCGTGGGAAACCATGATGACAGTGACGCCGTACTTCTCTATGCAGTCTTTGAAAATATGGTAAAGCTCACCGGTCATGATGGGATCAAGGCCGGTCACCGGCTCGTCCAGGAGCAGGAGTTTTCCCGTGGCGCAGAGTGCCCGCGCAAGGAGTACACGCTGCTGCTGGCCGCCTGAAAGATCGCGGTAGCACCGTTTCTTCAGGTCGGCAATGCCGAGCATTTCCATTTTTTCTTCCGCGTCTTCTTTATCCGATTTTCGATAAAAAGGATACATGCCGCAGCGGTTCAGACGGCCTGAAAGAACGACTTCCCAGACACTGGCGGGAAAATCTTTCTGCACGGGGGTCTGCTGGGGAAGGTATCCGATTTCCGTAGGCTTGAAGCCGTCGGCAGTTACGATTTCCCCGCCCGATATTTTTTTCAGGCGCAGAAGCGCTTTCACCAGTGTGCTTTTTCCTGCGCCGTTTTCACCGACGATTCCGAGGTAGTCCCCTTCATCGACGGAGAAATTCAGGTCGGAAAGAACCGCTTTTCCATCATAAGATACGGAAAGATGGCGGCATGTAAGCAGACTCATCAGTTGAGCGCCTCCTTGAGAACTTTCACATTATGGTTCATGAGGTCAATATAAGTTACGCCTTTTTTGAATTCTTCATCGCTTACGTTGTGGACGGCGTTCAGAAGCTCATTTTTCGCGCCTGTGGCTTCCGCGATGGCTTTGCTCATCTGTTCATTGGACATCTCGATGTGGAATACCACCGGAATATGGTCTTCCTTCACCTTATCCACGAGGAAAGCAATAGTTGCCGGATTGGCTTCCGTATCAGTGGAGCAGCCGGGGAAAGCGGCGTAGTAGGTCAGGCCGAATTCTTTAGCGAAATAAAGGAAGGGGAAACGGTCACCGACGATGATTTCTTTTCTCTTCGCGTGATCAATGACGTCATGGAAATCCTTATCCAGTTTTTCCAGTTTCGCAATGTAAGCCTCAGCGTTTTTCTGATAAGTCTGGGCATTGTCCTTGTCGAGACCGGAAATGGTTTCGGTGAGGGCTTTTACGATCTGGATAGCGTTGGCGGGAGAGGTCCAGACATGCTCATCCATTTCAGGGCCTTCTTCGCCGTCATGGTGGTGGTGCTCCTTGTCATCATGATGATGCTCCTTATCATGGCTGTCCTTGTCATCGTGATGATGTTCTTTGTCTTCGTCATGATGATGGTCCTTATCTTCCTCATGGTGATCTTTGTCATCGTGATGGTGTTCATGTTCTTCTTCCTGCATGCCTTCGGACATTTCTTCTTCATACAGTTTGACGGTATCCATCATTTTGAGTGTTTTGGGCTTGCTCTTGTCTATGGAGCTTAACATGCCGTCCACCCATTCATCGGAGTCGCCGCCGGTGTAAACGAAAAGATCGCTCTTGCCGATGGCCTGGATGTCTTTCGGAGACGGTTCATAACTGTGGGCTTCCGCGCCCGGTTTGAGAAGCATAGTGACCTCTGCTTTATCGCCGACAATCTGGCGGACAAAGTCGTAAGAGGCGAAATTGGTACAGATGATTTTCAAAGGTTCTTTCACCTTGGAATCGGGAGTGCCGCTCTTGTTTAATGAACAGGCGGCAAAAGCAAAGACGGCGAAGCACGCCATCAGGCAGGCAATTATTTTTTTCATGGAAATCCTCCTAACTAATACAATAGAAATAAAAATGCAAGCGCCGGGTTTAATCGGTGAGCTTGACACGGAGGGTGACCAGCGTGGAGGAAACCGTGAGAAGAGAAACGGCGGAAAGGGAAAGGACGGCGGAAAAAAGATGGGGGATGGAAACAGATCCTCCATTGTCCGCCGGGATCGTGACAGACGAACAGACGGAAAGCGTCCGGAGGCACAAATCGATCTTTTCACAGATCGGGCAGGGATCACCGCTATGGCCGTGGTCATGGGACAGTTCTTGTGCAATGAAAAAGAAGGATAAGGCCAAAGTGAGAACGAAAGCGGCACTGATGAAGAGCGCTGTCAGTTTTCTGCGGTATGCCATGATTCCTCCTTTTTAATGATGGAAAATAAAAAAGCGCACGTTTTAAAGGCGGTGCGCAGTTCCGTAAAGTTTCTCAGCGGCAGTCTTTGCAGACGCCGTAAACCGTCGTTTTCGATAAATCAATGTCAAACTTGTCGCCGCGGAGGACGTCCCGGAGCAGTTTATCGGAAATTTTCTGTGTCATATGGGTCGTCCGGCCGCATTTCAGGCAGGTGATGTGAAGCTTGTCATCACAGGTTTCCGATGAGACATAGCGGTACACATTTTCCCGCTTGTTCTTGCCCGGCGAGCGGAGAATAAGGCCTTCCCGCTCCAGCATGGCGAGATTCCGGTACACCGCGCTGACGCTGATTTTCGCGTGCTCTTCCGCAACAAGCTGCGCCGCCAGGTCCCGCGCGGAAATGGTCATGTCAGGGTGGCTTTGGAAAAATTCAAATAATTTTTTTCTCTGTTCGGTCATATACATGGGAGCACACTTTCTAAATATGCGATTTTCTCGCAAATTATTATAACACAGTGGAAACGAATGTCAAATAAATAACGGAATGAAAAAAGAATTTTTTAAGAAATATTTTCGCCGGATCGGGAATGGGAAATCATTTTTTCCAGTGCCCTCTTCACCACCTTTTGGAAGCGTTTTTCCGCTTTTTCATAAATCTCATGGGGAGCAACGGATTCGCTGTCCGTCCGTTTGGCGACGACGCCGCAGATGGAAGCGGCTTTCAGTCCCAGCACGGAACAAAGTGTGAAAAGGGTGGCGTTTTCCATCTCATAATTTGTGCATCCCAGATGCCGGAAATCTTCCAGAGAACCTTGCAGCCGTTTCAATACATAGCCGCCGAAGCTGTCATACCGTTCCTGTCCCGGCCAGAAGCTGTCGGTACTGATGGAAATCCCCGTTTTGAAAGGGATGCCTGATTCCTTTGCCGCTTCGCGGAGCGCAAGGACAGTATCCATGTCAGCTGCTGCCGGAAATTCAATGGGGGCGTACGCGCGGGAAGCGCCGTCCATGCGGACCGATGCCGTATTGATGACCACATCGCCCAGGTGCAGATCCTCCTGAATGGAGCCTGTCGTGCCGACGCGGATGAATGTTTCCACGCCGAGGCGGGCCAGCTCTTCTACGGCAAAGGTGACGCAGGGGCCGCCCATGCCGGTGGACATGACGAGGACAGGCGCGTTTTCTATCCGGGCGAGCCATGTGGTGTAATCCCGGTGCGAGGCGATGAAGAGGGCATTTCTATCCAGTGCTTTGGCAAGGCCTTCCACGCGGCCCGGGTCGCCGGGGAGAAGGGCGTATTTCGCGCCGCGGATCATGCCGGCAGAAAGCCCCGTGTGGTACATGATTTCTGCGGGACCGGCGTAATTTTTCACATGGTGCTCCTTTCATAAAACCTGTGCTTTTTTCTATTATAGCACTCATCAGGCATATAAAATAAGAAAAATAATTATAAGATGTGAAAGGTGCCGCTGGCGCACGTAGTGCGATTGAGGATACTCGCTTGTCGTAATGATTTAAATCGTACAAGAATAGTTAGCTTGCAGCTGACAGCTCACAGCTGGTAGCTTTTATCTTCTTACCGTATCCCGTCATTCAGAGCGGAAGTAAGAATGCTGTATGAGAAAACAGGGAGACGGCTATGTGACACGGAGTGAAGAATCTATTACACTGGATGACGCCTTACCGGCTTCCTCGCCACAGCAAATCCTTCGCTTACGCTTCGGATGACGTCTTACCGTTAGTGACATTTATCAGCCGATAAAAAAGGGCATCCGTAGCAGCGGGAGAAAATGCTTTTCTGTTTCACCGCACTATTCTGTGTCTATCGTTTTCGATACAGAGGGGGATGTATGGTACAATGGAAAAAATACCTTTTATTTCATGAAGGAGCAGAGTATGTACGAAGAGACGACGATTGCCGCCATCGCTACCGCGCCCGGCGAAGGGGGAATCGGTATCATCCGTCTGAGCGGCGTTTCCGCATTGGAGATCGCAGATAAAATATTTCATACGGGAAAAATTAAAACCTTTAAAGAAGCTGTGCCTCGCATGATGTATTTCGGCCATGTGACGGACGGCGAAAAGAGGATTGACGAAGGTCTTGCGGTGTACATGAAAGCCCCTCATTCCTACACGGGAGAAGACGTGGTGGAAATCCAGATCCACGGCTCGGCGGAGGCGCTTCGGGAAACACTGGCCCTTGCTTTGCGCAGCGGCGCAGTTCCCGCCATGCGCGGCGAATTTACCAAACGGGCTTTTTTGAACGGCCGTCTTGATCTGGCGCAGGCGGAAGCCGTCATGGACATTATCAGCGCGAAAGGGGAAGCGGCGCTTACCCAGGCGGAAAGCCATCTGTCCGGCGCGCTTTCCGGTTTTGTCCATGAGGTCATGGAAAAACTCAAAGACCTCATTACGAAATTGGAAGTGACCATCGACTATCCCGAAGAAGATTTGGAAGACCTTACCATGGAAGAAACAGGGGACGCTTTGGAGAAAATTGACAAATCCCTGTCGGCGCTTCTGAAACGGTCCGAAGAGGGACGGGTTATCAGGGAAGGACTCCGCACCGCGATTATCGGGAGACCGAACGCGGGGAAATCATCCCTGCTGAATGCCCTTCTGCAGGAAGAACGGGCGATTGTCACCGATGTGCCGGGCACAACGCGGGACACCATTGAAGAGGCGGTTCACATATCGGGAGTTTCCCTCCTTCTTATGGATACCGCCGGTCTGCGGGAAACGGACAATAAAGTGGAACAGATCGGGATCGAACGGGCGCGGGCATCCATGGAAAAAGCAGATCTCATTCTTGCGGTCATTGACGGTTCGTCGTCTTTGGATGAGGAAGATAAAACCATTCTCCACAGTCTCGGCGGAAAAAAGGCGATTGTCATTTTAAATAAATATGACCTCACGCCGGAAGTCAAGGCGGAAGATATATGGGAAATCGCGGGACATGTCCCTGTAGTTTCTCTTTCCGCCCGTTACGGGAGCGGGATGGACGAACTGCGGGACGAACTGCGGAAGATCACTGAAAAGCAGGATGCCGACGCGGGCCGTGTCCTCTTCCTGACCAACCTTCGCCATGTGGAATTGGTACGGAAGGCGCTGGACAATGTCCTCCGCGCGAGGGCGTCCGTCCGTGAGGGCCTTCAGGCGGACTTCATCGTCATCGATCTCACGGAAGCCTGGAAAACGATGGGGGAAATCACGGGCGATACCATGGATGATGAACTGATCCATTCCATTTTCAGCCGCTTCTGCGTGGGGAAATAAGGTGCTTCCATAAATCATGGGGCAGAGAATCAATCGGATATGTTTGGATAAGGCGGCGGAGCTGCCGGGCGTTTTCCGGCGGGCTTCCCGCTTTTGCATTGACTTTTATTTTTTCTTATGGTAATAATGAAAATATCTATCATTATCATATTTACCTGAAGCGGGGTGTATATAAATGAAAAAATATGTAAGCAGTTCCATTCTGCTTGTCTTGAGCCTTCTTTTTATTATCGGGGAGCAGACGGTGGCGGGACCGTGCCCTGTTATGCTGGACGGCAGATTTATGGTGTGCCATTGGGCGGGGCAGGCGGTTCTCGGCGTGGGGATCGTGCTTGTGGTTCTTTCGCTGCTTCATCTGGCCTTTAAAAATGACGGTATGAAATTGGGTTTAGATCTGGCAGTCATTGCCAATGCCGTCCTTTTACTGATGATTCCCAACCGCCTTATTCATCTTTGTATGAAAAACCATATGCAGTGCCATACGGTCATGGAGCCTTTTGTTCTGATTATGGGGGTATTGATGATCGCGGCGGCGCTGGGTGATTTCTTTTTCCGGCGCCGTGTCGTGAAGAAAGAGGCCGCCCATGGATCTTAACCGGCTGCCCTGGAGGAATCTGTCCCGCAGGCCGCTGCGGACGGCGGCTCTCCTCGTGCTTACCTTTTTCCTTTCCTTTGTCATTTTTGCCGGTTCCATGGCAGTCGTGAGCCTTCAGAACGGTCTGGGGACATTGGAAAATCGTCTTGGCGCGGATATTATCGTCGTACCGAACACGGCAAAGCGGAAAGTAGATCCTAAAACGATGATACTGGACGGGACACCGGGCTATTTTTACATGGAGCGGGAAAAGATGACGCTTATTTCCCATATCGAAGGCGTGGAAAAGGTATCGCCCCAGATCTTTCTCGCGTCCCTTTCCGCTTCATGCTGCTCCGTTCCGGTGCAGATTATCGGGTTTGAGCCGGAAACGGATTTTATTATCCAGCCGTGGATCCGTGAAAGCTACGGCAGAGAACTTGCCCATGGCGATGTGGTGGTGGGCTCGGCGGTCAATGCGGACGTGGGTGATACGATCCGTTTTTACAACAAAGACTGCCGCATCGTAGCAAAACTGGCGGCGACCGGTACGGGGCTTGATACTGCGGTCTATACGAAAGCGGAGACCATACGGACGCTCATCGAGGCGGCGTCGAAGATGGGGCTGAATCCGCTTTTTGAAGGCGATGTGGAAAACGTTATTTCTTCCGTTTACATCAAAGTAAAAGACGGTTATGACATTAAAAAAGTGACGGAAAATATCAATCTCCGTGTACGCCGTGTGAAGGCAATCCAGATGAAAGACATGCTTTCCGAAATAGCGGGCAGCCTTTCAGGGGTTTCAAAAACGATTACCCTTCTTTTCGCGGCGGTCTGGGTGATGGTGTTCATTGTGTTGGTCGTTTCCTTCTCCGTCCTTGTGGGAGAAAGGAAAAAAGAATTTGCCCTGCTCCGTGTGATGGGAACGTCACGAAGAAAACTGGCAGGGATTTTATTGAAAGAAACTCTTATCCTGAGCGTTTCCGGCGGCGCGGCAGGCGTGCTCATGGGACTCCTTGTGGTGATTCCTTTCAGCGGGCTCATTGAAACGGGACTGAAACTGCCCTTTCTTCTTCCCGGGATCAGGGAAACGGGATGGCTGGCGTTTGCCGCGATGGCGGTCATTTGCCTGGCGGGCCCCGCGGCATCGGCATATGCTGTGCTGCGCCTGTCCCGTGTCGATCCCGCGACGATTTTAAGGGAGGGTGAATAAATGCGTCTGGAAGCGGAACAGGTAACGAAACAATACCAAACAGATCCGAAAAAAGCACGGTTTGCTTATGCCCTTTCTGGAACCGATCTGGTGGTGGAGAGCGGAGAATTTGCCGTCATTACAGGAAAATCGGGAAGCGGAAAATCCACGCTCCTCCATATCCTTGCAGGGCTGCTTCAGCCGACATCGGGCTGCGTGCTGGCGGGAGGAAAAGATTTGTACCGCATGGCGGACGGTGAACTGTCAAAGTTCAGAAATGAAAATATAGCCGTCATTCCCCAGGGCGGCGGAGCGATTTACAGCCTGACGGCGGAAGAAAATATCCGTCTGCCCCGGAACATCTGTGGAAAGAAAGAAGAGAAAGACATTCTGCCGCTCATGAGAGAACTGGGGATCGAACAGCTGAAAGACGCATATCCCTCTGAACTTTCCGGCGGCGAGCTGCGCCGCGTGGCCATCGCGAGAGCGCTCTTTCAGGGCACAGGGATCCTTCTTGCCGACGAGCCGACCTCTGACCTTGATGAAGAGAATACGGATATCGTCGCAAAGCTCCTCCGCAGGGCGGCAGACAGCGGAAAAACGGTTTTTGTCGTCACCCACGAGATGGATATGCTGCCCTATGCCGATTCCCACTACATTATGAAAGAAGGCGTTCTGAGGAAGGCCGATGAGAAGATAAAAGCTATCAGCTGTGAGCTGTCAGCCGATAGCTAAATATTCTTTTACGATATGATCCTTGTATAAGACGTTAAACGTCATCCTGAACGAATGTGAAGGATCTGTTACCGTGATGAGGAAAATCGGTAAGGCATCATCAGCATAATAGATTCTTCACTCCGTGTCACCATCCCGTTTCCTGCCTTTCTACCACGGTATTCTTGCTTCCGTTCAGAATGACGATTTTGGGAAAGCGCGTCATTATCAATGGGGAACAGAAAACGGCATGATGACGAAGACCGAAAGACATTGCCCAGAACGATAGCGAAGAATCTGTACCCGTGGGGAGGAAGCCGATAAGAAGATAAAAGCTATCAGCTGTGAGCTGTCAGCTATAAGCTAAATATTCTTTTACGATTTAAATCATCTGTGATGCGGGAAAAGAGGAGTTCTTGTATAATATGTTTATTGAGAAACAGATGTGTTGAAGGAGGACTCATCGTATGTGTGGCGGATTGAAGAAAAGATACATTTTGACGGCATTGGTGTGTTTCGGCACTGTCATGTCCGGCGGGGGGTTTGCGCAGGCGGAAAGCACAACGGCGGAAAGCCGCAGTGAAACGCGGACGACAGTGGACAGGAATGGAACGATTGCCGAGCGTGTCCGGCAGACAGAATCGCGCACAACGGTTTCCAGCGAGACAAAGGACAGTGATGCGATTCGGAATATGGCCGCAGAACAGCGCCGGCAAATGGAACGTATGGGATTGCCTCATACGGGAAACCGGGAGTTTAATGAGAAGGTGGAATATCAGTATGAGTCCGGCGTGGTGCTGAATGAGCTCCTGGCGCCGCTTGTGGTACCTAATCGAAATGTGCCCAAGTCGATTGGGACATGGGCAGGAATGACTTTCCAAAATGACAGGATTATAGAGCAGGGGATCCTGGCGAAATGCAAATCCGGCGGCAAGTGGGGTATTCTTGGCACAGACGGGAAAGAGCTGATTGCTCCTGCTTATAAGGAAATCCTGGATGTGAATGACCGCACCGGTGTGATTCATGTCATGGTGGATAAGAAAACCACACGGTTCATTTCCAAAACAGGCGAACAGCTGACACCGGAGGCCGCCGATGAATCGGATCGCCGGAGCAGGACGGATGCTGCCGGGCAGGAAGACGGCCGGGAGTATTATGACAGCGACGGCTATACATCCTTTAAAGAAAAAGGGAAATACGGTTTCAAAGACGGCATGGGGAAGGTGGTCATCTCACCGCGGTATAAGGATGTGCTTGCCGAGTTCAGTGAAGACCGTGCTTTCGTGAAGAATGAGAAAGGGAAGATCGTTGCTGTTGACGGCAGCGGCAGGGAACTGTTCCAGGCGCCGTCCAATCAAATGTATGCGTATGAAGGCGGTTTGGCCGAGTACCGCCGTAAAGTAGGAGGCTTCAATGTGGGCAGTCTGCTGGGCTTTGTGACCGGCGGCCTGATATACGGAGGATTCGGCTATAACGGCATCGGTCTTGGCGGTTTTACCTATGACGGAGCCAAGCGCGGTTACATAGACCGTGACGGAAATATCGTCATTGACAGCAGGAATGATAAAGTATGGCCCATGACCTGGTATGGTACAGTCATTAAAAATGACGGGAAAACCGGTTTTGTAAATCGGAAAGGAGAATATGTTATCCGGCCGGGAGATTATGATGTAGGCGACTTGGACGAGATTAACGGCCTTTTGGTATTGAAAGACGGAAAGACCGGAAAAAGCGGGATTTTCAGTGTGGAAACGGGACAGAAGGTGATTCCTTTCCGGTATGACGGTATCACCTTTGCCGGTTCCGACCGTCTGGTCGTAGAGAAAAATGGGGTCCGCAGCTTATACAATATGAGAACAGGGTATTCTGTATTTTCCGTATCTACCGACATGACGATTGATCCTTTCCTTCATGACCGGCTGACATGGGTGCACCAGGGAAGCAGCAATTACGAGGTCATCAATGACCAGGGACAAATCCTGTTTGCCGATAAAGAAGGCCTTATTGAAGAGGCACGCCCGTTCAGCCACGGATACAGCGCAGTGAAGGCCAAGGGAAAGTGGGGAATCATGGACGCTTCCGGGAAATGGCTTGTACAGCCTGTTTATCAGGATCTCGATATATTATAGAAAAATAACTTTATATAAAGAATGTTTGTCAGAATGACAGCGGACGGCAAGGCGTCATCAGAGTCATGGATTCTTTGCGCCGTATGACATAGCCGTCTCCCTGTTTTCTCATACAGCATTCTTACTTCCGCTCTGAATGACGGGATACGGTAAGGCAGCATAATGACGGAGGGACGCTAAGCATCATAATGACAGAGAACATTAAATGTCATCCTGAACGGAGGTGAAGGATCTGTTACCGTAATGAGGAAGACGGTAAGAAGATAAAAGCTATCAGCTGTGGGCTGTCAGCTATAAGCTGTTAGCTGTTAGCTGTGAGTTAAAAGCCGAAGCATATGATTTCCGTTAGGTGTCATACGAAACAACAGCAAAGGATCTGCTGCTATAATGAGGAAAACGTTAAACGTCATCCTGAACGAACGTGAAGGATCTGCTATTGTGGTGAGGAAGCCGATAGGATCACTTCCTCCATTTGGGAGTCTTGGAAAATTCTTCACGCCGTCCGTAAATGACATGGTATAATAAAAATAAATTTGCGATGGAAAAATCAGGGAGGGCGCATGAGCCGGGCAGATATACAATACCTTGGAATTATAAAGAATATACTGGACGCAGGGAGCTTAGGCGATAACCGCACGGGGATGCCGGCGTATAAACTGCCGCACCAGATCATGCAGTTTGATTTGGAAAAGGAGTTTCCGATCCTGACCACCAAGTTTGTGGCATTCAAGACATCGGTGAAAGAAATCCTTTGGATATGGCAGAAACAGTCCAATGATGTGCGTCTTCTCCAGCAGTGGAACTGCCATGTATGGGATGAATGGATGCGGGAAGACGGCACCATCGGAAAGGCTTACGGCTACCAGCTCGGCAAGTATCATCAGGTGGATACGCTTCTGGAAACGTTGAAAAAAGATCCTCAAAGCCGCCGTATGGTGGTAGATCTGTGGAATGTGAAGGATCTGCCCGATATGGCGCTGTATCCCTGTGCGTTTCTTACGATGTGGGATGTTTCCGACGACGGCCGCTTAAATTGCATGCTCGTCCAGCGCTCGGGGGATATGGGGCTTGGCGTTCCTTTTAATATGGCGCAGTACGCGGCTCTTGTCCACATGATTGCCCAGGTGAGCGGACTCCGCGTCGGACTTTTTACGCATGTTATCAATAATGCCCATGTGTATAAAAACCACGTGGACGCTATGAAGACACAGCTGGCCCGTCTGCCGAAGGCTTACGACGCGCCTGTCCTGAAACTGAATCCCGATGTTCATGATTTCTACGACTTCAAGCCGGAAGATATCGTGCTGGAAAATTATAAGCACCATGAAAAGATTGCCATGGAGGTTTCCGTATGAGCCTGTCCATCATCGTTGCCCGCGCGGCGAACGGCGTCATCGGTAATGATAATAAACTTATCTGGCATTTGCCGGACGATTTGAAAATATTTAAATCCCGCACGATGGGACGCCCCATCATCATGGGAAGAAAGACTTTTGAGAGTCTGCCGAAAGTGCTTCCCGGCCGCGTCCATTATGTACTGACAGGAAACAGGGCATACAGCGTGCCGGAAGGGGTTTATGTGTTCCACACTGTAAAAGAATTGCTCTCTGCTCTTCCTGAAGGGGAGAACTTTATCATCGGCGGGGAAAAGATGTACGAAGCCATGTTTCCCTATGCGGATAAAATGTATATCACGGAAATAGAAAAAGAGTATGACGGCGACACGGTATTTCCTTCTTTCCGCAAAGAAGAATGGAAAGAGACGGAATCTGTCATGGGGAAGGGAGATCCGGTCCATCGCTTTGTCACTTATGAAAGAGTGAGGGGATAAGCGCTGCGGCAGCGGAAAGATATAAATTTGATCAAGGGTGGTTGCGGTTTGCAGACGGGGAGGATGTATGCGGAAACGTCAGGGGTTCGCCTTGCTTTGGGCGGTATCGGCGGTAAGCATCGTATTTCTTCTCGGAGGGACCGCTTTTTTTATGCTCCAGGCAGCGCTGCGTTCTGAACAGGCCATGGAGATTGAGGCGGATGAAGCTTTTCTGGTACAGGAAGTCATGGAAACGATCAAGTATAACAGCCGCCTGCAGGGCGCGCTCCCTGTTCCTTCCGGAGACGTGGCGCGGAACGGACGGAATTACCATATTTTAATAGAAGAAAATCATCGAATGATAGAGGGCGTGGAAATGCGGGAAGTCTCCTGCACTGTCACCGATAAGACGGGCACGTCCTTTTCTGCTGTCATGCTTTTGGAGGCGCCATGAAGCGGAAAGGATTCATTCTTATGGAAGTCCTGCTGGCGCTTCTGCTCCTGTCAGCGCTGGCGGCGGCCGTTTTTCCGACTCTCGGACAGACGATGGGTGCCGCAGTGTTCATGGAGCGGCGGGGACGGGCAGTGAACGAAGCCGTTTTTGCTGCCGATTTCATGATGGAAAAAATACGGAATAATCTCAGGGGAAGCGCGGCGCAGATGAGCGGGAACGTGTACAGGTACGAAGCGTATATATGGGTGAAGGATGGCAAGGATAAAAAGAAAAAAGTACGGGCTCCTTACAGCTTTTTCGTAGAGGGAGAAAAACTCAAGGTCCGTCTTCATAACGGCATGAGTGAGCCCGTGACAGGAGAGAATACGGGGGGCACGGAAATGACGGCGTTCCTCCCGCCGGAAGGAGGATCCGTATTTCAAGTGCAGCCGAAAGGGTTGGTGAACGTATCTTTCCGGATGGAAAGCCGGAATCCGAAAGAAGTATATGCTGTGAAAACGGCGATCCTTCCTTATCGTGACTTTTACGGGGTGTAGTAATGAGCAGGCGGAAAGGATTTATGGCGGTATCGCTTCTGCTTCTTCTGTCGGCGCTCACGGCGGTGCTGGGAGGGCTTCTCTTCTCCCTTTCGCGGGGGCGCGGCGGGAGCCTGGCATATAGAAACGGACTGTCTGCCATATACGCGGCGGAGAGCGGAGCAAACTGGGCGCTCGCCTCTTTAAAACAGGGACCTGTAGAAAATAAAGAAAGAACCATCCCCTTGGATGGCAGAGAAGCGCGTGTCCGTATTTCTTCCGTGACAAAAGAAGGAAATACATGGAAAGGAAAGATTTCTTCCGACGGCGTGGATTTACAGACGAAGGCGATGCGCTTCGTGAAAATTACTTTTACTGTAGAAGACAGTGGAGAACGGAAAATTATGGTGGAAAGCGTGGCGAGTGACCGATGAAGTTGTGGACAGAAGATGTCATATCACGGGTGAAAGCTTTCCTGCCTGCAGGAGGACGGAAAACCGTGGTCATGGCGGCGGCAGGGCGGTTATGGCTGGCGGAAATGGAAAAAGGAAAGTACCTTGTAAAGAAAAGCGCGGCGCTTCCGAAGATAACGGAAGAATCCCTTGCGGAAGCGTTTTCCTCCCTCAGCGGCATAGGGGAACGTGAGATAATCTTGATTTATAATTCTCCCGATCTTTACACGGCGTGCAGAACATTTCCCGCTATGACGGAAGAAGAACTGGCGGAAACCATGTACTGGGAGCAGGACAGGATTTTTGGCGTCCGCGAGGATTTACGGCTTTCATGGAAAGCGCTTTTGGAAGATGCTGCCGGCTGGACAGTATCTCTGGCAGGAGTGCGGGAAGACTCGGTGGCATGCTGGCAGTCAGCGGCGGAAAAAGCGGGGAGAAAAATAACCCGGTGCATACCCGTGACGGCGGTGGAACTTCCGCGGGAGCGGCAGCCGCTGTATTTGTATGGGAAAGGAAAGTCCGCACTCTTCCTCTTCCGTGAAGAGCATGTGCAGGAATCACGGATATTGAACATGACCGACGCTGATAAAAAATTAGACGTTTTTCTCCGGCATTTGTCAAAATCTTATGATATGGAAGGGCGGGAAATCATTTTCATTCCTATGAGCGGCGGAGTGAAAGAAATCTCTTTCTGGAAAGAGCTGGCGGAAAGATGGCAGGAGAAAATCAAAACTTTGTCTCTGCCGGGCGAAATAGAGCCGGATGATTTTACAGACCCGGCTGATGAAAAAGAGGATGGAAGTTCTTTCTATAAAAACGAAATGCCTGCGGATGAAGAATCAGAGCAGATATTTTCTACGGGAAATATGGAAGAGGAAGTACCCGTAAAAACTGCCGCTTATGAAGAAGAAACGGAAGAATTATGGGAAATCCTTCTTCCCGTCATGGAAGCGGCGGAAGGAGCAGAAATGGATTTCTTCGCCGGAAAAAAGAGGAAAGCGCTCCTGACCGGCGAGGTGGATTGGCTTCGCGCAGGCCAGGCGGTGTCGGCACTGTCTGCTGGCGCAGGAATCCTTTGTGCTATTTTCCTCGGATATGCTTCTCTTGAAGAAAGGGAGGCGGAAGCGAAACTGGCAGAACTTTCTGCCGTACGCATCGAAATGGAGGCGGAACGGAAAGAACGAGCAAAAGAAAATCAGCTCCTGTCAGAATTGAAATCGCTGGAAGAAAATGATCTCCGGTGGGAACAAAAATTGATTGCACTGTCGGAGTGCACGCCGCAGGGGATCGTCCTGTCCGAAATAAACGCCGGCGAAGGAACGGTCCATATCACGGGTACGGCGGATTCCCCGGTGACGGCCATGCGGTTTCAAAAGGAACTGGAAAAGGCCTGGGGCGGTAAAACATATATCGAAAAGCAAAAACGGGAACCGAACTTAAAAATGGCGGCGTTCACTCTTTTGTGGAAAGGCGGTCAGCCATGAGCCTCAATGAATTTCTGAATGATAAAAAATACACTGCCGCCTTCTTTCTGCTGGCGCTGTGTTTCTTTCTCCTCGACTGGTATCTTTTTGCTGCCGTGGGGGAAAAGGAAGAACACATCCGCCGGCTGGAGACAGAAACCGCTCTTCTGGAAAACCGGGCCAAACTTCCGAAAAGAAGCAGCCGGATGCCCTTTCTGAAAACTCTTCTCGAAGATACTGCGGCAGATACGGTTTTCTCCGCCTTTATGGAAAGCGGCTGCGCTGTGGAAGAAATAAAGGAAGAAGAAAATGAAAAGTTCCATGTATTTCATGTAAAAGGGAAAGGTTCTTTTTCACAAATCACCGCGGCCTTTGGTATAATAAAAGGCAAAGAGAGATGGTCGGCGGCGGAGCTTTGCGCCCTGAAACGGGAGGGGAACCTTCTTGCCTATGAAGTAGAAGTCCGCGCCGTCCGAAACCGAGGTATGTATGAAAAAGAGAAATATAGTCCTGATCGGGCCTATGGGGACGGGAAAGAGCCGGGCGGCCAAAATACTCGCCGACGGCTTTGACTGGCAGCTTGCCGATACCGACCGCATGATGGAACGGGAAACAGGAATGCGGATTGCCGACTATTACCGCGCAGCAGGCGCCGAAGCCTTTGAAGAAAAGGAAATGGCGCTGATTAACCGCGTCCGGTACTACCACGAGGCTGTCATCGCCATGGGCGGGAATTATCCCATGACGGAAAAGAAATTCAGGCTGCTGTCCGAGCATGGTCTTGTGATTTTGCTTTTTGCCAAACCTTACCGTCTGGCAGAGCGGGTACGCCGCCGTGTCGGGAAACGGCCGACTATGGACTATTCCGACGTCGACGGTTACGTCCGGCAGATGCTCCGCAAATGGACAAAATGGAAAGACCGCGTCGATCTCGTCATCAACACAACGAATACCCATCCCGAGCAGACCGCACTCCTCGTGGCCAGATACATTGACCGCCATCATGTGGAATTTGTAGAAAGAAATTAAACAGCATACAGAAATCAGCTGACAGGTTACAGAAAAGGCTCCAGATATCTTATTAATGAGGGGATTCATGAATTATCGAAATCTTGAAGTTTGGAAGAGATCTTTAGATTTAACTGCAGATATCTATCGTTTAACTAAACGGCTGCCTAAGGAAGAATTGTTTGGATTGTCGGATCAGATGAGAAGAGCAGTCATATCGATTCCATCAAATATTGCAGAGGGAGCAGGTAGAAACTCTGACAAAGAATTCAAAAGATTCCTGTTCATTGCAAATGGTTCAATTGCGGAATTAGAAACGCAATTACTTATCTGTGAAAAACTCGATTTTGCAGATCAAGCAGATATATATAGTTTATTAAGACGAACAGAAGAAATACGAAAAATGATATTTGGTCTGAAGAATCGGATTGATCTGAAATCTGATAACTGATAACTGATAACTGGTAACTGATAGCTGACGACTGACAACTGACAACTGACAACCATCTTTATCAAAGGAGAAACTATGAAAAAAATAGCTGTGCTTACCTCAGGCGGGGACGCGCCGGGCATGAACGCGGCCATTCGAAGCGTGATACGGATGGCGGGTTTTCTGCATTGTGAAATCGTGGGTATCCATCGGGGGTACTCGGGACTTTTGGAAGAGGATTTCCGGCTGCTCACGAATCGTGATGCCGGCGGGATTGTCCTCCGCGGCGGTACGATGCTGAGAACCGCCCGTTGTCCCGCCTTTTTTGATGAAGACAATCAGAAAAAAGGCGCGCAGATCTTAAAAAATCACGGGATAGAAGGGCTTGTCGTCATCGGCGGCGATGGTTCCGTCCAGGGGGCGGCGGCCTTGTCCAGCCTTGGCATACCCACTGTAACCATACCCGGCACCATAGACAATGATATGCACGGCACGGATGAAACCATCGGCCATGATACGGCGGTCAATGCCGTGGTGGGCGCGGTCAGCCGTATCCGTGATACCGCATCTGCCCACGACAGGGCAGCCATTATCGAGGTGATGGGACGGTTTGCCGGAAATATAGCCCTTGATGCGGGAATTGCCTGCGGCGCCGAATACATCCTTGTTCCCGAAGTTCCCTTCAGCCGTGAAAAGCTGGCAAGGAGCCTGATCGGGCAGATGAAAGAAGGCAGAACAAACAGCATCATCATCTGCGCGGAAGGCGCCGACGATGGCAGAGCTTTGGGAGACTGGCTGAAAGAACGGACCAATATAGATATCTGTACTACTATTCTGGGATTTACCCAAAGAGGCGGCCGTCCCAGTGCCAGAGACAGCATTTTGGCATCCCTCCTCGGCGCGGCAGCCGTGAAAGCCCTCTTAGATGGGCAAATTGCTTCCCTTATCGGAATGAATAAGGGGGAAATCCGTATTCTGCCGTACAGCGAGGCGGCGAAAGAAAAAAAGATATTCAAAAAGGGTCTCTATACCCTGGCAAGCATACTGGGCGCCGCACAAGAAGAGGGGGATATAGCAGAAAGCGGACTGTAAAACATAGCGGAGAGTAAACGGTGATTGATAATGGTTTTACCGCTTTCCGGGGAATTATAAAAAGTACACATGTCCTGTTTTGTAAAATGCTGATTCAGCGGAAAGGATGGTGTACTTTTTATGTACGATATTAACGTTTCTTTCCTGCTCATGAATATTTAAACCTTATTTCATGTTATTTTCCTTTGATAAAGCGGCTTTTAGCCTCTAGTTTTTAGCTGCTAGTCGCTAGTAGCTAGTTACCAGCTCTTAGCTTCCTGTTCACGATTTTATTTTTCATATTAACCTCCAACATTTTTGAAAAAATAGGGGAATAGAGAAGGGGATTCCCCTGATTGAGTGAAAATGAGGGAGCTGTTATTTCTTACATTTCCTTTCTTTACGAGTTTCACGGTGAAATTACATATTTTCGCTCGTATCTCTTGCTGCATTGAAGAGAAAACGGAGCAGGAATGATGAAAGCATTCTGCGATTTTGTTTAATCTTGTGGGGGCTGCTGTCTTTCAGGTTTGTTTACAGAATCTGATTTTATATCTAATTTACTGATTAATAAGTTTTTGTATATTCTTTAAATCTCCTTTTAAAGAATAGTATCATGCGTTTTTGCTGCATACAAGAAAAATCAAATAAAAGGAATCTTGCGGTTTATGCTTATTATGAATATTTTGGAACGGATTTCTTATATTAAACAAGCCGGTATAATGCACAAGAAGAGAGAAGAGAGCAAAAACCTTTTGATTAAGGCTGCTATTCAATAGATACTTCTTCTGCAGCATCTTCGCGGCGTTGGTATCTTTCGGTGAATGCCGGAGCAGGTACAAGGAAGCGGCAATCCATTCGCGGAATCCGATTTTATAAGAGACAGCTTTAGCGGTACATTAGTAGCGTGTGTGAAGCAGATACGTTATACTGTAAAAAATGTAAAATTTATAGTGATACAAGATTATTCTTTGAGGTAGAGGATGAAACAGGAAAACAGTCAGCCTGTAAAGCAGCATAAAAAAATGAACGGATTTGCGGACAGGAAACTTCTGGCAGGCCTTGTCTTTGCTGTGGGAGACTATATGGCATTGACCCTTTCAGCGTGTTTGGCACTGCATCTCAGAAACATCGTGATGACTTATAACGTATATCATATCAACTTATCTTATATATTTTTCTGGGTTCCTTTGGTTTTTATGCCCTTTATCCTGTACAGCGGGCTGTATACCAAGCGGATGCTTACTTATAAAATGACAGAGAAACTGTTCTATGCCTCTTTGTATGGAACGGTGTTTTCCATTATCCTTATGTTCATCGCCCAGGTGGCGGGAGAAGTATCGCGGCTCTTCGTGATTTTTTTTGTATTATTTAATTTTATACTTCTCTGTTTCGTTCGTTTTCTGACAAATAAGATCCTTCGTAAACTCCGCCTTCTTCAGATTCCTATTCTTATTCTCGGTGCCGGACTTTCCGGAGAGGCCATTACAAAGGAAATACGGAAGGATTCCGGCATGGGGTACAAAATCATCGGATTTCTGGAAGATAATAAACCGAAAACACAGTATGTCAGCCGTTACCCTATCCTTGGCGGATTTGGTGATTTAGAAAAAGTAGTGCGGGAAACAAGTGTGGAATCCGTCTTGATTGCCGCGCCCGGATTGTCCCAGTCCGCCCTATCGGATCTCATTTACCGGGCCCAGTTTTTAGTGAAAGACGTGGGTGTCATCCCGAACCTGGTGGGGGTGCCGATGTCCAACATAGAAGCGGAGTCTTTTTTCGATGCCAAAATCATGGTGCTTCATATCAAAAATAATCTGGCAAGGAAATCAAACCAGATAGTCAAGAGGCTTTTTGATTTCGCAGCAACCATAATCGGCGGCATATGTATTCTGCCTGTCCTTTTCATAGTGGCGGCCTGGATATACCATGATTCGCCGGGACCGGTCCTTTATAAGCATCGGCGGATCGGGAAAAATGGGAAAGAATTTGACTGCTATAAATTCCGCAGCATGTGTGTGAATTCCCAGGAAGTGCTTGAAGAACTTCTGGCATCGGATCCTGCGGCAAAAGAAGAGTGGGACAGAGATTTCAAACTGAAAAATGATCCCCGCATTACCAGAAGCGGAGCCTTCCTCAGGAAAACAAGCCTTGATGAACTTCCGCAGCTGATCAATGTATTAAAAGGGGAAATGAGCCTTGTAGGACCGAGGCCGATCGTCAGACAAGAAGTGCCCCGCTATGAAAAATTTATCAAAGAATACTACAGCGTCCTTCCAGGCATTACCGGTATGTGGCAGGTAAGCGGACGAAGTGATATAGACTATCCTGAGCGTGTTCGCATGGACAGCTGGTATGTCCATAACTGGAGTATATGGCTGGATATAGTCATGCTCTGGCGGACAGTCAGTGTGGTTTTGAGGCGTAAGGGAGCGTATTGATAATGAGTTTATAGAAATATTTTTAATTAGGAATAACAACTTGTACATTATGTGTTTAGATCTATGTCAAATTAAGAAATAAGACCATTGTCGTGTTTAAATAAAAGGTACTTGATTAAAATAATTTCAAGTTTGAAGTGCGTATATTAAATAAAGGAGACGAATTGTTGTGAAGGTGTTTTTGATTAATCCGCCGTTCAAAGTGGAATATGGTAAATTTTCCCGGGACCAAAGAAGTCCGGCTATTACGAAAAGTGGAACTGTATATTATCCGACATGGCTTGCGTCTGCTACCGGTGTTTTAGAAGAGGCAGGTTATGAATGCAGGCTTCTTGATAGCTGTGTTAAACAAATGAATGATGAAACGACACTTGCGATAATTAAAGATTTTGCACCGGATATGATTGTTATAGATACATCTACGCCAAGTATTTATAATGACTGTAAATTTGCGGAAAAAGTAAAGGAAGTTTTACCTGAGTGCTTTACTGTTCTAGTGGGTACGCATCCCAGTGCGCTCCCAGAAGAAACCATGGAATTGAATACGTCTGTAGATGCAGTAGCTCGTAAGGAATATGAATATACATTACGAGAACTGGCACATTATGTAAAAATAGGAAATATGGATTTCCGCCAAATTCTTGGATTGACATATAGGACGGCTGATGGAAAAATTATCTCGAATCCCGATCGTCCGTATATTGAAGATTTAGATGCATTACCCTTTGTGTCTAAAGTTTATAAAGAACATGGTGTAGATCCCAAAGATTACTTTTTTGCTGCAGCAGAATATCCGATGATGATTATTTTCACAGGAAGAGGATGCCCCAATTCTTGCTTTTTCTGTGTTTATCCTCAAGTATTTCACGGCAGAAAATTATATCGCACACGCAGTCCCCAAAATGTGGTAGAAGAAATTAAGTATATTCTGACTAATTTTCCTGAAATAAAGTCAATCGGGTTTGAGGATGATACATTTACTGCTGATATAGAACGAACACGTATAATTTGCAAAATGCTTATTGAGCAAGGACTTAATAAAAAGTTCAACTGGTGGGTCAATGCCCGTGTTGATCTTGATTTAGAGACCATGCAATTGATGAAAGAGGCGGGATGCAGGTTACTTATCGCAGGTTTTGAGAGTGGAAATCAGGCCATATTGAACAAAATGCACAAGGGCATTAAACTTGAATGGTCGAAGCAGTACGTGAAGAATGCAAAAAAAGCAGGGCTGATTATTCACGGCTGTTTTATGGTAGGGAATCCGGGGGATACTAAAGAAACGATGGAAGAAACTTTCCAGTTATCGTTGAAATTGAACCCGGACACTGCCCAATTTTTCCCTTTGATGGTATATCCTGGAACAGAGGCTTATAAATGGGCGCAGACTCGGGGATATTTGACTACTAATGATTTTTCAAAATGGGTTACTGAGGATGGACTCCACAGTTGTATTATCTCAACGCCTGAAATATCTGCAGAAGAACTTGTAGCATTCTGTGATGAAGCACGGAGAAGATATTATCTTCGACCTGCTTATATTTTTTCCAAGCTCAGGCAGTTTATATTTTATCCGGCTGAAAGGAAACGGCTTCTTAAAGCAGGTGTACGTTTTATTAAATTCATAAGTAAAAAGGGAAAATAATATGTGGTTTGTTATTATTGCACTTATTTTTTTCATTATTTATCCCTATGTTTTGTATCCTCTCATTTTATATGTAATAAAGAAAGAAGATACGCCGGCAGAAGAAACAGAAGGGAGTTTATCGGTTTCTCTATATATTGCCGCTTACAATGAAGAAGGGATTATTGGGGAAAAACTGGATAATTCGCTCCGTCTTAAAACCGGTAATATTCCTTTTGAAATTGTAGTGGGCTCTGATGGCTCTACTGATAAAACAAATGAAATAGTGGCAAATTATGCTTATAATCACAAGAATATCCGTCTTTTAAGTTTTAAAGAGCGTGCAGGGAAAGTGAATGTTTTGAATCGCGGAATTCCTCTTTGCAAGGGGAAAATTATTTTACTTTCTGATGCTAATGCCATGTACAATGAGGAGTGTTTAGTAAATCTGTTGCGGAACTTTCGGAATAAGAAGGTGGGGTGTGTAGCCGGAGAGAAACATATCGTAAAAAACGGTACTATGATAGGCGATAATGAAGGGCTGTACTGGAAATTAGAATCATTGATTAAAGAGTTGGAAGCAAAAGTGGAAACTGTAATTGGAGCGGATGGGGCCTGTTATGCAATAAGAAAAGAACTGTTTGTACTACTGCCTTCAGATACATCGGTAGATGATTTCCTTTTATCTATGAAAATTGTGGAGCAGGGGTATCAGATAGCTTATGAGCCGAATGCGTTTTCTATAGAAGAAGCAGGTTCTACCATGAAAGAAGAATTGAAACGGAAAGTAAGAATTGCAGCTGGAAATTTTTATAATCTGAAATTACTTACTTCTTTTATGAGATTAGATAAAAAATCATGGATGTTTGTTTCTCATAAATTCCTTCGCTGGATTTCTCCGGTTCTGTTTATTTTGTTAACGATAGTTTTGGCGGTGGAGGCTTTCTTTTCTGTGATAGCAGGAATTATATTTGTTTTATTAGCAATTTCTTATTTGATTTCTTATTTAAAATTTCAAAATATAGATAATATTATAACGAATAATAGAATTTCTAATATTTTTTCTTATTTTTACCTCACAGTGTGGGCACAGTTGCTTGGCTTTATTAAGTATAAACGCAAAGAACAAGGTGCTGTATGGGATACTTTGAGACAATGAGTGGGAGGGATATGCAGATAGAGGCTAAAGTGCTAAAGAATAGCAAGTTTGAATTTTTATGGTTTTTTGTTCTGCATATTGGGAAACTAAGTTGGACGGAAATCATAATAAATTGATTTCCTTTGTTTATTGTGATTAGCGTATTTTAAGACATGCAGATTCCTTTTATCTAATAAGGCACAGAGTAAGTGGTTATATTTGAAACTATACGGAGAAATAAAAAGGGTATATTAGTTGTAAAATAAAGAGAAATAATATGAAAGCAATTTGTACAGATGAAATGAAGCACATACAGTTGGATATTTTAAAAAATGTCGCGAAGTTTTGTGATGAAAATAGAATACGATATTACTTGGGGTTCGGTACAATGTTGGGGGCAGTACGACATAAGGGCTTTATCCCTTGGGATGATGATATAGATATTCTTATGCCGAGACCGGATTATCTGCGCTTTGTAAAAGTATTTAATAAAAGCAATGATCGCTATGAAGTAAAATCTATAGAGATTGATGAGGCCTATTGGAATACATTTGCCAAGGTATTTGATTTGCAGACATATATGGAAGAACCACGTATCACAGTTCCCGAAAAATATAGATGTATTAATATTGATATTTTTCCCCTGGATGGTATGCCTAAGGGGAATTTACGAAAAAAAATACATTTAAAGTTCCAGGAGTTTTTGATTACTTTATACCGCGGTTCAAATTTCAATTATACGGTCAGCCGTAAATATGTAGACTCAAAAGGTAAGTTGGCAAAATTGAAGGGCTGGTTGAGGACAGGGATGAAGTTTATTGCTATCACTGTATTTCATATACTGCCTACACAGCTGCTGATTCGCCATATTAATAAAAATGCGGCCAAATATGCTTTTGATACAGCGGAATATGTTGATGAGGCGGTTTGTGATGCGTTGGACAGAAATATCAAGCGGGAGGATTTTATACATGCTGACGAATATGTTTTTGAGGATGGTGTGTTTAAAGGGACCCGTCAATATGATATGTATTTAAATCATATATATGGTGATTATATGGAACTGCCGCCAGAAAATAGGCGAGTGTCGCATCATGACTTTACACCTTATTGGAGGGAGAATTTATTATAATCCATATAAATGAAAGTATAAAAATATGGTGTATGTATAGCTGTTTTTATCAAAAGGAATAATAAGAGACATTGATAGGGATGGTGCAGCAAAAAATTGAGAATCTTTAAAGTTTATAATTTTTTTAGCTGGCTTTGCTGGTAATGTCAACCATAATAAATGTGGAATGCTTCCATGAAGGATTTTTTGAAGATGCAGAATTAGTATTAATGATTACGATTATTGTTTGGGTTATAAATGTGAAGATGCTGCGGGAAAATCAACAGTTTCCCCCTTCATGATTTTGGAGTTTATTGGAAGAATAGTTGTAATTTTAAACTGGAGGATACCATGAAGTTATTTACGGTAGGACCGACACAAATGCGTAAGGAAATTATGGAAGTCGGTGGTCAATTAGTCCCTTACTTTCGTACACCCGAATTTTCTGAGATTATGTTGGATTCAGATCGGCTGCTAAAGAAATTCATGAATGCCGGTAGAGATGCACAATCGATTTATCTGACTTGTTCAGGAACAGGGGCTATGGAAGCGACTATCATGAATTGCTTTACTAAGAATGATAAGGTTCTCATTGTTGATGGGGGAACCTTTGGTCATCGGTTTGTTGATTTATGTAAAGTTCATGGTATTCCTCATGATAGTATATGCATAAGATTTGATGAAATATTAACAGAAAAACATTTTAAAAAATATGACAATAAAGGCTATACGGCAGTATTTGTAAATATAGATGAAACATCTACAGGGCAGCTGTATGATATAAAAATTATTTCGGATTATTGCAAAAGAAATGATACTTATTTAGTGGTAGATGCAATTAGCTCTTTTTTGATTGATCATTATGATATGGATACATATGACGTGGATGCTACAATCATTAGTTCACAAAAAGGGATGTGTATTGCTCCTGGTCTTTCAGTGGTAGTGTTAAGTGATCGCATCGTAAGGGAACGTGTAAAGAAGATTGATATAAAAAATTTATATTTTAATTTTAATGAATATATGAAAGATTTCGAAAGAGGCCAAACACCATTTACTCCTTGTGTCGGTATTTGTATGGAAATGAATAGAGCATTAAACTTAATAGAAGAAATGGGCTTAGAGAATTTATTGATGAGTATTGATAAAGTAGCAAAAGATTTTAGAAAAAGAGTAAAAGAATTACCAGTTACTATTCCTGCATTTCCGCTAAGTAGTGCAATTACACCTATAATTTTTAAAGATAAAATTGCTAAAAAAGTTTTTAATATTTTGAAAGATAAATATGATGTTTATGTTAACCCGACTGGTGGAGACAGAGAGGAATATGTTTTGCGTGTAGCACATATTGGTGATACGACAATAGAAGATAATAAGATGTTGATAGATTTGCTGAGAAAAGCAATTAAAGAGGCGAAGTCGTAATGAAAAAAGTTATAACTTATGGTACATATGATCTGTTTCATCAGGGACATTATAATCTTCTGAAAAGAGCTAAAGAGCTGGGGGATTATCTTATCGTAGGAGTGACCTCTGATTATTTCGATAAGTCCAGGGGTAAGTTTAACGTATGTGATTCTTTGATGAAACGTATTGAGAATGTGAAATCTACAGGGTTTGCGGATGAAATTATCGTAGAAGAATATTTCGGACAAAAGATTGATGATATCAAAAAATACGGAGTGGATATTTTTACTGTAGGATCTGACTGGAAGGGCTATTTTGATTATTTGAATGAATACTGCCATGTGGTTTATTTGGAACGTACAAAGGGGATTTCCAGTACACAAATAAGAAATATCAATAATCTGCGTTTGGGAATAGTTGGCAATGAGTCTATCTTAGATAGATTTTTGGATGAATTGAAGTTTGTCAGCGGTGTTGAGGTTGCAGGTGTATATGCTGCTGATGAGGAGGAATACAGTGAGTACAAATCGATAAAATATAAAGATTTAGAACGATATGAGACGTATGAGGCTCTCCTTTCTTGTGCAGATGCGGTATATATCAATGCCCCGATACATGAACGGCTGCTGTACATGGAAAAGGCCGTCAAAGCAGGAAAACATGTGTTGACAGAATTTCCTTTCTGCAGTGATTACCGGAAAGCGAAAAAACTGATGGAATTAGCACAAAAACAACATGTAATACTGATGGAAGGCCTTAAAACCGCTTATTGTCCCGCATTTGGGAAAATGGTTTCACTTGCACGCAGCGGACAGATTGGAAAGATTGTTAATGTAGAAGCCAATTTTACACAGATACTTGGGGAAGGACTGAATAACCAAATCAGAATTGCAGGGGGAAGCGTGGAGTCTTTAGCAGCTTATCCCCTGCTTGCTGTTTTTAAGCTGCTTGGAACAAATTATAAACGTGTAAGTTTTGTGACACAAAAAGAAAATCATATAGATATGATTACAAAATTAAATTTCATATATGAGGATGCAATGGCAGGTGCCGTAGTGTCAATTCATTCCAAAGCGGAGGGGGATTTGGTTATTTCCGGGACAAAAGGGTATATTTATGTGCCGGCACCATGGTGGAAAACGGAGTTTTTTGAAGTCAGGTATGAAGATATCAATAAAAATAGGAAATATTTTTATAAGTTTGATGGTGAAGGCCTTCGATATGAAATTGTGGAATTCCTTTATAATATCAGGGATGGTAGGAATGGATTTCTGATGACTGAAGATGATGTTTTGGCAGAGTGCAAGGTAATTGATCAATTTTTATCCAATGTGGATGTAACAGTATTAGATAGTTATTGCGGAGATATATAAATATGTCTTTTTTTTCCATCATTATTCCCATTTATAATAATAAAGAAAAAGAAATGACGGATTGTTTTGCAAGTATATCTCAACAACAATACAAGGATTTTGAAGTTATTGTTATTGATGACGGGAGTAATGAAACATGTGCCAAAAATATTGATTACCTGTCTAAGAAGTTTTTCACGCGTTACAGGGTAATACATACTGCAAATAATGGTGTTTCAAAAGCAAGAAATCTGGGAATAAAATATGCCACAGGGAATTATATTGCATTTGCAGATGGTGATGATATCGTTTGTCCTTGTATGCTTATGGATGCGTATCAGGTACTGCAGAAATATGATTTGGATATTCTTTATGGGATGACCCAGTGTATGAATGAAGGGGAACTTTGTATAAGAAAGCAGGACAGGCGTCTGCCGGTTTCAGTTGATTTTTTGGATAGAAAAGGACAGAATGAGTTATATTGCCATATGTTTAATGTAAGCCGGGATCGTTTTAAATGTGGAAAGAGATATGTCAGTCGTGGACCTATTGCCAGAGTGGTAAAAAAAAGCCTTGCTGAACAGAATTTATTTGATGAAAAGTTGGCTTTTGGTGAAGATGAAGAATGGAATCTGCGCCTTCTGTCAAATCCAATTCGAGCGGGTATTGTAAAAAAATTATGGTACTATTATATTCAGCGGAAAAATTCAACTTTACATAGATTTCGGAATGATTTTATAAAAAAGCATGAAGAGCGTCTGTCTGCTATGTGGAAGTATGTTAGGGACGATAAAACGGAACAGAGTTACATGAGTGAGACCTTACACATGTTAAAAGATGTGTTGTATCATTATTATTTTTCCGATTCTTATGGGAAAAGTAAGAAAGAAGCCTCCAATGAGTTTTATTCATTAATAGCAAAATTTCCATGGAATGCCGGACATAGCATTAAAAATGCAATTCATTTAAATTTAAAGGGAAAAGTTTTATATATTCTGCTTAGAAGTAAATTATTGTTTGTAGTATGCCATTTTATAAGTAGTATGCGGTTGTACCGTAGTAAATAGGAATAGAGAGGGCGATAAATGAGTGAGAAAACTCGTGATTTTTTATTGTATTTTATTGTGATAGGACTTATTTTCAATAAAGTTCCTACCGTTATACGTAATGATGTTTTAGGAGGAACGATAGGGGATAAATTGGTGTTCTATCCTTTATTTATCGGTAATATATATATAATATATTTGCTTTGGAGAAAGAAAAATTTTGAAGATTTTTATAATGACTGTAAGATTTTTTATCAGTATATAGTGGTTTATGTCGGCTTTTTGGTGGTATCTTTGGCGTGGGGACTTATTGATTATCCTTATTGTGATTTAATTCTTAATAGCTCGATTTCTCAATCTAAGTGGTTATCTCAGGCTGATTTCCTGTTGGCAAATAATGGAATCTTTGTGGATAAAACAGTTTTGTTAAAAATATATATGCTGATTAAACCAATAAAAGTACTGTTTCTTGGTGTCTTTTACACATTTATATCCGCTACTGTGATTTTCTATTTATATCAAAGAGATAGTAAAAAAGTCTTTTCCATTTTGTTACAGGGAACTCTTTGTGCGGTATGCATTATCTTATTATATTCGGTGATAGAGTTATTTTATTTAGGACATGTCAGCGTTGCAGGGGATATATTGAGGACTGTTAACCCATGCATTCATTCCATAGAAAATGATGGAACATGGTGGCCGCCTCTGTTATGGGGAGGGCAATTACGTTCTGTATTTGCAGAGCCTTCCTATTTCGGAATTTATGCAGCATTTGCAATGCCGCTTCTTTGGTACAAGTTAATAGAAACGCAAATGAGTTTATGGAAATTTTTTTGGGGAGGGACTCTTATCGCATTTACTTTTTGCCTTTTTCTGACGAAGGCAAGAACGGCTGTTGCTTTGTTTGGTGGAGAAGTGTGCCTATTGTTTTTAGCGCTGGTTTATTTTAGGAATAAAGCGTTTTTGAAAAAGTTTATTATAATAATAGCTTGCTCGTTAATCGCATTTGTTTTTGCCAATTTGTTTATCATAAATATCATGGCATTGAAAACAGAATCTGTTGCAGAAGCTACTGTGGATAAAGGAGCTGAGATATATATTAGTGATAATTTAAAATCTATTAAAGGTAAAGACAATCGCAGTAATCGTTCGCGTTATTCGGTTATGGAGGCTGATTTACAGGTGGGATTGGAACATCCGTTATTGGGGGTCGGGACAGGACTTAGAGATGCTTATGTGGGAGAGAAGCTTGTTGCGATGGATAATAAAAGTGATGAAATGAAACGCTGGATACAAGCACAAAAGGAAAGGGGCGTGATGAGGGCCGGGATACCGGTATTGGGAGAGTATACTTCAAAATTTGCGGAAACCGGGGTGGTAGGATTACTCATCTATTTATTTCCTGCAGGGTATTTAATTTTCCTGATTTTAAAAAAGATAAGAAGGACAAGCGACATAAAAATCAAAGAGCAGGCAATGTTTCTTTTATTTTCCTTTTTAGGAACAATGGCTGCCGGTATTGGGGATAATATTAATATTACATATTGTTATTGGGTGTTATTAGGCGTGGGATATGCAATATATTGGCCCGCAAGAGTAGAAAATGAATGAGCGGAAAATCGGTATTGTTATCAGCTATGTAAATATTTTTTTACATGCACTGGTAGGGTTTCTTTATGTACCTTTATTGCTTTTCTATATCGGAAGCAGCGGGTATGGCCTATATCAGCTGATAGGTTCCTTTATTGCTTATTTCAGCATTATGGATTTTGGCCTGACAGCAGCAGTTGTAAGATTTTATGCAAAGTATAAGGCGTTAAATGATATTGCCGGTATGGAAAATATCCTGGCTATTTCTCTTCGGGGATATGGCTTTATTGCTGTATTTGTTTTATGTATCGGGAGTGTTTGTTATTTTTTCCTGAATCAGATATTTGCAGGAAGTATGACGGCAAAGGAAGTGGGAGAGACGAAGAGTCTGTTTCTTTTACTTCTTTTTAATATTGCCCTTACACTTTCTACTATGGTTTTCCGTGCGGTAATTAATGCCCATGAAAAATTTTTGTTTTTAAAGGGCGCGGAAACAGTTGAATTAGTATTACAGCCGCTTTTGGTTATATTGGTATTACGGCAGTATCCAAGTGCGTTTTCTGTAGCAATGGTGCAGACACTAATGAATATAGCACTGATTTTTGTGCGGGGATATTACTGTTTTGAAAAACTGGGTATTCGTATTCGGTTTCATTATTGGGACAGTAAATTGATTCATGAGTTTAAAAAGCTTGCGTTGAGTGTGTTTGCCATTTCATTAATTGATCAGGTGTTTTTTAAAACTAATCAGGTTATATTGGGGATTGTCAGCGGTACATTTGCGGTAGCTGTTTATTCCATTTCATCGCTCATTTATATGAATTATATGGCATTGTCGAATGCGATTTCCGGTGTATATCTTCCGCATATTACAAAAATGGTTGCTCGAAAGGAACCGGTACAGAAGCTGTCAGGGTTATTTATACAAATTGGACGCTGGCAATATTTTTTATTGGGATTGGTAGCTACAGGTTTTATCATTTTCGGGAAACAGTTTATTCAAATCTGGGCAGGAGACGGGTTTGAAGATGCATATTGGATTACACTGCTTATTATTATTCCATTCACGATTGACTTGATTCAGAATATAGGACTTTCTATTTTACAGGCACAGAATCATTATGATTTTCGTGCTAAGGTTTATTTTGGCATTGGCATCTTAAATCTGATTCTGGCGATACCTTTGGGAATGAAATATGGTGGTATAGGTTGTGCCTTTGCAACCGGATTTTCTATGTTTATCGGAAATGGGCTGGTTATGAACTGGTACTACTCTTCTGTTACCGGGTTACAAATTAAAGAGTTCTGGAAACAGATTATAAAAATTTCATTTAGGATCATGTTTTGCTGTATCATTGGATATTTTATAAATATAATGACGATGAGCGGCAGTAACACGGTTTTCGTGATTAAAATGATTGGTTATACTATACTGTACAGCGGAGTTATATATTTCACGAGTATGAATAGAGAAGAGAAAAATAAGATTTGTCAGCTGCTGAGAAGGAGGATGTGACGAAAATATCGTTTCCACTGCTATATAAAAAAGATTTCTCCCAAGGAACTATTCAGAACGAATACGTTAATGCAGAACAAAGTTCATTATATTATTTAAGGGATTATTTACAAATACTGGATCATGCATGATTTATTGTATTTTGTTATGGAGGGAATAGATGGAAACCTATCAAAATGTAAATGGAAATTCCGGTATAGCAGGATATAAGATTGGCGATACCTGTATCGAGGTGGAATTTGCAGATACGGAGAGTGTATATCGCTATTCTTACGAAAGTGCCGGGCGGGAGAATGTGGAAGAGATGAAGCGTCTGGCGGCGCAGGGGCATGGACTCAATTCGTTTATTAACCGGCGGGTAAGATATTTATATGAAAAGTGAGAGAGTCTTGTTTTAAAGGGCTCTCTTTTTTGTATTGCAGTATAATGATTTTAAAAGATACGGACAGAAAGGAAGTGTACATCGTGAAAACAGCGCGCAGGGAAATAGAGGGCAGGCCTGTGCTGGCGGTCTGCTATGATTTCGACCGGACGCTTTCCCCTGAAAATATGCAGGACGGATATATCCGTGCCGTGGATTATGACGTGGACAGCTTTTGGGAGGAATCGAACCGGCTGGCGGAAGGCCACTGTATGGATCAGAATTTGGCGTACATGTATAAAATGCTTCAAAGCGCCAGAGGGAAGGAAATACTGAACAAGGAAAGGCTGAAACAGTACGGCGGCAAGGTCAGGCTGTACGACGGTATCAGAGGATGGTTCCGCCGGATCAATGCCTACGGGGAAAGGCGGGGCATCCTTGTGGAGCATTACATCATTTCCTCCGGCCTGAGGGAGATCATAGAGGGAACGGCGATTGCGAAAGATTTCACCCATATTTACGCCAGTTCCTTTTATTACAATGAGCATGGAGAACCCTGCTGGCCGGCGCAGGTGATCAATTACACGAATAAGACGCAGTTCCTTTTCCGCATAGAGAAAGGAATCCTGGATATCAATGACAATGCGGTGAATGACCACTTCGCGGAAGGCGAGCTGCGCGTCCCGTTCAGAAATATCGTATACATCGGCGACAGTGCCACAGATATCCCCTGTATGCGCCTTGTCAATTCACTGGGCGGCCATTCCGTCGGTGTTTACGATTTGGAAAATACGGCCAGCAAAGATACGGTGCGCCGGATGATTCGGGACGAACGCATCCGCTACTATGTACCGGCAGATTACACAAAAGGAAGCGAAATGGACATACTCATACACCGGATTATAGACAAAACGGCAGCCTATGAGGTGCTGGAGGAGAAACATTTGAGGGACAGGAAAGAAGCGGTAGGTTGTAATGATAGGTGTCATAGTTCTTGAAGTATAAAATAAATGATTAGAAAAGAGTCATATGGTAGAAACTGAGGAGGGAAATGAAAATGGATAAATTTGGTTTTGAATATTTGTTGGTAATAAAAAAATGTATGGATAAAGTATATGAAGAAAGTCCTAATTTGATTGCTCAGAGAAATAGAGAAATCGGATATGAGCTAAGTATAAGTTTCCGATTGGGGTATTATCTGTCAGATGCATTAAAAGGTAAAAAGGGCTATTTCATTGATAATGAATATACTAATGATTATGATACAGAAGAGGATAAAAAGTGCAATAGTAAAGGGAAAGGAGTTCGTCCGGATATTATTTTTCATGATAGAAAAAAGAGTAATCTTTTTGTCATTGAAATGAAAAAAGGTAATGTGGGTGGTGATGAGGGAAAGGTGCTGGATTATATGCGGGAGGATACACAACACTATAAAGAAGGATACTGTATATATGATTTGAGAGAAGATTCTTATATTATTGAAGCATTCAAACGTAATGGAAAAGATAATATTGAGAGTAGACCGTTTGAATGTAATAAAGACGGTTGTGTTGAAAAACAGGTATAGATAATTGTAGACAAGGAGAAAATCATGAAAAAGAATTTTAAACCGAATACATGGTTGTACCCGCAGCCGGTGCTTGTAATTGCTTCCTATGACGCAGACGGCACGGCGGACGGGATGATGGCTGCCTGGGGCGGGATTTATGATACGAACCGGGTGGGATTCATGCTGGACCATACCCATAAGACCGTGGCGAATCTATTGGAAAAGAAAGCCTTTACCGTAAGCATGGCGACCGTTTCTACGATGGCGGAAGCGGATTATCTGGGAATCGTATCGGGAAATCGTGTACCCGATAAGGTGGCGCGCGCCGGACTTCATGCGGTGAAGAGCGAGTTTGTGGACGCACCGGTGCTTTCGGAATTTCCTTTGACCCTGGAGTGCAAAGTATCCAAGGTGACGAAGGTAGGTGAGGATTACCATTTCGTCGGGGATATTGTGAATATTCTGGTCGATGAGGACATTCTGACCGATGGAAAGATTGACGTGAAGAAATTGCAGGCGATTACCTTTGATCCGGCCGGCGGGAAGGATATTGCTCTCGGTGACGCGGTGGGAAACGCATACCGGGAAGGCAGAAAGTATATGGCGTGACAGAAATTATCTATCGTGGCAAGGAAGACGGTAAGATGTCGTCAGAGTAATAGATTCTTCGCTTTGTGTCACATTGCTGTTTCCCGTCTTTCTCACAAGGCATTCTTGACCCCCGCTCTGAATGACGAGGGATGGTAAGGCGTCATCCAAAGTGCTGGCGAAGAATCTGTCACCGTGGTGAGAAAGCCGGTAAGAAGATAAAAGCTATCAGCTGTCAGCTATAAGCTGTTAGCCATTAGCTGTTAGCTATTAGCTGTGAGTTAAAAGCCGAAGCATATGATTTCCATTAGGTGTCATACGAAACATCAGCAAAGGATTTGCTGTTGTAGTGAGGGAAACGTTAAACGTCATCCTGAACGAACGTGAAGGATCTGTACCCGTGGTGAGGGAATCGGTAAGAAGATAAAAGCTATTAGCTGTTAGCCGTTAGCTGTGAGCTGTCAGCTAAAAGTGCTGAATGACGGTGGACAGCAAAGCGTCATAATGAGGGGAATGTTAAGCGTCATCCGAAGCGAATGTGAAGGATCGGCTGCCGTGGCGAGGAAGCCGGAAGGGGAAAAAGAAGTCAGGAAGGAGGCGGGGTATGACAAAAGAAGTAAAAACCGGCATGATGGCGTTCATTGTTTTGGTTGCCGCCATGGCGGTGTTTCTTTTTGTCCGTCCGAAAGATTGGTTTGACGGGAATTATTTCCGTATGACAGCATCCTTTTCCAGTGTACAGGGGATCAAAAAAGGAAATGAAGTGCGTTATGCCGGTGTCCGTGTGGGGGAAGTATCCAAAATTTCCACAGAAGGAAATGAAGGGATTCTTGAGATGCGTATAAAGAAAGATGCGCAGATTCCTCTGGACGCGGAGTTTACCGTTTCGCAGAGCGGAGTGATCGGTGATTATTATGTAGATATCCGCGGCGGTCATTTTGACGGCAGTTATTTCGGGGAGGGGATGCGTGTCGAAGAAAAAAGATCGAATCGTTTGGATCAGATGATGGAAAGAGCGAAGAAGCTGATGGATTCCGCAGCGCAGATGAAAGAGAATATAGGGAAGATGGAGGGAAAGTAGGCAGCTGAAAAGCCGCTTGGCATGCTTGGGAAAGTATGGCCGGCGGCTTTTTCTTTTACTTATGGGATTCCTGTTCCATTTCCCAGCTCCATGAGCGGGTGGGAGTCATTTTTCCGTCAACACCGAAGGTGTACCTGGTGGTGCCGGGGAGTTTCGGCGTGAGGGGGCTGGTGAAGCCGCGGCCGATGACGTCGGTGGTGTTCATGATGAAGAGGAAGGCGTGGGGGTCTATGTCCTCGATGAAATGGCGCAGCTTGGTGACTTGCGTCAGATCCACGATAGCGAAAACGATTTTTTTGTCTTTTCCGCTGAACCCGCCCTGTCCGTAGAGGAGGGTAGCGCCGTGATGAATATTTCTCAGAATGGTGTCCGCCACTTCAAGCGGTTTGTCGGAAACGATGAAAGCCGCTTTCCTTTGGGCGAAACCGATGACGATACGGCTGGAAACGGTGGCGTTGATGTACATGGCGATGAGGGTGCAGATGGCAGGTTCCAGCGTAAAGATCCACGCGCTGGACATGATGATGATGAAGTTCAGGCCGAAGACGACGTAGCCGATTTCCAGATTGTAAAATTTTTTGATAACCGCGCCAATGACGTCGAGGCCTCCGCTGTTTGAATTGTAGCGGTAGAGAAGTCCCAGGGCGGCGCCGAGGACAACGCCCCCCGATATGGCAGCGACAAGAGGATTGCTGATGACACACCAGTCCGCCATGAAAGCGGTGAGGTCGATGAAGAGCGACAGACTCACTGTGCTTAAAATGGTGATGACCGTATAAAATTTTCCCATGAATCTCAGGGACAGAATGAGCACAGGTATATTCAGTACCAGATTGGACAGGCCGATGGGAATGTCCATGAGGTAGTAGAGAATCATGGCGATGCCTGTGACACCGCCTGCGAGGAAGTGATGGGGAACAAGGAATATATTGAGTCCGGCGGCATAGATGAAAGTGCCGATGAGGGTGATGACAAGTATGAAGAGAACGCGCTGTATGCAGACAGGATCGTTCCAATGCTTACGGATATTGGCGCCCACGATGATCTCCTTTGGGATGTGCCCATGGAATAAGGGAGTTCTCCCTGTTTAAATGTGAACACATTATATCACTATTTTCTCTTTAATGACACCAAAAGGAATTGTGGAAAATATATTTTTGATGGTATAGAATAAGATTAAGATTAATTTCTTATTATAAATGCAGGAGCAGATGAATCATATTTATTTTGAAATGCCGGCAGGACGCACGGATTGAAAAATGATTTCCATATATTTTCCGATATGATATAATCTAATTGAAATTACAACGTATACTATGTAATTTGCCGTGAGGGCAAAGAGCGGTTTCAAGGGGAGCAGACGAATGGACAGTTTTGAGGAAATACTTCAAAAGAAGCATTTAAAACGTACGAAAGCGCGTGTCATGATCTTGAAGGTGCTCCAGAAGAGCCTGCCGATGACCGCGGGGGATGTATATGAAGCGGTGCGGAAGAGAGATACTAAGCTCAGTCTTTCTACGGTGTACCGTAATTGTGAAGCGCTGGCCAAAAAGGGACTGCTTCTCCGTTCGACGATGCTTGCTGACGGATTGACGAGGTATGAATATACGCAGGGCGACCATGTGCACCACGCGGTGTGCCTGTCGTGTAATAAGATTTTCCCTGTCGAGGTTCGTCTGGAACCGGAGTATAAAGACCGTCTGGCAGAAGAAAACGGATTTGAAGTGACGGAGCATCGTGTGGAAATTTACGGTTTTTGCAAAGAATGCAAGGCGCGGGGCATGGATAAGGAATTTAAAGAACGGATGATTTAAAGAAAGACAGGAAAGGTGGAGCGTATACGATGCGTTTTTTATTCCGTGCGTAACTGAAGGCGGGATTTAAAAAGTAAAAGGACATGAGGCGGCAGAGATGCCGTCTTTTTATGGTGCCCGCATTTCAAAAGAGGTGCCGGAAGGAAATCTTATGTGTATTTGTCATGCAATAATGATGAGTAAGATTTTTTCTATATCTGCAGTGCAGGGAATCTGTGGATAAATAAGGTGCTTACATGATAAAATATAAACAGATGTATATATAATTAATTATTTATGAAGAAGGAGGAGAGAGTATGGGTCTTATTAAAGCGGGAATGGGTGCGGTCGGAGGCGTACTGGCCGATCAGTGGAAGGAATTCTTCTATTGTGACAGCATGCCGCCTGATGTCCTCATGATGAAAGGACAGAAACGGACCGGCGGCCGCAGCTCGAACACAGGCGGAGAAGACAACATTATTTCCAACGGATCCGTCATTGCCGTCAACAACGGGCAGTGCATGATGATTGTGGAACAGGGCAAGGTTGTCGATCTCTGCGCCGAACCGGGAGAGTATACCTACGATCAGTCATCGGAACCGTCGCTCTTCACGGGCGATCTGAATAAGGAAAGCGTCATCGCCGTATTCAAACAGATGGGAAGACGTTTTACCTTTGGCGGCGATACAGGGAAAGACCAGCGCGTTTATTTCTTCAACACAAAGGAAATCGTGGGGAACAAGTACGGTACGCCCAGCGAGATTCCGTTCAAGGTGGTTGATGCGGATACCGGGCTGAAATTGTCCGTCCGTATCCGCTGTTTTGGTGAATACAGTTACAAAATCGTAGATCCGATCCTCTTTTACACCAATGTGGCAGGCAACGCGTCGGATAGTTATGAGCGTTCCCAGATTGACGGCCAGCTGAAATCGGAACTGCTTACGGCTCTCCAGCCGGCATTTGCCAAGATTTCTGCCCAGCGCATCGACTACACCGATCTGGCGGGACACACGTTTGAAATTGCCGAGGCCCTGAATGAAGTGCTTTCCAAGAAATGGACGGAGCTCCGCGGCCTTGCTATCGTTTCTTTCGGTGTGAACAGTGTCAAGGCCAATGAGGAAGATGAAGCGAAGATCCAGAAGATCCAGATGGGCATGGCCATGTCAAATCCCGCTATGGGGGCGGGCGTTCTCGTAGACGCACAGTCTGACGCTATGCGTACGGCGGCGGGCAATGAAGGCGGTATGGGCGCGGCATTTGGATTTATGGGTATGAATATGGCAGGCGCGGCAGGCGGTATGAACGCGTCCAACCTGTACGGTATGGCAGGCCAGCAGCAACAGCAGATGCCCCAGCAGGCACCCGCGCCGGCACCTGCTCCCGCTCCCCAGCCGGCGGGCTGGAAATGTGCGGAGTGCGGTACAGGAGGAAATACAGGCAAGTTTTGCGCCAACTGCGGAAAACCCGCTCCCGCTCCTGCGGCTGAATGGACCTGCGCGGAATGCGGTACAAAGAATACGGGCAAATTCTGTGCCAACTGCGGAAAACCCGCTCCCGCTCCTGCGGCTGAATGGACCTGCAGTGAATGCGGTACGCAGAATAAAGGCAAGTTCTGTGCCAACTGCGGACATCCCCGTCCGTAATGGAACAGTTGAGAAAAGGGCGGCGGGCATAGATTTACTGCTGCCCTGTCCCTATTTCACACTGCCGTTTTGTTTCCTTTATGGAAAAGGCGGCGATTATGGAAAAGGAGGTACTTATGGCTGATACTTCAGTAAGCTTTAAATGCCCCAATTGCAGCGCTCCTCTTGCATATGCTCCCGGCGCGGATCATGTGACCTGCGAATACTGCGGCACGGAACTGTCCATCGCTGATCTGGAAGCGTTCTACGCGGCGAAGGAAGAAAACGCGGCAAAAGCGGAAGAAGCGCGGCAGAAAAAGTGGGATACTGACGGTGCGGGAAAGGAATGGAGCGAAGACGAGGCGAAGATTCTCCGCGCCTTTACCTGTTCTTCCTGCGGAGCGGAAATCGTCTGCGATGAAAATACGATTGCCACGGAATGCTGCTACTGCGGAAACCCGACGATGATTGCCCAGCGTTATGACGGCGCTCTGCGTCCCGACTATGTGATTCCGTTCCAGAAGACGAAAAAGGATGCCCAGGAAGCGTTTAAAAATTTCTACAAGGGGAAATTACTCCTGCCGTCCAATTTCGTCGGCCAGAACCGGGTGGATGCGATTCAGGGCATGTATGTTCCTTTCTGGCTCTTTGACTCCAAAGTCACCGCTGTCGCCAGCTACAAAGCAAAAAACGTAAATACTTTCGTTGTCGGAAAGAATCAGATCACGGAAGAAAGGGTTTACCGGTGCGACCGTGAGGGAGAAATGAAATTTAACCGGGTACCTATGGACGGCAGTAAGAAAATGGACGATACATGGATGGAAAGTATCGGACCTTTCGATTATTCCACCATGGTTCCTTTTACCACGGCATACCTGGCAGGGTACCTGGCCGATAAGTATGATGTGCCGGCGGAAGAAATGGCGCCCCGCGCCGATGAGCTGGTAACAAATACCGCGCTTGCGCAGATGGATGACACTGTCACCGGTTATACAAGCTGTAATCGGGAAGACGGTTTCGTGTCCAAAGATGAAAACACCGTTTCCTATGCCCTTGCGCCGGTATGGATTCTTTCCACCACTTATAACGGCACGCCGTACACTTTCATTATGAACGCCCAGAGCGGCAAGTTCGTGGGAAGCCTGCCGGTGGATAAAAATAAAGCATCCATGTACACGGCGGCGGTATTTGTCGTCTTCGTTCCCATCCTTTACTTCCTCATTAAAATGATGTTCGGTTCTTTATAAGGAGGCGGGACTATGAAAAAAATATTTCAGATCTTAGCGATGCTCCTTGCCGTCCTCTTTCTGCCCGTGATGTCTGACGCGGCGGAGATGCCGTCTTTCCATGACGGGGCGGATATCGTGAAAGGCGAGGCGGCCGCGGAAGTAAAGAACGCATTGGAAGCGGTAGAAAAGAAACATAATGTCCGTATCGCTGTTGTCACCCAGCCCTCCGTGAAGGGAATGAAAATCGGCGATTATGCCGATAAACTTCTCGGCACTGTGATCAAAGGCGGGGAAAAAGGGAATATGGTTCTCGTTCTTGATATGCAGGAACGCGACTGGTACATTGCTACCGATCCCAAAATGAAGGCGATGATTACCAATGATATAGGCATCAAACTTATGAAAGACGCCTTTGTAAGCAAGCTTTCCGAAGGGAATTACGCGGAAGCGTTCAAAGCTTATGCGGAGAAGGCAGACTTCCTTATTTCCTACTATGAGAAAGAAGGGAAAGCGTATGATCCTGACGATCAATTCAGTTTTCTCGGACTGGGGATTGCCGCTGTCCTTTCCCTGCTCGGCGCCTTCGGCGTAAGGAACTACCTGATAGGAACGATGAGCAATGTGGCGCCCGGTGTGAACGCTTCCCACTATCTTGACAAAGACAGTTTCGCCGTGACCGGTGAGAATGACTACTACCTCTATACCAACCGTATCGTCACGCCCCTTCCTGAAAAGAAAGATGACGGTGTTGTCGGAGCAGGCGGCTCCATGGGCGGCGGAAACGGAGGCAACGGCGGAGGAGGCGGAAAGTTCTGACAATGCCTGAAATTTGTAAAATTAAATGGACACCTAACAATCTTCAATGGTATCTTAGAATTTTAGATTAATAGACATTCATTTTTTTCCTGTCTTTTTGCGAAATCTTAATAAAAAAATTAGATATAGGCGGTGGAAGAAGATGATTAGGAGAATTGTAACTGAAAAGTATAGATGTGTTTAATTTTTACGGAAAAGACATAAAGTTATAAGCGGCACATTTCATGTGCCGCTTATAACTTTGCAAATTGCACTTGGTAAAGGTTGTGATTAATATATAAAAAGAATATCTAAGTAATAACCTTATCGAAGTTCTTGACGAATTTTGTTTAAACGAATACTCTATATTTAGAATAAATTGTTTACATAGTTTACATAAAAGTGCATCATGGAAAGTCACATGACTATAAAGGAAGCTACGAAAAAATGAAAAATTACTGAACAACAGATTCAATTTCTGTGCAAAGTCAATTGAATTTAGGATGTAATACAAGTAAGTGGGATTTTGTTAATTTAATTAAATGCGATAAGGGCAACAAGACATGGGTTTATTATAGAAAGGAGGTGTTTTGAGTGGATAGCGCTAATTCAATATTGCTGAATCGTTTCTTTACTCGAAATACCTTTAAACAAGTAATAGTTGATGGGGAAAGTTCAGCATATGTAGCAACAATACGCAGATATATAGCTGATTACTTAGGGAAAACTAATAAAGAACGTATAAGTGAAATTTACCAGCATCTTAAGAGTGAATATCAAAATGAGTATTATTACAAAAATACTTTACTTAATAAACTTTTGCTCGGTGTTCATAGTCCGCGTACTACAACAGCATTAACAGAAGTTCCTATCGGAAAATCTAAAGCGGATTTTATCTTAATAAATGGAAAAGCTATTGTGTATGAAATAAAAACTGAATTAGATAATTTTGACCGTTTGGATGGTCAAATGGAAGATTACTATAAAGCATTCTCTAGAATGGTTGTAGTTACCTCAGAAAAGAATTATGATAATGTGCAACAAAAGCTTCAAAATTCTCCCGCTGGTGTTTGTTTGTTAACTAAAAAAGGGACATTGAGAATCTGTAAGGAACCTATAGAATATTGTGATATGCTTTCAAAGCCAATTATGTTTAAGGTGTTGCGTAAAAATGAGTATGAGCAAATCTTGATTAAAGTTTTTGGTCTATTACCGGATGTATCACAGTTTGAATATTATAGGGCATGTCAAAGGCTATTTGAGTCATTGCCTACAGATGTTGCTTATCGAATGTTTATTCGAGTATTAAAATTACGAATGAAAATTGACATTGATGAGTACTTAAAAACCCCCTATGAATTAAAGTTTTTAATTTATTTTTCAAATTATAAAAAAAGTGACTATGTAAAGTTAAGTCACTTTTTAAGTACATAGAAAGGAGGTTATTATGTATTTTCCCATTTTACGCGGTCGTCAATTCGAGTTATTAGCACTTCGTGAATGTGTTAAAGAAAATGTTCTTAGTAATCAAATTATTCCTATCGTGGAACCGGTGAAAGTATCATCGACATATATAAAAACTATTGATTCTTTTATAGAGGCGGAGAAGCCTATTGCTGTCATTCGCAATCCACAAGTGGGTTCTTGGAGTAAAGATTTAAAAAAAGAAAGTAATATTAACATTAGTGCCCAGTTTCAAAAGCAATTTAAAGCGCCCTGTGTTATTTCTTCTTTTTATGTAACGCCCGAATTGGAGAAGGATATTAGAAGCGCTATCGAAAAAGGGAATTCTATAGAGTCCATGCTCTTGCTTTGCAATAACCCAGAGTATGTAGACGAATATGAGAATGTGATTGGTGAAAAAAAACCTTTATATACTTTGATTCCTGACAGAGGTGACTTTAGAAGGAGAATTCGTTCTAATCGTGTTATGTGTGAAGATCATTTTCCAAAGCAAACCAGGAACATTGATTATTTGGATACAGAAACTGAGTTTTTTTCTTCAGATCATTTGTACTATGCGGATGATGGATATAAAGGGTTCTCTGACTATTCTGTAGTTGGTGAGGAGTTCAGTGAAACAGGTTTTGCTCCATATGCAGTAGCAATTCACATAGTATATTTTGATAAGAAGAATATTTTAAGAATTGCACATTTTGTTTCTGATTCTAATGATGACATTTCTGATCCCGCACGAAAATTTGCGGAAGCTGTTAAAAAATTGGTTGAATGGAATCAAAATATGGGATTAAATACAGTAGGTATTCAAGCATTTGAAAAGGCTTATTATTATCAGACTTATCCTGGGTTGGGTGTTGTAAAGAAATATTCGATTATGCACCATCTTGAATTGATGAGTAAGTATTTAGATGGGGATCGTTAAATGATTTTTTGTGAAAACTGTTTTAATGATAAAGAGATTATATCTATTATTTGTTCTGTACCTTTATTGAATACTGGAAAATGTCCTTTGTGTCATAATGAGGGGCATCTCTATAACACAGATACCCAAAATTTTTTGACACCTTATTTTGAGGAATTACTAAATATATATGCTCCTTCAACTACTCTTCCGGAAACCTATCCCAGAGCTAAAGTTCGATCATTGATTGATGATCTTAAAGACCGATGGAATATTTTTGCAGAAATTCCGCGAGAACAAATTTATGAGATATTGAAGTCGATTTGCGGTGAGCTCTATGCAAATGTTCCAGAGCTTTTTAATGGGGCTGTTGGTATTCCAGAGTTATACGATTCTGTGTATTTAAGAGAGCATGCTCTATTAAAGAATAATAATTGGGATGCTTTTGTTGAGGAAATCAAGACTAAGAACAGATTTCATTCAAAACTAATTAATTTCGATATTTTAGAGAAGTATTGTTCGTTTATTCGCAAACCCTATAAAAAAGGAAAGCTGTTTTATCGTGCAAGAATTTCTGATCGATCTGGATATCCGAAAAGTGAAATGTCAGCTCCTCCGGCTGGTAAGAGTTTAGAAGGCAGAGCTAATGCTAGAGGCATCGTTTGCCTTTATGTGGCAAGTGATGTTGATACTACATTGCATGAGGTGCGTGCTGGTGTTTTTGATTTTGTAAGTGTTGGCACATTTCAATTAAAGAAAGATATTACAGTAGTAGATCTTCGTGCTATAGCAGAGATTAGCCCATTTGTTGAAGGACTTGACTATCTTGATCATGCGATAAACAAGCAGTATCTTGAAAAATTAAATATAGAAATGAGTAAATCTTTACGTAGAAGTGACAGCACATTGGATTACGTTCCTACACAATATATCGTTGATTTTATTAAAAGTATCACACATAATGGAAAGCAAGAATATGATGGAATTGAATACAACAGCACCACAAATCCAGGGGGATATAATCTTTCTATTTTTAATCCAGATGTATTTGAATGTATGGCAGTTGATGTATATGATATAGAACAGTTACACTATACATTCACAAGAGTTAATAGATAAAGTACTTTACAAAAAAATAATCTGCTTTCAGACTGTTTAACAAATGCCATAATTATTTTTTGGTTTTACTACCTTACGTATCCTCACCGGCCGGCGGGGTAACTTTTTTATCCATGAAGAAGAAAATCGAATCGCAGGGAACAGTTTCCATGGACCGCCTTTGCTTTGCCGTTCGTTACAGAAACCACGTTTCATTACTGTGTTATAATGGGGAAAATCAATCCGTTTATTGGATGATGGAGAAAAACATGAATCTTCTTCTGCTTATTTTTACTTTTATAACCAACTGGATCGTGAGCGCTTCTTTTTGGGCGCTCTATTTTTTGTTTACTGTCCCTTTTTTCCATGAAGAGCTGGCAGGAAATTATGAACTTCTGACGGAGCGCATCCTGCAGCTTTCTCTGGCGTGTGTTCTTGTGCCTGCCGTTTTATCGGGAACAGGCGTCATGCAGTATTTCTTTGTCCGTGAAAACGGCGGGCGTAGGGCTGCGGGAGAAACGAAAATGTATTTGGAACGTCTGATGCGCGATATCTGCCGTCGGGGCAGACTGGAATTATCCGATTTCCGTCTTTATATGGCGAAAGTAGATGATTACAATGCCTGGGCAATCGGCGGAAACCATATCACCGTCACGGAACGTCTGCTGAACGAATTTTCCGAAGAAGAGGTAAAAGGGATCCTTGCCCATGAGGTGGGACATCTGCAGAACGGGCACAGCCGCCTCGGTCTTTTGTGCTATGGCATGGAATGGTTCAGCGGTATCATTGTCTATGTTTACAGTGTGGTGACACTGCTCCTGGCATTTTTCCGCTGGATCCCGGTCTTGGGGATTTTTATAGGCATTGTCAATTTTTTTATTCTCATACAATATTATTTCCTGAAAATATTTCTGCAGATTCCTCTTTGGTTTTTCACACAGTTCGGCAGCAGGAGAAATGAATATGCCGCCGACGAATATGCCTGCAGCCTCGGACTGGGGATGGAACTTGCCGTCGGACTGGTCCACCTGGAACATATTTTCCGCAGCGGCAGGCGGGACTGGTTTTCCCGTCTTTTTGACGACCATCCCGACATTCCCAGCCGGCTGGAACGGATAAGGAAAATCCTGATGGAAAGAGAACGCGGCTCTTCGGCGGGATAAGGAAACGGGGGAGTAAAATACAAAGCGGGAAAGGAATTTCCTCTTTGTGCTTTTGGCAGGATCATCCTTGCATCGGATTGAAATATATGGTATACTATGTATAGTAGAGGTGACTGTTAGTCATGTTGCTTCTGCGCCTCTTTTCAGCAAATGTTCCCCGACATTTGCAAAAAAATATACAAGGAAGTCGTCCCGGATCCCCATAACCCCCGGGACGTTTTCCTTGCATGAGAAAACGGATATTTTCTGACAGACTTTGGTCTTGAGAAATATCCGTTTTGTTTTACCATCCGTTTTTTCTCCAGAAAGAGGGGAGGAAAAGGATGAGAAGAGTAAAAGATTCAAGCCGGCCCATAAGCATGGACAGGGCGACGACCATTTTTGTCATGGCAGGCATGGCCGACCAGTTGCAGGTGGCGCCGAATTGTCCCAGTGCCGGCCCCGAGTTGCTCATGGTGGCAATGGAAAGGCCCAGGGCGGAAGGAATATCCGCGCCGCTTGCGGCGATAAGGGCGGTCCATAAAAAAATGGACATCGTATAGATGAAGAAGAAACAGAAAACCTCGAGGAGCATGGATTCGGAGAAGTTTTCTCCTCCTGCACGGGTCTGTATGACGGCCCGGGGGTGGAGTTTCTGGCGGAGAACGGCGGTCATGGATTTGAAAAGCAATATGATGCGCGTTACTTTCAGGCCGCCCGAAGTCGATCCGCCGCAGCCGCCGATGAACATGAGTATGAGCAGTATGACCTGGGAAAAATGGGGCCATGTTTCAAAGTCGTAAGAAATAAATCCCGTGGTGGACGAAAGAGACGCCGAGGTAAAAAGCGCTTCCAGCAGTGCGGAAGGGGCGTACAGTCCGCTTTCCAGCATTAAATTTAAAGAGATAAGGATAGTGGCGGCGGCTACGATGGAAAGATAGACTTTAAATTCCGTATTTTCCCAAAGAACACGGATGCCCCGTTTCCATGCAGCCACATAGATGCCGAAATTGGCGCTGGAAATAACCATAAAAAATATGACGGACAGTTTCAGAGGCGTACTGCCATAAAAAGCGATGCTTTCATTCTTTGTGGAGAAACCTCCGGTGGCGATGGTGGAAAAGGCGTGATTTACCGCGTCGAAAAAGTTCATGCCGAGGAGTGTGTAAATCAATGCGGCAGAAACAGTAAAAAGCAGGTACACCGCAAAAAGCGCTTTCGCCATTTCTTTGATCCGGGGAACGGCGCGGGAGGAATAAGGACCTGTGCTTTCCGCATCAATCATGCGGGCGCTTCCTTTTCCGGCCTGCGGGAAGAGAGCCACAAAGATGACGATGATTCCCAGGCCGCCGAGCCAGTGGGTCAGGGAGCGGAAGAAAAGAATGCTTTTCGGCAGAACGGTTAAATCGGCAAAAATGGTGGCGCCGGTGCCTGTCAGGCCTGAAATGCTTTCTACCAGAGCGTCCAGCGGAGAAAGGAGACCGGACAGGAAATAAGGGAAAAGGTAAAGAATGGAAATACATATCCATGACAGTGCGGTCACCGCAAGACCGTCGCGGGGATTCAGATTGATGACTTTTTTCTTGCCCTTATACCGCAGGAATGCGGCCAGTAAAAAGCAAAGCGCCATGGAGTAAATAAAAGGAAGAACCGGCTCTTCCCAAAACAGGGCGGTCAGCAGGGGAAGCAGGAGGACAAGACCGCATCCCGCAGTCAGTTTGGCGATGAGTGCTGAAACGACGGCAGTATTCATAACGGTTTCCTGCCTTTAAAATAAGGAAGGACTTTTGCCGAGCAGGGGGTACGGATCAGGATGATGACCCGGTCTCCTGCGGCAAGGACAGAGCGGCCGTCAGGGATATGTGTCGTTTCATTCCGGACATAAGCGCCTACAAGACATTCCGCCGGCAGCCCCGCTTTCATGAGAGGAATGCCTTCGGCAGGAGCGCCGCTTTCCAGAATAACTTCCACCGCTTCCACCTGCGCCGATTCAAGAAGAGATACGGAGACGACACTGCGGCTCCGCACATAACTCAAAACCTCGCCTGCCGCCAGAAGCCGGACCGATAAGGCGATATCCACGCCTACCTGTGTCATGAGATCCGCGTATTCCCCGCGGACAACACGGACGATTGTCTTTTTCGCGCCCAGGTGCCTAGCAAGGAGGGCGACAAGGAGATTCAGCCGTTCATCTTTCGTCGTGCAGATCACCACATCCGCTTCAGAAACGCCTTCCTGCATGAGAAGATCTATATCCGCCCCGTCGCCGCAAAGGACGATGGACTTTTTTAATTTGGAAGAAATATGCCGGCACTGCTCCGGATCGAGATCAATGACTTTTACGGATATACCGTCGGCTTCCAGCATGGGGGCAAGCGCCGTTCCTGTCCGTCCTGCGCCGATGATGATGGCCTTTTTGATATGCCTGGTACTGCTTTCCGCCATACCCCGGCTGAATTTTTCTATGTTTTCCGGCGCGCCGATGAAGTAAGCGTTGTCGTAAGGAAGCAGGCAGTCATTGCCGTGGGGGATAATCATCTGGTGATCACGGAAAATCATGGCGGCGAGGATTTCATCAGGCAGTTCCAAATCTTTGAACGGTATATGGATATAAGGAGATTGGCGCTGTATCCGTGTCTCATACAAACGGACGCGGCCATTGGCGAAATCTCCCACGTTAAGGGCGGCGGGCGTCATGAGGATGCGCCGTATTTCTTTTGCCGTGACCAGCTCAGGACTCAGAACCAGGTCAATGTCAAAATTTTCCTGGAGATATTCGGTGGATTCCTGAAGGAATTTCGGGTCGCGGATGCGGGCAATCGTGTGGGGGATTCCGTTTTTCTTCGCCAGCATGGAAGCAAGAATATTCACCTCATCCATTTCGGTCACCGCCACGAAAACAGATGCATCCCGTATATCGGGATCCCGTGTGAAATCCGGACTTGTCCCGTTGGCGGTGATCGTAAGTACATCCAGCGAGTCGCGGACTTTGGATAACTTTTCTTCATCAGAATCGGCGACAACCACATCATGCTGCTCATTGGAGAGAAGCTCGGCAATCGTATAGCCCAGATGCCCCGCGCCTAAAATTACGATACGCATGAAAACTCCTTAATCATAAAATGACAGGTAAAATATCTTGGGTAATTCATCTTTTCTTATTTTATCACAGAGAAAACCGCAATGAAAAAATCCCGCCATATGGGGGAGCGGGATTTTTTCGGATCGAGGAGATCCGTATGAATCTGCCGGGGATGAAGGGGGTCCTGTATACCGTTACCGATTCATCAGACTTTCATTAAATCAGAACAGTGGGTTTACAGTATATTAAAAAATATCTATTGAAAGGCACACAGGAGAAAATCCCCGACACGATGGTGGAAACAGTACTCTGCTTCCACCCCCATTGTACCACAAAAAGAAGAGGAGTCAAACCGGAAGAAGAACTATGCAGCAAGCCGGTTTTCCCCTGCTGAAATCGGTACGTATGGCAAGAAGATAAAAGCTATCAGCTGTGAGCTGTTAGCCGTTAGCTGTTAGCTGTGAGCTGTCAGCTATAAGCTTGTTAGCTGTGAGTTAAAAGCCGAAGCATATGATTTCCATTAGGTGTCATACGAAACAACAGCAAGGGATTTGCTGTTGTAGTGAGGGAAACGTTAAACGTCATCCTGAACGGATGTGAAGGATCTATTACCGTGGTGAGGAAGTCGGTAAGAAGATAAAAGCTGTGAGCTGTTAGCCGTTAGCTGTGAGCTGTAAGCTGCAAGCCATTAGCTGTGAGTTAAAAGCCGAAGCATATGATTTCCATTAGGTGTCATACGAAACAACAGCAAGGGATTTGCTGTTGTAGTGAGGGAAATGTTAATCGTCATCCTGAACGAATGTGAAGGATCTGTATCCGTGGTGGGGAAAACGGTAAGAAGATAAAAGCTATCAGCTGTGAGCTGTCAGCTAAAAGTGCTGAATGACAGCGGGAGGCAGAGGCCGTAGAGGAGAAAGCGGTGTGAATAGAGGTATTCGTAAAACAGTACATATTATATAGAAATAAGATAAATCTTTTGCTATAATGAGAACAGAGGTTGTTTAATAAAATAAGTATTGAAAGAAGAGCGGGAGAAACCGGCAGGAATTTTCCTGTTTACGGATTCTATATCCTGCTTTTCAGGCAAATGAAGTGTTATGGGGAGAGGTGATGTAAAAGCAGTATCGGCAGCATGGGGATGGTGCTTCTTTTTATTGCGCTTTTAATTATATTGTTTTTTATGGGAGGAAAACATGAATCACATTTACAAAGTCATTTGGAGTCGAGTGAAGAACAGTTATGTCGTCGTTTCGGAAATCGCGGGGACCGCGAGAAAAAGTGGGGGGGGTGAGAGTCTCTAAAAACGCGCTGGCAGCGGCATTGACAGCTTTTCTGCTAACCTCTTCCGTCGCGGGGGCTGTTGATAATGTAATAGTAGGAAATACGGAAGCGCCCAATGCGGTAACCGATACAACTGACTCTACAGTTGTCGGAATAGACAATGAAGTCAGCAAGGAAAAGGATGACGTGATTGTCGGCAAGAAAAACACCATTAAAGACAGCGAAGACGTTCGGGTTGTCGGCAAAGGAAACACGGTGACAAACAGTGACCGGCAAAATGTATTTGGTGACAATAACAGTATCACGAATCGGGATGCCGGTACTGTTTCCGGATACCATGGCATAACACGTAACGGTACTTCGGACTTGGTCATCGGCATGGGGAATAAAATTAAAGGCAACGACACCTACATGACAGGGCATGAGAGCCTGACTGTTATCGGGAATAATAACGAAACGGTCAATCCCACCTCGGGTATTGTGATCGGGGATAACCAAACCTTTGGAACGATTAAGGAATCTGTTATTATCGGTTCCATGACACCGGAAGAAAAGGCTTCCGGCAAAAGAGAGCAGGGCGGCGGAAGTGTCGTCGTAGGGTATAATGCGCAAAGCGGCCGCGGATTGAATGTGGCAGTAGGGCACAGCGCGCTGGCTCTGGGCCATGAAGGAACTGTGACAGGGCACAATTCTGTCATTGAAGCCAATCAAGGCTCTTTCCCGAATATCTGGTCTTCTATTTATGGGGTGAATAACAAGATTACCTCGAATGGTAACACCTCAAATGGCATAGCGGGCAGCATCATCGGTGCATGGAACAAGCTGGATAATGCGGACAATTCGATGATATTCGGTTCAGGGAATATCCTTTCCCATGCTACAGTAGATATGTCAAGCGGACTGGAGGGAACGTTCGGGCAAGGAGCTATGACAGAATTGCTTTTCCGCAGCGGTTATCAGGAAGGGTATTCGGATCAGGCGGCAAAAGTAATGGGGGACTTTGCAAATACCAGCGGATCTGTTCTTATCGCAGGGAACGGAAACCGTTCTGATTATGCCCGGCGTTCCCAGATTATCGGAACGGGAAATATACTGAACGGCACGGCAAACGGTACCAGCGCCAACAATACGATGGCGGGATTCCAAAATACAGGAACCAACGTGAACCGTGTGGCTGTAGTGGGAACCGGAAATAAGATATCCGATGGGACATCGGATGTTGTGATTGGCGATTATCATGAAATGTCCGGCGGAACAAATAATGTCATTCTTGGTGCCATGGCAACAAAGGAAGATGTCGTAAGCAAGACTTATACGCCCAGTTTGGGGAATTCTTCCAGTACGCCGGGAGGGTATACAGGGAGACCGATTCCGTACAATGTGAGAGCCACCGTTCCAACTAAAACGCATACTGCCAATATCAGCAATGCTGTCATGCTGGGCTACAATACGGACGTGCAGAAAAACGGCGGTGTAGCTCTCGGCAGCGAATCTGTTTCTTCTGTGGATGCCGGGGTATACGGTTATAGCCCTGACACAAATCAAAATATTCAAAACGATACGGAAATAGCAAATTTAACCGGGAAAACGGCAAGACTGGCACAGTTGAATGGAGATTTGCCCGGTCTCTCCTCTGCTTACACGGCGAAAAAAGCGGACTATGAAGGGAAAGTCAATGATTTCCTGGCGAAGAGCGCCGCATATACACAGGCATATCAGACCTATCACAGCTATGAGCATTCCGGCGATCAATACGATTTGGCGCGCAAAAAGGAAATGGACGATGCCAAAACGGTTATGGATACGGCGCAGACGGCTATGAATGCTGCAAAGACCGATTATACGGATGCGGAAACGAAGTATAATTCCGCTCTTGGCGAGAGAAATCTGATTATAGGGACTTGGAAAGCGACGGCCGCCGCTGTTTCCGTGGGCGATGTTTCAAGAGGAATTACCCGCCAGATCACAGGTGTAGCAGCCGGTACGCAGGACACCGATGCGGTCAATGTGGCGCAGCTGAAAACGGCCAAGACACATTATTACAGCGTGGAAGACAAAGGATATCATACAGGCAATTATAACAATGATGGGGCGAAAGGCGGTATGGCGCTGGCAGCCGGCGCGGGCGCGGCGGCAAACGGTACAGCTTCTGCTGTGACAGGCGCTTTCTCCCGTGTGGACGGAAACGGAATCAACGGCTTTAATTCCGGCTTCCAGGGAGCGACCTCTTCCGTTTACGGCACATTTAACGTTGTCGGTGCGAAGAGCGGTGTGGACTTCGACGGTGTGGCGAACAGCATTATCGGTGTGGCGAATAAGACGGAAAATGCCAATGCATCCCTGATCTTTGGCGCAGGAAACAAAGTCACCAATTCCTACCGTCCGGTGAACGGGTTTGCTGCCGGACCGCTATCTAATGCGCTGCAGAAAGCAATAAATACAGGCGATACGGATGATATGATTAATGCCCTGGGTGATTTGGTGAAAGACAGCGGCGGCTCTGTCCTTGCCATAGGCGGAGCAAATATTGCCGATTATGCCCAACTTTCCAAATTGGTGGGTGTAGGAAACAAGCTCACCGGAACAGAAAATAAACCGAGTGCATATAATATGATTGACGGATATCTGAATATCGGCAAAAATATTAACCACGTATCCGTTATCGGTTCTGAAAATACGGTGGAAGATACGGATGATGCCCTTGTGCTGGGCAATAAGCGCAAACTTTCCGGTGCAGGCGGCAGTATCATTCTTGGTTCCGGAGATAACCCAATCACGACAAACGTGTCGGATGTTGTTTCCATCGGACACAATGCCAACGTGACCGCAGCAGGCGGTGTGGCCCTCGGAAGCAGTTCCGTGGCTTCTGTGGACAAAGGAGTTATAGGGTATGACGCTTCCGGTACCGATCATTTCAACGATACAACAGGCGTATGGAAATCGACGGCTGCCGCTGTTTCCGTAGGTAAAGAGGCGACTCCGACCAGTACGGCAGTCACCCGCCAGATTACAAACGTAGCAGCCGGCGCGGCAGATACTGATGCCGTCAACGTGGCACAGCTGAAGAAAGCGGTAGCCGGAGCGGCGGATGGCAATGATACACTGGTAAGTGGCAGCAATGGGCTGTCCCTTAGCGGTAAAACCCTGTCCATGAGTGTAAAGGATACGGCCGGAAATGAAGTGAAGGGCAGCGTGGATCTCTCATCCGTTGCAGACGGCAATGATAAATTGGTAAACGACAACAATGCGCTGTCCCTTAACGGCAATAAATTATCCATGAGCGTAAAAGATACGGCCGGAAATGAAGTAAAAGGCAGCGTAGACCTGTCCGCCATCGCGGGGCAGATTGATACCAATACCACCTATACCATGAGCGGCACACAAAACGCGGATAATACCACCACCATTACGTTAAAGGGCAGTGACGGAAAAGAAAACAAAGTTACCGTGGCCACGAAAGACACAAAAAACACCGTAAAAGCCGGTGAAAATGTGACGCTTGACACAGCTCCCAATACGTTTGGCGGAACGGAATACACAGTCAACGTGAAAGCTGATGGAAAAGTGGAAAACGGAAACACAAAGATTGTCAGCGGAAATACGGTGTACCACGAAACCCATGTGAAAAATGACGGCAACTATGTGAAGAAAGAGAACAGTGCCGGAGACAACCTGACCATACTGGACAAACAGGTCGGCAAGAATACAACCAATATTACCAACCTGGGAAATACTATCAACAATCTGAACGGAAAGCTGGGCACCCTGGACAACCGGATCAGTAAAGTGGGAGCAGGGGCGGCAGCACTGGCAGCCCTCCATCCGCTGGACTTCGACCCCCATGACAAGTGGGACATCGCGGCAGGCTTCGGCAATTACCGTAACGCCAGCGCTGCGGCGGTAGGCCTCTTCTATCGGCCGAACGAAAGAACGATGATGAGTCTCGGCTGGACCATGGGAGATGACAGGAATATGATTAATGCAGGAATTTCTGTGAAGCTGGGACGCGGTGACGTTTATACCCGTTACTCCAAAGTGGAAATGGCGAATCGTATTGAAGCGCAGAATAAGAGGATCAACGATATGGAATCCGAATTGGAAGAATTAAAGGCACAGATAGCAGCTCTCGCTGCCAAGAAGTAAGGAACTTCCAAAAAGAAAGGAGCAGGCACTGCTGATGGTGCCTGCTCCTTTTTCGTTTTCCGGTAAAAGTGGAACTCATGGCAGGGTGTCCGCCAGAATTGTGTGAAAAATCTGTACTCATGGTGGAAAAAGCGGTAAGAAGATAAAAGCTATTAGCTGTGAGCTTTGAGCTGTCAGCTGTCAGCTAAAAGTGCTGAATGACACCGAACGGTAAGACGTCATCCAGGGTGGCAGCGAAGAATCTGCTGCGCAAATGAAGGAAAAGGAAACCATACTGCTTAGCACATACTGCATATTATATGTATTATAGATATATAGTAAGATACTTTTTAAGGCATTTGTATGGGAACCGTAGATTTCAGGTTTGAAGCAATTAAGAAATAAAAAGACTGAAATTTGTCAAAATCTAATAATTGTGGTACACTGAAGTTGCTAAAAAGGCAGTCCTTCTTTTTTAGTGCGGAGATTCAGAAAACAGGCAGAGGAAACACGGTCACTCGAGCGAGATTTTCTGATTCCTGCTGAGCAAGGACACAAAGTTTTTTCTCAAAGGAGGAAGAATCATGAAAAAGATTCTCGCAATCGCAGCAGTTGCTGCACTCACCGCAGGCGTATCCGCATACGCTGCCAATCCGTTCTCTGATGTATCCACTGATGACTGGGCTTATCAGGCAGTGTCCGATCTCTCCGATCAGGGCGTTGTAGAAGGCTATCCGGACGGTACATTCAAAGGCGAAAGAAACATGACCCGTTATGAATTGGCTCAGGTTATTGCCCGTCTGATGGCCCGCGAAGACCAGCTGAATGCAGAACAGAAAGCAACCCTGGACAAACTGGCAGGGGAATACGCAGATGAACTGGCAAACCTTGGTGTCCGCGTAAGCAACCTGGAAAAGAAAGTCGGCAACATTTCCTGGTCCGGCGATGCCCGCATGCAGTACCAGCATAACCTTGATGGAGCTAAAGATCATACGGATGCTTGGACAGGCCGTTTGCGCATCAATGCGGACGCCCAGGTCAATGACCAGGTCGTTGTTTCCGGTCGTTTCGTATCTGAAATGAACTTCAAGGACAATGGGAATGCCAATACCATCATGGACCGCATTCATGCTCGGTGGACACCGAATGACGCTTTCTACATGGATCTCGGCCGCCAGGGTGTGGCACTGGACCAGACCGGCGTGTTCTGGGATGAAGATGGAAGGTTTGATGGTGTCGTAGCAGGCTATGATAATGGCAAATTCGGTGCTGAATTCGGTTATGGCCGTTTCCAGGACGCTAAGCGCAGCATGGATACCTATCACTGGGAAAACAGTGCGTCCATTGAAGCCTGGTATGGCAAGCTGACCGGGCACTTTGGCGAGTCTTCCATGCTTTCTGCTTTCTATTTAGACAATGTACAGGGACTCAATGGAAGTAGTGTAGCTCCTGCTTACAAGGGAGCACATATTTATGCTTGGGGCGCCGGCGCAACCATCGGACTGGGCGATTCCGGTCTGAGTATTGACGGTGATTTTATCCAGACCAAGGGTAATCACGAGCTCGGACATGGCAATCTGTGGACAGCCGGACTGAATTATGGCGAAGTGGATTTGAATAAACCGGGCAGCTTTACCCTCGGTGTTCACTATGTAAGGGCTGACGCAGGCGCTTATCTCCTCGGCAATTCTGCTCTGGACATGACGGATCAGCTGGAATATGGCTGGGACAATGGCGCAGGCGTGAAGTTCTGGACAGCCAAAGCAGGCGTTGCCGTACAGAAGAATGTAGAGCTGGACGCTTACTACAACTTCGGCGCGAAAGCATATGATAACGATAATGCGGAAGATCCGGCGAATACATGGGGCGTTGAACTGAACTACGCTTTCTAATTCGTGATTGTAAGCTAACAATAGAAGACCTCTTCGGGGGTCTTTTATTTTGCGAAAAAACAGCTGTTGGAAGAGAATTCCCTGCTTTCTCACAAAGTGTTCTTACCCGGCGCAGAATGACGATTGGAGGGAAGGACGTCATAATGAGAGAAAATGTTAATCGTCATCCTGAACGAATGTGAAGGATCTGCTGTCGTGGTGAGGAAAGCCGGTAAGACGTCATTCAAGGTAATAGATTCTTCACTCTGTGTCACCATCCCGTTTCCCGTCCTTCCCACAAGGTGTTCTTGCCTCCGTTCAGAATGACGTTAAACAGACGGCACAGCTGGGATTCTAACCACTTTCAGGCCTGCCGATAAAGTAGCACCCATGGTAAGGCGTCATAATGAGGAGAGCGTTAAGCGTCATCCTGAACGAACGTGAAGGATCTGCTGCCGTGGGGAGGAAAACGGAACGTGTGGTCTTGTAATGGCAGAAAGAATAGAAGCTGATGTTTAATGTATTAAACATATTCCTGTATAGCATATGTCATCTTTTCTTATACAATATATTCCTATATGCGTCGTTGGATGTTTTTTACACAGGCCGACTGTGTTACAATAGGTACACAGGTAATGAGAGAGGTTCGTATGTTTGACGAAAAGTTATTGAATAAGGCGGAAGCGCTCTACATCCGGTGCCGGCTTGATGAAGCGTTTCCTTTATTTATGGAGCTTGCCGGGGCAGGCTGCGGCCGGGCGATGTACTTCCTCGGTGAGTATTACAATCACGGTCTCGGCTCGATTAAAGACAGGAATGAAACGGAGGCCCGCTACTGGCACGGGAAAGGCGCGGCGGTTGGCGAACTGTTGTCCCAGTTGAATCTGGCGTACATGGAGGATCCCCGCTCTGAGGAGAGGGCGGTGCTTTGCCGCGGGTATTTTCCGTCTGTCGTGAAGGCGGCGGAAGCGGGGGATATCGTGGCTGCTGATGAGCTGGGCGATATGTATCTGTACGGGTTCGGTGTGGAAAAGAGCGGGAAGCAGGCTGTCTTCTGGCTGGAGAAAGGCGTAGAAAAAGGGTATTGGCGTTCTCTCAATGCTCTCGGCGATATGTACCGCCTGGGGGAAGAAGTGGAAGAAGATGGAAAAAAAGCACTTTCCCTGTACAGGAAGGCGGAAGAAATGCATTCCAGGGAGGCGCTCACATCGATCGGCTTTATGTACTATGCAGGGCAGGGTGTGGATTTTGATGAAGGGAAAGCATTTTCCTATTTCCGGAAGGCGGCAGGAGCAGGGGACTTGGACGCTCTCTTCATGATGGGCCGCTGCTATATGGAAGGCAGCGCGGTAGAGAAGGATGACAGGAAAGCGGCAGACTGCTTTAAGGAAACGGCGGACCGCGGTTATCCCATGGGCATGTGGGCGCTGGGACAAAGTTATCTTCACGGCATTGGTGTGCAGCGGGACGAAAAAAAAGCGGTCGCCCTCTATCAAAAGGCGGCAGGTATGAATCTGGCGGCGGCGTATTCCGCTCTTGCCCAGTGCTACCGCTACGGTGCGGGCGTTACTGAAGATAAAGCGGCCGCTGTGGAGATGTACAAGCAGGCATTTGCCCTGGGCCAGGGTCTTGCGGCGGATGAGATCGGAACGATGTACCTTGTGGGAAATGAAATCCTTCCGAATGTGGCAGAAGCGTTCCGATGGTATGAAAAAGGGGCTGAAATGGAAGAGGCGGCCAGCTGGTACCATTTGGGAATCTGCTATGCCGAGGGTCTCGGTACGGAAATCAATCGGGACAAGGCGCTGGAGTACCTTTACCGGGCGTATGCCGCAGAGTATCCCGGTGCGCTGGAATATATCACGGATAATATGCAGATCCGGCTGCAGTAAGGAAACTGCTCTTCTTCGGAGGAGCGGTTTTATCATGGCGGAAAGACGCAGATGAACGGGGCAGAAAAAATCCTTTCGGCGCAGGGGGAAGCTGATTGCTGTCATTATCCGACAAAATATTTCTATACAGGGAAAGAAAAGATACTTTTGTTGGCAGAAAAGCGGTAAAATAATATAAATCAGAGTATAAAATATAGGGGATATATATGGAAGATGTTTTCTGGGGGCTTATGATTCCCCTTCTTGGTACGACGCTGGGTGCGGCGTGTGTCTTTTTCATGCGGGGACGGCTGCACCGATCGGTTCAGCGCGGCCTTACGGGATTTGCATCGGGTGTGATGGTAGCTGCTTCGTTTTTCAGTCTGCTCCTTCCGGCGCTGGAGCAGTCGGCGCCTATGGGGCGGTGGGCGTTCCTTCCCGCGGTGATCGGTTTCGGTGTGGGTGTGGCGTTTCTTCTGTTTCTGGATCACATTATTCCTCATCTGCACATGAATGCGGAAACGGCGGAAGGGCCGAGGAGCCATCTCAAGAAGACGACGATGCTCATTTTGGCGGTGACGCTCCATAATATTCCTGAGGGAATGGCGGTAGGCGTGGTATATGCGGGGGTTCTTGCCGGCAGCAGCGGTCTGACAGCGGCAGGGGCGATGGCTCTTTCAGCAGGGATCGCCATCCAGAACTTCCCGGAGGGCGCTATCATTTCCATGCCGCTCAAAGCGTCGGGCATGGGGAGCTGGAAATCTTTTTTTGGAGGCTTCCTTTCGGGCGTTGTGGAACCGATCGGCGCGGTTCTGACGATTCTGCTTACGAGTCTTGTCGTCCCGCTTCTTCCCTGCTTTCTCAGCTTTGCTGCAGGCGCCATGATTTACGTCGTCGTGGAAGAGCTCATTCCTGAAATGTCGGCAGGGGAACATTCCGATATAGGCGTGGTTTCCTTTACTGTCGGTTTCATGGTCATGATGGCTCTCGACGTGGCGCTGGGATAATCTTATTTTCTTTTTTCATGGCGAATTTTCCGCTTTTGAATGTGATATAATTAATTGTAAATATTTTTAGAAAAATACCGAAACGCGTTTTTGTTTTTCGGCATTTCTTTTGTTTGAAGAAGGACGGGGTACCGTGGAAAAGCAGGTCATGATCCGCTGCAAGTCGATCCAGCGGGACGAACGGGGAAAGGCGGAGGAAGTGGTACTGGAAACGCCGGGCGTGTACGGTGAAGATGAGGACTGCCGGTACCTGACCTACGAGGAAACGTCTCTTTCCGGCATGGAGGGAACGACGACGACGATCCGTATGTACGGTGACCATGTCACGCTTTCACGGCAGGGGAGTTTTCTCCAGGAAACGGAATACCGTCCGGGCACTGTGGCAAAGTCGGAGTATATAACGCCGGCAGGACCTGTGGAAATCACTGTTTCTTCGAAAGAAATCACCGATACGGTGAGCGGGGGAAAGGGGCGGCTCCGCCTGATTTATGACATTGAAATGAAAGGGCTTTTCAGCCATCTGAACGAAATTATTATTGATGTGCGGGAGGAATCGGAAACTTCATGGAAGTCAGAGAAGAACTGAAAGAAATTATTGAAAGGGCAAGGGCGGCGGCCGAGGCGGCAGGCGAACTTCCCCGTGGGGAGTATGCTCCTGTGCAGCGCCTGGAAATACCGAAAGCGAAGGAATTCGGCGATTATTCCACGAATGCGGCCATGCAGTGGGCAAGGACGGCACATAAAGCGCCCCGCGCCATCGCGGAAAGTATCGTAAAATATATTGACGCGCCTCTTGTTTCCAAAATGGAAATCGCGGGAGCGGGATTTATCAATTTCTTTCTGGCAGCAGACACAGTGTATGCCGAGTTAAGAAATATCCTTTCCGCCGGCGCTTCTTACGGAGATCTTCCGAAAGATAAAAAGGACAAGATCCTTGTGGAATATGTGTCTGCCAATCCTACAGGACCGCTCCATATCGGGCACGCCCGCGGCGCGGCTTATGGTTCTGCTCTGGTGAACCTGCTCCGCGCGGCGGGGTATGATGTGTATGCCGAGTATTATGTGAATGACGCGGGCAGCCAGATTGCCCACCTGGCGGAATCGGTCAATGCCCGTTACCTCCAGCTTCTCGGGAAAGACGCAGATGTGCCGGACGACGGTTACCACGGATATGACATCGTGGAAACCGCCAAGTCCCTTATTGATCGTGAAGGCGATGCGTATCTGTCCATGGATGAAGAGGCGCGCCTGAAGGTGTTCAAAACGGTGGCGCTTAATGAAAAACTGTCTATCCTGAAAAAGGATCTGGCCGATTTCCATGTCACTTTTGACAACTGGTTCTCTGAAAAATCACTTTACCCCAAGCAGGTGGATGACGCCCTTGATACGCTGAAAAAAGACGGATATCTTTACGAGAAAGACGGCGCCTGGTGGCTTGCCACGACGAAGAACGGTGATGACAAAGACAGGGTCGTTATCCGCGCGAACGGCGAACCGACCTATTTCTGTTCCGACATCGCCTATGTGCCGAATAAGGAAAAACGAGGCTATAATAAACTGATTGACATATGGGGCGCGGATCACCACGGATACATCATCCGTATCCATTCCGCCATGAAGTTCCTCGGCTACAATCCGGAAGATTTTGAAATCATGCTTCTCCAGATGGTGACACTTCTTCGTGACGGGCAGCCGGTGAAAATGTCCAAGCGCACAGGGCAGGCGGTCACGCTCCGTGAGCTGATGGACGAAGTGGGAAGCGATGCGGCGAGGTATTTCTTCTGCAGCCGCACACTGGACAGCCAGATGGATTTCGATATTGATCTGGCGAAAAAGCAGTCCAGCGACAACCCTGTTTACTATATCCAGTATGCCAATGCCCGTATCCACAGCCTTTTTGCCCAGGCAAAAGAAGCGGGCGTAAAGTGGGGCGACTGGGAAAAGACAGATTTTACAAAACTTATTGAAGAATGTGAACTGGATCTCGTCAAGAAAATGGAAAACTATCATATGCTCATTGACGGCGCAGCGACAGAAAGAGCACCCCAGCGGGTAGCGAAATATGCTTATGAGCTGGCAGGGCTTTTCCATCATTTTTACCGTGAATGCCGCATTCTGGGCGTTGAAGAAGGCGTGACACAGGCAAGGCTCGGCCTCATCACCGCCGTCCAGCACGTGCTTGTCCACGCGCTTTCTATTCTCGGTGTTTCCGCACCGGAGCGCATGTAAAGGAGGAACCATGACAAAGTATATTTTCGTGACCGGCGGCGTCGTTTCATCTTTGGGGAAAGGCATCACCGCCGCTTCCCTAGGCCGTCTTCTGAAAAACAGAGGGTACAAAGTTACCATTCAGAAATTTGACCCTTATATCAATATCGATCCCGGTACCATGAGTCCTTACCAGCACGGCGAGGTCTTTGTCACTGATGACGGCGCGGAAACGGATCTCGATCTGGGACACTATGAACGTTTCATTGACGAAAATCTGTCCAAAGCCTCCAACGTGACGACAGGCAAAATCTACCAGTCGGTGATCAATAAAGAAAGAAAGGGGGAATATCTGGGGTCCACCATACAGGTTATCCCCCATATCACCAATGAAATTAAAGACCGTGTCCTCCGTGTCGGCAAAAATGACAATGCGGATATCGTTATCACCGAAATCGGCGGTACTGTGGGAGATATCGAATCCCTGCCTTTCCTGGAAGCAATCCGCCAGGTCAAGAAAGACGTGCCCAACAGAAATGATGTCATCTATGTCCATGTCACCCTTGTGCCTTACATCGCGGCGGCGGGCGAACTGAAAACGAAACCAACCCAGCACAGCGTCAAGGAACTGCGCTCCATCGGTATCCAGCCGGATATCATCGTGTGCCGCACCGTGGAAAAACTGTCAGATGAAATGAAAAAGAAAATCGGTATGTTCTGCGATGTGGAACCGGAAGCCGTCATCAATAACCTGACGGCGGACAGCATTTATGAAGTGCCTCTTCTTATGGAACAGGAAGGTCTCGACCATATCGCCCTGAAAAAATTGGGACTTGAAGACCGTCCGGTGGATATGGAAGACTGGAAAGCCATGGTAGAACGCATGACCACGGCAAAAAAGGAAGTGCAGATCGCCCTTGTCGGTAAATATGTCCGGCTCCATGACGCTTACCTTTCCGTAGCGGAAGCGCTGTCCCATGCGGGATACGCCATGGGGGCCAAGGTGAACATCCGCTGGATCAATTCCGAAATCCTTGAAGAAGAAAAGCCGGATCTGGATGAAGTATTTGCCGGTGTTGACGGTATCGTCGTCCCCGGCGGCTTCGGCTACCGCGGTGTGGAGGGGAAAATCGACGCCATTCGTTATGCCCGTGAAAATAAAATTCCCTTCCTTGGGCTCTGCCTCGGCATGCAGTGCGCCGTTATCGAATTTGCTAGAAACGTGTGCCACATGGAACAAGCCAACTCTTCCGAATTCATTCCCGACGGGAAATATCCCGTCATCGATCTCATGCCCGATCAGGAAGACGTCACGGAAAAAGGCGGTACCATGCGCCTCGGCATCTATCCGTGCAAGCTGAAAGAAGGAACAAGGGCGAGAACTTTGTATGAAAATCAGGAAATTGTCTACGAACGCCACCGCCACAGATACGAAGTGTCCAACGAATTCCGTCCGCAGATGGAAGCGGCGGGTCTTGTCATTTCCGGCACCAGCCCTGACGATCGTCTCGTGGAAATCATCGAATTAAAAGATCATCCCTACTTTGCCGCCACCCAGGCCCATCCGGAATTCAAGAGCCGCCCGAACCGGCCCCACCCCCTCTTCAACGGTTTTATGGAAGCTGCCGTGAAACAAAGCGGTAAATAAAATATGAAAAGGAAACGCTCCCTGCAGGGCGTTTTTTGATGTGAGCTATAGGATATTTTGTGTTGATTTTTATACCAGTTGAGTCTGAAAAGGACGTATTTTTTCGTGTAGAACGTGGTAGTTTTAAAGATAAAAATTTGACTTTGGTAGAAGAGACAACTTATTATAAGAAAAAGCGAATATTAGATGCGAGGAGCATAGTAATAAAATAAGGTTTATTGAGGTAAATTATGTCATTAAAGGTTTTATCTTTATTTACTGGATGCGGAGGAATGGATATTGGGTTTGAAGGGGGATTTTCTTGCTTTAAGAGATCCATTATAAATAAAGAATGGGTAGATAGAGACAATGGAGATACTGTGATAGTAAAAAAAACTTCATTTGAAACAATTTTTGCGAATGATATTCGTGCTGATGCTAAGGCGGCATGGGTTAACTATTTTTATACTCGTAAAAATTTAGCAAATAAGATTTATCATATTGAGAGTATTGTGAATTTGGTAAAAAGAGCAAAGGAAGGGGAAAGAGTATTTCCTCGTAAAGTAGACGTTGTAACAGGAGGATTTCCTTGTCAAGATTTTTCTGTTTCTGGAAAACGATTGGGCTTCAATTCGTTAAGGAGTCATAATGGGAATAAATTAATGATAGATGAGCCTACCGTTGAAAATCGTGGTCATTTATATATGTGGATGAGAGATGTTATTTCTTTAACAAACCCCAAATTATTTGTAGCTGAAAATGTTAAGGGTCTTATGCATTTAGGGGATGTCAAGGAGATTATTGAAAAAGACTTTGCGACAGCTGGAGATTCGGGATATCTTGTAGTTCCTGCTAAACTGTTATACGCACCAAATTATGGAGTTCCGCAATCAAGAGAACGTGTTATATTTTTTGGTTTTTTAAAAAGTGCGCTAAAAAGAAAGGCCATGAAAGAATTATCAAAGGAAGATATTAGTTTAATTTATGATCCTTATCCACAGCCTACACATGGGGATGGATTAGAGCCTTTTGTAACTTGCGCTGAGGCGTTATCTGGACTTGATGAACCAGAAGAGTCCCTTGATTTAGCGCAACAAAAATATTCTAAGGCAAAATATATGGGAATCCATTGCCAAGGACAAACGGAAATAAAATTGAATATGATTGGACCAACAATTCGTTCAGAGCATCATGGGAATATAGAATATAGACGATTGAGTGCTGAACATGGGGGCAAACATCTTTTAGAACTTAAGTGTGGATTGAAAGAACGTCGTTTAACTGTACGAGAATGCGCAAGACTTCAAACGTTTCCAGATGACTACCAGTTTATTTTACCTAAAACGGATTTTAATGTTGCGGTTTCAAGTAGTAGTGCTTATAAAATTATAGGGAATGCAGTTCCGTGTGTCTTAGCGTATCATATTGCGAAAAATATTGAAAAGAAATGGAATCTATTTTTTAAAAAGTAAAATGAAACCTCGAACAAATGAAATAACACATAAAATTATGTCTTCAGTTCATTCAAAAGATACGAATCCTGAGGTTCTTTTATGTAAGGCGTTATGGAAACGTGGAATGAGATATAGGAAGAATGTATCTAATATATTAGGCAAACCTGATATCGTTTTTAGTAAGGTTAAAATAGCTATTTTTGTAGATGGCGACTTTTGGCATGGGCATAATTGGGCTATTAGAGGATATGGAACTTTTGAAAATGAGATGAAAAGATATACTCCGTATTGGCAAGAAAAAATAAAAAGGAATCGTGAAAGAGATTTTGAGCAGACAATAATGTTAGAAAATGATGGATGGGTAGTTATACGAGTATGGGAAAGTGAGATTAAAAAAGATATTACTTCTATTGTTGATATGGTTGAACGAGTCTATCGAGAAAGGAAAAAATATTGTGGCAGAAAAAAGAGTAGTAGTATCGCTAAAGAAAGGTAATTTTGATGATGAGTTTTCTGTATTAATGAGAAAAGTGAATGATTGGTTGAATACAGATGCGACAAATAGACCTGATTATTACAGAAAACGTGATGGAAATCCTTTAGAAGAAGATGTTTATGATGCTATAGTACAAAAGGCAAAAAGGACGGTTTTTGAAGGGACGGTAAAATTAGTTTCCAGAAGTTATTTTCCAGATATAGTTGCCAATAAATATTATGGAGTTGAAGTTAAAAGTACTAAAAAAGATAAATGGGTATCAACAGGAAGTAGCATATTGGAGTCAACAAGAAATAAAGATGTTGAACGTATTTATATGACTTTTGGTAAATTGGGCGGAAGCCCTGCATTTATTACGAAACCATATGAAGATTGTCTTTCTGAAATTGTTGTTACTCATTACCCTAGGTATTTAATCAATATGAAACTAGAACATGGGAACACAATTTTTGATAAGATGGGTATTGGTTATAATGAGTTGAGATTGTCTGAAGAACCTGCGATTAAGGTCATAGAATATTATCGACAAAAGGCAAAACAGGGACATGCTTTATTATGGTGGATGGGAGTGACAGAAGCGGATATTGAAAAGGCTGTATCGCCCTTTATTAAAATGTGGACAGAATTGGATCCTAGGGAAAGGCGGTTAATTGCGGGTGAAGGGATGGCATATTTTCCCGAGATTTTTAAAAAGTCAAGTCCGGATAAATTTAACAAACTTGCGGCTTGGATGTGTAATACTAAAAGTGTAATTAATACAAATATTAGAGATATGTTTTCTGCTGGTGGTCAAGTAGAACTTAATGTTGGAGGAGAAAGAATAGCATTTCCACAGATCGTTAATAGGGCGATAAAATATAAGGATATAATAATACATTCTATTCATGTTGCGGATAAATCTTTTTTGAAAGAGCATTGGGGAATGAGTCAACTAAGGGATAATCTAATGGAAAGCTGGCTTGATATTGTAGCGGATAATTTAACGACTTACGATATAGAAAGGACTGTGGTAAAAACCTTGTTAGAGCAATCCTTTAGAGAGTAGATACATAAAGGAAAACGCTCCTTAGGGGGCGTTTTTTAATGGAGAAATGTGAAATGAAAGGATTAATAAAAACAGATTCGGTGATTGTCATTTTGTATTTTGTTAAAATTTATACAGGAAAAGAGTTTCAAAAATATTTATTATAAAATGCAAAGTTAAAATTAAATATAAGGTGTGATATAATTATACATATAATTATGATTAAGTTGGTTATTATTTAAGGGAGGTTTTTTCATGAAAAAAAGATACGTACTGTTACTTTGCGCGGCTGCTTTGTCTATTGGCGCGGCTTGCTCTTCCGTGTCTGCCCACGGCGTGTTTATTGCAAACCGTTTTGACCAGAAAGCCCTTGTCCTTGGGGAAGGACCGACAGACAACGCGTACAATCCGTCCTGTGTGAAGGCGGTGGAAGCTTATGATAAGAATTTCGACGCTATGAATGTGGAAACTGTAAATTATGAGGATCATATTTCTATCATTCCCACGGATGAGTTGGGTGTAACGGTGACTTTTTTTGATTATGGTTTCTTCACGAAAGACAGCTCCGGCAAAATGCATCAGGCTCCGTTTGCGGAAGTAGCGGACGCGGTGAAGACGACCCACGCGATCAAATGGAATATTAACTACTGGAGCCCCGATGTAAAGCCAGGCGGCATTTATAATGTGCCGATCCAGATCGTTCCCCAGGTGAATCCGCTGACGCTCCGCAAGGGCGATACGTATAGAATCCGTGTGTATAAAGATGGCAAGCCCTATGCGAATGCGCCTCTCATCAAGGACGTCATCAATGACCTGACTAATGAGTCCACAGCCGACGCGGACGGTTACGCTACGGTTACTGTCAGCGCAAACGGTCTGAACGTAGTAGGTGTGGAAGTGGCAGGGGAGAAAGAGGATGAACATACCACGCCGAAGTATTTCTCTTCTCTCTCTTTCATTATAGATCCGGAATAAGAAAATAAGACCCATTTAAAAATCCCGCCCGTTAATTGGGGCGGGATTTTTAAATGGGGAGAGAAAGTCCGATGCCGGAGAGCAACGGTCCGAAATTGACAGCGTATGTTTTTCTTTCCGTATTGAAGATATGGATATATTTCTTCCTGCTGCCGATTTCCCGCTCATGGACGGTTACAGTGAGGCAGTGGCCGGCTTATTCACAATCTGTTTATAGAGCAGCTCTTCTTCCGAATTTTCTTTCACTTTTTTCCATCCGAAATCCGATTCATGGAAAGTTTCAATTTTCTTGACGTTCCCGTTTCGATCATATTCAATTTTGGAAGCAAGGGTGTATTTCTTCCGGTGGGTATCAAAAAGATAATTGTACTCCTCTGCCTCGCCGTCCGCTTCCCGTTCCTGCATGGTGACGGCAACCAGGTTGCCCTGGCGGGAAACGGAAGAGGTATCATAATAGATTCGGTCGTTTCCGTCCTGTCCGAGGCAGACCCAGTTTACGGCGTAGGAAGTCATGCCTGCGGCGGTGAGGGTCAGGGCGAGTGCTGCGGAAGTCAGTAATTTTTTCATGATAGTCTCCTTTACTGTCATAACTATTTTGTCCAGTCGTGGTTGTAAATATCCCAGTCTTTCATTTGGGACAGGTAGTCGATGCTTTCCTCTATGTCCTCCATCAGCTGATCTTTCTGGGCGGGGAGTGTCGCCGCCAGACGGATATAGTTGGACACGTGATTGCTTCTGAAAATCATACGTTCGCTGTCAGGAAGATGCACGTTCTCCATGATCAGTTTGAGTTCTTTCATCAGTCCCGCCGGCGGCAGGGGATGGAATTCGCCCCGTTCAAACTGGTCTTTCAGTTCGCTGCCGCGATAGAGCATGAGGGACAGCGCAGAAAGCATGGTCGGCTTGATTTCATTGATGGCATGGGCGGTGGCAAGAGCGTGGCGCTCCGATCCTTCTGCGCCTGCGATGCCGAGGATGACCATGATGGAGAGCTGCATCCCCGCGGCGATGGCGCGTTTGCCCACTTCGATGGACTGCTCACCGTTTACTCCTTTGCGGATCTCTTTCAGCGTCTGGGAATCGCCGCTTTCCATACCGTAGTAGAGCAGGGTGAGGCCTGCCTTTCTGAGAGCGGTGAGTTCTTCCACGGATTTGCGGAGAATGTCTCCCGGCGCGGCGTAAGACGCTACTCTTTCTAAATTGGGGAAATATTCTTTCAATACTGCCAGGATTTTCAGCAAGCGGTCGGTGGGCAGTACAAGGGCGTCGCCGTCAGCAAGAAATACGCGGCGCACGCCTTCCGCATCGGTGGCACGGGCAAGCTCAATCTGGCGCATGATCTGTTCATCAGAAAGCTTTTCAAATCTGACACCGCGGTACATATTGCAGTAGGTACAGTTGTTGTGCGCACAGCCGCGGGTCACGCGGAGAATAAAGCTGGCCGCTTCACTTGGCGGGCGGTACACAGGGGTATCATATGTATCAAAAAACATGCCGTACATAAAATTCATCCTTTCAATTTCGGGTTCTTCACAAAAGATTTTGTTTACGATTTAACATATCTACAATGTTCTATATTTTGAATTATACGGAAAAGGAACCCAAATGACAACAAATATTTTCGATATAGAAGTATTTCATATCTATTATGCCGCTGGCGGAATGATATAATAGAGCCATCAATAACGAATGGGGATCATAATGATTGCAGAAAAGGCTTATGCGAAAATCAACCTGACTTTATCAGTGGGGGAAAAGAGAGAAGACGGGTATCATGAGATTGACAGCGTGATGCACAGTATATCTCTTTGCGATGAAGTGACACTTACGGAAGCGGGAGGGATTTCTCTTTCCATTAAAGAAGGGCTTGCGCCGGGGGGAAAAGCAAATCTCATGTGGGAAGCGGCAGAATTATTTTTCAGAGAAACAGGATTTTCCGGCGGTGTCCACATGGAACTGGTGAAACAGATTCCGTCGGAAGCGGGTATGGGCGGCGGTTCCTCCGATGCGGCGGCTGTCCTCCGCGGATTAAACAGAATGACAGGGCAGCAGCTTTCTCTTGCGGCATTGGCGGATATGGGGGCGAGGCTGGGGGCTGATGTTCCCTTCTGCGTGGCAGGCGGGTGCCGGCGTTGTGAAGGGATCGGTGAAAAACTTACTCCTCTTGCCGGTTGGGCGGGGCTGCCCGTAGTTATTGTCCGGCCCGGTGTTTCTATTTCCACAGGGAAAGCCTACAGACTGCTGGACGTCTGCCCCCGCCGCAGGGCAGGTACGGCAGAAAGCTGTATAGAGGCTTTGAAAAATAAAGACCGCGCTGCGCTGCTGGCATCTCTTTCCAATGATTTTGAAGACGTTCTGTTTAAGGCGGAGCCCGTTCTTGGGGAAACGTTTTCCTATCTGTCCTCTCTTTGCAAAAAAACGATGATGACAGGGTCAGGATCCGCTTTTTTCCTGATGGTGGAAAATGAAGTGCAGCAAAGAAAGCTGGCGGCCAAAATAAAAGAGGAACGGCCGCAGTGGTATGTGGGCACGGCGGAAACGATTTTGTGAGCGAGAGTATGAATAAGTCGAAACAGAAAGCTGTGGGGATGATGTCAGGCGTCTTCCCCTAAAGCGTCATTCTGAACGGGGGTAAGAATGTTTTGTGGGAAAAACGGGAAAGCGGAACGGTGACACAGAGTGAAGAATCTATGACGCTGATGACATTTTACGGCTTTCCTCACCACGGCAATAGATCCTTCGCTGTCGCTTCAGGATGACGCTTTACCGGCCCCCTCATTACGGGTACGAATTCTTCGCTGGCACTCCGGATAACGTCTGGCGCGTTTACAGGAAGCGGAAAAGCCTTGTGGGAAAAACGGGAAAGCGGAACGGTGACACAGAGTGAAGAATCTATGACTCTGATAACATTTTACGGCTTTCCTCACCACGGCAATAGATCCTTCGCTGTCGCTTCAGGATGACGCTTTACCGATGCCCTCATTACGGGTACAGATTCTTCACTTGCGTTCCGGATGGGGCCTTGCCATCAGTGTTGCTTTTGCCGGCAAATCAAAACGGAAAGTCATGATAAGCTTTTTGAATCCGATTTACAATTTCACTAGAATAGGAGAGCATAAAGAGTCAATTTCTTTGTGCTTTTTTATTTTTTCAACAGTTTTAAATTAAGTTTTTGTGTAAATAAACAAAGTTTGGCGGCAGATGATTGTATTCTACAAAGGAATATGATAACTTAAAAATATCTTTGTCCGCGGGTTTCACGGACAGGAGGGGAAAGCGAAAAAGACAGACGGAGGAAACACGGCTACTCGCGTTCATTTCTTTTTCGGAATCCTGTATTTTTGAAACCGAAGTGTTTTATGAAAAGGAGCAGGAATATGAAAAAAATTCTCGCAATCGCAGCAGCTGCTGCACTCACTGCAGGCGTATCCGCATACGCTGCAAATCCGTTTTCTGATGTATCCACTGATGACTGGGCCTACCAGGCAGTATCCGATCTCTCCGATCAGGGCGTTGTAGAAGGTTATCCGGACGGCACATTTAAAGGCGAAAGGAACATGACCCGTTATGAACTGGCTCAGGTGATCGCCCGTCTGATGGCTCGTGAAGATCAGCTGAATGCTGAACAGAAAGCCACATTGGACAGACTGGCAGGGGAATATGCTGATGAACTGGCTAACCTCGGCGTCCGCGTAAGCAATTTGGAAAAGAAAGTGGGCAACATTTCCTGGTCCGGCAATGCCCGTATGCGTTGGGTACAGGGATATGACGGTACAGAAGCGAAAGACAAGTATGATGGACGCATCAAGATTACCGCGCATGCTGATGTGAATGACAGCACTTATGTACAGGGGCGTCTCCGCAGCGATATGAATTTCAAAGACAGTAAAGATGCAAATACATACATGGAAGAATTGATTGTTCATCATCAGTTCGGCGACAAGGTCGGTGTGACCCTCGGCCGTCAGGATCTTACTCTCGGACAGACCGGGACTTACTATGATGATGAATTTGATGGCATCATCGCGACCTTTGGCAGCGATAAACTTGCTCTTGATCTGGGCTATGGCCGTTTCAAGTCCTGGGATCTGAAGGCGGCTGACGGCAGCAATACGGAAGCTTTCCTGGGACGTCTCTACGGTTCCACAGGCCGTCTGTCCTATGACGCGGAATATATCAATATGGCATACAACCAGGGCAATGTATGGGGACTTGGGTTGACTGCGAATATCACCGACAAGATTGATGTATTCGGTGATTTCTACAAGAATACCGATGCGGATAATGATCCGCAGGTTTGGACGGCAGGTCTCGGTTTCGGTCATACCAATTGGAAGAAACCGGGGACTTTCCGTGTTTCCGCTCAGTACATTGATGCGGAAAAAGGCAGCGTATTCGGCGCTTCCACCTATAACGTAAGTCCGATTGATGAAGCAATCAGCAAAACGGATGTGGATTACTGGCTTGCTCAGGCTGATGTCATCCTCGCCAAGAATGTAAAACTTCACGGCGAATATGCCTTCGATGTAGACGCGAAGGATGGCAGCGACTACGATAATTTGGCTACCGTATCCCTGAACTACGTATTCTGAGATACATGCAAAAGAAAAGACCTCGAAAGGGGTCTTTTTTGTTTTAGAGAAATGAAGTGGCAGATGGTTGGTTTTGTCAGAGAAGGAAACATGGCTGTTGCCATTTTCTTACAGCCAGGTAAAAACCCGTGACAGAATTACCATCACGGGTTAAGTATTTCTTTTATTCCATTATTTGATGTAAGCGGTCGCTTTCAGCATGAACATATTATCCATTTTTTTGCCGCCCATATCTTTGGCGTTAAAGCCGTAATCCGCTTCCACGATAAGGCCTTTCATGGGCACATAAGACGCTTTGGCGAGGAAGAACTTGGCGCCGCCGAAGTTCTTGTGGTCGTTGGCGGGGTTGCCGTCAGTCAGGGCGTCCATCTTGTCGGCAAAGTAGGCAGGGACATTTTTCATACCGTGCCAGTTTTTATATACATGCCCCATGTACTGGTCGGCGATATCATTGCCGGAGCCGCCGAAGTATGTGCCTGCCTGGCTGTAAATATAATCTATGCCGATGGAATAAGATCTGGGTTTGAGCACGTCTGCTGTTCCGTAGGAAAGACCGTAATTGAAGCTGTGCGGCTTCTCGTTATTCAAAGGAAGGACACGGAGATTCTTGACGAATTCACCGTGGATATTCCATTTCGGTGTGACGTAGTAGGAACCGGCAAAGCCGTAGGCCTCGCAGATGTGTCCGACAGGACCGTTTGCTTTCATGGCATACGCATGGAATTCCCATTGATCCGGAACCTTGTAAATATAGGAGGCGTAAGTGACCGGCACGTCTTCATCTTCGCCCCAGTCCATTACGACATCTTTCCCCATGGGGTAGAGGGTATCGGTGGCAGGATTGTAGTACATGGTGCTGGTGGAAACAAGGGAGTTCAGATTGAGAGTCCCCAGCTTGGCAGCGACCGCCTGTGCCAGCTGCGGATTCTGCGTCTTGATGAGATTGACGATCTTTCCTAAATTATTTTGCAGCTCTGGCAAATTATTGCTGCTGTTGATCAGGCCGGTGGCTTTTCCCAGTACGCTTTTGAGCGCCGGGTTGGCGGCAACGGCAGCGGCCACCACTTTGTTGGTGGAAAGCTCGCCAATCAGCTTGCTCTTGGCAATCGGCGTGACTTTTATTCCGTGCATCATGGGACCGGTATAATTATAGTTGATATTGGTGGCGCGGCCATAAGCGATTGTCAGACGGCCTCCCTTTATGTAGTCGCCGAAAGTGATGAAGGCGCCTTTAAATTCACCGTCATAGGTATAGCCGGTAACCCCCATTTTGACGGGGAACTGTCCGATACCGATGAGGTTCTTTGACGGTCCGAAAGGAAGGTTCGTGGTGTCCTGTTTCTTACCGAACTGGAATGTGGTCCAAAGACGGTTCAAATGAAGCTCACCATCGCTGTGTCCGGCGCGGACGCTTTCGTTTCCGTTTTTATCGTATGTGTATTTATTGATATCGTAAGGGTCTCTGCCGTTCATGCCCATGTAGGTCTCAAGCTGCCCGTACAGGGTGCTTCTGTCATTGATCTTGGTCATGGTATTTAAACGGACACGGGCGCCCAGTTCATAGTGTTTTTCTTTTGTGTCTTTGAAAATGTTATCATAACGGTCGATGCCCTGTACACGGAGTTCCGTGAGAAGCGATGTTTTTCCCGTTTTTTTCTCCAGTTCGGAAATACGGACGCCGAGGCTGGAGAGATCATTAGCATACTCTCTTGAAAGCTTGTCTACGACGGACTGCTGATCAGCGGAAAGAGAGTCTCTTTTTGCCAGCAGGCGGGCGGTAATCTGCGCCATTTCGTAACGGGTGATGTGCTTGTCGCCTTTGAATGTGCCGTCAGGATAGCCTTCGACAATGTTCTGGTCTGACAGGGAAGCGACGGCTTCGTATGCCCAGGAATCGCTTTCTACATCAGAAAATGGGTTGGCCGCGGAGGCGGTCATCGCTGCGCCGGCAAAAAATGCGCAGACGGCGGCTCTCAGTATGGTATGTCTCATTGAATAAATCCCCTTGTTGTCCTTGGTTCTCATTTAAATAGCAAGACTTAAACGAAATATAAAAAATGAATGAAATATGTCTCAAAACAGACTTATTATATCTGATGGAAATAAAAACTGTCAATGGTTTTAACGCCTGATGTTAATTGCACATACAAATCGTATATGATAAGCGTGCAGCCGTCATTTTCGTGCAAAAAGAAAGAGGCCTGAAGGCCTCGGAAAGTCAATTTTAAAAGAAATATTATTTTTCTTTTATCGTATTTGTTTGAAAGATATGGATCCCTTTGAGGATGATGAAAGCAATGAGGCACCCGGCGCCGCAGGAAACGGAAAAGAGAGAAATATAGAAAAAAGCTCCTTTTGACGACCCCATAAAGAGAGCAGCCAACGGATAAGAGACAAGGCCGCCGATGAGCGATGTGCCCGCGAATTCTCCAAGGACGGCTGCCCACAGTTTTTTCGTGCGGCTGTACAGGTATCCCGACAGGAAGGCGCCGATCATCGAGCCGGGGAAAGCGAGGAGCGAACCGGAGCCGATGATATTCCTGATCACCGATGTGGTAAAGGCGGCAGAAACACCATACCGCGTGCCGCAGAGAACCGCAAGAAAGATATTGATCATGTGCTGGAGCGGGAAAGCACGGGTCACTCCCAAAGGAAAAGAAAAGACCGGTGAAAGAAGGACGCCTGCCGCAGTGAGGAGAGCGGCAAAAATCCATTTCCGCAAAGAAGAACGGCTGTCATTTTCAAACATAATAATCTCCTTTGTAAGAAAATATATTTTCGAAAGATGTTTTTTCCATCATAGCACAAATAAAAATGGAATTTATACAGAGCAGTATAATTTAAACAGGCAGTAAGGATTAAGGAAGCATCCTGTCTGCTATATTTTTAAGGTGTATTTAGCACGAACTGATATTTAAAAAAGAGCTCTGACGGTAAGAATTGGGATTGGGTGAACCTCCTTGTCTATAAGGAGGGGGGCACGTCAGTAGTTCAGTAGGGAGCTTTTTTAAATGAGCCTGCGACGCATAAAGCAGCGCTCATCATTGATGCAGTAGCTGGAGGATACTGGCTTGAGGGAATGGCACAAAAAAATAGAGTAGAAATCCTTCTTCCAACCTCCGGACGCTGTCTTCCGTCATCCATAAGCTGACAGCTTTTTTGCTTACTGATAAAAGTGCCACTAACGGCAAGGCGTCATAATGAGGGAAACGTTAATCGTCATCCTGAACGGATGTGAAGGATCTGCTGTTGTAGTGAGGAAGACGGTAAGATGTCATCCGGGTAATAGATTCTTCACTCTGTGTCACTGTCCCGTTTCCTATTTTTCCCACAAGGCATGCTTGCCCCGTTCAGAATGACGATTTGGGGAAAGCACGTTACTAGTAATGGGGGACGGAAAGCGTCATAATGACGGAGAACGAAAGGCGTCATTCTGAGTGACAGTGAAGGATCTGCTGCCGTAGTGAGGAAGACGGTAAGGCGTCATCCTGAACGAATGTGAAGGATCTGTACCCGTGGTGGGGAAAGCGGTAAGATGTTATTCAATATAAAAAACCGCTGCCTTTACAGGGAACGGTCTTTTGCTTTCAGTCAGGACAGGTAATAGCGGCGATTTTATCAATTGCGTAGTGGAGCTCACTCACGATTTCCGTATCGGCGGCTTTGTAATACATTTCTTTTCCGTTGCGGCGGGATGTAATCAGTCCGCAGGCTTTCAGCAGACGCAAGTGGTGGGAAATGGCAGGACTGCTCATGTCCATGATGGCGGCTATATTGATGACACATTCTTCCATGTGGCAGAGAATCCAGAAAATTTTCAGCCGCGTGGGATCGCTGAGCTGTTTCAGCAGGATGGATACATCGTCGATTGTCTCTTGGGACGGCAGGCGGCTGATGATACGTTCTTCATCATTTCCATGGTGGTGCGGAAGTCCGCATTTATTTTTTGTCATATGGTATACCTCTTTAGAAATTATTTTTCTTAATTGTAACATACATGGGAAAATGGCAGGATAAATTTATCGGAAAAGAGTCTTGACAAAAGGTAAAAGAATAAATATAATATAATTAACGATTAAATGATTATTTAAGCGTAGAATAAAGGAGAAGAAAATGAAAAAAAGTTACAAGATCGATGTGGACTGCGCTGCATGCGCGCTGAAAATGGAAGATGCTGCCAAAGCAACGTCCGGCGTTAAAGACTGCGTGGTCAATTACATGCTGCTTAAAATGAATGTGGAATTTGAAGACGGGCAGGATCCGAAAACCGTTATGCAGGAAGTGTATAAGAACTGCAAAAAGGTGGAGGATGACTGCGAGATTTTCCTGAAATAAGATGGTCGGCAGAATGTTTGAATATTGGCCGGCAGGGGAAAAGAGGCTGACATGAACAAGAAACAGAAAAGAAATTTAATGCGCATTATCGTGGCGGCAATCCTGATGATTGTCCTCCATTTTGCGCCGGTAAGCGGTATGGTACGGTTCGGGCTTTACCTGGTTCCTTACTTGATTATCGGGTATGATATTTTGTGGAAAGCCTTTAAAGGCGTGAAGAACCGGCAGCCTTTTGATGAAAGCCTTCTTATGGCGATTGCCACGCTGGGGGCGATTATCCTGGCTGTTTATGAAGACGGTGATTACACGGAAGCCATTGGCGTCATGCTTTTCTACCAGATCGGCGAATGGTTCCAGAGCTATGCCGTCGGCAAGAGCCGCAGAAATATCAGCGAGCTGATGGATATCCGTCCTGATTACGCAAATGTGGAAAGGGAAAACGGGCAGCTGGAAGCGGTCGATCCTGACGAAGTGGAAGTGGGGACGATCATCGTCGTGAAGCCCGGTGAAAAGATTCCGATCGACGGCGAAGTAGTGGAAGGCAGTTCTACACTGAATACCAGCGCCCTGACAGGAGAAAGCCTGCCCCGTGAAGTGGAATCAGGCGATGAAGTCATCAGCGGCTGCATCAATATCAATGGTCTTCTGAAAGTCCGGACGACGAAAGAGTTTGGGGAATCGACGGTTTCTAAAATTCTTGATCTTGTGGAAAACGCCAGTTCCCGTAAATCAAAAGCGGAAGATTTTATTTCTAAATTTGCCCGTGTATATACTCCGGCCGTGGTAGCGGCGGCGATCGCTCTTGCCCTCGTTCCTCCGTTTGTCCGTATGGGATTCATGGGGGTGCCGGCTGACTGGGATGTATGGATTTACAGGGCGCTTACGTTTCTCGTTATTTCCTGCCCCTGCGCGCTGGTTATCAGTATTCCCCTGAGTTTCTTCGCCGGCATCGGCGGCGCGAGCAAGGCGGGCGTCCTTGTAAAGGGATCGAACTATCTGGAAACGCTCTCCAAGGTTAAGACGGTGGTTTTTGATAAGACCGGTACCCTGACCAAAGGGGTGTTCCAGGTGACTGCCGCCCATCCGCAGGAAATGAGCGAAAAAGAACTGCTCCATCTGGCAGCCCATGTAGAACGGTACTCCACGCATCCTATCGCGGCTTCTCTCCGTGCAGCGTATCCTAACGAATCGGACAGCTGCCGTGTGGAAGCAGTAGAGGAAATAGCCGGGGAGGGGATCCGTGCCCATGTAAACGGCAATGTAGTATGTGTGGGAAATTCCAAAATGATGGAAGCCGTAGGCGCCGAATGGTATGACTGCCATCGTCATGCTGCGGGTACGGTCATCCATGTGTCCATCAATGGAAGATATGCAGGTCATGTGATTATTTCCGATGTGGTGAAAGAAACATCAAAAGCGGCCATTGCCGCTCTGAAATCGGTGGGTGTCGCCAGGACGGTCATGCTCACAGGTGATGCGAAAGAAGTCGCTGATGCTGTAGCAAAGGAACTTGGCATCGACCAGGTACGCAGCGAGCTCCTGCCGGCTGATAAGGTGCAGAACGTGGAAGAGCTCCTTCTGGAGAATAAAGGAAATGGAAATCTTGCCTTTGTCGGTGACGGTATCAATGATGCTCCCGTGCTCACCCGTGCGGACATCGGTATTGCCATGGGCGCGATGGGATCTGATGCGGCAATTGAAGCGGCGGATGTGGTTCTTATGGATGATGATCCCATGAAGATTTCCCAGGCGATTCGGATTTCCCGTAAATGCCTGTCTATCGTCAACCAGAACACTTGGTTCTCTATCGGTATCAAGCTGGTTGTGCTCCTCCTGGGAGCGGTCGGCATTGCCAATATGTGGTTTGCCATCTTTGCCGATGTAGGCGTCATGATTCTTGCCGTACTGAATGCTATGCGTGCTCTCTTTGCAGGACGGACCGCATAAAAAGAAAGTGGATCTTGTGAAATAATAAACAATAATAATGAGAACAAATAATAACATCGACCGCGGAGGTTTCCCTGCCCCGCGGTTTTTGCATGGAAAGCAGAATGGAATCGTAAAAGAATAGTTAGCTTGCAGCTGACAGCTCACAGCTGATAGCTTTTATCTTCTTACCATTTTCCTCACCACGGGTATAGATCCTTCACATTCGTTCAGGATGACGTCTTATGGTCTTCCTCATCACGGCAGCAAGCCTTCGTCATTGCTCCGGGTGACATCTGACCGTCCGCAGTCATTCAGCACTTTTAGCTGACAGCTGCCAGCTAACGGCTAATAGTTTACAGCTTACAGCTGATAGCTTTTATCTTTTTTACCGTTTCCCTCACCACAGTAACAGATTCTTCGCTGGCGCTCAGAATGACGTCTAATATTCTCTGTCATTATGATGCTTAACGTCCCTCCGTCATTATGATGCCTTACCGTATCCCGTCATTATGACGCTTTCCGTTTCCCATCGTTAGTAACGCTTTCCCCCAATCGTCATTCTGAACGAGGATAAGAATGCTTTGTGAGAACGATGGGAAACGGAACGGTGACACGGAGTGAAGAATCTATTATTCGGATGATGTTTTACCGTTTTCCTCACCACGGTAGCAGATTCTTCGCTGGCGCTCAGAATGACGTTTAATGTTCTCTGTCATTATGATGCTTAGCGTCCCTCCGTCATTATGACGCCTTACCGTCTGCCGTCATTCTGAACGAGGACAAGAATGCTTTGTGAGAACGATGGGAAACGGGATAATGACACAGAGTGAAGAATCTATTACACTGATGACATTTTATCGTCTTCCTCACTACAGCAGCAGATCCTTCGCTGGTGTACTGGATGACGTCTTACTGTATCCCGTTTGTACCCTGCAGGAATGCAATAAAAAAGAACCGAAGTGAATCGGTTCCTGATGGACATAAGTCAGACGGTATCCAGGTTTTTCAAAATTTTTCCAAGAACACCCTGGAAAATTTTCATATCCGTATCCGATACGCCCTGGTAGAAACGTCTGTCCAGGGCGATGGCTTCTTTGCGGCTGACTTCTTCCACTTCTTTTGCCCGGTCGGTGAGGAAGAGGCGGTATTTCCTTGCATCTTCTTCTACCCGCTCTTTGCGTATGAGGCCTTTTTTAATCATGGTCCGTACCATGACGGTGATCGTGGGGTTGGTCAGGTGGAGGTGGTCTTCCAGTACCTTCTGGGTGACCACTTCTTTTTTATGTGTGGACAGGTAGGCGATGATAAGCGCCTGACGGGCGGTGAGCCCATATTTCTTCATGATGGAAGACTGTTTCAGGAGCATGCGTTTATGTGCCTGCCCCAAGTTATACGTCAGCCCCATCTGGTCGCTTTTTTTCAGGTCGTCAGGGTGTAAATGGATTTGCTTTTTCATGGATACCACCTGTCTCTGTTTATACAAAACTCACATACGGTTATAAAGGAAATAAAAGGGTACACGAGCGGAATTTACGGTAAAAACGTAAGTAACTTGCGCAGGAATGTTACGGCTGCTCTGCAGTTCCTGCTGAAGCAAGGGGAATCATGGTCTCATCACGGGGGGCTTTTCGGGGTTCCGTCATAATCCATCTGTCCCTGCTGTCGATTTCCCCGACCAGGATCCGTTCTCCTACATGGATGCGGAACAGGATATGACCGTCCGTATCAATGCGCTCTACGGAAAAATGATTACTTGAGACGGTATATGTGTTTTTCCAGACGACATTCATATTTTGACGGATTATAATCGTCATCCTGCCGTCTTTATATTCTTTTTCAAACGCGGTAAGCCGGCCGAACCCGTCATTGAAAAATACGGTAGACGCTTCATCGGCGCCGTCATCGGCGGAATAAAAAGAAGAATATAAGATTTGATTATCCATACCGGAAACGCTGTTATGGATAATAACGGCTGTCCCTTTTGCGGTATTGGCAAACGCGGTGCAAGGCAACAGAACCGCCGCTGTAAAAATGATCGGTAAATATGACCGGACAGACATGAAAAGTCCTTTCTGTAATCGGCTTTCTGATTTTGTACTGCTGCATACTAAGCTGCATGGAGTCATAAAGTTAATATTCCATCATTATTTTACCATGTTTTTCATGAAAAATGGATAGCCTGCATTGTATTTTTATATAGAGGCTAAAGAATTTTTCTTATCCTCGTTATAAAAAAGAAGCCCGCCGGTGTTTAACTTTTATGGTACCGCCGTACATTGTAATATTTCAAGTCAGTTGGTATACTAAAAGAAATATAGAGAAATTCAGCGGGGAGCAATATGAAAATTTTGGTCAGTGCCTGTCTGCTGGGAGAAAAGTGCAAGTACGACGGCGGAAGCAATTTCAATGAAACGGTGGCAGCGTTTTGCAGAGGGAAGGAAGTTATTGCCGTCTGCCCTGAAATTTCTTCCGGTATGGGAAGTCCGCGGGTGCCTGCGGAAATCGTTAACGGAAAAGTAACCGATAAAAATGGGAAAGACGTGGATGAAATCTACCGCGGCGGTGTGGAAAAGGTCATGGAGGAGATTAAAGGTGAAGAAATTGAATTAGCGGTTTTAAAAGCACGGAGCCCTACATGCGGTGTCCGTGAAATTTATGACGGCACATTTACGGGAACGAAAATCAAGGGCGCCGGTATTTTTGCCAAAGCGCTTATGAAAAAAGGAATTTCCGTGATGGATGAAGAGGAATTGGAGAGGAATTTCTTTTTGAAACATAAGGAGGAATTATGAAAAAATTATTGGCAATCACTGCATTATCGGCGGCGCTTTTTTTCGGGCAGACTGTTGCGGCGGAAGAAAAAGCGGCAGAGGAAGTAAAACCGTCCCATGTGGAAATGGTCCTTGTCCTTGATGAAAGCGGTTCCATGAGCGACCTGACCCGTGATACGATTGGCGGTTTCAATTCCATGATTGAAAAGGAAAAGAAACTGGACGTAGACGCCCATGTGACGACCGTTCTTTTTAATGATCAGTATAAGATGCTTTATAACCGACGGGAACTCAAGGATGTCAGAAAAATGACGGATAAGGATTACACGCCTGGCGGCATGACGGCGCTTTTGGATGCTGTGGGGCGTACGATCCACAAGATGGATATGGTGTCGGGAATTCACCGCAAAGATAAAGGAAATAAAGTTCTTTTCGTTATCATTACCGACGGAGAGGAAAATGACAGCAAAGAATACACTTATGCCGATGTGAAGAAGCTCATCAAAGACAGGCAGGAAAATGCGGGCTGGGAATTTATTTTCCTCGGCGCGAATATCGATGCCGCGGCGGAAGCGGAAAACCTGGGGATCGACAGAGACCGTGCGGTCAAATATAAAAATACGGGCAGCGGTGTCCGCGCCAACTTCATGGCAGTGGCAGAACTGTCGGACTCTCTTGCCAAGTCAGGCAGAGTGTCGGATGAATGGAAATCACAGGTAGAGGAAGACACGGATGAAGACATTATGGCAGCTCCGGCAGATACGAAAGAACATGCTGCACCGCCTGCGAAGCCTGTGAAGAAACATCTTGTAAGCAAAGTAAGAAAAGCAAAATAAAAAATGAAAAAGACTTTCCCGTCAAAGGAAAGTCTTTTTCATTTTTGCTGTCATTTGGGCAGAAATGGAAATTCACTGCGCCGGGGTGTTCTCACACAATGGTCATTTTTGTCTATGCAGACAAAAAAAGAGCCTTTACAGGCTCTTAATCCTTTTCAGTTACCAAAAGGATCTTTTCCTTCGCCGCATTCTTCCGGTGTCTTGCAGTATTTAATCTGCCGGCAGATGCATTTATCTTTCAGCTTGTACAGCTCCGGCATGAAGTCCATGATCCTGTTGAACGTATCATCGTTGATGGAATATTTCGTCCAAAGTCCTTCCCTTCTGGCATCAACGACGCCTGCTTCAATGAGAATCTTCATGTGGTAGCTCAGTGTAGACTGGGACAGGGTGAAATTGGAGAGAATATCACAGGCGGACATTTCCTTGCAGGAAAGCATATCAATGACGCGGAGACGCGTTTCGTCAGACAGCGCTTTAAAAATGGTGGCAAATTCTTTGTAACTCGGTTCGTAATCCATAAAATCCTCTTTTCCGCGGAAATTCCATAAGCAGGTTTCCAAGCAGTTCTATCGATACATTTAAATATGTAGCCATTGTAAATGATATAAAAGGCATTGTCAATAAATAAAAGCGTATGTATTCGAAAGTTTCATAATAAATGGGAATGAAATGCGTTTAAGGAATGGATGACATGGTAAATATGTATGAAATTATTTCATTATAAAAGAAAGAAAAACAGCTTATTAAAATGAAAACGTATATACCCGTTTGAAAAAGGTTACCCTGTTTTGCAGATTTTACTGTTTGGCTTTTTCCAGCATTTTCAATGCCCATGCAGCGGCGTTTTTAAAATCTGTTTCGTTCGGGTGCTTTTCCGCTTCCTGCAAACGCGCCAGACGTTCCGGTGTCATGGGGTGGACTTTTTCCGCATGCTCATTCCGTTTTCCGATGTGGAAGGAGTGGACGCGGCCCTGTGACATAAAACCGCCTAAAAATATGTTGTCTTTTGCCAGCAGCTCTGATGAACTTTTCAGGTAGCTCATTGCCGCAGGAGAGTCGGGATAGGTGCCTGCCGTGCCGTAGATAGCGACTTTCTTTCCGTGGAGGGAAGAGAGGATGTTTCTTGACGGCATATCGGCGCCCTGGCGGTAGCCCCAGAACCCTACGTAAACCAAATCATAACCGGAAAGATCTTTCGGCTGGCGGCCGGATTCAAAAATTTCTTTTTCACAGGGCAGAGCGTCATAAATCGCTTCTCCCACGGCTTTCGTATTTCCTGTGCGTGATGACCAAAGTACGAGTGCTTTCATGATACCTCCTCAATTACTGATTTGCCTGTATATCTAAATTTCCCTATGTAATATAGTAACCGATACTGACATTTTCGTAAAGACGGCAGTTTGACAGCGGGCGTATTTCTTCATAAGATGAAATACGGAAATATTTGCAGACCGGAGGAGGCGAGGGGATGAGGCGGTGGATCATGCATGTGGATATGGATGCTTTTTATGCGTCTGTAGAACAGCGGGATCATCCGGAATGGCGGGGGAAACCGGTTATCGTGGGCGGCCGTTCCCGCCGCGGCGTGGTGGCGACTGCATCTTACGAGGCCCGCGCGTTCGGCGTCCATTCCGCCATGCCCGCGGTGAAGGCGAGAGAGCTTTGCCCTGATGCCATTTTTACAGCGCCCCGCTTCGAGGTGTACAAAACCGTTTCAGCTGAAATCCATGAGATCATGCTGCATTATGCTGTGGAAATCGAGCCGCTTTCTTTAGATGAAGCTTTTATGGATATTTCAGGTCTTTGCGGAAAGTATGAAACTCTGGGGGCGGTAGGCCGTGCCATCAAGGCGGAAATAAAAGAAAAAACGGGGCTTGTGGCATCGGCAGGCATCGCGCCCAATAAATTCCTGGCAAAGCTGGCAAGCGATCTGGATAAGCCTGACGGTCTCCGTATTATCCCTTATGGGAAAGAAAAGGAAATCCTTGCGCCCCTTCCCGTGCGCCGTCTGTGGGGCGTAGGACATGTGACGGAAAGGAAATTGCGGAATGCGGGGTTTTTGACAATCGGAGATATACAAAAAGCGCCCTTCGCAAAATTGGCTTCCGTTTTGGGAAACCAGGCGTCTCTCATACAAAGGCTGTCTTTTGGCATAGATGATCGTGCTGTAGAGGCGTCACGTCAGATCAAGTCCATCGGCGACGAGTCGACTTATGAAAAGGATTTGACAGAATCTGCAGACATTGACCGGCAGATCGCCATCCACAGCGATGTGGTGGCAAAGCGGCTCCGCAGGCACAAGCTGGCGGGACGGACGATTTCCCTTAAGATACGGTTTGCTTCATTTCGTACAGTGACGCGTTCCCTCTCTCTGGAAGAGGGGACAGATTTGCAGGAGGAAATATATGCCGCCGCGCTGGAACTCAAAAAACGGATTTACATGAATGAGGGGGTGCGCCTGATCGGAGTGACGGCATCCAACCTGGCACCGCCGCTGGAAACGGTGGATCTTTTTTCGACTGTGAGGGAAAAGCAGGTCAAAGCGGCAGCAGTGATGGACGCCATACAGGAAAAATTCGGGGAACATGCTTTGCGGAAAGGCTTCTGGCTGGAGGAAGAAAAAAGGAAAGAGATGGAAGAAAAGGAAAACAAGGAAGCGTCCGAAGAAGAGTAAGAGCTCCTTCATAACGGATGAGTTTTACAACAGACATAAATACATGTCACAGGAGGTTAGCATGGTCAACGAAAAAAGAATGAGAGAAACGTTTGAAGAATTGGTACGCATTTATGCGCCCAGTAAAAGGGAACGGGAAGTGTGCGACCTTTTGAAAAAGAAATTGAAAGCACTGGGGGCCTCGGAAATCATCGAGGACAATAACGGTTCCGTAGAAGGGGGGAACAGCGGCAACCTGATTGCCGTTTTTCCTGCAAATGCGGAAGGGCTTCCGTCAGTGGCGCTCACGGCACACATGGACTGTGTGGAATGCTGCCGGGGGATTAATCCTGTTCTTGAGGGCGGCGTGTACCGTTCCCGCGGTGAAACCATTCTCGGGAGTGATGACAAAGCGGGCGTAGCGGCTATTTTGGAAGGACTCGCGCTGATGAAGGAAAATTTCATTCCCCACGGGAAGGTTACCGCTATCTTTACGGTACAGGAGGAAATCGGACTTGTCGGTTCAAAGAATATAGAGGAAAAATATCTGCAGGATATTGATTTCGGCTATACGTTTGACGCGGACGGAGAAGCAGGGCATGTTTTCACCGCAGGGCCGTCGCATTACGCGATGAAATTCACATTTCACGGAAAAGCGGCCCATGCCGGCATGGAACCGGAAAAGGGATTGAATGCCATCGCCATGGCGGCAAAAGCCATTGCTTCGTGCCCATCGGGACGGATTGATGAAGAGACAACCTGCAATATCGGGACGATTACCGGCGGGCGCGCGACGAATATAATTCCCGAACTTTGTGTGGTGGAAGCGGAAGCACGGAGCCGTGACGAAGGAAAACTGGAAAAGCTGGTCGGTGAAATTGTGGCCGCTTTTGAAAATGCCGCCGGGACATTTCCTTCCGGCACACTGGAAATAGAAAAAGTAAAAGAATACGACGCGTTCCGTATCGAAGAAACCGCGCCGCTCATGAATTTATTCCGCATGGCCTGCAAAGAAGCGGGATTTGCTGTAAAAACAGCGCCCTGCGGAGGAGGAAGCGATGCGAACTTTTTCTGTGTGAAAGGATTTCCTTCTGTCCTGGTCGGCGTGGGAATGACGGATTTCCATACCAATCGTGAAAGCCTGAAGGAAAAAGATTTATATGATGCAGGGGAACTGGTATATCGCCTTTTAGAAGCAGAAAGTCATTTTGCGGGAGAATCGGAAACGTAATTGTTCGGGCCGGGAGTTCCGGTCTTTTGGTGTAAATGCGCCGAAACGGGAAGCTGCAGTCTATAAAAGAATAAATTTCCCGGATTTTAACGGAGAGAGAAATTTATGGAGAATATTAAAGGTTTTTTGTCAATGAGTGAAGAAGAAAAAATAAGAAGGATCAAATCTCTTGATTCGAAAGAAGTCATCCGTATTCTGACATCTGTCGGTACGAATGCATTAAGTGCGGAACTGCTGAATCAGCTTGCCGTTGCTTATAATAACAGCATTCAGCCTGAAAAGGCGATGGAAACGCTGGACTTGGTCAAAGAACAGGAGCGGGATGCCAAGTGGTATTACCGGTACGGCTATGCCTGTGCCGCTATTTCTTTGCGTCTGCAGGAAAAGAAGTTTTTGTACCAATGGAAAGCGCTTGAAATGATTGAAAAGGCGATCACAGGCAGTAAGACGCAGGAAGTAATTGACTGGTGTCTGGAAATAATGGATCTACGGCCGGATCTGACTGAACTGGCAAAAATGAATCCGTCGTCATTTCCCCGTCTAAGTGCCTATTATTTGAAGGTGCGGCCGGACAATGAGGGCAGTGGGGAAGAGGAAAAGTATAAAAAAGTTTCCGACATAGAATGGATTTTTAATCAAAAGGAATACTTACCGGATGCATTTGCCCGTGACTTCAATATGTATATGGCGAAACGGTATCCTGATGACTGGTTGGAGGGCATGGCCGATGAGTTTGTATTGGAGGAACCGGAAATCCTTGTCACCTATGAAGCGTGGATACGGAGCCCGGCACAGCTGCATGACAATGAACGGCTGAATGAAGAAGATCTGAAAGAGGAAAATAAGGATAATGATATGTGGCAGGTAGAAATCATGGCACATTTGAAAGCGGATAACGGGAAAGCATTTACTTTGCAGGAACTCATTTTCAAGTTACAGAACCTGATGGCAGATAAAGAGCTGGGGGATCATGTATTTCTGGAAGGAATGGAGTATGAAGGACATGAATGCGAAGGGAACGGGCTTATCGATAATCCTGACGGGATTCCTGTGTTTTATGTCTGCTGTGGGAGTTGAGAGTCATCAAATGGGAAGATATGATAGATCCGGCTCGTGAAGGGAGAATGGGGAATGAATACAGAAAATAAAATGAAAAAGATTGTCATCATAGCAGGGGTAGTTATTATATTTCTTTTGGCGGCGCCCTATCTTTACAAGGTGCTTCTGTACGGAGTGGGGTGGGTGATATGGGGCTTCATGGCGTATTTTGTCGGTGGGGTTCCATTGAGTGACATACTGAGTTGGTGGCATATTTTTCTGGAGTGATATGTTGGACCGGCGGTATATCTGAAACGGAGGAGCAGATGAATCTCATAGAAAAAATAAAGGCAATAGAGACATATGTATGCGAAAATTTTGAAGAACTGGGGCTGGATGATCCTGTAGAGGAAGAATATTTTTCTGCTTATGAAAAAATAAAAGGCGCTTCGGAGAAAGAGCTTCAAATCTTTGAGGAAGAATATGGCGTTTTTCTGCCTGAAGACTGGAAAGAGCTTTACCGTTATAAGAACGGCAGCGGTTTTTTCAGCATACTGCCCTGCGTATTGGGAAAGGGGGAGTATGCATTTTCTCTCTTGTCTTTAGAACAGATAAGGCGTGTAAAGGGATACTTTCAGAATAGGGATGCACTTCTGACGGATTTTCCTGATTATTTTTCCAAAGAAGATATAAATCGGATGGCAGATGAAAAATTGCGGCCTTATTTATTTCACACGAAATGGTTTCCCTTTGCGGAGTATTGTGACAGCTGCTACCTGATGCTGGACTTTGCGCCCGGAAAGGCAGGGAAAGAGGGGCAGATTCTCTGCTATGTGCATGATCCGGACAGTGTAACTTATGCGGCGGAAAATATAACAGACGTGGTGGGCAGCATAATTAAAGATAATCATATAGTAAAGAGAGACCGGCAATGAGAGGAGCTTTGTCAGAATGGACAGTATGGAATGGTTTCTGGGAAGCGTCGCTGTATTGACTGCTGTCCTTCTTGTTGGTCTGGATACAGTACGCTCCCTGCAAAGATATCGGGTGAGACTCGGACGGCTTCTGAAAAATCTGACATTGACAGAACGGATAGAGATTGATTTGGGAGCATGGCTTGCCGTTACGGTTATTCTCGGCATGAATACGTGGTATTTTAATGAGTCTGATGTGGGCATGATGGCAGCTCTCCTTCTGGCGTATATTGTCTGTGGTGTAATTAACGGTGTGCCTCTTGGGTGGTGGATTCTGTGGAAAGCCCGGCAGTCTGAGCGCCTTGATTCCGGAATTGTGCCCGAATTGCGAAGAACCTTTTGCTATTTTTCCATCATTTTGTCCATGGGGGCTACGACCGCTGTTGCTACAGGAATGGCTGCGGCCAGTCTGATTTTTGTAAGATGGATAGCAGGGTGGTAAAGGAAAAGCCTTTACATGTCCCTTGCCGCGGCAGTGCTGCCGGTGGGCTTGTTTTGTGGACAGGGGATCAGTTTGTGGAAGAGGGGATGCGGAAGGATCCGGCGGATTAAAAGAAGGGGAGAGAGATGTTTTCAAGCGTACCGGCGGAAATTTTGGGATTGGTGGCGGGATGGGGATTTCTTCTCATCGTGGCAGCTTTTTGCTTTCCTATACGTTCGTCTTATCAGAAACCGATAGGGAAGAGGAAAATCGTAACGGCGGCTGCAGTTTCTTCTATTGTTCTCGTGTTGGGGATAGGAGCACTTTCTAATCTGTTTCTGTCATGGGCGAAAGCGGGGACGTCATTTCTTTTGTGGCTCACAGGAGTTGCGGTACTTGAGATAGGTTTATTGCTTGCTTTTACTTACAGAAAAACACGGAGGTGGCGTAAACAAAATCCTTTATATGCTGTCGTCAGGATGGAATACCGCTATGGGTTGTGGAAAGAGCGGGGCGTCATGCTCCTTTCCATAAACCGGGTTCCCGTTCAATATTCCAATGATGTGGTTGTTGCGGGAAGGACAGCATATATCCGCGCGGGGGAACATACTCTGGAGCTGGCGGGATACACAGCAAGGCATGGCTATAAACGGCCTTCATTTCCTGTGGAGGAGGGGCGGTGTGAAAAGACCGTTGCACTGAAAGCCGGCCGACGCTATCAAATTATATTTGACAGGAAACGTAAGATATTCAATATTAATGAGGGAAAATGCCAATCATACGGATAGGTGCATTCTGTCTGTCAGCGTTATTTTCAGGAGGATTCAATGGAAAAACGGCCTGATTTTGAGACATTGGCCTCTTATGAAGAGTTCAAAAAATATTACTGGTACCGTAAAGAACTGTCCGGTATATGCAGAAGGCTCGGAATCGAATACAGGGGAACCAAACAGGAACTGAATCATCATATAGAAGAGTACTTTTGCGGGAAATTGGCGGAAAGGAAAGATGTACCGCGCCTTTCTAAAAAAGTATCTGATATAGAATTGCATACGCCGCTTTTGGACTGCGGTTTTTCCTTTAACGCTTTTTTCAGGGAGTATTTTGTGAAACAGACAAGAACAAGGCCTTTTAAATTCACAGCGGATATGGCGGCGGCATGGCGGAAAGTAAAGAAGGAAGAAGACAGATCGTTTACCATGCAGGATATGCTGGATGTATACCGGGGGAAATCGGACTATGCAAAGTATGACGCGTCGGTTTGTGAGTGGAACCGATTTGTAAAAGATTTCTTCCGGGATAAAAGGAACACGGGATTTCGTTATCCGCTGCGGATGGCGGCTGCCCTATGGCAGGCAGTGAAAGAATCTGACTTGCCGAAAGTATATTCTTCTGATTTAAGAGAAAGGTATAAAATGCTTCTGGCAAAGAAGGAGAAAAGTTTCTCCAATTTTAAAACATCCAAGGAGAATAAAGGTCATGAGTAATTCCATATCTCTGCCGTTCCTGATCATGGCAGCGGGGACCATACTCTTTGTGTATATGAGTGTGGTGATCATGGAGCTCCGCTCTGCTTATGAAGAGAGTTTCTGGAAGCAGGCGCTGAAAATAGGAGGCATCATTTTTACCTTGATAACCCTGCTCTTTTTGGGATTGGATTTTGTGCTCACCCGGTTCCGGGAAAAAGCATTTTTACTGGCGCCCGGCATGCCTATATTGGGTATCATCCTTGTGTACATGAGAAGTATTGTGCTGGCATGGCGGTGGCGGAAAAGGAATCCGTCTCATGCCCTTATCCGGATGAAAAGACGCGGCGGTTTCCTGAAAGCCGTCGGCGCCGTAATCCTTTCTGTAGACGGCGTGCCGATTCAAAAATCGAAAGCGGCTGTTGTGGTCGGAAAGAGCGTATATATTCTTCCCGGGGAGCACAGGCTGGAAATGGCGGGATATACCTTGCGGCACCAGCTGTCGAATATACCGTCTTTTCCAAATAAGGGAAAGCAGCAGGAACGGACGGTCCGATTTACCGGCGGCAGGCGCTATATACTCCGCTATGAACCGGCGGGCAGAAAGCTTGAAATAAGTGATAACGGGCCGATCTGATTTATACCGCTGCCGTTATGTTTATGCTATAATCAAAAACCAGAGGGGAGTTATCCCGCTGAATAAAATCATGGGCTTGTCATAGAAATCATTTTGAAAACGTTATAGGTGCACAGGAGGAAAAACATGATATCTGTATTTGATACGCAGCCCGTCATTCTGGAAGAAAAAGACGGACATGTACTGACGGTCAGCAGAAACGGTCTGCTGTATAAAGACAGCAATGGGGAAGTTTTAAAAGATGTGGACTTTGAAGACGTAAATGGGATTCTGCCTTTACGTTACCTGAATTCGAACATCAGTTATAACCTTATTTTCCGCGGCCGGAACTGGAAAAATATGGCTTCTGAGCTGGATACGGATCGGTACAATACCTCTGGCGGCCATAATATACGGGAGACCAAAGCCATTATTACCGCTTTTGCCCGTCATAAGCTGACTGATGATTTTCCGGACAATCTGGACACACTGGACTTGCCGCTGGATTATTCTTACTTTAAAAAGAGAGAAACCCGCCTGTCCGGAGGGGTGATTACAAATGGGAAAAAGGAAATCCCCATCCGTGATATCCGCCGTGTCAAATGCATTACAAACGGTACGATCAGCAATCTGTGCATCTATACTACGGATAAAGGAGGATTTTTCTTTGACATGCCGAAGATGACCGTTACCCTGAACGCTTTGACCGTTCCTTTGCTGGAAGCCGTCATGACCAGAAATACAGGGCATGGAATTGATTTCTCGCGGGGTGACGGTTTCGGGCAGAGCACTTCGGAGTTTGTCATCATCCGTTATCTGGATTCCGGGTACTTCCTCCATAAGGACGGCACGGCGCACGAGGAGTGGCAGAAGACTGCCTGCGACCGTACTGCCGGTTATGGGTACGATTTGAAAATGCTTCTGCAAGAATGAGTAGAGAGATGGCATGTAAAGAGAGTCTGCAAGGCGCGGCTCTCTTTTTTTCGGAGACAGTTCTGCGGGATCGGCCGGAGGAATGAAGGTTCGTTTCCTTTTTTGTGTGTCCGGACGGCGGCGGCCGAAGGAGGAAAAAGCATGGCGGATGCGTATGATGAAATGGAAAGATTGATGAAAGAATTTGAAGCGCTGGCGCAAAGCGATCTCCCTGCCGCTCTGGAAAAAATGATTGATTTGTATTTTGATGAAACATATGAAAATACGTTCAATTATGATGTATATGACGGTATCGAATTATGGCTGCAGGAAAATGCGGACGGCAGGCTGCTGGCATCTGTCCGGAAATACAAAGGCGCGCCGGGGTATGCCAGGCTGGCGGAGACAATCCGCACAGGTATGAAAGGTTAGTCTTCTGCGTAAAGGATTCCCTTGGTACCTGTTTTGGATTCAGGGAACGGCCGGATATTTCCGAGGCCTTATTTACAGAAGTAAATTATCTTGTGATTTGAGGCATTATATGGATGAATTGTTTGAATGCTTGGTTTTCATTTTTGGTTTTCTGTATATTTTTAAATGGATGCTGGATTTCTTAGTGAAGAAATTTCATTTGCACACCGGAATCTTTACCATAGAAGGAAATCAGCTGGTTGTCCGTGCGTTATTTTCTGTCAGGTATGAAAAGAATAAGATAGCAACGATCATTTTTTCCTGCATGCACAGCTGGCGCATTCCATGGGCTCATGCAGGAAAGATGTTGATTATCATGAAAGACGGGACAAGAAGCGGACCGTTCCAGTTTGACAGCGGATCCCTCACCGGAGAATTCTGTCCGATCCTCGATTCCGGAGAAGATATCGAGCGGACCATAGCGTATTTACGGGAGGAGTTAAAAAGACATGGTATTTCTTCTGTCTATAGGAAATAACGGAAGGCAGAAAAAAGTGGGAAAACGGGCTGAAGAGACAGCAGAAGATGTTTATCAGCGGGGTATGAAATGATGGAAACGGTATTATTGGCTTTTATGCTGATAGCGGCTGTCTGTATAGGAGCCGCGACGTATAATTTAATGAAAATCTCCTCTCTTCCTGCGCGGGAACGGTATAAAGTTCTCCGCTTCAAAGGAGACAGCCTGACCATAGGATACGGACTGTTTGCTCATACATATAAGCTGAATGAAATTTTAGAAGTACAATTTGTAAAATTTCCTATAAAAGGCCGTTGGAGTCTGGGCGGTTATGTGGGTGAATTACGGGTTATTAAAATGAATGGTCATCGGTGCCGGTGGATTTCTTTTGACGGCAGCGTGTACTATGGACATATAGTTTGGATTACCAATGAACACATCATTGATTTATCCACGGATTTACTGATGAAAGAGCTTCGGCAGCATGGGGTTCAATGCTTTAAGGAACGGAATTGGTGTTCCTGAGATGCACTTGTGCGGATGCATGGAGGTACAGGATTTGATAAAAGAACCGTGAGATATGCTTCTGAAAACTTGTGATGACATAAGGGCGGTGTGTAGATGATGGACATTAAACGACTCTTTCAAATTCCCTTGATTTTTTTGCTGATTCCCCTGTTCTTCCTGGTTATGTTAATTAAGATATATATACTTCAATATATAATCATAAACCGCATTGCCGTTTGGGGAGGCTCTTTCTGGATGGTACTGTTTCTCTTTTGCCTGCCTGCGTTGGAAGTACTCCCCGTGTGGAAGATTATTGTGTACCATTACGGTTGGAAAGTCCGGGAAAAATTCATCTCTTCGTCTTACAGCAGGGGAGATATCCTGGTGCTCTATCAAGCCATAAAAAGTTGGGATACAGCCTATCTGGGCGGAGCACTTCTGGATGCAGCCATAACGGCAGTTGAAGCCGTGTGTTTCCTGGCGACACCTTTGTTTCTTTTCCTGCCCTGGGTTCTGTATGGTGTGATTGCGAAATGGTTTGGACTGCCTGCCGTTATTTCTTTCTGAAGGATTATAAGTGGACGAATGTAATATTCATAGTCCCTTGAAGTTTTATACTGCTTCTGATGCGCGTTCCAATCCTGACGGTCAGCTCACTGTCCATAACAGAACCGGAAAAATCTTTGAGCGTGTGAAGAAACGCCATGGTAAGATTTTTGACGCAAATGATGAAATCAAACTCAGTCCGTGCAGCTTGGTGTTGGGACAGCATTACGATACGTTGTAATGATCATCTGTGTGTTCAGGGCATTAGACTCGTTCTTTATGCTGCACGATACGAAAGCAGCAATAGAAAAAATTTTCTTTGATGGAAAACGGCTTCAAAGAGGAAAAAAGAACCTTACAAATCCCGTTTTAGTGATGGATAAATTGGGATTTAAATAATAAATAAAATGAAATGATAAGTGAGAAAGGGTAAATTATGGGAGTAGATCATTTACAGGATGAACCAAAACTTATTTTGACATATCCTCATAAGTCTACATTTAATAGGATAGGCTTTTCATCCATGGTATCTATATCTTTTATTGTTCTGTGGATACTGCATCATCTTATGAGTTATAATACTGATTTTTCAGATAAAATTATTATGGCAATAGTGCTGGTTGGCGCTCCGCTCCTTATATGGTTTATGGGATATTATCTCTTCATAAATGGAGTGAAATTAGAAATTTACGAAAATAATATTGTTAAATATTATACTTATGGAAGCAGAGGGCGGAGTGTATTGCATTTTAAATTTAAACTCGAAGATATAGAACAAATAAAATTTAAAAAGCGTCCGTTTAATTGTTTAAAGCTGACCATCAAAGTTCGGAATCCTGTTTTTTATGGGTTTCGTGAAAAGAAACTAAATAAGTTAATGGGTGTAAATATCATCGCGGATAGAAAAGAATCGGAATTTTTTATGCAGCAGATGGAACAATTCCAAAGACAACAAAGAAGAATGATTGAACGATAAAAGTCTGCTGGAGAATAATTGATATGGATTAAGGAAAGCACTTCCAATAATTGATGAATGGTCAAAAAATAATAATCCTGATACAAGGAGAACAGTTACAGAAGGCCGTTGCACCGTTGCGCATGAACGGAAGAGAAAGCCTGAGGATGATTAGACACCTGATATTTCCTGCATTTTTTGCTGAATGGAAGAAACAATAAGGATTAAGATGGTAAACTCAAATCCCGCCTATAAAACCGATGCCATTCAAGAACCGGAAGTTGTTGATAAATTGTTGCGTTGCTTTTGCAAAAGATGATGATTTGCCAGTTTTGCATAACAAACTTCACGAATATTATGGGATAGTATTCAACCGCAGAAACTTGCTGCACAGATTAAGACAACCGTAAGAAGCGCCATAGGTGTTGTCGATTCTGTAAACGAGCTGCGAAATAACAACACTGTTGCACATTCAAATGGAGAACTTATTCAAAAACGAGAAGCCCAATTGGTAATAAGGCTTGTAAATACGGTTGAAAATTAGGTCATGTCAACAGCCAATCCGCAACATCCACGATTTTTACGCCTTCGTACTGATACATTTCCTGCCTTGTGCGGGTGATGATTATCTTCGGGTAGGCATCTGCGATTTTGAGCAACGGCGATACTTCGCGCTCAAAGGTGGCAGGCTCATCTATGGTATTAGCAACCTGGATATAGAGCTTCTCACTGCGCCTGATCGCTACGAAATCGATCTCTTTTTTATACAGGACTCCGGCGTACAATTCGTATCCGCGCCGTAAAAGCTCAATAGCGACGATGTTCTCCATCAACCTGCCGTAATCCGCGTTCTTTGTGCCAAGACGGGCATATTTGAAGGAATGATCGCTGAGATAGTATTTATCATTGGATGCAAGATAGCGTTTCCCCCGAATGTTATACCGTCTGACTTTATAAAACGCAAATGCATTGCAAAGATACTTGATATATGCACTGATGGTACGATCATTGGTCTTGAATTGTTCTTTGGTGAAAACTGCGGCGACGCTTCTGGTGGAGGTCAGATTTGAAATATTGTCAATCAGAAAGTCGCACAGGCGATCCATAAGCGGCATATTGCGGATTTTGTATTTCTTCTGAATGTCACGCACAATCAGTGTGGAAAATACGTCTGAAATATAGTCATATTTTGCTTCTGGCGTTTTATAAAGAAATGATCCGGCCATGCCGCTTTCGGTCAGATAACGGTTAAAGGCTGCATACTGGTCTGAAAGCTCATAATATTGCATGAATTCAGCGAAGGAAAACGGATAGACCTCAATTTCAAAAGTTCTGCCGGTGAACAGCGTTGCAAGGTCAGAACTGAGCAGAAACGCATTGGAGCCTGTAATATAAATATCGTACTTCTCAGCAGCGTGGAAATTGTTGATGGCCTTTTCAAAACCTTCGCACATCTGCACTTCGTCAATAAAAATATAGTTCGTTTTTTCCGCCTGATATGCCTTTTCAACATACGCATTCAGCTTGTGATACTCCAACAGCGGTTCGTATTCGCTCAGGCTGTAATTGACGTGTATAATGTTAGCAGCCGTATCCGCCTGCCGGACATACTCCATAAATGCTTCCAGCAGCTTTGACTTTCCGCTGCGCCGCACTCCGGTAATGACCTTGATATCCGCTGTTCCCATCACGTCTTTCAGTTTGTCAAGATAAAAAGTTCGCTCAATCAGTTTCATGGTATTCTCCTCCGTTGCCAGAAGCATAGCACATCTATTTCGCAAAATCAATTTAATATAAAAATCGCGAAATAGGAATATTGATAAAATAGCGGCAGGAATTTCTCCCCGCCGCCGTGCGCCCGTTATGCGCAGAGCAGATTATTATCGACAATTTCCGTTGCCCTGTCCCGTACAGCGTTCATCTGTTGTACCTAAAGCATCTGATCCTCGGCTTTGAGCCTTTCGTTAATACTATCTTTCTCAGTGAGTTGCTTTACCAGATGGAAGAACGTTTCCTCCATTTGCTCCTGCAAAATCCTCCGTATAATAATGTTTGCGTATATGTCACGTGTTTCCGGCTGCCATATGTTGTTATATAGTTTTACCTGATTTTTCTTCACAGCAGCCGCTAACAGGTTGATTCCGATAGATTCAAAATTCGGTTTGAAGAGTGGGGTAACTGGCTTCTTAATACTCGTTTTCTTAACTCGAACCTTTCCTATAATATATTATAAGGAATGAATATAAGAATGAACTGTTGCGGTATTCCCTTTAATGTCTGTTATTCCTTATTATTAATGGCTTTCCTGATGTTTCCGAGCCGTTTGGGAGGCTCTTTCTGGATGGTGCTGTTTCTCTTTTGGCTGCCTGCATTGGAAGTACTCCCCGTGTGGAAGATTATTGTGTACCATTACGGTTGGAAAGTTCGGGAAAAACTCATCTCTTCGTCTTACAGCAGGGGAGGTATCCTGGTAATCTATCAAGCCATAAAAAGTTGGGATACAGCCTATCTGGGCGGAGTGCTTCTGGATGCAGCCATAACGGGAGTTGAAGCCGTGTGTTTCCTGGCGACACCTTTGTTTCTTTTCCTGTCCTGGATTCTGTATGATGTGATTGCGAAATGGTTGGGTCTCCCTGCTGTTATTTCTATTAACTGTCTATAGAGGTGAAATATGGGCTGTTTTGAAAATATTATGATGAACCATAATGAAAAGAAAATTATTGGGCTCTGCAGAAGATTAAACAGAAAGTGTTCACTGACATGCAATACGGATGTCACGGCATTATGCGAACTGGCATACCGGCTGTATGTTTCAGGCGATAAGAAAAATGCGCTTCATGTCTGCGAGTGTACGCATACGGGTATTCCCAAGAAGATTAACTATAATGTATGGGATTTTATCCTTTGGATCTGGGGATTGGAAGCATATATTTATGATGAAGAGGGAAGGAAAGAGGATAAAGACTTTCGCATCACACGGATGAGAAAGGTGTGGTCAACACCTAAACGCAGTGATGAGAACGAGAAAGAAGCCTGGGCGTTTGTTCAGAAAATCATGAAGAGAGAAAGCTTTGCATCTGTCTGTAAGACAGAAGAAATTAAACAGGCGGCAGATGCCGGAGATAAAAGATTAGAGAAGAAGTATTGTTTTATCGCGCTCTATGGGATGATTGGATATGGGGTGACAGGCTTTTATCCTGATTTAGAAAAAAATAAAGCAAAGCTAAATGAAATGATTGGTGAATATATGATGCGGTTAAGATCCATGTGAGCAGAATTGATCGGAAGTAAGAAAAATGATTTATAATGATTTATTATAATAATATTATTATAATAATATGGAGAAAGAATGATGAAAAATGAGCAGATAAAGGTATATATGGGCAGAAAAGGGTTTGCGGCGCCGATGATGTAAATGCTCCCCATCCGGAGGCTTTTTGCCTGCCCGACAACCTGTATGAATTTGTGGCGCTAATGAATCAGATACTTCCCTTTAGCGAATGGACCTGTTACAGGGGAACATACGGTACCAATATAAAGGATGTTGAGGATGGCATTCTTGTCTGGAGAAAAGCAGATACGCGGAGTCTGATTTCGATGGCATATGAACATAGTGCGAATACCTGCAAAAGTGTTATAGAATACGACAGGGATTGGCATGCGCTGATACAGGCGCATCCTTATTTATATTTTGAGTAATACCATCCGCTGTAAGGCGTATGGGGAGAGGGATATATGGACAGCTTCTTTTGTAATAGTATAGGAAAAAATAAAGAATTGAATACCATGCTGATGCATGAATGTGATATTTATTTTTATGAACAGCTTCAGGACGTGCAGTTTTCGGAAAATCAGGAAACCTACTCCATGCTGTGCAGGGCTTTTGCCTGTGACGGCAGCGGAGGAGAATATGTTTTTCTTGAAGACGGCAGTATCGGTTTCATCAGCAGTGAAGGCAGTGTCGGGAGAGTAGCGGAAAACATGGACGAATTATTGACGTTCCTGCTCCATGCCGGATGTATTTCTGACTTTGATTGTAAATATCTGTATGAAAATCAAACCTTGCTTCATACCTTTTGCGCGGCATATGTGTCAAAGGTAAGAGACGATTATAAAGAGCGGAATCGGGACTGGGACAATATTCGCAGTGCCATAGCTGAAAAATTATCTCTTTCTTTTAATCCCGATCAATTAGCCGGTTTGGCTATGAAGTTTTATGAAGCCGCTGTAAGGGAACCTGCTTTTTCCTGTACATACCCGGATGGAGAAAAAGAATACAGGTGTGACCCCGTTCTTTCCGATATCATAGGAATGTGGGTAACCGGGCTTTTGAACATGACAGAAGAAGAAATCAAGGGATATAAATAGGAATCCGGTTATAAACTCTGTGAAGAAAATATATGGTATCTTCCTGAAAATCTGGTATCCTTATATAAAAACAGGTTGCTAAAAAATTAGGAGGCATGATGGGTATTGTACGTGTAAAAGAATTTGAAGAGGAGTTTGAGCAGGAAGAAATTGAAATCTATGCACTGCTTCGAAAGGTGCCCAATGGTGCCGCAGTTTACTCGAAGGATTGTCTCAGGCCTCTTGCCTATACGGAGGCTACCGTAGACTGCAAAACAGGGGAGCTGGATCGGCGTGAGGGGATTCTTACCTGGCTTATTTCGTCAGATCATGAAGCGGGCTGGGGCTATGACTTCAAGCAGTATGGGATTTACAGGCTCTTAGTCAGAAAAGCGAAAATCAAAATATTAGATGAGAATAGGTTGGCGTCATGGAACAATCGGTACCTGGTACTGAAAGTTCTGGAATGGGATGCCGGACAGAAGGAGCTGGAAGCCCTGGCAGCCTACTTACAGCAGCCTAAATACATTCACACACAGCGGGGAGACTTTCTGTTAAACCGGCAGTATAAATGGTACGAAATGAAGACACCGGACTGTGGGTTTACCTTAGATGCGGATGAAGGTTCTGGCGAGACCTGTGAAGCTGCATTAGCCGCATATAAGAAGCACGAAATGAATATGCCCGAACTGGATCGGCAGCTTCGCGCCTATGCTGCCGGTCATATGCTGGACACAGCGAACGACTGGCTGGGCGATGCTGATGAGGAACCAATCACGGCAGAGCAATTTGCAGATCGGATCACCTTGTCCGGATTGGCTTTCCGTAACGACGGATCAATAGAAGCGTATTATGATGACGGGGATATTTTCTGGGGACACTGCATCATTGTGCATATGGATAAAAACGGAAACATAGAGGATGCGGAAATCGCCGGGTGACCGGAGAGGGAAGCTTGAAGAAAAGGGGACAAGGATATGATTTGTGGCAGATATGCGGATCGGCATGATTGACCTCGATTTGATATGAGAGAGTAACCGAAAGATTGATGAGATGGATTGATATGCATGATAAACCGGTCAATAAAATTGAAAATAAAACAGAAGAAGGGGAAGAGGACACGGAAAAATTTTACGTAGCCGAAGAAGGTGTTCCCTTATATATTTGCGATCAAAATGCGCTTATTGCTTATTACGGAAGCGAAATAGAATTGAACCGGACGATTGTATCGCCCCGGGAAGATGGAATTTATTCGGCAAGACTTCCGCTGCTGGATGTCGCTCTTCCCTTTTTGGTGTATGGAAGGGGCCTGCTGTTTTTAGATGCCTATTATTTACTGGCAGAAACAGTTAATAACAATACATGGAGGCTGATAACCAGTGTCATGATTGACATTCATAGAGGGAAATATGCCGGCTTGGAACACCGGTATTCCCATATATCTGTAGAAGAAAAGGGGATAGAATTAAAGAACAGTCATGACGGACATTCCTTAAGGCTGCAGGATGTTCATGGACTGAAATGGATTCAGTTATAGGATTGGTAGGTCTGCAGCTGGAAGCAACGGACAGTGAAGCGGATCTGGATGATAACAGTATTTATTATTTTAGCGGTAAGAATGAAGCGGAAGCCTGCGGCTTGGCAAAGGAACTCATAAACAGCCGTATCCACAGGCGATCGGAAATGAAGTATACCATTGAGATTGTGGATGGCTTGCTGTAATACTCACTATGGCTTATCCGCTGTGCTTAAAGCGGGTTATTCAGATTTATTGCTGTACAGATACTTGTGGCTGACTGAAAAAATGGTGCGGCAGGCGGACAGTTTTGTGCTTTTATACAGTTTTATTTGAGAGAGGAACATGAAATACTTATTTTGTTTATTAATACCGGCAGGACTGTTCCTGTTGATTATAAGCATCAAATATGTTATTCGTTTTGCTAAGTCTGAAATGATTTATGAAATGCCTTATAGCAGGGGGACGGGTACATTTATGCTTGCTGCAAGGGGGAAATATGGCTTATGGATCAGCGGAAAAAAGTTTAAAAAAGCGCCGCTCGGAGAATTTGGACTGACTCTTGTCAACCGGGATACGGGACAATCCGTTCCCCTGTGTGCTCCTCTTTTGCGTACCGCTGTGACCGGGCTCAGCAAGTCCAGGCTGAAATTGTATTCCTTTCAGGCGGAAGCCGGCACATATACGGTTTCCTTGAATGATGAAGTGCGTATCAGAGACAAAGCATGCGCGTTTCTTGTGAATGCCGTAACTAAGCGGCCCGTAGATTACAGTTTGTTTTCTGTTCAGGTGTACCGTCATACATCCGGTATGGTTTTATCCCTGTGTATACTGGGGATTATATTCGGCGCCGTCATAATGGTTTCGGGAGCTATTCTCCCGGCTGTTTTATAAAGAATCAGGGGATTCTATGCGTAGAGAATATCTGTGTATGGAACATAAAAGGTGGGGCAGATGAAATTTTTAAAACCGATAGTCATTTTATTCCTGCTGTTCAGCGCCGTTTTATCCGGCGGCTGTGGTCATACAAAAGAAGATCAAGAAAGGATCATCCGGTATTTGGATAACAGATTTGGAAAGGATACATATACAATTAAGCAGGATGAGAGTTATTATCGCTGGTTTGTGACATTGAACCAATATCCGGATCTTACTGTTTACTATACGGTATCCCGTGATCCTCTTTCCATGACATCACCTTCTATAACGACAAATTTTGATAAGGTTTTCAGTGAGCATGCAGTTGAAGAATACAAAAAAACGCATGCACTTGGTGATGATGATCTTGTTTTTGATGATTCCATTGATTTCGTATATCACACAAAAGTTAAATCCCTTGAAGAATTGAAAGTGCCTTATGACAGGGCGATGGGATTTATTGCCTTTGTTTCTGAAAAATATCCGGTTCTTGTTGATGAAGGGTTACTGAATATACGAATGGATATTACCGGTATCCGTTTGAAAGGCGCAGATGATGACGATACCCTGATATTTCAACACATATCCAAAGCAAAAAAAGACGGTCTCAGCATTGTGTCATACGAAGAAATTTGCCGGGAATTAGCGCCGAAGCTAAAAACGCATGCGGATAATCCGGACGGTTTTACATTTCACGCAGATATAGGAAAGTCATTTATTTTAGGCAGCGATACTTTTGGTGACTGCTTTCACAAAAACCTTATTTTAGAGAACGGCACGCCTGAAGAATTGGACAATATCATCTTGCAGCCCGGAGAAATAAGCAGACCCTATATTTTCAAAAGTGAGAGCCGGTATGAATTTACAACGATAACATTACAGGCTGAAAACGTATCGGACTCGCCCTGTTCTTTGCCTGAGGCAGCGATTGTAAAAGCAGTCATAGATGGTGCGAAAGAAATATATGTCGATCCGGTATGGATGGATCTTGCTTTTGATGAACGGAGGGAATGGAAAGATCCCTATGAAATGCTGGGGATTTCTCCGCCGGAAACAGAGGAGGAAAATGCGGAAGGCGTGCCATATAAAAATATTAAGATTTTATTTACAATGAACAAATACTACAAAGGCGTAAGAAGGGTTACCTTGACTTTTAATAAGCATACCGGGTAATGGTTGTTTGCTTATCATTTCAAACCATCTGCTGTTTCATTTATTGCGGCGACTGGGCTTCAACCCTTTTGCCGCTTTGCGGACTGCCTTGCGCCGTGGAGTTGAAATGCCCGTGATTTTATGGATGGCAGACGGCTTGCTGTAAACTTATGCGTGGAGTAAAACGGATTGATTTCATGTCGGATAAGGGGGAGAGAGTATGCGGTTTGATGAAAAACTGCGTCAGTTTGTTTATGAGTACGAAGGGATTATCTTTGCCTGGGATGAGGAACCGGGGGAAGATTTTCCTGATACGGTGAAGAAACTGGCAGCAGGTTATTATGAAAGGCTTGATGACATCGTCCGGCATATTGCCCCGGATTTGAAAGAAATGTATGGAGTTACGGATCCCGGAGAGATAAAGAGCAAACTGGGGAAACCTGTCATCGACCTTACGATGGGAGAAATTAATTATCTGGAGCATACGTTTGATTACGAGCATATCTTTACGCTGGAATACCTGGATGACGAGTTTAAGCAGTTAAGCCATTTCAGCGTGGACGGGTGATGTGAAGAGAGGCAATTCATGAGTAAGCTGAAAGAAAGAACATTGGTCACGCTTAAAGAAGAAGCAGCAGTTGATTATCCGTTTTCCGATGATCTGCCCTTAGTTTACCTGGGGGAACTGGCCAACATGCCGGAACATGGAATTTTTATAGGCCAATCAGGCAAATGTTATTTTGGATATCATCTTTGGAACTTCAGAGAGCTAAGGGAAGATGAAGTATAGCCGGTAAGGTTTGTTATAACATGGCGTTTCATGCTTTACTGTACCGATTCATCATGATATAAAAGGATTTAGAGCATAAAGGAGAATGGATATGGGGTATGACATCACTTTCCATCCGATCAGCGAAGAGCAGATGGATGCATGGTATTTTTCCCTGCTGGACAGCCTGGCGAAAGGGGATACGTCCCGGCTGGAGGCGGTGGCGGAAGACGCGGGGATGGATCCGTTTTACATAAATAAATACAGGGATCTGATGAAGTATGCCGCCGGGACGCCGCCTTCAGAACGATTTGAGACCACCCACGGGTTTTATATGGCGGTGGTGCAGGGGTTTTTCCGCAAGCATTATTATGTGCGGGGGACTGCCGTTTCTTTCATGGCGGAGGAGTACCCGCTGATGGAAAGGTATATCACGCCATGGAAGGATATTCTTCCTGAAGGCATCTTACCCCCTGCACAGCAGGGAATCGTCGAAAATTATTCTGCCGGCGTTTATCTGTCCGCAGAACAGGTGAAAGAACTTCTTTCCGATTATGAAAGAAATAAGGAAGTACGGGAAGCTGTCGATGATTATTTCATGGAGAACGGGGCCGTACTTCTGAAAGCGCTCCGGGATGCGGCGGAGAATGGAGCGGGACTGCTGGAAGCGACAGATGTGGTGGAAGTGGAACCGCTGGATCTGAAAAAAACGACATCCTATTCAGACCTGAATCAATGTGATCTGGAAGGGGCTTTTATTTACCAAAAGGTAGCAAGGGCGCAGATTAGTGAGTTTATGAAATCGAAGAAATCTTAAGAAGGATATGATGGGAGAATACAGAAAGGAAAGACTGCTGCTGGAGGGACAGGTCAAGCTGATTATAGATCCGATGGAGTTCCGGATGGCACTTTGGATCAACGGGTTCGGCCTGTCCGATGCGGTGACGGGAGAAGAGATCATACCTTTGTGCCATTCTTATAACCTGGAGCATGTGGAAGAAGCGGGGAATCAGCTGGAAATAGACTTCCGCATATATCCGGAAGGACATGTATATTACCATGTGGCGGTGGATTCTTTTGCAAGAACTTTTACTTATAAAGGGAAAGCATACAGTACGGATGATTTTAGAAAAGTTATAGAGGCTGACCGTGTGGGGATGGGAATCAAAGCGTGAGACAGGACATTCTATCCTATGAGTACGCCCGTCGCCATTTCTTATCCATTATAAAAAACAGTCTGTATCTGTGTCCGGGAAACCGGGACTGACAGAGACGGACTGTTTTCTTTTGTCTTATTAACGGCGCCTGTGCGGTGGAACGGAAAAAAGCGGTGTTGTTATCCGATGAGCTTTCCGTTTTCAATACGGAGAACCCTGTCGTGCCATTTATCCAGGGTGGAACGGTGGCCGATGCTGATGACTGTTGTGCCGGGGAGCGCCGTCAGAAGACGGTACATCTTTTCTTCTGTTTCTTCATCCATGGCACTGGTGGCTTCGTCAAGGAAGACCCATTTCGGTTTTCTGAGGAACACGCGGACAAAAGCCAATTTTTGCTGTTCCCCCAAGGAGAGGATGTGGCTCCAGTCCGCCTCGGTATCCGTCTTTTCCATTAAATGGGAGAGGCCGCATTCTACAAGGAGCGGGGAAAGTATTTCCTTATCCGCCGTTTCCAGCGGGTACGATGCGGCTTCGGCAGAGGTGCCCATGGGAATGTAAGGTTTTTGGGGAATAAACATCATTTCAGAGGGGGCGGGCATGGAGATATGTCCTTTGACATAGGGCCAGAAGCCTGCCAGCGTACGGAGAAGGGTGGATTTCCCGCTTCCCGAAGGGCCTTTCAGGATGACATGTTCTCCCGCCTTGATTGAACAGCTCGCAGATGAAATGATTTCCCGTGTCCTTTTGTTTTCATCCATGGCGGGTACGGAAATGGTGATATCCGTGAGGCGGAGCCGGTCAGGAGTCTCTTCGCGGACAAGGTTGCCTGATTTTTCTTCTGTCTCTTTTTCAATGGCCTCTATGTGCTTGTCAAAGGACAGCAGACGTTCCGCGCAGGACTGCCATTCCGCCAGAGACGCATATACATCGACGAAGTAGGACATAGCGTCCTGGACTTTGCCGAAGCAGTTGGCAATCTGCATCAGGCCACCTAAGGAAATATTTTGGGATAAATATCTCGGCACAGCGACGACAAAGGGAAATATAATGGCAATCTGGGCGTAGCTGTTTGTCAGCCAGGAAAGCTGTTTTTGCTTTTTGATGATGAAAAGGGTATTTCTGAGGAGGGTCATGAAACGGTTTGACAGGAACGCTTCTTCTTTTGCCGCACCGTTATAAAATGCCACGCTTTCCGCCGTTTCACGGAGACGGACCATGGAGAAACGGAAGTCGGCTTCCAGTTTTTGCTGGAGGTAATTGAGGGAAACGAGGCGGTGGCCGACTTTATGTGTGATCCATGTGCCGAGAACGGAGTAGGCGAGCGCCGTCCAGACAAGGTAGCCGTAAATATGAATTTCCTGTCCTGCGGCAGAAAACGACAGGACTTCCGATAAATTCCAGAGAACAAAGATAAAGCATACGATAGTCGTTGCCGAGCGGAGCAGTCCGCTCATGAAGGAAAGCGTGCGTGCCGTAAAAAGATTGATGTCTTCGGAAATACGCTGGTCGGGATTGTCTGCCGTGCCTTGGGAAAACATTTCAAGGCGGTAGTACATCTGCTGTCCGGTCCATTTGGCAAGATAATTTTTCGTCATCCATTTCCGCCAGCGGAGCGCCAGGCGCTGCTGCAGGTAGTAGCTGTAGACCGCAAAGGCGATATGGGCGAAGGCCAGTCCCGTGAAACGGAGCAGTCCGCTGTAAACTGCGCCGCTGTCATAATTCTGCAAAGCGCTGTAAAAAGAATTGAACCATTCGTTTAAAAGCAGTGTCATATATACGGCGGCAATTGTGAGGGTAATGATACCTGCGAGATAGAGCCGTGCCGATTTCTTTTCTTCGCTGTTCCAGTAGGGGGTAATCAGGTGAAAAAGCCCCGCAATAAATTCCCGAGTCCAATATCCTGATTTCATAGGGTCTCCTTAATTTGTAATGATTTTATTATACTATAGGAACACAGGGGATAAAAATAATTTCATCGGAGCTTTACATCGAAAGATATCTATATTATAATAATTGCATAGAAAGATGTGGATATAAAGTGATTTGAAAAGGAGAGACGATGATGAGCAAAGAAATTCATTCTGCAGCAGATTTTGAAAAGGAAATAACCAATCACAAAGGATACGCCCTTGTGGACTTCTGGGCGACCTGGTGCCAGCCGTGCCGTATGATGGCGCCTGTGCTGGAAAGCGCCGAACAGCAGCTTGGCAGCCAGATTAATTTCGCAAAGGTCGATGTTGATGAGCAGCAGCAGCTGGCTGCTGAATTTGATATCATGTCCATTCCGACTCTGGTGGTTTTTAAAGACGGCAAGCCTGTAAAGCGCATGTCCGGCTATCGCCCGCTCGACGCTTTCGTAGAGGAACTGAAAAGCGCAGTGGAATCATAAGACGGAAAAACTGGAATTTATAAAACCGCTTCCTTTATAATACAAAGTAAAGGGGCGGTTTTTTATGTGCATGTCCCCGCGTACGGCTGTGATCGGTTTTGGAAAAAACTGCTGTAAACCGGCGGCCGTTTGGAAAGGAGAATTATGATGGGCGGAATGTTTGTGGGGATGCTTCTGCTGCACCTTGTCATCTTTATATTGATAGTTCTGCTTTGGATATACAGGAAACCGCTGGCGGAATCTGCCGCGCGTGATAAGGCGATGGCGGACAGGGAGCGGAAGAGGAATCCGCGGTTTAAAAACCGGCCTTATGCGTGGGTGGTGATGATTAGTTCCACGGCGGTGCTGGCTTTGGATATGTATTTTGATATGCCGTCAGTCGGTGTGCCGGGGCTGATCTGGAAAGGGCTGCTGGCGGGGCCGTCACTGACTGTGGCTGTCACGTCTTTCATGTGGGTCGTATTGGCCGGTCCGCAGAGGATCCGGCAGTATGTGAAATATGCGCTTTCGGCAGGGATGTTTGTCCTGTTTGGTATAATGTCGTTTACCGACTGCTTTGGCGGCGTGGAGGATGTCTTTTCGGGAACGGTGACGAAAGATATGGCGCTGAGCCATGTGATGTATGAGAAGATCTGGGCAAGAGGCGCCGGTATGTACAGCCGGTTTTTGCCTTCGCAAAGTGCAGGGCGGTTCGAGGTGATGATGGACGGCGGAGACGAATATATCCATTTCCATATTGCGCGAAGAGACAGGGAGGTTCTCGCGTCCATGATGGAGGGGCTGACGGTCAGAGGGAAAACGATACGGATAGAGGATCTGATACCTGCCGTGGAAGAGGGACGGAAGAGTTTTGCGATGTACGACGGCGGACAGATCGGTGGAGGGAAAGATGTCATGTACCGGATAACGTACTACCCCCATACAAAAATACTGGTATCGGCGGAAAGGATACCGTAACGATGTCTGCCGGGCGGGATATTATCAAAGGAAAAGGATACATTCGGCAAAAGGTATGTGACAGGTAAAAAATACCGATTCATGTAATACATTTTCTTTCATACAGGTAAGGTTCATTGTTTATGATATGAAGTGTGCCGTCGGGCGGGAAGGAGTATTTTATGAAATTTTCCAAATGGCTGCGGATATTGGCCGTATCAGGATGTATAGCGGCCACCGCCGTATCGGCAGGAGCGTTCAGCTGTTCCGATTTTGAAAGGAGCGGAGGCGGGCCTTATAAAGAAACGCTGGATGCACTCTATGAGAATTTGGCTGCCGGAGAAGGTTCAAATGATCAGCTGGCGGGTTCGGTAGGGATTATGGAGACGGTGAATGCCCTGGGACGGGAAGCGGCGCTTCAGGGGACAGGTTTTTCCATAGAGGATATCACCGGCGACGGGGTTCCCGAGCTGCTGGTGGGCAGCATGCCCGGATCCGGAGAGTCTGTATATGCCGTGTATACGATACGGAACGGCACGCCGGCAGCCGTTTTTGACGGGTGGGCAAGAAACGGGTATTATGCGCTCGGCGCCGGACGGTTTTATTACCACGGTTCCGGCGGCGCGGCGTACAGCGCATTCGGGACTTGTCATCTTTCTTATGACGGCAGCCGGATAGAGTGGGAAGATTTTTACTTCTCCGATATCAAAGACAGCAGTGCGGGAACAATCGGGTATTTCCATAATACAACGGGCGTGTGGAAGAAGGCGGAAGCAGAAGAATTATTTATTTCACGCGACCGTTTTTTTGAAATGGACGAAACATTACGGACAGGGATAAGAGCGATAGGAAAGGTTCCCTTTTCGGAATATGCCTGCGGTCATGAAGCGGCGGCAGATGGAACGGTACAGGCCCGCTGGGCGGAGGACGCACTTTCCGATTATGGGGAGTACGATGAATTTATGGCGGAGACGTCGGAATACCAGGCGCGGGTCCTGTTTTCTGCGCAAGACACGGTCAGGGATTTCAGAGTACTGCGTTTGGTTCCTGATCTGGATGAAGAAGGAAATATGACGTTCTCTGAAACAGAACTCTACTATACCGGCCGGCTCACGGCGGAAAGACCGCTTGTGCTCGGCATGGCATTTCACGGAGACACGCCGGGGTACGGGATTTCCTATACGGACGGAAACGGAAGAACCAGACGGTTCTATATCGGCATGAGCGGGGACGACGGCTCTCTCTTTTTGGGAGAATTCTGAGACGGCCAGCCATCCATTGATCTTGAGTTGTGGGAAGGGAGGTGCTGAAAATGAAATTTTTCAAACGGATTATAGGTCTGCTTTTATTCTTCACCTGTATGGGATCTCCGGCAGAGGCGAAAGTGATTCATCAGGATATGTGCCAGATGAGTACCGCCTATGAGGACCAGATGCATAAGATTGCTGATTTTGAAAAAGGAGCATTTAAAGGCCGTTTTGCTTTGATGGACGGACAGCGCAGCGGGCATACTTCTTATATGGCGATCGTCACCTATTATCATGGAGGTGTCAAAACGACTTTTCTTAATGATGAAAGAATACAGAAAATGAAGCATGTGCAAGTGGGAGAGGTGCTGGCGAATCAGAAGGGCGGCGTGTATCTGAAAATCATTTTTTCCCAATGGTACGGACTGGACGGGCAGGGGAAAGTTGTCGCTTCGGCGGAAGATAAAAAGGCGGTCGGGAATACGGATATTTCTTTGTATGTGGAAAGTGTACGAACCATATACGGCAGTCTTGTGAAAAATAAGCCCGACGGAATGCACGGCAGCATGGATGAGATGAAGCTTGAGGCGAAGGAGTGGAGCCTTCCCGGATTTAAAATCGTAGTGGATGAGGAATGGGCAGATTATGTAAGGCCTGATGTAAACTTTGTCATGTCTGAAAGGGGAGATGCGTGATGCGTATGAAATGGCTGCCGGCAGGCATCGGGTTGTTCCTCGTCGGAATGTCGGTGGTATCCTTTGCTGGTGAAAGGGTTTATGAACAGGCTGAATTTCCCCATGAAATCTGCGGGACATGGACGGATATTCATGGAGGAAGGACTTTGGAGATTACCCCCCGTGCCGTGGACGGAGATATTTTGGACGGCATGTATGATGTGGCCGGCGGAGGAGTGCAGGGGGCAGTGAAAGCGGTGCTTCTGCGTGAGGGACAGCCGGTTACGGAGAAAATCGGCTGGAATGCGATGAGTCCGAATTATAAAATACTGGTGTATGGAAATCAGCCGTACTACCGTCTTACCGGCAGGCATTTTGAATCTGTGGACGGCATATATCTGGGAATGGAGATGGAAGAGGTGCGCCAGCTCTACGGAGAACCGGACCGCAAGGATGGGACATTTCCTTACCTGAACTGGAGCTATGAAAAAGAAGGGGTCAGTGTATATTTCTATGGAGGGATCGTAGACGGCATATGGATTAACAAGGGAAGCAGGAAAACTTTCGATCGCTCCGGTCTGAATGCGGACAGTCCCCGGGACAGTTATGCCGCATACTATAAGATGGGAGGCCCGATGAATGAATTTTTTACGGCAGGTGAAGATGAGTCGGAATATATCAGCCTCTATGAAGACCGCGTCTGTTTGGGTTCAGGTCCTTATTAAAAAGAAAGAACTGATGGAGATATTTCTCCAAGCAGGGAAATTTAAAAAGCGTACCGCGGATAAAAGTGCGATACGCTTTTTTTGTGAAATTTTACCAAAAGTAGGAGAAAAGGCTCGCGCCTGCTACGGTCATGATACCGGCGACGCAGATGGAAAGAGAACTCATGGCGCCTTCTACCGGTCCCATTTCCATCGCCCGCGCCGTACCCATGCCGTGGGCGGCCGTACCTATGGCAAGACCTTTTGCAATCGGGTTGGTGATACGGAGCGCTTTCAGGACATATTCGCCCGCTATGTTTCCAATAATTCCCGTAAAAATGATGGAGGCGACCGTGATGGGAACATAACCGCCCAATTCTGAAGAAATACCCATTCCGATCGGCGTGGTGATGGACTTCGGCAAAAGTGTCACATACGCCGCGTGGTCAAAGCCGAAAAGGACACATAAGAGGAAGATGGAAACAAGGCTGGACAGGACGCCGGAAAAGATACCGAGGAAAATGGCGGACATGTTATTCTTCAGAGTCTTCATCTGCTCGTAAAGAGGCACCGCAAGGCAGATTGTCGCAGGTGTAAGCAGGTAATTGATATATTGGAGGCTTCTGTCCATGGTGTCATAATCGTAACCTGTGAGTTTAATGAACCCGATGATGAGGATGGCGGATACCAGGAGCGGGTTTAAAACAGGCGATTTAAATTTCTGTTGGAGGTACATGCCCAGCCAGAAGGTGGATATACTGAGAAATACGCCGATATAAACGGAATTTTCAAGAAGAGAAATCATGGGACGCCTCCTTCGGGATTTCTTTTTTTGATGGACGGGACAGGAGGAGCTGTGCGGCAAATCCTGTTCCTGCCATGCAGGCGATGAGAGAAAGCACATTAGCCGCAATATATTGGAGAATAGCTGCCTTCATGATAGGCCACGCCACCACAAGCCCCACAGCGGCGGGAAGGAAAAGGAATGCCATGATGCTGATAAGAAACATGGCGGTTTCCTTAATCTGCGCGACATGAAGAAGTTTAAACCGGAGGAGGGAAAATAAAATCAAAATGCCGTAAATGCTGGCAGGCACAGGCAAAGGCAGAAAATCATGGAGAAGTTCTCCGGCAAAAGAGACGGCCATGATGATGCCGAATTGTAAAAGATATTTCATAGGCAACCTCAGGCAAGCACAGCGGAAATATACTGTATAATCAGTTGGGCCGTGTTCTCATGGCCCAGACGGATTGCGTCTATGCAGAGGTCGTAATATTTCGCTTCTCCCCAGTTTTCACCGGTGTGGAATTTATGGTAATCTTTTCTGTTCTGATCAGAATGGAAAACGATATCTTCCGCTTCTTTCCGGGAGAAATTCCAGTGCTTCATCTTGTAAGCAATCCGGGCTTCTTTGTCGCCATGGGTGAAAATACTGACACAGTCTTTTCTGTTTCTGAAAATATAATTTCCGCAGCGTCCGATAATGACGCAGTCCTGATGGCCGATCAGTTTCATCATTGCTTCCGCAGTGGGTTTGTTGATCTGTTTCACCGACGCACCCATGGATAAGGCCAGGAGAAATCCCTGGGCGGGAAGTTCGTCGAAGAACATGGGCATAGTGTCATAAATACCCTGCTCCCTGGCAAGCCCGGAAAGGGAGTCCCGATCATAAATGGGGATGCTGTAATGTTTTGCAAGCATGGCTCCGACGGTATATCCGCCGCTGCCGCTTTCGCGGGCGATGGTAATAATCATAGTGGACCTTCTTTCTTTTTGAATACTTTTCATTATACTACCAATGGCAAGCCAGCGAATTTCCTTTATTTTTGGAATAAAACCATATATTTCTAAACAAATAGACCGAAAAAATTATAATAAAATGTGAAATAGATTGATTATACATATGGATATAAGTATAATAGTTCATGTGGAATAGTAGCAGACGGGGATGAATGATACTTTTCCGCACGGATCAGTTTGTTTATGAACCTGAGGGAATATGGCAGAGAAGGAAATTTGGAGACTTCGGTGCCGTCTCTTACAGGTATTTTTTATATGCAAGGAGAGGAGTATAGTATGAAAAAATCAGGGGTTTTAGGGCTGGCGGTATTGCTTGCCCTGGCAGGCGGCACGGCTCATGCAGCCGGTGTTTATGAGTTGGAAGGAGTTGTCGTTACAGCGACTAAAATTGAAGAGTCCACGGAAAAAGTGCCGGCCAGTATATCTGTGGTAACGGCAAAGGAAATTAAAGACCGCGGTTACCAGAGTGTAGCCCAGGCATTGGGGCAGGAACCGGGGGTTTACCTGTCGCCTGTAGCAAATGGCGGGATTTCCCTTCGCGGTTTCGCATCCAGCGATATCCTTGTCCTGGTAGATGGACAGCCTGTCAATTCCGGTTGGAACGGTTCTGTAGACTGGACGATGATTCCTGTGGAAAATATTAAAAAGGTGGAAGTACTCCGCGGCGCTGCCTCTTCCCTTTACGGCGGCCGTGCGACGGGCGGCGTCATTTCGATTACGACAAATACCCATGAGGAAGGGGTTCATGGGAATATGACGCTTTCTTACGGAAGCAACAGTACGACAAAACAGGTTTATGATGTATCTGTCCGTAAAGATAAATGGGATATCGGCGCAGGGTATGAAAAACGTAAAACTGATGGTTGGCGGGGATATTATGTGGACTCCCGCGTATCAGGCAGCACGGCAAACACACCGCAATTCGATGCGGGTAATTTACCTATTGACGGCCGCGGCAGGGTCATCCTTGGGGGACGCGGCGAAAAAGCGTGGACTTCTGAAAGTTACCATGCCAAGCTGACCTATCATTTCAATGAGGACAAGTCTTTAACTTATTCCTACCTTCATACGGATCATAAATACAGTTATGAGCATCCCTTCACTTTGATTAAGGATGCTTCCGGAAAGAGCATTTTCTATGGCAGCGTTGTTTACCCTAATGGAAAAGGTATAGATTTTGCGCCGGGTGATTTTCTCGGATATGTAGGCGCAAAAGAATGGGGTATGCACAATATTTTTTATGATGATAATAAAAACCGGTTCCATGTCCATGCGGGATATACAGATATCAAAAAAGACGGCTACAGCAGTGCCGGCGGAGATGATGCGTGGCTGCCCATGACGGAAGAGGAGACTTATGCGTGGAATGGCGAAGGGGTACAGTCTTTTTATCCGAGCAAGACAAAAGACTTTGATTTGAATAAAACCTGGGAATTAGGGTCTCATACCCTGATCGGCGGCTTGGCATACAGGGCAAATTCTTTTGACCAAACGAGATACAATCTGGCCCATTACAAAGATCACGGCAGTAAAATAAATGCTTATGAAAAACATCGCGGTAAAGACGAATCCCTGTCTGCTTATTTCCAAGATAAATGGCAGGCTTCTGAAAAATTTGCCGTTTACGCAGGACTCCGTTTTGACCGCTACAAGAAATATGGCGGCCATCATGAATTCCTTACGACCGGATATGTGAAGGACGATGAAGAAGGTATTTATAATGCATGGAGCCCGAAATTATCCTTAGAATATCTTGTGGGGAATGATACCACTGTATATGCAAGTTATGGACATTCCTTCACGCCGGCTATACTCTACCAGGTGTATCGTTCTGAAAGATCCCCCATCAAGATTGTCAATGGCGTGCCTACGGCTTCTACAAGGGGATCTTTGCCCAATCCCGATCTTGACCCGGAACAGACGGATACGTATGAACTGGGATTGAAGAAAAAATGGAAAGACACCACTGCGAATATTGCTGTCTACAAAGCGGATACGAAAGATGCTATCCGTTATTTCTCCACGGGCAAAGCATCTGTTTACAACGGGGTACTCTATAAAAAAGGCTATTCCCAGTACAGGAACTTCGGCAAGGCAAAGAAGAAAGGCTTCGAACTCAGTGCCAACCATCAATTCTCCGATAAGGTAAGCGGCTATTTGAATTATGCATGGGAAACGGAATCCATTGATGGCGAACATAACTGGGATATTCCGAAACACCTTATCCACTTCGGCGCGGAGTTTACCGATAAGAGATGGGATATTCTTGCTGATGCCCAGTATGTCAGCGCACGCCAGGAACCTGATGCGGCGACAGGCGTGTACTACTCTGCGGGAAAATTCTTCATCGCCAGCTTATCGGCCAATTACAGTTTCACGAAGAACACCACCGCCCAATTCTATATTTACAATCTTTTCGACAAAGTGATTTATGACAGCGAAGCGGCAAGCGGAAGAACGTACACCCTTACACTGCGTCATTCTTTTTAAGGAGAACATATGAAGAAAATACTTAGACTTGCTTTAGCTGCCATCCTTTTTGCTGCCGGTACCGTATCGGCGAGGCTTCCCGAACCGGCATCCATGCCGCAGGATATCAAAGGAACGAGCCCCCATAAGCCGGAAGCGGCGGTGTACTATCTGACGGAACTTGTGAAAGGAGGAAAGATGACGGCAGAAGAAGCAGAGCGGACGGAAGTGTACATGATTTTCAGGAATGCCCGCCGTATGCAGGATTTGCAGGATGTGGAAGGGCTTTCCGAGGAAGACCGCAGGGCATATATGAAAAAGAAACGTGAACTGCGGGGAAATCCCCTTGTGGAATACGCCAACCGATGCGGATTCACTTTGGAACGGGCCAAAGAACTCATGGATCTTATGCATGACTCTGACAAAGGCACTTCATACTACGGTAAAACCCGTCATCATGGATAAAACATAAAAAGGAACCTGCCGGCATAGCCGGCGGGTTCCTTTTTGCATTGCAGCCTTTAAATTTTTGTCATTTTTGACATACTTGTGTCTCCCGGATTCCAAAAGCACAGTTCTCCTGCATGGAGAGATTTCTGCACATCGATTGTCCGCTGGTTGGAAGAGCCTTTGAAGAGAAGGGTGATATCTTTTTTTGCGAGAACAAATTCGCCGTCCACAAGGATGTCTATATATTTTAGAAGCTCCATTGTTTCAGGCATAATCTTTGCGAAATGACCGAGTATTTCCTTATCGAAAAGATAGCCGGAGAAGCACCAGAGATCTTTTTCCGGATAGGTTTCCTTGAATCGTTTCACCAAGGGGAGAAGTCCCTTTTGGTTGACCGGCTCCATGGGCTCGCCGCCGAGGAGAGTCATGCCCTGGTAGCAGTCCTGCCCCAATTGTCTGATGATGTAGTCTTCCGTTTCTTTCGTGAATGGCTTGCCGTAGTGAAAAGACCATGTATCCGGATTGAAGCAGCCTCTGCAGTGGTGGGTGCAGCCGGAAACGAAAAGGGAAAAGCGGATGCCCGGCCCGTTGGCGATATCATATTCTTTGATTCCGGCGTAGTTCATAAATACCTCGCGATAGGGAATAAAAACGGCGCTCATACAGGATGGCGCCGCCTTATCTTAATAATGATGATTAAAGGTGGAGGACTCTGTCTTTGATTTCCTGTGTGCGGCCCTGGTTCCAGAACTGGGTGCCGATGTATCCGCATGTCCTTCTTGCCACGGACATGGTGTGCTGGTCGTGGTTGCCGCAGTTCGGGCATTCCCAGATGAGCTTGCCGTTTTCATCATCAATAATCTTGATTTCTCCGTCGTAGCCGCACTGCATGCAGTAGTCGCTCTTGGTATTCAGCTCCGCATACATGATGTTTTCATAGATGTACTTCATGACGGCAATGACAGCGGGGATGTTGTTCTGCATATTCGGCACTTCGATGTAGGAAATCGCGCCGCCCGGGGAGAGCCGCTGGAAATCGGATTCAAATTTCAGCTTATGGAAAGCGTCGATATGTTCGGCCACATGGACATGGTAACTGTTGGTGATGTAGTTTTTATCCGTGACGCCGGGGATCATGCCGAAACGTTTCTGGAGGCATTTGGCAAACTTATAAGTGGTGGATTCCATAGGAGTGCCGTAGACGGAGTAACTGATATGTTCGGCGGCTTTCCATTCGGCGCACTTATCGTTCAGCTTCTGCATGACTTTCATGCCGAATGCTTTGCCTTCTTCCGTGGTGTGGGAAACGCCCAGCATTCTTACGCACATTTCATAAAGGCCTGCGTAGCCGAGGGAAATGGTGCTGTAATTATTGAAGAGCAGTTTATCGATGGCTTCGCCTTTTTTCAGACGGGCGAGAGCGCCGTGCTGCCAGAGGATAGGGGCTACGTCGGAAATGGTACCCAGAAGTCTTTCGTGACGGCAGCGGAGAGCCCGGTGGCAAAGTTCGAGACGGTCTTCAAGGATTTTCCAGAATTCATCCATATTTCCTTCTGCCGAGCAGGCTACGTCTACCAGATTCAGTGTGACAACGCCCTGGTTGAAACGGCCGTAATATTTATGCTCGCCATTTTTACCAAGACCTTCCGTGTCGGGGGTGAGGAAGCTGCGGCAGCCCATGCAGGGGTATACGTCGCCGTTTTTGTATTCCTTCATGATTTTCGCGGAAATATAGTCGGGGACGAGACGTTTTGCTGTGCATTCCGCAGCAAGTTTCGTCAGCTCATAGTAGGGGGAGTCATCATGGATATTATCTTCATCAAGGACGTAGATCAGTTTCGGGAATGCCGGTGTGATCCATACGCCTTTTTCATTCTTTACTCCCTTCATTCTTTGGAGAAGGACTTCTTTGATGATCATGGCGAGATCGTCACGGGTGCGGCCTTCCGGTACTTCATCAAGATACATGAACATGGTGACGAAAGGAGCCTGGCCGTTACAGGTCATCAGAGTAATGAGCTGGTACTGGATTGTCTGAATACCGCTCTTGATCTCTTCATGGAGACGGGCTTCAACAATTTTGGAAATGATTTCATCATTCATGGATTCGCCGGTCAGCTTCCGTTCTTCAATGACTTCCTTTTTGATTTTCTGACGGCTGATATCGACGAAGGGGGCAAGATGGGAAAGCGTAAAGGACTGGCCGCCGTACTGGTTGGACGCCACCTGGGCAACAATCTGGGTCGTTACATTGCAGGCGGTGAAGAAAGAATGGGGTTTTTCAATCATCGTCTGGCTGATGACAGTACCGTTCTGGAGCATGTCTTCCAGGTTAATGAGATCACAGTTATGTTCTTTCTGCGCGAAATAGTCGGCATCATGGAAGTGAATGATGCCTTCATCGTGCGCCTTGACGATTTCTTCAGGAAGAAGAAGGCGGCGCGTGAGGTCTTTGGATACCTCGCCGGCCATATAGTCGCGCTGGGTAGAATTGATGACAGGATTTTTATTGGAGTTTTCCTGTTTTACTTCCTCGTTATTAAGTTCAATCAGAGAAAGAATACCGTCATCGGTGGTATTGCTCTTGCGGGAAATTTCGCGTTTATAACGATAACGGACGTATTTCTGGGCCACTTCATAGCCGCGCATTTCCATGATGCCCGTTTCCACCATATCCTGGATATCTTCGACATTAGCCGCGTGGGGATAATTGGAAATTTTCTTCGCGATATTATCCGCAATCGCACGTATCTGGAAATCGTTCATCTGATGGATGCCGGCGACTTCATGATTGGCTTTGCCGATAGCGTTGATGATTTTCGTGATATCGAAAGTGACTTCCTGTCCGTTTCTTTTGATGACATTCGTGCGGACGATGACGTTCTCTTCATTTCCCTGCTGCATGACTACACTCCCTATTAATGATTGGATATAATAAAATTAAAATAATACGTACAAAATATAGTTTTTACTTCTGCTGCAATACAACATATTGTATCGTGATTTATAGTACAACATATTCACAGGAAATGGAATAGGAAAAACGAATTAAAAAAATACCATTATTTTTCAAAGCTGCGGAAAATCAAAAATATGGAAAATGCAGGCATGTCGATATGGGGCGGAAAGGAGACAGGAGGCTTTGGCGTTTCACGAAACGTTTCACAATGGAGATACTCATTCAAGATTTTTTCTATAGGCACCTATAGAGAAGAAAATACTATATATAGTAGGAAAGGAAATGAAATTTCCATAAACGGTATGAGGGGATAAAGTCTTATACCGGGGATAAAAGAAACAGCGGCAGAAAAGAAAAGGGGAACGATGATTTTAAAAACGATGATTCTAAAAAGGAAGAGAAAGCCTTCTTTCTTTTTTGACGGCGGGATTGTGCTATAATGGAACAAATATTATTATCTTTTGGTTTAACCGTTCATATTCTTGAGTAAAAATTTTTATATGAGATATACATTGATTAATCAGAGGAGCGCCGGCTTTCATGAGAAATTCTGAAATTCGCAGACAGCATAAAGAAAAGTCTTCCACGGTAAAAAAGATTTTTCTTTTTCTTTTCATTATTGTTTTTATTGCAGGCGCCGGGGCGGCGGCAGGTTTCTTTCTGTCGGTGAGCAGCGGGCTTCCGGATATTTCCGCAAATATTGCACCGGATGCGTCATCCCGCATTTATGATGCCAAGGGGCGGCTTATTACTACGGTTCACGCCGAGGAAAACCGTCTCCCCGTGTCCATTGATGAAGTGCCGGCTAATTTACAAAACGCATTTATTGCGGTAGAGGATAACCGCTTTTATGAACATCACGGCGTGGATCCTCTTGGTATCATCCGTGCCGTTTTCAGAAATATCATCAGCGGCAATGCCACGGCGCAGGGGGGGAGCACCATTACGCAGCAGCTGGCGCGAAACGCTTTCCTTTCGCAGGAACAGACGCTGAAACGCAAGCTGCTGGAGGCTTTTCTTGCCCTAAAGATAGAGCGGCAGTATACCAAAAAAGAAATTCTGGAAATGTATATGAACCAGATTTATTTCGGACAGGGCTGTTATGGTATCCAGACGGCATCTAAAGTGTATTTTGGAAAAGACGTGAAGGATTTGTCTCTTGCCCAGTGCGCGCTTATAGCGGGTCTTCCGAACAGTCCGAATTATTACTCTCCGTTCCACAGTGTGGAAGCGGCAAAACAGCGGCAGTCCATCGTTCTTGATCAGATGGTGAAGTATGGGTACATTACCGAGAGTGAGGCCGCTGCGGCAAAAGAAGCGGATATCCATCTGGCCCGGCCCCAGGAACAGCGGGGAACGGATAGTGTGGCATCTTATTTTGTAAATTATGTCATTCACTTGATCAGCGAAAAGTATGATTCCGATGCGATATACAAAGAGGGCCTGCAGATTTACACTACACTGGATCTTGATTTGCAGAAGGAAGCGGAAGCGGCTCTGAAGAAAAATCTTCCTAATGCCTATACGGATGATAATAATCTGACTCAGCCCCAGGGTGCCCTTGTTTCCATAGAAGTGGGAACGGGATATGTCCGTGCCATGGTAGGCGGCCGCGGACAGGATCATTTTAACCGTGCGGTGCAGATGACCCGCCAGCCGGGTTCGGCTTTCAAGCCTTTTGTCTACCTCACTGCATTTGCAAATAAAGTAACGCCTTTCGATATACTCAGTAATACAGCGAAAGATTTTGGCGGCGGCTGGACACCGAAGAATTACGGTGGCACTTCCGGCGGCAGTGTAACCGTCATGGAAGCGCTTGTGAAGTCCATGAATATACCTACGGTCTATCTGGCGGATCAGGTAGGCATGGGAAAAATTATTCAGACGGCAAAAAATGTGGGGATTTCCACCTTAGTTACCGAGGGTGAATACAGTGATACGAACCTGGCAACAGCTCTCGGTGGTCTGACTTACGGCGTGTCCGTCTGGGATATGGCAAAAGCATACAGCGTGTTTGCAAACGGCGGCAAACTGGTGGAACCGACGGTCATTATGAAAGTTGTCGACCGCAATGGAAAGGTGCTTGAAGATCATTCCGGCGCGCCGGAAAGTACGCAGGCCGTTGATGAAGCCTCGGCATGGACATTGACGAGCGTGCTGGAAGAAGTCATCTCCCGCGGGACCGGCGGAAATGCGTATATCGGACGGCCGTCGGCGGGCAAGACGGGGACTACTGATGATGAACATGACGCATGGTTTGTCGGATATACACCGGATCTCTCCACGGCGGTCTGGATCGGCGATGACGCGTCCACCAATGCGGGGTATACCGGCGGCACCATTCCGGCGGCGATCTGGCGCGATTATATGTACGAAGCGGAAAGCGGTTATACCGTGAAGAACTTCGAAATTCCTGCATCCGTAAGAAGCAGTATGGAAAAAGCAAGAGCCGCGCGGGCGAAGCAGGAAGCGGAAGCGGCGGAAAAGAAGAAAAAAGAAGAAGCGGAGAAAAAGAAAAAAGCATTGAAGGATAAAGTGAAATCTGCGGGGAATAAACTTCTTGACAGGATTTCGGGCCGGTCGGCAGAAAAGTCCGGGGAAAAACAGTAGCGGGAAGAAGATAAATTGACAAAGGACAGGACGTTTCGTAAAAGGCGTCCTTTTCTTTTGCAGAAAATATGAAAACGGGAAAAGGAATATGTGTTATGTAATGATAAAAAGTAATGAAAACAGCATACATTTATGCTAAAATTACAACGGACTTTCTTTTTATAGTTAGTGTCTGGGATATATGCTAAAATTGCTTTGGTAAGTAAACATATTTAAGATTTGAGAGGAGATGTTTTTCATGAAATGGAAGGCTCTTGCTGCGTGCACCCTGGCCGGACTGGCGTTGATTGCTGCCGGCTGCGGCGGCGGTGACAAGGCGGCTGCAGGCGGTGCGAAAGCGGGCGGTCAGGATCTGAAAGGCAAGAAGTTGGTGATGTATGTGTCTTTCCATGAAGACACGGCGAAAGAACTAGCGGATCTATTTAAGAAGCAGACCGGTGCAGATGTAAGCTTCATCCGTCTGCCAACCGGGGAAGCTCTTGCCCGTATCACGGCGGAAAAAGACGCGCCGAAAGCGGATATCTGGCTCGGCGGCACGGCGGACGCCCATGCGAAAGCGGCGGCTGACGGACTTCTGGAAGCTTATAAATCCAAGAATGCCAAAATGATCATGCCTGAATACCAGGACAAAGACGGTTTCTGGTATGGCACGTATCTGGAAGTTTTGGCAATCGGCTACAATGAAAAACGTTTCAATGAAGAATTTAAACCGAAAGGGGTCGCCGCTCCGACGACACTGCAGGATCTTCTGAAACCGGAATTCAAAGGGGAAATTATTATGCCTGATCCCCGTAAATCCGGTACAGGCAACACTTTTATCAGTTCTGTTCTTCAGAATATGGGTGAAGAAAAAGGCTGGGAATATCTGAAAGCGCTGAAACCGCAGATAGCGCAGTTCACTCCTTCAGGATTCACACCGGGACAGAAAGCCGGTGCCGGCGAATATCTTATCACCGTCAACTTTATTTCCGATCAGAATCTGGTCAGCGCCAAGGGACAGAAACTGGTGAGCACCATTTACGATCAGGCAGGCTGGACAGTATGTCCCGTAGGCAAGATTAAGAACAAAGCCAATGAAGATGTGGCGAAAGCGTTTATTGATTTCGTCCTTACCAAAGAAGCGGGAGATATCCTTGTAAAGACGACGAACGGCATTGCCTGCAATCCTGAAGTGGCTCCGCCCCAGGGCATGAAGCCGCTGAAAGAGCTGCCGCTGTTCAAGACTTATGATTTGGTCAAGGCGGGCGCCGATAAACAGAAGAACTGCGATACATTCTTTGCTGAATAATATGTCTGTCAAAAAGCTGCCTCCACCAATGACGGTGGGGGTAACTTTTTATCTATTACTTTTACTTATTTAAGAAATAGTCTGCTTTATACCTGCCCTTCCCTCGCCGATGGAAAAGCCGGAAGGCACCTGCTGTTTTAAAGAAATAAATCCTTTTTATATCTAAGGAGTTTTGTATGAATGAAAAAGAGTCCGGCTGCGAACACACCGGAATCGCAGCGGAGATGAAAGTGCTTCTTCGGGAGCCGCCGCTTCTCATCGGTATTCTTGCCGTATTCCTTCTGTTTGCCGTATTTATTATTTATCCTTTTGTGAAAATTCTTCTCGTTCCGACATCGGCAGACTGGATGCGCGCCGTCACGGATAAGGAGTTCATCGAGGTATTCAGCCACACGATCTTCTCGTCCTTTGTTGCTACGGCGACGGCTATCGTTTTCGGATTCATTTTCGCTTACGGCGTGAATTACACGAATATGCCGTGCAAGCGTTTCTTCCAGGTGGTGGCTCTGCTTCCTACCATGGCGCCGTCCGTTGTCAGCGGTCTGGCATTCATCATGCTTTTCGGCCGCCGCGGCTTTATTACATGGGAAATGCTTCATTTGAAGGTGGATCTTTACGGACCTGTTGGACTTTGGGCAGCGCAGACTATCGCTTTTTTCCCGCTGGCGTACATCACCATTTCAGGTGTCTTGAAAAATATCAGTCCGAATTTGGAACTGGCGGCACAGAACCTGGGAGCAAAAGGGTGGTACCTTTTCCGTACGGTGACCCTCAGACTGGCGACGCCGGGGCTGGCAAGCGCGTTCCTCCTGGTCGGTATCAACTCATTGGCGGACTTCGGCAACCCCATGCTGGTCGGAGGTAATTATCATGTTCTGGCCACGGAGGCATACACACAGGTCACCGGTGCCTGGGATCTTCCCATGGGCGCCACGCTTTCCGTATTCCTTGTCATTCCGACACTCATTGTTTTCTTTGTACAGCGGTATTATCTGGAAAAGAACTCTTATGTTACCGTTACGGGAAAGCCCGTGGCAGGCCTCATCCGTGTGACGGCGGGACCGGCGGCAACATGGTGTTTCTTTACTTTCTGCATGCTTCTCAGCCTGGGCATCCTTATGATTATCGGCGTGGTTGTGCTTTTTGCCTTTACCGTTTCTTTCGGTGCGGATTACACCTTCACTCTTGAGTATTTCAAAGAAGGCGTCATCAACTCCAATGTCATGGTGAACTCCTGGGTGGCATCCATGTCCACGGCGGCAATCAGCACGGTCTTCGGCATTGCTCTGGCGTTTCTGGTGCTCCGTAAAAAATTCCCGGGAAGAACAGTTATGGATTTTCTTGCCATGCTTCCCGTCTCTCTGCCGGGGACGTTTATCGGTCTTGCCATGATTCTCGCCTTTAATGACGGACCGCTTGAAATGACGGGTACGCTTGCTATTATCATTCTCGGTATGGCTCTCCGCCAGCTGCCGGTAGGATATCGGCAGGCCGTGGCGGGGCTGAAACAGATCGAAGGCTCTTTAGAGCAGGCGTCTACCAACTTAGGGGCAGGCAGCTTCACGACTTTCCGGAAAATTGTGCTGCCTATGTTGAAAAATTCACTTTCTGTCAGCTTTGTATACGCGTTCATGCGTTCCATGAACACCTTAAGCACCGTTATTTTCCTCGTGTCACCGGAATGGAACCTGGCGTCCATCAATATCATGAGCCTGGCAAATCAGGGATTCCTCCCGACTGCCAGCGCCACTGCCGTAGGCATCATGCTTGTTATTTACCTGACTTTCGGTGTGGTGAAACTGATACTCCGTGACAAGATCAATATCTTTGATTTATAATCGCTCAAAGTTTACAACAGAGGTGGAAATATGTCAGACTTAGTATTGCAGCTGAAACAGATCAATAAATATTTCGGTCAGAGCCATGTCATCAAAGACGTGAACATTGATTTTGAAAAGGGGCATTTTGTTACATTCCTCGGGCCGTCAGGCTGCGGGAAGACCACGCTTCTCCGCATGGTGGCAGGTTTCTATGAGCCGGATGACGGGGAAATACTTCTCAACGGCAAACGAATCGAAAGGATTCCTCCTTACAGCAGAAATACGGCCATGGTATTTCAGGAATATGCCCTCTTTCCGCATATGAACGTTTTTGATAATGTTTCCTATGGACTTCGTGTGAAGAACCGTCCGAAAGAGGAAATAGAAAGACGTGTCAAAGAAGCGCTTGATCTCATGCAGCTCAAAGGCATGGAGGACCGTTTCCCGAACCAGATGTCCGGCGGACAGCAGCAGCGTGTCGCTGTGGCCCGTGCCCTTGTCATGAATCCTGAAGTTCTTCTTCTTGATGAACCGCTGTCCAATTTGGATGCGAAGCTGCGCGAAAGCGTCCGCGTGGAACTCCGTGATATTCAGAAGAAGATGGGGCTTTCCACGATTTATGTCACCCATGACCAGTCGGAAGCTCTTTCCATGTCGGACATGATTGTCGTCCTTAAAGGCGGCGTCGTCCATCAGACAGGATCGCCCCAGGAGATCTACTTTGAACCGAAGACGCCGTTCGTGGCGGACTTCATCGGCACGACAAACCTCCTCAGCGTAAAAGGGCTGGGAGAAAATACTGTTTCTTACGGGAACGACAGAATTCCCACTACGAAGAGCGTAAATGCAGGGCAGGAATACTGCCTGAGCATCCGTCCCGAATGTCTGAAGTTGGTGAAAGAGGCCGTTGACGGGCAGGTGAATGTAAAAGTCACCATTCAAAATAAAATGTTCCTTGGAGAAAAAATCCGCTACTTTGTCAATGACAGCCTTGGCAAGGAATGGATTATCGATATTTACGACCCCGGCAGAACGATCCTGGAAGGCGAAGCATATGCCGCTTTCCCCTTTGAAAAGGCATGGCTCATTGAAGATCTGACGGATTGAAATGAAAAAAGAGCGGAGTTTCCGTAAAAAGAAACAACGCTCTTTTCTTGTCCGCCGAAAAGGCATGAGTGGAGGGGTTGTGACGAGGTACAAAAATATTTTGTCACAGCCTCTTTATAATTGACTATTGCAGATCCCTCAGCAGATCGTTTACATGAGAAGCGGCTTTCACGTTCCTGTATTCTTTCACCAATATGCCTTTTTCATCAATGATGAACGTGGAGCGCTCGATGCCCATGTATTTTTTTCCGTACATGCTCTTTTCTTTCATGACGCCGTACAAATTGCATACCGTTTCCTCTTCATCGGAAAGGAGCGGAAAATTAAGTTCATACTTGTCGCGGAAGTTGCAGTGCTTTTTCACGCTGTCGCGGCTTACGCCAAGTACGGAATACCCCCGCTTCTTAAATTCTTCCAGATTGGCGCGGAATGCCTGCGCTTCCAGCGTGCACCCGGAAGTATTGTCCTTCGGGTAGAAATAAAGAATTACCTTCCCGCCCTTGTAATCAGAAAGAGAAATATCCTGTCCGCTGTCAGACGGAAGTGTGAATAGGGGCGCTTTTTTGCCCACCGTAAGATCTGCCATGATGACCTCCTTAAAGAAATATATTTTCTTTCATTATAGTATGGGGGAGACAGGATGTAAAACGGAGAAAAAGCTGTAAAAATAATCCTCTCCCGGCAGCTGAACAGCAAGCATAAGGAAATATATGAAGCGCAGATAAAGATGGTATAATGAATTTATACACAGGGAAATCGCATAAATTGACATTTTAACATCCGGAGATAAAAATGTCTTTTCATGAAGAGCTGAATCAAAAACTGAATGTATTCTTTAATCGTGACTGGTTTGTTGAGTTGTCGGAACAGGAAGAGGAAAAGATGGAAGAACTCGCGGCCGGTCTTGTGAAAGATTTTGGCTGGGATACGGTTTTTCATGCAGCGTTCAAATATCTGAAAGAAAACTGCCGGACACCAGAGTCTGTAATGAATTTCGCACATCTGTATTGGGAATCCTGGTGGTGGAATTACCCGATTGAAGAGCCATACAGGTTTATGGGATACTTCTATTACAGGATTGGTATGGATGTGGAAGAATATGATTCGGATCAGGATATATTGGACAGCCTTTCGTGCAGTATATTGACCAAGTCGGGATATAAACAGGCTGACTTGTATGAGAATCCATACTATATTCCGGAACGGGATCCGCTCATGATACAGGCGTTAGAAGAATATATAAACAATGAGAAAAACAGAAACTATCAATGCGGAAGAGAAGAAGCCGGACGGGGATAGGATTCATTGATTTCCGAAGCGGTGTATGGAGATAGGTGTGCGGTTGTAGGAATATCCATTTCTGAAAAGAAACAGGCAAATCTCGGTTTACAGAAAGTTTAGCTTTATACAAGACGGTGGGGTGACGAGACAATCCCGCCGTTTTGTTTTTACCGTTCGGTATTTTGTTTGCATATGACTGCGTTCTTCCAGTTTATTTCCGTATGGCAGCGGACATGTTTTTCGGATTTATTCCGTATATTTAATTTTTTTATTGACAGATAGACCCCAGGGGGGTATAGTCTAATCAAAAAGAAGATTTTCGATTCAGCAGTAAGAATGAGAGAGAGTACGAAAAAGCAGAGAGGGAAATGAAATGGAAGCGAAGGAGACAAAGCAGATGGCCGGTATGGAAACAGAGGAAGCCTGCTGCCGTACGGAACGGACACCGGCAGAACAAAAGAAACTGCTTACCCGCCTTAAGACGGTGGAAGGGCAGATCAGGGGCATACAGAAAATGGTGGAAGCCGACGCGTACTGCCCTGATATCCTCATGCAGGTATCGGCTGTATCCAATGCGCTGAATTCTTTTAACAAACTGCTTCTGGCATCCCATATCCGAGGCTGCGTTTCCGATGATATCCGCGAAGGACGGGACGGAAAAGTGGATGAGCTCTGCACCATGCTCCAAAAACTGATGAAATAATTTTTTGACAGGAAATGAAAGAGGTAAAAAATGAGACAATATACGGTTACAGGCATGACCTGCGCAGCGTGCCAGTCCCATGTGGAAAAGGCAGTCGCTGAAGTGCGGGGGGTCTCTTCGGTGGCCGTGGCGCTCCTGACAAATTCCATGGCGGTCGACGGCACCGCATCAAACGAAGAAATCATCCGCGCCGTTGAAAACGCGGGGTACGGAGCGCGGCTCAAAGGTGAAGAAAAGAAAAAGAGCTCCGCTTCAGAAAAACTGGCACAGGAAGCGGAAGCCCTGGCCGACCATGAAACACCGAAGCTCAAAAGGCGCCTCATATGGTCTGCCGTATTTCTTGCGCTCCTCATGTATATCACCATGGGGCACAATATGCTCGGCTGGCCTGTTCCCGCATTTTTTGACCATAATCATCTGGGACTTGCTCTGACAGAAATGTTCCTTGCCCTTATCGTGATGTATGTCAATAAGGATTTCTTTCTTTCCGGCGGGAAATCCCTCGCCCATGGCGCGCCGAATATGGATACCCTCGTGGCGCTCGGCTCGGGAGTTTCCTTTCTCTGGTCGCTCTATGTCCTTTATGAGATGACCTACCTCCTTACGCAAGGCACATCGAATGCGGATCTCATGGGATTTTACCATGACCGGCTCTACTTCGAGTCCGCCGCCATGATTCCTGCTCTCATCACCGTAGGGAAAACACTGGAATCCCTCTCCAAAGGCCGGACCACCGATGCTTTGAAAAGTCTGATGAGGATGGCGCCGAAGACGGCGTTCATCGAAAAAAACGGGCAGGAAGTATCCGTTGCCATCGACGAGGTGCAGCCGGGAGATATCTTTGTCGTAAGACCGGGAGAAACCATTCCCGTAGACGGCGTGATTATAGAAGGTACGACAGCGGCAGACGAATCCGCTCTTACGGGAGAATCCGTTCCGGTGGACAAAGCGGAAGGCGACCCCGTGAAAGCCGCCACCATAAACCGTTCCGGATTCATCCGTGCCCGTGCCACCCGTGTAGGCGAAGACACGACCTTCTCACAGATCATCCGCATGGTCAGCGATGCGGCCGCTACAAAAGCGCCGATTGCAAGAATCGCTGATGCCGTGTCCGCCGTCTTTGTACCTGCCGTTATCGGTGTAGCCGTTCTCGTCATGATCGTGTGGATACTCCTCGGCGCGCCCGTGGCGAAAGCATTGGAATACGCCATCTGCGTCCTCGTCATTTCCTGTCCCTGCGCGCTGGGACTGGCAACGCCCGTTGCTATTATGGTCGGCAATGGCGTGGGCGCGAAAAACGGTATTCTTTTCAAAACGAGTGAATCTCTTGAAAATGCGGGAAAAATACAGATTGTCGCGCTTGACAAGACCGGTACCGTTACAGAAGGGAAGCCGAAAGTTACCGGCATTTATCCTGCGGGACATATGACGGACGATGAACTTCTCCTTTTGGCGTATTCGCTGGAATGGAAATCCGAGCATCCCCTTGCCCGGGCCGTTGTGGAAAAGGCGGAAGAAAGAGGCATGAGTCCGAAAGAAACCTCCGGATTCCGGGTTCTTGCGGGAAACGGCCTTGCCGCCATTATGGACGGGGACACGATTCACGGCGGGTCGGAAACCTATATTTCCACGCTGGCGGATATACCGCAGGATATGACAGAACTCTCCCGGGCATTGGGGGGAGAAGGAAAAACGCCGATTTTCTTTGAACGGAACGGGATCTTCTTGGGGATTATAGCCGCCGCCGATGTGATTAAGAAAGACTCCGCCCAAGCTGTTAAAGAACTGCAGCATATGGGGATTGAAGTCATCATGCTGACAGGAGATAATCGGCGGACGGCAGATGCCATCGGGAAAGAAGCAGGCGTTGACCGTGTCATTGCAGGCGTCCTTCCTGACGGGAAAGCGGCTGTTATCAAAAACCTGCAGAAACGGGGAAGGACGGCTATGGTAGGGGACGGGATCAATGATGCGCCCGCGCTTACCGGATCGGATATCGGAATCGCCATCGGCGCAGGGACAGATGTGGCTGTCGACTCCGCCGATATCGTTCTTATGAATTCCAGGCTCACCGATGTTTCCGCTGCCATCCGATTAAGCAGGAAGACGCTGAAAAATATCCGTGAAAATTTATTCTGGGCCTTTGCTTATAATATTCTGCTCATTCCCGTGGCGGCCGGCGTATATCCCATGATTTCCATAAATCCCATGTGGAGCGCGGCGGCGATGGCTCTTTCCAGTGTCACCGTCTGTCTGAATGCCCTTCGGCTGAATCTGTTTAAAGTCCATGACAGCGGGAAGGACAAGCCTCTGAAGAAGAAAGCGCTTCTGCCGGCGGAAGTGCCCGGCGCAGAAACCGGCACTGCTATAGAGAAGAAAGAGGCGGCAGGAAAGGAAAGGGCGGCTATTATTTCCGTAGAAGGCATGACCTGTGAAATATGCGAGCACCACGTGGAAAATGCGTTAAAGAAAATAAAAGGTGTTGTGGAAGCAAAAGCGGATCATACCACAGGAAAAGTAAATATGACCTGCTCGGCCGATCCTAATGAAGAAACCGTGAAGAAAGCAATTTCCGAAGCGGATTACATTTACAAAGGAATGGTATTTCCAAAGGAGGAAATGAAAATGAAAGAAACAGTAAAAATTGAAGGCATGATGTGCGGCCACTGCGAGGCGGCAGTAAAGAAATCGCTGGAGGCCATTGACGGCGTGGATCGCGCGGAAGTGTCCCATGAAACGGGTACCGCCGTGCTCACCCTTTCCAAAGAAGTCGCTGATGCGGATGTACGGAAGGCTGTCGAAGACAAAGATTACAAATTCGTAAGCATCGAAAAATAAAATCAAAAATGAAAAGCCCGCGGGAGAAAATAAGATCATCGCGGGCTTTTCATGTGTCCGTCTTGGGACAGGTTTTGTATTAAATGTTTATTTCCGTGGTTAGGAATGCGGGAACGGAAAGCTGATGCAAAACAGTATAGAGGGTGGAATCCGTTATCGTAATGTATTGATATGAAATGTCCTGTAAGCCTTGTTTGCCTTTTCAGAAAAAACGGGAGAGCGGTATTTCTGCAAGCCGATTCCCTTATACAGTAAAAAAGGACGGCTCGCACCGTCCCTTTTCAGGAGTATAAAAAAATAAAGGAAGTTGGAAAGGAGTGATTTTCGCTTGGGAGTGCGAAAATTTCCCAACGGCAGAATCGTTTCATGAATCCGCTTCTGCCTGTAAGTAGTATATCACAAATAAATGATTTTGAAAACTACTTTCAATTATTTTTTTAAAATTTTTTATAGAAGCGGTATTTACAGGAAAAGAAATAACAAAGAACTATTTTTTCTTATGATTGATGCAGATAATTTCCAAATCACTGCCGGAGGAGATTATTCTGTACCGGCGGTAGGACACCACGGGGAATTTTAAAATACCCTGTCCGGCAGCCGCAGGAAGAAGCGGTTTCCGTCGTTTCATATGAACTTGTCATTCAAATCATTTAACCATAAAAATCCTCAGTGATTGCGGAGGTCTTTTGATTTTTAAACGTGATCACCGTGTTAATATCTCCCAGAGGTTTTTATTAATAAAATAATACTCTCTGCCTTGTTTTGTTTTATCTAATAGTCCGGCTGCAACTAATCGGTTTAGATACTTAGAAGCGGTTTGTTTTTTTGCGATATGCCGATCTACGAGAAAGGAAATTTTACAGTATGGCTGTTCAAAAAGGAGTTCGATTAATTCTCTGCTATAGATATCAGCCATTTCATTCTTTACAAATGTTTCTGTTTCTAATTGTACCTTTCGGATTTCTTGAATCATGGATAGAGTCTTTTTAGCGGTCACTTCCACCGCGTCTAAAATATAAAGAATCCAGTTAGTCCAGTCTGCGTATTCAGTTACATCTTGCAGGGCTTTATAATAATCGGATTTGTGTTCAATGATGTAGCTGGATAGGTATAGGATAGGAACGTCAAGGAGCCTTTCCTGTATTAAGTAAAGAACATTAATTATACGCCCAACTCGTCCATTCCCGTCAGGGAAGGGGTGGATGCATTCAAATTGATAATGGATGACTGCCAATCGGATTAAAGGATCAATATTTCCCTCATTTATATTAATATAGTTTTCTAAGTTGGAAAGTAGACGAAGTATATCATCCTTGTTATCTGGCGGAGTGTAAACGGTCTCACCATATGAATTCTTCAGTACTGTTCCGGGGAATGAACGGATTCCGTCTGAACGTTGCTTTATTTTATGGAATAGTTCGATAAATATATTAATTCCTAATGGACGTTGCTTGATTTCATTGAATCCATACCAAAGGGCGTCTTTATAATGAAGGACTTCTTTTGTAGATGGGGAAATGATTTTACTGTCCGGTGCCGAAAATGCTTTATATAAATCATCGTTTGTGGTAACAACATTTTCTATTTCACTGGAAGATTTTGCTTCTTGTAATGATACCGTCTGCAACAGCAAAAGCGGATTTGCCTGCATGTAAGTCCATCCGTGCAGTTCTGCCAAGGCCTTATTAGCAGAAACCGTTTTCTTCAGTATTTGGACTGTTTCCAGTTCTGCATGCGGAGGTAATATCGGAAGGTTATTATATGCTGTTTCTTTTTTGTATGGCATAAAAGCTCTCCTAACAGGTGTACATTATCACCCTGTTTGGATAATAGGGTGATTTTTGGAGTAGAAATAAACCTATTTGAATAATAGTATGATTGAATAAACCTGTCAATAAAATAGGGTGATTTTTAAAGTAAAAATAAACTTGATAAAAATTAACACAAACGATTTCGGTATATAAATGGATTTTTGTTACTAAATGGCAATATCAAATCAGACAGTCACTCAGGAAAATTATGCAGCAGATGAAAGTCGGGCAATCTGCTTTCTTCTAACGTGAACTTGTAATTCAAATTTGAATTTGATACCATGGAGAAAAGAATGGAATTCATGAAAGGGCAGCGTTCAGGAAGAAAGGATACTTGAAAATGGAATGGCTGGAGCGGAACAGGAAATCTGTCATCATTGCCGTGGTTTTGGTGATCGCCTTTGCTGCGGGATATTTCTTTTATAAGAGCAGGAATGCGGAACAGGGAAGACTGATCCTTTACGGAAATGTAGATATTCGTCAGATTTCTCTTGCTTTCAACAGCAATGGGCGGATCGAGGAAATGCTGAAAGAGGAAGGCGATGCGGTGAAGGCGGGAGATGTGCTGGCGAGACTGGATAACCGTCCGCTGGAACTGGCGATTGCCCAAAAGAAGGCAGCGATTGCCCAGCAGGAAGCGGTGGTGGCAAAGCTGCACAACGGTTCCCGTCCGGAAGAAATTACCCAGGCGGCAGCGCAGGTGGAATCTCTGGCGGCCGCGGAAAATAATGCCCGCGCTTATTATCAGCGTATGGCATCGCTTCTTGCCGACGGTGCGGTAAGCAGGCAAAGCGCCGATGATGCGGAAGCACGATGGAAAGCAGCGGCGGCCAATTTGGAAAATGCGAAGGCCGCATTGTCTTTGGCAAACAAGGGACCCCGCAGTGAAGATATCGCGGCGGCAGAAGCGCAGCTTTCTGCTTTGAAGGCAGGTCTTGGAAATGATCTGTACAATTTGAGCCAGGCAACGCTTGTCGCGCCCCAGAACGGTGTGATCCGTTCCCGTCTGATGGAAGCGGGAGATATGGCGTCGGCGGCAAAGCCGGTGTACCTTATCGGTTTATCGAGTCCGAAATGGATCCGTGCGTATGTGCCTGAGAGCCGTCTCGGTGAATTGCGGGAGGGTATGGAAGCAAAAGTGTATGTAGACAGTTTCCCCGATGAGGCTATTAAGGGGCAGGTAGGATATATTTCAGACACGGCGGAGTTCACGCCAAAGTCTGTACAGACGGAGGAACTCAGGACATCTCTCCTTTATGAAGTACGCATTTTTGTGGATGATGAAGAGAATCGCCTCCGCATGGGAATGCCGGCAACGGTGAAGTTTTGAAATCACGGAAAGTTTTTAAATACCGGGAAAGGATGTATCGTGGCTGACGGATATGTGGTGGAAGCGGCCGGTGTGACGAAACGGTTCAGGGATTCCCGCAGGGGAGCACTGCTGACTGCCGTGGACTGTCTGGATATACGGGCGGCGCGGGGGAAGATGACAGCGCTTATCGGGCCAGACGGCGCGGGGAAGACGACATTCCTTCGAATGGTCTGCGGGCTGATGTTTCCTACTGAAGGGATTCTTTCCGTACTTGGCATTTCTGTGGCGGACAAACCTGCAGATGTGCAGAGGCGTCTTGGATACATGCCCCAGAGGTTTGGGCTCTATGAGGATCTGACGTGTATGGAAAATATGAATCTTTACGCTGATCTTCATGGGATTTCGGCAGAGGAACGGAAAGAACGGTTTGAAAAATTATTTCATATGACCGGTCTCGCACCGTTTGCACAACGTCTTGCGGGAAAGCTGTCAGGCGGCATGAAGCAGAAACTGGGACTGGCGTGTACTCTGGTACGGACGCCGGAGCTGCTTGTTCTCGATGAGCCGACGGTAGGGGTGGATCCATTGTCACGCCGTGAGCTTTGGGAAATATTGAAGGAGCTTGTGGCAGAGGAGCAAATTTCCGTTCTTGTTTCCACGGCATATATGGAGGAAGCGGAGCTTTGCAATGAAGTTTATATCCTAAACAAAGGGAAGCTTCTCGACCGGGGAACGCCTGAGGAGCTGCGGAAGAAAACGGAAGGTCTTTGCTATACGGCAAAAATACCGGAGGGCATTTCGCCCCGTATACTCCAGGCGGCTCTTCTTGATGACAGGGAGTCTGTGGATGATGCTGTTCCTGAAAAAGGAAATGTGCGGTTTATTTTAAAAAAGAATGAGCCTCTTGAAAAGATAAAAGCTTTTTCTTACTATCCCGATTTGGAAACGGAAAGTGTTCCGCCCCGTTTGGAAGACAGTTTCATGCTGGCTTTGCGTGAAGCGGAGGAAAAAGAAAATTCTTTGGCAGGTTTTGAGGTGGATTATAAAAAGCACGTTCTTATTTCCGAGGACGTGGATATCAAAGTGAAAAATCTTGTCCGCCGTTTCGGTGACTTCGTCGCTGTGGACAATACATCGTTTCAGGTACACAAGGGGGAAATATTCGGGCTTCTGGGACCGAACGGCGCGGGGAAATCGACGACGTTTAAAATGCTTTGCGGCCTTCTTCCCGCTTCATCAGGGGAGTTATCGGTGGCAGGTGTGAATCTCCGCACGGCACGAGCCGCGGCCCGAGCGAATGTTGGCTATGTGGCACAGAAGTTTTCTCTTTATGGCATGCTTACGGTCCGTGAAAATTTAGAATTTTTCGGCGGCGCTTACGGGATGACGCGAAGCAGGATAAAAAAGAGAATGGAAGCGGTTCTGTCACAATTTGATCTGCGCGGCGTGGAGAATACGATCGCAGGGGATCTGCCCGGCGGTTATAAACAGCGGCTTTCCATGGCGGCTGCTCTTTTGCATGAACCGAAAATATTATTTCTTGACGAACCGACGAGCGGCATCGATCCTCCGGCGCGGAGAATTTTCTGGCGGCAAATAACGGCGCTGGCTGCGCAGGGGACGACAGTCATTATCACAACCCATTTCATGGATGAAGCGGAATACTGCGACCGCATCATGATACAGGATCAGGGGAAAATGCTCATCCTGGGAACGCCGGAAGAGGTACGGCGCCGGGGAGATGAAAACATGTCCATGAATGAAGCGTTTATCGCTATTGTGGAAAAGAATCGAAGGGAGGCGGATTTATGAAATATTTCTTTTGCCGTCTTTCTTCGCTGATTGGGAAAGAGTATCGCCAGCTGATTCGTGACAGAAGCAGTTTTATTATCGGAATTTTCATTCCCATCATGCTCATTATTCTTATCGGATACGGCATGTCGCTGGATGTGAAAAATGTACCTGTGGCGGTGGTGATGGAAGATGCGTCCCCTTTAGCGCAGGATGTACTTTCTTTTGTGGACGGTTCCGATTATTTTGCTCCCCGCTACACCACGTCCATGAAAGAAGGCACGGAAATGATGGACAGGCGGGAAGTCGATGCCGTTATCCGCGTGCCGCCGAATTTTACGGAAAGTCTTTTCCGGGACGGCGCCCATGTGCAGCTCATTCTTTGGGGTGTGGACGCGGCTTCCGCACGATCGGCAGAAGCTTATTTTGAAGCGGGTCTCGCCTCATGGCAGGCCGCCAATGCGTCAAAGTACATGGCAGCGGCAAACGGTCTCGGCTCCGTGTCCATTGTATCGCGGCAGTGGTTCAATGATGCGAATACGAGTACATGGTTTTTTATTCCCGGGCTGATAGTGATTATTATGACTTTTGTCGGCGTATTCCTCACGACTATGGTCATGGCGCGGGAGTGGGAAAGGGGAACGCTGGAATCTCTCTTTATCACACCTGTGAGACCGCTGGAAATCCTTTTATCGAAGATGATTCCTTACTTTTGTGTTGCTTCTGTCGGCTTCTGGCTTTGCATTGCGGCGGCGCGTTACTTATACGGCGTGCCTGTGCACGGTTCTTTCCTGATGATTCTTTTAGGATCGGTGATTTACCTTATCGTGACGTTGGGCATGGGTCTTACGATTTCATCGGTAGTCAAAAACCAGTTCCTGGCATGCCAGATATCCATGCTGGTGAGCATGCTTCCCACGATGATGCTGTCAGGATTTATTTTTGATCTTCGCAGCGCGCCTTCCATCGTATATGCCGTGGGGCATGTCCTTCCCGCTACCTACTATATGGAACTTTTGAAATCGCTCTTTCTTGCGGGAAATGACTGGACACTTATCGGGAAAAACTGCTCGATCCTGGGAGGATATGCTTTGTTCTTTGTGGGACTTTCTTACAAGGTTACGAGAAAGAGACTGGAATGATGGGAAATATAATGCTTCACCTGCGCCGTATCCTTTTTATCATACGAAAGGAAATGCTGGCGACTCTGAAAGATCCGAAAAACCGCATTATTCTTACGCTGCCTGTCATTATCCAGTCGCTGCTTTTCGGATATGTGGCGTCATATAATCTGGACAGCGTGGACTATGCTGTCCTTGATTTAAGCAGGAGCCGCTACTCCGAAGAATTGCTTGCCGAATTGGATGGAAGCGGGATATTTAAACGGGTGGCGACACTTGGAAGTACATCGCAGATTGCCCGATTCATCGATGGGCGGGAAGCGGGCGTCGTCCTTGTCATCGGTCATGATTTCGCGGATAAGATAACCGCAGGGGAAACTGCACCCGTCCAGGTGATTACTGACGGAAGGAATACGATGACATCGAGCATTGCATCAGGATATATTTCCGCGGTGGCAGCGGCATATAACAGCCGGCTTCACGGCGGTCATCAGCTTCTCCATATAGACCCGGTAGCATGGTATAATCCGAACCTGATTTCCCGATGGGGGTTCCTCGCGTCGCTCCTTCCCATGGTCAGCCTGACACAGGTAATGATCCTTGCGGGGCTGTCCGTGGCGAGGGAAAGGGAAAACGGTACTTTTGACCAGCTCATGGTGACTCCGCTCCTTCCCATGGAAATACTCATCGGAAAAGCGGTACCGCCGCTCCTTATCGGTATAGTTCAGTCCTTCATCGTACTGACGATTGCTGTCGTATGGTTCAAAGTGGCCCTTGTGGGTTCCCTCTTTACCCTCGCCCTTGTCATGGCGGTATTTCTCCTTTCCTGTGTAGGAATCGGTCTTTCCATTTCTGCTGTCGCCAAAAATATGCAGCAGGTTATTGTGTATAACTTTGTGGTGCTTCTTCCCATCATGCTCCTGTCAGGCATGGCGACGCCTGTAAGGAATATGCCCACAGTGCTTCAGTATTTCACCTATATCAATCCCATGCGCTTTGCCATCGATGGCGTGCGGCGCGTGTATATCGAGGGGGCTTCTCTTTCCATGATCGCCTCCGACTTCATTCCCATGCTTATCGTGGCGGCGGTGACGATGCCCCTTGCCGCATGGATGTTCAGACATAAATTAGGATAAAGGAATTGCAATGAAAGAAAATCAGAAAAACGGACGCCGTATGGACGGGCGGGAAACTGGAGAGAAAATTATCGAATGCGCGGGTCAGCTCATTGCAGAGAAAGGATTCGCTTCCGTGACAAGCAAGGAAATATGCCGGGCGGCAGGTGTGAATCTGGCGGCGGTCAATTATCATTTTGGAAGCCGTGACGGACTCTATCTTGCCGTATTGGAAAACGTCCAGCAGTACCTTGTCGGGCTGCAGCAGCTGATCGACTTGTATGAATCGGATCTGGCACCGCGGCAAAAAATGGAAAAGTTTATTGACTTTCTGGCAGGAAATGCCTTCCGAAAAAATGAATGGCAGATCAGCGTGTGGGTACGGGAAGTGATGAATCCTTCTCCCATGCTGGAAAAAATATTTCAAAAAGAAGCGCTCCCGAAAATCTCCGTCATTGTAAAAATATTTTCAGAATACACAGGCTATACCACCGATGATCCCCGGCTGTACAGCGGAATTATTACCCTTGCCGCGCCTTTTGCCGTGTGCCTCCTCGGACGGCACCATTCCCTGCACAGGGAAATGCCTGTCCATATACCGATAGAAACCATGGCGGAAAATATCAAACAGCTGGCTCTTGCCAATTTGGAAAATTTAAAAAGGAATAAAAGATGAACATGGAAAAGACGACAGAGAGGCACCCCATACGCTATTACAGCATGATTACCGTCGCTAAAGACAAAAAAGATAGAATAAGTGCAGCAGGGGAAATGTCGTATTTCTCTTTGCTGCACTTACTTATATGGTACTAATGACAGCTGAGGGACGGAAAGGGCTGCCGGTTTCTGTTGTCCGTGCTTACAGAGCGTGGGACGAATGATGTATTCTGCTATGCTGTATCGATTGACACAAATAATCGTTTCTTAGTACACTACGGGCAGGAAAGAAATGGCAAGTTGTTTTGAAAAGAGGGATGCATTATGGCAGAGGTATATACATTCCGGGTAAGACTTTGTGAATTGAAAAATGTTATATGGAGGGATATAGAGATCACGTCCGTCTCCTCCGTTGCGAAACTTGGATATGCTGTATTGGCCGCATTTGATAGCACGGCAAGCCATTTGTTTAATATACGGTTCAAAGGCAGACGTTATGAAATCATGTTTGACGAGGATGATTTTTTCGGGGAGCCCGTTTTTGATCCTGTCCATACGAAACTTTCCGCGCTGAAGCTTAAGGCGGGAAACCGGCTGAGTATGGAATATGATTATGGTGCAGGCTGGGAATTTGAAATAAAATTATTATCCGTTACTGGAATGGAACGGGGCAGAGGGAGACATTATCCGTATGTTGCCGGCGGAAAGGGAAAAGGCATTATTGAAGATACTTCCCCTTATGAACTGGCTGAAATCATTGAGAAAACAAATAAAGACGGGATTCTGCCCAAAATCACGGATGGATATTCGGGAGAAGAAACAGTATGGGATTATAGGAATTTTGACCTGGCATACTGTAATATGTTTTTTAAAAATGATGTATTGGGAATACAGACTGCATACGAAATGTATGAATAAAGCCGAGATAAAATCGTAAGGGCAGACTTGTCTTCGTGCTTTAGCAAGCAGAAATGGCAGAACCGTTTTTGATGGCGCTGCCTTTTTTATTGCCCGGAAATTATAACAAAACCTGCTTCTGCGAAAGAGAAGGCTGTTCATTTTGCGAAAGGATTTTGCTGCTTATGATATATTTCTTCTATATCATGGCAAAAGACTATACGGCAGGAGTTGCCGCGGCGGGGGAAGTCTGATACGATGGGAAAATGAAAGCGAGGAGTTATGAGGACATATTATGATATCGGACTGAATTTATTTACCCGTTCTTTTCCTGATCCGGAGCGGATTATTGCGGACGCGGAAGCGGCGGGGATCTGCTGCATTCTTACGGGCTCGGAAGCGCGGGAGAATGAGCTTGTGAATGAGTTCGTGAAAACCCATGATGTTTATGGCACGGCGGGTATCCATCCCCATGCTGCTGATGACGCTGCGGACGAGGATCTGGAACGGATCGAGGAAATCATTCTTTCCAATCCGAAGATCGTGGCGGTGGGGGAATGCGGACTGGATTATGACCGGATGTATTCGACGAAGGAAAACCAGCTTTATTATTTCAAAAAGCTGATTGCTCTCGGCGAGAAACTGAAGAAGCCGCTGTTCCTCCATGAGCGGGACGCGGAGGAAGATTTCATTTCCTGCTTTGACGGGCATGAAGACATATGCAGGCGTTCGGTGGTGCATTGCTACACGGGAGATAAAGAGACGGCGGAGACGCTTTTGGACATGGGGTTTTCCATCGGGATCACCGGATGGATCTGTGATGAGCGCCGGGCGGAGGCATTGCGGGAAGCGGTGAAAATCATTCCCCCGGACCGCATTCTTTTGGAAACGGACGCGCCCTACCTCACTCCGCGGGGGATTCCCGGCCTTAAGCGGACGAATGTACCTCAGAATATCGTATATGTCGCCCGGGCCCTTGCCCACTACATGGGGGTCAGTGAAGAGAACGTGATCCGTCACGCGAAAATAAATACGGAGCGGATTTTTGGGTTATAGAGCTGTTTCTGTGAGAAGGGGCGCAGGAAAGATTGCAGAAAAGGTTTAAGAAAAATACAGAGAGAGAGCAGCACAGGCCGAAGGGAAATTATGGACAAAATAGCGGTTTATATACATGGAAAAGATGGCAATGTAAATGAAGCGGAGCATTATAAACCTCTGTTTCCCCAATATGACGTAAAAGGCTTCAATTACAAAGCGCAGACACCTTGGGAGGCAAAGAAAGAATTTCCATCCGCTATCCGTTCTCTGTGTAAGGAATATGAGTCGGTGACTCTGATTGCAAACAGCATAGGGGCGTACTTCGCGCTGCATTCGTTAGCCGGACAGCGGATCGAAAAAGCATTTCTGATTTCCCCGATTGTTGACATGGAAGAACTGATTATACAGATGATGGCACAGGCGGGCATAACAGAGGGTGAATTGGAAAAGAGAAAAGAGATCTATACATCCTGTGGGGAAAAAATATCGTGGGAGTACCTGTGTTATGTCAGAAAGAATCCTCTTGCCTGGAATATTCCTACCGAAGTGTTGTATGGGGAGAGCGACCATATGACGTCCTGCGGAACGATATCCGCATTTGTGAAGTTGACCGGCGCGGGGTTGACGGTGATGAAAGGCGGTGAGCATTGGTTTCATACAAAGGAGCAGATGGCATTTCTTGATGCATGGATTAAACGGTCGCAGTGATGGAATTTATAGGAGGTACACTGATGGAAATTTTACTTATGTCGTATTTAGCCGGAACCAAGGCGATTGTTGAGAAATATCTTTCAAAAATGACTGATAAGAAGATAACGTTCATACCTACTGCCGGAAATGTTGAGGAATATACTGGGTTTATTGATGAAGGTGTCGGTATGCTGAAAGAATTAGGCTATGAAATAGAGATTGTCGATATCGCAAAATATGAAGAAGAGATCCTGAAGGATAAATTTTTAAAAGCGGAATGTATATGTATATCGGGAGGCAATACCTTTTATTTACTGCAGGAATTAAAAAGAAAGAATCTTACAGAGCTTTTATCGGGCAGGATTAAAGAAGGCATGTTCTATATGGGTGAATCGGCGGGAGCGATGATTATGTCGAAGGATATCGCATATGGCCAGATCATGGATGATAAAAATGTCGCGACAGAATTAAAAGATTACTTCGGATTAAATGTATTTAAATACTATATTTTGCCGCATATGGGAGAATATCCTTTTGAGGAAACTGCACAGGAAACCTTGGATTTTTATAAAGATAAGATAGATTTAATACCGATAAACAACAGCGAAGCGGTATTAGTAAAAGATGATGGATATAAGATAGTAAAGGAAATGGAAACTGAATAGGACAGTTCTGTTTGTCCAACTGAAATAATGAAATAAAATTTTATCACACGGTTGTGCATGAAACAGTAAATCAAAAAAGGGTTTACTGTTTTTTGTTACCTGCTATACCGCATATTTCACTAAAAATAAAATTTTTTCGCAAAAGAATATCGAATGACTTGAATATTTCGATTTACCTTGCTATAATAAGGACACAAAATCGGATGAACCGAAGGATACTGTGTGAATCTATGTCAGGTGACGTCTTCGGTTAAGATGAATTTGAATGAACTCTCGGACCTCCGGCCAATCGTAAAAAACTCCGGGAAGACAATCTTCTGTTTCACAGTTTTTTTGAAAGGTGGTTTATTTATGGCAAACATTCAGAAACGGTATGATCTTTTCATTGACGGCAAATTTGTGCCCGCCTCTGACGGCAAAACTTTTGAAGCCCACAATCCCGCCAACGGAGAAGTACTTGCGTCTTTTGCGGAAGCGACCCGGGAAGATGTGGATCTGGCAGTGAAAGCTGCCCGGCGCGCCTTGAAATCCTGGCGCAGGACGTCTCCCATTGAAAGACAGAATTATCTCCTGAAGATTGCGGATATCATTGATCAGAATGCTGAGCATCTGGCTCTTGTCGAAACGCTGGACAACGGCAAGCCGATTCGTGAAACCAGCGCGGTGGATATTCCTATGGGGGCCGACCATTTCCGTTATTTCGCAGGCTGTATCCGTGCGCAGGAAGGCACGGCGACGATGCTTGACGACAATACGATGTCTCTTGTGATTCATGAACCGATCGGTGTGGTCGGGCAGATTATTCCCTGGAATTTCCCATTTCTTATGGCTTGCTGGAAGCTTGCTCCGGCGCTGGCGGCAGGCGATACGATCGTTATCAAGCCGTCTTCCCATACGTCTTTGTCTCTCATGGAACTGGCCAGGCTGATTGCCGATGTGCTGCCGGCAGGCGTGCTGAACGTGATTACCGGTGCCGGTTCCAAATCCGGGCAGTGGATTCTTGATCATCCCGATTTCGATAAGCTGGCATTCACAGGCTCTACTGAAATCGGCCGCAGCGTATACCAGGCAGCTGTAGACAAACTGATTCCTGTCACTTTGGAACTCGGCGGCAAATCGGCCAACATGATTTTTGACGACTGCGATCTGGAACAGGCAGTGGAAGGTGTGGCGACAGGCATCCTCTTCAATCAGGGGCAGGTCTGCTGCGCCGGTTCCCGCGTATTTGTGCAGGAAGGCATCTTTGACAAGTTTGTCGCTAAGCTGAAGACAACTTTTGAAGGTGTCAAAGTGGGCGACCCGACAGATCCGTCTACCCAGCTGGGGGCGCAGATTTATAAGAGCCAGCAGGAAAAGGTGCTGAAATATATCAAGATCGGTCTGGAAGAAGGCGGCGAGCTGGTGACCGGCGGCGAACGCTACACGGAAAACGGATGCGACAAGGGCTTCTTCATGAAACCGACCATTCTCATTTCGAAGACAAACGCGGCACGCGTATGCCAGGAAGAAATCTTCGGGCCGGTCGTTGTGGTGCAGAAGTTCAAAACGGTTGATGAAGTTATCGAACTGGCGAACGACAGCGTCTACGGTCTGGGCGGCGGCGTTTTTACAGGCAGCCTGAATACGGCCATGAAAGTCAGCCGCGGTGTACAGACGGGTCGTGTCTGGGTTAATACGTACAACGCGATTCCCGCAGGCGCTCCCTTCGGCGGATACAAGCAGTCCGGCATCGGCCGCGAAACTCACAAGGTCATGCTGGAACATTACAGCCAGACGAAAAATATCATGATCAATCTGAAAGAGGGAACCACGGGCCTCTATGATGTGAAATAAGGCAGGAAAATAAAAAAGACGCGGCGGCGTCTTTTTTATTTCTCCGGTGGAAGCCGGAAATGATGTTTTGGCTGTAGTTTTTATTTCTTCTGAAGAATCTTGATGATTTCCCCGATGTAGGCGCTGTGGTTATTGCCGGCGCGGCGCCCTGTGTTCCACTCGTCATACGCGCTCTTGTCGGTGTAATGATCCGGCGTCATCTCGGCGGTATAAATTTTTTTGCATACGAAGATGAGATCCGCTTCTTCAATGCCTGCCGCGTCGCCGATGGCAAGAGGGTGGAGTCCGGAGCCTTCATACTTGTTTTCATCCCGGCCGGAGTGGCTGCCCATGTAGCTCATCTGCGGTTTATGTTTCTCCGGGAGGAATGACAGGGTGAAATAGTCCTGGCTGTCGAGAATCGTTTTGGTGAAACGGCTCTGTCGGATGTAGATGGTGGCGGTTTTCTTTCTCCACATGACGCCGAAGCCGCCCCAGGTGACGAGAAGCGTATTGCATTTCTCTATATTTCCTGCGGTCACAAGGACGTACCTGCTCCATGAGGTAAAGGGATTGATGTTTATTTCTTCCGGGGTGATTTCTGTAAAAGCCATCACAAGCCTCCTCTTTATAAATGATTTGTAATTGACATAAACAGTATAACAAATCGGTGAGAATCAGGCGAGGAGGAAGAGGAGCGGGGAAAGCGGTGCGGCAGCCATTTGACATTCAGGAATGCATTGGATATAACTGTATATTGTAAGAGAATATTAAAATGATAAAAGGGAAGGAGGAGCTATGGAAAGAAATATAGGCTGGAAGCGTATCGTGTACCTGATGTGTGCCATCCAGGTGGGTGCGGGAATCGCGATGATCGGCGTCATGGCGTTTCTTCCTCTTTTTCTGGGTGAGATCGGTGTCACTGATGCGGGCGAGGCGGCTTTCTGGGCAGGGCTTATTTCAGGGGTCACGCCGTTTATGATTGCCCTTTCCGCGCCTTTCTGGTCTATCCAGGCGGACCGCCGCGGCCCGAAACTTGTCATGTCCATCGTCCTTGCAGCGGTGACACTGACAGCGTTTCTCTGCGCCGTGTCCACTTCGCCGTGGCAGGTATTTATCTTCCGCCTGCTGCAGGGACTGGTGGGCGGTTTCGTTCCCATCGGATTGTCGGTCATTGCTTCCGTATCTCCGGAAGAAGAAACGTCCCGTACGCTCGGTTACTTTCAGGCGGCCATGGTGTCAGGCATTATGTTCGGCCCTCTTGTGGGAGGTCTTGTGGCGGACACGCTGGGGTACCGCATGCCCTTTGTCTTCTTTGGCGTCCTGTCCCTCCTCTGTCTGATCTGCCTCCGCCTGTTCATGCCGGAAATCCATCGCAAGGGGGCGTCGGGAGAAAAATCTTCCACCTGGCAGGAATTGAAATATTTTGCTGCCATTCCCCGCGTGCGTCTTATGGTGGGGATCCAGTTCCTCTGTAATTTCGGCATCACCGGTATTGGTCCCATACTCCCTCTTTACATCAAGGACATGCTCGGCGGCGGGTCGGAGATTATCGCCACGATTGTAGGCATCATTATATTTCTTGCCGGCGGCGCGAGCGCGCTCTGCTCTCTTTCCACAGGGGCGGTGACGGCCCGCGTTTCTCTGCCGCGGCTTTTGACAGCGGCGACCGTTTTTGTGGGACTGACTTTTATCATGCAGTATATGATGACAAACGTGTGGGGGCTTGGTTTCTTCCGTGCCGTTACAGGAATCGGCATGGGGTTCATCATGCCTGTGGCCAATACGCTCATCGCGCAGGCGGTGCCCAATGAAAAGAGATCCATCGTCTTCGGCGTCGTGTCAAGCGTCGTTCTCATGGGCAACGTGGCAGGCCCTGTATGCAGCGGAGCGCTTGCCATGGTATGCGGTTATGCGGCCGTTTTCTGGTCTACCGCTGTTGCGTTCCTTGCGGCGGGCATTGTCGTATATATCAATTTCAAAGATGAAATAAACGGAAATAAGGAGATTTGATTGCGTTTTTTCTTTAAAATAGTAAAAATACTGATTCTTTTCCTTCTGCTTGCCTTTGTCGGAGCAGGATTCTATGCGGGAAATGCCGCTTATGAAACGATGCTCACCGCGCCGTGGGAAAAAATCCTCGGCGTGACGAAACAGACAGCAGATCTTTCGCGCATTCACCGCAGGGAGCAGAAGGACGGGTGGCAGCCCGTGGAAATCCGTTCCGCTGACGGGACGAAACTTCGCGGGACCTATATCGAAAACAGCCGTTCCTCTGACCGTACGGTTATCCTTCTTCACGGGCTTTATCAGAATCGCTCCATGTGCATCCCTTATGTGGATATGTATCGGGATATGGGGTATAATGTCCTCCTCATCGACCAGCGGGGCCACGGAGAAAGCGGCGGCAGCCATACCACCTGGGGTCTTCGTGAAACGGACGATCTTGACGCCTGGACAGAGTGGCTGAGAGGAAAGGACGGCGGCGTGAAAATCGGTATGCATGGGATTTCGCTCGGCGCGGCGATGGCTCTTATTTACAGCGGAACGGAAAGAGGGAAAAATATTTCTTTCTATGTGGCTGACAGTGCTTACGGGGGCATGATGGAACTGGGGAAGGACAAGATCTCCGCCTATACCGGCGATCCCCGGTTTTTGTGGGGGATGGATCTCGTGGAGCCTTTTTTCCAAAGCGTCCTGTGGCTGAGGAGCGGAAAGACACTGTCCGACATAGATCCGCTGGAGGCGGTCAGACGTATGACAGCGCCTGTCCTTTTTCTCCACGGCGGCGCGGACACACTCATTCCGCCGAAGACGGCAGAGGAACTGCTGCAGGCATCAGGAAGCAGCAAAAAGGAACTTTTTATTTTTGACGGCGCGGGCCATACTATGGAAATGGCGGTAAACGGCGATGCTTACCGGAAGGCGGTCCGCGTATTTCTTGAAAGTCTTTCTCAAAACATGTGATACAATAAAAGACAGAGAAGTGCTGAATTGAGAAAGGAGCGACCATGCTGATCCGTGAACGTACAGAGGAGCTGGAAAAGAAACTTCTGAGTCCTAAAGCTTCTTTTTCCGCGGACGCAAAAAGAAGCAGGGAGGAAACGGAAGATCCCATGCGCACGAAATTTCAGCGCGACAGGGACCGCATTCTCCACAGCAATTCTTTTCGTCGGCTGAAACATAAGACACAGGTATATATCGCACCTGAAGGCGACCACTACCGGACACGCATGACGCATACCCTTGAAGTGGCGCAGATCGGCCGTACGATGGCCCGCGCCCTGCGGCTGAATGAAGACCTTGTGGAAGCCATCGCCATGGGCCATGACCTGGGACACACCCCTTTCGGACATGTGGGAGAGCAGGCGCTCCGCGACGTATGCGGACATTTCGAGCATAATGAGCAAAGCATGCGCATCGTGGAATGTCTTGAAAATGACGGCAGAGGACTCAATCTGACCGAGGAAGTGAAAGACGGCATGCTCAATCATTCAGGCGATCTTAAAGCGCACACGCTGGAGGGCGGGCTCATCAAGTACGCCGACCGTATTGCCTACCTCTGCCATGACTATGATGACGCAGAAAATATGGGGCTCATCTCGGCAAAGGAACTGCCCGACCGTGTCCGCCGCGTGCTGGGAACGACCCACTCCTCCATGATTACAGCCATGGTACAGAATCTGGTGGAAAATTCCATGGATGAAGATACCATACACATGGACAAAGAAGGGGACGAAGTCCTTCTTGAATTCCGGTCCTTCATGTTTGACCGGGTCTACATGTCACAGCCGCTCATCCCCGATCGGAAACGGGGACATGGCGTAGTCGTCATGCTTTATGAATGGTACATGAACCATCCTGATGAGCTGCCGGAGAAGCAGAAAAAACTGGCGCAGGGAAATATTTCCTTGGCTGCCAGAGATTACATCAGCGGGCTTACCGATAATTTTGCCATCAACCTGTTCAAAGAGAAATATATGCCCAAGTATTGGAACCTGTAAATTGAAAAGCCGTGAGGAAAAGAATGAAAGATCCTCACGGCTTTTCCTGTAATTGATACCGCGGCAGTATACTTGATTTCAGGGCTATAGGACATTTTGTGTTGATTTTAATACCGATGAAGATAGACATTATCTAGCTTCATCGGTATTTTATCTTTTTCCTAAAAAGATAAAGGGTGGACAAAATGAGTTGGTAAAAAGTCCGAAAATGATTGCTATGACTGCTTTAATTAGGGTTATATCTTTTTAAAATATGTTTATTTTAAAAGGAGAACCTTATGAAATAAGTTAGGTGTTTATATTGCGGTTTCTTTTGCTCAAGATATGGTAAAACTCGTACAGGAAGGCAACGGTGGTACTGCAAAGAATGTCATTCTGTCTTTGTGAATCCGATTAATAAGACGGTTCATGATTTTAAGCACTTTATTCAGTGGTTGTTTGGTAAGGATGTGCAAAGATCCATGCCTGGCGACGGTCGTGATTTTCGTAGGAAGATAACTAAATTTTGGGAAATATGGCCTATGCCGCCTAAAATTGAGAATCCGATGAATGTTGTATATGTGGATGGGATTTATCTGTCCAGAAAAGCTTGTATTTTATATGCTGCAACGAAGAAAACGTACTTGGATGGTATTTGTGCCGCTATGAGAATTCCAGAGCATGGGAAGCATTGATGCAGAGAATTGCGGCTCCCGCTATGGTCGTTTCTGATGGAGGCCACGGCTTCCGGAAAGCACTAAAAAGAGTCTGGCCCAAGGCTAAGCTGCAGCGTTGTACTTTCCATGCATTCCTCCAGGTAAAGAGATATACAACCGGTGGACCTAAAACCATTGCCGGTATTGAACTGTATATGATAGCAAAGGATTTGCTGATGATAAAAGATTTAGAACAAGCAGCCAATTGGGTAACCCGACTGATAAACTGGAGAATAAGGCATAAGGCCTTTCTTAGTGAAATGACACGAGATGAAAAAGGCAAACTTCGCCCTATGCATGAACGTTTACTAAAGGCCGAGCGGTCACTGGTCAGATTAGTACGGCAAAACACATTATTTACCTATTTGGATGAATCGTTGTCTTATGGAGAAGAACTACCATCGACAAATAACCGTATAGAAGGCGGAATAAATGCACAATTAAGAACAATGCTTAGAAACCATCGGGGGATGTCCAGTGAAAGACGCATAAAAGCGGTTTTCTGGTGGTGTTACTTCCACACACCGAAACCGCTTTCTGCATCTGAAATCCTAAAGGTAATGCCCACTGACAGAAGCATTTCTAAACTATATAAAGCGATGAATGAACGATCCCAATTAGAGGATTCAATTCCCACATGGGGAGATGCTATTGTGTGGCATGAACTTCATAAATCTAACTCATATCCAATTTATCTTTGGGATTGAAGACCAACTCATTTTGTCCTATAACCCTGATTTCATACTTTTGGAAACGAAATAAAAAAGCCTGTACGGGAAAATCCTGCACGGGCTTTTTGCATGGGAAGGGCCGGTCATGGTCTGAACTTGTATCCCACGCCCCAGATGGTCAGAATATGCTGGGGATCGGCGGGGTCTTTTTCGATGGCGTCCCGGATGCGGTTGATGTGGACGGGGACGGTGGATGTATTGCCGAAGGATTCCATGCCCCAGATGCGGTTGTAGATGGTTTCCCTGCTGAAAACGATATCCGCGTTAATCATAAGAAATTCAAGCAGCTGGAATTCTTTATTGGGAAGCAGTTTGTTTTCTCCCCGGACGGTGACGATGCGGGTGGATGGGTTTAAAGTGATGTCGCCGATCGTGATGATGCCGGTATTTTTCTTTGCCGTCCCTTTCAGACGTTCGTAACGGGCAAGCTGTGATTTTACGCGGGCGGCCAGTACCGCAGGAGAAAATGGTTTTTCGATGTAATCGTCGGCGCCGAATCCGAGACTTCTGATTTTGTCAATGTCATCTCTTCTGGCACTGACGATGAGGATGGGAATATCCAGCTGTTCCCGTAGCCTGCGGCAGATGGAAAAGCCGTCCGTGCCGGGGAGCATCAGATCCAGGAGGATCAGGTCGTAAAGGCCGCTTTGCGCTTCTTCCAGCCCCTTTTTTCCGTCAGTGATGATTGCCGCATCCAGGCCGGAAAGCGTGAGGTAATCTTTTTCAATTTCGGCAATGGCGCTGTCGTCTTCGATGATAAGAATCTTTTTCATGTTTTACTTCCTCCCGCGAGCGGTATTTTTATTTCTACGCATAAGCCATGGGGTATGACGTTTTCAGCAGTTACCGTACCGTTCATGAGGCGTACGGCTTTTTGGACGATGGTCATGCCGAGACCGCTGCCGTCTTCCGTACGGCTTCGGGCCTTATCGGTCCGGTAAAAGGCTTCGAACAGATGGCGGAGTGACGTTTCCGGTACGCCGGGGCCGTCATCGGTGACGGTCAGGACAGCTTCATTATTTCCTTTTTCCAAATGGAGGAGAAGATGGCCTTCCCCGGCAGTCTTGTACTTGGCGCTGTTGGATGCCAGATTCATGAGGATGCGGTTTAAGAGGAGGCGGCTTCCCCTGATGGGGACATGTTCCGCTGTTTCTGCCGACAGGACGAGTCCCTTCTCTTTGAAAGAATTCCGGTTCTCTTCTATGAAGTCATGAAGCACGGCAGAAAGGTCGAGAGTTTCTTCCGTGTAGGCTTTGGCGCCGATGTCCAGCCTGGATAAATCGAAAAGCTGGTTGATCATGCGGTCCAGATCATCAGCGCGCCGGCAGATGACAGACAAATATTTCTCTTTCTTTTCTTCCGTGTCCGCTACGCCGTCGCGTAGGCCTTCCGCGTAGGCCCTGATAACGGTCAGCGGCGTGCGGATATCATGGGAGATGCTGGCAATCAGTTCTTTCCGTTTCTGTTCTTCTTCTTCCCGTTCCGTAAGTGACAGGGAGAGTTTTTCCGTCATCAGATTAAACGCGCGGAAGACGGGGCGGTATTCATCATTTCCCTTGTGGACAAGCCGGATGGAAAGGTTTCCTTCCTGCACTTCCATCGCGCCCTGCTTCAGTGTTTCCAGCGGCGGGACAATGTGGCGGATCATAAAAGAGGAAAGGAAACGGCTCGTCAGAAGGATGATGAGCAGAATGATGCCTCCGATGCTCCACCGCTTCATCGCCCGGATTGTACGCCCGGTAGACATGATTGGAGATGAAGTAGAAATAGTAAGGTGTATCTTTGCGGGTCATCTTCCTGGCATAATAGAAAGATTCATCTTCGGCACGGATATAGGTACCTATCCGCCCGTTTTCCCGTTCCTCCCAGTCGGAATCCGGCGGAATCCGGGAGAGCTGTGCCAGATAGTCTTTGTTTCCGTAGGTGTAAATGGGATCTTTTCCTTTGGTGAAGAGAATAAGATTCTGCTTTGGGGACAGGAGGGAAATTAGCCACCGGCCGGCGGAATTTTCCGGATGTTCCAGATTGCCGTGAAAAAAGATATGGCAGGAAATTTCGGCGGCACGCGTGCACTTGGATATATTTTCCAGATACAGATAATTATTGCCGCGGCTCAAGATTAGGGCGCCGGCCAGCATAACGGCGGCGACGATGACAGCCATGAAAATAGGCACGATAAACATGATGAGGTGCGAAATAAGCAGCCGGCTTTTTACAGTCATAGTTTCTCCTTGTATAGTTTCTGCTTTTACCCTACCTCAAATGATAGACTCCTTCAATAGAAAAAGGAAGAGTTTAATTTTTGTTTAAAAACGGATAAAGATGCGTTCATGGTTTTCAGGTATTGTATCCATGGAGAACAAGAAAGGAAATGAAATCTATGAAGGAAAAAATGAAAAGCCATCCGTATCTGTTTCTGGCGGCGGTCTTTGCTCTGCTGTTTCTTGCGGGAAACGAGCTGGCTGCCGTGACGGACACGGCGGAATCCAATTATGCGCTTACCGCCAGGGAAATGGTGCTGTCCGGGGACTGGATGTCGCCGCGGATTTATGGACATTACTGGTATGACAAGCCAATCTTTTTTTATTGGGAACTGGCATTGTCTTTTGCCGCTTTCGGTTTTAATGAATTTGCGGCGCGCCTTCCGTCGGCTGTTTTCGGTGTGGCGTCCGTGCTGTATACTTTCTGGTTCTCCTCCAAGGTTTATGACAGGAAAACAGGCTGGACGGCGGCTTTGATCCTCGGAACATCTTTGGAGTTCTGGCTCCTGTCCAAGGCAGTGGTCACCGATGTGGCGCTTTTCTTTTTTATGAGTGTTTCCATTGCTTCCTTCTATCTGGGCTATCGGGAAGACAGGAAGTACTATTTCCTCTGCTATGCAGCGGCGGCGCTGGCGGTTCTGACAAAGGGTCCGATCGGGCTGGCGCTGCCGGGGCTTTCGGCAATCCTTTTCCTTTTATGGAGGCGGGATCTGAGGGAAATGCTCCACGTCCGTCTGATTTCCGGCATGGTGTTATTTCTTCTTCTCTGCGCGCCGTGGTACATATACATGACCGTCTGTCACGGCACCGATTTCCTTTTGAATTTCTTCGGTGTCCATAACTATCTTCGTGCCACGGTGGCGGAGCATCAGAGTACCGCCCACTGGTGGTTCTACATTGCCATGTACTTCGCCGGTTTTTTCCCTTGGAGCTTCTTCATGCTTCCCGCCCTTTTCCGGAAATGGAAAGAACACGGACTTTCTTTTGCCCGGGCGGATACGGCAACGCAATTCCTTCTGGTTTGGGGAGTGACGGTTCTCCTTGTTTTCCAGCTGATTGCCACCAAGTATACGACCTATACGTTTCCTTCTCTTTTTGCCTTTGCTATCCTTACGGCAAAGCTTTTTGCCGGATATGACAGGGCAGTGGGGCGCAAAGCGCTGATGACAGGCGCTGTATATACACTTCTGGTGCTGACCGTTGTACCCGTTCTGACATACATGCGGTCGGGAAAAGGGCCGGGAACCGCGCTGGCATCTATGGATACGGGAAATAAAATCATCGTTTATGAAAATAAGTACCGGACATCAACTGTTTTTTACAGCGGAAAAATAATTTACCGTCTGGCATCAGCAGATGAGATAGACAGGTTAAAACCGGGAACGCTTTCCTGGAACGCCAAAAATGTGATGCCGTTCTATTCTGAGGAAAAACTTAAAGACAATAAAGACGGATATTTTATTGTTGTATCGCCCTGTACGGAAATGGGAGACACCGAGATTATTGAAGTGAAAGGAAGTGCAAGTGATGAGAATTCTGATTACAGGAGGGGCCGGATTTATCGGTTCCCATTTGACTGGGCTGCTATCCTCCGAGACAGTTACCATATTGGATGACTTGTCCGCCGGCAGGCTGGAAAATATACCGGATGATGCAAATTTCGTCTGCTGTGATGTCAAAAGCCCGCTGGCCCGGGACGTGGTGAAAAATGGACACTTTGATGCCATTGTCCACCTGGCGGCGCAGACCATGGTACCTGCCTCTATGGAGGATCCGAAGAAAGATATGGAAGATAATATAGAAGGCACGGTGAATATCCTGGAAGCGGCGAGGAAGTACGGTGTGAAGCGGATCATTTTTTCTTCTTCGGCCGCCGTTTACGGAGATATTGCTCCGGAGTGCCTTCCTGTGAGGGAAACGGAGCCGCTCCGCCCGGTATCTTTTTACGGACTGTCTAAAATGACCTGTGAGAATTATATCCGCCTCTATCAGAAAGCTTACGGCCTTTCCTATGTCATCTTCCGCTTTGCCAATGTGTACGGCGAACGGCAGGGAAACGGCGGGGAAGGCGGCGTAGTGAGTGTTTTTGCCAGACAGCTGGCGGAAGGGAAATCGCCGGCCATTTATGGAAACGGACAGCAGACTCGGGATTTCATTTACGCTGGAGATATTGCCAACGGCATACGGAAAGCGCTGTTTTCGGAAACGGCGAATATCACCTGCAATCTGTCCACCGGACGCGAAGTGACAGTCAAGGATGCAGCGGACCGGCTGCTCCGGCTGTCCGGCTTGTCAAAGCCGATCTGCCATGCCGCGGCAAGAGAAGGAGATATCTTCCGCTCGGCATTGTGCAGCCAGATGGCGGGAAAATATCTCGGCTGGGCACCGGAAACGGATTGGCAGAAAGGATTGGAACGAACCTATTTTTATTTTGAAAAAGAATATCGAAGAGAACGGAACGCTATGCCGCCTGTAAACGGAATCCCTGCTGCCGGCCTGGAAACAGATAAGACGGTGACAGACAATAATAATATTACGGATAATCGGAGGAAAAAGAATACTGATATATAAAGAAAGAAGTTGTATTTCTTTTCCCAAGATAGGGAGGAAGGTGTTTTGCTTTATGTAAAACCCTGTATTGCCATGAAAAGTGGGAAATCTTTTCAGATTGGCATCGTAAGAGATTTAAACAGGACAAAAAGGAAGTGCGTAAGTCGGATGCCGATAACTTACGCACTTCCTTTTTATACTTCTTGTTTACGATTAAAAGGTGGGCATGATGTCCCGTAATCCTTGTATTTCTTTACAGCATCGTGCTGAGCTTTCCCACTCTTTGGGAATGGCGCGCTTCAGAATAGAACTTGAGGAACTTCCGCGCGATGACGGAGAGGGGACGGCCTTTGACCTTGACCACCGTTTTGTACAGTTCTGTGTCGGCTTCTTCAATACGGCGGCAGGTGAAATGACAGCCGATGTCCTCTCCCGGCTCAATGGGAACGAGGCTTACGCCGTAATCATCTTCCGCCCATTGGAGTGCCGCGGTCCTTGTCGTGCAGATGCTGAGAATATTCGGCTTTAAATTGTGCGCCTTAAAAATTTTGTTCATGATCAGATTGCAGCCTGCGGATGCACAGAGCGGCAGAGAAGCCAGATCCTTAATGGAAACTGTTTCCTTATTGCCGATGTCGGTGAGGAATTTGGAATTTTTCGAGAAAATGGCGCATATATCTTCCTCTCTTTGGAATAAGATTTCAAAATCATTTTGATGGATCAGGGGCACACTTAAAATGCCCAGTTCCGTGATGCCGGAAAGAAGCTGCTGTGACTGCTCATTTACGCTGCCTTCGTAAATTTCATAAACCACATTCGGAAATAAGTCATGGAACGGTTCCAGACAGGTCTTAATGAAAATGGATGAACGGGAGTTGGCGGCGCTGATACGCAGCGTGCCCCGGTTTCCATCGCTGATGTCGTCAATTTCAATCCGTGCCATATCTTCCAGTGAACAAATATACTTCGCCTTATGGTAGAGGATTTTTCCTGCATCCGTTAAGATCAGATGCTTGCTTCCTCTTGTGGTGATAATCAATTTTGTACCGAAATATCCTTCCAGCGATTTCAGCTGTTTGGAAAGCGCCGGCTGGGCGATATGGACAAATTCAGAAGCGGACGTCATGCTGCCTGCTTCCACGATAGCCAGAAAATTTCTGTAATTATCTATTTCCATGAGTAGACTCCTTTTCAATGCAATGGAAAAAGTTTCCTCTTTTTCGTTTCGATGCCGGTCGAATTTGCATTTATCAGGGTTTGCTGTGTCTTTATATAGATTAGTATATTATTAATTGCAAGTCAATAAAAAGTATGCAAAAATGGGAAAATTTCTAATAAGAAATATTTCAAATTCCAATCGGGTATTTTTATTTTCTTTCTGTCTGGTGTACTGTATAGACATAAGAAAGGCTGCCGGCCGAATAGATTTGCATAATGTACTGAGTTTGCTGTTTCCGAAACAGAGAGGAGAATTATCATGACAGTTCAGAAAAAACAGGCTTTTGGCAGAATTTTGCGCCATCGTCTTGACGCTGCGAAATTATTCCCGAATTTAGGTGAGAAGGGAAAAGATTTCACTGATTATATCCAGGGGGCGCCCGTGACCAAATCGGAACTCGCCCGTCATGCAGAAAGAATCAGATTATCTCTTGTGACAAAATAATATCGGATCGGCTCTCACCTTCCCAGATTCGATTTTATTATCTGTCCCTTTAGCGAAATGGCTTGCTTGTGCAGGTCATTTTTTGTTTGCTTATTTAGGAAATAGGCGGGCACCGGCACAAATCATTCTAACGGTCTTGCCCGCATTGCCGGGGTGGCGAAAGAAGTCGTCATAATGACAGGAGACGCTGATCGTCATTCAGCGTGCCAAAGAAGGATCTGCCACTGTAGTGAGGAAAACGGCAAGATGTCACCCGAGTAATAGATTCTTCGCTTTGTGTCATATTGCTGCTTCCCGTCTTTTCCACAAAGCATTCTTGCCACCGTTCAGAATGACCGGGGACGGTAAGGCGTCATCCAGAGTGTGAGCGAAGGATCTGCTGTCGTGGTGAGGAAAACGGAACGTACCGGAAGTTTTTTGCGATTAGAGTCATTGCGGCGAGCCAGTATCCTCCAGCCACTGCATCAGTGATGAGGAATGTTTTATGTATAATAGCTTCTAGCCCCTAGCTATTAGCTTCTAACTGATAGTTGCTAACCGCTAACTGCTAGTTGCTAACAGCTAACTGCTAGTTGCTAACAGCTAATGGCTAACAGCTAATGACTAATGACTAACGGTAAAGAGAAAATAATTTTTATTCTGATGTAGAAATAAAAATTATTAAAGAATAATTAGTAGAGCGGGAAGGCGGTTTATTCCCCTCAGGAAAGGGAAGCGGGCTTTTCAGGGTCTATATTTTATTGCCTATATTTCATATTAAAAAGAAAAAATAGGAATAACTTATTTATAAGGCATATCTAAATATTCTTATAAGATATTTTTAATATTTTAGAATAAATGTTAATCTTTTATCAGCCAAAGGAACGACGGCAGGAAACCGCTCCGCAGTGATCCGGAATTAATCGGCCTGCTCTGAAAAAAGAAGCGGTTAAAGTGCATGGCAGCCCCTGCCGGCATGTTTCTTATGACGAACTGATGGAACCTTGCGAAAATGGCGGTTCCGTATTTCCTAAAGTCCCGGACAGAAAGGAGGTTGCTGCATGGAAATGGAAGAAGAGGAAAAACGTAAGATTCGTGAATTCCTGAAGAAGGTGGATAAAAAATATTATCGTCCCGATATCAAAGAAAGGAAATCCTTGTCCGAAGAAATGGTAGATGCGGCAGAAGAGACGGGCGGAACTATTCCTCCTTTGGAGGAGTAGTAACCCTGCAGGTAGGAAATAGTTCAGAAAACGTCTTGGTGATTACTGCACTTTTATGACTTATTTCATGCTTACAATTTACCATTGCTTTTACAGGATTGGGGGAGTATTCAATTTATGGAAATGATTATGATGATGGATCCGGCAGTGAAGTGTCTTTGCCTTCTTGCTGTCGTGGCGATCCTCTTTGTTACGGAAAAACTTCCGCTGGCGGTAACGTCAGTTTTCGCAGCCATTTTTTGCTGGCTTCTGGGCCTTGTGCCGATTGAACAGGTATTTCTGGGACTTGCCGATTCGACGGTCGTCCTCTTCGGCGGTATGTTTATCGTAGGCGCCGCCATGTTTTACACCGGTCTTGCCCAGGATATCGGCGGGCAGATCGTCAAGCTTTTTGGTACGGGGGAAATTAAACTGATGGTCGGCATTATGGTTATTGCTGCTGTCATGTCTGCCTTCCTGTCCAATACAGGCACCACGGCGTGTCTTATTCCGGTGGTTATCGGTATCTGTAAAGAAGCGCACATTCCCGTTTCCCGTGAAATGATGCCCCTTGCCTTTGCGGCAGGCCTCGGCGGTACCTGCACACTCATCGGTACCCCTCCGAACATCATCGCCAACGTCGCCCTGAAAGCGGCGGGTATGGGGGATCTTCAGTTCGGTTTCTTTGAATATGCCTGGATCGGTGTACCGATTACCGTGGCAGGCATTCTCTACATGGTATTCATCGGACGCCACCTGCTGCCTAAGACAGATGCCGATGATTTCAATGTGGATGAAGTGGAACAGGAAATTGAAGCCAATGAAACATCCAAAACAAAGAAAATTATCTGCGGCATAATCATGCTCGGCGTAATTATTACCATGGCTACAGGCATCGTACCGCTGGAGATCGCGGCGGTTATCGGCGCTCTTCTCTGTGTCATCACCGGCTGCCTTTCCGAACGCCAGGCGTATGATTCTATTGACTGGGTCACCATTTTCCTCTTCGCCGGTATGATTCCGCTGGCGAGCGCTATGAATACCTCCGGCGCGGGCAAACTCATCGCGGAATATACGGTGGCGGCTCTCGGCGGAAATCCGTCTCCCTATGTCATCACCGCGGTGCTCTTCATCCTGGCCGTTGTCCTGACGCAGTTCATGAGCAATACCGCTTCCAAAGCACTCCTCTGCCCTGTGGGCATCGCTTTGGCAGCCCAGGTCGGCGCGTCTCCGCGGGCTGTTCTCATGGCGATTCTTATCGCATCCTCCTGTGCTTTCGCAAGTCCTGTGGGTACTCCGCCGAATACTCTCGTTCTCGGCCCGGGCAAGTACTCCTTCATGGACTTCGTCAAGTGCGGCACCGGTCTTGTCGTCATCTGCCTCGTGGTATCCATTGCGGTAATCCCCGTGGTATGGCCTTTCTTCCCAAATTAAGGGGGGTATGGCAGTATGACTGAAAACAGGAAATAGCAAGCCTGTTTTGCTGTCGAAATCAGAAAGTCTGTCGGATATATCAAACCGATGGACTTTCTTTTTATGGATAGGGTATCAAGCCGTCAGTTGTTAGTCATTAGCTATTAGCGGTTAGCAGTTAGCAACTAGCAGCTAGGAGCTAGAAGCTAGAAGCTAAGAGCGGCAGCGAAGGATCTATTACCATGGTGAAGAAAGCCGTAGGATGTCATCCGAGTAATAGATTCTTCACTCTGTGCTACTATTCCGCTTCCCTGCCTTCTCATATGGCATTCTTGCGTCCATTCAGAATGACCGGGGACGGCAAGGCGCTATAATGAGGAAAGCGTCAGTCGTCATCCTGAACGAATGTGAAGGATCTGTTTCTGCGATGAGGGAAGCCGGTAATACGTCATCCGAGTAATAGATTCTTCACTCTGTGTCACTATCCCGCTTTCCTGCCTTCTCATATGGCATTCTTGCCCTGTTCAGAATGACAGCGGACGGCAAGGCGCTATAATGAGGAAAGCGTCAGTCGTCATCCTGAACGAACGTGAAGGATCTATTACCGTGAGGAGGAAGGCGGTAAAATGTCATCAGTGTAACAGATTCTTCGCTTTGTGTCATATTGCTGATTCCCGCTTTTCTCATAAAACATTTTTGCCAAAGCTCTGAATGACGGGAAACGGTAAGACGTCATCCGAGTAATAACTTTACTCTGTGTCACTGTCTCGTCTGCCGTCTTCCTCACACAGCATTCTTGCTCCTGCTCTGAATAACTGGGGGCGGAAAGGGGGTCCGGGGTATAAGGGATAATTATTCTGCCGGATAAAAACCGCCTCTGAAGGTCAGATTCAGGTCTGACGGCCAGGGCGGCATTTTAATATTTATAGGATGTATTTTTCAGCAAAAACGGCGGTAGAGTTTTTCTGCAGCTTCCACGTCTGTCATATGGAAGCGGTGGAGTTTTTTGGTAAGCATGCCGATAAAGGGGTGGGAGCGGAGGAAGCGGACCGCTTTTTCTTTTATCCCATTTTTATCTGTATCGGTATAGCCTTTTTCAATGGCATCCAGCCAGTCTCTTTCTTCTGCGTAGTTTATTCTGCAGATTCCGTGGAGAAGAAGAAGAAAATCCTGTATTTTCTGCGTTTCTTTCCTGCTGCAGTAGCGCCGGCTTTCCCAGTCGAGAAACGTAATTTTTCCGCCGGTGCTGTACAGGATATCCCGCGGCGCAGGACGGCCGTGGATGACATCCGCATTGTGGAGTGCGGCAAGAGACGCGCCTATGCGGTAGAGAAGATTCTTTTTTTCTTCAAAGGTGAAATCAGGATCTTCCATCCAATCTTCTATCGTGGGGCCGCCGTCACGGGTGACCATGTATTCGGATGTGAGAACTTCGATTTGCGGAACGAGCCCGGGGCATGCCTTCGCGGCGATGGCAATTCGGGCGACTTCGAAAAGAAATTCCGTTTCCGGAGGCTGTTTTACCAGCCGGTTTCTGTTATTGCTGTACTTTCTTTTGATCCAGAAAATGGTATCATCGATTTTAAATCGTATATTCTTTTGATCCGGGTGGCAGGCGATTTCTTTTTCCGCCGCTTGTTTTATGATTTCTGTATTCATGATTTCCTTGTGTGACGGTTAAATACTTTTAATAGATGTATCCATCTTAGCACGTTGACCCGATTTTTCAAGTTTCATGGAAGAGCCGGTGGCTTGAATAATCGGTTTATATTTCCTATACTGGACGTAGAATGATGAGAGGACGCAGGGGATTGGAGCGGTGCGCGGGAGGACATATGGAAGCGGATGAGTGGGAAAGAACGGCCTGCGGGGAAATAAAAAGAGAGAAGCACTTTTGGGGAGAGAAATTTGTGTCTCCTCTCGGTTTATGCTGTTTCTTTCTTGCCGCTTTGGCGTTTTTCTTTTGGAGCCCTTTAGTTTCTTTGACGCTTCTTTTGCTTCCGCCTGCCTGGGAGGATTGGAAGACGGGGTATGTTTCTGATTATTGGAGCGTTTTCCTTGCAGCGGCAGGGTTGGGGCACAATGTTTTTTACAGCCGTTTGACGGATGGTTTTATATCCTGCGCTTTTGTTCTTGGCCTGTACGGGCTTCTCTTTCTGCTGGCAAAGCATGCCATGGGGGCGGGAGACATATTTCTTTCAGGTGCGGCTGCATTATGGCTTGCGCCGGTTTCCGTACCGCTTTTCCTGTTTCTTTCCGCTTCCTCCGCGGCTATTGCAGGCATGGTGCTTCTTTTCCTTGGCAGAATGTCCCGCAGGGAGGGGATTCCTTTCTGCCCGTTCATCGCGTTGGGAGGTGTGGCGGCGTATGGCGCGGAAGTATTTCAGCTTCCGTTCTTTCCATCGTGGCACTGTTTTATTTGAAGTCCTTCTGGCAGCGGTAATTTTATCGCTTGCGGCGCTGGCGGTGATCCCTCTGTACACGGGATGGCGGAGCGAGAAAAGGCTGGAACTGGCAGCGGAGGAAGTGGCTTCGGCGATACGGCAGGTGGAAATTCTTGCGAAAAATGAATCGGCCGATTACCCTTCTATGTCGGAAGGGCTCACGTTCTTTTGTGAAACGATGACTGACGGCACGGGACGGTATTACACGAGGAAAGGGACGGAGCGCGTGAATCCGAAAGGATATCTGCCCAAAGGGATCCGAGTGGATGGAGGGAAGGCCTCGCTCCGTTTCCGGAAAGACGGTTTCGCGGGAACAGGAGAGGAATATAATATATTTCTGACCACCGACAATGGGAAATACGGGCGGATGATTACGGTAGCCATGTACACGGGGCGTGTCCGTGTAAGGAAAATAAAATAGTGGGAAAGATCGGTTTTATGGTAGAATGAAAATGTATCAGGGAGATCTGATATATCATTAAAGGAAAGGATTCTTTCCACGGATCATGAGCTGATCCATTTAGTATTTGTCACGAATTTTCGTGCACCTTTTATTTATGTAAGAAAAGAGGAATTTTATATGGCTTATTTTATGACCCCGAATGTTACGGCGGATAATTCCGCTTTCCCTCTTCGGCAGGCAGAAGGGAAAGTTCTTGGCCGCGTCCGTTCCCTTGTCAAGGGATCCACGCCGCGGGCGGGAGTGAAGGATTACCGCTTTTTTGTTGATCCTTTATCATCGCTGCCGCCTGAAATGGGAGAAGGCCCGCGGTTCGGCTTTACCGGATTTATGAGCCGCAGCGGCTACGGTTTCAATGCTTTTGCCGGTGAAGAGGAGGCACTTGCCAGATTGCAGGAAGATCTGGGCGGTTCTTTCGTGACATTCACGCCTGCTCTTAGAAATAATAAGTTTTTCGTCCTTGATGATTTGAAAAAGGAAGGACGCACCCCTTTCATGGAACAAGATGAAGATTACCGTCCCGTTCCTGCTTTTGGACGGCAGGGAGAGCCTGCGTTGGAAGGAGATATCAATAAATTCTGCCGCCATCTTTTGGAGGGGAAACCTATACCCGGCCTGTCAAAAAAATATTGGAACAATGATTTTACGCCCTACTTCATTGCTGCGGCTGCAGAGAGGCATGATGGAAAGTTGGGCGACTTTGTTCTTTTTGCACCTTTGGACGGCGATGCTTTTGAAGAGACAGTCATTGACGAAGGCGGCGCGTATTTTCACGGTGGCCGTCTCGGGTACAAAGTGATTGACATCTCTGACGAAATCATGGCAGGCCACGTTCTCCGCTGTGCCAATTCACCCCTTTGGTTCGTACCTTTTGAATATATTGAACGCTTGAAGGAGGGAATGGAAGAAGTGCCGGCTGACGGGGATATCTTATCCACCCGCGGCATTGAAGAAAGGCCGGAGGTATCCTTTGCGTCCGCCGCGGAAGCACCTGCGGGTTTGGGAAATATCCTGCCTTCCCTTTTGGAGAAAGACACTTCTGAAAGCGTGATTGCCGGAGAGGAAGGACCGGCAATCGATGAGAAAGTGGAAGAAATAGAAATGTCTGAAGAAACGGAGGAAAAACCGGACAGGGAAGATGAATTCCTGAACCGTTTTTCCGCGCTTGCTTCTTCCAAAGGACTTCTGTATGCGGAAAAAGATTTGATCAATTTCCATATTTCCGTGAAATCTTCGCGCCTGACGATCCTGTCGGGAATGAGCGGCACAGGGAAATCACGCCTTGTCCGTCTTTACGGCGAAGCCCTGGGACTGCCTGATGACCGCATCGCCGTCGTGCCTGTCCGCCCGTCATGGATGGATGACGGAGATATCCTCGGCTATGCGGATATGAAAAATATGATTTACCGCCCTGCCGACACGGGCCTTGCGGAGCTTCTTCTTGATGCGGAAAGGCATCCGGAGGAAATGTATATCGTTTGCTTTGATGAAATGAACCTGGCCAGAGCGGAGCATTACTTTGCCCAATTTATTTCCGTACTGGAAAAAGAGGAGGATCCGGTTATCCGCCTGTACAATCCGTCGCTCCAGGGGCGCCTTTATAATGGAGACGCCTATCCCGCGGAAATTTCCATCGGAAGAAATGTCATTTTCACTGGTACGGTGAACGTGGATGAATCAACGTACCGTTTTTCCGATAAGATCCTCGACCGAGCGAACATGATCACTCTCCACCAGGAACGGTTCAGCGACTGGCTCACTGTTGAAAAGGTGGAAATACCGGATCTGAAGGAGATATCCTTTGTCCAGTTTGAAAGTTACCGGAAAACGGGGGATATGGAACTCACGACGCGGGAATTGGAATTCCTTGATACGCTGAATGATGCTCTTCGGGAAGGCGGTGTCCAGGGGTGTATCGGTTTCCGCGTGGCGCGCCAGATGGACAGGTATTTAAAGAATATTCCCGAAAATGACGGTTTCGATCGGGAGGCAGGACTGGACTGCCAGCTGGTACAGAGAATACTTACTAAAATACGCGGCTCCGCCCAGCAGCTGTCTGCTTTGCTTTCTCTCTCCGATAAAGGCGATGTGGAAGGCCGTTTAGTCAAGGTACTCGATAATTTTTCCGATCTTTCTGATTTTGAGGAATCACGACGTGCCTTGCGTGCCAAAGCACAGGAACTGAATTTGTATGATTACACGGTCTGAACGGTCAGGAGAAAGACGGAACCGGATATTTTCACCGGGGAGAAGGAACCGCCGTGAAAAGAAACTGCCCTTCAGGCTTTCTTTCATTACAAAAGGCGACGGCGGCCGTGTTTACCCGTTTACCCGGTTTGTAAACGGAGAAGAAGCAGTTCTGGAAGAAGCCGCCGGTGTGAGCCTCGTGGAAAATCAGGATATCTGGCTCCGCTTCGACGGGCCTCCCGATTTCCGTTTTACCATGGACGGGCTTGATGTGGTGACGCTGCCCCATGCGGAAAAGATTGACGGACAGAGTTATCTCCGCCCCGGATGGAAAGGAGAACCGTTCCTTCTTTTTGAGGGGAGAGACTTCCCGCTTGTTCCCGGTTACTATGTGATTACCGTGACAGGCGCGGGAAAAATATGGCGGGGACTTTTGGAAATCACCCCCAAGTTCATGGGACGGCAGAGCTGGCAGGCTATGCGTGAGGAACTGGTAGAGGAAATAAAAGATCTTTCCTTCGATTTTATGAAACGGAGTATCCATATTTCCCGTTCCATGGAAGGCGAACTGGGGCTGAAATCTGCCATGCTGCTCCGTTTCTATGCCATCAGCGAAGAGTCGGACCGTGTCGTGCAGGTGCTGGGGGAACTGGCACGTACGGCAAATTCCCGCATTGTCCGCAAACAGGGTGTCGTAAGGAGCAATCGGGATGCCGCAGGCGCCCATATCCGCTGCGCAGCGGGAAAGTCGCGGGAAGGGACGCCCGTCCTGCCTGTCATTTGCTCAGAAGTGACCTGGAACGTGGCGGAGAATCGTTTTGCCAAAGCTATTTTACAAAAGCTGGATGAAAATCTCCGTTCTTTTGTACAGGAAATTGACGATCATGCACGGCGGCTGGGAAAAGTACAGGATGCCAATGCGGGGTACTATAAAAACCGAGATTTTAAAAACGGGGCCAATGCGCTTTCTCATTTTGAGAAATACCGGGCTCGGGCGGTGCATATACGAAATGCTATCCGGATGGTGGCAGAGGCGACTTGGTTTCATGAAGCAGAAAGCGGAATGCCCGAAACACTGCCCATGACCGTTTTTCTTGACCCCCGTTATTCCCTTTTGTACAGGCTGTACAGAAATTTGAAAAATCCTGCCGACAGTCTTTCTGTATCATCTTTCTATCAATTCCAGTGGAAGAGGACAGACAAACTGTACGAACTTTGGTGTTTCCTCCAATTCATCAAGGCGCTGGAAGAAAAGGGGTGGGATCTGGCGACGGGCCCTGCCGTGGTGCAGGAAGACGGGAAGTACCGTTTGTCCAGCCTGGAAGAAGGAACGGAAATTACTCTGTCAAGGAATGATGAAAAGATCCGTCTCATTTATGACGGCACTGTGCCCCAGCATGCATCGGACACCGACAGGGAAACGGATCCCCTCTATACGAATAATGTCCACCGCCGTCCCGATCTCCGCATGGACTACTATCGGAACGGAGCGTATTATGGCTCTCTCGTGGCAGATTTTAAATACCGTGACATTTTTTTCCTGTGGCGCGACGCGGCAAGAAGTGCGGGCATCCGTACCCAGTTCAACGCGTACCGCGATATGAATACGAAATTTTACCGCGGCATGGAAGAGGGCGATTCTCTCAGGAACAGCCGCCCTGTAAAAGAAGTGTGGGCGGTTTTTCCGAAAGAAATACCTCCCCGCGGAGATGAGGATTTCAGTCTTCGTTTCATTTCTCTTGCTCCCGGTCTGAAAGCGAACGGGAATCTGGCGGAGATGGTGGAGCGGTACATTGTTTCTCTGAATGAAAATTAGGACAAAAAAGCGTTTGGAACCAAACAGTCCAAGCGCTTTTCAATTTACCGGATATGGTCTTTTGGAATCTGTGCCTCGCAGAGGTGGTGGATTTCTTCCGTATGCCTGCTTTCTGTAAGGAAGTAAAGGAAATCACCGGAGAGAAGTTTTGTATCAGGGTCGGGAATCATATCTGCCCCCTGCCTTTTGATATTGACGAGTACCGTGTGAGACAGACGGGGGATTTCCTCCACTGTCCGGTTTTCGAGGATGGAACCGCTGCCCACGGGAACTTCCAGAATATTTCTTTCTTCGTCGGAAACGGGCGTAGAACCATTGGACAGGGATTTCTTCAAGAGAGAATCATAAATCGGCTGGCCTTTCAGCAGTTCCGCTGTGACATAAGCTACGGCGGAAGCGAGGGCAAGCGCCGTGAGGTGATGGAAGTCACCTGTCATTTCCAGAATGAGGAGCGTCCCCGTAATGGGAGCGCGGATACTGGCGGCAAAGAAAGCGACCATGGCAATGATAATAATGTTCGGTAGGTAGAGGGCGGATAAAATGCCTGCAGAGATGAAGAGCTCCCCCTCCAGGGAGCCGATGAGAGCGCCGATGACGAGAAGAGGCAGGAAAAAACCGCCGGGAACGCCGCAGCCGTAACTGATGAGGGTGAAAAGAAATTTTGCCAGAAGAAGCGCCGCAAGGAATCCGAAGCCGTACCGCGCTTTTGCCAGCGAATCGACCAGGAAATTTCCTCCGCCCAAGACATCGGGCAGTGTGAAAGCAAGAATCGTCGCTGCAAAGAGGGCAAACATGATTTTCATATATTGGCTTCTGAAGATAGGAAGACCATAAAAAGCGTCCATATGGAGCAGGCCGTAATTGAAAACGATACCTGCGAATCCGCAGGAAACGGCGATAAGTACCACACACCACAAGTATTCCGACGGCAGATGGACAAGGAGAGGAAAGGAAAAACTTGTCGCCGATCCGAAAAAGAACTGGGACACAATGGTGGCGGAAATAGCGGAAGCCATTGTAGGGAGAAGGACAGCGCCCGAAAAATTGCGGTGGAGCTCCTCCAAAGCGAACATCGTTCCCGCCAGGGGAGCGTTAAACGCCGCCGCAAGACCTGCGCTGGCGCCGCTGGTAATGAGGTACCGTTCCTCCATGCGTGTCCGTCCCATGAGGCGGCTCAAGCCCTGGGCGGCAACGGCGCCGATTTGAATAGACGGCCCTTCACGGCCCAGAGACAAGCCTGCGCCGATGCCTAAAGCACCTGCGGTGATTTTTACCCAGAGAATGCGGAACCATTTCATTTTGAAGAAACCGAGAATGACACCCTTCACCTGCGGAATCCCCGACCCGGAAGCCATGGGGGCGTATCGGCACATGCCGTAAAGTACGCCGCCGATGAAGAAAAGCGCCGCCAGCCACCAAAGAAGGGGGATGAAATCGGAAATCCCGAAAGACGGGATAATGATTTCCTGAAACAGACGGCGGCGATAGGTATCAGCCAGTCCCAGGAGGAAACGGAAAAGGGCAATCAAAAGACCGCCGGCGATTCCGACGAGGATTCCCTCCAGAAAAAGGCGGAGACGGAAGCGGTGCCAGTGATCAAGAGCGAGATATGTTTTGAAAAGCTGTTTGTTAAACTGCAGGCGGGATTCTTCCCTTTCCGCCTTTTCCGATTGAGAGTCCATAATCTTTCCGATAGAAATAAGCCGCGAAGATGGTGCAGCTTGAAAATTAAAGTTTAACCTGGTAAGTGAGTACCGCGTCGATAGCGGAAATGGCATTTTCCCAGGTGAGGTAAGAATCCTTCATCTCCCGGGCGTAAAATTCATCTTTTACGTACTTCGCGTTGATTTCCACATTCAATCTGGCCGCACGGATACAGGAAACGGCTTCTTCTGCGGCGATAACCGCGTCGGTGATGACATTCTTATTGCAGTGAAGCAGGAGCTGGGTAAATGCGGGGAGCAGTCCGCTCATGGCTTCCGCCATCTGATAAGGCGCTTCCGCCGATTTTTTGAAAGCCGCTTCCAGATTTTCTTTCCGCTTCGTGTCGGCAGAATCCCTTGGTGATTGAAGAAGTGCCATCAGTTCACGGAAATTTTTCGCATCTTCGTCCATCAGATCCAGGAAAATAGAGCGGGCCGATTCAAAAACGGCAACATACTGCTCCGCTTTTTCACGGAAATCATCAGTATTCTTTCCGGAGGAAGAAAGGCGGGAAACCATTTCTCCCAAGGCACAGGCCTGCGTTCCGATGAGTCCCGCAGCAGCACCGCCGCCGGGAGCGGGAGCCGTAGAACCGAGAGCGGATAGGTAAGCATCAATCGTCATTTCATGAAATTTAAGAGACATAGGACCTCCTACAGGTTTTATTACTCTTCTTATTATATAGCTCCGGGCAAGACAGAGAAAAAGTAGAAGGGATCCACCGCGTACAAGAGCTTTTCTCCGGAAATTTGAAATATTGACGCCTGTGGGCAAGCATGGTATAATACATTCCGTTATACAGCAGGTGCTGTATGACAAGATGCGGCGGGTGTGGTGAAGTGGTTAACACGGCGGATTGTGGCTCCGTTATGCGTGGGTTCGACCCCCACCACTCGCCCCATTTTTTTTACACAAATCTATACGGTTTGCAGGAGAGGATCCATTTTCCATAATGGGGGTATAGCCAAGCGGTAAGGCAACGGACTTTGACTCCGTTATCGGTGGTTCGACTCCACCTACCCCTGCCAATATATTGCGCGGACAGCCGCGTTTTTTTATTGGTATTTTTAAACGGTGCTGTACTGTGGGTACGCATTTTTATATGTGTATCTGTCTGTGAACTGCAGATTTCATGGTTTAAATTTATGCGAGAGTTTTTACATATTAATAGTTACCGCATCTTTCTATGATGAAGGGAAGTTGGATTAATTTCTATTGATTATGAGATGAATATATATAAAGAAAATCATTGTTTTTTCTGATGGTTGTGATAAAATAAAATTCGATTCATCCCGGATGCGGACAGACACCCGCCGGGGGGATGAAAGGAGATTGGAAGAATGAGCAGCTCAGTACAGTTTTATTTGGCGATTTTTATTTTTCTCATGACTTATGCGGGCATTATGTCAGAGAAAATACATCGTACGATTTGTGCTCTTGCCGGCGGCGGCGCTATGATTTACTTTGGCCTCGTTACGCAGGAGCAGGCGATTACAGAATTTATCGATTTCAATACACTGGGACTTTTGACGGGGATGATGATTTTGATTTCCGTTGTGAAGCAATCCGGTTTCTTTCAGGTACTTGCGTTGTGGGCGCTGAAGAAATCAAAGGGATCTCCGCGGGAGCTGCTGATTTTGCTTTCTATCGTCACGGCGGTGGGGGCGGCACTCATTGATTCTGTTACGGCAGCGCTCCTGATCGCGCCCATGACGATTTCCCTGTGCCGCATGCTCCGTATGTCTCCCGTGCCTATTCTGATTTCTGAAATATTGATGTGCAACATAGGCGGTACGGCACTTATGATCGGAAATCCGCCAAACGTCATGATCGGTTCCGCGACACACCTGGATTTCAATGACTTCCTTATGAATCTGGCTCCGGTCGTTTTCATTACGGTCATTGTCATCCTGATTGCGGTCCTTCTCATTTTCAAGAATGATTTTTCCAGTGTCCGCATGAGTGCGGAGGAGCTGGAAAAAATTGATATTATGTCCGGCGTGGAAGACAAATCTATTTTCAGCCGGTCGCTTATGGTTCTCGCGCTTACGGTCCTCGGCTTCGTTGTCCATTCCCGTTTTGGTCTGGAATCGGCAACGGTCGCCATGACGGGCGGTATGGCGGCACTGCTCTTCTGCGGTATCAATCCGGAGGATGCTCTTAAAGAGGTGGATCTGGACACACTCATGTTCTTCATGGGGCTCTTCATTCTGGTGGGGGGCATGGAAAATGCCGGCGTCATTACGGCAATTGCGGAAAAGGGAATCGAAATGGTGGACGGCGACAGCCACCTGATTACCTTCCTTATTTTGCTTCTTTCCGGTGTAGCTTCCGCTTTCGTTGACAATATTCCTTTCACGGCGACGATGATTCCCCTGATCCAAGATATGCAGTCTCTCATGAATCTGCCCCATGCGGATTATATGTGGTGGGCGCTTGCGACCGGCGCGTGCTTCGGCGGCAACGGCACTATGATTGGCGCTTCACCGAATGTGATCATGGTGGCTATCGCGGCAAAAGAAGGGTTCAATATCAGCTTTACCGCTTTTATGAAATGGTGCTTTCCTCTGATGCTTCTGTCTCTTTTTGTGGCAGGGTGTTACCTTGAGACACGGTATTTCATTTTCGGTATGTAAATAAATAGAATAATATAATAGAGTAGAAAGCGCTTTTCTTCGGAGAAGCGTTTTTTCTGTTGTAAAAGACGGCCTTAATGAAATATTTAATATACGCTTATTGCTTTTCTTTTGCATGGAATTGGCCGAACTAAGATAAATGAATAAAATGGGAATTTTATGTGTATGTCCATTCCGTAAATAAGATGGTTCTGCGAACCTTTTCTATTTGACTTTTTTGCATTAGTGGTATACTATAATTTCTGATGTAAAGAATATAGTATACGTTTTTACATATCATTCATTGACTAAGGAGGGTCATGATGGACGCAAGAGAAAATGCTTATGTACTGTGGTTTGATGAGCTGCGCCGCGCGGACGTGGGACTGGTAGGAGGGAAATCCTCTTCTCTGGGGGAACTGACTTCTTCCGTGGATGTGCCTGTTCCGTACGGATATGCGACAACAGCCAGCGCATACCGCTATTTTATGGAAAAGACGGGACAGAATAAGAAAATCCATAAGATGCTTCAGGAACTGCAGGATGTGGAAGATTCCGTAGAGCTCCATGAAGTCTGTACAAAAATCCGTGAAAGCATCTGCTCTGCCACTATGCCGGAAGACCTTGCCGAACAGATTGGAAAGGCTTATGAAGAACTTGCCGAAAAGGTGGGTGAAAAGAATCCTTTCGTTGCCGTCCGCTCCTCTGCTACCGCGGAAGATTTGCCGGATGCTTCTTTTGCCGGGCAGCAGGATACATACCTGAACGTCACCGGGCGGGATATGGTTATCCGGAAAGTAAAGGAATGCTATGCGTCCACTTTCACCGACCGTGCCGTTTATTACCGTGCGAAGAAAAACTTTGACCATGAAAATGTAGCGCTTTCTGCCGCCGTCCAGATGATGGCCGACGCGAAAGCGGCAGGTGTCATGTTCACTGTCAACCTGGCGACCGGCGCTGACGACAGCATCATGATCGAAGGTTCCTGGGGGCTTGGAGAATACATCGTGCAGGGTACCGTAACACCCGATAATTTTGTTGTGGATAAAGATTCTCTTACCATTACTTCCCGCCGCATCAATGAAAAATCCATCGAACTGATCCGCAAAGAAGGCGGCGATGTGGAAGAAAGAAAAGTGGAACCGGAACGTGCCAAAGCGCAGGTTATAAGCGATGAACAGATTGCCCAGCTGGCAGATTACGCGAAACGTATTGAAAAACATTACGGCTGCTATATGGATATGGAATGGGCTGTCGACCATAAAGACCGCCTTTGGATTCTCCAGGCACGCCCTGAAACAGTCTGGTCCAAGAAAAATAAAGAAAAGAAATCGGAGGAAGAAACAGTCATGACAACTGATCACAACGTACTTGTAAAAGGACTTCCCGCATCCCCGGGCATGGCGGCAGGCAAATGCCATGTCATCACCGATCCGAAGGACATTGATACCTTTAAAGAAGGCGAAGTTCTTGTCACCACCATGACGTCTCCCGACTGGGTACCCGCTATGAAGAAGGCAGTCGCTATCGTGACTGATGCCGGCGGTATGACCTGCCACGCTTCCATCGTATCCCGCGAATTGGGAATCCCCTGTGTTGTCGGAACAAAGAGCCGCAGTGTAGAAGCGACAGGCGTGCTGAAAACAGGACAGGATATTACCATTGATGCACGCAACGGCATTATTTATGACGGCATTGTTGCCGATCTTGTAAAGAAAGGAACGCCCGCTGCCCAGGCAGCAGGTACAGCGGCAGTAGCTGCCGAATATTTTCCGCCTACAGGCACCCGCGTTCTTATGAACCTCGGCGATCCCGATCTGGCTGATAAATATGCGTCGCTTCCCTGTGACGGTATCGGACTCATGCGGGAAGAATTCATCTGGACCACCTTTATTCATGAACATCCGCTGTACCTGATCGAAACAGGCCGGCCGGAAAAAGTGGTAGATATGCTTGCTGAAGGCATCAGCAAAGTATGCCGCGCTCTTGCTCCGCGTCCCGTTGTTCTCCGTTTCTCCGATTTTAAATCTGGCGAATACAGAAATCTCAAGGGCGGCGATAAGTACGAACCGGAAGAACCGGCCGACCTTCTTGGCTGGAGAGGCGCTTCCCGTTACTATGATCCGAAATATACCGATGCATTCCGCCTGGAACTGAAAGCAGTCAGAAAAGTCCGTGAAGAATACGGCCTGAAAAATCTGAACTGCATGATTCCGTTCTGCCGCACCGTTGATGAAGCAGAAAAAGTAACGGCCATTATGAGAGAAGAAGGATTGGAACGTGGTTCGGACTTCAAACTTCTCCTTATGGCGGAAATTCCGGCCAATATTCTCCTGGCAGACCGTTTCAATAAATTTGTTGACGGCTATTCCATCGGTTCCAACGATTTAACAATGCTTATTCTGGGCTGCGATAGAAATAATGATACCGTGGCTTCTCTCTTCGATGAACGCAATCTGGCCATCAAGAGGGCTATCCGCCACCTGATCAAAGTGGCGCACAGAGACGGCAAGACCGTATCCATCTGCGGACAGGCGCCGTCCGTATATCCAGACTTTACGGAATTCCTCGTAAAGAGCGGCATTGACTATGTGTCCGTCAACCCGGACATGGTGAAGAGTACCCGGCTGAATGTAGCCCGCATCGAGCAGCGTCTGATGCTGGATGCGGCGACGGGCAGAGGTGTCGTAGACCAGGAAGATTACGAACTTTGATTTTGAGATAACGGCAGAGGGCATGGGAAAGTGGACATGTCCTCCGCCACAGTTCCGCTTTGCGGAAGAAGGAGAGAAGGGAAATTATGCAGCTTACCGGCCGACAACAGGAAATCACGAGGATCGTTCGGGAAAACGGTCCTATCACAGGGGAAATGATCGCACAGCGTCTCCATGTGACGAGGAGCGCGCTGCGTGGAGATCTGGCGGTTCTTCTTTCAGGAGAGGTAATCGCTGCCCGCCGTCGTCTCGGCTACTATTACCTTGGGGGCGGAGAAGATCCTGCCGCTGCTGAAATCCGTTCCTGCACGGCAGAAGACTGTATGTCCCGCCCGATACTTGTCGGAGCGGAATCCAATGCCTATGACGCGGCGGTTCTCCTGTTCACCGAAGATATCGGTACGCTTTTCGTGGGAAAGAAAGATGACATACAGGGCGTCGTTTCTAGGAAAGATCTTCTGAAAGCGGCCATGGGCCGTGATGATTTGGCAAAAGTGCCGATTTCCATGGTAATGACATCCCGCTCGAAAATGATTTATGCCGAACCGAAAGAAGATCTTGTATCCATCGCACAGAAGATGATGGATTATGAAGTCGATTGTCTTCCTGTAGGGACTTTTAAAAATGTGGGAAATGACAGGAAATTTGTTCTTATCGGGCGTGTATCGAAAACGAATATCACCCGTCTCTTTTTGGAACTGGGGAAAGGCGGCAGAAAATAATAAATGGCAAAACAACCGCAGGTTTATGTCGTTTCCGATTCTCTTGGAGAAACGGCGGAAAGTGTGGCTAAGGCGACCATCGGCCAGTACGACACGGATATTGAGATCCATCGTGTGCCCTTTATCCGTCATACGGATCAGATAGAAAAAATTATTGATGAAGCGGCACAGGCGGGGGCTGTGGTCTGTCACACACTGGTCAGTCCTGAACTCCGTGCCGACTTTGAACGGATAGCTCATGAAAAAAATGTCCGTTATGTGGATATCTTAGGTCCCATGATGAATATGGTGACTGATGCGGCAGGGGTGCAGCCCCGCATGAAGCCGGGAATCATCCACCGTCTTGATGAAGAATATTTTAAGAAAGTGGAAGCCATCGAATTTGCTGTCCGCTATGATGACGGAAAAAATCCGGCGGGTTTCGCAAAAGCGGACATGGTTCTCATCGGTGTGTCCCGCACATCAAAGACGCCGCTGTCCATGTATATGGCGCACAAAAAGTACAAGGTGGCGAACCTGCCCCTTGTGCCGGAAGTGCAGATACCGGAAGAAATATTCCAGGTGCCTCCCTATCGTCTGATCGGCCTCATTATTGACCCTTATAAACTGAACGGAATCAGAAGAGAACGAATGAAAGCGCTCGGATTTTCAGGAACGGCGAATTACACTGATATCGAGCGCATTGAAGATGAGCTGGCTTATGCCAAAGAAGTCATGCATCAGCTTCACTGCACCGTCCTTGATGTATCAAATAAAGCCATTGAAGAGACGGCGAGCCGCATCATGTCCATTATTGAGCGGAATAAGGAACTATACGGCGACAAATATTGACAGATGATGAAATCTCCCGAAGGAAACTTCAGGGGATTTTTTTGTGCTGGAACGATTTTATGGATACATTTGCGGCAGCACTGTTCATCACCACGGCAATAGATCCTTCGCTGACTCTCAGGATGACGCCTTACCGTACCCCGTCATTATGATGCTTTCCGCTCCCCATCATTAGCGACGTTTTCCCCCAATCGTCATTCAGAACGGGGGTAAGAATGCTGTGTGGGAAAATGGGTAAGCAGAACGGTGACACGGAGTGAAGAATCTATTACACTGATGACACTGTGCGGTTTCTTTTCTGTTTATCACAAAATTACTTTTACCGTTTTCCCCATCACGGGTAATAGATCCTTCACATTCGTTCAGGATGACATCTCACCTTAATCGTCATCTTCATAACTAATCCTTTGCCAATACCCCGAATGACGTTTTCCGTTTCCTGTCACTATGGCACTTACCGTTACTCATCATTTAGAATATATGATAAAAATTTACTGCGGAAACAATAAAAGAAAACCACCTTTTATTTGATAACAATTAGAAAATATGATATACTGTGGAACAAATTGAAATTTATTCGCAGATTAAGCGGATGCTGGATCGGTAAGGATGGAATTTACATGAGAAGCAAACGAATGCGGCGAAGCATCATCAGACGTGTTTTGCAATTTATCCCCGTACTGCTGGGGATTACTTTTCTTGCGTTCCTTTTAATCTATTTATCGCCAAGCGATCCCGTGAGCGTGCGTATGTCGGCAGGTGGTATTTCTGTCAGTCCTGAAATCATGGAGTCCATGCGAAGATCCATGGGGCTTGACCGCCCGCTTCTTATACAGTACGGTGACTGGCTGTGGAATATCCTTCACGGAAATATGGGAAAATCATATATTACTGACGCTGACGTGCTGGATCAGATTTTGAAAGCGCTGCCCTATACATTGAAAATGGCGGGCGCTTCTCTTTTGCTGACCCTTTGCATTTCGATTCCCGTAGGGATACTCACGGCGGCCATGCAGAACAGCAAGTTTGATTATGTGGTCCGTGTCATGGCGTTTGTGGGAAATGCTCTTCCCAACTTTATCATCGCCCTTTGCCTCATGTTTATTTTTTCCTACCGTCTCGGGTGGATTCCTGTGCTGGCGACGACAAAGCCTATAGGCCTTATCCTTCCTGCGCTTACGCTGGCGCTGGTCATGTCGTCCCGTTATATCCGGCAGATTCGTGCCGCCATGCTTGATGAGCTGGGCAAGGGGTATGTGGTGGGACTTCGTTCCCGCGGACTTTCCGAAACGACCATTTTGTATAAGAATGTATTGAAAAATATTATGGTAACGGTGATTACGCTCACCGGTATTTCCCTCGGCTCTCTTCTGGGCGGAACGGTCATCGTGGAAACCGTTTTCACCTGGCCCGGTCTCGGCAGTCTTATTATGGAAGGGATCAGCCAGCGAGACTATCCTGTGGTACAGGCGGTCATCGTATGGATGGCATCTGCTTTCATGGTAGTCAATCTGCTTACCGATATTTCTTATACTGTTTTTAATCCGAAAATTAAAGATATATAGGAGGACCTGTGGATCTTTCAGCAAAACGGATTTCGAAAAGTATGTGGTGTCTTCTTGGCATCATCCTGTTTATCATTCTTTTCAGTTTGATTTCGCCGTACCTGGCACCTAATGATCCCTATCTGACCCATTCCGACAATATCCTTGCCGCGCCGGATATGAATCATTTATTCGGTACTGACAATCATGGGCGCGATGTGCTTTCCCGCGTGATGGTGGGCAGCCGCAGTTCCATCTTTGCCGCATTTGCCATCATCGCCTGTGCAGGGACTTTGGGAAGTTTTGTGGGTCTTATGGGCGGTTATTTCGGCGGGAAGGTGGATGCCTGTCTTATGCGGGTGACCGATATATTTCTCGCATTTCCCGATATCCTTCTGGCAATTGCCGTAGCGGGCATTTTAGGCGGCAGTCTTTTGAATGCCATGTTCGCCCTCGTGCTGACGGCGTGGACGCAATATGCCCGGCTGGCACGGAGTTCGACTATTGCTATTAAAGAAGAAACATTTATCCATGCCGCCCGCCTTGGCGGGTGCAGTGACAGGGAGATCATATTTCTCCACATTCTGCCGAATATCGCGGGACCGCTTATCGTTACCGCGACGCTCCATGTAAGCGGTATGATGATGGGGCTCGCCGGGCTGTCATTTCTCGGACTCGGGGTGCAGGTACCGGAAGCGGAGTGGGGATCCATGATCAGCGAAGGACGCTATTGTCTTCAGAATGCGCCGTGGGTGGCTCTTGCACCGAGTGCCGTCATGGTTTCCGTTATGCTTGTTTTTAATTTATTCGGTGACCAGGTCAGAGATTTACTGGATCCGAAAAATGAAAAATAATTATATTTTTTAGGAGGAAAAAACATGAAAAAGAGATGGATTGCTGCAGGATTGGCAGCGGTAACGGCCTGTTCCGTTTTTATCAGCGGCTGCGGTGATGATAAGAAAGCGGCGGCGGATAAAATCGTCCGTGTGGCGGGGACAGTATCCGTATCTTCTTCGTCCATGGATCCGGCAAAAGGATGGGATGGCTGGTACATTGTCCGCTACGGTGTCGGCGAGACACTGTTTAAAGTAGGGGATGGTCTCAAGATTGAACCCTGGCTTGCTGAAAAGTTTGAAAAGATAGATGACCTGACCTGGAAAATCATGCTGAAAAAGAATGTGACATTCTCTAATGGGGAGGCCATGACACCGCAGAAAGTGATTGACTCCCTGAAACGTGCGGGGGACATGAATGAGCGTGCCGGTTTCCTGAAAACCGCTGTCTATACCGTTGACGGGGATGCTGTCGTCATTAAGACGGAAAAACCGCGCCTTACCCTGATCAATGACCTGGCGGATCCTTATGCGACCATTATCGACGTGGCAAATACGAAAGATTTTGAAAAAGCGCCGATTGGTACGGGCCCATTCGTGATGGCATCGTATGAGAGCAATAAAAAAGCGGTTATGAAAAAGAATCCGAAGTACTGGGGAGGGGAAGTCAAGTCTGACGGCGTGGAATACACTAAAGTTACTGACGCAAATGCGCTTGCCATGTCTCTCCAGGGCGGCGAAGTGGATATCGCCCAGGATCTGACCGTAGACGCTGCGGAAAATATCGCGAAAAAAGACAACCTTGTTGTGAAGAGAGTGGCACAGCCCCGCGTGTACCAGATGTATTTCAATTTGAATAAAATGCAGGATAAAGCTGTCCGCGAAGCGATCATGTACGGCGTGAATAAGAAGGATATCGGAGAAAAACTGATGAAGGGCTCTGTGTCTGCTGCTTACAGCGCGTTTCCTGATGACAGTGCTTACGGAGCAAAGAATCTGAAACCCCGTATGTTTGATGCCGCCAAGGCGAAACAGATTCTTGCCGATGCGGGATATAAAGATACCAACGGCGACGGTATCGTGGAAAAGGACGGGAAGCCGCTTACTGTACAGTTTTCCGTTTATAAGCGCGCCGCGATAGCTCCCATTGCTACGGAAATGCAGGCTCAGCTGAAGCAGATCGGCATTGATGTCCAGATTAAGAATTTTGAAAAAGCAACCTTCTTCGCGCCGGGGGATTTCGATATCGCTCTCTATTATGTAGTCACCATGCCGGTGGGAGATCCCTACGATTTCCTCTACAATGCCTATGACAAGGACAGCAAAGTCAATTTCGGGCACTACAATAATCCGGAAGTGCAGGAGTGGCTGGAAGAGCTGCAGAAACTGCCTGACGGCGAGGCAAGGATGCAGCTTGTCCATAAGATCCAGCAGGCGGTCATTGATGACGCGGCCATGGATTTTGTCGGATTCAATACGATCCAGGTAGGCATGGGCAAAAATGTCAAAGGCTACCTGATTACACCGAATGATTATTACCAGGTGACGAAAGACCTCGAAAAATAAGCGGGAGAAATCTATGCAGCCATTACTGACAATTCAAGACCTCAGCGCCGGTTATGGCGGCAAAACGGTCATCCGTGATATTTCCCTTACACTGATGCCCGGTGAAATACTGGGCGTCGTCGGGGAAAGCGGAAGCGGGAAAACGACGCTTCTGAAAGCCGTTTCGGAAGTGAAAGGCCTCAGGACCGATGTTTATACGGGAACAGTCACTTTCGATGGGGAGGACCTGCTCCATATGGAGGCGGAGGAAAAAAGGAAACGCCAGGGAGAAGAGATAGCCTATGTGTTTCAGCATCCCGGCGATTCCCTGAACCCTACGCGGAAAGTGCGTGTCCAGTTCTATGAGACCATCCTTGCCCACAGGCGGATGGAGAAAAAAGAAATGGACGAACTGATTGCTTCCGTTTTTAAGCGGATCGGACTGACCGATGTGGAACGGATACTGAACGCCTATCCCTTTGAACTTTCCGGCGGAATGGCGCAGCGTGTGGTGATTGCCCTTGCCGTGCTGCTCCATCCGAAACTGATTCTTGCTGATGAGCCCACCTCCGCGCTGGATACCACCGTGCAGAAACAGGTTCTAGAAGAACTTCTCATGCTCCGGGACACCCTCCATACTGCCATAATCATTATTACCCATAATATCGGCGTGGCCAGACATCTGGCGGATCGTGTGGCGGTGCTTTATAAAGGGGAAATCGTGGAAATGGGAAAAACAAAAGAAGTTCTTGAAAACCCGCAGCACCCCTACACGAAATCGCTCATGGCCGCCGTGCCGAAACTGGTATATGCCATGGAAAAGGAGGCATGATGGAGGAAATCCTTGTCTGTGAGAACCTGACGATGACCTTTGACGACGGCGAATACATCGTGCATGCTTTGAAAAATGTGAGCTTTTCTCTTCGTAAAAATGAAGTTCTCGGCATTATCGGGGAAAGCGGAAGCGGAAAATCGACTATTGCGAAGCTGATTACCGGACTTTATCAGCCGACAGGAGGAAATATATTTCTTGGCGGCCGATCGATTGTCCGCCTGAAACGGCAGGCGCAGAAAGAAGTGTATACCAAAGTGCAGATGGTATTTCAGGACGCTGTCGGCTCTTTCAATCCGCGGAGGAAAATCGGGGAGTCCATTTCGGATACGCTCTGCCGTCTCTGCGGAGAAAAGAAGCATACGGCCGGTAAGGAAGCGGCCCGTCTTTTGGAAGATGTGGGACTCCCCGGGGACTATGCGGAAAAATATCCTCATGAGCTTTCCGGCGGCGAATGCCAGCGTGCGGCGATAGCCAGAGCTATGTCCGTCCATCCGGAAATTCTCATTTGCGATGAAGCCACCTCGGCGCTTGATGTTTCCGCACAGGCAAAAATTGTGGAGCTCCTTATGCATCTGCGCAGGATTCATAATGTAAGCATTTTATTCATTACCCATGATCTTCCGCTGGTAAGCAATATAAGCGACCGCATCCTTATCATGAATGAAGGAGAACTGGTGGAAGAAGGAAGCACCGAAGAAGTGATCACCCGGCCGAAAACCGTTTATACCAGACGGCTCCTTGACGCAGTATGCTGATGATTTAAAACGGCAGGCGGATGATTATCCCGAGAGAACGGCTCCCTGCCCGGTTTGTTATTTTTATACATAATAAAACCGCTTTCTGTAGTGACCTTTATGTCAAACTGCAGAAAGCGGTTTTTAGTTGCCTGCTGAAAAGGCATGAGTAAAGAGCCGTAATAAAATGCAGAAATATTTTGTTACAGTCTGTTATGATTTGCATAGAATGGATTCATTGGGACAACGGTGTGCAGTCAATCACTGTGGCAAGGTATTTTCCGTCTGTCCTGCTTTGCGCTGTGACTACAGCAAACTTTCCTTCCGACAGGGGAAAGGCCTTTTCGAGAGAAAAGCTGGTGTACATTTCTGTTTTGTAGCTGCCTTTTTCATCCTGTTCTTCCTTTGTGTTTTGAAGGATGCTGTCTTCCGGAATGAAATCTTTATAGTCCTGTGGTGCCTTTGACGGACCGGCAGGATCGGACAGCGTGATATTTACGATATGTTCTTTAAAAACAATGACCGTCACGGTACCATTATTGAATCTTTTCATATAAACTGTGTCTCCGGCAGGCGCGCCATAGGCGGCGGTCCAGATATCAAGCGTATCTCCCAGGCGGGCGGCTTGCAAGGCGGGGGCTTTTTCTTTTTGCGTATTTTCTTCCTCAACAGCGGCTGTCTTGGCCGGGACGGCAGGCCTGCCTGCATTGCATCCGGAAAGCAGCAGCGCGGATAAAAGAAAAACGGCAGAAGCGGAACCGATGTATTTCATAGAATCCTCCCATAGATTTGATAATAATTTATATTATATCACCGAAAAAAATAATTTTTTCATCTTGACGGCAAACCTTGCTTTCTTGTATGGTTAAGGAAATAGGGGGCGGCTATGTTCAGATTCAATGATATCTTTCTCGTAATCGTGGCGTGCTACGTTATTTATAAAATAGGTTTCGTCGACGGCTTTACTTTGGTGAATCTCTTTATCGCGGTCTGCACCGTTGTGGCTTTTGTATCCACGATTCTTCGCCGAAGCGGATACATGGAGAGGCTGAAAGAAAAGGAGAATGAAGCGGTGAAGAAACGGGAAGAGAAGAAAGAAATGGATGGGGCAAAGAAAGAGTAACGGGCGGAAGAAACAAAACAGAGAAATATATTTATGCAAACGGCGTTTGTGAGGCGCCGTTTTTGTTTGCCCAAACCAGAAAGGTGTTTGTAAGTCTCTTCTTAGAGTCGGGAGCGTGTCGATTTTTATTCATCGGCTGATTATGTTAAAATGCAAGTATAATTATGAAATTTAGGTGGAACTCTAGGCGGTTTTGTCAGGAATCGTCTTTGGAAAGACAGTTTATTTTCCCAAGAGGTATTTTCATGGATCTCGAATTGGACGTTGTGAGACAGATTAATAAATTGGCGGGACAGGCGCGCCCCGTGGATCTCATGATGGATCTGATTACCCGTTACGGTCATTGGGCATTTTTAATTTATGGAATTTTGCTATGGTTTGCGCCGGGGAAGAATCAAAAGCATCGGCGGGAGAGCTGCGTGGCGGCGTTCCTTGCAGTCTGCCTATGCTCCGTGATTTCCCTTGCTGTCGGAAAGCTGTGGCATCGGGGGCGGCCTTTTACCAGAGACCGGCAGATTTGGAATTTTACAGGGCATAAAGCGAATGCGTCTTTTCCGAGCAATCATGCCATGAACGGCGCGGCCGTGGCCTTTCAGCTTCTGCGGGATCGTATGCCCGGATGCCGGTGGATGGCATGCCTGGCAGGGCTGCTTGCCTTTTCCCGGTTGTTTGCGGGGATGCATTATCCTTCGGATATTCTTGGCGGCGGCGCTATTGCCGCGGCGGTTCATGGGGTATTAAACAAACCTTTTGCGGTTACTTTCATAAAGAAATTGACAGGAGCCCTGTCTTTATTGTCTGACAGTATTTTATACATAGGGAAAAGCAGGTGACCGGATTGGCGGAGAGGAAAGGAAGAGGAAGGAAAATATCGATTGTCCATATTGCGCAGATCCTGCTCAGCGAGTCTGATGCGGAGCATCCGCTTTCCCAGCAGCAGATATTGGCATTTCTGCGGGAACGGTACGGCATGGAAATGGACCGCAAGGCGGTGCGCCGGAATCTGGAAGCCCTTCGTGGCGGCGGGCTTCCTGTAGTGTGCCGTGAGGTGAAGCGTGTAATAGAAGGGAAACCGGCGCCGCTTTCACTGGACTGGTACTGGGATCACGACTTGACAAAGGAGGATATGAAAGCGCTTATCGACCTTTTATATTTCTCCCATCTTCCTGCGGCCGAGGTGCGCCAGCTTGCGCAAAAATTAAAAAATTTATACATGCGTCCTTTTGATGACGGCAAGGCGGCCGTGAAAAATATTCCCGCGCTGAACCAGCTGGAACCGCCTGATGAAACATTGGCAGTTTTGGCGGAGGCTATTGAAAATAAAAAGATGATACAGTTTTTTTACGATCATTATGAGGCTGACGGGAAACGGTACCACGGCAAAGATATAGGCGGCATCGACCGTGTATACCGTGTGAGCCCCTATGTAGTGGCCGCATCGGACGGACGATACTTTCTTTTGGGAAATATTGACGAAAAGGATGAGATTACACCGTTTGCGGTGGAACTTCTTGACAGCGTTTCCCTGCTTGAGGAAGAGGCGCGTCCGCAGAAGACAATTCCCGGCGCGGAAATGGGGATCCGCGTATCAGATTTTCTTTCTGTCTTAAGCCGTACATATGCAGGCCCGTCGGAAAAGTGCCGCTTTGAGGCGGATTGGAAACTTATGACGGATATCGTGACAGATTTCGGGAAATCCGCGTTTATTGTGTCGGCCACGCAGGGACAGGTGCTTGTAGAAATAGAAGCGCCTCCGGCGATTATCTTTGCCTGGGCCTTGAAAAATGCGCCGCTTGTCAAAGTGGTGGCGCCGGCTGCGCTGGTGAAGTCTGTAAGAGAAGCGGCAGCAAACCTGACCCGTCTCTATGGCGGTGGATGATGGGACTGAAAATATGTCTTGGGATCTTCTTTGTCCTGTTTCTTTTTCTGCTGATTCCGATCCGCTACCATTTCATCCTTGAAATAAAGCACCTTGCCGTGACAGTGGAGTTCATTTTCGGGCTTTATAAAAAAACGATAGAACTGTCGGGAAAGAAACGAGAAAGGACCGCGGATACGGACGAAAAAATAGAGGAACTCTTTTTTGCAGATGAGGAGCGGCCTGCCGCTGCCCAGAGGGCAGAAATGATTCTTGCCGATGAGACGGAACCGGAAAAAGCGCCTGAAGAAAAGACAAAAGAAAATAAAGCAGAAAAACACAAAGAATCGGCAGACGAAGGGAAAGGAGAAAAGAAAAAACATCCTCCGCTGTGGAAGCAGCTGCGGTTTGCTGTCCATAATGGACTGGCGGAAAATATTTTTAAGGCTCTCGCAGCGGTTCTGGCGCACAGCATGCCGCGGAAATGGGATTTTTGCGGAGAGTTCGGTACGGGGGATCCGATGCAGACCGGCCTGCTTGCGGGGATGGCAAAGGCGTTTCTTCCGGAAGCTGCGAAAAATGTAGTGTGGAAATATATAGAGCCATCGTATAAACTAAAGGGGAAAGGACAGGGAAGAATCATTCCCTTCTATGCGGTATACATTGTATTGCGCTTGGCGGCAAGCGCGCCGGCACGTCAGTTCTGGCGGTACAGACAGGGAGGAATCCACGATGAATGATGATGCAAGAAAAAAGATTTTTGAAGAATTTAAAGAAATGATCCGCACGGAAACGGTTGTAGGCCAGCCGATTTATCTGGACGATGCCACGATCGTGCCGTTTGTGGATATTTCTTTCGGTTTCGGTACGGGAAATCACGGGACAAACGGAGAATCCAGCGGAGAAGCAGGCGGCGGCAAAATGAGCCCTACGGCGGTTCTGATTATGAAAGGAGAACGCGTCGAATTATTCTCCATTAAAAATGCCACACCGAATGGTACGATCGACAGGGTGCTGAACATGATCCCTGAAGCGGTATCCCATTTTACGAAGAAGAAAGAGAAAAAGAACGAGGTGCGGGAAGCGGCGCTGAAAGAAGCGAAAGAGGCCATGAAAGAAGAGGCGGAAACCGCAGCGCTTGAAGCAAAAGTGTAAAACAGGTGAACTGACTTTTAGTCATTTTATATTGACAGATAAGACTGATTATACTATTATTAATACATACCCAAAATCCCATTATATGTCGGGATATTTCTAAGGAGGAATGTGGGAATGAAAATGAATAAGACAGCAGCAGCTATTACAGCTGGTATCATCACTTTTGGCGCCATGGCGTCCGCATCAGCGGCAGGCATCGGCTTTGTTAATTCCGGCGCCCTGCTCCAGGCTCATCCGAAGATGGAAAAAGTGCAGCTGGATATGAGAACGGCAGCACAGAAAGCACAGGAAAATTTCAACAGCCGCAGCGCAGGCAAGAGCGATCAGGAAAAGGAACAGATCGCCCAGGAAATCCAGCGTGATATGGCTGCCAAAGAAAGAACCGCCATGCAGCCGATTCTGCAGGATATCCGCAAAGCGATCCAGCAGGTTCGCCAGGAAAAAGGACTGGATGTCATTCTGGAAGCCGGCGCGGTGATTGATGGCGGCACAGATGTAACTTCTGAAGTCGGTGCAAAACTCACAAAATAATCTTAAAATGAAAAAGAGGCCTTTCGGGGTCTCTTTTTTGTGTGGAGATAGTAGTTTGGTGTAAACGCGGGAGCTCTGGCCTTTTTTGCTTTGCGGGTTTATTTTTTATATCCCAAATGGCAGGGAAGGCTTTATAATAAAGGAAATAAAGTTTTTGGAGGATGCCATGGAATTGCTTGATCAATTGTGCAGGGAAATGATTGCTTATGATAAAGGGGATCCCCGTCGGATTCATCATTTTCTGAAAGTTCATGCTTTTGCCGAACAAATCGGGCGGGAAGAGGGGATTCCGGAGAAACAGCTTTTCGTTTTGGAAGCGGCCGCTTATGTCCATGATATCGGGATTCACCGGGGCGAAATGGAGTTCGGCAGGAATGATGGAAAGATACAGGAGGAATTGGGGCCGGGGGAAGCGCGCCCTATATTGGAAAGACTCGGATTCGAGACAGAAGATATTGACCGCATCTGCTGGCTGGTCGCCCATCATCATTCCTACGGGAGTATAGACGGTCCGGACGCGCAGATTCTGGCGGAGGCGGATATGCTGGTGAACCAGTATGAAAGCGGCCGAAGTGATAAGGAAAACCGCGCGCTTTACAACCGCCTTTATAAAACGGAAGCGGGAAAACGTATTTTCAGAGAATTGTATTTTGAAAGCTATGAGGGCATTCATGCGTGACACGTCGCTTGTTTATCCGGTACGGAAAGACGGGAGGATTCTTCTGGGACATAAACGGCGCGGCATGGGAGCCGGTAAATGGAACGGCTTCGGTGGAAAAAGGGAAGACGGGGAAACGATGCGGGAATGCGCCGCCCGGGAACTTTTTGAAGAAAGCGGACTCATTGCCGATCCGAAAGCTTTTGAGGCGGCGGGAGATTTATATTTCCATCAGCCCTCCGATCCCAGCTGGTCTCATGCGGGCATCGTATACTTTATCTGCGCGTGGACGGGGACAGTGCATCTTTCCGATGAGATGGAGCCGAAGTGGTTTCTTCCGGAAGAAATTCCTTTCGGCGAAATGTGGATGGCTGACCGCGTATGGCTCCCTATGATTTTGAAAGGAAATAAAATACGCGGTACGATTTATTTTGAGAAAGACGGGAGCACAGTCTATGATTACCATTTTGAAATGGTGTAAGGAAAGGATTCATTTTGGATAGAATACAGCCGGGACAGGAATGGCCGCATAAGCTTTTAACCTGGTTCGATCAAAACCGCCGTGATTTGCCCTGGCGGGAAGGCAGGCCGCGGAACCCCTATTATGTGTGGGTGTCGGAAATCATGCTCCAGCAGACGCGGACAGAAGCGGTGAAACCGTATTTTGAAAGTTGGAAACGCCGTTTCCCTACGATTGAGGCACTGGCAGAAGCCGAAGAGGCGGACGTACTGCATGCATGGCAGGGACTGGGCTATTACAGCCGCGCAAGAAATCTTCATAAAGCGGCGCGGGAAATAGCAGAAAAGTACGGCGGAGCGATTCCGGAGGATAAAAAGGACGTGCGTGCTCTTCCGGGCATCGGGGAATACACGGCAGGCGCGATTTTATCCATGGCTTATGGAAAGCATGAAGCAGCGGTGGACGGAAACGTTCTCCGTGTGTATGCGAGGCTCTATGGTATTGAGTCGGATATTTTAAAATCGGCGGTGCGAAAAGAAATCACAACGTTAGTGGAAAAGACGCTGCCGGCGCGGGCAGGAGATTTCAATGAAGCGCTTATGGATTTAGGCTCCGAGGTATGCGTACCCAAGCATCCCAAGTGTGAAAAATGTCCTCTTCACGGAGAGTGCGCGGCGCTCCGCCTTGGACTGGAAAATGTACTTCCAATCCGCACGCCGAAGAAGAAACAGAAGGAAAGCATCGCCTGCTGCGCGGTCATGATTCAAGAGGGGAAGGCGCTTTTCCATCTCCGCCCTTCCAAGGGGATGCTTTCTTCCATGTGGGAGCTGCCCATGGTTTTGTCGGACAGCGAAAAAGACGGTGTTAAAATGTTGGAGAAGCTTCTCGGCGGGAAAGCGGGAGAAAGAATCTGGACGTATACCCATGTGTTCACGCACCGCATCTGGCACATGAAAGCGTATCTGTTTCATGGTGCAAAAGAGCCTGAAGGCGATTACCGCTGGTACAGCTGCGAAGAATACAGGGAAATACCGCTGGCAGGGCCGCACGCAAAATTGGCGGCGTATATAGAGCCGTACCTGGAAGAGTGAAAATAGCTGCCCCGTGACATTGAAAGGACAATTTTTTATTTAACGGAACTCTGTTTTTATAAAAAGGAGATCTCATGGATTTCTATCAGATCATTACATTGCTTTTTTCCTTTTTGGGACTGATGAACGGACTTTTTGCGGCGGGGCTCTTCCGGCTGAAACGGTTTTATTTGTATGGAATTGCCGGAGCGCTTATTTCCTGCGGCGCAGTGCAGTACTACGTGTGGTATGCGCTTGCCTATCCGGAATATGGCTGGGCGGCACACTTCGGCGCGTACTTTGCCTGCGCGCTGATGGCGGCGGATATCATGCTTATACTGCCGCTCTTTCTTTTGATGATGATCGGTACGGTGCGGTTTATCCGCAGGTATGCGCAGATTTTTGGCGCGGCGGTGATGGCGCTTTCTTTATTCATCGGCGTTTATGGTTCTGTGGATGGAGAAATGAAGGAAGAGGCGGAGCGGTATACGATTGCCGCCGAAGAACTGCCGGAAGCCTTTGACGGACTGAAAGTGGCGCAAATCACGGATACCCATATCGGGCCATACTACAGAAATGCCGATCTGGCAAACGATCTGGAGCGCTCAAAGGCGGAAGGGGCCGACGTGGTGATGCTTACGGGCGATCTGATTGACGATATCCGTGTCATGCCTGAAACGGCAAAGATATTAAACTCCCGCGCGGTGCTTTTCCCTTATGGCATCATTTATGTGCGGGGGAACCATGAACTGTATAAAGATCCCGATTATATTGAAAATGAACTCCGCAAAACATCGGTGAAGATACTGGACAACAGCCACGTGGCGCTTCAGAAAGACGGCGCCCTGCTTTACGTGGCGGGCGTGGACTATCCTGAAATGCGGGGAGAAGGAAGGACGGAACTGATGGCACAAATGGTGCATGACGCATTTGACGGCATTCCGGAAGACAGCGCGAAGATTTTTCTTGCCCATCATTCTGATTTCATTGATGCCGGTTTTAAAAACCGGGCGTTCCTCACGCTTACTGGGCATACCCACGGGACGCAGTTCGGCATTTTTGGGAAACCGATGATTACGCCTTTCAAGTACACAAGGGGAATGTACAGCGACGGGAAGCACTGCGGCTATGTATCCCGCGGCAGCGGCGGCTGGTTTCCTTTCCGCTTTGATACAAGCCGCGAACTGACGATCTTCACATTGAAAAAGAAATAAGAAGGAAATAGAAGATGGAATGAAATAAAGTACAGAAATGCCGCTTCAGGAAAGGGAGCGGTATTTTCGCGCGCGAAAAAAGACAGGGTATTTGCCTGTCTTTGATTATTGGATTAACTTTTTGTGGAGCTTAACGTGGTATCGATTTTATTTTCCGGTTTCTGGGAAATTTTTACGATCTCGCTCCGTATTTCTTCCATATCATTATTGTTCTCTTCTGTAAGCGGCTTTATTGTGACAGGAGTCTTGTCCGCGTTCTTTAAAGGAAGCTCGATGAGTTTGCTGATACGGCTGTAAGAGAAAGTGACTTCCCGTCCTGTCTTCGTGGTGACAATCAGACGGCCGCCGTCAATGGCCCCCGTGCCAGAAAGGCTGCCTTCCACTTCTTTGCTGCCCTGCTGGACGCGGTGATCCACTGTAATCGTTTTATCGTCGTTTCGCGTGAATGTAATCGTTTCCAGGTTGCGGATGTTGTCACCGGACCAATTCATACCTGCTTCCTGCACGCCCCACCATACACCTTCCCACGGACCGCCGCTGAGTGCGGAAAAAAGGGCGAAAACGCCGCCGCCGAGGATGACTGCCAAAATAATGATTCCGAGAATGATATATTTTTTCATGGTTTATTCCTGCCAATGACTTTAAATTTATTTCATTTTAACATAGCAAAGGCAGCATACGCAAAGGATGGAAAAATTTTCAAAGAGAGAACCGGTATTTCATTCACACATAAAAGCAAACGGATAAAAGAAATATGTTTTATAATCGTTAAAAAATGGGGTAAATGGGCTTTAAATAAAAGGTTGTGGTATAATGTAAGCGTTAAGAAGCGCTTTAGTGAAAAAGAGGCGCTTTGTTTCTTTACGGTTCCGCGGCGGATTATTTCGCCGTTTTTGGGAATAAGGAGAATGTATGGACTGGAAGGAAGGAAAGATAGTCAATACGCCGCTGGAACGGCAGATGAAGACGTCTTACATCGACTATGCCATGTCGGTCATTGTGACCCGTGCGCTGCCTGATGTACGCGACGGTCTCAAGCCGGTACACCGCCGTATTCTGTACGCGATGAACGAAGCGGGGATGCTGCCCAATAAAGCATATAAAAAATCCGCCCGTATCGTCGGCGACGTTTTAGGTAAGTACCACCCCCACGGCGATACGGCGGTTTATGATTCTGCTGTCCGCATGGCGCAGGATTTCTCCATCCGTTATCCGCTGGTAGACGGTCACGGCAACTTCGGTTCTATTGACGGCGATTCGGCGGCGGCGATGCGTTATACGGAAATGCGTATGGCGAAAATCACGCTGGAAATGCTCCGTGATATTGATAAAGATACGGTCGACTTCATGCCGAACTATGACGGATCTCTCACAGAACCGCTTGTGCTGCCGTCCCGCATACCGAACCTGCTCGTCAACGGTTCTTACGGTATCGCCGTAGGTATGGCGACGAACGTGCCGCCCCACAACCTGGCGGAAGTGGTGGACGGGCTTTGCGCGATGATTGATAATCCGGAAATCACCATTGATGAATTGATGAAATATATCAAAGGGCCCGATTTCCCGACGGCGGCCATTATCCAGGGGCATAAAGGCATTGAAGATACCTACCGCACGGGCCGCGGTTCCATCACCGTCCGCGCGAGAGTGGATATCGAAGAAATGGAACGCGGGAAGAACCGTATCATTGTGACGGAACTGCCGTACCAGGTGAATAAGGCGCGCCTGGTGGAAATGATTGCCGACCTGTCCCGCCAAAAAGTCATTGACGGCATCACGGCACTCCGTGATGAATCGGATCGAAGCGGCATGCGTATCGTTATCGAGCTGCGTTCTGATGTGAATCCGCAGATCATGCTGAACAACCTGTACAAGCATACACAGATGCAGGTCAATTTCGGCTCCATCATGCTGGCGCTCGTCGACGGGCATCCACGTATTCTCAACCTGAAGCAGATTCTTTACTACTATCTGAAACATCAGGAAGAAGTTATCACGAGAAGAAGCCGCTATGAATTGGAAAAGGCAGAAGCCAAAGCCCATATTCTGGAAGGTTTGCTCATTGCCCTTGATCATATTGACGAAGTCATCCGCACCATCCGTGAATCGCGGACCGATGAGGTGGCGAAGACGGCGCTGATTTCCAAATTCGGTCTGTCGGAAAAACAGGCGGTCGCCATTCTTGATATGCGTCTCCGCCGTTTGACCGGTCTGGAAAGAGATAAGATTGAAGCGGATTACAAGGATGTGCAGGAAACCATCGCCTACCTCCGCGATCTGCTGTCCAGCAGGGAGAAAATCATGGGGGTAGTCAAAGCGGAACTCACTGACGAAAAGAATAATTTCGGGGACAAACGCCGTACGGAAATTGCGGCGGCCCTGGGCGATATGGATGTGACTGACCTTATTCCAGACAAGCCCATGACCATTACCCTGACCAAGCAGAATTACATTAAGCGCATCGATTCTTCTGATCTGCGCACACAGAAGAAAGGCGGCCGCGGCGTAAGCGGACTGAAGATGAAGGACGGAGATTATGTCCGTAAAATCCTCACCACCTCCACCCATGACCGGATCCTTTTCTTCACGAACAAGGGCAAGGTCTACATGAAGACGGCTTATGACATTCCCGAATCAAGCCGCAACGCAAGGGGAAGCGCGATGATCAACTTCATCACGTCCCTTGGTGCCGATGAACACGTGACGGAGCTTCTGGATCTGGATATTTCCGAAGAGGGAACCAAGTACCTTCTCATGGTGACGAAGTACGGCTACATCAAGAAGACGGCCTTGGAAGAATATAAGAATATCAATAAGAACGGCCTCATCGCCATGCGCCTGAAAGACGAAGACCGCCTGGTAGCAGTGCTTCCTGTGAAAGGCGATGAAGAAATCATCATGGGTACGAGAAAAGGCATGGCTATCCGCTTCTCCATTGATGATGACAATGTACGGCCTCTCAGCCGCTCCGCGTCCGGTGTCCACGGCATGCGTCTCAAAGAAGGGGATGATGTGGTAGGCGTAGTTGTGGCGGCGGAGAAAGATATCTTTACCATTTCTGCTGACGGAAACGCCAAGAGAAATGCCGCTTCTGCCTACCGTCTGCAGGGCAGGAACGGACAAGGGACGATCAACTTCAAGAAAGGCTATGAAGTAGTGGCGCTTGTCGCTGCTGACGACAGGGATGAATTGGTGGGCATCTCCGAACAGGGAATCACCATCCGTATTCCTGCTAATCAGATTTCCAGCAAGAAAGCAAAAGGCGGACAGGGCGTCATCCTCCAGCGTCTGGAAGAGGGCGACCGGATTGCCTCCATCGATGTGGTTTCCGAGCCGGAAGAAGATGAAGAAAATTCATAATTAAAGTAAAACGGGTGAAAAACGTTCTCGAAAGCAAAAGGCTTCCCATCTCGTAGAAGAGGGAAGTCTTTTTTGCTGTCCCGTATGGAAAGCGGAAGAGCGTACGATCTGTTTCCGTTTATTTCAGCACCGGTAAAATGCGGTTTCCGGAAGGCGCTTGTGATGAGTATGATTTCGCGGGCAGTCATTTTTGAAATTGTCACCTTCTTCATCTTTGCTGCCTGCTCTCTGCTTTCCGGCAGCCGGTATCCATTCAGCCGGCCGGCTTACAGGCGGGTATGGCGTATGGGCGGGATGGTGCACATTGACTTTTCTTGATATACTTATTTTGCAGAGAATTACAATATGCAGCCGGTTATATAAGGAGGATATATGACTAAAACAATGAATGATATTCTCGGTCTTGATGAAGCCAAGTGCCGGGAAATTGTCGACATAAAAGAAAAATACATTAAAGGGGAGCTGACGTTTGAGGAAGCGCGTGAAATTATTTTGCAGCGTTTTGATTCCGTCACGCCCCAGGAATTTGCTTTCGGCGAACAGATGCTGAAAGATGACGGCATTGATGATGAAACCATGCATGAAAAAATGGATGACATCATCCGGCTTTTCGACGGTGTCATGGAACGGGAGCATCTGGAATTGCCGGAAGGCCACCCTATCCGTTCATTCATGGAGGAAAATCAGATCATCCTCGGCACGATAGCAGAAATGAAAGAGCTTTTGGCGGGGAAATTTATCAAAAACCGCTGGCTGGAGGTCTATGACAGGCTGAAAGAATACATAAAGCATATTACAAGGAAACATAACCAGCTTTTCCCTTATCTGGAACAGAAAGGGTTTGACCGCCCGACACTCATCATGTGGACGTTTGATGATCATGTGAAAAAAGCAATCCTCCGCAGCGCAAGGTATCTGGATATGGATAAAGAAGAGGCGTTCCTGAAAATGCAGCCCGAAGTGATTGAGAAGATAGAGGATATTATTTTCAAGGAGACCCAGGTTTTGTACCCGACATCCATGGAGCTTCTGTCGGAAGAGGAATTCCGGGAAATGCGCATCGGCGAGGAGGAAGTGGGCTTTGCCAACATGGAGGCGCCGAAAGGATTCCTGCCGCCGGAAAAAACAGAGCGGTCTTCCGGAGGAGAACCGTCCTTTATGAAGGACTTCAGCGCGCTTCTCAGCAAGTACCATATGGGGGCGGGCACGGATACGGAGATGGATGTGGCTATAGGGAAGCTCACTCTTGCGCAGATCAATCTGATTTACCGCCATCTTCCCATTGACCTGACATTTGTTGATGAAAACGATATTGTGAAGTTTTATACCGATACGCCGGTTCGTGTGTTCAGCCGGAGCGCCGGTGTGATAGGCCGGAAAGTGCAGAACTGCCATCCCAGAGAAATACTGCCTGTCGTGAACAGGATATTGGATTCTTTTAAAAGTGGAGAAAAAGATACGGCGGAATTTTTTATCAACAAGCCGGGAAAGCAGATATTTGTAAATTATATAGCTGTCCGTGATGAAAACGGTGTGTACCGCGGCTGTCTGGAAACCATGCAGGATGTGGAGCATATCCGCTCTTTAGGAAATAAACCGCAGTCCGCTCCTGTCTGGACGGGAAGCAAGGCGGGCGGCAGCGCGGAAATGGAAGCGGAAACGGCGGAGAAAGAGGGAGACGAAGGAAATACGTTGGAGATAACAGGCGACACCACTCTCCACCGGGCGCTCCAGACATATCCTTACCTGAAGGAATTCCTTTTGCAGCTTTCTCCGAAGTACAAGCCTCTTTCCAATCCGGCGCTGTTTGCAATGATGAGCCGGGTGGCCGATTTCCGGACCATCGCGGCAAAAGGCGGCTTTACGGAAGAAGAACTGCTTGGGAAAATAAAAGAGGAAATAAAAAAGAGAAATAACAGATAATCCATGGAACACCCCATGCAAAAACCGGGCATGCAGCAGAAAGCATTACCCGGTTTTAATTAGCCATATGATACAGGTTTTAATTCATATCTTTAGATCGTACCAGGCGTGTGAGCATGGCAAAGAGAACTATCCGCTATGCGGGTGAAAAATAAATGGTTATACAAAAAATCACAATCCAGTTTATATAATAGAGGAGTCCAGCCACTATTTATAAAAAGGAGAGTGATTTTTCTTATAATCGAATACCCTCATGGTTATAAATACAATTCAACTTCATTATTGATTCACATTACATATTTGCATTTTGATAACTTTGGATATATTTTCAATACTGACTATCTGATAAAATAACTTCAATAATATTTTTCAGCTCGTCTTTTGTAATATGGTTTGTCACAGCTTCTATAATCGGGACTTCCATGCCGCGAATAAACAAATTCATGCTTTTATCACAGTTGTTTAGACTTAAGAATAATGCTCCTGAAAGGATAGCAGAACGTTTATTTCCATCATTAAATATATGGAATTTAGCAATACTTATATACAAGGTGCGTTATTTGATCAAAGAATGTAGGATAATAATCAGGGTTTTGGATATGTGCTAAAATACTCTCCAATTGTCCAATATCTTTCACTCCTGCTAATCCACCGCTTTTTTCGATAACGGAATTATGAATATCAACGATAGCGGATGCAGTCGAATAAATAATCATTTTTTCGCCAGCCTTTTAAATACATCAATATTTTTGTCTATGAGACGTTTAATTACTTTCGTTTTTTCCTCTATGTTTATTTTTTGTTGTTCTTGTGAAGCATTTTCTAACTCATTTTTTCTCATCATGATTCTCCTTTTCAAACTCTTTATAATTTCTTTCAGATTTTAACGACTTTACTTAAAATAGAAACAAGCAATTCACGAACCCCTTTTGTGCATGTCGATCGCGTATAAACAGAAAGACTTTAACCTATCAGCGTGAGTCCATTTTCGGATTTACCGATTTGTTTTACGGTAGCGTCGTTTCCATTAATAAAACCACGACTATGTCACCGCTGCCCACATCTGATTGGTGCCTGACGATAATTGCATTTCCGTTTCTCCTGCGGGGAATTTATGGATTTGCCTGCTATTTTTTAAGCGATATATTTTCCGGTTTATGCCATTTCGTTGTCTAAATTACGCAGCAAGTGTTCTAATCAAGCCTATATGCATGTTACAGTTTACAGGTAAATAAATCAAGGCTGATTAAAAACTGCATTTTATCCGTTAGATTTACAATTTATGTAATGTGGTGAAGCACAGAAAATGGTGTAATAGCGGAAAAAACGAAGGCGGTAGAATGGAATTTATATTGAGCCGGTTAGGGTGAATAAGGGGTTAATACCCAAGGAAGCGGCGGATCATTTGACCCCAGTTTCTGTTTTTCCAGAGGAAGAGTCCGATGGCGGATCCGATGAAGGCCTGAAGTATTTCGAAAGGGAGTTTCAGCATGGCGTATTCCCAGGTGCTGTATACGTAGGCCTTGCCCAAAGTGTATCCCGCGATGGCGATGAGGGCGCCAAGGATGGTCGCGCCAAGAACGACAGGGAAGTTGTCTCTTCCATACCTGCCCACGATCAGGGACATGACGACGGAGCGGATACCGTGGGTGGCAAGGGAGACGAACATGGGGAGGGGATAGAAAAAGAAATCCCCGAGGAACGCGCCCACACCACCGACAAGAAATGCGCCCAGGGGGTCGAGTGACAAGGCGGCAATGACGATGATGATATCGTTCAGGTAAATGTGCCCGCCGGGGACGGGGACGCTGAAAGAAGAGAAAATGGTATTTATCGCCATGAGCAGTCCGCATAGCGTAATCCATTTTATTTTATGGGGAAGACCGACAGTATCATTTTGATGCATAAGAGCTCCTTATTTGCGATTGGTAAAAGAAAAGGACGCAAGACCGCCCTTTTGTTATTGGAAGATATATTTGTTAATGAGGTCTTTCCTGCGTAAATTTTTCAGCCATTCTGCAGGAATTGCATCATAACCGTAAATGATGCCTGCGAGCGCTCCTGTGACGGCGCCTACGGTGTCGGTATCATCGCCGAGATTGACGGCGGTCATGACGGCGTCTTTGAAATTGTCTGTATTTTCCAGTGTCCATATGGCTGCTTCGAGGGTGTCTGCCACATAGCCGGTGCTTTTGATTTGTTCTACCGGCAGGCTGCTGATGGTAAGAAGGTTTTTAAAGAGGCTTTCTTCTATACCGTCATTGACGGCAGTTTCCACAGCTTCTTTTATGGATCTTCCCTGTAAAAGTTCCCTGGCGATATGGATATAGGTGACGCAGGCGCTTTTTGAAATGCGGTGTCCATGGGTGAGTGCCGATACTTCCCGTATTTCATCGTCTGTTACTTCGGGAAGGAACGCGAGGGGGATGATACGCATGAGGGAGCCGTTTCCATTGGAAGCTTCATCGGAGAGGCCTTCTCCGCGGCTGAGGGCGGCTCCCGTGGTCATGCCTACATCGAAGGATTTTTCGTCAGGGGTATACTTGCCGTTTTTATACCAGTCGGTCATGCAGCACATGAGGTCTTCCAAGTCGATCCGTCCCATGAGTTTGATGCTGTCGCAAGTGGCAAGGGTGAGGCTGGTGTCATCGGACCATGTCCCCGGTGCCATATTATACGTGCCGTAACCTGTCATTTTTTCCACATGGAATGAACCGCGCTCTTCAAACTGGACAGGCAGTCCGAGGGCATCTCCCACCGCCAGTCCGTATACCGCATCGCGAAGTGTTCTCATAGTTCCTCCTGGTGAATATTCTTTCTGTATTATTGTACCAGAAAAGGAAATAGCTGATAAGGCGGGAGGCTTCTTCGGCAAAGGAAATAAAAAACCGCCGTAAGGCGGTTAAAGACATCTTACTTTTTGTTGATGATTTTCCGGATAATATCTCCCATGTTCCTATTTTTCCAGATGAATGCGCCGAGGATGGCACCGATGCCTGCCTGGAGTATTTCAAAGGGGAGTTTGATGAGAGAATATTCTGGGGTACTGTATACATAAGCCCTGCCGAGAGAATAACCGATAACCACGATGAGCGCGCCTAAGAAGACGCCAAAGAAGGTGAGTAGAAGATTCTTCTTTCCGTAACGCCGGGCAAAGAGGGAAATAACGACGGCTTCCAGTCCGTGGGTGGCAAGCGAAACAAACATGGGGAGAGGGTAGAAAAAGAAATCGCCCAGGAATGCGCCTACACCGCCGACCAGGAACGCGCCCAGCGGGTCGAGAGAGAGAGCCGCCGCTACGATGATGACATCATTCAGGTAAAAGTGTCCGCCGGGGACGGGGATGCTGAAAGATGACAGGACGGTATTCATTGCCATTAAAAAGCCGCATACCGTGAGCCATCTGGCTTTATAGCGGGGGGCGGCGGAAATATTTCCTGCCGGAGTATTGGTGTTTGTCATGAAGAGCCTCCTTATATAGCTTTACTTAAAAACAGTATAATGATAAACTGGCATTATGAAAATCACCAAAAATAAAAATAAAAATATAATCAGATGGAGGCAAAATGGAGAATGGTGTAAAAGAAAAGGCATATATGGCGCTTTATGCCCGTGTCCGTGAAGCGATTACCGGCGGGATTTACCGGTGGGGCGGCAAGCTGCCTTCCAAACGCGCCATGGCGGAGCGGTATGGCGTGAGTGTCATCACCGTGGAGCATGCGTATGCGCTTCTTGCGGAAGAAGGGTATGTCGAACCGCGGGAACGGAGCGGCTACTTTATCATTTATAAAGAGGAAGATGCTTTTCCCGTGGGGTACAGGGGAAAGGAAGTGAAGCCTGTCCTTCATTCGGAGACGGATGAAGAAGTATTTCCCTTTTCCGTTTATGCGAAAACGGCACGGACAGTGCTCTCCAAATGGGGCGAAAAGGTGCTGGCCCGCTCTCCCAATCAGGGAACGGCAGAGCTTAGGAATGCGCTTTGCGACTACCTGGCGCGAAGCAGGAATATCATCGTTTCTCCGCAGCAGATCTGTATCGGGTCGGGAGCGGAGTATCTGTACAGCCTTGTGGTGCAGGCCCTTGGCGGGGAACGGCTTGTAGCGGTGGAGGATCCCTGCTATGAGAAGATACGGCAGGTGTACCGCGCCCATGGCATACGGACAGAATCTCTCCGTCTGGGAGACAAAGGAATTCTGACAGAAGAACTGAAACGGGCAGGCGCACGTGTGCTTCATGTGACACCGTTCCACAGTTATCCAAGCGGCATTACGGCAAATGCTTCGAAGCGGCGGGAGTATATCCGCTGGGCGGAGGAGCGGTCCGGTCTGATTATTGAAGATGATTTTGATTCGGAGTTCACTCTTTTGTCAAAAGCGGAAGACACGCTCTTTTCTCTTGCTCCCCATGGCCCGGTGGTATATATGAATACGTTCTCACGAACAATTGCTCCCTCTGTCCGCGTGGCGTATCTCGTACTTCCCGAAAACCGTCTGTCCAGATTTCAGGAGCGGACGGGATTTTATTCCTGTACCGTTCCTGTATTGGATCAGCTCATTCTGGCGGAACTCATCAGCCATGGGGATTTTGAGCGGCACGTCAACCGTGTGCGGAGGCGCCGCCGGCGTAAAAAGGAAACGGCTGTTTCTTCCGGGAAGTAAGACAATCACAAATGCATAAAACAAGCGCAACAAAAAAGACTTTCCTCAAAAACGGAAAGCCTTTTTATATTTATTTTTGACTTTTATCTTTTGTTCTGCAAAGTCCGCGCTCACAGTTGCGGAGGAAGCGGAGAAGATGCTCGATTTCCGGTGTCGGCGGGAAGTCCTGTTCCATTTCATGGATGGCTTCGTACAGCTTCAGACCGGAACGGAAAATAGTACGGTACGCTTTTTTCAGCCAGCTCCTCACTTCAGGTGTGATATTATTTCTGGCAATTCCCACGCTGTTCAGTCCGACCACTCTTGCCGGATTTCCGTCAACGATCACGAATGGGCATACGTCCTGTACGATCTTGGACATGCCGCCCACCATGGCGCAGGCGCCGATCTTTACGAACTGGTGGATACCGCTCATGCCACCGATGACCGCGTGGTCTTCCACAGTGACGTGGCCGGCTGCTCCGGAAAAGCTGGACATGACGATGTAGTCTCCGAAATTGCAGTTGTGTGCCACATGGGTGTATGCCTGAAGCATATTATGCGAGCCGATACGGGTTTCGCAGTTTTCTCCCGTAGCACGGTGGATGGTGACGAATTCGCGGAAGCTGTTGTCATTGCCGATGACGACTGTACTGTATTCGCCGGCAAATTTCAAATCCTGCGGATCTTCACCGATGACGGCGTTCGGATATACATGATTATTTTTCCCCATGCGTACGTTTCTCGCAATGACCGCATGGGAGCCGATAATGGAGCCTTCGCCGATTTCACAGTTGGGACCGATGACGGCATAGGGTTCGATAATCACATTTTTATGAAGTTTGGCAGTAGGATCAACAACGGCCGTTTCATGAATCTGCGGCTCCGCTGATTTGATGACTGTTAATTCCATTCTCCTGTTTCCCCTTCAACAGCAGGCGGATATTGCCTGCCAGATTTTAGTTTCTTTATTATATATAAATCGGCAAGACGGTTTTTAAATAAAACAGCGGTTTTTCTGAAATACATGCGTTTTTCTTCTGATTTCTTTATGTTTCTATGTATATCGACTGATTTTGACTGATTTCAATTCCTCTCAACCAATTTCTACGACATAATTAGAATATAAGAGATTTTATCGCAAGTGTTGCTCTTATATTTTCCCTATTGTGCCTTTATGAAAGACGGAAAAAGTAAACAACGGGTTTATAAGCTGCGCAGATCATTCCACAGAGAAATTTTGCCAAAACCGGCAAAGAGACAGCCCGTGCCGAAGAAATAGACCATAGTCAGCGCGGCGGCCTGCGGAAACGCAAGGAGAACGATACCGAGCAGGATCTGTATGAGGCAGGAGATACGGAACAGTGACTTATGCGTAATGAATGCATCAAAGTCACGGCCGTGGATGAGCGCGAAAACACCGCGGATAATAAATGTAACTGCAAAGAAAAGAGGCAGCATGGCAGACAATATCATGGTACCGTTAAAAGTAAGCACGGTCATGCCGAAAATGATATCCGTCAGACAGACCAGCAGTCCCCAGATCACGCGTTCTTCTTTGGGAAGCTGTATATAGGCTATAACGCCGAAAATACCGCTTGTCAATACGAGAAATCCGATGCTCCATGCCAATCCGATCAGAGCGCCTATCGGCTGGAAGAAACAATATACACCGACGAAGGCATATAAAATACCGGATAATAAAATAAAAGTTTTACTCCAGCTTAGCATAAAAATCATCCTTTCTAAAATGGCAGAACAGCAATATCCGATATGAGATTCTTATGTCCTGTACACGGCAGGAGCCTGCCGGATTTTAATTTCTTTTTATACATACATCGGCAAGACGGTTTTTAAATAAAACAATGGCCTTATCGAAATATATGCGTTTTTCTTTATTTTTCTTTATTTTTCTTTGAATATCATCTTATTTTAACTGATTTCAGATTTTAAAAATTATTTTTCATCCTGCTTGCCGGAAGGGATTTCCGGTTCAGCGAGGTAGAAAAGGAAGTCAGCCGATGCTTTGAAGGTTTCCCCTACATAGCATTCACAGTGTACCTTGCCCATGCGCCCTACGATCTTTTTGATGACTACTTTTGTTACAAGCTGGTCTCCCGGGCGGACGGGGGAACGGAAGCGGACTTTGTCCATGCCTGTAAACATGGGAATAAGGCCCCGATTTTCTTCGGGATACTGGAGAGCAACGCCGCCGACCTGTGCCATGGCTTCACAGATAAGGGCGCCAGGCATGATGGGGTGGCCGGGGAAATGTCCCTGAAAAAATGGTTCGTTGATGGTGACGGATTTCACTCCGACGGCATAATCCATGGGAACGAGTTCGGTAATTTTGTCTACCAGCAGCATCGGATAACGATGGGGGAGGATTTCCATGATTTCTTCAATATTTAATTCCATAATTGATTCTCTCCTGTTCATGAACTTCTTTTTATTTTTTCAATACTCTCAGTTTCGCCGCAAGAGCGGCATTCAGCTTATGGCTTCCCATGACCGCGATGATGTGTGTGTGGAGCGGGCCTACAAGGGAAATATCGCCAAGGATATCCAAAATCTTATGGCGGACAAGTTCGTCGGGGAATTTCAATTCTGACAGGCAGTCCGTTTCAGAATAAACGACAGCGTTTTCCAACGTACCGCCTTTGCCGAGCCCCATTTGCCGCATGGCCTCCAGCTCCCAGGTAAATCCGATGGTACGGGAGGGAGCGATTTCTCTGATGTATGTCTCCTTGTCGATTGTGAAGTCTTTCATTTGTGTGCCTAAAAGCGGATGGGGATTGATGGATGTAAATGTAATGCGGAGTCCGTCATAAGGGAGCGCAGTGATGAATTTATTATCTTCATATACGGCTACGCTTGTCTCAAGAGTAAGAATATCGATCGGTTTTTCCAGTTCCACGATACCCGCTTCTAAAATCATTTGGGAGAATGTAAGGGCGCCGCCGTCAGCCACGGGAGGTTCGGGAGCGTCCATCTCAAGAATGCAGTTGTCGATACGGAGCGCGAAGAGCGCGGAAAGGATATGCTCCACGGTGAAAACTTTCGCGTCTCCCCGTTCCAGCGTCGTCGCGCGGAGTGTATTTGTTACAAATTCACTCTTTGCAGGCACTTCAGGGGCACCGGTAAGATCGATACGCCGGAAGATGATGCCGCTGCCCGCCGGAGCGGGACGCATCGTGATTGTTACGGGAATTCCGGAATGGAGTCCGTTTCCCTTAAAGGAAATCGATTTTCCGAGGGTATACTGATTTCTTTTCAATATAGAGTCCTTTCAAGAATTACTTATTATACTAATAATTTATTATACAGCGATATGACTGCAAGTACAAATATAAATTAAAAAGGGTTTTCTTGAGAAGGAAAAGAAAAATCATGCAAAGCCTGTTTGGCGGAATGGTATAATTTATTTAAATAAGAAGGGGAAAGGAGACTGCCGTGGAAAGCGAACTACTGAAAAAGCAGGAGGATCTGCGATTTCGTTTGAAAGAAATGGGAACTGTGGCGGTCGCTTTTTCCGGCGGCGTGGATTCCGCTTTTCTGCTCCATGAGGCCCATGCCGTTCTTGGGAAGAAAGCTGTCGCGGTGACAATGAAATTGGATTCCCTTCCTTTCCGTGAATGGAAGGAGGCAAAAGAATTCTGCAAATGGGAACATATACGGCAGATAATTGTCGAACAGGATCAGTTCCAGATCAAAGGCTTTGCGGAAAACGAAAAAGACCGATGCTACCACTGCAAGTATTCTCTTTTTTCCTTCTTGAGAAAGCTGGCCAGGGAAAATCACATTTCATATATTGCGGACGGCACGAATCTCAGCGATACGGACGGTTACCGGCCCGGATTGAAGGCTCTGGCGGAACTGGGCGTGGTGAGTCCCTTAAGAGAGGCGGAGCTGACAAAGGAGGAAATACGGGCGCTTTCGAAAAAGGAAGATCTTCCTACATGGAACAAGCCGTCTTTTTCCTGTCTGGCGACACGGTTTCCTTATGGCGAACCGATCACCGGGAAAAAGCTGCGCCGTGTAGAAATGGCGGAGCAGTTTCTTTTTGAAATGGGATTTACCCAATTCCGTGTCCGCAGCCATGACCGGATGGCGCGTATTGAAATCCGTCCGCAGGAATTTCCCCTGCTTGTGGAAAAAAGAAAGATCGTGGCCGCGCGGTTTAAAGCACTGGGGTTTATGTATATAACGATGGATCTGGAGGGGTTCCGCTCGGGGTCCATGGATATAGGGCAGGTGTAGCATGGATATCAGAGAACTTTTGGAAAAGGTCAGAGGCGGGAAGCTGGAAATTGACGCGGCGGAAAAATATCTGCGCAATTATTCCGAAGTCCGCGCCTATGAAGAAATGGGATATGCCAAACTGGATACGGACAGGAAACGGCGTTCCGGATTTGCCGAGGTCATTTACTGCCAGGGGAAATCGGATGAATTTCTGCCGGAGATATTCCGAAAGTTATATGAAGCGGAAGGGGAGGTGTTCGGTACGCGTGCCGATACCCATCAATATGAAATCGTCCGCGCCGTACTGCCGGATATTTCTTATGATCCCGTTTCCCGCATATTGAAACTGGAAAAGAAAGATAAGGAGCATATAGGCTTAGTCGCGGTCTGCACGGGAGGAACGGCGGATATTCCCGTGGCGGAAGAAGCGGCGCAGACGGCGGAATATTTCGGCAGCCGCGTGGAACGCATTTATGATGTGGGAGTCAGCGGTATCCACCGCCTTTTATCCTGCGAAAAGAAAGTGCGGGAAGCCAACTGCGTTATTGCCGTGGCAGGTATGGAAGGCGCTCTTGCGTCGGTGATTGGAGGGCTTGTGGCCAATCCCGTCATTGCCGTGCCCACTTCTGTGGGGTATGGCGCGAGCTTTCATGGGTTGTCGGCTCTTTTGACGATGATCAATTCCTGCGCGAACGGCATTGTGACGGTAAATATAGATAACGGCTTCGGCGCGGGGTATGTGGCAACACAGATCAACAGGCTGGCGGAAAGGGGAAAAAGCAATGGATAAAAAATTATACCTGGACTGCGGATCCGGGATCAGCGGGGATATGTTCGTGGCGGCAATGATCGACTTGGGGGCGGATCCGGACGCTCTTGAAAAAGCGCTGGATTCTCTTTCGGCAGACGGCTTTTTCGTAGAGATAGGCAGAGTAAAGAAATCGGGCATCGACTGCTGTGATTTCCGTGTCCGACTTGATGATGACTGTGAAAACCATGACCACGACATGGACTATCTTTACGGAAATCTGACCCCGGCGGCAGGATCGGGATGCTCTTGTCATGAAGAACCGGACAGAGAAGAACATCACTGCCATTGCCATGAGGAAGGGCATGACGGGGAGGCACATCACTGCTGCCGTCAGGAAAAAGATCATCATCATACCCATCGGGGGCTTGCGGAAATTCTTCCGATGATCGATGCCTGTGATATGACGGAAACAGCAAAAGAGCTGGCCCGCAAAATATTTCGGATTATCGGCGAAGCGGAAGCGAAAGCCCATGGCTTGCCCCTTGACAAAGTCCATTTTCATGAGGTGGGAGCGCTCGACTCCATTGTGGATGTGGTGGCGGCTGCCGTTACTTTTGACAGCCTTCACATCAAAGAGGTGATTGTTCCTAAACTTACGGAAGGGACAGGGACGGTTCGGTGCCGGCATGGAGTCATGCCCGTGCCTGTCCCTGCGACAGTGAATATTGTTTCCGCTTATAAAATCCCCATGGAGCTCACCGGGGCGAAAGGGGAGTATGTGACGCCTACCGGCGCGGCCATTGCGGCGGCCATTTCCACAAGCCATCAGCTGCCGCCGTCTTTTGTTATCAAGAAGGCAGGCCTTGGCGCGGGAAAACGAGCATACACGGATCGAAGCGGTATTCTCCGGGCATTCCTTATCCAGGGGGAGGAGAATGAAGACCGTGATAAAGTTGTGAAACTGGAAACGGATATTGATGACTGCTCCGGCGAGGTTCTCGGGTATGTCATGAAGAAATTGTTCAAGGCAGGAGCGAAAGATGTCCATTATGCTCCCATTTTCATGAAAAAGAACCGTCCGGCCTGGGAACTGACAGTGATCTGCAGGGAAGACAAAGCGGAGGAACTGGAACAAATTATTTTCACGGAAACCACGACGATCGGTATCCGCGAATACCCCCTCGGGCGCTCTGTCTTAGATAGAGAAGAAAAAGAAGTGGAAACGGTTTACGGCAAAGCATCTGTGAAGCAGGTGTCTCTGGGAAAGATGACGCGGGCCTATCCTGAATATGATACCGTGAAAAAACTGGCGAAGAAAAATAAAGTACCTTTTATGGATGTTTTTGACGCGGTGAAAGAGGCGGCAAAGAAAAAATAACGGGTTGATATGGTAAGGAGCGTTTTCCGGCAGGGGCGCTTCTTCTTTTTTTCCTTTCTTTTGTGATAGAATGACTTATTATAAATAAAAGGAAGTACATCTATGAAAAAAAGAAACCTGGGGTTGACAGCGGCTGTAGGTTCGTACCTGCTGTGGGGGCTTCTGCCGGTTTACTGGAAGCAGCTGTCTGCCGTTTCCGCATATGAAATATTATCGCACCGCATTATCTGGTCTTTCTTCTTCATGCTCATGATTCTCTCTTTCATGGGACGGATGGTGTCTTTTTGGAAGGAATGTAAGCATCTTTGGGCGGATAAAAGCCGGGGTGCTCTCCTTGCACTGGCATCTTTTCTTATTACGGCAAACTGGTGCATCTTCATCTGGGCGGTGACGAACCGCCATGTGGTGGATACCAGTGTGGGGTATTACATGAATCCCCTTGTGAGCGTTCTTCTTGGTGTTGTATGTTTTCATGAGCGGCTGTCAAAAATGAAATGGTTTTCTATTGCTGTTGCCGCTGCGGGGATCGGCGTGATGACCTGGGAGTTGGGAAGGTTCCCGCTGATTGCTGTCGGTCTTGCATCGACATTTGCCCTCTACGGCGCGGTGAAAAAGAAATTGAATCTGGATGCTTTTTACAGCATTACGCTGGAAACATTTTTTGTTCTTCCTTTTGCTCTTGCTTATGTACTTTCTCTAGGGAATGGCGGTATTGGACATTTCACTGTCGATGACCTGCGGACAGCAGTGTTTCTTATCGGCGCAGGCGCTGTGACGGCGACGCCTCTCGTGCTCTTTTCCATAGGGGCGAATGATCTGCCGCTGAACGTTCTCGGGTTCTGCCAGTATATTTCTCCATCCATCACTTTGCTTCTGGGGATATTCCTTTTCGGTGAACCCTTTACCCGTGCACAGTTGTCTGCTTTTTCTTTTATCTGGTCAGCTCTTGCGGTTTTTACGATTGCGGACTGGAGGGAAAGGAAGTTTTTGGAAAAACGGGGAATGAGCGCCTTGTAAAAAGGAGAGGGAAATGGAAAACATTTTATCGGAATATGATAAATCGCCGGGAATCATTTCCCCGGATTTTGAAAAAATGGATTTGCACCTGCCGAAGAAAGCGGTTTTTGCTTTTCTTGGAGAGAAACGGATTGAAAGGTTTGCTTTTGCCCGGGGCGGTGAAAAAGCCGGGATATTTGTTTCTCTGACAAAAGATTTTCCCCTGTGGATGATTAAAGCGGATAAGGAAGAACTCTGCATCCTTCAGGCACCGGCGGGAGCTTCGGCGGCAGTCCTGCTTCTGGAACGGCTCTATGCGTATGGTGTGGAAAAAGTGGTAGCTCTGGGATGCTGCGGCGCGCTGGAAAAGCTGGCGGAGAATGTTTTCTTTGTCGTACGCAAGGCGCTTCGTGATGAGGGTACGTCGTACCATTATCTTCCGTCGGCACGGTTTGTGACACTTGATGAATCGGCGGCGAATATTGTAGAAGGAGTGCTTCGGGAAAATCATGTGCCTTGTGAAAGCTGTGTGACCTGGTCGACGGACGGATTTTTCCGTGAAACGAAAGAAAAGGTAAAAGCGCGGCGGGCGGAAGGCTGCCGCGTGGTGGATATGGAATGCGCCGCTTTGGCGGCATGTGCGGCATACAGGGGGAAGGTATTTGCCCAGATCCTTTTTACCGCCGATACACTTCACGATTTATCTCACGAACAGCGGGCGTGGGGAAAAGAAAGCCGCGATAAGGCGCTCCTCATGGGAGTCAAAGCGGCGGAGAGGTTATGAAGGAAGAGTTATGTCAGCAGGTGAATTGCTTTTTGGGGGACTTCTTGCCATAAATGCCGCCGCCTTTTTTCTGTACGGCCTTGACAAATGGAAAGCGGTGCATGGACGGCGGCGGATAAGGGAAAGGACGCTTCTGTTTATCGCCGCTGCGGGCGGATCGGCAGGCGCGTTTCTTGCTATGCGTTTTTTTCACCATAAGACGCGCCATGCCGTATTTCAATTCGGCGTGCCCGTCCTCTTTCTTTTGCAGGCAGCTTTTGCTTTTTTCTTTTGGAAATAGTTCGGGCGGACTTGACTATATTCATGATTATCTGTACAATACAAAAGATACTAAGAGCTGTGATGAAGACGGTTTGCGTAAGCGCCCGGCAGAGAGAGCCTTCGGCCGGTGAAAGAAGGGGCGGGCGGCGCGGACGGATCACTTCTGAGCTTCAGGGAGGAAATGCCCTGACGGGACACCGTTAACTGTGCCGAGTGGCCTTCGGGTCATTAGGGTGGTACCACGGGAAATATTCTCGCCCCTTTTCGGGCGGGATTTTTTTATTTACACCATACAGGAGGAAATGGAATGGATTACAGCAAGACGCTGCGCCTGCCGCAGACAGAATTCCCCATGCGCGGAAATCTTCCGCAGAAGGAACCGCAGTTTGTGGAACTTTGGCAAGATAAGGATTTATACAACAAGAGAATAGAGAAAAGAAAGAAAGAAGGCGCCCCCCGCTTCGTGCTCCATGACGGACCTCCTTATGCGAACGGCAAGATCCATATCGGACATGCCCTGAATAAGACACTGAAGGATATTATTGTCCGCTACAAGTACATGGCGGGGTACATGGCAAACTATGTCCCCGGCTGGGATACCCACGGTCTTCCGATTGAGTATGCCGTACTGAAAGATTCGGGAGAGGATCGGGCGAATATGTCCGTTCTTGAACTGCGCCGCAAATGTCTGGAATACGCAAAGAAATGGATTGAAATCCAGAAAACCGATTTTATCCGCATGGGCGTTATCGGCGATTTTGATAACCGTTACGTTACTTTTGATCCGCATCTGGAAGCCAAGGAAATAGAAGTTTTTGGCGAAATGGCAAGAAAGGGATATATCTACAAAGGAAAGAAAGCTGTTTATTGGTGTTCTCACTGTGAAACGGCGTTGGCGGAAGCGGAAATTGAGTATAAGGACCGCAAGTCCCCGTCTATTTATGTGAAGTTCCCTGCGAAAAATATCAAGGGACTCGGACCGGAGGGCGTAGATCAATCCAAGCTTTTTGCCGTCATCTGGACAACCACGCCTTGGACCATTCCTGCCAACCAGTATATTTCCGTCAACCCGAAGTTCACCTATGTATGGGTGCATAATCCGGATGCCGATGAGTACTACCTGATGAATAAGGAGCTGGCACCGGCAGCTTTGGCTGACTGCGGGATTGAAAATTACGAGTTTGCCGGCCGCGAAATGACGGGCGCCGAATGGGAGTTGGCCGAATTTATGCACCCTTGGGCATCTTATAACCGCACCGTGTATGTTCTTGAGGGCAACCATGTCACGCTGGATGCCGGTACAGGCTGCGTACATACTGCCCCGGGCCACGGCGTGGATGACTTTGAAGTATATAAGAAATATGAAAATGAAGGAAAACTGAAACAGGAAGTCATCTGTCCTGTGGACAATAAAGGCCGTATGACGGCAGAAGCCGGATCTTTTTTGGAAGGAAAGACTGTATGGGAAGCGGAAGGGCCGAGTATTTCCGCGCTTGCCCACGAAGGCATGCTTCTCGGCAAAAAGTCCCTTCACCACCAGTATGCCCATTGCTGGCGCTGTAAGAATCCCGTCATTTACCGCGCGACAGAGCAGTGGTTTGCTTCCATCAATGATTTTCGCGAAGATGCATTGAAAGCGGTCGACGAGACACGGTTTATCCCTTCCTGGGGGCATGACCGCCTGTATAATATGATTCGTGACCGCCAGGACTGGTGTATTTCCCGCCAGCGTTCCTGGGGTGTTCCGATTCCTGCTTTCTACTGCGACGGCTGCGGCAACTATGTAATTACGCCCGAAACGATTGAAAGCGTGAAAGAAATCGTGGAAAAAGAGGGCACCGACGCATGGTGGGCGCACCCGGCGGAAGAACTTTTGCCGAAGGATTTCAAATGTCCCCACTGCGGCGGCAGCCGTTTCCACCAGGAAAAAGACATCATGGACGTATGGTTTGATTCCGGCTCCACCTGGAACGGTGTCCTAAAAGATCCTCATCCGGTGTGGAAAGATACCGGCGCGGCGTATCCCTGCGATTTGTATCTGGAAGGTTCCGACCAGCACCGCGGCTGGTTCCACAGCTCTCTTCTGACCAGTGTGGCAGTCAACGGCTGCGCGCCGTATAAGGCTGTTCTGACCCATGGTTTTACCATGGACGGAGAGGGACGGAAGATGTCCAAATCGGTAGGAAACGTAGTCGCGCCCCAGGACATTATTGATAAGTACGGCGCTGACGTGATGCGTTTGTGGATTTCTTCCGTCGATTATCAGGGAGACGTCCGCCTTTCCGATAAGATTGTGAAATCCATGAGCGATGTATACAGAAAGATCAGAAATACGTTCCGCTACCTTCTGGGGAATCTTTATGATTTCGATCCGAAGACCGACAGCGTGGCTTATGGGGATATGGAAGAATTGGATCGCTGGGCGCTGCTTCGTCTGGAACAGGTAAAGCGTACCGTTCTTAAAGCCTATGAGGATTATGAATTCCACGTCATGTACCATGCCGTCCATAATTTCTGTACTGTGGACCTGTCATCCATTTACCTGGATATACTGAAAGACCGTCTCTATACAGAAAAAGATGATTCCCTCCTGAGAAGAAGCGCGCAGACCGCCATGTATGAAATCCTTACCTCTCTCGTAAGGCTGGTAGCCCCCGTTATTTGCTTTACTGCCGAAGAAGTATGGCAGGCACTCCCGAATCGGGAAGAAAGAGAATGGTCTGTCCATATGGCGGATATGCCGGCGGAAAACGACAGATACCTGGATAAAGCATTGGAAGAAAAGTGGAAGAAGCGCCTTGCTCTCCGCAGCGTTGTGACAAAAGCGCTGGAAGAAGCCCGCCGGGCGAAAGTCATCGGCCACCCGCTGGACGCGGAAATTACTATTTACGCAGATGGTGAACATTTGGAAACACTGAAAGCCATGGAAAAAGAACTGGCGGATTTCTGCCTCGTTTCCCAGGCGAAGATTTCCGGCGATCTGTCTGCCGCTCCTGAGAATGCCTTCGCTTCTGAAGACGGAACGGTGAAAGTTTCCATCGCCGTCTGCACTCTTGAAAAGTGTGAACGCTGCTGGAAGCGCACTCCTGATGTAAACTCCGATCCGAAACATGAACACGTCTGCGCAAGATGCGCTAAAGTCCTTACGGAGATGGGAGAATAAGAAAGGCAAGTCGGCGGTCAGCAGTGGAAATTTATAAGTTAAGTATGCTGACGCTTTCCTGTATGACAGAAAAGTAACGGGACAATATAAAAGACCTCTTTTGCCGGAGGTCTTTTTGTTTGGAGAAATCCATGGAAGAGTTTTGTTCATTGCCGCAGCGAAAGATATGAGGGAGTCGATTTCATTTGAGTGTGAATTTCCAGGCACAGAACCAGCTTTCCGGGTGGGCGTCAGGGGGACAGCCTATGCATTCTGTCTGTATGCGGTCGTCTATACCTTCGGCAAAGCGGGCGTATTCTACAAGACCGGCGCTTTTGCAGGGATAGTCGGGTAAATTTTTCCGCATCCGTGCCGATTGGACACGGCAGTCATCCATTGTGAAGATGAGAGAACCGTCTTCAAAGCGGGAGGACTGTCTGTTCAGACGGCTGTACATACGGAAGTTTAAAGCCTGCGCCAATCCTTCCAGCCCGGGATGCTTTTCCATGCCAAGAAGTTTTTTAATGGAGTGCGCTTCAAAGGGAGAGAACCGGGCCCATGTAGAATCGTTGCACCGTTTTGCATCATTGATGCCATAGGAAAATTCCACTCCCTGAAACCAGAAGCCATCCTGGGCCAGCCAGCTTTTTGCGATGGTGTCCAGAAAAGAAAGCTGCTCTTCTTTGGGAAGGCGGATGAGGAAAGCGGGACAGCCCTCTTGTTCAGGGAAATGAAATTGCGCCGCCAAACGACGGACTGCCGCCTTTCGTGTCTGCCTCCAGGCGTAGTCCATGACATTGAGCGCCTTTTCAAAACCGAGCTGGTGCTCTGCTTCACGGAACCAGAGAGTGTGATGGACCGTTATGCGGTGGAACATGTCTATAATATGTGCCGCCCGCTCTTCCGCCGTTATTGTTTCCATTGTTTTCTCCTTCATGGCGAGCCTCCTTCATGGTGAATTTCATTTCTTTTATTATGAAATAACCGTTGGAAAATATCCATGGTTAAAAAAAAATAATCAAAAAGTCAAAATATTTATTAGCACTCTATTGACATGAGTGCTAAATGTGATATAATACAGTTGTCAGGAAGAAAAGATGGACTCCTGAGATATGTTATAAATATTTTAAAGAAAGAAAAGAGGTTTTGATTATGCGTGGTTTACTTCCTTTTGATGGTTTTTTCGGTGATACGGCGCTGGATCATTTCTTCAGTGATGCTCCGGCTGCATACAAAGACTATGTGTCTGTACCCAAGGTGGATATTGAGGATAAAAAAGATTTCTATGAAATTACCTGTGATATGCCCGGGTTTACCAAGGATCAGATCAGTATTTCTTATGAAAACGGAATTTTGTCCCTGTCCGCTCAGAAAGAGGAACAGACGGAGGAAAAAGATGATGACCGTCATTACATCCGCCGTGAACGTTCCAGCTCTGTCTTCCGCCGCCAGTTCAATGTGAAAGGGATCAAAGAAGACGGCATCAAGGCAGGCTTGAAAGACGGGATTCTGACGATTACACTGCCGAAACTCCCGCAGGAAATTGAAAAAGCACCCCATCGTATCCAGATTGACTGAAGATGATGTATAAGATATTCCTGGAATACTGAAAAGTTTATTCATGCTTTCTCTCCGGGCGGTACTCCCCCGGTACCGTCCATCTTTGGAACAGGTCATGATAATCCCCCATTATCGTGGCCTGTTTTTATGTGCCCATAAACAGTTTGCGTTTTATGGCTGTTTATAATAAGCTGGAGGAAAATGGAAGGAGGAATATATGGGGAAAAGACTGGAAGACAGGGGTTTGGAAGAATTGTGGCAGCTGTTTCCCATATTTCTTGTGCCGCATAAAAAAGAATGGGCAGGTTGGTACAGGGAAGAAAAAGGTCGTTTGGAAGTTCTGCTGGGCGCAGGGCGGGTAAAGCGCGTCAGCCATATCGGAAGTACGGCTGTTTCCGGTATCTGGGCCAAAAATATCATAGATATCCTGTTAGAAGTACCGGATAAAAAAAGAATGGCAGAGGTACGGGAAATTTTGAAAAATAACGGCTGGCTCTGCATGAACATTTCAGAGAACCGTATTTCCATGAATAAAGGGTATACGGAAAAAGGATTTGCGGAGAAAGTGTATCATCTGCATATCCGGCTGCCCTGCGATCATGATGAATTGTATTTTCTCTCTTATCTGCAGATGCATCCTGCCGTCGCGAAGGAATATGAAACATTGAAACTGCATTTATGGAAACGGTATCCTCATGACAGGGACGGATACACGGAGGCAAAGACGGATTTCATCAGGACATATACGGAACGGGCAAAAAGAGAACACGGGAACCGGTGGGAATGGTAATCGGTAAAACAGCCCGGTGAAAATCGGGCTTTTTGTGTGTGGATTTCCGGGAATGAATATCGAAAACATATTGTAAACTTATAATGCAAAAACAATTGACAGAAGAAATTGTTTATTTTATACTTGAATCCGAGATAACAATAAAGGAAACGGAATGATTCCGTGAAAAGGGGAGTTCTATTATGGAAAGTGCTTGTCAGGAAATTATCCGCTTGGCGGAAAAGGTCATGGATGGCGGACAGATCACGCCGGAAGAGGCAGGGAGGCTCATTCGTACAAAAGATGAAGACACCATGCTGCTTCTTGCCATGGCGGATAAAATCCGTCAAAAATTCGGCGGCAGCTCCGTGGATTTCTGCGCCATCATCAATGCGAGAAGCGGGCACTGCCAGGAAGACTGCAAGTTCTGCGCCCAGTCCGGCTGGTACAGGACAGGTGCCAAGGTATACCGCCTGCTGCCGGAAGAACAGATTATCGAAGCGGCAAAGAAAGCAAAAGCGGCAGGCGCCGTCCGGTTCTCCATTGTTACCGGCGGCCGCAATCAGGACAATCCCAATGAGTTTGAGGAAATTATCGCGATCGTGAAGCGTATCCGTAAGGAAGTAGGTATCGAAGTCTGCTGCTCCCTGGGGCTTATTTCTTCTGCGCAGGCGCTCCGGCTGAAGGAAGCGGGCATTACCCGCATTCATTGCAATATCGAAACATCTCCGTCTTATTTTCCGGAAATCTGTACTACCCATACCATGGAAGACAAGGAAGATATCATCAGCACGGCGCAGAAGGCAGGGATCCGTGTCTGCTCCGGAGGCATTATCGGGCTTGGCGAATCTTTGGACCAGCGCGTGGAAATGGCGTTTAAGCTGAAAGAAATGCACATTGATTCCGTGCCGCTGAATATCTTGAATCCTGTAAAAGGGACGCCTTTTTATGATAATAAACGTCCATCCGCTTTGGAAATCCTCCGCACTTTTGCCATGTTCCGCTTTGTTCTTCCGAAAGCCCTCATCCGTACGGCAGGCGGTCGTGAAGTCAATCTGAGAAGCCTGCAGGCCCACGCGCTTTCCGGCGGCCTTAACGGCATCATGGTGGGCGGCTACCTCACCACCGGCGGCAGAGATCCGAAAGAGGATCTGGTCATGACGGCGGATCTGGGACGAAGCAGGACGTCCCCGCAGCTGTAATACAAATCAAAACCGAATCGCAGAGTTAAAAAAGAAGAGCGGCGCCGTACCGGTGTCCAGACATTAGATTTTTAGTCTGATTTTTGGAATGTGGTACAGGATGCGCCGTTCTTTTTTGCTGTCTGTACCGGTAAGGCAAATAAAGAGGAATATTAAGGCACGCCGTCAGATGCGGGAGAGCAGACGGCAAATTTCTTTTGCAATAAGATATGATTCAGTTAAAATGAAAAAAGAACAGGCAAATGGTTTTTTAAAGTAGGAGTGTAATAAAAGTTATTTAATGATATAATTCATTTAAAATAATTTAATCATGGGAAGTAAATCTGTTTCTTGGAAGGCTTTCGTTTTCCGTACAGAAGCCTGCATCAGCGGTTTTGATGGAAGCGGAGCTGTAAATTATTTTTTTATGATTTTATTTGTTTTGAAGAGAGGATGGTTTTGAATCTTATGAGAAAGAAATTATTGGCTGCTGCCGTCATGGGTGCGGTTGGAGCGGTCACAGGCATCTGCATGGCGGGCGCGGCGGATGCCGCTTACGTTCTTGATGAGGTGGTTGTTATCGGGAACCGTGATGAAGAGCGCGATGTTTTGCCGGGCAATTTTGTTTACACGAAATCCCAGACAAGTTTTCTGGCAGGGAAGGATACAATGGATATTCCTTTTTCCCAGATGCATTTCACGGAAAAGTCGATGGACACCTTTACGGGGCCTGATAAGCCGATGGATGCGCTTCTGGCAAACTCGCCGTCTGTACGCCAGTCCGGATCTATCCTTCATGGTGATTTCTTTTTCCGCGGATTCCGTACAAACGGAACCAACTTTTATGTGAATAACGTTCCCGGCGTGTTCACCCAGTTTAATACGCCGCTCTATCCTATTGAATCTTTGGAATTGATTTCCGGACCGAATGTAGGAATTTACGGTACCGGTGTCCAGTATGAAACAACGAATCCCGGCGGCATCGTCAGTGTGAAATCAAAAGTCGCTCCCGATAAGGGTGTTTTTGACTATACCCAGACGATTTCCGGCCGCGGGCTTTTTGGTGAATATCTTGACTGGGGACAGCGTTTTGGCGATAAGAAGGAATGGGGTGTCCGCATTATGACGGAAAACCTCAATGGCCGTACATCTGTCAAAGGCACGAAGATTAACGGACAGGGCATTTTTGCCAATATCGACCGGACTACGGAAAAATCAAAAGATAATTTATTTATCGGATACAGAAATATGGATATCCAGCGCGGTCTTCGGTGGTTTATCCTGAGCAGCGATGTTAATAAACTGCCTGCTGTTCCTTCCGGAAAGAATGACTACGGGTTTGACGGGATGATAAAAGCGACCCACGGCTGGCTTGCTGTTTACAACCATGATCAGAAGTTCAATGACCATTGGGACGGCTTTTTCAACTTCGGCATGCAGAGGAACGATCTGGATAAAAATGTCATGGCGAACGGAGGCAGCGGATATACACTCCACAATGACGGCACGCTTGACGTAAAAGCAAAACCGGGTTCCACGCCGCAGGAATATTATTACTGGCAGGTAGGTACCACGGCGCACTATAATACGGGTGCCGTGAAGCATGACATCACGCTTTCTTATAATCAGGCGTGGAGAAACAGAAAGAGCGCGTATAATAACGGACCGCTTCTTAAGATCGGTACCGGGGATTTGTACACGGGCATCCATCAGACACTGGCGGCGCCTACGAAATTTGATACCCGCTGGAATAATAAAACAAGAGTGAAGAGTTATTCTCTTGTTGATTACATGACTTACAACAAGTGGGATATCATCCTTGGCATCCACAAGCATGAAGCGGAATCAAGAGGCTATAAATGGAAAAGCGATAATACGCTGGACTATATTGAACGCATAAAGACCGATGACACGAGTCCGACGTACGGTATCATTTACCGGCCCAACAGCCATATGTCCGTTTATGCCAGCCATTCGGAAAACTTCGACGCAGGCAGCGGTGTAAATACGACTTTTGAAAATTTCGGCGATATTCTTCCGCCTTTGAAGACGAAGCAGAATGAAATCGGTGTCAAATACAAAAGAAATAATTTACTTTACACCCTGGCCTACTATGACATCAAGCAGGACAATCTGATCAGCGTCTACAAAGACGGCTATGTAAAACCTTTCCAGTCGAAAGACGGGCAGGCCCGCCATAAAGGCCTGGAATTTTCCATCAACGGCAGACTGGCCGACAAGTGGAATATTTTGGGCGGCTTCTCCCATATGTCGGCGAAACAGGAAAAGACGACTAAAGGAGCGCTTGACGGAATCCGTGTCAACGGAACTTCCGAATGGACTGCCGTCCTCGGACTGGAATACAATCCGAATGAAGCGTGGAGCATCCTGGGACGCGCGATCTATACGGGCAAAACTCCGGTCATGAATGAAAAAATCTGGGCACCGGGATACACCATTTTTGATCTGGGTGTGACCCATAAGACACATTTTGGGAAAATCCCTGCGGAATTGTCCCTGATGGTAAATAATGTTTTTGATAAAGACTACTGGCAGGTATCCAGAGGCAACCAGGTATATCTCTCCCTGCCGCGGACATTCAGCTTTACGGCGAAGCTGCATTTTTAAGAAATGATAAAGCGAAGGGGCAGGCGGCAGCCCCTTTTCTTTATCTGCAGAAGAGTTTTGGATTGAGGAAGGAGGGCGGCTTTGAGAAAGATAGGGCTCTTCCTGTGCGGATTGATTTTCTTATTTCTGACAAGTATATGTACGGGATGCGGGCATAAAACGGAAACGGGGGAGCGGGAAATCGTCCTTGCCGCGGCGCGCGATCTGGTACAGGGGGAAAAAGATCCGTACTATGCCACCATTATATTGAAAACATGGGAACCTCTCGTGGGCATTTCCGATGACGGCCATGAAATGCCTGTTCTTGCGGAGAACTGGGAAAGCAATGCGGATAAGACGGAATGGATATTTCATTTAAAAGAAGGCGTCCGTTTTCATGACGGCGAGCTGTTTAATGCCGCAGCGGCCCTGGAAAATTTCCATCGTTACCGGAATATGGGATACCGCCCGTCTACGTTTTACGGCTTTTTGGCAGACCGTATTTATCCCGGACTTCTCCGGGCGGAAGCGGATGATGAAAACACGCTTCATCTGTATTTTGAAAAGCCGGTACCCATGCTCATTTACCGCATGGCGGGCTGGGGAAGCGCCATGTTCAGCCCCCGGTGTTTTGATTCCGCCACAGGGGACTGGACGGGTATGGCAAAAGGGACGGGCCCCTTTATGATCAAGGAGCGGGTGCCCGACGCCTACGCTGTGATTGAGCGTTTTGACGGGTACCACGGAGAAAAGGCAAAAGCAAAACAAATCAGAATTCGGACCATCACGTCGTCTGATGCCCGGTACTCGGCGATGAAGTCGGGGGAAATACAGGGCGTTTTGGATCTGGGCGGACTTGCGCCTATTATGGCAGAAGAATTGGAGCGTGACGGGCGTTTTACCGTGAACGCCGCCCATTCCACGATTTCCCATTACCTCACTTTGAATGGAGGACGTTTTCCCTTCAGCGATGTGCGCATGAGAAAAGCGGTCAACCTGGCGGTGGATCGGGAAAAAATCGTGAAATACTATTTCCGCGGATTCGGTACGCCTACCATGAGTTTTCTGAACAGCACCAATCCTTTCGGCCGTGTGGAGAAGCCTGTCTTTGATCCCGTAAAAGCAAAGGAATTGGCAAAAGAGGTGCTGGGGGATAAAAGACAGACGGTCAAATTCCTTCTGCCCCAGTACGGAATGGCGCGGTATCCTTACAAGACGATTTCCGAATTTATCCAGGCGGAGCTGAAACCTTTGGGGCTGGATGCAGAGATTGTCATGGTAGATGGGATGACTTCACGGAAAATGATGGCTAAAGGGGACTATGATTTGTCCATTGGAACACGGGGACTCGGCAACCTGGATCCCACATCGCTCCTTTTTGAATATTTCGATTCAAAGGGCGCTACGAATAAAGCAAGCTGCATCAGTTACAACAATCCGAAAGTGGATGCCTGTTTTGAAGCATTAAAGACGGTCTATGATTTGGATGAGCGGCGGACTGTCTATACGGAAATACTTGATGAGCTTCTGGCTGATCCGGCAGTAGTTCCTCTTTTGGAAGATCAAAATATAGCGGTCTGCAGCCATGAGCTTGGCGGCTACAAGGCAGCCGTTTATGGAATTACATTGGATAAAGTCTATTGGCGGAAAGGAGCAGGGAAAGAATGAAAGAATTGATTCTCTATGCACTCCGCCGCTTTTGCATGCTGATCCCTTTCCTCATAGGACTTACGCTGGTTGCTTTTCTTTTAGGCGTTTTGTCTCCGGGCGACCCCGCGCTGGCGCTGCTTACCATGGACGGCACGTCGGAACCGACAGCGGAAGAACTGGATGCGCTGCGCCATGCTATGGGACTGGATCAGCCGGTATGGATCCAGTATGGGCGGTGGCTTATGAATGCGCTTCACGGAGATTTGGGCGTGTCTTATCTTACACAGAAACCTGTACTGGATGAAATACTCCGTCGGTTTCCCATTACTTTTCATCTCGCGGTATGGGCCATCGGCTGGGTACTGGTTACCGGCATACCCACCGGAATCTGGGCTGCAGAGAAAAAAGACACCGCAGGGGAAATAGTCCTTCGCGCAGGTGCTCTTTTCTTTATTTCCGTCCCTTCTTTCTTCCTGGCCATTTTATGCATGCTCCTTTTTTCTGAAGAGTGGAGGCTCCTGCCTTCCGGCGGGTACGGGAGCATGATGCAGATGATCATGCCTTCTTTCGTCCTTGCGGCGGGAACATCGGCGGCTGTCATGCGCCTTCAGCAGACGTCCATGACGGAGGTGGCAGGAAAGGAATTCATCACGACAGAACGGGCGAAAGGGCTGCCCATGCCTTTTATCATGAAAAGACACGTACTGCCCAATGCTCTTGTCCCCGTCATTACGATGCTGGGCACTTTCTTCGGCGCTATCTTGGGAGGATCCGTCATCATTGAGGATATGTTTTCCATTCCCGGACTGGGCAGTTACGTGCTGGCCGCCATATGGGGGCGTGACTATCCCGTTATCCAGGGGTATGTCATTGTAAGCGGCACAGTCTTCCTTACATTTAATTACCTCGTGGATATCCTGTGCGGCATGCTGAATCCGTCAGTGCGGAAGGGGGGTGCCCTATGAAAGGGAATAAGAGTGCCGTCAGGCTCCTTTACACAGCGGCCATTTTTATCGCATCCGCCGTTATCCTCTGCGCCGTTTTTGCGCCGCTCCTCGCGCCCTATGACCCGTCAGCCGTATCGCCTGAGGAAATACTGGAGCACAGTTCCGCGGCCCATTGGTTTGGAACGGACGCCCTGGGAAGAGACATTCTTTCACGGGTCATTTATGGCGCCCGGTCTTCCGTGGCCTTTGCATTCTGCTCCGCATTCTGTACTATGGCGCTCGGATTGTCTTTGGGCATGGTATCGGGGTATTTCGGGGGATTGACGGATAAATCCGTACAGTGCCTTGTGGCACTCTTCCAGGGACTTCCGGGAACAAGCCTCATGATTGCCATTGCAGCCATTCTTCCCGAAAATGATTTTCGCATTATCATTGCTTTGACATTGACGTCATGGACGGGGTTTTCCCGTATCGTCCGTAATGAAGTGCTCCGTATCAAAGGAGAAACGTACATGGAAGGGATACGGAGCATCGGCGCCGGTCATTGGTATATCCTGCGGAAGTATGTATTTCCCAATTTACTGCCTGTCTTGATCGTTCTCTTCACCCTGAGGACGGGAACTTCTCTTTTGTCGGCATCTGCCTTATCCTATCTGGGACTCGGTGTTTCTCCGCCGACAGCGGACTGGGGCGTCATGATCAGCGACGCGCGGACCTATTTCCGCTCCTATCCTGTGATGATACTGGCTCCGGGTATGGGAATCACCCTGTTCTGTCTGTCGATTAATCTACTGGGAGACGCTTTGCGGGATAATCTGCAGATCAGAAAATCACCGGAAGAAAGGAGGGGATAGAAGTGGATATTCAAATTAAAAATCTGTCCGTTTCTTTCCCTTCGCCGCAGGGGGACGCGAAAGTCCTGCGGGATGCAGATATAATCCTGAAAAGCGGGAAAATCACGGCAATCGTAGGGGAGTCAGGGAGCGGTAAATCCATCCTCGGCGCGGCGGTCATGGGACTCCTGGAACAGCCTGTCCGGGTTTCAGGGGAAATCTTATTTGGAGACACAGATCTCCTTTCTTTATCTGAAAAAGAATTGAATTCTGTCCGCGGATCACGGATCGGGTGGATTGCCCAGGATCCCGTGGCAGCGATGGATCCCATGGTGAAAGTGGGCGGGCAGATGATGGAAGGAGTGCATTTCTATCAGGATGGGAACGATACAAAGGCGGACGGTCTCCGGCAGATGGAGGAATTCGGTCTTGTTGATGCCCCGCGTGTATGGAATGCGTATCCTTTCCACCTGTCCGGCGGTATGGCGCAAAGGGTGCTTACTGCCATGATGACGCTGCCCGGTCCCGAATGGCTCATTGCCGATGAACCGACGAAAGGCCTCGATGCTTTTGTCCGCCGACAGGCGGCGGGCGCTTTTAGGAAACTGAGGGAAAAAGGTGTGGGCATTTTGCTCATCACCCACGATCTCCGGCTGGCGGAGCGTCTTTCCGACTTTCTGGCGGTGATGTACGCGGGAGAGATTATTGAATATGGGAAGACAAAAGACATCTTTTCAAATACGGTGCACCCCTATACGAAAGGCCTGTTTGCCGCGGCGCCCGACAGGGGCATGCAGCCGATCTGCGGTATCGCGCCTGATCTTTCCCGTCTTCCCTGCGGCTGTATTTTTGCATCCCGCTGCCCGGCGTATAGGAAAAATTCCTGCGATGAAAAGCAAAAAATGCTTACGCTTGCAGAAGACCATGACGTCCGCTGTATCCGGAAAGGAGGCGGCTTATGACACTTCTTTCTATAGAACATATTTCCCGGAGTGTGGAAACGGGATTTATCCGTAAGCAGAAAAAAGAAATACTTCATGATATCTCTTTCTGTGTAGGGAAAAGGGAAACGGTGGGCATTACAGGGGCAAGCGGCGCAGGGAAATCCACGCTGGCGAGAGTCATCATGGGTCTGCTTCGTGAAGACGGCGGGGACATTGTCTTTCAGGGAAAAGAACTGACAAAAACATCTTTAAGGGAAGCCCGGCGCAGGCGGCGGCAAATGCATATGCTTTTCCAAAATCCTGCGTCTTCCTTAAATCCGCGGATGAAAATCAGGGAATCCATGGAAGAACCGGCGAAGATACACGGAATGGACATTTCCCGCGGTCAGGAAATCCGTGACATGATGAAACGCCTCCAGCTGAGAGAAGAGCTTCTGCACCGTTATCCCCATCAGCTTTCCGGAGGAGAACTGCAGCGTGTATGCCTCGGACGGCTTCTTCTTCTGAAACCCGGGCTGCTGATTCTTGATGAACCCACTTCTATGCTGGATGTTTCCGTGCAGGCGCAGATCATCGGGATACTGAAAGAGGTGCAGGAAGAAAAAAATATTTCCTATCTTTTCATTTCCCATGATCTTGACCTGCTTCGCGCCTGCTGCCACCGGATCGGAATACTCGACAGAGGGAAACTGGTGGAAATGGAGGAAACGGAGAGACTCTTCCGCAGGCCTGCGGATTCGTATACGAAGGATCTGATTTCCGCATTCTTTACGTTTTGATTCGTATCAAGGAGGTGGAAATCAAAATCGCAGGCCATGAAAGACGTTTTTAGCACCGTTATTTTTATTATGAAAGAGGAGAAACGTATGAAAAAGAAAATTTTATCGGCAGCGCTGCTTTCTGTGCTGGTTTCATCAGCGCTTGGCATTGTGACCGCAGGTGCCGTGTACGAGATAGACGAAGTCACCGTCATGGCAGACAGGGAAGGGAATGTGGCGGTGTTTCCGGGCGGGCTTGTGAATCAGACGGCCAAATTAGGAATTTTAGGAAATAAAAGCGTCATGGATATCCCTTACTCTGAAATGAGTATGACTGAAAAGACACTGGAAACTTTCAGCGATCCGTCCCAGCCGCTGGCCAATGTGCTCCAGAATAACCCCTCCATCCGTTCCAGCACATCATCCCCCATGTATACGGACTTTTCCATGCGCGGAATCAATATGAACGGAAACCATATGATGCTGAACGGGATCCCCAGCCTGTTTTACCAGTTTAACGGTCCGCCGAATCACATCATCGAAAGAATGGATATTACTTCAGGACCGAATGCCGGCGTCAACGGAGTCAGCATGTCGAATAATGGAACCAACGGCGGCGCCACGCCTGCTCCGGGAACCATCAATATTGTCACGAAAAAAGCGGGGCAGACTCCTGTTTTGAACTACACGCAGACCTTTTCAGGAAGAAGCAATCTTGGCGAGTTTATTGATGTAAGCAGCAGGACAGGCGCCAATGGCGAATGGGGTGTCCGTGTCATGGGCGAATACATGGATGGAGATATGGCGCTCCGCCATGCGGAAAAAGAGGAAAAAAATATTTTCGTTAACCTTGACCGGAAAGGGAAAACCTCCGTTACGAATATTTTTGCAGGGTCCTTCGATCTTCGTGTGAATAAAGGGCAGCGCTGGTTCACCTATGGCGGTAAATCCGATGTCCTTCCCTCCGCTCCGGATTCCAATACGGATTATGATTTTGACGGTACTACGAAGTGGATGCACGGCTGGCTTCTTACTGTGAATCACGAAAAAGAACTCAATGGTAACTGGAGCTGGTTCGTGAACTGGGGCGTCAACCGCAGAAGCGGAAATAAGTATAATTCCAGCTCTGCCCTGAAGTTTGACGAAAAGGGAAATTTCATGAGCAGCAATGTGTCCAATGCGCAGAATGAAATAGGAACGAATTCTTATTTCCAGACAGGGATCAAGGGGAAGTTCGATACTGGCGCCGTAGAACATCATGTATCCCTTGCCTTTGACCGCTCCGGCGCCAGATACTGGAATGACACGAATAACAGCGTGAAAGGAAATATCACAGGCGGTCTTTATGACGGTACAGCCTATAAAAACAGTTTCTATATCCCTTCGCTCCGGAAAGCAAAACTTTCCTGGTCGGAAATCAATACAGGCATTACACTGGCCGATTCTCTTGCCTACGGGAAATGGGATGTCCTTTTGGCAGTTTCCAGAAAACACGAACATTTCAGAAATGAAATTAAAGGGCAGCTCATACGGAATGATGACTGGCTTCCGACTTTCGGGATTACCTACAAAGCAAATGATCATCTTTCCTTTTACGCGGGACAGACGGAAAGTCTTTCCAGGGGCGGCGTCGTTTCCAATGACAGCAAGTATGTCAACCAGGGAGAGACTTTGGCGCCGTCGGTGAGCAGGCAGAAAGAAATCGGCGTGAAGTATAAATACGGCGGACTTCTCACCACTTTGAGCTATTTCTATATCGATCAGGAAAATGTCATTGATATAGATGTGGGAAGCGGTAAGTACCGCCGCGCTGCTGACGGAAGAGACAAGTTCAAAGGTGTGGAATGGACAGTGAATGGGAAATTGGCACCGAAATGGACAGTGACCGGCGGGCTGATGTACATTGACGCCAAGCGGGATAAAACGCAGGGTGGGAAAAACGACGGCCGCTTCGTTAACGGCGTGGCAGACTGGAGCGGCGTACTGGGACTCGTTTACGAACCGAACGACAGCCTGGGAATCATAGGGAGAGTCGTTTGGAATGACGCTGCCTATATCGATAATTCCAATGCGCCGTCAGAAAAAACGAAAATCCCGTCTTACACCACCTTTGACCTGGGTGTGAACTACAAAACACGTTTGGGGAGAATCCCCGTTTCTTTAAGCGCCATGTGCTACAATGTGGCAAATAAAGATTACTGGATGGGAAGAGGGAGTTCCACCACCTTCGGATTATCCATGCCGAGGACATTCATGCTCTCCGCCCGATTCGAATTCTGATGTTATCCGGGTAAGTAAATTTAATAAAACAAAAAGGAATGATACCATCGTATAGATAAAGTATGGTTCCTTTTTAATTTGTGCGGTTTATTTTGAAATAAAATCAATTACAAAAATATTTCATGGAAATAAATACAAAATTGATTAACTATAATTAAAGTAGTAGTATGTAATTATTAATGCTTCATGCTGCTTTGTGGATGCCGGCGGGTCATATACGCAGGGCGCGGTGGAAATGGAAACAGGGATACATTTTTTATCGCGCCGCAGAGACCTTATAGAGCAGCAGAAAAGCACAATCAGTTGTTCCGTCTGAGGAGGAAAAGATGAAAAAGGGAAAGATTCTTGCAGCGCTTGCGGCAATCATGATGGTATCCGGGGCAAATGTGCCAATTATGGCGGAGGTAAGCCAGCTGGACGAGGTGGTCGTAGAAGCGGACCGTTACCGCCAGAACGGAAATGAAAGTGTTATTAAACCATTGGGGGTTGTGGCGGACCAGGTCCAGAATGTAGGGCTCTTAGGAGAAAAGGATGCCTTGGAGACACCTTTTAACAGCATGACATTGACGCGGAAAGATTTGGATTATTTCGGAAGCCCTGAAAAAGGACCGACAGACATGCTTACCTTGAATCCTGCCGTGAGAGATGCTTCGAGTAATCTTTACAATGATGTTTCTATCCGCGGTTTTAACCTGAACGGGCATAATATGTATTTGAACGGTATACAGGGGATGCTTGACCAGCAGCACGCTGCCGATATTTATATTGATAAGGCAACAGTAATAGCCGGTCCGAATCTTGGTATTGTAGGGACGCCGAACCGTGAAAACTTAGGGGGTACTATTCTGTTTACTTCCAAAAAGGCGCAGGCGGAACCGAACCTCGATCTGACTTTGGCCTATCAGGGCGGGAAATCATTTAAAGAAGCTGTTGATTTCGGTACCCGCCTCGGACATAATCAGCGCTGGGGTATCCGTGTCATGGCGGATAATATACAGGGAGAAACGGCAATTGACGGAGACAAACTGACGCAGCGGGATTTCTTCGTGAATATTGACCAGAAAACAAAAAAGAGCAAGACAAATCTGCTTGTCGGATATAATTATGCAGATCAGAAAGGGGCGCAGTTTACCTGGAATTTCAATGAATATAATCAGCCTAAGGGAAGCCGCCTGCCCAAGGCGCCTGATAACGGACGCAGCTACTTGCCGGAGTGGACGAATAATGAATATGATAACTGGATCGCCACATTGAATCATGAACAGATATTAAGTGATCATACCACGGCATTCTTTAATGCAGGATATCATCGCGAAGACTGGTATGGCTACCAGTATGGCACGCCGCGTCTTCAAAATGAGAACGGGGATTATACTGTTCATCCGGAAAACTATCCGCTGGCAGTAACAACGAAGTATTTTGGCGGCGGCATCAAAGGTAAGTTTAATCTGGGCTTGACAAAGCATAACTATGTATTAAGCGCGGATCGGATGATGTATGACAACTATGGCGGAACGAATAAGAAGTGGGGCAATAACGGTGAAATCCTTCTACGCGGGAATATGTATACCGGATATATGGATGATTCACAGTATTATATGTATCCTCATGAACAAGGAAGTGCGCCGTGGAGTTCTTCCCAGTTTGTTACGGGATGGCATATATCGGATGATATTTCCATGTTTGATGACAGATTAAATATGATTGTTGGACTTCATGGGCATCATGCAAAACAAATCAAGAAGAATGGGGAGAATAAAAAATATCATGGCGTAAATCCCACATTCGGCCTGAATTATAAAATTTCGGACAATTTCTCTGTATACGCCAGCCATGCGGAAGATTTTATGATCGGCCGTGTTGTGGGTGCCGGATATAAAAACTCCGGAGAAACATTGGATCCCGGCAAGACAAAACAGAATGAATTCGGTTTTAAATATAAAGTGGGGGATATGCTCCATACTTTAAGCTTCTTTAAGATCGAACAGCCCAACTTCGGAAGGACAGAAGATAATTATTACGGTATTTTCGGCAAACAGAAGAATAAAGGCTTTGAATATGCTTTCTCCGGCGCGCTTGGCAGGAAGCTTGATTTAATCGGCGGTATTGCTTATGTCGACGCTAAACAGGCAGGGACGGGAAAGAAAGCAAACGGAGTGCCGAAATGGTCCGGTACGGCGGCTCTCATTTATAAGCCGACAGAACGGCTGAATATTCTTGGACGGGCGACTTATCAGGGATCATCCTGGATTATCAATGAAAAGTACAAAGTACCGTCTCATGTTCTTTTCGATCTGGGCGCAACGTATGAGGCCGATGTCCGCAATACGCCGATTACTTTTAAGGCGATGCTTTATAACGTATTTGGGAAAGATTATTGGAGTGCCCGCGCGGGGAACAGTACTGTCGTACTCGGTACGCCTCGTACGTTCATGCTCTCCGCCACTCTTCATTTGTAAAATGTGCAGAGGCGGAACGGCCTGAATTTCTTTTGAAGGAATTAATACTTGGGTGTCAGTTGTTTTGGGAATAAGGAGAATCGTATGCAGTACAGAAGATATCTGTCCGTCAGCGGACTGGCGGTGATTGCCGTTTCTGTACTGCTTTTTTCATGCCTTGCAGGATTGATGCTCGGATATATTCCGTTGTCTTTTCCCGAAGTGCTTGGCGCGCTGGCAGGATGTGACGGAGCGGCAGCAGATATAGTCCGTGATCTCCGATTGCCCCGGATCATCCTCTCGGCAGCCGCCGGGATGGGACTTGCACTTTCCGGTGTCGTTATGCAGGCGATGTTCAGAAATCCGATGGCAAGTCCTTACATTATGGGTATCTCTTCAGGAGCCTCACTGGGTGCTGTTGCCGCCGTGTTTTTGGGAATCGGCTCGGCTTGGGGCGCAGGTGGTGTCGGACTGGGTGCTTTTGCAGGTGCTTTGCTGATGTCTGTCATACTTGCAGGGGTTATTGGAAAGAAAAGCGGTACGTCTTATATTCTTATCGTAGGGGTGGCGCTTGGCGCTGTCTGCAGCGGAATTACGGGCGTGATTATTTATTCGGGCGCAGCGTCTTCCGGCATAGATGTGACGCTGTACTGGATGATGGGAAGTGTTGCTTTTGCCAAGACGGATCACGCCGTTTTTCTTTTAATGATTGTCATTGCCATATCCGCTTTTTTCCTCCGGCAGTCGCGGATACTGAATCTGATGCTTCTCGGAAGGGAAGGGACATTGCCCTTGGGCAGGGACCTGATGCCCTTCTTTCGGCTGTATATATTAGTCAATGCACTTTTGGTGGGATGTATCGTGATGGAGGCGGGGCTCATCGGCTTTGTCGGGCTGGTGGTTCCCCATTTCGTGAGATCCTTTATAGGGGCAGATCATAAAAAGCTGGTGCCCTTAGCTGTTTTATGCGGAGGTATTCTCACGGTGTGGGCGGATATTCTTGGACGGGTCCTTGTCACGGGAGCTGATGTACCCCTGGGGGTCACTTTGGGACTGATTGGTGCGCCGCTTTTTATTTATATGCAAGTCCGGAAATCCTATAACTTTGGAAAGGAGCCGTCATGAATATCTGTGTCCGCCATCTTTTTGCGGGATATGGAAATAAAAAAGTATTGGAAGATGTGGATATTTCTTTTCCATCCGATCAATTGACCGGCTTAATCGGGCCGAATGGGAGCGGAAAGAGTACGCTGCTGAAATGTATCTATCGCGTTATGAAACCTTCGGCAGGACAGATTTTCGTGGGAGATAAAAATATAGGGAAGCTTTCCTATAAAGAAAGCGCGAAACAAATCGCTGTCTTGGCACAGCATCATGGAACGGGTTTTGATTTGAGCGTGGAAGATGTCGTTCTTATGGGGCGTACTCCATACAAAGGCATTGCGGAAGGGGACAATGCGGAAGACATTGCCATAGCCGAAAGATCCATGGAAGAGACCGGCGTGGTTGACATGGGCAGCCTCAGTTTCATACAACTTTCCGGCGGCGAGCAGCAGCGTGTCATGCTGGCACGGGCTTTGACCCAGGAAACGTCCTGTCTGATTCTTGATGAACCGACCAACCATTTGGATATAACCTACCAGCTGCAGATCATGGACTTGATTACATCAAGAAATATGACAGTCATTGCCGCTATCCATGATTTGAATATTGCTGCCATGTACTGTGACCATATCGTGGCACTGCAAAATGGAAAAATAATAGCGCAAGGAACTCCACAGGAAGTTCTTACAAAAGAGAACATAAAGGCTCTTTACCATGTGAATGCGGAAATTCTTATGAGAGCGGACGGCCGTCCTGCTATTATTTATGAAAGAGGAGACAAACGATGAAAGGAGGAATCCGTACAGCAGGGTGGTCGATTGTGTTCCTTGTGCTGTCATTTTTGTCGCTCAGCTGGGGAACGGTGGAAATCACGCCGAAGGAAGCGCTGGTCTATACATGGCAGGCGGTCATCGGCATGGAGAGCGGGAGTATTTCTTCCGATGTAGTGCAGTACTTACGCCTTCCCCATTTTGTCCTTGCTTTTGCTGTGGGATGGGGACTTGCTCTTTGCGGGACCGTCATGCAGGCTGTCATGAGGAACCCTTTGGCCGATCCTTATCTGCTGGGCATATCCTCAGGGGCTGGGCTTGGTGCGGTCATTGCCATGGCGCTGGGCGCCGATGCTTACCTGGGGGTACATGGTGTAAGTATGTGCGCCTTTTTGGGGGCTGTGGGAATTTCTTTAGTTATCCTTTTTGTTGCTTCTGCGGTGGGGAAAGGGGACAGCCTGACACTGCTTCTTGTGGGCTTTGCCATGAATGCTCTCTGCTCCGCGGCGCTGAGTTTTATTATCCAGGCTATGGCGGATACCCATAAAACAAAGTCGGTCCAGTTTTGGCTGATGGGAAATATTATGGCGGACAGCTGGACGGATATCGGGATCTTGGCAGGCATTATTGCGGCGGGAAGTATTTTCTTTATGGGACAGAGAAGAATTCTTGACCTCATGCTTATCGGTGATGAGCTTTCCCTCAGTATGGGAAGGAATCTGGCGGTATACAGGAAAATATATATACTGGTTGTTGCCGTTTTAGTGGGCTCTGTCGTGTACGTGGCGGGCATGGTCGGTTTTATCGGCCTTATCATTCCCCACATGGTAAGAATGGCTGCGGGAAGCGGGCACAAATCCCTTATTCCTTTGGCGGGCCTTGCAGGTGGCTGTTTCTTGGCGTGGGCTGATGTATTGGGACGCAACCTTATAAATGGTACAGAACTCCCTATCGGAATCATGGCTGCGGTCTGCGGCGCGCCTTTCTTTGCATGGCTGCTTCTTGGCGGGAAGTATGGAGGCCGGCCATGAAGAAATGGATGGCGGTTACAGGCTGCATACTCCTTTTGTCAGGCTGCGCAGCAGATCCGGAGCAGGAAAAATCAGGGATACCCATTACCAATATTCAAGTGGAAAACTACTTTAACTTAGGCGAGAATGTGCAGTATTTTTCAAAAGTACCTTCCCGTGTATTGGTCATCGGGGCATCACAGACGGAGACACTTTTGGATATGGGTGTGGAAGATTCGATCCTGTGGGCGGTGAAATACGAAGATGATAAGAAGTATCCGATCAAAGACTGCAATCAGGCTGCTTTTCAGCGATTGAATTTCCTGCCGCGGCAGCAAGTGACGATGGAACGTGTACTGGATCTCGTGCCGGATTTGATCATTTCAGAAGAATCGTGGTTTTCAAAAAATCGTTTGGGAAGCACAGAGTACTGGAACGCAAAAGGTATTCATACTTTGGTGTCTCTGAATACAACCGGACCGGCCAAAACAAATCAGCCGGAAACCGTGGAGAAAGAAATAAAATACATCCGAGATTTGGGGGCGGTTTACCATAAAGAAGAGCAGGCGGAAAAGATTGTAACGGCAACGATGGGGCGGTTTGAAGAAGTCCGGCAAAAAGTAAAAGGGCAAAAATCGCCGAAAGTCATGATTTTAGACTTGCTTTCCTCGACGATTTCCTATGGAAGAAATAAAATCGCCGGAGACATTGCGGCAAAACTTGGGGGCATTGTCCCGAATACAACTGCCGCTGTCAGCGATGAATTGATTATAAAAGAAAATCCGGATATTGTTTTTGTTATTACTTATGATGATGCTGAGACACGCCTGGCGCGTCTCAGAAATAAAAAAGCTTTCAGTCATCTGAATTTTGTCCGCAGCGGCCGGATTTATGAAATGCCCTTGAAGTACGCTTACGGTCCGATGACAAGAGTCATTGATTCAGCAGGATATATGGCGGGGCTGATGTATCCGGGGCAATTTGATTTCCCTAAAGAATACGATTTTCACACCGACGATTAAGTAAGACGTGCAGGAAAGGCAGGTGTTGCGGGGTATTTATTTCATCGTACAGTTATTTGTCAGTAAAAAGAGGAGAGATGGTAAGATGAAAAAGAAACTGTTGACCATGGCCGTTACTGCGGCTGTCGGTGCGGCTTTATACAGTATTACTGCTGATGCTGCTGTTTATCAGTTGGATGAAATCATCGTGAATGGGGATAAGTATACCGATGATACCATTATGCCCGGAGGCAAGACGGACCGCCGCATCCACTTCGGCCTGTATGGGAATATGGATCTCATGGACGTTCCGGCCAATATTGCTTCTTATACGGAAAAGACGATCAGGCAAAATTATATTCCTGCCCGTACGTTCATGAATACGGTGACCAATAATCCGTCCATCATGGTCGGCGGTGCTTCTACCAATAATAATGTGGAACTTCAGATCCGCGGCAATGCTTTCAATACCCACGATATGACAATGGATGGACTTCCCGGCATGATGGCTATGGGGATCGTTCCCATGAACTGGGTGGAAAAAATTGACGTGGTCACAGGGCCGAACGTCGTTCTCAGCGGCACCGGTATCAATCAGAGTGTTTCCGGATATATCAATTTTGTTCCTAAAATCGCAAAAGATAAACCGATTCTTGATATCTCAGAAACATATTCCAGCCACAGACTGTTCAATCATGCCATTGACTGGGGACAGCGTTTCGGCGATGATCATCGTTACGGTATTCGGATCAATGCGGAAAGATACAGCGGAACCACCAGTTTCTCGAATGAGACGCTTCATGGAAACGATCTTTACATTCATTTTGACCAGAGAACAAAATCAAGCAATACGTCCGTTATGTATGGGCATGACCATGTCATTAACCATGGTATGCCGGAAGTCCTCAATGTGATTAAAAATTGGGGCGGCACCGTGACAAAATTGCCGGATCCATCCAAGGTGGTTGAAAACTTTATGCCAACATGGTCAGACCTTTCCCACCAGCGCCACGTATATACACTTTCCCATGAACAGCAGCTGAATGGCCATGTTACTTTTTATCTGAAAGGCGGCTATGAAAAATTGAGCTGGCCGGGCTACTATGATCAGAAACCGGTACTTCTGAATGATGCCGGTGATTACGACTTCGGCAAGTGGGGATTTGGAAGTGCCCAAGACAGTAAATGGTCGCGCCGCTCCCTCACTACGGGCTTCCTGTTTAACATAGATACACCATCGGTCAGCCACAAAATCAATCTTGGCTTTGAAATGCTTTCCAATGGCTGGTACTATATGAACGCCTCTGCCAAACGTTCGAAGCCCGAAGGAAATATTTATACAGGCATCTGGAAAGTTAATGACGGTGCCCCGATGCCCAGCAGCGGACCGTGGTACATCAGCAGCCGCAAAATGAACCGGAGCCTTATCCTGACAGATACTATTTCCGCCCTGGATGGGAACCTCCGAGTCATCCTGGGGGCCCGCCGCCAGAATATCCAGACGAAGTCTTTCAATACATCAGGTGCTTTGACAAAGAAATACGACAAGACGAAGACATCCCCTACTGTCGGTGTACTGTACAAACTGACACCGACCTTATCGGTTTATGGCAACTATTCGGAAGGACTCACCACCTTGTCCATACCAAGCGGTACAAAGAATGAAAAAGAAGTACTTCCTCCGGTGCAGACAAAGCAATATGAATTCGGTCTGAAGAAAGACTTTAAAGATTGGGTGACGACGCTGTCCTTCTTCCATATCAAACAGCCTACCGGCATTACAAACACTGACAACTACTATGTACTGGATGGTGAAACAAGAAACCGCGGCGTGGAATGGAATATCAGCGGCAAAGTTTCTTCAAACTTAACCCTTACCGGCGGCCTCATGCTCCTCGATGCGAAATACAAAAGAACCCAGAATGGTGCTAATGACGGCAACCGTGTCCACGGTACACCCAAACTGAACGCCACCTTGGCGCTTGATTGGGACACCCCGGTAAAAGGCCTCTCTATTAATGGACGTGTTGTCCATTTCGGCAAATCCTATGCGGATACGGGAAATAAAGTGAACGTATCCTCATGGACAAGATTTGATCTGGGCGCCACATACGATACCGAGTTGGCAAAGATACCCACCACCTTCTCCTTCAATGCGTATAACCTGTTTGACAGAAAATACTGGTCGACGGCTACGACCGTGTGGGCGGACGGCATGGTCATGCTGAACCCCGGCCGGACATACATCCTGTCCGCGACGATGCATTTCTGAAATAATTTTTCTGGACGATACCGGGTAAAACAAAAAGGAACGATACCATCGTATAGATGAGGTATTGTTCCTTTTTAGCGTCTATACAAAAAAGAACGCATCGCAATAATGTGGACTTTTTACCTTGTGGTGGGGTAAGCAAGATCAAACCGGTTAAGTAGGGAACCGATTTCAAAGGAGCGAAGCGACGCATGAAATCGAGTGAGTCACTTATGTCGGGAAAGCGGAGAAATTGGGATATAAAGGTAAAGCAGCGAAATGAGGTGGAGACAAAGTAGGGAACCGATTTCAAAGGAACAAAGTGACGCATGAAATCGAGTGAGTCACTTATGTCGGTGAAGAGGAGAAATCGGAACATGAAGATGAAGCAGCGAAATGAGGCAGCGGCAAAGTAGGGAACCGATTTCAAAGGAGCGAAGTGACGCATGAAATCGAGTGAGTCACTTACTGCGGTGAGGGGAAAGAATAAAAAGAACCACATCGAACAGATGTGGTGGATTAAATACGTGGTGGAGATAAGCGGGATCGAACCGGTTAAGTAGGGAACCGATTCCAAAGGAATGAAATGACGCATGGAATCGAGTGAGTCACTTACTGCGGTGAGGGGAAAGAATAAAAAGAACCACATCGGACAGATGTGGTGAATTAAATGCGTGGTGGAGATAAGCGGGATCGAACCGCTGACCTTTTGAATGCCATTCAAACGCTCTCCCAGCTGAGCTATACCCCCATGCTTTCCAAATTATAGCAAAGGGGGCAGTGCTATGCAATAGGAATGAAAGAAATAGAAAGTTTATTTCGTAAAAAGAGTGTGTTGGGCGATCAGCGGATAAATTATTATTAAAATATTATTTTAAAGTATTTATATAATAATGATATGTGGTATAATTTTAAAGATTGTTTGAGTTTAATGGGAGCGAATAATAAAAGAATTTATAAATAAATATTATTTTTCGGAATGAGAGTTTAAAGGAATGCGCCTATGAAGAAGATTGTTATGCTGACCTGCCCCCGTGCGGAGACCGTCTGCACCGGCGCAGGATGTTTTTCTGCATTGAATGGGCGGACTCATCGTTTTCGTGAATATGGAGATGAAGAATTGCAGGTGTCCGCTTTTATGAAGTGCAGCGGGTGCGGGCATTTTCCCGGGCAGGATAAAGGACTTGATGAAAAAATCGAGCGGATTCTGGAAATACATCCGGATGCGATTCATTTGGGGATCTGCTGCTGCAGCGACGGGGAAAGTAAGACTCTTTGCAAAGAGGTGGAGATGATTACTGCTATTTTTAAGAAAGCGGGGATACCTGTTGTGCGGGGTACGCATTCTGTTTTTTAAGAGGATTCCTTATTTTCCTGCAGTCGAAACAAGGTCAGGCCGGCAGGAAAATGGAATATAAGATTTTCACAGGTGGTTAGTGATTAAAGAAAGGAGGAAGTTATGAGAAAATGGCTTTTGGCTTTCGTTGCTCTGATTTTTTCTTTATGCTTGTCTTATATGGCTTTTGCTGCGGAACATTCGGCAGATACGATGATTTTGGATTGGCGTACGGAAAAGGTCTGGATGGAGCATGGAGAGCTTTGCGTGCGGGGAACATTTTATAATAGACGAAGTGACTTGACGGTTACAAAGCTTGATGAAATGATTCTCCAGATTACTTTTACAGGAACTGATGGGAAAACATTTCAATTCATCGGGCATCCGAAAAGACTGCCCATGTTGAAATTACCGGCCAACGGAAGTAAAAAAGTCACTTTTAATTTCGGGCCCTTTTCAGGGGAATGGAAAGACTGGGCCACGAAAGAAGATTATTCATTCAGTTATATTAATGGTTCAAGATGGTAAAGCTCAGAGGAGAGAGTATTCATGAAAAAAAGTATGAAATCAGCTTTTGCCGCCACACTGGCGTTGACCGCTTGTTTCGGCGGTATTTCCGCGTATGCGGCTCATGATGAAATTTTAAATGTATACACATTGGACACGGTGGTTGTTGAAGCGGATAAGACGAAGAATAAATTCGGGGACACGATTACGGAACAGTCTTATTACCGTACGGGCGGCGACGTGAAAGTTATCACCCGCGAAGAACTTGATAAACGCCATTACACTGATGTGACGGAAGCGATTAAACGTATTCCGGGGATTACTTTCCAAAATCCCGGCTACCGCGGTGGGGAATATGGATATCAATTTTATAATAACGGTATTTCCATCAATGGCGACACCCGTGTGGTTGTATTGGTCGACGGCCGCCGTGTGGATAATGCGGCCAGCTCCCGCATTGATTCTTCCAGCGCGTCGGGAAGCAAGTCGACCGGCGTCAATCTTGACCAGGTCACGAATATGGAAAACGTGGACAAGATTGAGGTCATTAAAGGACCGGGTGCATCTGTATATGGTGATGACGCTACGGGCGGTGTCATTAATATCATTACCAGAAAAGGTGGCAGGGATGCACAGGGGAGTATTGATCTTGCCACAGGGTCATGGAAGAAACATCATTATGCAATCAATTATTCCGGTTCCGCCGGTGATGACCGCTCCTGGCACTACTTTATTTCCGCGAATCGTGATATGTCGGGGGATACGAAGTATCATGACGCTTTCAGTGATACGGACGGGCGCCTGGAAGGATCCCGCTGGAAAGAAGACGGTGTCAATGTACGGCTTGATAAAGATTTCAGTGATACCCGAAATTTAAAAATCTGGTACAATTTCCGCCAGGGCAAAGACGGCTATCCGATTGCCGTGCCTAATCAGAAATACATGAATCCTGCCGATTGGTCAAATATTATTTCCAGAGCGACAATCGGAGGTTTCTTTGATACAGCAGAACACGCGGCAGAAGGGAAAGATTATAAGTCTGACGGTGTGGTGAATATTGCCGACATGAATGATAATACGACCTATTTCCTTGGGAAAAGGATGTCCGGTGATATGAAGAATCCGGGATACCATAATTTGTATTCTTTGGATGGGAATTATGGTTCTTTCAGCCGGTTTAAGAATAATGATCTGGATATTGTTTACACCTTTAACAAAGACAACGGTATGGACAGTTTTATCCGTTTTTACAACCAGACCCACAGATTGTCCAATCGCGATGTGTACCATTGGTATAAATATGGCGGAACCAAGCAGGCGATTGAAGCTTTCAAAAGATTATATCCCAGCGGGGCGACCGGAGCGCAGATTAAAGAATGGATTAAAGAGAATCTGGCGCCTTTTACGGGAAATAAGGAATTGCTGAAAAAGTGGATTGCCGATACCGGCGGATATGCTACGGAGCCGAATAGTTGGCATGAAGAAAAGAACCGTGGGTTCCAGCTCCAGTATGCGAAGAGTATCGGTAAACATGATGTTATCGCTAATGTGACTTATGACAAGGCGAAAAACTATGCATTCAGGGTCAATCCGGCAACCGGTGAAAAACGGTCTTCCAGTGTAGAACGGGAAACGGTACGTACCTATGTCCAGGATAAAATTCATTTAACGGATAAATGGGATCTTACTCCTTCGCTTCGTTATTCCCATTACAGTGATTATAAAGAATCTACCGGCGGAAACAGTGCGGGAAACACGAATGATTTTAACTATTCTTTGAATACGGAGTATATGTTTAATGACAAGGTCGGCATGTATCTTGGTTGGACGAAGGTGTTCCGTCCGCTTCGCCAGGGGGATTATACAACGACGGACTATGTATTCAATGCACCGCTGAAAGACGAAGAAGGGAATGTATATACTTTCGGCATTCATTATGATATCAGTGACAGAACGACGGTGGCGCTCCATTACGATTGGACAAAGATGAAGAATGCTATTGCCACGCTTCCTGTTTTAGATCCGAACTCCGGTGATTTCCTTTCGACCCCAATCAATGCAAAGGAAGATAAGCAGTCTATCAATCTGACTTTGGATCACCAGTTGAATAAGCATGTAACGTTGAGCGCTTCCTATTCTCATATGAAAGATAAGTGGAAGTCGAAAGATGGATGGACACTGGGGCCGGAATCGGGATGGGATTCTGATGATATTAATACGGGTATCAACCATCTGCGCCCCCAAAATCATTACGCATTGAATGTTTCTTATGAGAATGCAAGATTCTATACGGGACTTCTGCTCAATTATTATACCGGCTGCAGCGGACTGGCCTTCACAGATAACAGATTCCTGATTCTTGACTGGAATGCAAATTATGAGTTTGCCAACGGAATTACTGCGTATGTCACTGTAGGCAACCTGACAAATGAATCTTATGAAACGTCCTACAATAGCTGGAACGGGCTCGGAAGTTCCGCTATGCCAGGCAGATACTTCATGGTCGGGACGAAGTATAAATTCTGATCTGTTTTTGAAAATAGAATTACACGAAACGCGTCATGCTTCGGTGGGCGCGTTTTTACATGCGGCTTTTTTATAAGGAATAGAAGAGAAATTCCTGTTTTGCACACAAAGTTTTTCAGATTTTTGATAAAATATTTTAGATTTTTAGTAAAATTTGGAGAAAATAATCAATTTTTTTAAGATTTGCTATTGGCAGCAGGCAATAAAATGTATTACAATAAAACAAAATAATAAGAAAATGTTTACGCAATGGTGCAGGTGGGTGAAAAGAGGAATCTGATGAAGTATTTTTATCCGGCCATTTTTACCTTGGATAGAAAAAAGAATGAATTCCGCGCGGTGTTTCCTGATTTGACAGGGTGTGCCGTGAAAGCGGAATCTATGGCGGAGGCTGCGCGGAAAGCGCGGGAAGCTCTCGGTATGGCTCTTATGGAACTGGAAGAAAAGGGAATCGAGTTTCCGGCGGCTTCTGATGAATGCGCTCTTCAGCGTGCTTATCCCTACTGCCAGGTGGGCGTGGTGCTTTTGGATATGGATGTGTACCGCGCATATCGCGAGTATCGGATGGAACAGGCGGAATTGGATTCTGCTGAATGGGCGGAAAAATCTAAACGCCGCCGCCTTACACTGTTTCAGAGAGTTTTTGGAGGCAGATAGGAAGACAGAAGAGGCCTGTGCGGGTCTCTTTTTTTGTGTCTGCTGCCATTTTCGTGCAGCAAGGCGGAAAATGAAGCGGTCAGTCCGCCTTGTATACTATTTTGAAATCGGGTTATAATAATCACATTGAATTTCAGTCGGCCGAAGGGCCGTTTTGAAATAAGACCGCGGCAGATATTTAAAAGGCAGTTTGTTGAAATTGGTTTCATAAAGGAGTCTTATGTCTGATTTTCTTGATTGGAGTACTTTGATTTACCGTGCGCCGGCGCTTTTGATTGCCATGGCGCTTCATGAATATGCCCATGCGTACGTATCGGACAGTCTGGGGGATCCCACGCCTTCCATGCAGGGACGGCTTACGGCGAATCCTCTGGTTCACTTGGATATGGTGGGGCTTATGCTTCTTGTGGTCTGCGGTTTCGGCTGGGCAAAACCGGTTGAGATCAATCCGAATTATTATAAGAATTTCAGAAGCGGCGTGATGAAGGTTTCTTTTGCCGGGCCGGGGATGAATCTGCTTATTTGTTTTCTGGCGGAGTGCATTATGCTGCTGATGATGAAGCTCGGGCTTCTAACGGCGGGGCAGCCGGGGCATTTATTTCTTTATTGGATTATGCTGTACAATGTGTGGTTCGCGTTTTTTAATTTGATTCCCGTGCCGCCGCTGGACGGCTCCAAAATTTTGGAAATGGTGCTTCCCGGGAAATTGGCTTTTGCGTTCCACAATTTCAGTTACCGTTACAGTTTTCTTCTTTTACTGTTCCTGGTTTTCAGCGGCATGATAGGACGGATTATTAATCCGCTGGCGCAGTTTTATACGGGAACGACGATCCGCCTGATTGCTTCCGTGCTGCAGATGTAATGCAGAAAGGTGTACTATGTCTTTAACGTGGGCGGTTTTTGAAATACTGGGGACTGTGGCATTTGCTTTTTCCGGAGCGGCTGTAGGACTGACAAGGGGGATGGATGTTTTCGGCATTGCGCTCTTATCTGTGGTGACGGCGGTGGGAGGCGGTATTCTCCGCGATGTGCTGGCGGGTATATTTCCACCTTTTGCCCTGCGCGGGCCGGATGGGATCATATTTGCCCTCATGACGGCGGCAGCGGTGTGCATCGGTTTCCGGCATTTCCATATACCCCGCCGGGGACGGAAACTTGTCTTTTTTGCTTATCGTGTTTCCGATACGGCAGGTCTTGCCGCTTTCACGGTGACCGGTGCGATGACGGCGATTGACAGTTATCCCGGCTACCGGTATGTGCTTCCTGTTCTGCTCGGGCTCATTACGGCGGTGGGAGGCGGTATTCTCCGTGACGTGCTGGCGCAGAAAGTCCCGGTGGTGTTGTATGAAGATGTGTATGCCATGGCTTCGGTTGTCGGAGGCATCGTCATATGCGTCCTGTATCCGCTCACGGGGATTGTATATGCGTCATGGGGCGGATTTGGCGCGGTTCTTCTTCTCCGCATCTGCGCGATCCTTTTCGGGTGGAGACTCTATCATCCCGCAAGGACGCACGGCAGCGGAAGCGGATCGCGGGAATGAAAGCCGGCAGATCGTTTTTGATCACCTGACAGCCGGTAAGAGTATTTTCATAATTTCTATAAACGGTGAAATAAGAGGAGGCTCATGGTGATGTGGAGACGGATTTGCAGTGAACGGAATATTCTTATCTGTCTTTATCTGACTATATTCCTCCTTCCTTTAAGCTCTTGGCTTTTTTACTTTGCCCTTGTTCCGGCGGCATTGCTTTCTATGGGGGATATATTCCTCACGAAGCGGAAGGTCAATTATGGCGGCAAGTGGGGATGGTTTGGCGGGGGCTTTTTAATTTGTTCTTTTTTATCCGTGTTTAATGCGCCGGACAAATTCTTTTCCATTTTTAACTGGTGCTTTCTGCCCCTGGCGTATGCGTTTCTTTATGTGCTTATCTCTACATACCTTGCGGGAGAGGAGGGAAAGAGGAAAGCGCTTTATGTCTTTTTGGCGGGTGCCGTCTGCGTTGTCATCTGGGGATTTATACAGTATGCCGATGCGGGATGCATGGCGAGAGACCTGAATGCCGAAGGATGGGTGGATCCTGAGAGGTTTCCTCTTCTGCGGCGGCGCATGTTTTCCACCTTGGGGAATCCGAATCTTTTCGGCGCTTACCTTTTGATGCTTATCAGTGTGTTTGCGCCTTTTGCTCTGGGGGAAAGAAATAATAAGAGAAAAATACTGTTTGCCGGATTTCTTTTTGTTCTTTCCGTATGCCTGGCACTGACCTATTCCCGGGGGGCATGGATCAGTCTGGCAGGGATAGTTTTAGGCCTTGCGGTCTTTTATGATAAGCGGTTCGGTCTGGTGTTTCTGGCGGTGCCTCTTATTTTATTTTTTTACCATGGACAGGTGGCAGAGCGTTTCATTTCTCTTTTTTCCGGCGAGGATACATCGCTTTCACTTCGCCTGGCTTTGTGGGAAAGTACGATCGCCATGATTGAGGAACATCCTCTGCTTGGAATCGGCTGGGGAAGCTACTGGCTGGCTTATCCGGAATACAACTTTTTTATAGAGGACGCGGATGTCGTTATTTTCCACGCCCATGATATGTACCTCCATATTCCTGCGGAAGTGGGCATTCCCGGCGGCATTTTGTACTTCCTTTTCTTCTTCGGGCAAGGGGTGATGTCATGGCGGATTTGGCGCAGAGGGAAAGGGACTATGAAACTTTTCGGGTTGTCAGGCATGCTTCTTGTCTTGTCGGCAGCCATAGATGGGATCGGAGATTATGCGCTTTTCAGCTGCCCGGTTTCCTGCTGCTTCTGGGCGTTGTCTGCGCTTTGTGTTTCAGAAGAAAGACGGGGCGCGGCAGGGTAAATCAATTATGCGGATCCAAGTACATATAAAAATGTATTTGTCCAATAGGAAAAATTTATAATCCCTGTTAGGGAATTTTGAGAAAGGATAAACGCTCTTTATGGAATTTTATCCGTAAAAGTATGCTATAATAAACAAGGTAATGAGCCAGGGAGGGTTGCTTTACAGCGCCTTCATTCCGAACTGTTTTGATGAAGTTTGGAGGGAGGACTACCGGGCTAAAGGTTCTGCGGACTGAGAAAAATAACGAATCGTCACCGCGGGCTTTTATATTTTATTTATTTTGGGAGGATGATAGTAATGATCGACATCAACGACAGTGAATTCCTTAGCCGTATCGAGCCTAAAGAACTGCTGGACAAAGTGTGCGACGGCAAAGCGGCAGCAGCCATGATCCAGCCGGGGGATATCCTGGGGATCAGCGGATTCACACCGTGCGGCTATCCGAAAATCACGATGCATGAACTGGCTGAACGCATGAAGCAAACGCCGTTCCAGGTAGATATCTGGACGGGCGCTTCCACAGGTTCCCAGATTGATGGCGAACTGGTAGAAGTGAACGGGATCAGAAACCGTATGCCCTACCAGACTAACGGTACACTGAGAAAAGCAATCAATGCCGGCCAGATCAACTATTTCGACCTGCACCTGAGCCATGTGGCACAGCAGATCCGTGAAGGTTTCTTCACCAACGTTAAGGGAGAACATGTAACCGGCCCGGATTTTGCGGTCATTGAAGCCTGCAAGATCGTTAAGAGAGACGGCGAAATTGGTATCGTAACTACTACCGCTATCGGCAATTCTCCTGTATTCGTATCCCAGGGGAAAAAAGTCATCATCGAAGTCAATACTACCCAGCCGGTAGCGCTGGACGGCATGGCTGATATTTATGAAGTGGCGAATCCGCCGCATCGTGTGCCGATTCCGATCGTTAAAGCCGGTGACCGTATCGGCAAGACCTACATTCCTGTAGATCCGGCAAAGATTGTTGCTATCGTTCCCTGTGATCTGCCCGATGTTACCCGCGCCTTGGCTCCGCTTGATGACGACGCTGAAAGGATGGGAAATAACCTGGTTGATTTCCTGAAGAATGAAGTAAAACATGGACGGCTTCCGGAAAACCTGCTTCCTCTCCAGTCCGGCGTAGGCAATGTGGCAAACGCGGTCATCAATGGCCTCGTTCATTCCGATTTCAAGAACCTATCCGTATATACGGAAGTTATCCAGGACGGTATGTTTGATCTGATTGATGAAGGCAAAATTGATATGATTTCCGGGACATCCCTGTCCCCGTCACCGGATGGACTGAAACGCTTCTATGCCAATATTGAAAAATACAGCAAGAAGATCATCCTCCGTCCGCAGGAAATTTCCAATAACGGCGAAGTGGCCCGCCGCATCGGCGTAGTGGCTATGAATACCGCTTTGGAAATGGATATTTACGGTCATGTAAACTCCACGCATGTAACCGGTACCAAACTGATGAACGGTATCGGCGGTTCCGGCGACTTTGCCCGCAATGGCGCTCTGTCCTGCTTCTTCTGCCACAGTGTGGCTAAGGGAGGCGCTATCTCTGCCGTTGTTCCGATGTGCTCTCATGTCGATCACACCGAACATGACACCCATGTATTCATTTCTGAACAGGGTGTAGCGGATGTCCGCGGCCTGTCACCGAAGGAAAGAGCGAAGGTAATCATTAATAATGTCGCCCACCCGACTTTCCGTGACCAGCTGATGGATTACTTTGAAAGAGCATGCGCGCTCAACGGCAACAGCCAGACCCCGCATATTCTCTCTGAAGCATTCAAGTTCCATACCAGCCTTGCTGAAACAGGCTCCATGCTTTTTAAAAAATAATTTTCCCATAATATATTCTTTACAAAAAGCATGATTGTTATATAATTGTCTATGGTGATAACTGCTGAGAGCAGAATCATACATGGATCTCGCAAGAGTTCCTCCGCTGTGGTGACAAGACATAATGCGGCATCACAGCAAGAGGCTTTGCGGATCCATACCGGATCCATACCAATGAAAGCGATTGTCCGCGAAATACAGATGAGAAGAGCCTAAAAGCCGCAATCTGACATTTCTGCCAAGGATGAGACCTTTCCCAATTTTACTTATTTTTTAGGAGGAAGATGAACTTATGGCAAACGAATCCCTGAAAGCCAAACTCGAAGCATACGAAGCTGCTTGCGCTAAATCTTACGCAAAGACTCCGGAAAGAGTTGGTTTAAAACACAATAAGGTGTATACACCTCTTGATATCGAAGGTTTTGATTATGAAAGAGACCTCGGCATCCCGGGCGAATATCCGTATACCCGCGGCGTACAGCCGACCATGTACCGCGGCCGTCTCTGGACTATGCGTATGTATGCAGGCTTCGCTACCGCTGAAGAATCCAACAAGCGTTATCGTTACCTGATTGAAAACGGCGGTTCCGGCCTGTCCTGCGCCTTTGACCTTCCGACCCAGATCGGCTATGACTCTGATGACAAAATGGCTATCGGCGAAATCGGCAAGGTAGGTGTAGCCATTGATACCCTGAAAGATATGGAAATCCTTTTCGACCATATTGATTTGGGCAAGGTTTCTACATCCATGACCATCAACGCACCGGCATCTGTACTGCTGGCTATGTACATCGCAGTCGCTGAAAAGCAGGGCGTACCGGCTGATCAGCTCCGCGGCACTATCCAGAATGATATTCTGAAAGAATACGCAGCCCGCGGAACCTATATTTTCCCGGTTAAACCGTCTATGCGTCTGATTACTAACATTTTTGAATACTGCTCCAAGAATGTACCGAAGTGGAACACCATTTCCATCTCCGGCTACCATATCCGTGAAGCAGGTTCCACCGCTGCGCAGGAAATCGCTTTCACCATTGCTGATGGTATCGCTTACATCGAAGCAGCTCTGAAAGCAGGCATGAAGATCGACGACTTCGCAGGCCGTCTGTCCTTCTTCTGGAACGCTCACAACAACGTACTTGAAGAAGTTGCTAAATTCCGTGCATCCCGTCGTCTCTGGGCTACGATTCTGAAAGAACGTTTCCATGCTCAGAACCCGAAGTCCATGAAACTGCGTTTCCATACCCAGACAGCCGGCTCCATGCTGACAGCTCAGCAGCCGAACAACAACATCGTTCGTGTTGCTCTCCAGACAGCAGCGGCAGTTATGGGCGGAACACAGTCTCTGCATACCAACTCCCGCGATGAAGCTCTTGCTCTGCCGACCACTGAATCCGTAACCATCGCTCTGCGTACACAGCAGATCGTTGCTTATGAATCCGGTCTGGCTGACGTAGTCGATCCGCTGGGCGGCTCCTATTATGTAGAAGCTATGACCAACGCCATCGAAGCGGAAGCTAAAGAATACATCCGCAAGATTGATGAAATGGGCGGCGCTGTTGAAGCTATCGATAAAGGTTATATCCAGAAAGAAATCCAGGATTCTGCTTATGCTTGGCAGATGGCTGTTGAATCCGGCGAAAGAACAATTGTCGGCGTCAACAAGTTCACTATGGAAGAAGCTCCGGTTGAAGGCCTCCTGAAGGTTGACGCATCCGCCGGCGAATTCCAGAAGAACAAACTGGCTAAAGTTAAGGCAGAACGTGATAACGCAAAGGTTAAGGAAGAACTGGCCAAGCTGGAAGTTGCAGCTGCTGATGAAAACGTCAACCTGATGCCTGTTATCCTTGACTGCGTACGTGCTTACTGCTCTCTCGGCGAAATTTGCGGTGTTCTCCGCAAAGTATTCGGCGAATACAAAGCACATAACACACTTTAATCCTAACTAAAATTCTGGAGGTATATAACTATGGCAGAAAAACGTATCAGAGTACTCGTTGCTAAACCGGGTCTTGATGGACATGATCGCGGTGCAAAAGTAGTTGCCCGCGCACTTCGCGATGCAGGTATGGAAGTTATTTACACAGGTCTTCGCCAGACTGTCGCTCAGATCGTTGAAGCGGCAGATGCGGAAGACGTTAATGTTGTAGCACTGAGCCTTTTGTCCGGCGCTCACAACACCCTGTTCCCGGAAGTAGTAGAAGCACTGAAAGCTAAAGGAATGGAAGATGTTCTCGTTATCGGCGGCGGCGTAATCCCTGCCGGTGACATCCCTGGTTTGAAAAAGGCCGGCGTAAAAGCTATCTTTACACCTGGCACACCAACCAAGGAAATTATCGACTTTATCAAAGCTAACGTATAATTGACATTCTCTTCTATCCAATAGAAGCTCGATAGTTGCACGGGGCTGCATTTGCTGTGGCCCCATGCCGCTATTATTTACTCTTAAAAAGGCGGTGTATCCATGGAATTCTCAATGAAAAATTTTTGGGACGGTTCCAGACGTGCCTTAGCGAGAGCAATAACCATCGTTGAAGACGAACGTGATGGCTGGGAAGATATCATGAAAGAAATCTACCACCATACCGGTCGTGCACAGGTCATCGGTATCACTGGTGCACCTGGTGCGGGTAAGAGCACACTTTCAGACGCGCTGATTAAACAGTACAGAAAACAGGGTAAGAAAGTCGGCATTGTGGCTATCGATCCGACTTCTCCATTCTCCGGCGGTGCTATCCTTGGCGACCGTATCAGAATGAATGACCTCACACTGGACGAAGGTGTATATATCCGCAGTATGGGTACCCGCGGCAGTCTTGGCGGTTTGTCCAGAAAGACTACCGATGCGGTAAAACTGATGGATGCTTTCGGTCTCGATGTCATTTTCATCGAAACAGTAGGCGTAGGGCAGTCAGAAGTAGATATCGTCAAGAATGCGGATACAACACTCGTTGTGCTCGTACCCGGACTGGGTGACGATATTCAGGCTATTAAGGCAGGCATCCTTGAAATCGGGGATGTATTCTGCATTAATAAATGTGATCGTGACGGCGCGGACCGTCTGAATGTTGAAATCGAAATGATGCTTGATTTGGGTGAAGCCCAAAACTGGCGTCCTCCTATTGAAAGGACGATTGCAAACAAGGACGAAGGCGTCGCGGACGTTGTCAAATCTCTTAATTCCCATCGTAAATATCTTGAAGAATCCGGCTTGCTGGAAGAACACAGACGTGAACGCGCCCGCACTGAGATGGTAGAGATGATCCACGACCGCATTTCCCGTCATGTTATGGAAGATATCGTACAGACGGGTAAATTTGCTGACTACGTAGAACAAGTCTATGAAAGAGAAAATGATCCTTTCACAGTCGTTGATTCTATCGTGGGAAATATATTTAAATAATTCAAAGGAGGAATTATTATGGCATTCAAAGTATTATGTGTAGACCATGTCGGCGTAGCTGTTAATGATCTGGCGCTGATCAAGAAGCAGATGAAAGATCTGCTGAACCTTGAACCGTCTCTTCCGGATGAAACGGTAGAAGAACAGCATGTAACGACAAGCTTCTTCAAACCGTCCGCACAGAGCGAAGCATGCGAACTGGAATTTCTGGGATCTACAACTCCGGACGGCCCGATTGCCCGCTATATCGCTAAGAACGGCGGTAAGAACGGCTTCCAGCATGTAGCTCTCCGCGTAGACAACATTGTCGAAGCGCTTGCTGCGCTTCCGGAAGACGCAAAGCTTGACAAGCATTGGAGAGTTGGTGCTGGCGGCTGCCACATCGCATTTATGCACCCGAAAGCTACCGGCCTTCTGCTGGAACTGACCGAACGCCCCGGCGGCCCGTCTTTCTAATAGCATAAGGATCGGTCCCTATGCTATAATAGGGACGTCCCGGTAAGGGACCAATATTTTTGGAGGTGTAAGAATGGCAACTGTTGCAGAAAGAATTGAACTTCTTCACAATAACCTCGCACACGTAGAGGCTATGGGTGGGGAAAAGAAAGTTGAAAAACAGCATGCAAAAGGCAAACTGACAGCCCGCGAAAGACTTGCTCTTCTGTTTGATGAAGGCTCTTTTGTAGAAGTCAATGCGCTTGTTAAGTCCCGCTGCTACAACTTCGGCCAGGAGAAGAAAGATCTCCCCGGCGAAGGTGTCGTTACCGGTTATGGTACCGTAGACGGAAGACTCGTATTCGCATTTGCCCAGGACTTTACGGTAGAAGGCGGCTCCCTTGGTGAAATGCACGCTGCGAAAATCGTTCATGTAAACGAACTGGCTCTTAAAGTCGGTGCTCCTTGCGTAGGCCTGAATGATTCCGGCGGAGCCCGTATCCAGGAAGCAGTAGATGCTCTTTCCGGCTATGGCAAGATTTTCTGGTGCAATACCATTGCATCCGGCGTTATTCCTCAGATTTCCGCAATTATGGGACCATCTGCAGGCGGCGCTGTATATTCCCCGGCACTGACCGACTTCATCTACATGGTAAAAGGCACCTCTCAGATGTTCCTGACAGGACCGGCAGTAGTTGAATCCGTAACCGGCGAAAAAATTACCGCTGAAGCTCTCGGCGGTGCTATGACTCACAACCGTACATCCGGTGTTGCCCAGTTCGCAGCTGAAAACGACGAAGACTGCATTAAACAGATTCGTTACCTGCTTTCCTTCCTGCCGAGCAACAACATGGAAGATGCGCCAATTGTTGAAACCGGAGATGATCCGACCCGTACAGATGAAAGTCTGGATACCCTTATGCCGGAGAACTCCAATGCACCATACGATATGTATGATGTAATCAAGTCCATCGTTGATAACGGTGAATACTACGACGTAGCTAAGGAATGGGCTAAGAACATCATTACCTGCTTCTGCCGTATGGATGGACAAACCGTAGGCATTATTGCCAATCAGCCTAACTTCATGGCAGGCTGCCTTGACTACAATGCTTCCGACAAAGGCGCCCGTTTCATCCGTTTCTGCGACTGCTTCAATATCCCGGTTCTGAACATTGTCGATGTTCCCGGCTTCTTGCCCGGCAAGCAGCAGGAATATGCGGGTGTAATCCGTCACGGTGCTAAGATGCTGTTTGCATACTGCGAAGCAACCGTACCGAAGATTACGCTGATTCTCCGTAAAGCATACGGTGGTTCTTACATCGCCATGTGCTCCCGTGAACAGGGGGCTGACCAGGTATTCGCCTGGCCGACCGCAGAAATTGCCGTTATGGGACCTGCCGGCGCAGCAAACATCATTTTCAAGAAGGATCCGCAGAAAGAACAGCGTACACAGGAATATGTTGATGAATTTGCAACTCCTTACAAAGCTGCAGAACGCGGCTATGTAGACGCAGTTATTGATCCGAGAAACTCTCGTCCGGTAGTTATCAATGCTCTGAAGATGCTTGCTTCCAAACATGAAGTACATCCGGCTAAGAAACACGGAAACATTCCGCTGTAATATACGTTTACACATTGATAATATTTGAAAGGATGGGTTTGGATGAATAACGATACAGTTATGTATATCGCGGTAGCAGCTGCCGTTCTGGCAGTCATTGCCCTGATCATGATCTGCCAAGTACGTTCATCTCTCAATCAGTCCGCAGCACCGGCGGCAGCGGCTAAAAAAGCGGCGCCGGCGGCAGCTTCGAGAGCCGCTGATAATGGTGCTGTTGTAGCAGCCATTGCAGCAGCAATCGTTGCTATGGGCGGCGGTGAAATCGTTTCTATCCGCCCGGCAGCAAGACCTGGCTGGACCACAGGCGCCCGCATTGCAGGTGTTTCCGGAAACCAGCAGTTCTAATTGAAAGTTGAAAGTACAAAATTAGGAGGAAGAACAATGAGAAAATTTACCGTAACAGTTAACGGCCAGGATTACGATGTAGTAGTTAAAGACAGCGGCGCAGCAGCAGCCCCCGCAGCAGCGGCACCGGCGGCGGCAGCACCCGCACCGGCAGCAGCTCCTGCACCGGCGGCAGCTCCGGCTCCGGCACCTGCTCCAGCAGCAACACCCGCACCGGCAGCAGCACCCGCTGGCGCAGGTGAAGTCGTAGAAGCTCCGATGCCGGGCAAAGTCCTGCGTATCAACAAACACGTTGGTGACGCAGTAGCAGCAGGCGACGAAGTTCTCGTTCTCGAAGCTATGAAGATGGGCAACCCGATCATGGCTCCCTGCGATGGCAAGATTACCGGCATGCCGGTCAGCGAAGGCCAAAGCGTACAGGGCGGCGACACACTCTTCACAGTTGGCTGATTCTAATTACAAAAAGCAGTGCTTCGGCACTGCTTTTTTGTTGTTCAATTTTGTGAACGGGATAATAGACTTCATTAAAGGCAAAAAGAGATTTTTAGAGATTCCCGGATTGCAGATATCATATTAAAGTGCAGGTACTATTCATCTTTGTAAGGAGGTGGGGAGGAATCTGACTATAATGATGAGCAGTATTTCTGCTTACTTGATGAGTATAGAAAATCCGAAACAGTCGGGCATACGGAATAGGTTGTTTTGCATTATGAGATGCCAGAAGAATTTTTTGATTGTGTTTTAAGGGATCCGGTCGTAATAGAATTATGCAATAAGTCATCTGCTAAACTGCTGAATATTGATTTGCATCTGCTTATACAGAAGCTGCATGGAGAGGTGGTATCGAGGCGGTTCCGGATGCCGGACCAAAACGCGGAGCTGTGGGATTAAATCGTTTTTGCATGTCTGTACAGATACAGGATAGCAGTGCTTAAAGTATGCTGATGAGTAGATGAAAGTATTTCTGAAATATTTTTTGCAATGCCCGACATTTTCTTTTGGGAGTCCATATGCTGTTTGTCCGCAATAAAAAAACAGGAGGATGTTTCTCCTGTTTATAAGGGACTGAGGATCAATAAGGCATTTCCTCGGTGGGATTCTGTTCTTCTTTTGCCATGGAGACGAGGACGCGGAGCATGGTAAGGCTTACATCGCTTACATCCGTATTCTTGTCGAAAGCGGCGAGGATGCCGTAACGGAAAAGGAGTTCCTTATCATCTTTGCTGACATGATGAGCGGCTATGAGGATGTCGTCCCGGCCGATCATGGCAAGTGTCTGAGAGAGCGCGATTAATTTTTGCTTCATCGTAGGACTTTTGGATGTGTAGAAGATGAAATGGACGTCATTGTCGGCAGCGTTCTGCGCGGAGCTTTCCGGAGAGAGGAGGGGACTTACATCTACGTCCCAGCCGTGGTCGGCAAATGTCGTGGCGGCAAGTTTTCTTGCCTCTTTATCGTCATCATCTTCAAGCTCCGGCATGAAAAGCCTCGGACGGCGGCCATCCAGTTCTTCGAAGAGGCTGCTCAGTTTCAATGCTTCTTCAGTTCGTCTTTCTTTTTCAGTGTTTGTCATATTTCCGACCTCCTGTTTCCTCCTATAAGATAGGTAAGATATTTTTAATAGTTTGCAACATTAACATCATTATATAGTAGTAATGAATGAAAAATCAATAAATCAGGGGTAAAGATGTGGATAAATATAAAAATTAATTATATTAAATATGAATGTGGTTGATTGACACTTAGAATGTAATGAATTATACTAAAAATGTAGTTATTTAGACAATTTCACATATCTGACAGGTGCGAAAGCGTAAAAGAGAATCCGGTAGAATCCGGAGCGGTCCCGCCACTGTAAAGGGAGTTTATATCAAGTATGTCACTGGGTAACTGGGAAGGCGATATAAACGAGGAACTTGAGCCAGGAGAACTATCTGTCTAAGAATCACCGTTATACCTGCGAGAGATGGGGAGGGGATTGGGAAATTATTTCCTTGTCCGGCTATCAGTTTCGCGTGATAGTCGTTTTTTTGTGAGTAGATTGTAAGGAGGTGCACATATCGGGGATTTTGAAAGTCCGGCTTGAAAGACGTTATGCCAGGCATTTGAAAGGATGTTCCGTCAGGGACTCTGCCGTCTTGTCTGCAAGCTGTATTTTCCGCGGAATTGTCTAAAATTATTATAAGGAGGATGTTTTCATGGCAGAACAGAATACCCAGGAATCGGTCAAGCAGCTTACTGACAAAGAGTTGGAAGCAATCTTGAGAAAATCAAATGAAAAAGCCGATTTCCCAGAAGTAAAATTTGACGAATTTGAAAAGCCGACCTATGAGGAGTGGGTGGAGGCTTGTAATGCTCTGTTGAAAGGAAAGCCTTTCGATAAGATCATGTTTACCAAGACTTATGAAGGGATTACCTTTGATCCGATTTATACATGGAGAACCGGACCGTCAGCAACTGATAAGATTCTTCCGACAGATGATTATCCGGGCATGGGAGATTTTCTCCGCGGCGCAACGGTGAACGGCTATAAATGCGCTCCCTGGGGTATTGCCCAGGCATGCGATGAGACGCTGCCGAAAGAAAATAATGAACTTCTGAAGCATGAAATCGACAGAGGTTCCACTGTTTATAATGTACGTATTGATACCGCCACTGCCGACGGCATTGATGTCATGGATGCTGAAAAGCCGGGCGATATAGGCGTAAGCATTACCGCGCTGGAAGATATGCATACCCTGCTTGACGGTCTTGATATGGAAAAGATCCCGTTTATGATGTATGCCGGTACTTCCTCTCTCCGTATGCTGGCATTGGTAGCCGCGACATTGAAGGCTAAGGGAAAAGATGTCAGCAAAGTGAAAGGTGTTATCGGAGCGAACCCGATTGCCCAGCTGATCAAGAGAGGAAAGCTGAACCAGCCGCTGGAAGAATTATATGATGAAATGGCGGAATCTATCCGCTGGACGAGAAAGAATGCGCCGCAGCTCCGCACCATTTTCGTCAGAAGCGATATTTTCTCCAATGGCGGTGCGAATGCCGTACAGGAAGTGGCTTATACCTTTGCTATCGCTGTCGAATATATCCGTGAAATGCAGAAGCGCGGCATCGATATCCATGATATTGCCCAGTCCCTGCAGTTCGCATTTAATACAGGCGCCACTTTCTACATTGAAATTGCCAAGCTCCGTGCTGCCCGCCAGGTATGGTCTAATATCATGAAAGCCTTCGGCGCTGAAGAAAAAGACCGTTCCTGCAAAATCCATGCCCGTCCGGCGATGTTTACCAAGACGATTTTCGATATCGGTGTAAATATGCTTCGTGAAACGACCCAGATTTTCTCTGCAGTTGTCGGCGGTGTTGATTCTTATGAAAATGATCCTTATGACGCAACGGTACGCAAGGGTGATGAATTCTCCCGCCGTATCGCAAGAAACGTACACATCATGCTGCAGGAAGAATTCGGCATGCTTCGTCCGATCGATCCGGCCGGCGGTTCCTGGGGGATTGAAGCACTGACCAAGGAAATGGCTGAAAAAATCTGGGGAGAATTCCAGAAAATCGAATCTCTTGGCGGTATCCTGAAAGCTCTTAAAGAAGAATATCCGCAGCAGCAGATTCTTGAAATCCTGAAACAGCGTTTCAAAGCGCTTGATCTCCGCAAGGACAGCGCTGTCGGGACAAATATGTATCCGAATATGACGGAAGAACTTCTTGATCCGCGTCCGGAAGATGTACCGGCGCTGAAAAAAGAACTGTCTGAAGGCGTTGAGAAATATCGTGCCGATATGGACAAAGATTTCCTGAAGGAAAAGCTGGAAGAACTGAAAGCAGCCGATACCGACATCGTTGAGAAGGCAATTGCCGCATTCTCCGCCGGCGCTACAATTTCTGAAGTACGCACAGCAAGAGCCGCCAAAGCGGATTCCATCGAAGTGAGAAAGATTTACGCGCACCGCTGGACCGAGCGCTTTGAAAAACTCCGCTTTGACACACAGGCGTTTAAAAAGGAAACCGGCAAGAATGTGGAAATATTCCTGGCCAATATGGGACCGATTCCGCAGCATAAGGCGAGAGCTGATTTCTCCACCAGTTTCCTGCAGGTAGGCGAATTCAGCGTTCATCTGAATAACGGCTTCCAGGATGATGAAGATAAACCGGGTTCACGCTGGGATAAGTGTGTGGAAGCGCTGAAGGCAGGCTGCGATGATAAAGGAACTCCTTATGACTGTGCCGTCATCTGCTCTACTGACGCTACTTATCCGGAAGATGTGCCGGCGCTGGCGCCGCGTTTAAAGGAAGTTTTGGGAAAAGGTACGCTTTTCCTTGCGGGCGCTGCTCCGAAAGATATGGAAGCGGTATATCGTGAAGCCGGCATAGATGAATTTATCAGCGTGAAAGCAAACTGCTACGATATCCTCCGTATGCTCCAGCAGAAAAAAGGCATGAAGATTACGGAAGAGGAGGTAAAATAAGATGGCAATGAACCCCGATTTTACAAAATTAAACCTTGAAGAACATCCCCATTGTTCTTATGACGAATGGAAAGCGGAACTGGAAAAAACGACGGGCAAAAATTATGATGCTCTCTATGAAAATACGATGGAACGTATTCCTGTAGGTCCGCTCTACGGCAAAGATGTGTATGACCAGTGCAATCACTTGGATTACATGAGCGGTATCCCTCCGTTCCTGCGCGGACCTTACTCTACGATGTATGTATTCCGCCCGTGGACGGTACGCCAATACGCAGGGTTCTCCACTGCTGAAGAATCTAATGCGTTCTACCGCAGAAACCTGGCGGCAGGCCAGAAAGGGCTGTCTATCGCATTTGACCTTCCGACCCACCGCGGCTATGATGCGGATAACCCCCGTGTTATCGGTGACGTCGGCAAAGCAGGCGTATCCGTCTGCTCCATGCTTGATATGAATATCCTCTTCGCAGGCATTCCGCTGGACCAGATGTCCGTATCCATGACGATGAACGGCGCCGTTCTTCCGATTCTGGCATTCTTCATCAGTGCCGGTATCGAACAGGGCGTAGACAAGAAGATTCTGGCAGGCACGATCCAGAATGATATCCTGAAAGAGTTCATGGTTCGTAATACTTACATTTATCCGCCTGCCATGTCCATGCGTATCATCGGTGATATTTTCGAATATACCACCAACTATATGCCGAAGTTCAACAGTATCTCCATTTCCGGTTACCATATCCAGGAATGCGGCGCTACCTGTGACCTTGAAATCGGTTATACACTGGCGGATGGCATGGAATACATCCGCTGCGGTGAAAAGGCGGGTCTTCCGGTCGATGCCTTCGCCAAACGTCTGTCTTTCTTCTGGGATCAGGGCAAGAACTATTTTATGGAAATCGCAAAGATGAGAGCGGCCCGCGTTCTCTGGGCAAAAATTCTGAAACAGTTCGGCGCGAAGAATCCGAAATCCATGGCACTTCGTACCCATTCCCAGACATCCGGCTGGTCGCTGACGGAACAGGATCCTTTCAATAATATCGCCCGTACTTGTATGGAAGCCATGTCTGCGGCTCTGGGCCATACCCAGTCTCTCCATACCAACGCGCTTGACGAAGCTATCGCGTTGCCGACCGACTTTTCCGCACGTCTGGCACGTAATACACAGCTTTATATCCAGGATGAAACAAAAGCCTGCAAGATCATTGATCCGTGGGGCGGTTCCTACTATGTAGAATACCTGACAAATGAAATCATCCGCCGTGCCTGGGCGCATATCCAGGAAGTCGAAGCTTTGGGCGGCATGGCAAAAGCTATTTCTACCGGCCTGCCGAAGATGCGCATCGAAGAATGCGCTGCCCGCCGTCAGGCGGATATCGACAGCGGTAAGGAAACCATTGTCGGCTTGAACAAGTACCGTCTGGCGAAGGAAGATCCGCTGAACGTACTGTCCATCGACAATACCGCTGTTCGTAATGCACAGATTAAACGTCTGGAAAAACTGAGAAGCATTCGTGATCCCGAGGCTGTTGCCCGCGATCTGGAAGCGATCACCAAAGCGGCAGAAAGCCGTGAAAACGGCAACCTGCTTGAACTTGCGGTACAGGCGGCTCATGACCGCGCATCCCTCGGTGAAATTTCCGATGCGGTTGAAAAAGTATCCGGTCGTTTCAACGCCACCATCCATACTATTTCCGGTGTATATTCCAGCGAATTTGACGGTTCAGCGAAACTGGAAGAAGCAAAGAAACTGGCCGACAGATTTGAAGCATTGGAAGGCCGCCGTCCCCGTATTTTCCTGGCTAAGATGGGGCAGGACGGACACGACAGAGGCCAGAAGGTTCTCGCGACATCCTTTGCCGATATGGGCTGGGACGTCGACGTAGGACCGCTGTTCCAGACGCCGGAAGAAGCGGCACAGGATGCTGTGGATAACGACGTCCATATGGTTGGCTTTTCCTCTCTTGCGGCAGGTCACAAGACCCTCTTGCCGGCTATCGTGGAAGAACTGAAAAAACGCGGCCGTGAAGATATCCTTGTCTGCATCGGCGGTGTTATTCCTGCACAGGATTATCAATACCTCTACGATCATGGCGCACAGGCGATCTTCGGACCGGGCACAAACATTCCGGAATGCTGCATTAAGCTGCTTCACATGCTCGTAGACCGCGCTGAGGCGGAAGCCAAGGAAGGTTAAGGTAAGTATTATGTCCAAGAACGATGATGACTTGAGACCCAGCTGGGTGCCTGAAGAACCGAACCCGGAATTTGCATGTTCCGTCGTGCGGGGGATCGACAGTGCCGTAAACAGTGTGACCGGTGCCAAAGAATATCCGGATGCCGTGCATTTGAGAAAAGTGCCGCTTCGTAAGAAAATGTCTATCGAAGAATACGTCGAAGGTGTGGCAAAGGGGGATCGCATGATCCTTTCCAAAGCCATTACCCTTATCGAAAGTAATGCTCCCAAGGATTTCGACAAGGCACAGTGCGTGCTCCAGGCTCTTCTGCCCCGAACGGGCCATGCGCTTCGTATCGGGATCACCGGTGTGCCCGGGGCAGGCAAGAGTAGTTTCATCGAATCTTTTGGTACAATGCTTTGCCAGCAAGGCTACAAAGTGGCGGCGCTGGCAGTCGACCCGACAAGCACCATTACCGGCGGATCCATCTTAGGGGACAAGACACGTATGCAGAATCTCTCCAGAGAACCGAACTGTTTCATACGTCCTTCTCCTTCTAAGGGGACGCTGGGCGGTGTAACCCGCAAGAGCCGTGAGACTATGCTGCTTTGTGAAGCGGCAGGCTACGATGTCATCCTTGTGGAAACTGTCGGGGTCGGGCAGTCGGAAACGACAGTACGCGATATGGTCGACTTCTTTATGCTTGTCGTATTGACAGGCGCAGGGGACGATCTGCAGGGCATCAAAAAGGGGATTATGGAATTGGCGGACGCCATTGTGGTCAACAAGGCTGATGGCGATAACCTGGAACGGGCGAAAGTCACCCAGGGGGAATATGAACGGATGGTAGAATTTATCCGTCCCGCCACAGAAGGCTGGCAGACCCATGCTTATCGCTGCTCGGCCTTGAAGAAAACGGGACTGCTTGAGCTTTGGGCAGTTATGCGCGAGTTTGAGAAAGTCACTAAAAAATCAGGCGTTTTTGAGAACCGGCGCCAGCGTCAGACTCTTTCCTGGGTACGCAGTATGATTGAAGAACATCTTCATAATTTGTTCTTTGAAGATCCGATTATCAAGAGCCGCCTGCCGGAAGTCCGTGCGGCGGTATTGACCGGTGTCGTGTCACCCAGCCAGGCGGTTACGGAACTCATCCGTGTCTTTGATATGGATAGGGCTTCTGTGCGCCACCTGGAAGAAACAAAATATTAAGAATAATAAGTGTGGAGAAAAACCCCGGGGGAGGACCTCGGGGGGATTCTTCATTTTTATCATGAAATATGATATGAATTTGTCAGAAATGAAGACAGCAGAAAAGGAGGAATTGCCGTGAAAGACTTGTATCTTGCGGGCGGTCCCTACTATGGAGTACAGGAAGTATTTTCCCGTATAAAAGGCGTTGTGGAGACAACCGCGGGATTTGCCAACAGCTCTGTACCGAATCCGCGGAAAGAAGACGTGGAAAATGGAAAAGTACAGGCGGTAGAATGTGTAAAAGTAACCTATAACCCGAAAAAAATAGATATAGGGACATTGCTCTCTGTGTTTTTTACCATAGTCAATCCCTACACCGACGGTATCCAGGGGAAATGCACCGGACCCCATTACAGGACAGGCATCTATTACGTATCAGGAGAAGATACGCCGCAGATTACCTACTATATGGCCTACTACCAGAACAGGGGCAACTCGAGGCCCGTGAGCGAATCCTGTCTTGTTTTCAATGAATATGAAAATGAGAAAAATATACGGCCGCCGATTCGCACAGAAGCCAGACGCCTGGAAAACTTCTATGCCGCACCGGAAGAAGAACAATATTTTCTCAGGAAATATCCAGATACCTATTCTCCTATCGATATCAAACTTTTAGAAGAGGCGGGAACACTGGAAATCCTCACCTGAAACGATATGAATTGGTTTGCTCTGATCATGCGCTCGGAACAATCATTTTATCATTGACAGAAGCTTTATAGAGTGATATCATTAGGACAACCGAATAGGAAAAACAGGTGCCTGTGAAGGCTTAATAGGGAAGATCGGTGCGATGCCGACACGGTCCCGCCACTGTAATGCCGAGCAAGTCTGATGAAAGTCACTGAGGAATTGGGAAGACCGGACAAGCGATGAAGCAGAGTCAGGAGAACTGCCTGTTTAAAATCACCGTTTGACCCACGAGCGATGGGAAGGAGATCTTATATAGTCTCTTTGCGTTCGTGTAAAGAGGTTTTTTATTGGCGAAGTCTATTCGGCAGAGGAGAAACTGCATAATAAGGAACAGGTGCCTGTAAAGGCTTAATAGGGAAGACCGGTGAGATACCGGCACGGTCCCGCCACTGTAATGCCGAGCGAATCCGATGAAAGTCACTGAGGAATTGGGAAGACCGGACAAGCGATGAAGCAAAGTCAGGAGAACTGCCTGTTTTTACTACTGTTTGACCTGCGAGTGATGGGGAGGTAGCGTGTATTGATTTTAACGCGCAAAGTATCCATCCGTACATCAGCAGGGATGGATTTTTTTGTAGGTTCTCTCAAGAACGATGGTAAAGGGAAATACGATCGTTCATCCTTTCAGGAACAGCCCGAGAGGCGTTTCTGTATATTCGTTGTAATGCCGGAAACGGCTTTACATATACTTGCAGGGATAACTTGCAAGGTTCACTTTCTCCGAACGATGGCGGCAGGGAAAAGTCATCGTTCCCCCTTTTTACGGTAACTCCGGAAACGGAGCAGACATATATTCGTGCTTGAACTATGGATGATTACTGCCGGCTTGGCCGGCCATGGTTCACCCTCCTTGGAACGATGGTGGTAACAGGGAAATACCATCATCGTTCTCCCCCCTCTTTGGTAATAGCATCGACATGATGTTATTATATAGTTCTCATTTGAGGCGCGATGGTTGCCTCCCCCTTTTTGAAGCGGCACTGCTGCTTCTTTTTTTTGCGGCAGGGGAAAAAAGCGGTTTGATAAGGGATTTTATATATGGTATACTCTAATCAAGTTCATATGGGCTGTCTGTAATCGATGGGGATTCTGTACACGGGACGGTTGTCTTGCCTGTGCATGGAGGTCTTTTTTTATTGGGAGAAAGGCAGCAGTTTATAAAGGAGGATTCAAAATGGCGGAGCCTGTAGCGAAGAAGTCATTGATGGACAGATTCTTAAATACTGTCGAAGCCGCGGGAAATAAACTTCCTGATCCGGCTACATTATTTATCCTGCTGGCGGTTTTGGTGCTTGTCCTGTCAGCGGTATTCGGCGCGATGGGAGCGTCTGCCGTCCATCCCGGAACACACAAGGTCATTAAGGTCGTGAATTTACTGACTGTTGATGGGTTCCGGATGATCTGGTCCAAGGCGGTGTCCAACTTCTCCGGATTTGCTCCGCTGGGTATGGTACTCGTCTGCGTCATCGGCGCAGGTGTAGCTGAAAAGAGCGGTTTCCTTGCGGCTTTTATGCAGAAAGTACTGGGCAGCGCGGCACCTGCCATCGTTACTTTTACCATTATTCTTATCGGAATCAACGGTAACGTGGCGGGGGATGCGGCATTTGTCGTATTGCCTCCTGTGGCGGGCGTTATTTTCCTTGGTATGGGGCGCCATCCGCTCCTTGGTGTATTCTGCGGTTATGCCAGCGTGGCAGCTGGGTTCTGCGCCAACCTGATGATCGGTATGTCTGATTCCCTTGCTTACGGTTTTACCGAAGCGGCGGCGCAGATGATTGATCCGAACTATGCGGAGTCGCCAGCCATTAATTATTACTTCCTTGTTGCTTCCTGCATCGTTCTTTCCCTTGTAGGAACGTTCGTTACGGAAAAGTTCATGGCGCCCCGTTTCGCAGGTGCGGATTTGTCAAAATATGAACTTGATGCGGATACACTCAATCTCACACCAAAGAAAAGTGCGGCTGTGACAAAAGCTGTCATTGCCACCGTTATCGGCATTATCATTCTGGTGCTCCTTTGCATCGGCGATAATCCGATTCTCGGCGATCCCCAGACAGGCTCTGTCATGGACGGGAAATCTCCCTTTATGACAGGCATCATTCTTACGGTAACACTGGTACTCTTCATCCCGGGCGCCGTTTACGGATTCGCTTCAGGGAAATATAAAAATGATAAGGACATGTTTACCGATATTTCCCAGGCCTTCAAAGATATTTCATCCTACATCCTTCTGTGCTTCTTCTGCGCGCAGTTTACCAGTTATTTTGCATGGTCCAATTTAGGGGCGGTTCTTGCCATCAAAGGGGCGGGGCTTCTGCAGGCGATGAATTTTACAGGTATCCCGCTGATTATCGGATTGGTTATTGTGTCCTGCATTGTGAATATTTTCATCGGCTCTGCTTCGGCCAAGTGGGCAATCCTTGCACCGGTCATGGTACCGATGATGATGATTCTCGGCTATGATCCTGCGGTGACCCAGGTGGCGTACCGTATCGGTGATTCCATCACGAACCCGCTGTCACCGCTGTTCTACTATTTTCCCCTTATTCTCGGCTTTGTCCGCCGTTATGAAAAAGATACGGGCATGGGAACGATTATCGCGAACATGCTGCCTTATTCCATTGCTTTCACTGCCGCGTGGATTGTTCTGCTGGCAGTATGGGTCATGCTTGACCTGCCGCTGGGACCGGGCGGCGGCATCTATCTGCCGTAATTGATTTTCAGCGCAGGCGGGGCTTCTCTGCCTGCCTTTGTTTTAAAGAAAGGAAAATATTATGGATTTTGCCCGTGAAGCGGCGGAACTTCTGCCGTATATACAAAATCACCGCCGTCATATCCATCAGTATCCCGAACTTTCATTCCGGGAAAAAGAAACGACGGAATATATCCAAAAAGAATTGGAAAGTATGGGTATCGAAGTGATCCGTTTTTCTGATTACTACGGATTGATCGGTGTCCTGAAAGGCGGCCGGGCAGGGAAGACTGTCCTCCTCCGTGCGGATATCGATGCCCTTGGGATCCGGGAAGAAAATGAGCTTGATTTTTGTTCCGTCCATGCGGGTGTCATGCATGCCTGCGGTCATGACTGCCACAGCGCCATGCTCCTGGGGGCGGCGAAAATTCTGTCTGCCTATCGTGATGCACTGAAAGGAACCGTGAAATTTCTTTTCCAGTCAGCAGAAGAGTCGGGGCATGGCGCGAATTACTATGTGGATCACGGGTGTCTTGACGGCGTGGATGCGGCAATGGCGATACACATGATGAATGAAATACCGGCGGGAACGTTCAGTATCGAAGCGGGTCCCCGTATGGCATCATGCACGGATTTTACCCTTACCGTCCATGGTACGGCGACTCACGGTTCGATGCCTCATCTGGGACATGATGCGATTGTGGCGGCGAGCGCGGTCATTATGAATCTGCAGACCCTTGTAAGCCGGCAGCACTCTCCGCTCCGTCCGCTTGTCGTTTCCATCGGTTCCGTCCGTGCCGGTTCGCAGTTCAATATCGTGGCGGATGAAGTCGTCATGAAAGGGACGATACGTACCTTTGACAGGGATTTATTCGCGTCGATGCCGAAACGGCTGGAAGCCATGGCAAAAGGAACGGCAGAAGCCATGGGGTGCCATGTTTCTATGGCTGTTGATACGAGTGAACCGGCAGCCATCAATGACTATGAATCCATCAGGCTGGCGGCTCATAATGCGGTGGAAACGCTCTACGGGGACTGCTTCGCATCGATGAAACAAAAGATGGGTTCGGAAGATTTTGCCGTCATTATGGAAAAAGTGCCTTCCGTTCTTTGTTTCCTCGGCTACCATAACGAAGAAAAAGGAACTATTTATCCGCTCCATTCCAAAGATTTCCGTGTAAATGATGAAATATTGGATAAGGGCGCGGCACTGTTTGCAAAGTTTGCTTATGATTATCTGGAAAAGGAGGCACGGCCATGATGGATATCAAAGCGCTTGCTTATGGAGAAAAAGAATATATTATGGCATTGCGCCGCCATTTCCATGCCCATCCCGAACTGGGCCGTCATGAGGTGGAAACAACGAAGCGTATCACAGAAGAATTGGAAAAGATGGGGATCGAGGTGATGACGTTCAGCGATATTACAGGCTGTATCGGCGTTATCCGCGGCGGGCATGACGGCGGTACGGTGGCTCTTCGTGCCGATATAGACGCGCTTCCCATACAGGAGGCAGATCTTACGAAAGAGTATGCATCGCAAAATGCGGGAGTCATGCATGCCTGCGGCCATGACTGCCATACCGCCATGCTCCTTGGGGCGGCGAAAATATTAAGCGCCCATCGGGAAGAAATCCATGGTACCGTGAAACTTCTTTTCCAGATGGCGGAAGAAATAGGGACGGAATCCCGCCATTACGTGGAAAACGGTTCTTTAAGCGATGTGGATGCCATATTCGGTATGCATATCTGGGCGACTCTTGACGCGGGCAAGGTCAATTTCGAAGATGGGGAACGGATGGCGTGCAGTGACCGTTTTACTGTGAAAATCAAAGGGAAAGCCGCTCACGGAAGCGAGCCGGATAAAGGCGCCGATGCCGTCGTGGCTGCCGCTGCGGTGGTCATGGGGCTGCAGACACTGGTAAGCCGGCGTACGGATCCGCAGAATACTTTCGTCCTGACCGTGGGGATGATGAATGGCGGAACACAAAGCAATATTATCGCGGAAGAAGTGGAACTCGTCGGTACGACCCGTACTTTCAACAAGAAATTCCGTAAAGGGCTCCCTGATATGATCAAGGCAGCGGCGGAAGGTATCGCCGAAGGCTACGGCTGCGAAGCGGAAAGCACATACTTCTTCGGCCCGGCTCCCTTAGTAAATGAACATATTTCTCTGAACCGTATCGCGCGGAGAGCAGCGGCAGCTGTCATGGGCGAAAAGGCACTGGTTCCCATGGAAAAGGAAATGGGGGCGGAAGATTTCGCCGTTTATATGGAAACCATTCCCGGCGTGTTCGGATTCCTCGGCGGGAGAAATATGGAAAAGGGAATTTGCTGCGTTCATCATCACCCGGCCTTTGACGTGGACGAAGATGTATTTCCGGACGGGGCGGCGATTTACGCAAAATTTGCCATCGACTGCCTGAAAGAAATGGAAAAGCAAAAGAAATAATTCTGTAAAATATCCTACCGGAGAAAGGCAGAACTTTTTGTAAAAAAACGGGAGTGGCGCTCCTGTTTTTTTGTGGGAAATGTACAAAAATACCTGCCGGTCTTCTTCCGCAAGAGATCGCCGGGATTTTCAGCATGAAAAAAGATATGACACAAATTTCATGTCATATCTTCTGCTTCCGGTAAAGGATTACTGCTTTCTGCCGCTGCACTTGCCTGTGCCTTCCATGACTTTCTTGAAAATCGCATGGAGCTCGTCAACGGACTTGCCGTTTTCTTTGGCAATGGCTACATGGCGCAGAGCGGATTCATAACGCTTTTTGCCTTCTTCATCTTCGGGAATCGGGTAACGGCCGTGGCATTTTGAAACTGCTTCTTCTTTCTTGCCGCCGCACTTGCCTGTGCCTTCCATGACTTTCTTGAAAATCGCATGGAGTTCGTCAACGGACTTGCCGTTTTCTTTGGCAATGGCCACATGGCGCAGAGCAGATTCATAGCGCTTTTTGCCTTCTTCATCTTCGGGAATCGGGTAATGGCCGTGGCATTTTGAAACCGCCTCTTCTTTCCTGCCGCTGCACTTGCCTGTGCCGTTCATAACCTTCTTGAAGATTTCATGGATTTCGTCGGTGGATTTTCCCTGCTCTTTTGCGTGTGCCGCGTGGCGTTTTGCTGATTCATAACGTTTTCTTCCCTCTTCGTCCTGGGGAATCGGATATTGTGGATGTGTCATTATGTTTTCCTTCTTTCTTGAAAAATATGTTTACAGATAGCAGTTTTATTTATGGAAATATATGGGTGCCGCTTCCGTCCTGATGGATGACTATTTTTCACCGCACCTGCCTGTGCCGTTCATGACTTTTTTGAAAATTTCATGAATTTCTTCCGCGGATTTCCCCTGGGCTTCCGCAATGTCCGCGTGGCGTCTCGCCGATTCACGCCGGTTCCTTTCTTCCCTGCCAGTGGGGAGGGGGCCGGCAGGATGGGCAGAGTCCGCCTTCTGTGCGCCGCATGTCGGCAGATGAGGAGTTTGTCCCGCGGCGATCTGCGCGCGCTCGATGGATTTTCTTGTGTACCGGAGGATGGTTTTGGCATCTTTCAAAAAAGATTCTCCTGCCGGTGTGAGGCGGATACCGCGGTTCGTCCGCTCAAAGAGAGGGGCACCGACGCTTTTTTCCAGAGAATTCATCTGCTTCATCACGGCAGGGGCGGTAAGGGAAAGCTTTTCCGCCGCTTTGTTGAAACTGCCGTTTTTGGTAACGGAGATGAATGTGTGCAGTGTTTCATTAATCATTTTGTATATACTCCAAGTTAAAACTATGTATTAACTATCTGTTAAAGTGATGTTACCACTATATTCTGATGCTGTCAATATAAAATGCAAAAAATATTTTGTGAATTAAACAAAAATGTGTTCATGAAAATCAAGAAAATACGGAAGCATAAGAGGTGTCGGAAGACGCAGGGATCTTGTGAGTAAAATGATCCGCAAAAAAAGATGACCCGCAGGCCATCCTTTCGCTTTATCTATTTTTTAAATTTCGGGTCGTCGGTAATGAGCAGTTTCCCGTGCATGGTGACCGCTTCCTGATCAAGAACATAAGACGGAGAGGACAGATCGTAAATGTCCTGATAAAAATTTGTCTTTGCCTGCCAGATGCCTGACGCTGTTTCAAAGAGAAGATCGTTGGTAAAAATCTTATCTTTATTTGACTGAAGCGACGGAAGGATATCAGGGTGGATTTTCCTATAGTCCGGAGAAAGGTAGATCCAGAAAGGAATGCGGATCATGTCGTAGGAGAAACCCGAAGTGCCGTGGTAATATACCATGTCTTCCGCATGATCGGAAAAGTAAATCATAGTTTTCAGATTCAAATGCTCTTTGGCGTATGTAAAGATACTGTGGAGCATTTCATCGGTGTAGGCCAGCGTGACATCATAGTTATAGTAAGGATCATCTTCGGGAATATCCGTGGATTTTCCGTATCCCACGGGGACGCGGGCCAGATAATTATAATGGCTGCCGTTGATGTGGATGAAAATGATACGCCTCCTGGCGGGCGGAAGTCTTTTCATGACTTTTACCGCTTCGCCGTCAAGGCTGTTTTCCCAATAGGACGCGTCACACCGTTCACCGATGACGGAAACGCCGGCACTGGCAAGAGAGCTTCTGTTCTGGAAAGAAATCCAGTCGGTGCGGTATCCTGCCGCTTTGGCAGCGTCTACCAGGCTGACGGCATCATTCAGAGCGGTTTTATTGTATTGGTTCGTATTGGTGAGAGCATAGCTCAATGACATGACGGTTGTCGGGAAATTTGCGTATCCTTTATCCGCGAAGAAAAAGTCGGGGGATTTCGCCATGGCATCTTCCCAGGGCGTCGTCTTTACGGGGTAACCAGGGGTAAAAGACTGCATATGATCGCGGCTTGCGCTTTCACCGATGACAATGATATGGGTGCCGTCTTCCGCTGTCTGGCCGGGAAGAAGGACGACAGCTTTCGCATTTTCGGCAAGGTGCCGGTTCAGCGTTTCCATGAGTTTGAAACTGCCGCTGCCCTTCTTGGCGGCATAATAAATCTGCAGCGGGAAAATATGTCTCATCTGCCGTAAGAAACCGCCGGAAAAAAGAATGGTAAATATGATAAAACCTATGAGGCCGCCGCGTCCGGCGGTGCGGAAGGGCGTCTCTGCCGTTTCCATGGACATGAAAAAACGGCGGGCGATGTAGAAGCAGGAAATCAGTAGGATGATGGCAAAAATCGCCACGGCGGCAATAAGGGCGGGTGCAGCCACCGTCTCAACAAATTCCGCCGCTTCACGGGCGTTTGTCATGGCGATAGCCATCAGGGCGAAGATATCCATTTCGCTTTTATAAATGATATAGTAGCCGATGTAGATCAGGGGTACGAGGATCATGAAAAAAGAAAAGAGGCCGGTTAAGACAGACCAGAGGAAAGCGCCCCGCTTCAGTTTCCATTTCCAGGCAAGGGACAGGTAAGAAAGGGAAAATAAAAGGGAAATCATGCTGTAATAGTCGCCGAGATACTTGTTTTCCGGCAGGTACATGTAACCATAAGCCCAGGTAAAGGCGGCAAACCATACGGAGGGTAAAAGGAGAGACGGAAAGAAATATTTCTTCAGAAATTCTTTTTTAAATATGATAAATAATCCCGTGTTCATGAGAAGGAGGACACCGGCGGAAGTCAAAAGGTGGGGATTGGAAAGGCCTGGAACAAACCGCTCGTCACCGATGGCCCACAGAAGAGCAAGGACAAAGAAAATGGTGCCCAGTGTGCTGAGCACGATCGAACGTAAAATAGACGGCATAATATTTCCTTAGTATAGTGTGACTAATTATAATGATTTTCCTTATTATAATACAAAATATAAAAAAATCATTTTTGGAGAGCCGGAATCGGGACTCCTGCGGGAGAAACGCAGGAGCGGCTTGCAGGAAATGCTTCTTTCCCGTACCATAAAATAAAGAGCAAGGGAGGCTGTATGAAACGATATTTCTTTTTTGATATAGACGGAACACTGACGACACCGCGTACTGCTGATTATCCCGACAGTGCAAGAGAAGCGGTACGCCGGCTGCAGGAAGAGGGAAATTTTGTAGCAATTGCGTCAGGACGCCTGCAGGCGGATGCCGTTGACGTGGCGGAAGAACTTGGTATCGACTCCGTGATTTCCGACGGCGGAAATGGCGTGACCTGCCAAGGAAAGATTCTTTACCATGAAGGATTACCGCTGGAGGCCTGCTTCCGTTTACTTGGTGAAATCGACGGGAAAAAACATCCCTGGGCAGTGACGACGGAAAATAAAAAGCGGCGGAAAACAAAGTACGATGACTACCTTGAGCGTGTGACGGACCGATACTATGAAACAGTGGTGGACAGCCGTTACGATTACCGCGGGGCGGCGCAGATTTACAAAATTTTTATCGCCTGCGCCAAAAGGGAAGTAAAAGAGATTCCTCTGCACACGCTGCCCCATGTGTGGCTTACGAAAGGAACAATGCTTGTAGAACCTGTCCACAAAGAGAGGGGCATTTTTGAAATTATGAAGAGGTATAATGTATCCGATGACCGGATCGTTGTTTTTGGCGACGGACTGAATGACTGTTCCATGTTCCGTCCTGAGTGGATGACGGTCGCTATGGGGAATGCGAAGCCGGCTTTGAAAAAGAAGGCGAGGTATATTACTGATGATGCCGATGATGATGGTATCTATAATGCGTGCAGACATTTCGGGTGGATATGAATACCATAGCAAGGAAAACAAAATCGCCATTCTATGAGTGGCGATTTTGTTTTCACTGTGTACGGTTTGATTCTTCACGCAGAAGAGTACTTTTCTATAAACAAAAATATGACTGCCGGAGAGAAAATATTTTATATTGTATTGTTAACGAAAAGAGGAAGGGAATCATTGACAAAAGCCGCGTAGTTCCTTAGAATATAAACTGATTTATTGCATTTGGCGAAAAGCAGTCCGCCTTGTTGTTATGAAACGCCGCTGTATGTAAAGTGAGGAAAGAATGGAAAGCAATTCCGGAGAAGTTCTTTTTGATATCCGCCATGTCTCCCATACTTTTGAAACGGAGGAAGGCAAAACTTTTGACGCGCTCAAAGATGTAACGGCACAGATCAAAAAAGGGGAATTTACCGCCATCATCGGAACAAACGGCAGCGGTAAGTCCACGCTGGCCCGCCATCTGAACGCGCTCCTCATACCGACGGAAGGAGAGCTTATTGTGGAAGGAATGCGCACTTCCGATGCCGGCTGTGTATGGGATATCCGCCAGAAGGTGGGCATGGTTTTTCAGAATCCCGACAACCAGCTTGTCGCTGCCGTGGTGGAAGAAGATGTGGCTTTCGGTCCTGAAAATCTGGGCGTGCCTCCTGAAGAAATAAGAGAACGTGTGGATCTTGCATTGGAAAAGGTGGGGATGACATCCTATCGTAAACAGGCGCCGTCCATGCTTTCCGGCGGGCAGAAGCAGCGTGTGGCTATTGCCGGCGTTCTTGCCATGAAGCCCGACTGCATCGTTCTTGATGAACCGACTGCCATGCTTGACCCGAAAGGGCGTAAGGAGGTCATGGACACGATCCATGAGCTGAATAAAACAGAGGGGATCACTATTGTCCTTATTACCCATTTCATGGAGGAGGCGGTCACGGCGGACCATATCCTTGTCATTGACAAGGGTGTCCTCAAGATGGAAGGAACGCCGAGGGAAATATTTTCACAGGCGGATAAGGTGACGGAAATCGGTCTGGACGTGCCTGTCCCTGCGGATTTGGCAAGACGCCTCCGCAAGAAAGGGATGGCGGTTTCCGAGAAATGTATGACCGATGAAGAATTGGGAGAGGCGTTATGTCCATTTGTGTCGAAAATGTAAGTTATATATACGGGAAGGGAACTCCTTTTGAACGGGCGGCGATTGAAGATATCGACCTGACCATAGATAAAGGAGAGTTCATCGGCATCATCGGCCATACGGGGAGCGGAAAGTCTACACTCATACAGCACCTGAACGGCCTCCTTCATCCGTCCATGGGGAAGGTGACCGTAGACGGCGTAGATCTGGCGGAAAAGACAAAAGAAGCTATGGTGAAGCGTCATTCGGTGGGCATGGTTTTCCAATATCCCGAGCATCAGCTCTTTGAAGAAACCGTAGCAAAAGATATTGCTTTCGGTCCGCAGAACCAGGGCTGTGATGAAGAGGAAACGGAAAAACGAGTAAAGAGCGCCATGCGCTTCGCAGGGATTGATTATGAAACATTTGCCGAACGGTCGCCTTTCCGCCTTTCCGGCGGCCAGCAGCGCCGTGTGGCCATCGCCGGCGTGATTGCCATGCATCCTGATTTTCTGATTTTGGATGAACCTTCTGCCGGGCTGGATCCTGTGGGGCGGCGGGAAATATTCAGCCGTATTCAGGGATGGTATAAAAAGGGCGTGTTTTCCGTCATTCTTGTGTCCCACAACATGGATGACATTGCCCGTCTGGCGACCCGTCTTCTTGTCATGCATCAGGGGCGCCTCGTCCTTGACGGGGAGCCTATGGATATTTTCCTCCATCACAGGGAGACGCTCAGGGAATGCGGTGTGGATGCGCCGCCTTTGACACAGACGCTTCTCTATCTGAAGGAAAAAGGAATTCCTGTGCCGGAAACCGCACGGACAGTGGAAGAGGCGGCGGAAAAAATGTATGCTGTGCTGGGAGGAGGGAAATAATGCTTACCGATATTACGCTGGGCCAGTATTATCCCGGAGATTCATTCCTCCACCGTATGGATCCGCGGGCAAAAATTCTCTGCACCATGATTTTTATCTGTGCCATTTTCCTGGCGAACAATCCATGGTCTTACCTGCTTGTGACGATATTCACACTGGGATGCATCATGATTTCGGGCGTGCCGCCTGTCATGGTCTGGAAAGCGGTGAAGCCGCTCTGGGTCATTCTGGTATTTACGCTCCTGATCCATGTGCTGACCACGCCGGGGAAGGAAATATTCGGTTACGGATTTATCCATATCAGTGAAGAAGGGCTTCGGAATGGTCTCTTTATGACACTCCGTCTTGTATTCCTTATCGGCTTTTCTTCGCTCCTGACATATACTACGAGCCCTATCGTTCTGACAGACGGGATTGAAGCGCTTTTAAATCCGTTCCGCCGTTTCGGCGTGCCTGCCCATGAACTGGCAATGATGATGACCATTGCGCTCCGCTTCATTCCGACGCTGCTTGAGGAAACGGATCGGATCATGAAAGCCCAGTCTTCCCGCGGTGCTGATTTTACCAGCGGGAATTTGTGGCAGAAAGCCAAAGGGATGGTGCCCCTTCTTGTGCCTCTCTTCATTTCCGCTTTCCGCCGCGCCGATGATCTGGCGACCGCCATGGAAGCGCGGTGCTATCGCGGCGGGGAAGGACGGACGAAAATGCATCAGCTGGCGTATACGTCCAGGGACAGGCTGGCGTTTACCACAGTCTTTCTTGTGACAGCCGTTTTGCTGGCCATGTATTTTTATTTCAGGACATAAAAAAAGACATCTTTTCCTTTTGCAGGGAGGAGATGTCTTTTTTGCTGTGTGGGGAGACAATACTGTTATGTTATACGCTCCACGGTGCATAAGAGCCGCAGATTGTCTTTTCCGTCAATTCTTTTGTAACAGGCGTGAAGTATACTTTGAGAAGGCAGAGTCCGTGGGCAGGAGCGGTGGCACCAAGGAATTTTCTGTCTTTTGCTTCCAGTATTTCCCGCAGATCTTTGGGAGTCAGTTTTCCGGTGCCTGCATCAGCGAGCGCGCCTGCGATATTTCTTACCATATGATAAAGGAATCCTTCTCCGGTAACGAAAATGTGAAAGAAGTGATGCTTTTTGATGATCCGTATGTCATGGATAGTACGGACCGGGCTGGCAGGAACGGAATTATTCCCGCGGAATGAGGTGAAGTCATGAGTGCCTGACAGCACTTCTGCCGCCTTTTCCATTTTTGAAATATCCAGTTTTCGTCCTGTCTGCCAGGTATACCGTTTAAAGAAGGGAGGGCAGTCTTTTTCTTCGGTAAGGAGGTAGCCGTAGGTTTTTCCGTAATTGTTCCTGCGCACGGAAAAATCATAGGGCACTTCTCTGCTTTCCGTTACACGGATATCGGGAGGAAGGAGAATGTTCAGCGCGAATATGAAACGATCGCCGGGAATAGAAGATTCCGTATAAAAGGTGCATTCCTGCCCGTAGGCATGAACGCCGGCATCCGTGCGCGCGACGAAGTAGAGCGTGGTTTTTGTTCCTGTCAGTTTTTGGAGGGCGGTTTCAAGAATTTCCTGGACGGTTATACTGTTTTCCTGCCGCTGGAACCCGCTGTACGCCGTTCCTTCATAGGCAAGAGTGATCCGGATATTTCTCATGACGAGCCGCCTCTTTTCATTTCCTTTTTCGCGCGGGAAAAATTGAGGAGAAGGCGGTTCAGATTATGGATGATTTCTTTTTCTGACAGAGGAAGAGAGCCTAAGAACCAATAATCAAGGATAACACCGGCAAACCCGGAAATCATGAAAGACGTTTCCACCGCATTGTACGCAGCATCACAGCCCCCTTCTTCTACCAGACGGCTGAATACGTAACGCTGGCGGATAATCAGGCGGTCGATGAAGCTTCGTGTGGAAATGTGGTGGAAGAGAAGGCGGAGCTGTTCTTCGTGGGCGGTGATGTAACGGAACAGTTTTTCCGTAAGTTCCGAAATATTCGCCGCCGGCGCGATGGGATAGTACTCGTCAATAATATTTCCAATGGCTTCGACATATTCGTTCTCAAGAGTGTCCAGAAGGTCATGGATGTCTTTGTAGTGGAGGTAGAAAGTCCCCCGCCCGAGCATGGCCTTCCTTGATATTTCCGCCACGGTGATTTCAGAGATACGCCTGCTTTTTAACAGTTCAAAGAAGGCAGCCCGGATAGAAAGTTCCGTCTTACGGAACCGTAAGTCCTTTTTTTTATCAGTCATTGTTGAACACTTTCTCTAAAACAGTTCCATAAAAGGCAATTTCATGGGAATTGCCGATAGCCTTTACAGTCAGCCTAAGTATATAATACATTTGAACGATAATCAACAAATGTTTATTAAAATTATTTCGGGAGGAATACATGAAAAAGTTCGCGGTCATCTTTGCCGCTGTATGGGTCGGCTTTTCTCTTGTGCTGACGGGGTGTGGGAATAAAAAAGAGGCGGAAACGAAAGCGGTGCTTGTCAAGACGATGGTTGTCGGAGAAACGGCAAAAGCAGAAAGCCGTAAGTTTTCCGGCACAGTTCACGGCTATTTTGAATCGCCGCTTGCTTTTCAGGTGGGGGGGCGGATTACGCGCCGTCTCGTTTCTTCCGGCGACCGTGTCACGGCGGGACAGGTCCTTATGACGGTGGATTCCAAAGATGCATCGGAACAGGCTGCTGCTGCCGCGGGCGCGTTGAATGCGGCGGAAGCGCAGTATCGTCTGGCGTCATCCACGATGGCCCGTTATGAAAAGCTTCACGAACTTCAGGCAATTTCTGACCTGGCGATGGATCAGACGAAGAACCAGTATGAATTGGCGTCGGCCCAGCTTTCCCAGGCGCAGGCGGCTCTGGCGCGGGCGGAAAATAATCTGGGTTTCACGTCGCTTACGGCAGACCGTGACGGCGTGGTGGGAAGCACGCTTTACGAAGTGGGTCAGGTGGTCGGCGCAGGGACGCCGGTCGTTCTTATCGTGGATGATACGAAAAAAGATGTTCATATTTCTTTTACGGAAAAGCAGTACGGAAAATACTCTGTCGGCCTTCCCTGTACAGTCACCTTTTGGGCGTTTCCTGATCTGCAATTGAAGGGAACGGTCAGAGAAGTGGCGGCAGCGCCAAATACGTCCACGGGAACTTATGACGCGAAAGTGACGCTCATTGACGCGCCTTCCGATGTCGTGGTGGGAATGACGGCGGAAGTATCTTTTGATGACCCGCAGGGGAATGAACAGATCATGGTGCCGCTTTCTGCTATGGCTGCACAGTCGGAGCAGCCTGCCGTGTGGATCGTGCGGGATCATAAAGTATATCTGCAGAAGGTGGAAACGGGACGGTATGGGAATGATACGGTAGAGATCGTTTCAGGCCTGCAGAAAGGCGACCGTGTAGTGACCGCCGGTGTGCAGAAACTGCATGAAGGGGAAGAGGTACGGTTATGAAAGGCCTGAATCTGGCAGAATGGGCGATCAGGCATAAACAGATTGTCTATTTTTTCATTATCGCCATCATTACGGGCGGACTGTGGTCCTATTTCCATCTGGGGCGTAGCGAAGACCCTGATTTTACAATCCGACAGGCCGTGGTTACGGCTGCATGGCCGGGCGCTTCGGCGCAGCAGATCACGCAGCAGGTGACGGATCCTTTGGAAAAGAAACTGCAGGATACCAAGGGGCTCGATTATATCAAATCTTTCACCCATGACGGTAAAACCGTGATTTATGTCAATCTGAAAGATTCTGTGCCGAAAGAGGAGATGCAGACCCGCTGGCATGAAATACGCAATCTGGTCAATGATGAATGGGGCAGTCTGCCGTCGGGAGTCATGGGGCCTTATATTAATGACCGGTTCGATGATGTGTACGGCTCTATTTACGCCGTCACGGGAGACGGATTTTCTTATGAAGAAAAACGTAAATATGCGGAAAATATCCGGCGGCGCCTGACAGGTGTGGAGGATGTGCAGAAGGTAGAACTTCTCGGTGTCCAGAAGCAGGAAATTTATGTCGAAATGGATCAGAATAAGCTGGCTTCTTTCGGCATGAGGCCGTCGGATGTGTTTGCCATGCTGCAGCAGCAGGGCGCGATGATGCCTGCCGGTATGATCCACACTGATTCCAGAAATGTGGCGATCCGTGTAGAAGGGCTTCTGGATACGGTGGAGTCACTGAAAGAACTTCCGATCCATGTGGGAGAGCGTTCTTTTCATCTGGGGGATGTGGCGTCAGTCACACAGATGTATGCGGATCCGGAAACATCGCTTATGTATTTCAATGGAAAACCGGCGGTAGGAATTGCCGTGTCTATGGCGACTGGCGGAAATAACCTGGTTCTCGGGAAAAATCTGGAGAAGGAAATTGAAAAAGAGAAAGCGGAGCTTCCTGCCGGTCTGGATATCGAGCAGGTGGCGGATCAGCCGTCGGTGGTGAATGATTCTATTCATGAATTTACAAAATCCCTGCTGGAAGCCATCGTTATCGTCATGGCGGCCAGTTTCCTGTCGCTGGGCTTTTGGAGCGGGATCGTGCTGGCGTTGTGCATTCCGGTGGTGGTATGCGCTTCTTTTATCTACATGAAATGGCAGGGGATCGATCTCCATATCGTTTCCCTCGGCACGCTCATCGTATCGCTCGGCCTTCTTGTAGATGACGCGATTATCGTAATTGAAATGATGCAGGTCAAACTGGAAGAAGGGATGGACCGTCTGGCGGCAGCACAGGCGGCGTATAAAGGATGTGCGAAACCGATGCTGGCCGGGACGCTTATCACGGCAGCGGGTTTTATCCCTGTTGGTTTTGCCGCAGGGCAGACGGCGGAATATGTAGGCGCCTTCTTTTGGGTTATCGCCTCTACGCTTCTTCTTTCCTGGGTGGCATCCATCTTTGTGAGCCCGGTTCTGGGGTATCGTTTCATCAGGGTGAAGGCGGGAGAAAAGAAATCCGCTTTTGCGGACAGGGCTTACCGACTGTTTTATAAGGCAATCGCCTGGTGCATCCGTTTCAAAAAGACGGTTATCATAGGCACAGCGGCGATTTTTGCGGGGACAGTGGCCCTTATTCCCTTTGTAAATCAGGAATTCTTTCCCGATTCCGTACGGCCGGAAATCATTCTTGATGTGAACCTTCCTTCCGGCGCGTCCATCAAGGAAACGAAAGAGGTCATGGCAGGCATTGCGGACAACTTATACGGGGATGATCGGGTATCTTCCTTTTCCACTTATATAGGGGACAGCGCGCCGAGATTTATTTTGCTTTTTGATCCGCTGGCGCCGGAAGACAGCCACGGACAGATGATCCTCGTGGCGCGCGACAGCAAGGTGAGAGACAGTCTTCGTGACGATACGCTGGCATTTATTGCGGAACAATATCCGGATGCAAGGGCCCATGCCCGTCTGATTACCACAGGGCCTCCCGCTGAATATCCGATCATGCTGCGGCTTTCGGGAAAGAATGTGGAAGACACGGCAAAGTTTGCTAAAGAAGCGGCGGCTCTTGTTTCTCAGTATCCCGGCATGAAGAATGTCAGTATGGACTGGCCGGAAGAAACACCGGTTGTCAGGTTAAAAATCGATCAGGATAAAGTAAGGAAACTGGGGGGAGATAATTATTCCATTTCCCGGGATTTGTATGTGAAATTGTCAGGCTATAAAGTGGCGGAATCCTATCAGGGAAATCAGCTCGTGCCGATCAGCTTCCGGCTGGAAGGAAGCAATGCGGCGCGGCTGGCCGATCTTTCTTCCCTCCCTGTCCATGTGGGGAGCGGACGGTATGTGCCTCTTGGGGAAATCGCGGATATTTCCTATGAGAATGAAACAAGCACGATCTGGCGGCGCGATCTGCACCCGACCATCACTATCCGCGGCGAAGCCGGCGGGGATAAGACTGCCGATTCCGTAGTCAATGAACTGTACGACCGGACGCTTAAGGACTTTAGAGAACATCTGCCTGACGGTTATACGCTGGAAAAAGGCGGAGCCATAGAAAACAGTGAAAAATCCGTACAGTACCTGGCGGCGCCGGTTCCGATCATGATTTTCCTTATCCTTATGATTCTGATGTTTGAGCTGGATAAAATTCCGCTGATGGTAATTGCGGGCATAACCGGGCCTTTGGGACTGATCGGCGCGATTCTGTCGCTGTTTCTTACGCGGCAGCCCATGGGATTCGTATCCATTGTCGGTATGCTGGCCTTATCCGGCATGGTTGTCCGGAACAGCATCATCCTTCTTGACCAGATCCGCCAGCATTTGGCAGATGGGAAGAAGCCTTATGATGCGGTCATCGAGTCGGCGGCGCTCCGTTTCCGGCCGATCATGCTTTCCAGCGTAACCGATGTACTTGGTTTTGTTCCGCTGATTCCCAGTCCGTTCTGGCGTCCCCTTGCCGTATCGTTTATCGGCGGACTTCTCCTTGCGACTGCTATAGGGCTGCTGGTCGTTCCTGCGCTTTACTGCTGGTACTATAAGGTGGAAGGGCCGAAAGCATCATAAAAATACCGATACCGCACTATCTCTGAAAAAGGCAGACATATTTTCAGGGAGTCCGGTATCGGTATTTTCAATTGGGAAATTTATTTTATGATAAAGACGGGGCATTTTGCATTCTTTAAAATGCCGCTGGAAACGGAACCCATGAAAAGGCTCTTGAGAGCGCCGCGGCCGCGGCTGCCCGTGATGATCAGGTCGGCACCGATTTCTCCTGCCAGATAGAGGAGCATGGGTACCGGTTCCCCCATTTCAAGAAGAACCTTATGGGGGATGTTTTCAGGAATGAGTTTTTCGACTTCCGCCATGTCGACCTGGTCGGGATCATCATCGGCAGGGATGGTACTGTTTAAAATCGTTGCGACATAGAGTTCTGCACCGTCTGAGCACTGCGCCAGAGAAATGGCCTGGTTCAGCGCTTTTTTCGCATGGCTGGAACCGTCATAGGGAACGAGAATCTTTTTGAAATCCAGCATAATAACCGCCTTTCTTTTTTTGTAATGGAGAAATTTAATTTTCTGTGCGGAAAATAAAGAAATACCTGTGAAAATATCGGCCGTACCGGAGGGAGAAAACACCGGCCCTCTGAAAGGTCGGCGTTTCGTCTTACGGGAAATTATTTCACAATGAATACAGGCGCTTCCACATGGGTCAGCAGGTAATTGGATACGGAACCGAGGAGCATGCCCGTAAGGGCGCCCAGGCCGCGGCTGCCCATGACAACCAGGTCTGCGCCGATTTGGTCTGCCGTATTTTCAATCAGCATGCCGGGATCGCCGGTTTTGGCGATATATTCCGCTTCGATTCCTTCAGGGACGGCAGCTTTTGCTTCATCAAGAGTTTTATCAGCCGGGCGGAAGTGGATGGCCTGCATCTGTTCATTGATGTAAGCCCTTTCCAGATTATTCATGCTCAGCGCGGAAACATCTTCGTCAACAGTGATGATATACAGCTTTGCGCCGTCACAGCATTGCGCCAGTGATACAGCCTTTGCCAGGGCACGCTTTGCGTGTTCCGACCCGTCAAAGGGAACAAGGATTTTTTTGAAAGTAAGCATGACGAACCTCCTTTTCCGCGGTATTTCCGCTGTACTATTTAATAATAAGGATGGGGCATTTCACGTTGCTTGCCAGATGGCTGGAAACGGAACCCATGAAAAGGCTCTTGAGAGCGCCGCGGCCCCGGTTGCCCATGATGACCAGGTCGCAGTTTTTTTCAAAGGAGAGATCCAGCAGGACGGATCCCGGATTGCCTACACGGAAAATCAATTCATGAGGAATATCCTCGGGAATGAGTTTTTCTGAATCATCCAAAATAACCTGCCCGGGGTCTTTCTTTTCCGGTTCTTTTTTATCGGCGTCAAAGACATATGCTTTTTCCCGCGCGATTTTTTCCATCGGCGGCATCGGCCGGGAAACGGTCGCAATGAAAAGCTTTGCGCCGTCGCAGCATCTTGCCACGGAAACGGCACGGTCAAGAGCCCGCTTCGCATACTCGGAACCGTCGTAAGGTACAAGAATCCGTTTGTAATCTAACATGATCATCAGCCCACCTTTCTTTTATAAATGAAATTCCAGGGAGAAAAATCTTCTCTCTTTAATTACATTTTAACATAGTTCAAGGGGGGAATACAAAAATATGATTCATAAAAAGGAAAATATTTTTTGAAAATGCTTTTATCCGAGTCTGTGATGTGGTAAAATAAATTGTATTTACCAATACAAAGATTTTGTTATACTGTGGATTTATAGATTGAGGCGGAAGGCCGGAGAGAAGAAGGAAAGAAATGATCAGAAAAGATATCCGCAACATTGCGATCATCGCCCATGTCGATCATGGTAAAACCACTCTTGTGGATGCCATGCTGAAGCAGAGCCATATTTTCAGGGAAAATCAGAAGGTGGCGGAACGCGTCATGGATTCCAACCCGCTGGAACGAGAACGGGGAATTACAATCCTGGCGAAGAATACGTCTGTCATGCATAATGGTGTGAAGATCAATATCGTAGATACGCCCGGGCATGCCGATTTTGGCGGGGAAGTAGAACGTATCCTGAACATGGTGGACGGTGTCCTGCTCCTTGTTGACTCCCATGAAGGCCCGATGCCCCAGACGAAGTATGTTCTCCGTAAAGCTCTTGAGCATCACCTGAAACCGATCGTCGTCATCAATAAGATTGACCGTCCTGACCAGCGTGTGTCTGATGTGGAAGGGGAAATTCTTGAACTTTTCATCGAGCTTAATGCTGATGATGAGCAGCTTGATTTTCCGCTGATTTATGCGTCCGCCAGGAGCGGCATCGCCAAACTCCATATGAATGATGAAGGGAAGGATCTGCAGCCTCTGTTTGATACGATTTTGGAACGGATTCCCGCTCCGGAAGGTGATCCGGATGGAGGACTGCAGATCATGGTGACCACGCTGGAAGCCGATGATTATCTCGGCAAAGTGGCAATCGGCCGTGTGACCAGGGGAACGGTCAAGCAGGGAATGGCCGTGGCTATTACGGATGGAGAAAAAATCCGTACCGATCATGTAGGACAGCTTTTCAACTGGCAGGGAATGAAACGTACTCCCGTCGCCGAAGCAGGCGTGGGGGATATCGTGGCGATGGCAGGATTTAAAGACATCAATATCGGTGAAACGGTAGCCGATGCCGCCAATCCGGAAGCGCTCCCCTCCATTCATATCGATGAACCGACGCTGTCCATGGTTTTCCATGTCAATAAGAGTCCTTTCGCGGGAAGAGAAGGCGATTTTGTTACATCCCGCCACATCCGCGCCCGTCTGATGAAAGAAATTGAAACGAACGTGGCTCTCCGTGTGGAAGAAACGGAAACATCCGATGCATTCCTCGTTTCCGGCCGGGGAGAACTTCATCTGTCCGTTCTCATTGAAACGATGAGGCGGGAGGGGTTCGAATTGGAAGTATCCAAACCGCAGGTTATTTATAAAACAATCAACGGCAAGCGCTGCGAACCTTTGGAAAGGCTGACTGTTGAAGTGCCGCAGGAATTTATGGGGGCTGTCATGGAAGGACTCGGTCCGCGCCGCGCGGAAATGATTTCCATGGAGGAACTGGCAGGATATATGAAGATGGATTTTTCCATTCCTGCCCGCGGACTTTTGGGATTCAGAAATGAACTTCTCACCACCACCCGCGGCACAGGCATCATGTACCATGTATTCCAGGGATATGCGCCGTATAAAGGGGATATTCCCGAAAGAACGAGAGGCTCGCTTGTCGCTTTCGAAGCGGGCACGACCACCGCTTACGGCCTGAATTCCATACTGGACAGAGGGGAACTTTTCCTTGGCCCGGGCGTGGAAGTTTATGAAGGCATGATTGTCGGCGAAAATGCCCGTGAGCAGGATATGGACGTTAATCCCTGTAAGAAGAAGCATCTGACAAATACCCGTGCTTCCGGTTCCGATGATGCCATTAAACTGCCGCCGTGCCGCCTCTTTACCCTTGAATCCGCTTTGGAATGGATAAATGATGATGAATTGGTGGAAGTGACGCCTTCCAGTATCCGCATGCGCAAGATGGTTCTTTCCAAGCAGCTTCGCTATAAGAATGCCAATGCGAAGAAAAGCCGGGACGGACAGTAAGAGTTGGTGCTATAATAAAATACACAGATATTTCTGATTGTGTGCAGCAAAAGGAGGTATAGAGAAATGAAATTTGTTTCTTTATGCCTCCCTTTTTATGATGTTTTTCAGAATGGCAGGGTGGGCATATGGAACCGAAAAATTCAGATCCGGCAGCCGTATACTTCATAAAGTGTTTGATTAAAAGATATATCGATGATGATGTGGGCTCCTTTGCGTCAGAAGCGTCATACTGCTTTATCCTCGGGCTCATTCCGTTTATGATTTTCCTGGTGAACTGTATCTTGTTCTTTGCGGCGCCCCAGCTTGATACGATCCTTGATCTGCTGCAATATCTGCCGGCCCAGTTTGCGGCAAGTATGGAGGAAAATATAGCCCGTATCATCGCAGGGCGGAGTACGATATGGCTCTTTGCCGGTCTCGGCGGCGCAGTGTGGACCGCTTCACAGGGGACGGCTGTCCTTGTCCGCGGGATGGATAAAATATTTTTTCAGGACAGAAATATCCAGTCCTGGCTCAAGGTCAGCCTGAAAGCCTGCTTCTTTACCATATTTCTTGTATTTGCCATGATTCTTTCTCTTACGCTGATCGTTTTTGCCAATGCCGTCATATTCCTTGTACAGGACTATATCATGGAACTGCCGTCTGTCTTCTGGCAGGTCTGGCGGCCGTCGCGGTATGCCATTCCTTTTGTCGTCATGAGCTTGTCTTTATCCGCCTTTTACCGTTATGCGCCAAACAGGTACATCACGAAATGGACACGCATCATTCCTGCTTCCTTTCTGGTGGCGGCGGCCCTCCTTTTCCTGACTGCAGGGTATGGTTACTATATCCTCCATATATCGGGCATGGGCGTCACTTACGGTTCCCTCATCGGCCTGATCTTCCTCTTTCTCTGGATCCATCTGGCGGTCCAGATCATTCTTGCCGGCGGTGCGGTGATTATGGCATGGGAAGATATGCGCCACCGGCGCCTGTAAAAATATTTCCGGCGGGCCACCGGAAGAATTACAGACATCCAAAATAAAAAGTGATAAAATAATGGAAGCAAAATTGAGAAACCCGTTGTAACAGGAGGAAATGAAATGCAGATCCAGGTAATCGACCATCCGCTTATTCAGCACAAATTGACGATTATGCGCCAGAAAGAAACCAGTTCCGGTGATTTCAGAAAGCTTCTGAAGGAAATCACACTGCTCATGGGATATGAACTGACTCGTGACCTGCCTATGGAAGATATAGAAATTGAAACGCCCTTGGAAGTGATGAAAGGAAAACGCGTGGCAGGGAAGAAAGTAGGGATCGTCCCCATCCTCCGGGCGGGATTCGGAATGCTTGACGGGCTTCTGGAACTCGTTCCTTCCGCCCGTGTAGGTGTCATCGGTCTGTACCGTGACCCCGTTACGGCAAAGCCTGTGGAGTACTACTGCAAACTTCCCGATGTGGAAAACCGTGATTTCATATTGATTGACCCCATGCTGGCAACCGGGGGGAGTGCCGTGGCGGCTATTGACATGATGAAAGAAAAAGGCGTGAAGAATATCAAGTTTATGTGTCTTGTCGCCGCGCCGGAGGGCGTACAACTCGTGAACGACGCGCATCCGGATGTGCCGATCTACACCGCCGCCCTTGACCGCCGGTTGAATGAAAAGAAATACATTCTTCCGGGACTCGGTGATGCGGGAGACAGGATTTTCGGGACGAAGTAAAAGAAAGAACAGAAATAAAAAATGTCCGCCTTTATTTACGTGAGGCGGACATTTTCATCAGAAAGGGAAAACATGGAATTATTGGATTTACGATTCAGCGAAAAGACACTGAAGATTTTAAAAGGGCTGGCAGGACAGGTTTTTGAAAAGTACCGATGCGATCCGTCCATTTTCCATCCTGTATATCTCCTGCCCGTCGGTATTTATGCCGGCGGAAAATGCTATATAATGACGCAGGAAATGACGGGCAGGGCGGCCGGCGGAAAAAAGACGGACGTTTTGGAATGGGTCTTCCGTGAAGCGGAAGAAAAAGAAATCCACTCGAGCCGCCCTGCCGTGGTGCAGGAAGATCATGCCCTTCAAAAAGAAATAAAAGAAGTGCGGATCATCAATGAGAAGAAGACGCTTTCCCGCGGAAGGAAGGCGGAATACCGCGTGTATCTTACAAAGGCAGTCCGTTTTATCTTTGAAAAGGGATACCTGCAGATCAGAAAGCCTGTCTATTTCTCGCCTTTCCTTAATTTGGAAGATGAAGGAAAAGAATGCAGGGAATGGGAAAAATTGGACAATCTTCCTGAAGAATGGGAAGAAGCATATGATGTAAATACGGAAACAGAAGTCCTGTCCTATAAGAAATAAAGAAGCCCCTCTTCCGGGAGGGGTTTTATCGTGGGTGTCTCGCAGTAAAAAACCTCCCTGCGGAGGCTTGAAGTTGAAACGTTATTTCTTTGGTGGATAGGTTTGAAATCCGGCAGGAGAAAGCCGGGCTGTTTTCAGCATATAGATCATGATGCCGAAGACGGTAACGAGCGTCCCGTAAAGAATGATATCCCATCCGCAGCCGTAGACCGCGTATACGCTGTATACACCGCCGATGATAGCTGCCATATTCGGCAGTTTTGCTTTTGCCGCGGAGATGCCTTCTGCTTTCTGCAGATCGGGAACGGCAGCCATGGCAAGCAGGTAGGGAATGAGATTGACCATGACGGCAAGATTGATAAGGACATTGAACTGCTTTAACAGAGAGGGGCTGATTGTAGACAGCGTCAGTAGGGACTGGATACAGACCAGGGTCCCGATCGCCATGTAAGGCGCATAGAAACGATTGACTTTCCGGAGATAGGAAGGGAAGTGGCCGATGGTGGCAGCCTCTCTTACCACCTCGGAGATGGTGAACTGCCATGCGGTGAGGGATACGAAGCAGGAAACAACAAGCATGGCAGATACCATATGTCCCACCGTATTTCCGAACATGGCCGCGTAAGCAAGGCCGAAAGGCGCGCCGGCAGATACCAGCTCTGTATGAGGAACAAGCCCCCCGATAATCGCTGTGGAGGTCATGTAGCATACGCCGGCAATCATCGTTCCTGCCAAAACAGCGACAGGCACATTCTTTTCAGGATTTTCCACCGTGTCGGAATTGGCGCAGGCTGTTTCGAGACCAAGGAATGCCCAGAGAATGACGGCGATGGAATCGCGCATGGTGAGATAGAAAGGCATATCATGAGGGTTCCAGGCAGCCACATAGATGTCCGGGCTGAAAAAGTACCAGCCGCAGAGAAGGAGGCCGATGACCGGAAGAAGAATGCAGATCATGCCCAAAGAGGTGAATTTGCCGAATTTCTTTGGTCCGACAAGGCTGATGGAGGCGGCGACGACAAGCGTGCCGATGGTTGCCAGACAAACTTCCATGGGAGAAAGGTCAAAACCGAAAACGTAAGAACCGTAGCTGACTACACCGGTAGCGATAGCTACGTTGGCGATAATCAGGGAAATGGCGTAAGTGTAGTTGGAAAGGAAGTTTCCAAGACGGCCGAACCGGTATTCCGCATAACCGCCCATGCCGCCTACCTTTTTGCTGTACATACCGCATTTGGCAAAAGCGTAGGCAAGAATAGTAGCGCCGATAGAGGCAAGAATCCAGGCGAAAATGGAAACCGTACCGATTTCCGCGAGTGTTGCCGGCAAAAGAATAATGCCGGATCCCATCATGTTGATGGCGGTGACTGTGGTGAGCTGTACCACTCCCATTTTTCTGCTTTCAGACAATGTAGTTCCCTTCTTTCTCGTACCAATTTCCGACACATATTCGGAACGGGGGAAGATATTTGTCCGGAATCTCACCGGAATGCCCGATTTTCAGGCATAGGCAATCCCCATTTACTTTCGTTATGGTGAAAGAAACAGGGAAACAAAGAAAACCGTTCACTTCGAGAAGTGCTCCGCAGCTCAGCTGCACTTTCATGCAGGGCGCGTAATATTTTTGCTGAAAGAAATATATCACAGATAAACAGGAAGTACAATAGGAAATTTCAAAAAAATATATTTCTTTATCCTTGAGGACTTTTGAGGACCTTTGAGGAGTAGAAAGAAAAATGAAGAAAAACGAAAAAAATGGAACACTATCGGATATTGATATGGATTGGCGTGATACATCATGATACATTCAGATTTTCGGGGGCTATAAAAATAGAAATCTTGAAACGCCGTTTTTATCGGTTTTTTTAAAAATATCTGGGGAAAGACAATAATTTCAAAAATGGATATTTATTCATTCTCATAAATATATTGCAAAAACAATGGATGCGGTCCGGGATCCGATTGTCCTGTGAGAGGCTGAAATCTCCTCATTTCTCCCTATATGGACTTTATTTGCCCGAAATGATTTTGAAATTGATAAGAAGCCTTATGTAATTGAGAAAATGATATTTTTTCTTTTTATGGGTACAGAATTTTTTTATAAATAAAGAATGGGGAAGATCTCAATCCGGTAAAGGGAAAACGGGAAGAGGAAATCTGTTTCCTATGGCAGAAATGATTTTGGAAGGCAGCCCTCTATTTCTGTTTGTAAAAAGACTTTCCAAACGGAACGGGAGTCGTAAGGAGCGGTTCTTATCAAATTGACAATACATTTTTATCTGCTTATACTTAATAATATATCCTTATAATGGGAGTTTTATAAAATATTTATAGAAAAAGGAGCAATTGGCATGGCAGAATTGCAGCATACACTTGTGACAAAAGAAGGTCTTGAAAAATTACAGAAAGAATTGGATGAACTTCGTACAAAAACGCGCGGCGAGGTAGCACAACGTCTGAAAGAAGCCATCGCTATGGGCGATCTTTCTGAAAACTCCGAATATGATGATGCAAAAAACCAGCAGTCTTTCGTAGAAGGACGTATTAAGGAACTGGAACAGCAGATCCGTACGGCGGAAATTATTGACAGCGGCAAAAAAGGGAGAAAGAGCCGCGTCGATGTAGGAATGACGGTAACCATTGAAGCGCTGGAAGACCATGTAGAAGAAACGGTGAAGATCGTGGGCAGCACGGAATCGGATCCTTTTGAAGGGAAGATTTCCAATGAGTCTCCTGTCGGCCGCGCACTGATGGGCGCCAAAGCGGGGGATATTGTAGAAGCGGAAGCGCCAAGCGGTGTTGTAAAGTATAAAGTTATTAAGATCAAAGCATAAATTTTATTGTTGATTGGTTATATGCAAAGAGAGGTTTTGGAATGGAAGAAAAACTGAACGACCAGATGCTGATCCGAAGGGGGAAGCTGGAGAAGATTGCCGCACTGGGATTTGAGCCTTACGGCGGAAAGTATGAATGCACCCATCACAGTGAAGATATCCATGCGGATGCGGCAGCTTTGGAAGCAAGCGAGGAACATGTCAAAGTGGCAGGCCGTATTATGATTATCCGCGGGCACGGAAAAACGGCATTCTGCACGCTTCGTGATGAAAAAGGGGATATCCAGCTTTATTTCCGGAAAGATACTGTCAGTGAAAATGAATGGAACCTCTTCAAACTGGTAGACATGGGAGATATCCTCGGAGTGGAAGGCACTGTATTCACTACACACACGGGAGAAACGACCATCCGTGTCCTGCACTTCACCATGCTTTCCAAGTCTCTCCGCCCGCTTCCGGAAAAGTGGCACGGCCTTACGGATAAGGAACAGCGCTACCGCCAGAGATATCTTGACCTTATCGCCAATCCCGAAGTAAGAAAGACGTTCATCAAGAGGGCGAATATGCTCCAGGCCATCCGGAACTGGTATACCGCACACGGTTTCCTCGAAGTGGAAACGCCGGTTCTTCAGCCGCTCTACGGCGGTGCAAATGCAAGACCTTTCATGACGCATTTCAACGCGCTGGATATGACCATGTACCTCCGCATTGCGCCGGAACTTTATTTAAAGAGACTTCTTGTCGGCGGGTATGAACGCATATTTGAAATCACCCGCAATTTCCGCAATGAAGGCATGGATACCCGTCATAATCCGGAGTTTACCGCTATTGAAACATACCAGGCTTACGGCGATATCGATGATGTCATTGACCAGACGGAACAGATCGTGGCAGCCTGCGCCATGGCTTCTTACGGCACTACGAAATTTACCTATGAAGGAACGGAAATCGATGTGGCAGGCCCATGGCCGAGACTCACCATGGCAGAAGCAGTAAAGAAATACACCGGTGAAGACTTTGATGCCTGCAAGACCATTGAGGAAGCACGTGCCATCTGCGACAGACTTCATGTGGAATATGGTGAATTTGACGGTTTCGGCAAGCTTCTGGCAGCTGCTTTTGACGACTATGTAGAAGAGCACCTTATCCAGCCTGTCCACATTACAGAGCATCCCATCGAAGTATCTCCGCTGTCCAAACTGGATCCCAAAGATCCGAGATATACCATCCGTTTCGAGTCTTATATTTATGGACGCGAACTGGCAAACGGATTCTCCGAATTAAATGATCCGCTGGATCAGAGGGCGCGTTTTGAAATGCAGGTGGAAGAAAGAGAGCATGGCGATGATGAAGCGCATCCCATTGATGAAGACTTCCTTACTGCTTTGGAATACGGTATGCCCCCGACAGGCGGACTCGGCATCGGGCTTGACCGTCTTTTCATGCTCATGACCAATTCTTCCAGTATCCGAGACGTTCTTCTTTTCCCTGCGATGCGGCCGGAAGGCGATCAGGGGAAAACGGAAGTGAAGGAGGCCGTCCCTGCCGTTCCTGAAAAAATTGATTTTTCCAAAGTAAAAGTAGAACCTTTATTTGAAGATATGGTTGATTTTGAAACTTTCAGCAAATCGGACTTCCGCGCAGTGAAAGTCAAAGACTGCACAGCAGTCAAGAAGAGCAAGAAACTTCTTCAGTTCACACTGGACGATGGATCCGGCAAAGACCGCACCATCCTTTCTGGCATTCATGCATTCTATGAACCGGAAGACCTCATCGGCAAGACGGTGATCGCTATCGTGAACCTGCCTCCAAGGAATATGATGGGCATCGACTCCTGCGGTATGCTGCTTTCCGCAATCCATGAAGAAGACGGCGAAGAAAAACTCCATCTGCTCATGGTGGACGACCATATCCCTGCAGGAGCGAAGCTGTACTGATATCTGATAAAACATAAAGCACTTACTGGACGGTAGGTGCTTTTTTACGGATTGGTGTGAAGAAAGGTGTTTATGATGGAAAAGAAATATTATGTTTTTCGGATAGATAACGAGAATAAAACAAATATCTATCAATTTGCGAAATGTAATCACGAATTACGGCAAGGCTGGGGGGAATTGCTTCGAGAGAATCCTGCTTTTAATCTTAATGTGGAACAAGGAAAAAAGGAGTTCTGTATCAGCTGGGAAAAGATTTGGGGAAAAAATGATGCTAATTATAAATATATGGAGAGGAAGTATAATAATCTTTGCAAAATGAAAGAGTTTCAGGAGGGCGATATTCTTATAGTACCAAAGGTTCCTGATAATTATCATTTTGCTCTGTATCGAGTAAAGTGTAAAGCAGGAAAGGCTTATATTTTTGATACAAGTTGGGATAACGGTGGACTTAAAGGCAGTAATAATAAGATGACTAATGATTACCGTCATGTTGTTTTTGTGGAGTACATTGGGGATGTTTCATATCGAAGTGCTGAAGAAAGTAGTATTGTCTCAGCAGGCTTTACTTCCCGCCGATCCGCAATCAATTCAATTTATTCACAAAAAATTATTGATGCTATTGAGAAAATCATTAAAAATTTGGAGTATAATTTTGAGTTTTATTCTAGTGAAAAAGATATTTCGGATATTATGAATCCATATGAAAATTCAAACCAAGATGTTAAAAAGACCCGACAGGAATATTATAGGAAGCTCATCAATCAAATTGTTAAGCATGGATCACGTGATTTGGAGAACCTTATAAAAGATCTTTTTGAAAGGAATAATTTTGAGTGCATAGGAAAAAATAAATATGATGGTCAAGGGGGAGATGTTGACTGTATTCTGCAAATAAAAATGCCGGGACTTCTTTCAACGCTTTTAGACTGTACAAATAATATGGTAGAATCTTTCTCTATGCCGGTGATCTGGATTCAGGTTAAGAAAAAAGAGGGAATTGATCAGAATCAAGAAGAAGGAATAGAGCAGTTGAGTTCTTTGCGTGATAGTAGGTATAAAGATACAGATAATAAGCCATTATGTGTCTTAATCAATACAACTGACAGTTTCAATGAGAAAGCCAAACGGCTTGCTCAAAGAAAGGATATTCTATTAATTGACGGGCCGGGGCTGGTAAGTCTGCTGCTTCGGTATGGGTATTATGACTAAGAAACGAAGAGAGCTTTATGGAAATACGCAAAGCAACGATAGATGATCTGGCATTGGTGTCTGCGGTGGAAGCGGAGTGTTTTCCTCCTGCCGAGGCGGCGACGAAAGATTCTTTCAGAGAGAGGCTCACTTATTACGGCAATCATTTCTGGCTCCTCTTTGAAAAGGGAAAACTGATTTCCTTTGCGGACGGTATGGTGACAAACCTTGCGGATCTTACTGACGAAATGTATGAGAACGCAGACATGCATGATGAACATGGCGCATGGCAGATGATTTTCGGACTGAATACGGTTCCTGCCTGCCGAAAGAAAGGTTACGCGGGACTGGTACTCCGCCGCGCTATCCATGATGCGGAAAAGGAAGGACGGAGAGGTCTTGTCCTCACCTGCAAGAAAGAACTGATCCATTATTATGGCAAGTTCGGTTTTCTTAACGAAGGAATATCCGTATCGGTTCACGGCAATGTGGTGTGGTACCAGATGCGCCTTACTTTTTAAAGGATAAAAGACAGAAAACAGCTGACAGAAGATAGAAGTCAGATTCATGCTTGCAGTCTTCCTCACTACGGTAATAGATCCTTCGCATGGCTCTGGATGACGTTTTAAGAGTAGAGTTGCTTTTATCAGGGGAAACCTAAACGGAAATCAGCTATCGGCTAACAGAAGTCAGCGGTCGGAAAACGGAAAACAGTATTATGACACTTTTTCTTACAGCGTCATTAGTACCATATAAGTGTAGCAAAGAGAAATACAATATTTCCCCTGCTGCACTTATTTTATTATAGTAAGGAAAGCAGCTGGCCTGACACCCCGTCATTGGGTTTTCAGAACGATCACACGAATACTTTGTAGAGAAAGCGGTAAACGATAATTGTTATGAAGAGTAAAAAATCTATTATGCTGATGACAGAAAACGGAAATCAGCTGACAGAAGACGGAAAACAGAATACGGAATCATGCTTACCGCTTTCGTCATTACGGTAATAGACTCTTCGTTTCACTCTGAGTTACGGTTTTAGAGCTTTCAGCTGCCAGCTTCCGGTTGTCGGCTTTAATCTCGTAGCTAACAGCTAACAAGACAGAATCATTGTTGGTACACTGACTGACGTTTGACAGGCAGAGTTGCTTTTATTGGTACTCGACAGATGAAAATCGAAAAATCCCTTACCGATGCGCGGCAGGGGATTTTTACGTAGGTTCCTGTATTTTTTCATTGGCCATGTCTGAGGACATTTTGATGACGCAGCCTTTATAGTCCGTCATCATGAGTGTATCCGGAAGGCCGCTGATCTGATGGGATTCTTTGTCTTGCTGTCCCGCCCCCAGTAGGTAAACATGGCTTTTTATCTTCATATGACAGGATAGATAACGGAACGGAAACAGAAATCCAATTCCTCCGGCGTCTGCTTCATACGATTCTTTACCCACCATTGGACCATTTCCACAAAACTGCCTGTGATATGGTTCAGAAGAAATTCCTCGGGTATATCCCTTCTCTGATGGTCCGGGGACTGGAGAATATATATGCTGATGAGGCTGCGCAGGCTGTCCCTGAAATATTTAAGGAAGATATCGCTGCTTTCGGAAATAAGCAGATCTTTGATATGGTAAGAGTTGCTCTTGATATGCTGGAGGATGTGGCAGAAAACCGGATCCGGCACACCGGGAGCATTGTGATGGTCTGCAGGGAGGTCATGATTCATGACGCCGTCGATGATATGCCGGAAGAGTTCCGTGCACATGGCATTCAAAAGGTCGTCTTTCGTCTGGAAGTGGGAATAAAAAGTGCTCCGTCCGATATTCGCGCGGTCGATGATGGTTTGTATGGTAATGCGTGAATAAGATTCTTCCGATAAAAGTTCGCTGAACGCGTCAAAGATAGCGGTTCGCGTTTTTTGCTGTCGTCTGTCCATAAAAGCTCCTGTGAAATATTTCTCAAACAATTTGTTTCTTATCGGCTATATTATCACAGTTTGTCTCAAGTTTAAAGATAAAAATCCGGTAACTGAAATTTGAAGGTATTACAATCCTGTTTTGATGCCGTATGAAAAGATCAGGTAAAATAATACACATTGAGATTATTATAAATAAATGATAGTCTAAAGCTAATAGGTACGAATGATTTCTATTTGCCTTAAGGAGGAAGAATGGAATTAAAAGAAATAGGGAAAATACACAGTCCTTACAAAACAGTAAAAGAAGCGCCGCGGCAGGGAAAGCTTTCTGATAAATTTTGTGAGATTGAGATCTTTCCGACTTATGAAGCGGCACTGCTTCATGTGGATGAAGGGAGATATTATGTGGTTTTATATTTTGCCCACGAAGCTGACCGCACGGCCCTGCAAACAGTGCCGCCCTGGGCAAAGGAACCTTACGGCGTATTTGCCAGCCGTTCACCGCACCGGCCAAATCCCATCAATTTATGCGTGGTTAAACTGGTAAGGCGGGAAAAGAACAGGCTTTTTGTAATCGGGCTGGATGCCATTGATGGAAGCAGCCTGATTGACATAAAACCTTATGTGAAGGAACTGGATGAAGCGGAAGCGTAGGCAATAAAAACAGACACCGTGATGAAATTGTATTTCCGCAGTGTCTGTTTTTATTGCCTGTAAACAAATAATACAGCTTATTCAAAAAGTGCGGTGCATGCCATGACCAGGTAAGCGGTATCTTTCGTGCCTGCTGTTTCATAAGAGGAGTGCATGGCGAGCTGGGGAAGTCCGATGTCCACCGTAGGCATGGAAACCTTGGTATTGGAAATATTTCCCAGGGTGGAACCGCCGGGGATATCGCTCCTGTTCGTAAAGGTCTGTGTCGGCACTTTTGCGCGGCGGCAAAGGTCGCGGAAGAAGGCGGCGGAGAATCCGTCAGTGGCGTATTTCTGCTGGGCATTGAATTTAATGACGATACCTTCATTCAGGCGCGGCGCGTTTACGGGATCGGCATATTCTCCATGATTCGGATGGAGCGCGTGGCCGTTGTCGGCGGAAATCATGAAGCTTCGGGCAATCATGGCTTGTGTTTCGTCATAGCTGTAACCCAAAGAACGGGAGATCCTTGTCAGTGTATTCTTGAGGAAGGTGGCACCGGCGCCCTGATTTGTGGCGCTGCCAACTTCTTCATTATCGAAAAGGGCGTAAACACAGATATGCTTTTCCCTTTTTCCTGCGGTGAATCCACGGAACGCGGCGAAAGCGCATTGAAGGTCATCCAGCCTGGCGGAAGAAATAAATTCATGCCGCTCTCCCCACAGGGTTCCCTCTATACGGGAATAAAGGTACAGGTCATGGCCTAAAATATTTTCCGGCGCAACCTGCGCCGCGGCGGCAACGGCATCCATAAAGGACAGGGAATCGTCCGCCGTCCCGTAAAGAGGAAGGAGATCCTGCTGTATATTCCAGGCGTGCCCGCCGTTTGCAGTACGGTCCATATGGATGGCGACGGAGGGAATGACGAGTGTCGTCCGATCGAGATTGACCAGTTTGGAAACGAGTTTTCCATTTTCTGAAACGATGATACGGCCTGCTGCCGACAGGGGGCGGTCGAGCCAGGTGGACATGATCATGCCGCCGTAGCCTTCCACGTTCAGCCGGACATACGCAGCGTCGCGGAGTTCGGGATTTTCTTTGATTTTAAAAGAGGGAGAGTCGCCATGGCTTGCCGTTATGCGGAACGCATGGCCGCCGTCTTCAGGGATGGTAAATGCCATGAGGGCGGAGCCGTTTCTTGTGACGACATATTTCCCGCCTCTTTCAATCTGCCACGGGTCTTCTTCCCGTATTTCCGTAAAACCTGCATAAGAAAGCGCCGTCCGGATGCTGTTTACAGCATGAAAAACAGACGGTGCTTTGGCAATGAAGTGGAGCAGGTCGCGGTTTATTTCTTCATAAACGGCGTCCATAGCTTACTTCTTATGTACTTTTCTCTGGTAGACCGCTTCTGCCATCTGTGCGCGTTCACGGATAACGGGATTGGTGGAGTTGACGGAGGTCGCGGAGAAGTTGCTCTTATAATGGAGTTTCTTTGTGGTCTTTTCCATTTCTTTCACCTGGATGGTTCCGGCGGTTCTGTCATAGACATAAGTATAAGTGCAGGTGCCGTCAGGAAGCTGTTCTACCGCAACGAATTCCAGTATGTCGTGGCCATCGGTGGTCGGCTTGTACCGTGCTTCAGCAAGGTCAATGGTAACGGTTTCGCTGTACTTCCACAGTTTTTCAGCGGAAACCGGCATGGTCATGGTTGCGATGACTGCTGCCGCACCAAGGGCTGTCAATAATTTTTTCATCAGGTTCACTCACTTTCAAAATATAAAAAAGTAGTTTAAAACTGTTAATATTATATCATATGGAGTTGCAGTAAATATAGTTTTGTTTGACGCTGCTGCGGGCTCTGCGTACAATGGGAATAACGGAAGCTATAAGGAGGTTCTATGAACTATCGCTGCATCGTACAGTATGACGGTACCCGCTACGAGGGCTGGCAAAAGCAAAAGCGTACGGAAGAAACGATTCAGGGAAAATTGGAGAAAACTCTTCGGAAAATAACGGGGGAAGAGGTGCAGGTCATCGGCGCGGGACGGACAGACGCCGGGGTTCATTCGCTGGGACAGGTAGTGAATTTCCATCTGAAAGGGAGATGGAAAGCGGAAGAATTGGAAACGGCTTTGAATGGGTATTTGCCTGACGATATTGCTTTCAAGCATATGGAGACGGCGGAGGAACGATTCCACAGCCGTTTCAGTGCCTTGGAGAAAACATACTGTTACCGGATCCGCACGTCGACGGAGAAAAATGTGTTTGAACGACGCTTCGTGTGGCAGTATGGAAAGCCTCTTGATGTGGAAGCAATGAAGAAAGCGGCAGCATTTTTAATCGGAACCTATGATTTCATTTCCTTCTGCGGGAATAAGAAAATGAAAAAGTCTGCGGTCCGCTGTATTTCCAAAATTGAAATGAAAGAAATAAAGGGAGAACTGCAGATCGATTTTACAGGGGACGGTTTTCTCCAGGGCATGGTGCGCATTTTAGTGGGAACGCTTGTGGAAGTGGGCGAAGGGAAACGGAAAGCGGAGAGCATCCCTGCGGTGCTGGAATCAAGGAACAGGGAGAAAGCGGGATTCACTGCGCCGCCCCAAGGATTGATTCTTGTTTCGGTAAGGTATGAAATATAGAACGGAAGAAGCACTTTGTATCCGCTTCACACGGATTCGGGTGTTTCTTTTTATGCTATAATAGGGTACAAACAAATTGGAAAAGCCTTGAAGCGGAAATAAAGGACGCTCAAAGGGAGGAATGAATGGCACCGGTAAAAATGATAGCGATCGACCTGGACGACACGCTTCTCCATGATGATATTTCACTTTCCGATTATACGAAAGATATTCTTCGGAAAGTGATGGAAAGAAATATCCGCATCGTTATTGCCACGGGCCGTATGTTTCAGGCCGCCCGCCCATGGGGGCATGCCATTGGTCTTGGAGATGTGCCGCTTATCTGTTATACGGGAGCGTTTGTGGGGCTTTGCGAAAGCGGCAGAGTGCTCCGCAATGTGACAATGGATATGGAAACGGCACAGGGCATTATAGATACGGCCCATGAACGGGGATGGTACATGCATGCCTATATTGATGATGAAGTGTACGTGCCTTTCCGCGATGAGCGTACGGAGAGTTATGAAAAGCAGTGCGGCGTTTCCGCCCATGTTCTGGGAGAGGATTTCTGGACGCTTGCCAAAGAACCGACGAAGCTCCTGGTATTTGACAGAGACCCGCAGGTCATGGCAGAGGTGGAGCGGGTACTTTCTGAAAAGTTCAGCTATGCCACGAACCAGGTGAAATCGAAGCCGGAGTTTTTTGAAATGAACAGGAAAGGCATGTCCAAGGGGGCGGCGCTCGCCGAGCTTTGTGACCGCTGGGGGATTCCTTTGTCAGGTTTGATGACTTTTGGGAACGGGCATAACGATATTTCCATGTTTAATCTGACTGATTGGTCTTTTGCCGTTGAAAATGCGGCGGAATCGGCAAAAGCGGCGGCCCATTTCATCACGGCATCGAATAATGAGGATGGCGTGGCAAAAGCCATAGAGAAATATGTACTGGAGGTATAAGTAATGGAACGGTTTCGTTTTGTGATTATCACGGGCATGAGCGGTGCGGGGAAAACGAATTTCATGCAGAAGCTGGAAGATATGGGGTATTACTGTGTGGATAACCTGCCGCCGGTCCTGATTGCCCGTTTTGCGGACCTTTGCTGGAAGAGTACGTCCAATACCCGCCATGTGGCGGTGGTTTCCGATATCCGGGGCGGTTCTTTTTTTGACGCGCTTCCCCAGGCGCTGGATGAATTGAATAAACGGGGGATTCCCCATGAAGTGGTTTTCTTGGAAGCATCGGACGAAGCTCTTGTGCGGCGGTATATGGAAACCCGCCGGCAGCACCCTTTGGCCAAAACGATGCGCATTCAGGAAGGCATAGAGGCGGAACGGAAAATTCTTGCCGGTGTCCGCGCACAGGCGGATGTCATTATCGACACTACCGCCATGAAACCGGCTGATCTGCAGGAATACATGGGGAGCCGTTTCGGCGCGGTGGATAAGAAACGGGACATGCAGATTACTGTATTTTCCTTCGGCTTCAAATACGGTATTCCTATTGATGCCGATATGGTCATTGATGTCCGTTTCCTGCCGAACCCTTTCTATGTGGAAGAATACAAGCACTGGACGGGGCGCGTGCCGGAAGTGGCGGCATATATTGAAAAATCACCGGTTACCAAAGAATTCAAAAGAAAACTTTTTAATTTCATGGGATTCATAGTGGATCAGTTCAGGGATCGGGGAAAAACGCAGTTTACCATTGCCATCGGTTGTACCGGTGGGATGCACCGTTCCGTTTTCGTAACAGAAAAACTGGGAGCCCACCTGAAAGAAAAGCATGCCCATGTGAATGTGGAACACCGTGATTTGCACAGGAACCGCATTGTTCGCGATGCGGATGATAAGTAGGAGGAAAACAAATGAAACTGCTCCTGCAGTGGCTTTATCCCGGGTTAAATATAAAAAGATGGATGCTGCTCTTTTCCTTCGGCCTTATGCTGTTGGCATTCGGTGCTGCTCTCGTTATGAACTACCAGGTCTTTGGGCGGATTGAGGAGGAAATACTTCGCCTCCTGTTCGTTCTTACAGGGACTTACAGCTATACATTTCTTGCTGCGGCAGGGATCTTTTTCGTGTTCATCGGCCTGTTTTTCATGTTGTGGGCGATCCGCAGGCTGGTGAAACGTTTCTTCAGCCTTGTGGCACCGGATCAGGAAAGCGTGTCCCGCCATATCGTGTCGAAATGGGAATTGTCCCGCGGGCTGAAAGTCGTGGCTATCGGAGGAGGACACGGATTGTCCATGCTTCTCCGCGGATTGAAAACAAAGACTTCCAATATTTCCGCTATTGTTACGGTGGCGGATGACGGCGGCTCTTCCGGCCGGCTTCGTGAAGAGATGAATATTGTCGCGCCCGGGGATTTACGCAATTGTCTGGTGGCTTTGGCAGATAAAGAAACGGTACTGGAACAGCTCTTCCAATATCGTTTTGGCGGGGAAGGAGAACTGGCGGGCCACAGTCTGGGCAATTTATTCCTGGCGGCGCTCATGAAGGAATTCGGAAATGTGCAGAATGCTTTGGAAACGGCCAGCACCGTTTTAAATATCCGCGGACAGGTCATGCCGGCGACGGCGCAGAAAATCCGCCTCTGCGCGAAAATGTCCGACGGCAGTACGATTGAAGGGGAATCGGAAATTGCTGCTTATGTCGAAAAAAAAGGCGGCAAAGTAAAAATCATCCATGTGGATACCGTTCCGTCGGCTCCCATTGCTGTAGGCGATGCGTTGGAAGCAATCCGCAATGCCGACCTGATTACCTTGGGCCCGGGCAGCTTGTATACCAGCGTGCTTCCCGACCTTCTTGTACCTGAGATTCTTACGGCGATCAGGGAAAGTTCCGCGCCGTGCATGTATATCTGCAACGTGATGACCCAGCCGGGCGAGACCCTCGGTTATACCGTCAGTGACCATTTAAAAGCCCTTGTCGATCATGTGGGGAAAGGGGTCATTGACTATGTTCTTGTCAACAACGGTGTGCCGAAGAAAGATGTACTGAAACGTTATGAAAAAGTACAGGCGCATCCGGTGGAAATAGATCGGAAGAAAATCCAGCGTATGGGGATAATCCTTATTGAAGCGGATTTGCTCGGCGTTGAAAAAGGCGCTGTTCATGATACGGATACGCTTTGCAATGAAATCATCCGTATTTCCGGACTTCTGAAAACCAATATTGCGCCTGAAGTATTGTCGGGGTATCTGGGGAGGGCGAAGTAATGTCATTTACGGAGCAGGTGAAGAATGAGCTTGCCCGTGTTGTCCGTCCCGATAAAGAAAGCAGAAGCGGGGAACTGCTGGCACTTCTTCGTATGGGCGGCGCAATTGTTACGGGAGCGCAGGGGAAAAAGGGCGTGGAATTTTCTACGGGGAACAGCGCCGTTGCCCGCCGTGTCCTCGTCTGCCTGAAAAAAGACTTCAATCTTATGCCGTCAGCTATGGTGCGGCAGGGACGGAAGCTGCGCAAGAAAAATGTATATACTTTGACCGTCCGTCCGTCAGCGGACAGCTTGAGGTTCCTTAGGGAAATGGGATTGGATCCGCTCATGGATATCCGTGATGCGGGCCGGCTGGTGTCTGCCGAAGAACGGCGGTCTTATCTGGCGGGCGCTTTCCTTGGCGGCGGTACGGTGAGCCGGCCTCAGGGCGATTACCACCTGGAATTGGTGACACAGTCGCTGCGGTTTGCCGGAGAACTCATTGCTGTGATGCGTTCCTTCAAATTGAATGCCCGTATGACCGATCGAAAAAATGATTACATCGTCTACATCAAAGGCGGTGATGATGTGAGCTCTTTCTTGCAGATTGTCGGCGCGGCAAACAGTTATATGGATTTTGAAAGTGTCCGCGTGGTGAAAGATATGCGGAACCGTGTCAACCGCCAGGTAAACTGTGAAACGGCAAATCTGCAGAAATCAGTGGACGCTGCTGTCCGCCAAATGCGGGATGTGGAAAAATTATTGCAGTACAAACGATTATCCGAATTGTCACCGTCTATTCGCGCCGCCTGCGAAGCGCGCATGAAAAATCCGGACGCTTCCATGGCGGAATTGGCGGATCTATGCGGCATCACCAAGTCGGGACTGGCCCATCGGTTCCGTAAAATAGCCTCCATGGCGGAAACATTGGCAGGAAGGGTAAAAGGCAGAAAGTAATGAACATAAAAACATGGATTGCCGCTATGGCGGCCGCCGCCTGCGGAGCGGTTACGGCGGCAGGGGCGTCGCCTTTGGATATTTCCTATGAAGAAATCCCTTTGGAAAAGATAAAAGCGGAAGATACGCTGATCTTATCAGACAGCCCTGAATATGCCCGAAACTACGGAATCCTTGCGGAAGGTACCGTGTTGAAGGGGAAAGGCCGGATTTACTATTATCATGTAAATGAGACGGGAAAACCGGCGCGCCTTGCGGTTTATGGCGTGAGCGATAAAGGAGAAGAGATCAAAGTCGTCCGTACGCTCCGGGGGGAACCGAGCCGCAGCTACGTGCCTACGGGAAAGACGCTTTCTTTCAGAGAAGTGACGGCTAAACAGCAGCCGCCGCGAAACGTTATGCTGGAGAAAGGAAAGCGGACTATTCTTTTTGAAGATAACGTAAAAGGAATCCGGCAAGATGATTTGGTCAGCGGTATCGTGGAAGTGGAAACGTCGTCGCCCGTCCGATTCGGCGCGGCTATTCTTCCTTATGAAGGCAGTGTGGAAAAGCATCTGGAAAAGGCAAGGTACCTTCCTCCGGACTCCCATGAAATGCGGGGAACATTTCCCATGCACGTTTATTTTGAAAGCGGCGTGTGGGACGCGGAAAAAAGCGCAGGAAAAATTGAATTGGGTTCTGCTGAAAGCACAGCGTTTTTTCAGGAAGGAAGGGACGAACTTAATTTCATCGGGCGGGAAAATACGGGGAACTACGGCATTACCTGCCATTTGACGATCCACAGCAAAGGGACGGGGAAGTATGATCTTTATCTGAACCCGAACGGAGGTGTTTTTGAAGGGACACTGGAAATCGGGCAGGACCGCAGGCTGCTCCGTATATACCGTACGGAACGCTATGGAACCCGCTGGTTCGGCCATGATACCATTTACGATTATGAGAAACTGGGAACTTGGGAAGCGGGGAAAGATCTATATATCCGGTTTATCCCGCCGGGTGCCTGCTATTTTCCGATCCGATTATTATTTGTACCGAAGAAATAGGGTGACATGATGAAATTTATCCAATTCCGCATCGGTGATGTCGTACAGATGAAAAAGCAGCATCCCTGCGGTTCTTCCGAATGGGAGGTCCTTCAGCTGGGCAGCGATATGCGTGTCAAATGCCGTGGCTGCGGCCGCATCGTTTTGATTGCGCGTCCGAAGTTCTTAAAAGGTGCGAAGAAAGTATTGAACCGTGATGTCAGCGGGCCGATGGAACTGGTGAGCCGCAAGGAAGAAACGGAGTAAAGAGTATTTCATTTTGAAAAGGGAATGCCTGACTGCCACGGCTGTGGAAATGGTGGACAGCAGCGGCGGTTGGTGCTATAATCAGTAGGCGTAAGCGATAGGAACGACCCGTGAAAACTCTTGACAATAAGGTGGCCTGTATGTATAATAACTCTTGTCACTGATGTGCTGGCGTAGCTCAGTTGGTAGAGCAGCTGATTTGTAATCAGCAGGTCGTAGGTTCGAGTCCTATTGCCAGCTCCATGTGGGCGGATTCCCGAGTGGTTAAAGGGAGCAGACTGTAAATCTGCCGGCTTTGCCTTCATAGGTTCGAATCCTATTCCGCCCACCAATGACGCGGGGTGGAGCAGTTGGTAGCTCGTCGGGCTCATAACCCGAAGGCCGCAGGTTCAAGTCCTGCCCCCGCAACCATGTTTATTATCTTCATTCATATAGATTGCTGATATAGCTCAGTCGGTAGAGCGTATCCTTGGTAAGGATAAGGTCACCAGTTCAATCCTGGTTATCAGCTCCATGGCGGCTTAGCTCAGTTGGCTAGAGCAAGCGGTTCATACCCGCTGTGTCCGGAGTTCAAATCTCTGAGCCGCCACCAGCGTAGAAGATCCTCTGTGTCAGGGGATTTTTTATTTGTTTTTTATGATGTATTTTAAGGGAGCTTTGTTTAAAAAGAAACGTTTCTTGGAGAATCCTCATGAGAATAAGGATACCTTTCGGCACTTCCTTGTTTCCTGTCGTTTTTATATGTATAATAGGAAAAGCGAAAAATCTTTTTTTATTGAAGGAGAGAAGATATGGCAAAAGCACATTATGAAAGAACCAAACCGCATGTAAACATCGGTACCATCGGACACGTCGATCACGGTAAAACCACCCTGACCGCGGCCATCACCAAAGTACTGTCTGAAGAAGGCAATGCAAACTTCCTGGACTACGCGTCCATCGATAAAGCACCGGAAGAAAGAGCGCGCGGTATCACCATCAATACATCCACTGTAGAATATGAAACCGAAAACCGCCACTACGCACACGTAGACTGCCCCGGGCACGCCGACTATGTAAAGAACATGATCACCGGCGCGGCACAGATGGACGGCGCGATCCTGGTCGTATCCGCAGCAGACGGCCCAATGCCCCAGACCCGTGAACACATCCTTCTTGCCAAGCAGGTAGGCGTACCGGCCATCGTCGTATTCCTGAACAAAGCAGACCAGGTAGACGATCCGGAACTGATCGACCTCGTAGAGATGGAAATCCGCGACCTGCTGTCCTCTTATGATTTCCCCGGCGATGAAGTGCCGATCATCGTAGGATCCGCACTGGGAGCGCTGAACGGGAACGCGGAAGACGAACAGAAAATCCGCGACCTGATGAAAGCCGTAGACGAATACGTACCGACACCGCAGCGTGACACCGACAAACCGTTCCTGATGCCTGTAGAAGACGTATTCACCATCACCGGACGCGGCACCGTAGCGACAGGCAGAGTAGAACGCGGTACCGTCAAAGTAGGGGACGCTGCAGAAATCGTAGGACTGCAGGACGAACCGACCCAGACCGTAATCACCGGCGTAGAAATGTTCAGGAAGACCCTTGACCAGGCCATGGCAGGGGACAACATCGGAGCCCTGCTCCGCGGGATCGACCGTACGGACATTGAAAGAGGACAAGTACTGGCAAAACCGGGAACCGTACACCCGCATACAGAATTCACGGCGCAGGTATACGTCCTGACCAAAGACGAAGGCGGCCGCCATACGCCGTTCTTCAACGGATACCGTCCGCAGTTCTTCTTCAGAACGACAGACGTAACAGGCGACATCAACCTGCCGGAAGGAGTAGAGATGTGCATGCCTGGGGACAACATTGAAATGAGCGTAAAACTCATTACCCCGATAGCGATGGAAGAAGGGCAGCGTTTCGCAATCCGTGAAGGCGGCAGAACCGTAGGCGCAGGCGTTGTTGCCAAGATTACAAAATAATTTTTAAGACAATATAAAACTCCGACCCATGATGTCCATGACAGTCGGAGTTTTATATTGCGCCGGTCGGATAGGAATATTACTTCGGTACAGGTCCGTATTTGTTTTTTGTCTTCTGTCCCGGGATAAAGGCAAGGAGTATAACGGCGGCAAAAAAGAACATACCTGTGATACGGGTGGCAAGAAGCTCATCGCTAAGAAGTTTGGCGCCGGCCTGGTTGCTTATAAAAAGAAAGCCGAAGAATCCCCAGTAGTATAAATGGGAAAGACCGATATCTGAAAGGCGGCGTATCGCCAAACTGATGAGCGACACGAAACCCAGTGTGCCGAGTACCATGAAAGATATGATGAAAATGTTCGCATCGCCTGCAAATAATTCGGGGCGTATCCATGTACAGGCAAACATGGCTGCTGTCGGAATTCCCACAAGAAGAGCGCGGACAATATATGTTTTTTGTCCGATGCGGCCCACGGGATCTCCGTATTTCTTCCATAGTGTTTTTCTGAACCCGGCATTTTCCATTTCAGCGGAATTTGCCAGCTGCTCTTCATCAATATAAGCTTGTTCAAGAGCCGTGTCCGCCAAAATGAGAGAAGCAGAATTTTCATTTGCCATGAGAAAAATGGAAGTTGCCGCGTCCGTCCAGAGGAGAACATCTTTCACCTTTGCCGGTTTGCCGAAAAGAGAGGTCAGACGGTTTCGCATTTCTTCCGTAGAAAAAATAAAGTCTGCAAAGAGAAGCGCTGCTTTCCCTTTCACGAAACTGCAGCCGAGAGAAGTGACTTCTTCATCAAAGAGGGAAATCTTTTCTTTCATAGAAACGGTAAAGTAATCAATATCTTTATCTTCATCACGGCGGGAGAGAGAAAGAGGGAAACGTTTTTCGACGGCTGTCCTGTTTTCTCCGAGACGGAGTCCGCTGATGCGGCGCGGCTTTTTATAAGTGCCGCTTTTTTGGATATATCCGGTAATATCAGGAAACTCGTAAGTAAAATTCATAGAAAGCCTTTCCTTAAATAACGTATCAATCATTTCCATTATAATATGCAGGTTGCAATTTATGAAGACGGATAAAAAACGTATCATAGAAAATAATAAAATCAGATTTACTTTTTCGAAGAAATACGATATACTATTACTGTTATTTTTATGGCGGTGTAGCCAAGCGGCAAGGCAATGGTCCGCAAGACCTGTATCCCCGTGTTCGAATCCGGGCACCGCCTCCACAGAGGGCAGATTGCAATCGGGCAGTCTGTCTTTTTCTTGTTTGTATTGGCGGATCATATGCTACAATGAAAGAAATATTTCTTTACCGGAGGGTGGAAAATGAAAAAAATTCTGGTCATTACGACCGGCGGAACCATAGCCATGAAAAAAGATAGGGAAACCGGCGGACTGATGCCGGCTGTTTCAGGAAAAGACCTGGCCGCTGCTGTGCCGGGACTGGCGCATTATGCTGACGTGGACGTGCTGGAATTTTCCAATAAGCCCAGCGGATGGATGACCGCAGCGGATATGTTTGAATTATCGAAACTGATTGACCGTCTGGCGGATACAGATCAAGCGGATGGTTTTGTCATCACCCATGGGACGGACACACTGGAAGAGACAGCATTCTTTCTTGAAGCTGTACTAAAGACGGAAAAACCTGTCTGTGTCACCGGTGCCATGCGGGGGGCTTCGGCTTTGAGCGCTGACGGGCCGGCAAATATTCTTGCTGCAGTCCGCACAGCGGCATCTGACGACTCTATAGGAAAGGGGGTTACCGTGTGTTTGGGAGACCGTATTTATGCAGCCTGGGATGTGACTAAAGTCCACACCACCAATCCCGATACCTTCCGTGATCTGCATTATGGCCCCATCGGTACGGTATACGGATCCCGGGTGGAATACGGACGCATTCCCGTGAAGCATAAAAAGATTCATACAGATAGAATAGAAGAAAATATTTGGATCATCACCTGCTGGTCAGGGATGGACGGCGGAATCGTTTATGGAGCGGAAGGAAAAGCAGCAGGCCTTGTCATTGACGGGATCGGCTGCGGGAATGTCCCGCCGAAATGCAGGGAAGCGGTTCTCTATTTGCGGGAAAAAGGAATGCCCATCGTCCTGACGACAAGAGTGCCTTCGGGGAGCGTTGAGGAAGAATACAGCTATGAGGGAAGTGCTCTTTCCATGAAAGACAGCGGGATTATCTTAGGCGGCCGCCTGTCTTCGTGGAAAGCAAGATTGCTTTTGGCATTGGCAATGGGGAAAACGAAAAATATAGAAGAAATCAGAAGCTGCTTTTGGGGGATCAGGGAAGAATAGAAAACCATTGTGGGACAAGGAATCCTTTCTCAAAGCAATCCTGAATTGAAAACATTAAAGAAGCTTTTCATAATAATGTGAAGGGCGCTTTCTGCAATTATCTATTCAGAAAGTTGATGAAATAATTTTTTGAAAAAATACTTGACAGAGGGAAAGGATTCCCTTATGATATGTCATATCTTTTACAGCAAATAAATGCCATGAACGAGACAAAAAGGTCTGTTGTGAAATTCATGCAGAGAGCCGGTGGATGGTGAAAACCGGAAGAGAACAGCATTCCATATCCCTCGCGAGCACTTTTTCCGAAATGAGTAGGAAAGGGCGTCCATTCACGTTACGAATAGGAAACCTCTAAGAACAAAGTAGGGTGGTACCGCGGAATTTTCGCCCCTATCTTCAGCATTGGCCGGAGATGGGATTTTTTATTACCTGAATGATTCGGTTTCCATGAGTGAAAAGCGGAGTGGTACCGCGTGTGAGCGCCTCTGCAGGGATAGTCCCTGTGAGGCGTTTTTTGTTTTCTTGCAAGGTGTATGTTTGCCGATTTATTTTGAGAAAAAGAGGGAGACATGATGAAGAAAAATTTTGTAAAAGGAATGGCCGCTGTGCTGGCGGCAGCTGCGTTAACCGCTGTTTTTGCAGGCTGCGGCGGAAATAAGAAAGACAATGGCGCGGCAGGAAAAACGGCTGATGCATCATCTGTAAAAATCGGATTTATTACGGCTTATACCGGTCCCGGCGCTGCTTACGGTGTGGCTATGAAAGAAGGGGTGGATCTCGCCGTGGAGGAAATTAACAATAATCCGAAAACAAAAGTAAAGATTGATCTGAAAACCTACGATACCAAGCTGGTCAAGGCGGAAGCGATCAATGCCATGAAAAAAGCGATCGAGCAGGATAAGGTTCTTGCCGTAGAAGGTCCGATGACATCGGGAGAAATGTTTGCTGCCGGCCCGATTGCCCAGCAGTCCAAAGTAGTCGCTTTCGGCACAGGCACCACTGCTCCGAAGATTACCGACATCGGTGATTATATTTTCCGTAATGCGATTCCCGGCAAACTGGCAATTCCTGTTACCCTTGAAAAAGCACAGGCGAAGTTAGGATTTAAGAAGGTCGCCGTCATGTATTCCAATAACAACGACCAGATGGTCGGTGAAAATGAAATTTATCAGGAAGTGTTTAAGAAAATGGGCGTGGAAGTCGTCGATACAGAAACCTTTGCGGATAAAGATACCGACTTCTCCGCGCAGCTCACAAAAATCCAGGCATCCAATCCGGATGTCATCGTGATTGCCGGTCTTTACCAGGAAGGCTCTCTCATTGTAAAGAAAGCCCGTGAAATGGGAATGACCCAGCCGATTATCGGCAATAACGGCTTCAACAGCCCGGCATACATTACCCAGGCAGGGGCCGCAGCTGACGGCACGCTCGTAGCCACTCCGTGGAATGCGGACCGCCAGACGGAAAAAGCACAGGCTTTCCGCAAAGCGTTTGTAGCAAAGTACAACCATGAACCGGACCAGTTCGCCGCCCAGGCTTATGACGCGATGTACCTGATCCATCAGGCAGTGGAACAGTCGGGGACCACGACAGACCGAAAGAAATTCCGTGATACCCTGGCACAGATCAAAGGCTTTGAAGGAGCGACGGGCAAGTTTGAATTTGATGCGAACCGCGATCCGAAAATGGATCTTGACGTACTGCAGGTGAAAGGGGGCAAGTGGGTTCCTTTTGCCTGATCTGTACCGGCCGGTTGGATATATTTATTGGTAAATATTAGTATCATTATATTAGTATCATTGATAAGCAAAAGGATCGTGTCCGTAACGGCGCGATCCTTTTGCGTGGGTATTTTCTTTTGAAAAGTAAAGACGCCCTCATGCAAAGAGCGCCGGACATTTAACGGAGAAATAATTCATAGACCACCTTGGCGAAAAAGACGGTAAGGACGATGATGATGACAGGCTTTACATTTTGCGCGCCCCCTTTTTCAAAGTAGCGGGCGCCGAAATAATTGCCTGCCATATTGAACAGCCCTGCCACAAGACCAAGGGAGAGAAGGACGACGTCATTTGCGAGAAAGACGAACAGCGCGGCAAGGTTTGTCGTGCTGTTGATAACTTTCGTAATGCCGTTCGCCTCTTTCAGGCGGACATGGGCGACACCCATAAGGAGAAGGATGAGGAATGTTCCCGTGCCCGGGCCGTAAAAACCGTCATAAATGCCAATGACAAACGCCATAGTGCAGCTGAGAGACACCGTCTTTGGGAAAGAAAAAGGCTCTTTTTCTGCCATGGATTTCTTTCGTGTCACATAGAAAGCGGTGACGGGAAGGATGAAAAGCATAGCAGTCATGAATATACGGGCGTCAAGAATAAGAGCGATATGGGCACCCAGCGATGATCCTGCAAAAGCAAAAATGACTCCTGCCAATGCGGGCTTCCACGGGATGAGCCCGTCTTTTGCGAATTTTCCCGTGGTGAGAAGGGTTCCCATACAGGAGCTGAGCTTATTTGTGGCAATGGAATTGTGTACGGGGATCCCTGCGATGATATAGGCAGGGAGGGAAATCAGTCCGCCTCCGCCTGCTACGGCGTCGACGAATCCCGCAAGAAATACGAGGGGGCAGATGATGATATAGGTGAGCAGATCCATAAAAACCTTCCATAAGTGAAATATAGTTTATTCTATCACAGAGAAAGGAAACAGGATACAAACACCATTCCTGTGAAAGAAGATCAGGTCCGGTTTGTACTGCGGAAAGGACAGCTTTCCAGATGGTCATCGATGATGCCTGCCGCCTGGAGAAAAGAATAAATAATCACGGGACCGGCGAACGTGCAGCCCCGCTTTTTCAAATCATCGCTTATTTTTTCTGATAAAGGAGAACTGGCAGGCAAATCATCATTATCCTGCAGATAATGAACAATGATTTTATTTTCTGTAAAATGCCAGAGGTAACGGGAAAAACTGCCACACTCTTTTTGTATGGCGAGGACGGCGCGAGCATTTTGGCGGACAGAGTTTATTTTTCGTCTGTTTCGTATGACAGGCGCCGTTCTTCCGATTTCTTCCATCTCCTCATCCGTCATGCCGGCACAGCGGGAAATATCAAAATGGAAAAATGTTTTTCTGTATCCTTCCCGCCGTTTCAAAATCGTAGACCAGGAAAGCCCCGCCTGGGCGCCTTCCAGAACCAGCATCTCAAAAAGGTAAGTATCATCATGATGGGGACGGCACCATTCTTCATCATGATAAGTCTTTAAAAACTCGTCTTTCAAAGCCCATGGACAAATCATTCTGTTCCTCCTTGTGTTTTCTGCTGTTATTGAAAAAGAACCGGATATTTGCCGGAACGGAGATAGATATTTTCAATTATACCAAAAGGGAAAAGCATTTTTATGTTTGCCTGTATATATTAGAATAAAAGAAATACAGTCATGAGGAATAGAGGAATGTTTTTCAGAGAAAATCCTTTTTACCTGCTCGGTGTCCACAGCAGGGATACGGCGGAAACGATTCGCACGGCATCTTTGGAAAAGCAGGGCGCTGCGAAAAGCAGAGAAGAAAAGCATATGTACCGGATGGCGGAAGAGCGTCTGCTTCATGAACGCTTACGGTTTCGGGCGGAATTATCCTGGCTTTGCGGTATGGATAAAGAATGTGCCTATTCTTTGATTGGCGGGACAGGAAACATGGAAAAGCGGGAAAATCTGCCGCCGTCACTGCGACTGCTGCTTGCGGTTCATGACCTGTATAATGGCGGGAAAGACGCTTTTTCTGTCATGGAAACGATTATCCGGTTGTATCCTGCCAGTGATACGAACGAAGTCCTGGTGCGCATAGAGGCAGATCGGAAGATAGGCGGGTTTCCTCCGATTAAAGAGCTGTTTCCTCTGGACATTCGGAAAGAAGAACTTTTGTGGGAAATGGGGGTGGCTGCCGGACGGCTGAATGCGGAAAGGTTTGGCAGATTTCTGACTGCTCTCGGTAAAACGGATGTGCCCTGCGGTATGGCACTGACCCGTTTTCTTTCTCTGTATGAGGAAAAGACAAAAGCGGAAGTGGCGGCACTTTCCCGGGATTTGGAATATGCTCTTCAGCTGGCGGAAACATATCCTCTGCAGGGATTGAAGCTGGTGGAAGAAAAAATGAAAGTTTACGGGAAAACGGTTTCTCCTTTTTATGCCATGCTTCACTATGAAGGACTTCCCGATGCAGTGGAAATATTTTTTGAGGAATATGTCAATGAAGCGTTCTTCTTTCATAAAAAAGGAGAAAAGGAAACTGCTTTGGCGCTGCTCGGCTGTTTCCTGAGCAGTATCCGGGGAAACAGCGGATATATAGAAAAGGTAAAAAGATGGAAAATCATGATGTCTGAAGACCGGCTGACGGAATCTGTTCCTTATCCGAAGCGAAAACTTGAGAGAACAACCGCTGTGCCGAAAACCGTTGATCGCATTCCTGCGATAATATTGCCGCGGCAGTCTGGAGGGAATTTTTATGTATGCTTTGCCGGACTTCTGGCAGCGGCAATACTGTGCAGGTATTTCTTTTTATGAGAACAAAATAAAAAGCAGGGGGATCGCTCCTTCTGCTTTTTCAATGATGCACTCTTTGCGGCGGGGATTTATTTCATAATGCTTTCATAATGGTACCGCCGCCGAGCAGGCGGTTTTCTTCATAAAAGACGACGGACTGGCCGGGGGTAATTGCCCTTTGCGGCTCATCAAATTTCACGGCGGCCCTGCCGTGGTTGTCCAAAGTCACGGTGCAGTCATGGACATGGATGCCGTACCGTATTTTTGCCCGGCACCGGAATTGCTGCGAGGGCGGCGCGCCGTCGGTGAAATCCAACTCATTTGCCAGAAGACCGGAACGGAAGAGGTCATCATTGGAACCGACAATGACCCGGTTCTTTCCTGCATGAAGAGAGACGACATAAAGCGGTGTCCGTGACGCGATTCCCAGACCTTTCCGCTGGCCGATGGTATAAAAGGGAAGTCCCTTATGCGTTCCAAGAATACGCCCCTTTGTATCTGTGATGTTTCCCGGGCGGAACGCTTCAGGCGCATGATTCTGTAAAAATTCAGCATACGATTTTTCACTGGTCAGGAAACAGATATCCTGCGATTCTGCTTTGTTATAAGTAGGGAGTCCTTTTTCTTCGGATATGCGGCGGGTATCTTTTTTATACATGCGGCCGAGGGGGAAAAGGATATGGGCGAGCTGGTCCTGGGTCAGATGGTACATCATGTAAGATTGGTCTTTGGCAAGATCCGTAGCTTTTTCCACCTGATACTTTCCGCGGGTACCGTCATAAGTGATCCGTGCATAATGACCTGTAGCGAAGTAGGGACAGTCAAAAAAGGCGCGGACGGTGTCGTAAAAAAAACCGAACTTAATTTTAAAATCGCACATCATACAGGGATTCGGCGTGATGCCGTTTTTGTAAGAATCCACAAAATAGGACAGCACTACGTCCTGATACATTTTCCGCACATCAATGACCTTGTGGGGGATACCGAGGAAGTCAGCCATTTCCTGCGCCTCTGTTAAATCCTGCCCGTCAAACTGATTCATAGTGGCGCCGTACACATCGTACCCCGCCTCCTGCAGCAGGCGCGCCGTCAATGTACTGTCGACACCGCCGGACATGGCGACAACGACTTTCTTTTTTTCTGTCATGGAGGAATCCTTTCTGCAGGCATTTCCTTTTGAAATACCCGAACCATCATTCGCAGGAAATATCCTGTCAATCTCAACGGAGTGAAAGTCCGAAGGAATGCATACATTATAGCACAGCGGGCAAGCGTCAGTGCCTGCAGGAAAGGATATCGGAGTTCATAATCTGTTGGCTGTGAGTTGGTAACCGGTAGCCGGCTGACAGAAGTTGTCCGCGGTATTCCGAGACCGGCAGCTATTTTTGTTTTTTTATAAAACGGTGTGGTGTAATTATTACTTTCCCTTGAAGTCCGCGGGGCGTTTTTCAAGGAATGCTGTAATCCCCTCTTTGAAATCTTCACTTGACGAGCACTGGCCAAGATAAATTTCTTCTGCCGCCATAAAGGTTTCAAAATCTTTGTACATGCTTTCAAACATCAGTTTCTTCATGTTTCTGTATGCCAGGGCGGGACCCTTTGTCAGTTTTTTTGCGAAAGCCATCGTTTTCGGAAGGAGGTCTTCTTTTGCAGTTATTTCCTTGATGAGGCCGATTTGGAATGCCTCTTTTGCATCAACGGGACGGCCTGTGACGAACATGTCAAAGGCGCGGTGTGTGCCGATCATGCGGGGGAGCATGTATACGCCGCCGGTGTCGGGGCAGAGGCCGATGCCTACAAAGGCCTGAAGGAATTTAGCATTGTCTGCGGCAAAAATGAAATCACACCCGAAAGCAAGATTCGCACCGCCGCCTGCCGCTGCTCCCGCTACGGCACAGATAACGATTTTCGACATTTTTTTTATGTATAAAACGATTTCAGATAATTTTTTAGCCAGGGGCCCCATGGATTCTGTGGCAAAGTTCGGTTTCTCACAGTGGGCTTTCATATAGCGGATATCGCCGCCGCCGCAAAATGCACGGCCTGCGCCTGTGATGACAACGACCTTTACGTCGGGAGCCGTTTCCGCTTTTTTGAGGGCGTCTTCCAGTTCGAGAGACATGTTCATGTCGAGCGCATTCAGCGTGGGCGCATAGTCGAGTGTAATGACAGCAATTCCTTCGGTCTGTTCCAGTCTGATCATTTTGTAATCCATGAGAGCCTCCTTATATTTTAAAAACAAATACATGTTATTTTTATTATAGCACTAAAACAAGGAATGCCGGGATGTATGGACAGAGGAAGGCATGTATAATAGAAATCAAAGGTGCAATCACGAAAACCGGGAAAATAGAAATCGAACAGTATACTGTGAAACTTTATATTTCTGAAGCGGCGGATGCAGTTTTTCAGACGGGTAATATTCTTGTTACGGGAGATTGATTAACAGAAAACTCTTATTCAACCGGATAAGGGCTTTTATTTTGGAGAAAGATCTTTTAAATGATGTGAATTAGTCATGGAAAAATGATTTCATATGACAAATAAATATTTGATATTTAAAAATAATAATATATACTTTAAGTCGTATTATTGATGAATAAATGTATATTATTGAGGGGGCTTTTTACTTATGGAAATGGTATTGGGATTTGCAGTATTGCTTGTTTGTCTGTTCCTCGGCATACGGCACGGAGGGATTGGGCTGGCTGTTATCAGCGGTATCGGCCTTATGCTGTATACTTTTGTATTCCACTACAAGCCGGGCACACCACCCATCGGCGTCATGCTCACTATCCTGGCCGTTGTAACCTGCGCGGGGTTTTTGCAGACTTCCGGCGGTCTCACGGTCATGCTGAAGTATGCGGAAAAATTTCTCCGCAATAATCCGAAGCACATTACTATTCTTGCTCCGGTGACTACATGGTTCCTTACCGTTTTATGCGGTACGGGCCATGTCGTTTATACGATGTTCCCGATCATTTACGATATTTCTATTAAGCAGAATATCCGTCCGGAACGTCCGATGGCGGTTTCTTCGGTCGCGTCCCAGATGGGGGTTTCCGCTTCTCCCGTTTCCGTTGCTGTTGTTTCCATTGTCGGATTCATGGCGGCTGCAGGGCAGAATTATTCACTGCTCCAGATTTTGTCCATCTCCGTTCCTGCTACGCTTTTTGGTGTTCTCTGCGCGGCTTTTTACAGTTATAGACGCGGCAGGGATTTGGAAAAAGACGAAGCATTCCAGGAAATGATAAAGGATCCTGAACAAAAAGAGTATATCTACGGTGACAATGAAACTTTGCAGGGGCGTGAACTGCCGTCTTCCTATTATCATGCGACGGGGATTTTCCTCATAGGGATTATCTGCATTGCCATCCTTGGCAACTTCCCGGATTTGCTCCCGCATTTCCCGAATGCGAAGGGAAAGATGGCTGCTATCTCTATGACTACCGTTATCCAGATGGTGATGCTTTTTGTTTCCGCCCTCATTCTCTTTGCCTGCAAAACGAAAGCGAAGGAAGTGGGGAACAGCCAGGTATTCCGCGCGGGCATTGTGGCTCTTGTTTCCGTTTACGGTGTCGCATGGATGGCTGATACTTACTTTGCAAGCCACATGGGTGTTCTGAAAACATTCCTCGGTTCTGTGGTGACCCAGCACCCATGGACGTACGGCCTGGTTCTGTTTTTTACTTCCAAACTTGTAAATTCGCAGGGGGCGGCGGTTGCTATCGTTATGCCTATGGCGCTTGGTCTAGGCATGGATCCGGTCATGGTTATGTCTTTCCTTCCTGCATGCTACGGTTATTTCTTCCTGCCGACGTATCCGTCCGACCTGGCATGTATCGGCTTTGACCGTTCCGGTACGACAAGAATCGGGAAGTTCGTTTTGAACCACAGTTTCATGCTCCCCGGACTGATTGGCGTTATCTGCGCCTGCGGCATGAGCTTCGTCATTGCCCACGCCATTCTGTAATAAACGATTAAAAAAACCATTTCTTTCCTGTATAGGGAGAAATGGTTTTTTGTATTGGATTTATTTCAGCCATAAATTCATGGCTGCCTTTGCGGCGTCTTCCGGAGAGATATATCCCTGCTGCGCCATAAGTGTGAGGACGACAGTCATGCGCTGTGCTCCTTCTTTCGGATGGTCAATGGGGTCATAGGCGCTGGGGGCTTGGGGGAGTCCTGCAAGCATAGCACATTGGGAAAGATCCAAATCTTTTGGCTCTTTGCCAAAGTATGTGAGGCTCGCTTCCTTGAGCCCATAGGCACCATGGCCGAAGTAAATTGTATTGAGGTAGAGCTCAAGAATCTGGTCTTTCGTATAATATTTTTCCAGCTGGACGGCAAGAGCGAGTTCTTCCATTTTACGAAGGATGGTCCGGTCATTAGAAAGAAAAATATTTTTTACTGTCTGCTGCGTGATGGTACTGCCGCCTTCCAGGGTATGCCCTGCGAAGTAGTTTGTGACAGCTGCTCTGGTGACGCCGATAGGATCTATGGCGCCGTGCTCGTAGAAGCGGCGGTCCTCGGTGGCGATGATTCCTTTTTTCAGGAGATCGGGGATTTCCTTTTGGGAAATAAACTTATTTCTGTCTACCCGTGCTTCGAGAGATTCTTTAAAATGAAGAATGTTTCCGAGCTTTTCTTTTACCGTGGAAAGGGAAGAGTCCTTTTTGCTGTCTTCCGTGTCCGGTGAAAGAGACGGATTTGATTTCCCCTCTTCCACGGCGGGCGTGGTAATAAGCGTACCGATCCGGCCGGTGAGTTCTTCAAGCCAGTTTTTTTCTGTGCGGCGGGGTTCGGATTTCGATGCTGCCCGCGGCGGGGAAAAATCTTTGACAGAGGAGTTTCCTTCACGGATTCCCCAGTACCCTGCAGCGCAAAGTATAAGTATGAAAAATAAAAGTTTTTTCATTGCCGTTTCCTTATCCAAATACAATATAGTTCTTTCATTCATTCTACCATACGGGAGAGAAAGGAACAGGGGCAGACGGCAAGCCACCTGCGGACTTTATGCGGGGAAATGCATTTTGTGGTATAATTTCTTTGTATGAATATAAATAGATGAAATAATAAAAGAGTGTAGTGGCAGTTCATTTTTTGACTGCCGCCTTTTAAGGAGATTTTATGAGCGAGGAAATCCACGAAATACAGGCGCATCATGCCGGTGAAAATGGGAAAAGCGATTACGGCGCGAAGGATATACGCGTGCTGGAAGGTCTGGAAGCGGTTCGTCTCCGTCCGGGAATGTATATCGGTTCTACTTCTGCCCGCGGTCTGCATCATCTGGTGTATGAAGTCGTAGATAACAGTATTGATGAAGCCCTTGCCGGTTTCTGCACCCATATCGAGGTCACTTTGAATGATGACGGGAGCTGTACGATTACCGATAACGGCCGCGGCATACCGACAGGGCTCCATGAAACGGGAAAACCGGCGATGGAAGTCGTTCTCACCGTTCTCCATGCGGGCGGTAAATTCGGCGGCGACGGGTATCCAATTTCCGGCGGCCTGCATGGTGTAGGTATTTCCGTCGTTACGGCGCTGTCTGAATGGACGACGGTCACCGTAAAAAGAGAAGGGCATTTCCATGAGATGAAGCTTGCCCGCGGTGTTGTAACCCAGCACATGAAGACTTTTGGGGAGACAACGGAAACAGGGACGCAGGTAACTTTCAAGCCGGACGGAGAAATATTTAAAGAAGGCACCGATTTCGATTATGATACACTGAAAGTCCGTATGCGTGAGCTGGCGTTTCTGAATAAAGGCCTCACCATCACACTGACTGATGTCCGTGACGGTGCGACTCATCAGGATGTATTCTGTTATGCCGGCGGTATTGTGGAATTCATTAAGTTCCTGAATGAAGGAAAAGATCTGGTGGATCCCGGCGTCATTTCTTTTGAGGGAGAAAAAGACCGTGTTATTGTGGATATCGCCATGCAGTACCAGGCGGGATACAGTGAATCCATGTACACCTTTGTCAATAATATCAATACGGTGGAAGGCGGCATGCATCTCACCGGTTTCCGCAATGCGCTGACACGCACCATTAACGATTATGCCCGTTCCAATAACTTGCTGAAACCCAATGAAGAAAACCTGTCCGGTGATGATGTCCGTGAAGGGCTGACCTGTGTCATTTCCGTCAAGGTTCCGAATCCCCAGTTTGAGGGGCAGACAAAGACGAAGTTAGGCAATCAGGACGTCAAGGGGATTGTGGATACTATTGTTTCCGACGGACTCCGTACCTATCTGGAAGAACATCCGGCGGAAGCCAAAGAAATTATTTCCAAATCCATTACGGCCAATCGCGCGAGAGAAGCGGCACGCCGGGCAAGAGAACTGACACGCCGTAAGAATGCGCTCGAAGTTTCCAGCCTTCCCGGCAAATTGGCCGATTGCTCGGAGAAAGATCCAAAGTTCACGGAAATCTATATCGTCGAAGGTGATTCCGCGGGCGGTTCTGCCAAATCGGGCCGTGATCGGCGTTATCAGGCGATTCTTCCACTCCGCGGCAAAATTTTGAATGTGGAAAAAGCAAGACTGGATAAGGTGCTGAATTCCGATGCCATCCGTACTATGATTACCGCTTTCGGCACAGGGGTGGCGGAAGATTTCGATATTAAAAAACTTCGTTACTATAAAATCATCATCATGACCGATGCTGATGTGGACGGCGCCCATATCCGTACACTGCTTCTGACTTTCTTCTATCGGTACATGAAACCCCTTATTACCGAAGGCCATGTATATATAGCCCAGCCGCCGCTCTACCAGGTGCGTAAAGGACGCCAGAAGTACTATACTTATGATGATGTGGAACAGGATAAATTGTTGAATGAAATCGGCCGTGACGGTTGTGCGATTCAGAGATACAAAGGTCTTGGGGAGATGAACCCTGAACAGCTTTGGGATACCACGATGAACCCGGAGCAGCGTGTCATGCTGAAAGTGGAACTGACTGATGCTGTGGAAGCAGACCGTCTCTTTACCATTCTTATGGGAGACAAAGTGGAGCCTCGTCGTAAGTTTATCGAAGACAATGCAAAGAATGTAAGCAACTTGGATCTGTAAAACCGGATTTATGAAATGAGGCCGTGAGGGAATACCTTGCGGTCTTTTTGCATTCTTTTATGTATGAACATATTCAAAAGAGGAGTGGTTCTCAGGAAAAAATCTCTTTATATATTAAATAGAAGTATATAAAAGGATAAAGAAAGAAATAAAAAGTGTTCGATCTTGTCAAAAAGCAAAATATAAAGTGAATGTATCTTGGTTTATAAAAAATTATGGAATTTTAGAGCAAGGTGGTACACACACGGAGGCGTGTTTTTGATACATTCATGGAAATAGATGTGATAAAAACCAGTGCTTATCGGATGAATTGAAAGCTCAGGGATAAAAATAAATTTTTTATAAAATAGTTGCGGCGATGAAAAAATAATAGTATTATTTAAAGGCTGAACGTTTCAGGATGTTTACGGAAAAACGCCTGAACTCCGTTCAAGAAACTATGAAGTGGAAGGTGGCCTGCCATGCAGGGGAATTTCCACGGAGCAGTTCATTCATGAAATGAACGAGGAGGTTAAGTAGTATGTCGAAACAGGAAAAAATCAGAATTCGCCTGAAAGGCTATGATCACAAAGCGATTGATCAGAGTGCGGCGAAAATCGTGGAAACTGCCAAAAGAACAGGATCCACAGTCTCAGGGCCGATTCCGCTCCCTACCGAGAAGAATGTGTATACCATTCTCCGTTCTCCACATGTCAACAAGGACAGCCGTGAACAGTTTGAAATGCGTATTCACAAGAGGCTGATTGATATCCTTGATCCGTCTAAAAAGACGGCAGACGCGCTGATGAGACTGGAACTTCCGGCCGGCGTCAGCATTGAAATCAAAGTGTAAGGAGGTGCAAAGATGTCTAAAGCTATTTTGGGAACAAAATTAGGAATGTCTCAGGTGTTTGCTGAAAACGGCGACCTCGTTCCGGTTACTGTTGTAGAAGTTCTCCCGAATGTTGTCGCAGGTGTAAAGACTGTTGAGACTGACGGTTACAATGCTGTACAAATCGGATACGGCGCTGTCAAGGAAAAACATTTAACCAGACCGGTTAAGGGGCAGTTTGAAAAAGCCGGTATTGATCCGGTTAAATATCTCCGTGAATACAGGCTGGCTGAAAAGCCGGAATACACGGTGGGCCAAACTCTGGCTGCTGATATCTTCGCTGCTGGCGAATTCGTGGACGTAATCGGCATCAGCAGAGGTAAAGGCTTCGCCGGTACGATTAAGCGTTGGAATCACCAGCGTGGACCTGAAAGCCACGGCTCCAAAAATCATCGCCAGACCGCATCTCTGGGTGCGCGTATGTCCGGCGGCGGCGGAAAGGTGTTCAAAGGCAAAAAAATGCCTGGACAGCTGGGTGGCGATCGCGTGACAGTTCAGAACCTGGAAGTGGTGAGAGTTGACACGGACCGCAGCATTCTGCTGGTTAAAGGCGGGATTCCCGGCGCCAAGGGAAGTCTCGTCATGGTGAAGACTGCAGTTAAGTCTTCCAAATAATATTGTCCGGAACAACAGAAAATTGTTCTTATTGTAAGGAGGAACATCTCAATGCCGAAAGTAACACTGTATAACACTGCCGGCGCGGCAGCCGGTGAGATAGAGCTGAATGACAGAGTATTCGGTGTAGAATACAACGAAGCTGTTATTCACCAGGCAGTGGTGCGTCAGATGGCAAACGAACGCCTCGGCACCCATGCCACAAAGACCAGAGGCCTTGTACGCGGCGGCGGCAGGAAACCCTGGAAGCAGAAAGGCACAGGCCGTGCCAGAGTCGGATCTATCCGCTCCCCATTGTGGGTGGGCGGCGGCACCGTCTTTGGACCGACACCGAGAAGCCATGCGAAAGACATGACAAGAAAAGCACGTCAGCTGGCCGTTAAATCCGCACTGAGTGAAAAGCTCCGTGCTAACGAATTGATTGTTGTCGATGCGATCAACTTTGATGCGCCGAAGACAAAGGAAGTCGTAAAATTCCTGGCCGCGTTTAATGTTGATGGTAAAGCGCTGATTGTTGACGGAGGCACTGCTTCTGAAAACACCGTACTGAGCGCCCGCAACATTCCTGGCGTAAAAGCATACGCTCCGAGCGGTCTCAATATTTATGATATCGTTCATTACACTAAATTGTTCCTGACACAGGACGCAGTAAAGAAGATTGAGGAGGTACTCGCATAATGGAAGCTCGTGACATCCTCATCCGCCCGATTGTGACGGAAAAATCTACCGCTCTGATGGAACAGGGCAAATATACATTCCGCGTACCGCTTGCTGCTACAAAGATCCAAATCCGCCAGGCGGTGGAACAGATTTTCAAGGTAAAGGTACAGGCTGTGAATACCATGCGTTATGAAGGCAAGTTAAAACGTATGGGCCGCACACAGGGGCGCCGCAGCGATTGGAAGAAGGCAGTCGTTACACTCAAGCCGGGTGAAGCGATTGAACTCTTTGAAGGTTAAGGGAGGAGTAATATAAATGGCTTATAAATCATTTAAACCGTACACCCCCGGACGCCGCCAGATGACCGTATCTACCTTTGAGGAAATTACAACAGATAAACCGGAAAAATCTCTTCTGGCTCCTGTTCACAACCATGGTGGTCGCAATGGCTCCGGCAAGATGACAGTCCGCCATCAGGGCGGTGGTCATAAACGTCAGTACAGAATTATTGATTTCAAGAGAATGAAAGACAATGTTCCGGCTACGGTGGCAACAATTGAATATGATCCGAACCGTACTTGCCGTATCGCGCTCCTGCACTATGCAGACGGTGAAAAGCGCTATATCCTTGCGCCAAAGGGATTGAAGGTAGGCGACATCGTTACCAGCGGTCCGGAATCCGATATTAAAATCGGCAATTGCCTGCCGCTGATCAATATTCCTCTTGGTACTGTGGTACATAATGTGGAACTGAAAATCGGCAAGGGCGGACAGATGGTTCGTTCTGCAGGCGCAAGCGCCCAGCTGATGGCAAAAGAAGGTGACCATGCTCTTCTTCGTCTCCCCAGCGGCGAGCTTCGCAAAGTACACATTCGCTGCCGTGCCACTATCGGGGTCGTTGGTAATGAGGATCATGAAAACATTACCTTGGGCAAAGCAGGAAGAAACCGCTGGCTTGGTGTTCGTCCCGCTAACCGCGGCGTAGTCATGAACCCGAACGATCATCCCCATGGCGGCGGCGAAGGCAAATCTCCTGTCGGACGTAAGCGTCCTGTTACACCGTGGGGTAAGCCTGCATACGGCGTAAAGACCCGCGACAACAAGAAAGCGTCCACTAAACTGATTGTTAAGAGACGCAAGTAAGATAAGGAGGAGTAAAAGTGTCCAGATCCGTAAAAAAAGGTCCGTTTGTCGCATTCTCTCTTTTGAAAAAGATTGATGCCATGAACGCATCGGAAGAAAAGAAAATTATTAAAACCTGGTCTCGTGCTTCTACCATCCTGCCGAGTTTCGTAGGTCATACAATTGCGATTCACGATGGAAGGAAACACGTGCCGGTGTATATCACAGAAGACATGGTTGGCCATAAACTTGGCGAATTTGCTCCGACCCGTACATTTAAGGGTCATAATAAGAGCGATAAATAACAGGGAGGATTAAGATGGAAGTACAGGCTATTGCAAGAAACATCCGCATCTCTCCCCGTAAGGTTCGCATCGTGGCTGACCTCATTCGCGGCAAGAGTGCCGGTGAAGCACTTTCTATTCTGCGCAACACGCCGAAAGCGGCATCTTCTGTCGTCGAAAAGGCGCTGAGAAGTGCTATGGCAAATGCAGAAAACAACAACAATATGAATATTGACAGTCTTTACATTTCTACGATTTTTGTAGATGCAGGTCCGATCATGAAGCGCGTGCACCCACGTTCTCGTGGACAGGCTTTCGGGATTATGAAACGTACCAGCACACTGACGGTAAAGGTTTCTGAAAGAGAATAATCGAAGGAGGGAAACGTTTTGGGTCAGAAAGTTAATCCGCATGGAATGCGTGTAGGCGTGATCAATGACTGGGATTCCAAATGGTTTGCAGAAAAAGATTATGCTGCACTGCTTGTGGAAGACGCGAAAATCCGCCAGTTTTTAAAGAAGCACCTGTTTGTGGCAGGCATTTCCAAGATTGGCATTAAGCGTGTCGGAACAAGAATAAAAATTGCCATTTACACAGCTAAGCCGGGCATGGTCATTGGCCGCGGCGGCACAGGTATTGAGGATATCAAAAAGGCGCTTGCCGCTGTTACCGACAAAGAAGTCGATATTGATATCCTTGAAATTAAATCCAAAGATATGAGCGCTATCCTCGTTGGTGAAGATATCGCTTCCCAGCTGGAAAGACGTATCGGTTTCCGCCGTGCTGTTAAGCAGGCTGTCGGCAGAACCATGCGTATGGGGGCTAAGGGAATTAAAGTTACTGTATCCGGTCGTCTCGGAGGTGCTGAAATCGCCCGCAGTGAAAGTTACCGTGAAGGTTCTATTCCGCTGCAGACACTGCGTGCGAATATCGACTATGCGGTAGCTACGGCACACACCACTTATGGTGCTATCGGCATTAAAGTCTGGATTTATAAGGGCGAGCTTGCCCCGGGACAGACTGTCGATGAAAATGAAAATATCCGCACAAGCAAGGATCGCGGAAACCGCCATGAAAACGGCAATAGAAGAGGCGGCCGCAGAGGCGATCGCCGTGAACGCAGACCGAGAAATGAAGAACGTACTGAAAGGAGTGATTCCTGATGTTAATTCCGAAGCGTACAAAGTACCGTAAACAGTTCCGCGGTCGCATGAAGGGCAGAGCACATCGTGGAAACACTGTAACTTACGGCGAATTCGGTCTGGTAGCAATGGAACCGTCTTGGATTACCAGCCGCCAGATTGAGGCTGCACGTATTGCCATGACACGTTATACCAAACGTGGCGGCAAGGTATGGATTAAGATTTTCCCGGACAAACCGGTAACATCCAAACCGATCGGTACCCGCCAGGGGTCCGGCAAGGGCTCTGTGGAATACTGGGTAGCCGTAGTAAAACCGGGCCGTGTTATGTTTGAAATGGGCGGTATCCCGGCGGAAGCAGCAAAAGAGGCTATGCGTCTTGCAAGCAACAAGCTGCCGATTAAAACAAAATTTGTAGTTAAAGGTCAAGAAGTGGCAGGTGAATAAAATGAAGGTCAATGAAATTCGTAACCTGAGCACTGCCGAAAGAAATGAAAAGGTTGCCGGCTTAAAGGAAGAACTGTTCAACCTTCGTTTTCAACTCGCTACCGGTCAGCTTGAAAACCCGATGCGTATCCATGAGGTAAAGAAGGATATTGCAAGAATCAAGACCGTTCAGCGTGAAGACGAATTGAAGGCTGCCAAAAAGGCATAACGGTTATTCCATAAGGAGGATCTCATGGCAGAAGAAAGAAATCTGCGCAAAGTGCGCCAGGGAATTGTCGTAAGCGACAAGATGGATAAAACTGTCGTAGTTGCTGTCGAACGCAAGGTTCCCCATAAGCTTTACAAAAAAGCTCTTAAATCTACAACCAAGTTCAAAGCGCATGACGAAAACAACGAATGCCGTGTCGGTGACACCGTCCGCATTGTCGAAACCCGCCCGCTGTCCCGTGACAAGCGTTGGAGAGTTGAGAAAATCGTTGCCCGTCAGGATTAATAATATAGTTTTATAGGAGGATTGGCACGATGATTCAGCAGGAAAGCAGACTCAACGTTGCAGATAATACCGGTGCTAAGAACATCCTGGTTATCAAAGTTCTGGGCGGTTCTTTCCGCAGAAGTGGAAATATCGGCGATGTCGTAGTTGCTACAGTCAAAGATGCATCACCCGGTGGCGTTGTAAAGAAGGGCCAGGTAGTTAAGGCTGTTGTGGTTCGTTCGGTAAGCGGCGTGAGCCGTGCGGACGGTTCCCATATCCGCTTCGATGAAAATGCAGCTGTCATTATTAAAGATGACAAGAGCCCGGTAGGAACACGTATTTTTGGACCGGTAGCAAGAGAGCTCCGTGAAAGAGATTTCATGAAGATCATTTCCCTGGCTCCGGAAGTGCTCTGATAGGAGGCAAACATGAGTCAGAAACTGCACGTAAAGACCGGTGACACAGTAGTTGTCATTTCCGGTAAAGATAAAGGCAAGCAGGGCAAGATTACAGCGGCTCTGCCAAAGAAAGGCCGTGTTGTCGTTGAGGGTGTCAATGTTGTTAAGAGACATACCAAGCCGACACAGGCAAATCCTAAGGGCGGAATTATTGAAAAAGAGGCCCCGATCAACGTATCCAAAGTCATGATACTGGATCCGGAAACAAAGAAACCAACCCGCATTAAAAAAGTACAGCAAAAAGATGGTACCTACGTTAGAGCGGCTGTAAAGAGCGGCGCTGTTTTAGACAATGCAAAGTAAGCGGGAAGGGAGGATAACAAGTGTCCAGATTAAATGATTTGTACAAGGGAGAAATCAGAAAATCCCTTCGTGAAAAATTCGGCTACACGAATGAGATGGAAATTCCGAAGCTGGAAAAGATCGTCATTAACATTGGCGTCGGAGAAGCTACGGAGAATTCAAAGGCGGTTGATGCTGCTGCGTCTGATCTTGCGGCTATCACAGGACAGAAGCCTTTGATTTGTAAAGCGCACAGATCTCTGGCAGCATGGAAGATTCGTGAAGGCATGCCTCTTGGCTGCAAAGTAACACTTCGCGGCGAAAGGATGTATGAATTTCTTGACCGCCTGATCAATATTGCACTTCCCCGTGTCCGCGATTTTCGTGGTATCAGCGCACAGAGCTTTGACGGCCGCGGCAATTATGCTTTCGGTGTTAAAGAACAGCTGATTTTCCCCGAAGTTGATTATGAAAAAATCGACAGAATCCGCGGGATGGATATTATCATAGTCACAACGGCTAAAACCGATGAAGAAGCACGTGAAATGCTGAAACAGTTCGGAATGCCGTTTAAGAAGTAAGCAGGAGGACAATATGGCGAAAAAGTCTATGTTGGAACGCGAAAAAAAGAGAGAACTTTGCGCTCAGAAATTTGCAGCTAAACGTCAGGCGTTAAAAGAAGCCGGAGACTATGAAGCACTCAGCAAGCTTCCGCGCAACGCGCCCCGACACGTCTGCATAACCGTTGCAAACTGACCGGCCGTCCCCACGGCTTTATGCGTAAATTCGGAATCTGCCGTAATCAGTTCCGAGATCTGGCATACCGCGGAGAAGTCCCGGGCGTGAGAAAAGCCAGCTGGTAATCGAGATTTCGGGAGGAGGATTAAATAATGGTAACAACCGATCCGATTGCGGATATGCTTACCCGTATCCGTAATGCGAACGATGCATATCATGAAAAAGTAGATATGCCTGCTTCTAAAATTAAGGCCGCTGTGCTTGAAATTTTGAAGAATGAAGGCTTTATTAAGAATGTTGAACAGATCGAAGTAGAAGGCCATCAGGTATTGCGTGTTGTACTGAAGTACGGTGCAAACCGTGAAAAGGTCATCAAAGGTCTGAAGAGAATTTCCAAGCCGGGCCTGCGTGTATATGCAGGGCATGAAGAACTGCCAAAAGTTCTCGGCGGGCTTGGTATTGCAATTATTTCCACATCCAAGGGCATCAAGACGGACAAGGCTGCTCGTAAAGAGGGTCTTGGCGGCGAAGTCCTTGCATATGTCTGGTAATCCGTTGGAGGTATAACATGTCAAGAATTGGCAAAAAACCGATTGCGGTTCCGGCAGGTGTGGAAGTCAAGATTGATGGACATACTGTCACCGTAAAAGGTCCGAAAGGCACATTAAGCCGTAAATTAAATCCGGCGATCGACGTTAAGGTGGAAGATGGACAGGTTAACGTTATTCGTCCGAACGACGAAAAAGAAAGCCGTTCCCTGCACGGTCTATGCCGCACGCTTGTGAATAATATGGTGGTCGGCGTGACACAGGGATTTGAAAAGAAATTGGAGATCCAGGGTGTTGGATACAATGCGCAGATGCAGGGGCGGAATCTGAAGCTGTCCCTCGGGTTTTCCCATCCGGTTATCATTACCCCTCCGGAAGGGATTACTCTTTCCACACCGTCTTCCGTTATCATTGTCGTATCTGGCGCTGATAAGGAAATGGTAGGGCAGGTTGCTTCCGAAATCCGTAACTGGCGCAGACCTGAACCTTATAAAGGCAAAGGGATCCGTTATTCCGGCGAACACGTTCGTCGTAAGGCTGGTAAGACCGGCGCAACGAAGTAAAACAGGAGGTAGAAAGATATGCGTAAAAATGCAAGCAGAACAGCTGTTATTCGCCGCCACCTGCGTCTTCGCCAGAAGATTACCGGTACTGCTGATCGTCCGCGTCTGAGTGTTTTCCGTTCTTTGGCGAACATTTATGCACAGGTGATTGATGATACGACCGGTACTACTCTCGTTGCGGCAAACAGCCTCGATAAAGAATTTAAGGCTGATTTCCCTTACGGTGGCAATATAGAAGCTGCCAGGGCAGTCGGTGAACTGGTAGCAAAAAGAGCTCTTGCAAAGGGTATTGATACCGTAGTGTTCGATCGTGGAGGCAATATATATCATGGCAGAGTAAAAGCTCTGGCTGAAGGTGCCCGCGAAGCCGGCTTGAAATTTTAAGGTAAAGGAGAAAGCACATGCCAAGATTTGAAAAACAGGAATCCGACTTACAGGAAAACGTCGTTTTTATTAACCGCGTTGCTAAAGTCGTAAAAGGCGGCCGTCGTTTTTCCTTTGCTGCAGTTGTAGTTGTCGGTGATGGAAAAGGCAGAGTAGGCGCAGGCCTCGGCAAAGCTGCCGAAGTTCCGGAAGCGATTCGCAAGGGCGTTGAAGATGCTAAGAAAAACATGATTAACGTTGCTTTGAAGAATGGCACCATTCCCCATGAATCCCTTGGGATTTACGGAGCAGGCAAAGTTATTATGAGACCGGCTGCTGAAGGTACAGGTATCAAGGCTGGTGGTCCGGTTCGTGCAGTGCTTGCGCTGGCAGGCGTTCGCAATGTTCTCACCAAATCCCTTGGTTCTTCCAATCCGATCAACATGGTAAAGGCTACCTTGGACGGAATGGCAAAATTGGAAAACGTTCAGACCGTAGCGGCACTCCGCGGCAAAACGGTTGATGAAATTTATAACTGATAGGAGAACGATCATGAAGGTTATCATTACACTCAAGAAAAGTGTGATCGGCTCCAAACCCGAGCACATCGCTACAGTGAAAGCTCTCGGTCTGAAGAAGACCAATTCCTCTGTAGTGAAGGAACTCACCCCCCAGATTCAAGGCATGGTACATGCCGTTCGTCATCTGGTTGAATGTAAAGAAGCTGAATAAAAGGAGGTGCACGAATGAAACTGCATGAACTGAAACCGGCTGAAGGTTCCAAAAGAGCACGTCGTCGTGTAGGTCGTGGCATAGGTTCCGGCATGGGCAAACAGTCTACCCGCGGAGCCAAAGGCCAGAATGCAAGAACCGGCGGCGGCGTCCGTCCAGGATTTGAAGGTGGCCAGATGCCCCTGTATCGCCGACTCCCAAAACGCGGCTTCAAGAATATTTTTGCTGATAAATATGCTGTTGTTAACGTAGAACAGCTGAACCGCTTTGAAGATAAAGCTGTTGTAGATCCGGCAGCTCTTGTAGAAGCAGGTATTCTTAAAAATGTTCTCGATGGCGTCCGTATTTTGGGCAATGGAGAACTGACTAAGGCTCTTGATGTAAGAGCGCAGGGATTCACCAAGTCCGCACAACAGAAAATTGAAGCAGCAGGTGGAAAAGTAGAGGTGATCTGATATGGGATCTGCCTTCGCAAACTTTGCCGCCAATAAGGAATTGAAGGATCGCATTCTCTTTACGATGGTGATGTTCTTCGTGTTCCGTCTTGGCGTACATATTCCGGTTCCCGGAGTAGATACATCTATTTTAGAAAGCCTCTTTTCATCAGGAAATCTCTTTGGGTTTCTGGATCTGTTCTCCGGCGGTGCTCTGAGCAAATTTTCACTTTTTGCCATGAGTATTACCCCGTACATCAACTCTTCCATTATTATGCAGCTTCTGACTTCCGTTATTCCTACGTTGGAAGAATGGCGGAAAGACGGGCAGGAAGGGTATAAGAAGATCCAGAAAGTCACAAGATACTTCACGATTTTCCTTGCTGTCGTGCAGGCTTTCGGCATGACTTACGCACTGCGTATCAATCATGCACTGGTGGATAACAGCTGGCTTTATTTCGGATTCATTATCGTAGTTCTGACAGCAGGCACATGCCTTCTGATGTGGATCGGCGAGCAGATCACCGAGCACGGCATCGGTAATGGTATTTCTCTTATTATCTTCTGTGGTATTGTGGCGCGTTTTCCGGAAGCCATTTCCACAGTCATTGAATACCTGAAGATTGGGACGATCAGTCCGTTCCAGCTTCTTCTCTTTGTTATCATTGCCCTTGGCATGATCCTTATGGTCATCGAGGTCAATGAGGGACAGCGAAGAGTGTCCATCCAATACGCAAAACGTGTTGTTGGCCGTAAAATGTACGGCGGACATTCCACATTCCTGCCTTTGAAAGTCAATCAGGCAGGTGTTATCCCGATCATTTTCGCTTCTTCCATTATTATGCTTCCAGTTACACTGGCGCAGTTCGTTCATATTGGTTGGGTGCAGTCTGTAGGCAACTTTTTTGCCTGGGGATCTTGGCCTAATACGATCTGCTACGGTATCTTGATCTTCATTTTCACCTATTTTTATACGGCGATTTCCCTGAACATCAAAGAACTGGCAGATAATATGAAGAAATACGGCGGGTTTATTCCCGGTATCCGTCCCGGCGAACCGACAATGATATATATCGACAAGGTTATGAGCCGCATTACACTGGCAGGTGCTCTTTTCCTGGCATTCATTGCGATTCTTCCGAACTTCATCGGAAATATTACCGGTATCCAGGGCGTATACTTCGGCGGCACATCTTTACTGATCGTTGTCGGTGTTGCCCTTGATACGATGAGACAAGCGCAGTCGCTGATGGTAACAAGAAACTATCAGGGCTTCATTAAGTAAGGAGCAGGGTTATGTATATTTTGTTAATGGGACCTCCCGGTGCAGGAAAAGGCACGCAGGCGGAAAAACTCATTCGTGATTACGGTATCCCCCAGATTGCTACCGGTGATATGTTCCGTGCGGCAGTAAAATCCGGGACTGCCCTCGGAAAAGAAGCCAAAAGTTATATGGATAAAGGAGCGCTCGTACCTGACAGCGTGACTATCGGCATTGTTAAGGAACGGCTTGCGCAGGATGACTGCAAAAAAGGCTGGATTCTTGACGGATTCCCAAGAACCACTGCACAGGCGGCGGCTCTTGATACCATACTCCATGAACTTGGAATCAGACTTACAGCTGTTATCGGAATCAAAGCTGATTCGAAAGGTCTCGTGAAGAGAATTGGCGGCAGGCTTGTCTGCAAAAAATGCGGCGCTTCTTTCCATAAGGAATTCCGTCCGCCGAAGAAAGAAAATGTCTGTGATAACTGCGGCGGGGAACTTTATCAGCGTGCTGATGATAATGAAGCGACAGTGGAGCAGCGCCTTGCCGTTTATGAGAAATCCACAAGACCTCTTATTGACTACTACGAAGCCAGTGGAAGATTTTGCGAAATTGACGGCGATCAATCCATGGAAAAGGTGTATTCTGACATCCGGGACGCATTGAAAAAGGCTTCAAAATGATTACGATTTATACATCGGAAGAAATAGAGAAAATTGCCGCGGCGGGAAAACTGACTGCAGATACACTCTCTATGCTTGAAAAGGAAGTTCGTCCGGGAATCAGCACCTTGGAACTGGATGAAATGGCGGAGAAATTTATCCGCAGCAGAGGCGGCATCCCGAGCTGCAAAGGTTATGAGGGATTTCCAGGAAGTATCTGCGCCTCTGTCAACGATACAGTTGTCCATGGGATCCCTTCTGCCCGAAAGATTTTGAAGAAAGGGGATATTATTTCCCTGGATCTTGTGGTAGAATTAAATGGTTATATGGGTGATTCCTGTATTACCGTTCCTGTCGGGCATACGAATAAAAAGAATGCGCAGCTTTTAAAAGTAACAGAAGAAGCGCTTTTTGCCGGAATTAAACAGGCTGTACCGGGAAATACGGTCGGTGATATCGGTCATGCGGTTGAAAGTTACGTAAGACCCTATGGCTATGATGTACTCCGGGATTATGTAGGTCATGGCATCGGCATTGAAATGCATGAAGACCCGGAAATTCCGAACTACGGAACGCCGGGACACGGACCACGGCTGGAAGAAGGAATGGTTATCTGTATCGAGCCGATGGTTACTATGGGCAGAGCGGATATAATAACGCTTCGCGATGGCTGGGGTGTGGTGACGGCAGACGGTTTGCCTGCTGCACACTGTGAGCATACCATCGCCATAACTGGAAACGGCCCGAGAATTTTGACACTGCGTGATTAATGCAGCAGAAGACCGGTGAGTCTATGAAAAGCCAAAGGAGGCTCGAATGAGCAAGGCAGACGTTATTGAAGTGGAAGGAAAAGTTGTTGAAAAGCTTCCCAACGCCATGTTTCGTGTAAAACTTGAAAATGGCGGACATATCGTACTGGCGACGATTTCCGGCAAAATGCGTATGAATTTCATCCGTATCCTGCCCGGGGATAAAGTAACCATAGAACTTACGCCCTACGATTTAGAGCACGGCAGAATTACCTATCGTTACAAGTAAGCAAGGAGGAACCAAGATGAAGGTCAGACCGTCCGTCAAGAAGATGTGTGACAAATGCAAAATCATCAAACGCAAAGGCCGTGTAATGGTCATTTGTGAAAATCCAAAGCATAAGCAGAGACAAGGTTAATTAAAAGGAGGTACAAGAGTAGATGGCACGTATAGCTGGTGTAGACTTACCAAGAGATAAGCGCGTTGAGATCGGCTTAACTTACATTTTTGGGATAGGCCTCACTCTTTCCAGAGAAATTTTGAATAAAACCGGAATCAGTCCGGATGTCCGCGTCAGAGATCTGACGGAAGACGATGTCGCCAATATCCGCAATGCACTTGCAGATTATAAAGTGGAAGGCGACCTGCGCAGGGAAGAATCCCTCAACATTAAGCGTTTAGTAGAAATCGGTTCTTACAGAGGCCGCCGTCATCGTGACGGACTGCCCACCCGCGGACAGCGTACAAAAACAAACGCCCGTACCCGCAAAGGACCGAGAAAAACAATCGCAGGCAAGAAGACTGCGACCAAGAAATAATGTTGAAGGAGGGATAAAATGGCTACGGTAAAAAGTAAAGCAAAAAGAAAAGAAAGAAAACATGTAGAATCCGGTGCAGCGCATATTCGTTCCACATTCAACAATACGATTGTAACGATTACTGATTCTAACGGTAATACCATTGCCTGGGCATCTGCCGGCGGACTGGGATTCAAAGGATCCCGTAAGAGCACGCCGTTTGCGGCGCAGATGGCAGCAGAACAGGCAGCGAGAGCAGCCATCGATCAGGGAATGCGTTCCGCTGATGTATTTGTCAAAGGACCGGGCGCAGGCCGTGAAGCGGCTATCCGCGCATTGCAGGCAGCAGGCATAGAAGTCAGCAGCATTAAGGACGTTACCCCGATTCCTCACAACGGCTGCCGTCCTCCAAAACGCAGAAGAGTATAATAAAGGAAAGAGTTTCTTTCAGAAATAAATCTTAATTCCTTTTATTCCTGCGTAATATTTTGGCGCCAATGGCGCAGAAGGAGGACTTTGGATGAACGAAAATACAAGCTTCACAATTAAGACTGTGGAAATGAGTGCTGACGGGCGTTACGGCAAGTTCGAATGCGGACCGCTTGAACGCGGATACGGTATCACACTTGGCAACAGTCTTCGTCGCGTGTTGCTTTCATCTTTAGACGGTGTGGCGATTACGTCTATCAATATTGATGGAGTGGAACATGAATTTTCCACTGTACCCGGTGTACGGGAAGACGTAACAGACATGATCCTGAATTTGAAAAAAATCCGCTTTATCGCTTATGAAGAAGCGGAATTCCCAATCAAAGTCCGCGTAGATGTGACTAAAGAAGGAGTTCTTCTTGCAGGTGACCTTCAACTTCCGTCGGAAATTGATGTTCTGAATGGAGATTTGGCACTCTGCACACTGGATACGGAAGCGCATCTCGGAATGGAACTGACCATTGACCGCGGGCACGGCTACGTTCCTTTTACAAAAAATAGAAGAGAAGACGATCCCATCGGATCCATTCCGATTGACTCTATTTATTCTCCTGTGGTTAAATGCAACTATAATGTCAGCGATACCCGTGTAGGCAACGAAATGGACTATGATAAGCTGACACTGGAACTGGAAACTGACGGTTCCATCAAAGCAAGTGATGCAGTGGCCACTGCTGCCACTATTCTGATGAACTGCTTTGAACTGTTCCGTCCTCTGGCAACCGGTCCGATACTGGAAGCAAGAGATGGCAGCGATATGGCACGGCAGTCCTCCGATCAGCAGGCGGAAGAAGAGAAAATCGATCTCTCCGGCATTCCGATCGAAGAACTTGAACTTTCCGTTCGTGCATTTAACTGCCTGAAACGGGCTGAAATCAATACTCTTGATCAGCTTGCCGAAAAGACAGAAGAAGAACTTGGACGTGTACGTAATCTTGGTAAAAAATCAATTGATGAAATTATTGAGAAACTGGCACAGTTCAGAGGTCTCGGACTTCATTTGAAAGATTAAAATCCAAAAAGATAGGTAATTTAGGAGGAAACAATGGCACGTAGTAGACTGAGAAGAGTCAGCGGCGCGCGTAAAGCACTGCTCCGCAGCCTCGTAACGGCTCTGTTCCAGTATGGTCGCATTACCACTACTGAAAGCAAAGCGAAAGAACTTCGCCACGTAGCAGACAAAATGATCTCTCTTGCGAAGAGAGGCGATCTTCATGCCCGCCGCCAGGCTGAAGCATTCATCATGGATAAAGCGGTGACAAAAAAATTGTTTGATGAAACCGCAAAGAAATATACAGAACGCAACGGCGGCTACACCCGCGTACTGAAACTTGAAGCTCGTCTCGGTGACAATGCACCGCAGGCAATTATTGAGCTCGTTGACTGAAATCAGAAGAAACGCTCCGGAAGGGGCGTTTTTTTATGGGGAGATAAAAGAGAGGGCAGTCGAAATGAAGGATGCAAACCGAACCGGAAAAATAGGAAGAGCTTGCCGATTTTTTATTCTATACGGTACAATACAGCGGAGAAAGGGACAGGCATGAAAAGAAGCAACAACACTCTCTTTAAAGATATACGGAGCCACGAAGTGAAAGCGCGGGAGAGGATCCTTGCTGCCGCCCGCGGCACATATACCGTCATGGATATAGAAACAACGGGAATGTATTCCGATATTACCGAAATCGCCGCACTCCGTGTCGTGAGTGGAGAAATCCGGGATACTTTCCATACTCTTGTCAAAGCGAAGGGACCTATAGAAAAACGCGTAGAAAGACTTACCGGTATTACCTCTGATATGCTTGAAGAACAGCCGCCTATCGACGATGTACTGCCGATATTTATGACGTTTATTGAAGGATTTCCGCTTGTGGGGCACGGACTTGATTCCGACCTGATTGTCATTGACAGAAATCTGAAAGCTGTTGGTAAACCTCTTGTTACCAATGATTATATCGATACCCACAGTCTTGCGAAACTCCTTCTTCCGGAAAGGGAAGGAGAACACAGGAAATATTCCGTTAAAGCCCTTGCAGAATATTATGAACTGCCCTGCAGTACTTTCCATCGTGCCATGGACGACTGTATGGCAGAGAAAATGCTTTTTGAAAGACTTTTGGCGGAATGGAAATAGAAAGATAAACATTTGAGGACACGCACATCAGCTGTCCTTTTTTATTGTGTACAATTTCATTAGAATGTTCATTAACTTACTTTTGCGAAACTTTAACTATTGAAGAAGAAAGAAGAATAAAAGTATGATATATCGTAAAGGATAAATTAAACTTGGAGAAAATGATGTATCGGTATAAAGTAAAACATAATCCTTTCCGCCGGCTCAAGATGGCTTTTAAATCAAGAAAACGGACAAGGGGGAATATTTTTTTAGGGGTCGTTACCACTATACTGGCTTCTCTTTCCTTTACTGCCATGTCCGCCTGTGCAAAAGCATTAGCACCTATTTCTTCCGAAGAAATGACTTTTTTTCGCGGGCTTGTAGGGCTTATTTTCATTCCGCTCCTCACGCTCCAGACCAAAGAGCCGTTTTTTACAGGGAAATATAAATTTATGCTTTCTCTTCGAGGGTTCTTCGGCAGTGCGGCTTTGCTTTTTTACTTCCTTTCCATCGAGGGGATGACCTTGGGCGATTCGCAGATCCTTTCACAGTTGGCGGCCTTTTTCATGTGTATTCTTTCACCGATCTTTCTGAAAGAAAAACTGCCTAAAGAAGCTATTCCGGGACTTGTTGTTATCGCGCTCGGCACCCTTTGTGTCGTGCAGATATGGAATTTTGATTCGTTCAATGTATATGCTCTTTTCGGTATCGGGGGCGGCTTTTTTTCTGCGGCCGCATACATTGTCATTTCCATGCTTGCCGAACGGGATTTTAAATCAAATACGGAAATTGTTTTCTATTTCCAGATTTTCAGTATCGCCGTAGGGGCGGCTCTTATGAAAGGCAGTTTCACCATGCCGGAAGGAATTCAATGGGTGTGGCTTGTCGGACTGGGACTCTTTGCTCTCTCGGCACAGATGTTTATGACCTGGGCTTTCCAGCATGTGAATTCTCTCATCGTTTCTTTCCTTATGTACAGTGAAATCCTTTTCCATGTTCTTTTCGGCTGGTACTTCTGGGATGAAATACTTACCTGGGCATCCTGGCTCGGCGGCACTCTTATCGTCCTCGGATCTATCATGCTTATGGTATTCAAACCGAAAAGCATTGACAATGACACCCATCACCACGAAGACAGGATTCCCAAGCAGAAACGGAAAGAGGAAAGATCTGCTGAAAACATTGCCCTTGACCCGGAAAGATCAATATAGCGGCAGAAATTGATATTTCGGACAAGTTTTATTATGCGAAGCCGATAAAAGAATAAACAGCAAAAAAGACTTTTCCTGTTATGGGGAGAAGTCTTTTAAAGCGATTATAAGGGAAATAATATTCTTGCCATATAGATGACGCCGGTCATGGTGATACAAGACAGGAAAGTCGTCATCATGACGATTTCCGTGGCGAAGTTTTCATGATTATGGAATTCCACGGCGTAAAGGACGGAATTGACAGGAGACGGCACGGCAGACATGATGAGAATCGTCTGTGAAGCGACTTGTGAAAAAGGACAGCCCGCGAGAGCCCAGAGCCGGATGAGGAACCATGCACAGAAAGGACCGATAAGGAGCCGGACAAAGCAGGCAAGCCAGGCATCGGGATCACCGAAAGAAATTTTCGAGCGGTGGATCTGCATACCGAGTGCCATCATGACGACAGCCACAAGAGCGGCTGCACAGTTTTGAAGGATGGGCCATATGAATGTGCCTGACAGGTCGATGCCGATGGATTTTACAGCAAATGCTGCCGTGAGCGTATAAATAACAGGCATGTGGAGGACGACACGGAGCGCGTCATGGGGGGAAAGGCTTCCCTTTCCTGCCTGATAAAGACCGAGGGTATTCAGAAACATATTCATCTGTACCAGGACGAGCGTGCTTACGGCTGCAGCTTCCGCCAGATAAGGCGTCCCGCTTTCCGTGACATAAGGAGCGTTGGAGAAAACAAGGGCAATCAGGGCGATACCGATATTTCCCGCATTGGAAAACATGGTGCCGTTTTTAAAAGCTTCCCGCTTTCCGGCATCCCAGTTTCTTGCTTTGGCAATAAGTGTCCCGATGACGCCAAGCATAGCCATGAGGACAAGGGAAATAATGAAAACGTGGAAGAGAGAAAAATCAATCTTTGCCACATAAATGCTGTAAAAAATGAAACAGGGAAGAATGATGTAAAAGGTCAGTTTGGTCAGAGAATTGACGTCGAGCCGGAAACGCCTGTCCATGAAATAGCCGATAGCCACAAAGATTAGAAGAGGCAGGATATTGTCGGTGATGATTTGCAGAAATGCCATATTAAACTCCTGCAGGAAATAAATACTGTGCCATCCGGATAGCGCATGTGAGCGTTACAAGGCCGAAAGTGGAGCTGTACAGGATGGATTTGGCCACTCTGTGGGGACAGCAGTTGTAATCGACGGCAAAAAGGATAAGCGAAAAAGAAGAGGGGACAGCGGCATAAATGAAGAAAACCTGTGCCGTTACAGGGGTAAAAACGCCGGCCAACATAATGATGGCAAAGGCAATCAGCGGAGACAGGAAGAGTTTATTTATCGATGTGCCGATGGTGAATAAATCCGGTCTGCCGATAGGCGTACGGTGAAGCTGCGCGCCGGCGGTAATCGTCGTGAGAATGATGAAAGCGCCTGTGAAATGGGAAAGCACAGGCCATAGAAAGGTTTGTTCCAAAGCGATCCCGCCCGTGCGGACGGCTGCTGCTGCGAAAATCGCGTAAACAGCGGGCATGGAAATAATAAATTTTACAGTACTGGACAGAGAATTTCCTTTCGCCCTCAGAAGTGATGCACCGACCGTATTGATGGCGATATTCATCAAGATCAGGAGAAGGACGATTGCGCCGCGGGCCTCATCAAGGTATGGTGCAGCTCCGTCTGATGCATATGGCGGATGGGAAAATATCATGAGGATGAGGGCGATGCCGATCTGCCCCGCATTGGAAAGTGTAGAAAGAGCACGGAATGTGTTTTTCTCGTCACCCGTAAATCCCAGTGCCTTTGCGATAAGATAGGCTGCCGCGCTGTCGGCGAGGAGGAGAGTGATGCCGGCTGGAAGAAGAATTGCTGTCGCCGCATCGGGACGGTACAAATACATGCTGTAAAAAATAAAGGCAGGGAGAACTACCCGGGTCACCAGCTTGGCGTAAGTATTCAGATCCAGCTTGAATTTGGAATCCATAAACCAGCCTGCAGCAAGAAATACGATAAGCGGCAGAATGTCATTCCATAAAATTTGGAGAAATATCATAACGGTCACTTTCCCTAAAATATATTATCTATAAGACATAGTATACAACGGATGAGCGGCAAGATACAGATGAGCCGTTATATTTGTTTCAAAAAGCAGAAAGTTCTTTATGGAAAATGGGCCGCCGCCCGGTTTCATTGACAAGGGCAGTGTGTTCTGCTAAAATAAAAACGTTATGGAAGGGTGTCCGAGCGGTTGAAGGAGGCGGTCTTGAAAACCGTTAACTTCGTGAGAGGTTCATGGGTTCGAATCCCATCCCTTCCGCCATATATGCTCGCCGCAGTTTTCCGCTGCGGTGCTTTTTTTCTGAAAAGGGGTTTCTCTTGGTTATTTTTGGACGCCAAATCAATATGATGAGACAAATCCGCCGCGCTGCCGGTCTGACTATCGGTGCGATGATTTATTCAGCGGGGCTGAATCTGTTTCTTGTACCGAACAACATCATTGACGGCGGTGTGACCGGTATGTCTTTGCTTCTTTCCGAGCTGGCAGGGATTCCCTTCAGCGTACTCATCGTATTGTTGAATATCCCATTCTTTATTCTTGGTTATAAACAGCTTGGCCTGCGCCTGGCGGTGTCTTCCATGTTTGCCATCATCGTGCTTTCCTTCTGGAGCCATATCTTTGAGCAAATGGAACCGGTAACGACAGATCCGTTCTTATCTACCATTTTCGGAGGGATCATCATCGGTCTGGGTATAGGACTTGTCATTAAAAACGGGGGATCCCTCGACGGGACAGAAATTGTTGCTATTTATCTGGACAGCCGTTCCGCTTTTTCCGTAGGCGAAATTATTTTATTCTTCAATTTCTTCATTTTGGGAAGCGCCGGTTTTGTTTTTACATGGAACAGCGCCATGTATTCCCTTATTGCTTACTTTATCTGTTCCCGCATGATGGATGCCGTTTCCACGGGGCTTGATTCGTCAAAAGGCGTATTCATTATTACCACAAAGTACGACGAAGTCGCCTCGGCCATCGTAAACGATATGCATCACTCCGTCACCCGCCTTCATGGACAGGGGGGATTTCTGAAAGATGACAAAGACATTCTCTATGTGGTGATTTCAAGACTGGAAGTGACAAAGATGAAAGGCGTCGTGAAAGGCATCGACAGCGCGGCTTTCCTTTCCGTTTTTGATGTGCAGGAGGTCCAGGGCGGACGTGTGGGGAAAGGCTGGAAGCGGGAAGAAGACAGAAGCCCGTGCTGAGATTATGCAGAGGTGTTTGATTACTATAGAATTTGATGCATGCAGGAATAGAAAACTCTCTTGACATACAGTCGTGTAATCCATATAATAAATAAGTCAGTCAGCGGCTGATATAAAAGCGGATTGAAAACCGCCATAAAGAGATGGAGAGGTGTCCGAGCGGTTTAAGGTGCATGATTGGAAATCATGTTGCCGGCGAATACCGGCACGGGGGTTCGAATCCCCCTCTCTCCGCCACAAAGTCATAGCCTGTCGAATAAGACGGGCTTTTTTATTTATATCGAATGGTAAACTATGTTTTTATATTTACCATTTCATCCCTTTTACGGTATGGATGATTTTTGTGGCAATCAGTCCGTTTATCAGTCCTGTAACAGTGCCGGACAGAAAGAGGACAGGACTGTACCACAGGAACGCGGGGGTATTTAACAGAAGAGCGGAGATCAGGAGCTGTGCCAGATTGTGTGTCACGCCGCCGATGATGCTGATTCCGGCGGGAGAGAAAGAATTTCTGCGGTAAGAAATATACATGGCAAGAAAGCTTGCTATCGCGCCTGTAAGGCTGAAAACGGCGGTGAAGGGGCTGCCGCTGAAAATGGAAAGGAAGAATACCCGGAGCAGGGATATGGAGAGGACTTCTCCGAACGGCAGGAAATAAAAGGCAATGACAATAATGAGGTTGGCTATGCCTAATTTAATGCCGGGAATGCCTGTCCGGAAGGGAAACAGGTTTTCTATGCAGCTGAGTAAAAGTGCCATGGCTGTAAACAGGCCGATGACACTCACTTTTTTTGTCATGGATGATCTCCTTCAGCGAACGGTGCCGTCAATTTTTTTATCTGCAGCGGATTGTATTTCAATGACTAAATGATGAGGAAGGCAGATGATGGCGGAATCGGCGGTGTGAATCGCTCCTTGCCGGAGGCAGTCCTTATGGGGGCAGTCGGCAGCCGTCATTTTTACGGTTCCGTTTTTGATGGTGAACTCATTTTGTCCGTAAGGTGTACCGATGCGGATGGTATCATTTTTATCCAGCGGCCACGAACCGTACGGGGCGCCGTCCACTGTGGCGGAAACAAAACCCGCATCGTGCATAAGGGTTTTGTTTCCTATGAAGAGGAGGGCCGTTGCCAGGAGGATGCACGTAATGAGGTAAAGGTCTTTTTTTATCATGGCTTGTCAGGAAATAAGAACGACAGGAAGTTCAGAAGTAAATATTTTTTGTAAATCGGGAGTGATTATCAGGGTATTGTCATTTCTGAATAGGATCATTTGAAATTCACCGCGGTGTTCTTTCCAGAACAGTGCGGCTTTTTTTTCGCCCATAACGAAGAGAGCGGTGGAAAGAATATCCGCTTTTTCACTGTCTTTGCAGATGACGGTCACCGCGCGGAGTCCGTTTTGCACAGGCGCTCCCGTATGGGGATCAAAAATGTGATGGTACCGCCGGCCCTTTGCCATGAAGTACCGCTCGTAGTCGCCGGAGGTGACAATGGACGTGTCGGAGATGGAAAGCGTTCCTGCGGTTTTATCCGTGTCATCAGGGTGGCGCAGGGCGATGTGCCATGGTCTGCCGCCGGGTTTCGTACCGATGACTTTGATGTTTCCTCCTAAATCAAGAAGGGCGTTTTTAATACCGGCAGCTTTTAAAATATCTGCCGCTTTTTCAGCAGCTGTTCCTTTTGCCATACCGCCCAGGTCGAGGGCACATCCTTTTTTCAGAAAATATTCTCCTGTTTCTTCGTTATGGGAAATATATTTCATGCCTGTTTTACCAAGTGCTTCCCCGCGCTCGGTTTCCGTTGGCACATGATAGGGGCCATGGGGGAATCCCCACAGTTTGGAGAGGGGCGCGAGGGAAATGTCAAAAGTACCGCCGGTTGACCTGTTCCATGATTCGGCAAGGCTGATCAGGCGGGCGGTGTCTTCTGAAGGGATCAGTTTTCCTTCCTTTGAGAGCCGGGAGATTTCACTGTCCGGATTTTCTACGGAAAGGAGTGTATCAAGACGGCGTATTTCTTTTTCTGCATGGAGAAAAATGGTTTCGCTGTTTTTCCCATAGGCGGTGATTTTCATGTAGGTGCCCATCGCAAAGAAGGAATGGCTTTCGGGGGTGTTGTCCTGAAAAGGAGCACATGCTGCAAGGATAAAAGGAAAGATAAGGAAGAAAAGAAATTTTTTCATTTTTTTGTTTCCCGCAGGTGATGGTTAGCGCGGCTCTGGATACGGTCGAGAGGCAGGCCGAGGGGACAGATTTTCACACAGGACAGGGATTGGCTGCACCCTGCAAAAAAGTATTTTTCATAGTTTTCTTTCAGCTTTTGGAGATGGATGTCCTCTTTGTTCTGTTCCAGTATTTTAAAAGCATGAATCATGGACGCGGCGCCGCTGAAGGTGCTTTCCGGCGTGTAGTTCGGGCAGATCTCAAGACAGCAGCCGCACATCAGGCATTGTCCCGCATCATATTGAAGGGAGCGGTCGCCCTTTTTCCAGTCACGGTCTTTTTCAGAAAGCCAGACCTGCATTTCTTTCAGCCGGGCAAAAATTTTTTCCCGATCTACGCGAAGATCGCTGATGACGGGGAATTTGGAAAGGGGCGCCAGTTCTATTTTTCCTTTCTTCACGATATTGCAGAGGAAGAGGGAGCATGCCAGACGGGGAAGGCCGTTGATGAGCATGGCGCAGGCGCCGCATTTCTTTTCCTGACAGCTGGAGGCGTAATTGATTTTTTCTGTTTCTTTTCCGTCAGCGGTAAGAAGCGGCATGCGGGTATTCAGTTCGGATAAAAAGTCGGCTACCGTGAGCCTGCCGTCTCCCGTATAGGTGAATTCTTGGGTATAAGGGGCGGATCGGCTGTCTTTTTGCCGTTTGATGATGATTTTAATGTCCATCGGGATCCTCTTCTATCGCTGCTAATGAAATATGGATTCCGCCATTTTTATAAACGGCTACGGTCGTTTTTCTGTATGATTCCTGTTCGTCGGGATAATCGCTTCTCGTGTGGGCGCCGCGGCTTTCTTTTCGGTTCAGTGCGCTTTTCAAAATCGCTTCCGCAAGGAGAAGGGATTTCGGGAAAGCATCGTTTTCATCAATGGTGGCGCTTTCGTCATAGAGCCCGCCGACAGCCGCGCGAAGTTCCTGTACTTCAGAGAGGCCGAGGAGCAGTCCTTTTTCATCGCGTTCGATGCCGAGAGATTTTTGTAAAATTCGATTTAGCGCTTTTCGCGCGGCGGGAATATGGAGTCCTTCTTTTTTATCTTTTGTCCAATACGCGGGGGTCATTATTTTTTCATCAGGACGGAAGGAAGAGGTCTGCCCCGACAGATCTTCCATGGCGGAATCAGCGGCTGTCCGTCCTCCATACATGGCGCCTAAAAGAGAATTTCCTCCCAGACGGTTGGCGCCGTGGTACTGGCAGGCCGCTTCACCTGCCGCGTAAAGGTTGGCAATGGGGGTGCGGTGGTTCACGTCGACATAAAGGCCGCCCATGAAGTAATGGATACCCGGTGAAACGGGGATCGGTTCTTTTAAAGGATCAAGGGCGAGAAAATCATGGCATGCTTCAAGGACTCCAGCCAGTTTATGGACGCTCACTTCCGAGGGGATATCTCTCATGTCCAGATAAGGCTGGATGCCCTGCTTGATCCACTGCCATTCCTCCCGGGCAATGACGTCACGGGGCATAAGGTTGCCCAATGCAGGATATTTCACTTCCATGAAGTAGAATTTTTTCCCGTCCTGTTCCACGTAAAGTCTTCCGCCTTCGCCGCGGACCGCTTCTGTGATAAGCATATTTTTCCCGTGGAGTCTGGTGGTGGTGGGATGGTACTGGATCATCTCCATGTTAGCTGCAGGAAGACCGTCCGCAAAAAGAGAGGCGGTTACATTTCCTGTATTGAGGACGGAGCCCGTGGCATTTCCGAAAAGGCCGTTCAGGCCGCCTGATGCAATGATGACGGCAGAAGCGGGAATATAGGAAACCCTGTTCTTTTGTAATTCATTAACGAGGACGCCTTTTGTCTGTCCGCTCTCTGTCATGAGCTTGAGAAAACGGAAGCCTGTGATGTGCCTGATCATGCGTCCGGCTTCAAAAAAACGCGCTCTTGCAGCGAGAGTGTACATCAGCTGTTTTCCCGTACTGGCAGAAGCGAAAGCGGTTCTTTTTTTTGTCTGCCCGCCAAAAGGGCGCTGCTGGATCGTTCCGTCTTCGTTTAGGTTGAGAGACATACCCCATGCAAAGAGGGTGTTCACGATTTTGGGGGCACTGTGGGTCAGGCGGTGAACGGCTTCACGGCAGGCTAAAAAGCGTCCCGCTTTGTATGTTTCCTCTTCATGGAGAGCCGGTTCATCATGTTGGCCCATGGTGTCAAGCGCTGCATTGATACCGCCTTCCGCCATGTTTGACTGGGCGCGCCACGGGGGCATTTCTTCCACGATGAAGGAAGGCACATTTTCCTCAGCCAGACGGATGGCGGCGGATAAACCGGCTGCGCCTGAGCCGATGATGACAACTCTGTCCATAAAGCCCCCTAAAAATTCCAGTAAATGAAGTAGGAAATCAAAGCGAAAAGAAACAGTACGGAAAATATGGAATACACAAGAATATAATCGGCTGTCCGTTCTTCGTATTTCAAAAGGCCCCGCTTGATCATCCAGGGTTTCGTGGCGCACAGAAGATGAATAAGAATGGCAGAGATGAAAATGATTTGTGAAAAGAAACGGAGAGTCGTGAATTCACGAAGGAAAAATACGCCGTTTACCGTTGTGGTATACGCGGTTATATGAAACCAGACAGAAAGAAGAATGATAAATCCCGACAGACGGATCAGCCAAAAGGACGCATTTTCTTTTAAGTACCACCGCCCGGTCCGCATTCCTTCACGCACGGCATCTTTTGACAAAAGAATACCCAGTATGCCGTGAAGAAGAAGGGCCGCAAGAAGGATATAAGAAAGGGGCTTCCAATTGGATGCGGTCAGGCGGAGAAGCGTAAAAGCCCCCATGAGTCCATGGAGAGCGAGAAGCACAAGCATGAAACGGGCAAGAAAGGAATTGAATTTCTTCATGGCGATACTCTCTTTTCCAGAAGAACCAAATCGAAGCGGCCGCTGTGGACAAGGGAGCGGAACATAAGAGTGTTATAAGGACGTGTTTCCACGGCATAACCTTTCTCTTTAAAAAGTGCGGCAATCTCTTCTGTGTGGGCGGTATATGCCGCATCTTCTTTATCATAGGGAATAATCATTTTCGGGTGGGCCGTTACTTTTGTGCCCATGTACTCCGAAGCGGAGGCGCCGCCTTCCTTTTCCGTGTTCACCAAAACGGTATAAACCGCTTTTTTTTCATAGAGAGAAAGGATTTCATAGTTATTTGCTGCGGGCGGAAGCTGGAATTTCTGTAAAAAACGATCATAGCCTCCGCTTTCATAATCCGATTTTGTGGCACTCGAGACAGCATCGGTCTTTACCTCTAAGAAATTTATTGTCTGGAGAAAGAAGCCGGAGAGAAAAATAAAAAAGATTGTCAGAGGTGCGATAAGTTTTCGTGGTTTCATGGAGTATCTGATGCCTGTTTAAATGAAATATAAAAATATACGCTGTCTTATAAGATGGTTTTCCGGGCATGCAAATCAGTTTCTTTGTAAGGCGGCCTTATTTATTTTACAAGGCCTGCCGACTGTTTTTCAGAAGAGAACTATGCATGGCAGTTATGAAAAACATAAGTTTATATCGTATATGATCGAAGTGAATCTGAATCTGATTGATGAATTGAAATTTTAACGCTGATGTTTGAAGAAATATTGACAGAGGAGTGATAAGTGGTTACTCTTATAATATACCACAATATATTTGGCATTCCTAATATAATATATTGGAGCAGTTATAATTTATATGTGGAACATATATGGAAAATAGGAAGACATGGTGAATCAAAAAGAAGAGATATGCACGGACATAGGAAAAGCGATGGGCACGTTTCTTCGTATAACGTCTTATGGAAGGCCGCAGGGAGAGGTGTCCAAAGCGGTGCGGGCATATTTCCGGAACGTGGAAAATCTTTGCAGCCGTTTCCGAAGTGACAGCGATGTATCCCGTATTTCCGCAGCCGCCGGGGTAAAACCCGTGACAGTTTCTTCTCTTTGCAGGGATGTCTGCCGCTGTTCTTTGCGTGAAGCGGCGTTCACCGGAGGTATTTTTGATCCTACTGTCGGCGCGCTTACTTCTTTATGGAATATCGGCGGGGAAAACGAAAGGATTCCCTCTGAGGAAGAGATAGAGAAGGCAAAGGTCCTCATTGATTACAGGCATATAGAAATCGGTGAGCGATCCGTATTTCTGAAAGAGAAAGGAATGTCTCTCGACCTGGGCGGTATCGCGAAAGAGTATGCCCTTCATAAGGCGGCAGCTCTTGCGGAACGCATGGGAGAATGCTCCATGATGATTGACGCAGGCGGAGATATCTGCGTCGTGGGAAATAAGCCGGACGGTTCTGCATGGCGTCTTGGCATCCAGCATCCCCGACAAAGGAGTACGCTCATCGCAACAGTCGCGCTCGGCAGCGAGGATACCGTAGAAACGTCAGGTGATTACCGCCGGTTTCTTTTGAAAGACGGATTGATGCAAAGCCATATTTTCCAAATCAAAAAGAAAATACCGCTTATCAGCGCCACGCTTATTTACAAAAGAAATGGGGAAATGCTCCCGGTCAGCGGCGCGGCGTGTATCGCCGGCGGTCTTGATAAGGTGCGGGAGTGGCTGGAACGGATTCCCCGGCTGGAAGGTATTTTTATCACGGAAGATTTACAGGCCTACGTGACGGAGGGAATCAGCGACCGTGTCCGTATACTTACGAAAGATACGGATCGGCGGGCTCTCATACGGCATGAATATGAAGGAGAGTGTCATGGAAGTTATTGACGTATTTAAGTCGGGCGGCCCCGTTATGTACGCGCTGCTGCTCTGTTCTATATGCACAGCGGTCATTATGATCGAGCGGGGCATGTTTTATCACCGGGCAGGAAAAAATCTGGGAATCTTTGTGGATAACCTGCCTGATATGCTTTTAAATAAAAGTTGGAATGACGCTTATGTCAATGTGGCGCAGGAGGACAATGCCGCCGCTTTTATGGCACAGGAAGGCATTCGTGCCGCGGTGGAAGGAAAGGATTTGCGGCTGGCATTGGATACGGCGTACAGTACGGCCGCCGCCGAACTTCGAGCCCATTTGAATTATTTATCCATGATTGTCACGTTATCCCCCCTTTTGGGGCTTTTGGGAACGATTGCGGGTATGATCAGTTCTTTCCAGATTTTCAATTTGCAGGCGGGCCAGCCGATGGCTATCACCGGGGGGATCGGCGAAGCGCTTATCGCAACGGCAGCAGGTCTTTGCGTCGCCATTTTCGCGCTTATTGTCCATACCGTTTTTGCGCAAAAGATGGATGATATTTTGACCGCCATAGAAAAAGCGGACGCCATCATCTCTTCGGAGGGCAGAAGGAGAGGCATCTGATGAGGGGGAAGCGGAATTTCCATCTGCTCTCACAGCCGGAGGTCATCATTATCCCAATGATTGATATCATGCTCTTCCTGCTGGTATTTTTCATGGTGAGCACGATTTATATGGTTCATCTGAACACGCTTCCTGTTAATTTGCCTGCAGCGCAGGCGGCGCGATCGGAAACGAAGCCGACAGTGGTTTCTGTCACGGTGAATAAGGCGGGCCATGTCTTTTATGATATGGATGCAAAACCGACGGCCGGTATTTCCGAAAGGGTAAAGAAAACGCTTGCGGAAAAGCCGGAGACCATATTCGTTATCCGCGGGGACCGGGATACGAATTATGCGGATATTACAAGTGTGCTTGATTCGTTGAAGGCCGCGGGAGCGCGCCATGTCTCCCTGGCAGCAGAATCGGGGAAGAGGTAGTTATGCATTATCGTACGAACTGGCTTGTCGTTATTCTTCTGGCGCTTGGTCTCCATGGTGCCGTCTTTGGCGGACTGATACTGGTAAGGCCGCTGCTGGACGGATCGGCGGAGGAAGTCGCCTCGGAAGTGGGAACAACCATTGAATTGGAAGACGCACCGCAAAGCGGCGAGGGGGAAGAAACGAAAGATCCCGGCTATGAAGATGGTGCGGAAGGCGGTTCTCTTGTAGGAGAGGCGCTTCCCGGCAAAGGGCTGGAAAATATAAAAGCTGCGGATATTTCCAATGAGCCGGCAGCGGAAACAGATATTACAAAAGTTATGGAGGAACGGGAAAACCCGCCTCCCGATACGGAACCGGAACCTTTGGAAGAGGCGGAAGCCGACGTTCCAGAAGAAAAGGCGGATACTGAACCGATCGTTGCGGAAAATGAAAAGGATGCGGTGAAGAAGTTCCAAAAACAGGTTGAAGATGCGAAAAAGGATCCGAAGAAAAAAATATCAAGTACTATCGTGGTGAAGAAAAAAGGTGACGGCAGTACGCATACGATGGGGCAGCCGCCGAAAATCATCGTGGATTCTTATCCGCCGGAAGGGATATATACATTTAAAGGCGTTGTCCGTGTGTTTGCGACAATCGGAGAAGACGGGAAGATAAAGAAGACAAAGGTGGCAGTTACTTCCGGGCGGCGCAGTGTGGATGAGCTGGCGATGGCATTCTGCCGCCGCTGGACTTTCAAACCGGCGCTCGACTCGAAAGGACAGCCCATGGAATGTATCAAGCTGATCCGTATACCGTTCAATCTGCCGCCGGAAAAGATGAAAGATCAAATTGACAGGAATACATAGTCCATCCGGGAAATCGGCGGATGATGTGATTAAAGAGGGAGGAGCAGATGAAAAAAAGAACGATGAAATTTTTATACAGTGTCGCAGCAGCGCTGTTTCTCTTGTTGACTGCGGCACTGCCTGCCGAAGCGGCACAGAACTGGATGCAGGTCTATGCCCATGTGGAGCAGATGATCAATAAGGGCGTCGAACAGTATAACAACGGCGATTTAGAAGGCGCGAAAAAAATAATCAATGATTCTTACTATGGCGTTTACGAAAATGACGGGCTGGAAAAAGCAATCAGGACGACTATTTCTTCGAAGAATGCCAACCTGACGGAATATCAGTACAGCGAGCTGAAAAAGGCGATTCGTGAAAATAGGGGTAAAGATGCGGTCCGCGGAGAAGCAGATAAACTTCTTTCTATGATGAAAAATGATATCGAGTCTCTTGACAGCAAAGGGGCAGGCGGCGGGCGGTGGACTTCTTTCTGGCCGGCATTCCTGATCATGCTTCGCGAAGGAATGGAGGCGATTCTCGTTCTTGTAGCGATTATGGCGTATCTGGCGAAGTCGGGAAATAAGAAATACCTCGGCACCGTTTACAACTATTCCATTGCTGCTGTGGCGGCAAGCTTTGTTACTGCTTATATTTTCAGCGTTATCCTTGGTAAGTTTACCGGCGGTGCGTCAAGAGAAGCCATTGAAGGCGTGACGGCCCTCATTGCTGTCGCTGTTCTTCTGTCCGTCGGATTTTGGATGGGCGGAAAGGCAAAAGGCGATGAATGGAAGAAATATATAGAAAGTATGATGAAAACGACCATTACCACAGGAAAAGCGAGGGCTCTCGGGCTGGCGGCGTTCCTTGCGGTGTACCGTGAAGGGGCGGAAGTGATTCTTTTCTACCAGGCGCTTTTTAACGGCGCTTCAGGGGATACTGATATGATCTGGTTCGGATTCGGGACCGGATGTGCGGTTCTTGCTGTTATTTTTGCCGTTATCCGGCTGGGTCTGTTCCGTATACCGCTCCGTCCTTTCTTTATCGTCACAAGTATTCTGATGTACCTTATGGCTGTCAGCTTTGCCGGCGGCGGAATCAGCTCTTTGCAGGAAGCCCAGCTTGTTCCCCAGACAGTAATTACCGCTTCCTGGTTCCCAAATATTGACTGGCTTGGCCTTTATCCGACCTATGAGTCTGTGGGGCTCCAGCTTGCGCTTCTCATTGCTGCAGGCATCACGCTGATTGTCCGTGGGAGAAAGCGCGCGTAAATATTTTTTTCAGACTCTTCATAAAAATAAGAAGGGTCCTAAGCAGGGTTATAATTGGGGGCTTGATCTCCAGGCGCCCCATTTATATACAATTATTTTTCCATTTTTTTATAAGGAGAGTGTTAAAATGAACAGTTTCAAAAAAGTTTTTACCGCAGGACTTGCTGCCGCTGCATTATTGGCGGGAGGCATGACGGCTTCCGCAGGATTCCAGGAATATCCGATCGGCGATGAACAGGAAGATACCGTCAACCACTTCAAAGTGGCCCTCGTATATTTCCAGCCTGTACAGATGGAACCGGAAGGCTCCATGCTGGCAGCGGATAAGGCGGATATCCATATGGAGACCGATATCCATGCCACGGAAGGCAACGAATGCGGCTTCGGCATCGGCGAATGGATCCCGTACCTCACCGTCCATTATAAACTGACTAAATTACAGACCGGCGAATCCATTGAAGGCGTATTCATGCCGATGAGCGCCGATGACGGTCCGCACTACGGCGCAAACCTGAAGCTTCTTGGCGCAGGTACATATGAATGCGAATTTTCCATTGACAGTCCGGCACGTCAGAATTACAGCCTCCATGTAGATAAGGAAACAGGCGTTACCGGTCGCTTCTGGGAAGAACCGGTCGTCATGAAATGGACTTTCGACTACGTTCCGCGCAATTGGTAATGTAAGAAGGAAAGCAGGCGGAACGGTCTTTCCCAAGTGATGTTTTCAAAATGCTGTAAAGAAATCCCCGGGCGGCAGGACAATAAAGAAATATAATATCTGCGCTGCGGAAAAATTTCTTTATCCGGTCTGTCCCGGGGATTTACTTGCAGCCGTTTCTTTTTGTGATTATTCGAAAGGAATTCTCATGATGCAGTTTCAAATGTTTCTGCAGCAGCTTATTCCCGCCATGGAATTCGGTACTGCGCTTATGACGCCGCTGGCAGTGCTGCTTGCTATCCTGTACAGTTGTGATGGAGGGAATCTTCGCAAAACTTTCAGAAAAGCTGCTTATTGGGGATTTTGGGGCTCTGTCTTCATCATGGCGGCCAAACAGGGGACAAGAAATGCGGTCAGCCGTGAAGGGTTTGAGGGATTGATGGCATTTTTCGCCATTATCAGCGAACTTATTCTGGCAGGTGTGCTTCTCGGTTCATCCGAAAAATTCATGAAGCGGCTTGGCATTTTTAAAAAGGGCGTCATTATCAACGTACTGGCTCTTACGATGTACTACGGCATGGAAATATGGCTCATTCCCGTGACCACCGTACTGAATGTGAATAATCCGTTTTCTGCGGAAATGCTTATCCGCATGCTCGGATTTGCTACAGGATTATTTATTGCTGTCGTGGGGAGCTGGCTCATTTACCATGCGGCAAAATCGCTGAACGACAAACGGCTGTATACTGTATTTCTTATACAGGTGGCGGCGCTTTTAATTCAGCAGATTATTTATCTTGTCCAGATTCTGATGGCAAGGGGAATCCTTCCTGCACGGTACCTGATCAAGGTGATGGCACCGGTTATTGATCACCAGGACTGGTTTATTTTCATTGTGTTTATCGTGGTCTTTGCGGTTCCTGCCGCATTGTTTTCACAGAAATGCCCTGCGAGGCCGGCAGGCTGCAATCCTGCACAGTATAGGAAAATCGTGGCAGACGATATACATAAAAAGCGCTGGGGCAAGGCTTCCGTAGGCGCGCTCATCGTGATGATTATTCTTTCCAGCGTGGGCAGTGCTTATGCAAACAAAAAGGAAGAATTGGTTCCTGCGGTATCTGTTACCGCAAAGGATCAGATGGTGAGCATTGATATCAATAAGGTGAATGACGGACATCTCCACCGTTTTGCCTATCGGACGAAGAAAGGGACGCAAGTGCGTTTCATCGTGGTGCTGAAAGGCGGCTCCGCTTACGGAGTCGGACTGGACTGCTGTGAAATCTGCGGGCCGACAGGCTATATTGAAAGAGAAGGACAAATCGTCTGCAAACTTTGCGACGTGGTTATGAATAAGCAAACAATCGGACTTCCCGGCGGCTGCAACCCGATTCCCGTAAAATATGGAGTAGGGAACGGACAGATCCGGATCGAGCAGAAAGAGCTGGATGCCGCGGCGAAGTATTTCCGTTAGCAGAAAGGAGGATATAATTGTTCTGGCAAATGGTAAAAGGCGCCATACTCCGGCAGGGGCGCCAGCTTCTTTTCGTGGCGCTTACCGTAGCCCTCGGCATTTCACTGGCAACGGCGATGCTGAATGTCATGTTTGACGTAGGAGAAAAGGTGAATCAGGAACTGAAAGCCTTTGGCGCAAATATCACGGTGACGTCAAAAAATTCCTCCATTCTGAAAGATATTTACGGGCTGGACGATGAATCGGCACCGAAAGAATACTTGAAGGAATCCGACCTGGGGCAGATCAAGACTATCTTTTGGACAAATAACATTGTCGCCCTTTCTCCCCATCTGAACGGCCATGTCACGTTGGACAACGGTGTATCTGTTCCTGTTTCAGGCACATGGTTTGATCATAAGATGGCTCTTCCCACCGGTGAAGTTTTCGTTACAGGAGAGCAATATCTCAAGTCCTGGTGGCAGCTGGATGGAGAATGGCCTGAAGAAAAAGAAGAAAATTCCGTTCTTGTGGGGAAAGATTTGGCAGCTTCCCTGCATGTAAAAAAGGGAGACACCCTTTCCTATACTAATAAGGATGGAACAAAAGGTTCATTTATCGTTTCAGGCATTCTTACCGGCGGCGGTGAAGAAGACGGTGAAATTATCGCGTATCTTCCGACTGTGCAGAAAGCTCTTGGGTTGGAAGGAAAGGTGGATACCGTCACCGTCAGCGCCATGACGACACCCGAAAACGAATTGGCCCGCCGTGCCGCTGCCAATCCGAAAAGCCTTTCTATCAAAGAATATGAAATCTGGTATTGTACTTCATATGTAAGCTCCATCGCTTATCAGATCGAAGAGGTCATCCACGGTTCCGTGGCCCGTCCTGTCCGGCAGATTGCCGAATCGGAAGGGCGTATTCTGGATAAGACACAGCTTCTTATGCTTCTCATTACTGTCCTTTCCCTGCTTTCTGCCACCATGGGGGTTTCTAACCTGGTCAGCGCAAATATCATGGAAAGAAGCAGGGAGCTGGGGCTGCTGAAGGCCCTCGGCGCAACGGATGTTTCGGTAATCATCCTCGTCCTGTCAGAAATTTTTATGGCGGGTCTGGCGGGCGGTGTCTTAGGCTATTTTGTAGGGATCGGCTTTGCGCAGATTATCGGTCATGCCGTTTTCGGATCGGGTATCGCGGTGAACCTGATTGTCATTCCGATTCTCATCGTGCTTCTGATTCTTATGATCCTGCTTGGCAGTCTGCCTGCGATTCGTTCGATTCTCAGGCTCCGTCCGGCAATTGTTCTCCATGGCAGGTGATTCCTATGAATATAAAACGACTACATATGTACCTGGTCATGGTGACAAACGCGCTTCTGCGGAGAAAACTGAGAATGTTCATTGCCCTTCTGGCGGTGGCCATCGGTGCGACAATTATTTCGGGCATGATCACGGTGTATAAAGAAGTACCCGAGCAGATGGGGCGTGAATTCCGCGCATACGGTGCAAATCTCCTCCTGCTTCCCTCCAACGGGAAAACAACTATGGAGGAGGCGGCCGTCACTCCCGTTTATGATATGCTGAAGGACAAAGAAATAATCGGTGCGGCGCCTTTCCTTTATGAACGTTTGAAGATTAATGAATCACCCGTACTTACCGGCGGCACTGATTTCAATGAGGTCAGAAAGGTAAGCCCCTACTGGCAGATCAATGGGGAAATGCCGAAAGAAAATTCCAAAGAAATACTCCTTGGCTATGAACTGTCCGAACGCTTTCAGGCAAAACCGGGGTCGCAGGTTATCGTAGCGCTTGGCGACGGAACGAAGGAAGAAACATATACCGTTTCAGGCATTGTCCGTACCGGAGGCAAAGAAGAACAATTTGCCTATGTGGATATTAAGAGCCTTTGGGATTTTCTGGGAAAGCCGAATCTTCTCAGCATGGTGCAGGTGAGTGTTGTGGCGAATTCAGGAGACCTGGAAGCTCTTGCGGCCCGTATGGCGGCGGAAACACCCGATGTCCATCCGCAGACGGTAAAGCAGATTGCCGCATCGGAACAGACCGTCCTTGGCAAACTGCAGGCCCTTGTTCTGCTCGTTACGGTAGTTGTTCTTCTTTTGACGCTTGTCTGTGTGGGAACGACGATGACCGAAGTCGTTTCTGAACGGCGCCGTGAAATTGGTTTGAAGAAAGCCCTTGGGGCAACGAACAGAAATATAGCGGGAGAGTTTTTCGGAGAAAGCTGTATGCTCGGCTTTATCGGCGGAATAATCGGCACAGGATGCGGATATCTTTTTGCTCTTGCCGTCGGAGTCAATGTTTTTGGCAGGAGTCTTGAAGTTTCATTTCCCATCGCGATTATGACGATTATTCTTTCCATTGTAGTGACAGCCGTGGCGACGATGCTGCCTGTACGAACCGCTGTAAAAGTGGAGCCGGCCATCGTCCTGCGTGGTGAATAAGGAGCGTATGATGAGTCTTTTAAAATTAACCGATGTGGGCATGCTCTACGGCGGGCGTGTTCCTGCACTGGAACATATCAACCTGACCGTGGAAAAAGGAGACTGGCTCGCCGTCATGGGGCCGTCCGGTTCAGGGAAAACCACGCTGATGAATATCATCGGCTGTATGGATAAACACACTTCGGGGGAAGTTATTCTTGACGGAATCAATCTGAATGAAGTGTCCAAAAACGAACTGACACAGATCCGGCGTGATAAAATCGGCATGGTGTTCCAGCAGTTCCACCTGATTCCTTATCTGACGGCTGTGGAAAATCTGATGGTCGCCCAATACTATCACAGCATTCCCGACAAGAAAGAAGCCATGGAAGCCCTGGCCCGTGTCGGTCTTGAAGACAGGGCGGGTCACCTGCCGAGCGAGCTTTCCGGCGGCGAACAGCAGCGCGTGTGTATCGCAAGAGCTCTGATCAATTATCCGGTCCTCATTCTTGCCGATGAACCGACAGGAAATCTGGATGAGAAAAATGAAAAACTGGTCATGAACCTTTTCCGTGAACTCAATGAAGAGGGGCATACCATCATTACCGTTACCCATTCCGACCATGTCGGCAAAGCGGCAAAACGGATCGTTATCATCGAGCATGGACATATGCGTGAAGGAGGAGAAGAAGAAAAAGCATGAAAAATTTAAAGAAATATGGCGCTGCGGCTGCAGCCGGCCTGGTGGCAGCGACGCTGCTCGGCGGCTGCGGTGATACCAAAGAAGCGCCTGCGTCCGAAGGCAGCACAAAATCGGGGCTGACCCAATACAAGCCGCCGAAAGTGGACACGAAAGGGCTCCTTTCCAAGGCGAAAGACGGCACCTTTGAAGGAAAGAGCGCCGCAAATGGAGAAGGAGAGTATTCCATTATTTCCATTACGGTGAAAGACCATAAAATCACGGCAGCTACTTTTGACGGCTTCCTGAAAGACGGAAAACGGAAAGGGGAGGATTATGGAAAAACAAACGGAAAAATAGAAAATAAGGTCTATTACAACAAAGCCCAGCTTGCATTGAAAGCAAATAAAACTTATGCGGAAGCGCTGCTGCAGAAACAGGAGCTGAATAAAGTCGATGGCATCTCCGGCGCTACCCTTTCCTATAAGCAGTTTTTCGATGCGGCGCAGCGTGCTTTGGAAGAAGCGGGCAAATAATTATTGTCATCGGGAACGTGTAACAGCGTTCCTGTTTTTATTTCCATGGACGGCGGGATATAATGTAAAAAAACAGGAAGGAAAACCATGGACAGAAAAAAGAAAGCTGACGGACTTTTGGTGGGTACTGTATTAATCTGCCTGCTTGCGGCGCCATTTAAAGAAACCGGCTTGCTTGGCGGCGGACTTTTCCATATGGCCTTTGCTGCTTCCGTGGGAGGGATTGCCGACCTTTTTGCCGTATCTTCCCTTTTCGGAAAACCTCTGGGGATTTCTTATCGTACTGACATTATCGCCAAACGAAGGGACCAAATCGTGGACATGGCGCGGGACATGATAGGGAAAGAACTGTTTACAGAAGAACTGCTGGAGGATTTTCTGGAAAAGAATTTACGGGCGGAACGTATTCTTGCCCAAATTGAAAAACAGGAAGAACTTCTCCTGCCTTTACTGGAATCTGCCTGCCGCTGCGGCATTCTTGCTATGGATAAAGGCAAGCTTTGGAGGCTGCTTCTTCGGGAAGGAAAAAGTGTTATTCAAAAAGAAAACTGGGCAGGCCGTATCGCTTTTGCTCTTTACGCATTGAAAAACTATGAAGGAAAACAGGTACTTGCCCAAGTACTTGCGAAAGAAGTGAAAGGATTCCTTCAGAACCGCTTTACCCAGACAGAAGTAAGACGGCTCTATCAAAGCGCCTGGGCAAAGTACAGGGACAGGGGGTGGTTCCGCGGTTTGCTGGAGAGCTTTGTTGAAAGAGAAGAAACGGAAAATATCCGCCTTATTCAGGAGCAGGTGTGGAATCTGGCGGATTCCATCGTTGATCCCGGAAGCGAAGTAAGGTGCGCCCTTGGAAAGAGCTGTGACAGCTTTCTTAAACGGCTTACAGAAGATAAAAAACTGCAGGAGGAAATCAATACATGGGTGTCCGCTAATCTTGCAAGTCTTTTGGGAAACAGGAAAGACTTCTTTGAAAACCTTTGGGAGAGCCATCAGGAAAATGTGGAAAAATTTCTGGCAGGAAAAATACTGGACCTTGTAAAAAATGAATTGGGGAATCCTGAAAAAAAGGAAAGAAACGATAAATTCCTCTTAAAGCAATGCAGGCGCCACGTCGGCTGGCTCCATGAAAAGATTGCCGGCGGTGTCACCAAAGCACTCTCTCCTTACGACGGCAGAAAGATGGCAAGCATGGCAAAGAAAAGTGTCCAAAATGAAGTGCAGGCTATCCGAATCAACGGTACCATCATCGGCGGTATGGCAGGACTGCTCTTCTACCTTGCGGTATGGGCGGGAGGGATTTTCTGATGAAAAGATATAAAACGGCGAACTGCATCTTCCTGGCATCAGCCATTCTTTTCGTAATCGCCATAGGAGTTCACTGTTTCTGTGAAAATCCTTTGGCAGGCCTTTTTTACTTCCTTGCCCAGTCCTGTCTCATCGGCTGCTTTGCCGACTGGTTCGCTGTGGAAGCCCTTTTCCGGAACAGACTTCATCTTCCTCTTTTTAAACCGCTTATTCCTGCTAACAGGGAAGCTGTCCTCCGGCGGCTTCAGGAAACGGTGGAAGGAAAACTGGTGGGGAAAGAAACTTTTACTGACTTGCTGAAAAATTTTTCCCTCATTCAATTCATTGAAAAAGAAGCAGAAGGGTCCGTGAAAGACATAGAAACCGACCTTGCCCGGAGCGGCGGCGAACTTCTTCTGGGATTCATGGAAGACCATAAGAAAGACTTGTCTTGCTGGATCAGGCAAGGCGTGGATAATGTAAGAGTCAGTCTTGGCTTTTATCTCAGAGAAAAAGCGCTGGAAGGAAACTATACGGAGCAGTTTCTGGATAAACTCCTTGAAGAAGCACAGCGTGCCGTCAAATCGAACCAAATGAAGCAGATAATCATAAATAAACTGGAAAAATTGGGAGAAAATCGGGAGCGCGGATTTTTGGAAAGGCTCGTTTATAGCTTTGCAAAGTTTACAAATACCGTAGACTATGAAGACATGGCGGAAGCTTTCCTTGCGGCGCTGTCAGAACGAATCGAACTGTGGCGCGTGGATATCCACCCTTTTCACAAAACGCTCCTGAAAGAATGGAATGCTGCTGTAGAAGCCTTCCTGAAAACAGAAGAAGCGGAAAAAGCCCTTGCCCATTTTGCGGAAGAACTCTATCAATCTGTTTCCGTGGAAGAAAAAACGGATGCCTTATACAACAGTCTTTATGAAAAATGGGCGGCAGGAGATCAATTTGAAAAACGTTTCGTCCCGAAATTGCGGACTATGCTCCACAATGTTCTCCGAAGCGTGGCGGAAAACAAAGAACTCCGTGCCGGCATTGATGAGAGCGCCAGAGCTTTGGGAGGAAATATTTTGGAAGAAGAATATCCCCATATTTCTTCCGTCACCGCAGATATCTTGAAGAAATTCAAAGACAGCGACCTGAATGAATTTATTGAAGCGAAAGTCCACAAAGAACTGGAAGGCATCCGAATCAACGGGGCTGTTGTGGGACTCGTTGCCGGCTTTGCACTCTACGGATTGATTGAGTATCTTTACTTGCCTATTATTTCCTTACTCTTTTCGTTATAAAGGAAATCTGTAAGTCCTGACGAATAAAAAGTCCTGTAAAAGGCAGGCCGATTTTTGTTATAATGGGCAAAGAGGTGATAATAATGGAATTTTTAAATGAAAAGAACATGATTGTTGACGGCGTGGACAAGTATTATGTTTCCGAACTGAAGCGTGTATACGGCAGTGCGGAATACGATGGAGAGGAATTTGTTTTCCTTTACGATCCGGAACAGGAAGATACCACCCGCGCCTATCGCCCTGACAGCTTTGTGATGGCGGTAATGATGGACGATGAGATTTTCGACGGCAAGGTGCTTCAGTACCTCGTGACCCTGTCCTATGACGGACATGTGAAAGGCGTGGAATATCTGGGACTGGATGATGCAGGCCGTCCTGATGCCGTTGATGTGGAATAAGAGAAACTGGCGAATGAAGAAAAGGAGTTGTGAAAAGATGAGTTTCTTTTTGCAGCTCCTTTTGTGACGGTTTTATGAGTAATAAAAGAGCTGCGAATCGGGATCGTCCCTTTCACAGCTCTTTTTTGTTTTATTCAATTTTCAGTAAAGTATTATCTGTCGCCCAAGTGGTTATCAAACATGTAGAGGAGAGCGGCGCCTTCCTGTGCTTTTTCGAATCCCATGATGTTGTCGCGGGCGTTGACTTCTTCTTCAATCTGTTCGGTGACGTACCACTGGAGGAAGATTTCGGTTTCCAGATCGCCTTCTTCGCGGGCAAGTTTAACAAGGCTGCGGATGGAAGCGGAAACAGCTTCTTCGTGAGCCAGAGAGTCTTTAGCGACATCCAGCGGATTGTCGTAGTGTTTCTTGACACCTTCAATCGGAAGGAAGTCGACGGTACCGTCTCTGTCTTCAATGTAATCAATGAGTTTCAGGGCGTGTTCTCTTTCTTCTTCATACTGTTTGTCCAGCCATTTTGCATAGCCGTTCAGAGCCAGGTTTTTCATGTCGTGGGACATGGAACGATAAAGGTAGCCGGAAGCAAATTCCATGTTTACCTGGTCAACAAGCGCTTTTAAAAGTTTCTTTGATAATTTCATGATAAATCTCCTTTTTTATAAACTCTTAAGTATCTAAAACTTTCTATACACACTATAACATAGAAAAATATCGATGTAAAGGGGCGAGTTAAAAAGATTTAAAAATTTTTTAGGCAGTCTTTTCTGATGCATGACGTATTATAGAAATACATACAGGAAATACTCTTTATAAAAAATATTCATTCCTTTATAATGGTATTTATTTCGGCAGAAAGCTGCTTTGACTTGACAATACTTGACAGTATCTGTGGTTGGGCATACAATTTTTAGAATAGTATTAAATGGGGAGTTATGCCCGAAACAAGTTATGTAAAAGTGGAGGATAAGATGAGCAAGCCTCTTGTTGCTATAGTAGGACGCCCGAATGTGGGAAAATCTACGATTATTAACGGCCTTGCCCAGAAGCGTGTGTCAATTGTTGAAGATATCCCCGGTGTGACGCGGGATCGTATTTACTGTGACGTGCGCTGGCTGGATCGTGAGTTTACCATGATTGACACGGGCGGTATTGAGTTCCGTGATGAAGCGGATCAGATATCCGACGGTATCCGACAGCAGGCGCAGCTTGCCATGGAAGAGGCAGATGTGATTCTTTTTGTCGTCGATGCCCGTGTCGGTGTGCAGGAGGATGATCAGACGATTGCGGGAATGCTTAGGCGTACGGGAAAGCCCGTGGTACTCTGCGTGAATAAAGTGGACAGTGAAAATCAGAAAATGGATACGTATGAGTTTTATTCCCTGGGAATCGGCGATCCCATGCCGGTATCCGCTGTGAACCATCTGGGATTCGGTGATTTGCTGGATAAGATTTCGGAAGGATTTCCGCCTCGTGAGGAATATGATTCTTCCGATATCATCCGCACGGCGATCGTGGGGCGTCCGAATGTAGGGAAATCGACGCTGATCAATTCTCTTCTCGGCTATGAGCGTTCTCTTGTGGCTGATGAAATGGGAACTACTCGTGACGCTGTGGATTCCGTATGGAAATACAAAGGGAAGACTTTCATTCTTGTAGATACGGCAGGGATGCGTAAGAAAGGAAAGATTGACGAACCTCTGGAAAAGTACAGTGTTATCCGTTCGATTCGTGCAATTGATAATTGCGATGTGGCGATTTTTGTCCTTGATGCGAACGATATGCTTACGGAACAGGATAAAAAGATTATCGGGTATATCCATGAGGCTGGCAAAGGACTTATCCTTATGGTGAATAAGTGGGATATGATTCCCAAAGAGACGAATACCATGGTGGAATTGGAAAAGCAGGTACGTGACGGCCTTCCTTTTGCTCCTTATATCCCCATGCTTTTTGGATCGGCTCTGACAAAGCAGCGCATCCAGCGCCTCGGCGATATGATTTACAATGTGGCGGAGCAGCAGTCCATGCGGGTGTCTACGGCAGTTCTGAATGATTTGCTGGATGATGCGAAAATTGTGAATCCGCCTCCTGCCCATGCCGGCCGTGTGGCGAAAATTTATTATATGACGCAGGTGGGGATCCGTCCGCCGACTTTCGTCATGTTTGTGAATGACGCGAACCTGATTCATTTTTCTTATGTCCGTTTTATAGAAAACCGCCTTCGCGCCGCCTTTTCTTTTGAGGGGACACCAATCCGTATCGTGCTGCGGAGCAAGAAAGACGGTGACGAATTATGATGGAAATGGTTGTAATCGTACTTCTCGCCTATCTTATCGGTGCTGTCCCGTCAGGATATCTTATCGGGCGGATCTTCTACGGCGTCGATTTGAAGAAGACGGGAAGTGGAAATATCGGAGCAACAAACGCGTACCGTACACTTGGAATGAAAGCGGGGCTGGCGGTGTTTTTCTGTGATTTCATGAAAGGGGTTATTGCTGTTCATCTGGGAATGCCCGAACCGACAACGGTTCTCTTATGTGCGCTTTTTGCAATTATCGGGAATGACTGGTCCATTTTCCTTAAGTTTAAGAGCGGCAAAGGGGTAGCCTGCGGTGTGGGAGCCTTTACGTATATTTGTGCGCCGGCGACGATTGCATCATTTATCGTCTGGCTCATTGTTTTTCGATGGAAGAAAATCGTTTCGCTCGCCTCAATCGCGGGTGCACCGGTGGTACCGATCGTTATTTGGGTTTTGGGAGAACCTTGGGAGTATGTGGCATTCAGTCTGGCGGCGGCTCTCATTGTTGTGGTAAAACATAAGGAAAATATCGAAAGACTTCTGCGGGGAGAAGAAAAACCGATTATACAGGGAAAGAAGGAATCGCAGTGAAAATAGCCATGATCGGTTCCGGCGGATGGGGGACGGCGATGGTTACATCGCTTGCCGCCCGCCATGATGATTTGGAACTGTACTGCCGCAGGGAAGAAGCGGCACGGGAATTGAAGGAAACAAGAGAGAATAAAGAATATTTACCGGGGGTCCGCATTCCGGTCCATGTAAAAATTACGAGTGATTTGGAAAAAGCTGTGTCCGGTGCGGACTGCGTGGTGTTGTCTACTCCGTCTAAAGCGGTAGAAATAACGGCGGAAGCTATGGCGCCTTTTATGAAGAAAAATGCTGTTGCAGTATGTGCTTCTAAAGGTCTTGCCGATGAAGCGGGCCATCGTTTATCGGAAATCATTTCAGAAAAGTTTTCTTCCGTAACGGACCGGATTGTTGTTTTATCCGGACCGAATCATGCGGAAGAAGTAGGTCTCGGTCTTCCGGCGGCGACCGTGGCGGCATCGGAAGTGCCGGAAGCTGTACAGATCGTGCAGGATGTTTTCATGCGGCCCGTGTTCCGTGTATACCGCAGTGATGATATCCGCGGCGTAGAATACGGCGGCGCATTGAAAAATATCGTAGCTCTTGCCTGCGGTGTGCAGGACGGAATAGGTCTCGGCGATAATTGTCGTGCTGCGCTTATGACACGGGGGCTTGTGGAAATGGCAAGATTTGGTGTGCATTTCGGCGCCCGCCGGGAAACTTTTTTCGGCTTATCGGGAATGGGCGACCTTGTTGCTACATGTACCAGTACCCACAGCCGCAATCACAGGGCGGGCCTTATGTTGGGAAAAGGAAAGACCGCGAAGGAAATCTGCGAAGGAACCCACATGGTGGTGGAAGGAATGCGCACGGCTTTCCTGGTGAATGAAATCGCAAGGCGCGAACATATCGATATGCCGATTACCGAAGAAGTGTGCCGCCTTCTGGAAGGGGAACACACGGCGCAGGAAGCCTTGGAAAATTTGATGACCCGTGCGAAAAAGGCGGAAATTGAGACGTATCTGGAGCCCTGATAAAAACCGGGCGGGGAGTCATAGTATAAATATATGAGCCGTTTGCCACATTGTGGTATAATTTAATAAATTTCCAATTGGTATTTCAAGCAGTATATTTTTTGAAAACTGATGGGAAATAAGAACATCATCCTTGAAACGGAATGAAAAATGAGAATCATTGGAGGAAGCGCGAAAGGGACAGCCTTGCTGTCGCCTGTGGGGAAGGGGATGACCCGGCCTACGCTCGGGCGGGTACGTGAAAGTATATTCAATGTGCTTGCCAATGTAGGAATGAAAGATACCCGTGTGCTTGATATTTTCGCGGGAACCGGCGCGATGGGACTGGAAGCTTTGAGCCGGGGCGCGGCACATGCGACGTTTTTGGATAAGGCGACATGTAAGCTTATCCGTGAGAATGCGGTGAAATGCCATGTGGAAAACAGGGCGGATGTTTTACCCGGCGATGTCAGCCGTTCTTTGGCAAAGCTTGCAGGGAACAGGTATGATTATTTGTTTATGGATCCTCCTTACGGAAAGGGCTATATTGATCAAATTCTTGCTTTGATTTTCGCTTGCAGGCTTCCTGCTGAGAATGCTATTATTATTGCAGAGCATTCTATAGAAGAACCGCCGGATATGACCTGTTTGGAGGAGGAATGCTCGGTATGGAAAGAAAAAAAAGTAGGAAATATTGTTGTTACTTACCTCCTTTGCCGGGGTTCTGAGGGAGAAGTTTCATGAAAATCGCTATTTGTCCGGGCAGTTATGATCCGGTCACTTATGGCCATTTGGACATCATTAAGAGAAGCGCCGTGCTTGTAGATAAATTAATTGTTACGGTGTTTGTAAATCCGTCTAAAAAGACATCCCTTTTTTCTATTGAAGAACGGCTGGATATGCTTCGTGAAACGACGAAGGATATTCCCAATGTAGAAGTAGATACATCGACGGGGCTGCTCAATGTGTATGCTGCCAGTAAAAACTGCCATCTTCTCATTCGCGGCCTGCGGGCATTCAGTGATTTCGAATATGAATTCCAGCGGGCGCTCATGATTAAGAAGATTGATCCTACGTTGGAAACCGCTTTTTTCATGACAGACGGACGGTATTCATACCTGTCCTCCACCGGCGTGAGGGAATTGGCATATTTTAACGGTGATGTGTCACAGATGGTTCCCCCTTATGTGGAAGCTATGATAGAGAAAAAATTAAAGTTACTTAAGAAATGAGGTTGTAAAATGGATACAAGAAAATTGCTTGAAGAACTTGAAAATGTTATTGACAGCGCAACCGAAGTACCGTTCTCCAACAAGAAAATGGTAGACAAAGATGAAATCGAACGACTGATTGACGCGATTAACCAGTCGCTTCCCAATGAATTGGAGAGTGCCCGCCGTATCGTTGCCGATAAGGAAAGAATTCTTCTGGATGCAGAGAAAAAAGCGGATGACACCATTGCCCAGGCGAAAGATTACATCGCAAGGATTACCGAAGAGAGCGAATTGGTAAAACAGGCGCAGGAAAGGGCTAATGAAGTGGTGACTTCCGCCAACCATTCCGCCGAGGAATTGCGCAGCAGTTCCATTACCTACGCGACTGATGTTTTGAAATACGTGGAAACGAATATGGAAAACATGCTGGATACCTTGAAGAAGAACCGCCAGAGCTTGATTGATTCCAACACGGCAGCTGCCAGGGAAGAACAGAAATAAAAGATTTCAGCTTTTTGGAATACGTTTATCTGTATTATTCATGGTGTAAGAAGGAAACGGAGTCCGACGATGGGAAGTATGAACAGAAAGCAGGTGCTTCTTTGCGCCCTTGCCTTTATCATACCGGCTCTTGTCGGATTTTTTGTGTGGAGTGATGATGGGAAACGCTCCGGAGAAGATTCCGTGGTTGCGGAAATAACGGAAAGCGGAAACGCAAATGAAGAAAGCCGTGTCCTCGTATATGTCGTAGGCGCCGTGAAAGAACCGGGTGTCTATGAACTGCAGCGGGGGAGCCGCGTGTATGACGCGGTGCAGGCTGCCGGAAACGTTCTTCCTTATGCGGATATGGAAGGCGTCAATATGGCAGAACCCGTTGAAGATGCTATGAGGGTCTATATTCCTCTCAATCCGGAACGGACGACTCCCGCCGCAGCCGGTTTGGTGAATATTAATCATGCCTCGGGAACGGAGCTGGAAACACTTCCCGGCATTGGAGCCAAGACGGCAGATAAAATTATTGAATACAGAAACGAACATGGCGGGTTCCGCTCAAAAGAGGAATTGAAAGAGGTACCCACCATCGGGGAGGGGAAGTACGCCAAAGTGTCAGAGCGGATTACCTTATGAAACGGAAATATATATTTCTTTGGTGTGCTTCCTTTTTGGCTGCAGGGATATTTTTTGCGTCTTTTTTTGAGTTTTCTCTTTTTGGGGGAGGACTCTTTTTATTTTTGTCTTTGATGGGTATCCTTTCAGGGAGGGTTTTCGGGAAAACAGGTGCTGTGTGGGTATGCGGCGCTCTTTTTTTATGTGCTGCCGGTGCGGTCCGTATGGAAATAGCAGAAGAAATATGGAGACAGCAGTCACAGTACATTGTGGGCAGTGAAGGAACCTTCTGCGGCATCGTTGCAGAGGAACCTCTTGTGGACAAAGGGGAGGACGGATATGCCCGGTACCTTATTGATCTGAGGAAAATCCGTTATGCCGATGGAGAAGAAAAAAGCATTTCAGGAACAGTGTACCTGTATGACTTTGCCGTTGAGAATAAATATCCTGTCGGAACTGCACTGGAAGCGGAAGGAAAGCTGCGGCCCCTCCGTTTATATAAGAATCCGGGGAAAATCGATCTGGAGAAGCGCTACGAAAGCGGGCATCTTTTAGGACGAATTTACAGCAAGGAGAACAACCGTATCCGCCCTGCAGGAGAAACCGGGGAGTATAGGGTGACGCGCTGGGCGGAAACGATGAGGGAACGGTTGGCATGTTCTTTTGCTTCCTACATGGATCCTGTACGTCTTCCTGTTCTGATGACACTTCTTTTCGGCGGACACTATTCAGAAATTCCCAAAGACATCATCCATTCTTTTTCAGTGACCGGCATTATTCACATCTTGTCCGTTTCCGGTTCTCACATCGCGCTGCTTTTCGGTTTTTTATATTTCCTTGGGAAATGGCTGGGACTTTCCATGAAAGTAACGGTATTTCCCGCTGTGCTTCTTGTACTCGTGTATGCCGCTATGTCAGGCTTTGTGCCTCCTGTGGTCCGCGCGTCCCTCATGGGAATTCTTGCTGTGATCGGTGTCCTTCTGGAACGGGGGAGGACGGCGCTTAATCTTCTGGGAGCGGCAGTGGCAGGGATGCTCTTGTGGAACCCCTATTTCCTTTTTGATATCAGCTTCCAGCTTTCCGTCTGCGCGTCGGCAGGAATACTGCTTTTTTATGAACCGCTTCGGCATGCGTTTGCCCGATTAGGAAAAATTCCGCCCCGGATCTGTGAAGGCTGTGCTCTTTCTACGGCGGCCCAAGTCCTCGTGCTTCCCATTATTTTGTATAATTTTCATAGTTTCCCGCTATATTTCATACCTGCCAACCTGATCGTTGTGCCGCTTTTGGAATGGGTGATCATTGGGGGACTTTTGGCGGCGCTCTCTTCTTTTCTTTTGATGCCTCTGGCAGGAGGAATCTTGCAGTTTGCCGATTACTTCCTCTGGGCGGCGCTGCGGTTGAATGGATTTATTTCTTCACTGCCGGAAGCGTCTTTTGAAGCGGGCAGTCTTTCCCTTGCCGAAGGGATTTTGTATTATATAGGAGTGGCGGTTTTCTGTTTCAAAAGGAAATGGGAACGGAAAGGGAAATATCTTCTTGCCGGTGTCATTTTTACCGGGGCGATTCTTTTGTTGGCAGAATGGGCAGTGCGCCGGGAGACCGTTCTGCTGGCGCCTGATTTGGGAGCAGATACGGGGACAGTGCTTATGTCCGGTGATGCGAAGATCGTGTATTATAAAAGCAGCGGGATTCCTTCGGCGGCAAGCGGACGGGAATTGGATTCAATCTTAGGGTACCATGGAATTTTTGATATAGACGTGCTTCTTCTCAATCTGGAAGAGGTGAAGAAGCCTGTCCCGTTTGAAATGGATACAAGAATAAAAGAGATATGGGCGGTCGGAGGAAAAGCGGAAACGCTTGCACCTTTCCTTATAAAAGATTTCAAAGGAACAGTCAGAAACCTATCGCCGTCACGCCTGCGCTTAAAAAACGGATTGACAGTCATAACAAACGGAAGTGCCCTTCGTGTGGGAAAGGGTTCGTGGGATGTATACTTTTCAGGAAATAAGAGTTTCAGTGAAGGAGATTCCCCGCACACCGCATGGGTGGGAGGATCGAACGGTTTCCGCCGCGGCGTATCGGAAAAGGAACTGGACAGATTGAAACCTGAAGCGGCAGTATATGGAGGCGGCGGGCGATTCGCCGGTGAGGACAAAGATGTTTTTTATCTCTGCAATTGTCCCGTAGCATACACGGAGAGCGAAGGGATGGCGGAATTGATATGGGAAAAAGACGGATGGCGGTTATTGCGGGGGAGATGGGATGGAAATAATGGCAGTAAAACAAATCTTATCCAATTGCAAAATTTTATACGGTAATGACTCGGTTACTATCGGATTGCGGAGAGAAGAAATCATCCGTGATTATTTTCATGGAGAAATACCCGAGGTGACGGTGCTTGATTCTCCGGGGAATTATGACCTTTACAGGAGTTATCTGGAAGGGCAGTCCCTCTTTGCCGTAAAGACGGCAGTGGTCATGGAGAATCCTTTTTTTATAAAAAGGCCGCCGAAAGATAAAAAGGAAGAAAATGAATTTAACAGTTTCATAAATATACTGAAAGAGTTGACACCCGATACATTGGCGATTTTTACGGTAGACGGCGCTTTAGATAAAAGAACGAAGGCCTCTAAAACGTTACTTTCTGTCTGCGGGAGTGAAGAATGCAGTCTTTTAGCGCCGCGGGAAGGCGCGTCCGTCATGGTGCGGATGCTCATGGACTGCGGGAAGCGGGTGGAGTCGGAAGCACGGGCGTATATGGAAGAAGTTATCGGTTCCTGGGAGACGATTTCCCGCCCTTTTCTTCAAACAGAATGTGATAAAATCGTATTAATGGCAGGAAACAGGACCGGTATTTCGAAAAAGCTTCTGGAATACGCTTTGCCTGAGTATATGGATCAGGGGATTTTTAAGTTTACTGATGCCCTGATTGCCAAAAATGCGTCTGCCGTTATGGAGAATACTGATCATGTGTTTACGGACGTGTCGGAAACAATTAAAAATCTGGGATTTATTTCCGCTAAATTCAGAAAAATAAAAATACTGAAAGAAATGCAGCGGAACCATGTACCCTTGCCGCAGATACAGAAAGCGGCAGGGGTGACGAACCAATGGGCGTGGAAAAATCTGGAGAAGGATGCCCGCTTTGTTTCTGAAGAAGATGCGGAATGGCTGCTGCTGAATATATTTGAGTATCATTGGGGAATTCGCGAAGGAAGTGCTCAAACGGTAAAAGAGCTGCTGCTGCGTTATTGTATGCGTAAATGAGAGAGGCGGATATGTATAAAATTGTAAAAGTTTTCGGGGGTATTTTTGTGGCGGCTGCTGTCCTTGCCGGAGCAGCTCCTTTTGTCTGGGCGGGGAAAGACACGGTCATCCCCGGCGTCCGACTGAACGGTACCGCGGTAGGCGGCATGGGGAAAGTCCGGCTGGAGGAGTTTTTTCGGGAAAAGAATGAAGAGCTTGCCGCAAAAAAACTGGCGCTTAACCATGGCGCGGTTCATGAAGAGTGGTCATATAAGGATTTAAACGTGCATTTTGATAAAAGTAGGGCAGATGAGCTTTTGCGGTTGGGGAAAACGGGAAATCTGCTTTCTGACTGGATCACCCGCTGGAAAGCAGTCATTTATGGTGATGTAGTAGGGGTGGTTCCGCTTTATGACAGGGAAGCGCTTTGCACGAAAGTGGATGAACTTGCCGTGAAGTATGGGCAGACGCCGAAAGAGGCTATGCCTGTCATCAAAGATGACGGGACAGTGGAATTTACTGAGGGCGTACCTTATCTTGTTTTTGATCAGCCGAAGCTTGTGGAAATCGTAGGAAATGCCCTTGTCAGTGAAGATACGGATGCTGTGGAAATTCCCGTGACGGAAGAAAAGATGCCGATGCTGACAAAGGAGCGGTTGAAAAATTTTAATACGGTTCTCGGTGTTTATACGACGAATTTTGGGGAAAGTCCCAACAGAAGCAGAAATATCGAATTAGCGGCGGAAGCCATCAGAGGGTCTGTGGTGGATCCGGGTACCGTATTTTCCTATAACGATGCTACAGGAGAACGGTCTCCGGACAAGGGATACTTGGAAGCGCCTGTCATTGTGAATGGAAAGCCGCAGCCCGGTTATGGCGGCGGCGTGTGCCAGGTGAGCACAACACTTTTTAATGCGGTGCTTCTTTCGGGAATGGAAGTGACGGAACGGAGTCCTCATTTTTCACCGGCATCGTATGTGCCCATAGGACAGGATGCTACTGTTTCTTATGGGGACCTGGATTTTCAATTTATAAATAATTTTAAAAATCCGGTTTACGTATATACGAAGTATGAACCGGGCGCGGTGACATGCTGGATCATCGGCGCCAGGGAGGATAAACCGGAGGAATCCCGCGTTCTGCTTGAGTATTCGGGCGCGATAGGATTCAATACGCAGGAAAAGGTGGATCCCGTGCAGACGGAAGAAAAGACGGTAGAATACGGACATGAAGGATATAATGCGGAAATCCTCCAGTATGCCCGCTGGGCGGACGGACGTGTTTACGAGAGAAGTTTCCCGTCATACTATGATCCCGTAGATACTGTGATTACATACAATAAAGATCCGAAAAAAGCAGAAGCCGAAAAAAAGGCTGCCGCTGAAAAGAAAGTGAAGGAAGTAAAGGAACGGCAGGATGCCGGCAGGAAAACAACGGAAAAGAACAAAAGAGATAAAGAGAATAAAGAAGAGCAGAAAGCCGTCATAATCCCTTTGGGGAACTGAGGCGTTCTGCTGCATATTGGAGGGATTACAATGGGAAAGTATCGGCTGAAATCAAAGCAGAAAGGTTCAGTCATTACTTTAATGGAAGTGGATACAGAATGCCAGGCTTGGTACATTCAGGCCGATGACAGAAATGCGGCTCTTCAGGTATTGAAAGCCATGAGCGATGAAATCCGCTGTTTGAGGAATATTTATTTGAATGGGGATGATGTGACGGAAGAAGTCTGTCCCCTTTTAATGACTATAGGTGATGCGTCTCTTCCGGAAGAAGAATTCAGTGAGATGTATGGTGCTGGAAATCCGGATGGCGGTATGGATATGCATAGGACAGAAGATTCGCCGGAAGGGGATGCCGATTCTGAACCTGTTTTCAAGCTGCCTTCTATCCGTGATGTGCAGGCGGCTATGGCTGCAGCTCCGCCAGTGGAAGACAGGCCTGCACTTTCTCAAACGGCAGGCATTTCTTTTTCGAGCGAATTGCCGTCTTTAGAGAGCGTGCTTCCTGCTTCCGCTTTCCAATTATCCGCTTCCGGAGAGAAGAGAACGGATGGCATCCTTTTAGGCAGATCACATATTAAAGGGAAAATATCGGATATTAGTACGATCCGGGAAGAACAGGGCGGTATCGTCGTACAGGGAACTGTCATTGACTGTGAGTGCCGAGATCTCCGTGAAAACAGGTGTCTGTTTACCATGAAGCTGGCTGATGAGACAGACGGAATCCTTTGCAAAAAGTTTTTTGGAAAAAGAAGGAAGACGCACAAAAGCTGACCGGTGTAAAAAAGAATATGACCGTAAAAGTCAGGGGGAATGTGCAGCTTGATAAATTTACCGGCGGCCTTGTGCTGAATGTTTCCCAGATGGAACAGGGAAAAGAGAAGGAAATTGACCATGAGGATATGGCCGAAACACCGCGTGTGGAACTCCATCTCCATACGAAAATGAGTTTGGACGGACTCATCGATAATGAAGAGATCATCAGGACGGCGGCAAAGTGGAAGCATCCTGCCGTGGCAATTACGGATCACGGCGTCATTCAGGCATTTCCCCAAATACAAACATTGGCGGCAAAATACGGGCAAAAAGTCATCTACGGCATGGAAGGTTATCTGATTGATGAAGTGCCTGAAGATATTGACAGTGACCGGCAGCAGTACAGCCATATTATCCTGCTGGCAAAAAATATCACGGGGCTCCGCAATTTGTACCGTCTTGTGACGCTGTCCCATCTGAAATACTACCGCAAGCGTCCTCTTCTGCCCCGTCCGCTCCTTGAGGAATTCAGGGACGGACTGATGTATGGTTCCGCCTGTGTCATGGGTGAATTTTTCCGTGCCGTTTTAAACGGAGACAGCGATGAAGAATTGATCCGTCTGGCGAAATTCTATGATTATCTGGAAGTGCAGCCGCTGGGAAACAATGAATTCCTGCTGTATGAAGATAAGTATGCTGCCATCACGACGAAAAAAGATTTGCAGGAGCTGAACAAGAAAGTTATTGAAATAGGAGAAAAAGCGGGGATTCCCGTATGCGCCACATCTGATGCCCACTACCTTTTTGCCGAATACGCACGGGACAGGGATATCCTTTTGTCCAACTGGGAGAAGCCGGGGAAAATAGAATCCCATCCGCCGGTATATCTTCGGACGACAGAGGAAATGCTGGAGGAATTCAGCTATCTGCCGAAAGAAAAAGCGGAGGAAATCGTTATCACGAATACCCGCCGGGTGGCGGAGCAGTGCGAGGTCATCGAACCGCTGGCAGAAGAATGGAAATCATACAATCCGAAAATTGCCGGTGCTGATGATAAGCTGAAAGCCATGTGCTATGAGAAAGCGGTGGAGCTTTATGGAGAACCGCTGCCGGAAATTGTCCAGGACAGGCTTGATCTGGAGCTGACACCGATCATCAATCACGGCTATGGCGTCCTGTATTATATCGCCCATAAGCTTGTCAAGCATTCCAACGACCGCGGTTACCTGGTGGGATCCCGGGGGTCTGTCGGATCTTCTTTTGTGGCGACACTGGCAGGCATTACGGAAGTGAATCCGCTTCCGCCCCACTATGTGTGCCCCCATTGCCACTGGAACCAATTCTTTACTGACGGTTCCGTCGGCGGCGGTTTTGATCTGGCAGATAAGAAATGCCCCAACTGCGGCACGGAATTAAATAAGGATGGGCACAATATCCCGTTTGCCGTTTTCCTGGGATTTGACGGAGACAAAGTACCTGATATTGATCTGAATTTTTCCTCCGGCGACGACCAGGCGGTGGCCCATAAGTACACCGAAGAACTCTTCGGGCGGGATAATGTATTCCGCGCAGGAACGATTGCGGGAATCCAGGATAAGACAGCTTTCGGATTCGTCAAACGGTACGCGGAAAACCGCGGGCTGACATTCAATGATATTTTTATAGAAAAATTATCTGCCGGCGTGGCAGGGGTAAAACGGACCACAGGGCAGCACCCCGCCGGGATCATGGTCTGTCCCCGGGATATGGATATCCACAATTTCACACCACTCCAATATGCCGCCAATAAAAGATGGCTGAAAGATGAAACGGGAGAAAAAATTCCGGGTACCATCACCACCCATTTTGATTACCATTCCATTTCAGGGCGTATGCTGAAACTGGATATTCTGGGCCACGATGATCCGAAAGTCATTCGTATGCTTCAGGATATCACGGGCATCGATCCGCTTCACATTCCTTTCAATGATGAAAAAACGCTGTCCCTTTTCCACTCGCCTGACGCTCTCGGCATTACGTCGGAACAGTTGAAAGCGGCGGTGGGGGACAAAGGGATTACCGTGGGGGCGATTGGTCTTCCGGAATTCGGCACACCTTTTGTCCGCGGTATGCTGGAGGATACGCGGCCCAAAAATTTCTCCGAACTTGTCCGCATTTCCGGCTTTTCTCACGGGACGAACGTGTGGCTGAATAATGCGCGGGATTTGATTACGTCAGGCAAGGTCAAACTGGAAGAAGCGATTTCCACGCGTGATGATATCATGAACTATCTGATTGAACATCATGTAAAACCGCTGACCGCTTTCAAAGTCATGGAAAACGTGCGTAAGGGTAAAGGGCTGGAAAAAGGAAATTCCAACAACCGGAAAGAATTGGAAGATGCCCGGGTACCGCAGTGGTTCATTGACTCATGCCTGAAAATTTCCTACCTTTTCCCAAGAGCCCATGCGGTGGCTTACGTTATGATGGCGTTCCGCATCGCCTGGTTCAAGGTGTATGAACCTCTTGCTTACTATGCGGCTTATTTCACCATCCGGGCGGAAGGCGCGTTCAATGCGGCGGTTATTTTAAGAGGACTGGCGTCCCAGTCGGCGGAGCTGGCGCGGATTAATTCGCTGCCCCACCCAACGGCGGTGGAAAAGGGGAGTGCCACAGTTATTGAGGCAGCGGCGGAAATGTATCTTCGCGGTTTGAAATTCCTGCCTATCGACTTGAATAAATCATCCGCTTCCGAATTTCTCATGGAAGACGGCGCACTCCGCCCTCCGTTCAACTGCATTCCCGCTTTGGGAAATACGGTGGCAAAGGAAATTGTTGAAGCCCGCAGGGAACATCCCTTTACGTCGAAAGAAGATTTGAAAAAGCGAGGCAAGGTAAGCCAGAGCATTATCGATACCATGGATGAAATGGGAATCCTCCACGGTATGCCGGAAGAAGAACAGATTAATCTGTTTTCTTTCTGAAATATATAAAACGCAATAAAAAATAAATCACCTGATTCACGATACAGTGAAGAAGGTGATTTATTTTTTTTCGATGATATCCATATTTCGGAGTAAGACAGGCCTGCCCCGCCAGGAAAAAGCATATTCTCCATATTCTTTTGTAAATCGGCGGTTTGAAATCTGTTCCAGTGTTTCTCTTTCCAGACGGGGGATCCGGTCTGCACCCGTTTCCGGAAGGGGAGAGCATGCTGCATTTTCATTAAAGGGACAGCATTTCTGGCACTCATCACATCCGAAGATAAGCGGCGTCTTACGAAGAATATTTTTTTCTTCTTCATTTAAGACTTCTTTCTTTTGCGTGAGGTACGATTTGCATCGCCACGGATTGAACCGTTCGTGGGAAAGCGCTTTTCCGGGGCATGCCGCGAAACAGCGGGTGCAGCTGCCGCAGTTCATCGCAAGCGGGGTGTCCGGAGGAAGTGCCAAAGTGGTCAGTATGGCTCCGATGGTAAAGTAAGAACCGTACTTCGGATGGATGAGGCAGTGGTTCCTGCCGAAAAAACCGAGTCCTGCCTGGTAAGCGAGCCAGCGGTCTGCCATGGGGGATGTATCGGTAATCGCATGGAACTTTTCATCGGGATACTGCTCTTCCATATATCCGATGATTTTTGCAAGATACGCGCGGACAACGTGGTGATAATCTTTGGCTCGTGCGTAAAGAGCGATATTTGCATTCTTCTCCTCGGGGTACCGGTAAGGGAAGAGAATGACAGCGATGGACTTCGTATCCGCGAGAATTTCTTCAGGCGCCAGCCGCTTTTCTATCTCCGCCGGCGCGAAAGGGACGGGACCCGCTTTTTCCAGTTTTTCGGAAAGCTGGGGGGCGATAGGGCAGGACATGCATCCTACGGCGTCCAGCAGGAGGGAGCGTGCTTTTTCCAATAATAGATTTTTGGCGGAAGAATTCATACATTCCTTTCATAAAAAAGAGCAGGTTTCCCCGCTCCCATTTTACTTGCCGATACGTTTGGACAGGACGTCGCTTACCCGCTCTGTCGGCATATCATCGCTGTCATACAGAAGGCCTTTCGGACTTTTGATAATGAGCCGGTCCATGAGGTTTTGGTCAATCAAATCATTGGTGGCTGACAGGAAAGAGAGACAGGCCTTATCATGCTGTTCTTTTGAAATGAGTCTGGACAGGCCCGGCGCTTTTAACCGCTGCTGCAGGTAAAGCTGGTGGATGGCTTTCCAGCTGTCTTTCTTCGGGCAGGCACGGAGAAGTACGCAGATAGTATATCCTTTTTCTTTCAGATAACTGATGAGCGCCATGGTGTGGGCGGAGTCATCAAGAGAGCCTTCCTGGAGAATGTGATACTTCTCTTCTGCTGCTTTCCGCATGGCTAAGTCAGAAAGATATTTCCCTTCCTTTGTGGAAAAATAGGTACAATAGCGTCCGTATTTCTGAAAAACTTCTTTTGCCCGGGGATGAAACCCGCGGAAGTTGTCACTCATGGACTGGATAATGTCGCCGTCGTAGTCATCGATGATCACGGAGGACATCCGTGTCTTTCCGGAACCTGGCTGGCCTGCGATAATGAAGGCTGTCGGATTCTCCTGCGCCCCTGTTTTGCCCTTTATCATGGCAGGCCAGATAACCGAGTTGAAAAGGGTATTCATCTCTTCGGCGGAAAAACGTCGGACTTCTTCCAACTCTTCTTTTGTCAGTTTGGAGGAGCTCACGGAAGAAAAAAGCTGGTCTGCCGTGTACTTCGTTTCGATGGCATATGCCTCTTTGAGCATTTCAATCTGTTTTTCCATAGAAATCCCATGACCTTTGCGGAGTTCCACCTTGGCCATGGCGCGAACCGTTTTCCGCCATAAATGGAGAAGGCGTTTTTCATCCTCCTGTTGGATTCCTTCTTCACTTCTCATATTGGAAAGCAGATTGTAAATCGTGGTAAATATTTCCGCGTTCACTTCCAACTGGATTCCCATGGGGGTAATTTCCGCGGATTCATACAGTTCATTGATCGATCGCTCGTCATATGGCATAGCCTTAACCAACTCCTTTTATCATCAAATATATGTCCCATCATAACAAAAGGGGAAATATTTGTCTAATGACCGCATTCTTTATTCCTTAAGCGGGACAAATCGACGGCGGGCGGCGTAGCGAGAGAATCATCCCGGTTCCATGGCTTGTCATAGAGCTCCAGACATTCGCGGACTGTTTCATACGCTGCGGAAGCGAGAAGCGAACCGAGGACGGAGAAAGTGCCTGCGTCCGTATAACGCGGGGCATCCGGATCGGTGATGAGCGTGATGCCGTCCGTTCCCGTTCCAGTAGCAGGCAGGCCGTTATTCACATCGGCGATACCCAGATCCTGCAGGGCCGCCGTCTTCCCTTCAGTGATCGTGATGATGGCCCGCGTCATGATGGCGGAAGGAAGGGAAATATTCAGACTGATCATGATATTGATCGTACCTACAGGAAAGAAGTGACCGTCTTTTTCTGTATAGAGTGGCGGAGAACCTGCGCGGGCCGCCGTTTTTTCCGCACCGCCCGTAGTAACTGCGTCAAGAAGAAGCTCCTTATGGGAAAATGTTTTCACGGAATGCCATTCCATCTTTGCCGCTGTAAGAAGGGCGCAGGCCTTTGCCGGATCATATCCGTTTTCCAAAATGGAAAGACGTAAAAATTCAGGGACAGACCCTCCGGGAAATCGATCTTCCGATGGATAAAAGGTTTCCAGTTTCTGGTTGACTGCATAATTGATTTCTTTAAAACCGCCGCCGTAAATGGCAGTGGAAAGGGAAAAACGTGTTTTTTCAAAAGCCAGACAAAGGTGGGAACGTGATGCATGCAGTTTCCCTCCCGCCGGCAGTGTAATCGTTGTGTCCATGGTATCTCCTTTATTCTTATTATAACAGGCGGTGCTTGTCATATCATTGAACGGCCTATAGAAATATGATAAAATTTAAGCGTATTTTATAATGCGTAAGGAGTACTCATGTTTATTGTGCCTTATATGGTGGTAGCTGCAGTTGCTATCCTGTTTTTTATTGTATGCCGGTTTATGGTGTACGGCGTTGGCGGTAAATCGCGGCACGCCGGGGTGAAAGCGGAAGTGACCGCGGAAATTCCCGTGCGTCCCCGCCGTAAAAAGGTGCCGGTCCGGCAGGCAGTGCCTGAGACGACCGCAGAATTTCCTTTGAGGAAAAAATCAGCTGGTGCCGGAAAATCCGCCGGTGAGACTACACAGATTTTGCCTGTAAAGGAAATTATAAAAAAGGCTGATGCCGCTATGGGTGCTGATGGCGCTACCCGTGTTTTCGACCGGGGTGAACTGGAAAAGACGCTGCCGCCTGCTAAAATGTCTTCAGGGAAGGTATCTGCCTTTACCGCGGAAAAAGCTCCTGAGATTTTGGAAGGCACACCGACACTCCAATCTCTGGAAGAACGGTTTGTCCGGCATTTCCTGAATCGGTACGGCGCGGTTTCTTCTGTCGTGGAACAGGATACAAGGATGGTAACGGGCCACTTAATCCGTAATATGGATATGGATCCTGAAGATATGGCAGACAGTCTGACACATATCATGGTACAGGAAGCGTTACAGAACGCCCAGCGTACGTATGTGCTGATGCCGAACGATACGGTTCTTTCCATGGTGACTGATGCATTTGCGGATGTGGCCAGGGGCCGCCGTTCTGAAACGAGGACAACCCTTGCCTATGATGCGCTGAAAGCGATGCCCCGCATGGAAGAAACACAATTCAATGCGCTGTCGCTCCTTCTTCTTTTTCATTATTCAAGGAATACGGATAATGTGGATATGGAGGCCTTCCGTAAGTACACGAGAAAGTATATTACTCCGTTTCTTAAAGAGCTGCCTGATGAATACAGCGGTTATCAGCAGATGGAATATATTCGCTGTGTCTCTTTGGAAAACAGGGAAATCTCTTTTGGCAGGGTGCTTCATGATTCATACCCTCTTATTTTTGCTTACCGCGGCGCCATGAAGAGCGAACTTTCTTCCGTGAAATCCGACTGGCCTGAAGATGCTCTTGTCCCCAGTCTGTACAATTCATACTATAAACCGGCGGTGGTGGATGATTCCCTCTTTGCAGATTTTTGTGCTGATATGGGGATTACCAAAGAGGAAGACAAGACTTACCTTCTGAAAGTTCTCCATTCCCGTCCGGTGGATTATGACAGAAAGGAATTATCATACATCCTGGAAAAGATTTCTCCCGACCTGGCAAGTATGCAGGAAGTATGGGACACCAGTCTGCTCCGCAGATCTTCGCTGACCCTTATGGGGATGTACATCGCCCGTGTCTGCATCAAGGCAACCATCGGCGAGGAATTTGACTTGTCCCATTGGATGTAAGAATATAAGAAATTATATGCATGGAAAAGCATTTTGGTTATCCTTGTTGAATACGGATGATTAAAATGCTTTAATAACGTATAGAATAATAAGATTTTAAAACGACAGGTGGAAGATGGGGATATTTGATATTATAGGACCGGTCATGATCGGCCCTTCCAGCTCACATACGGCAGGCGCCGCGCGTATCGGAAAAATAGCACGGGAAATATTAAATGACGAACCGGTTTCAGCGGAGATTACGCTGTACGGTTCTTTTGCAACCACAGGAAAGGGGCACGGTACGGATAAGGCGCTCGTGGCAGGTCTTATGGGCTATGCCCCCGATAGCGGCACGATCCGTGATGCGATTACTACCGCGGAGGAACGGGGGCTTTCTGTTTCCTTTCAGGCATCTTCCCTGGATATGGGACATCCCAATGTGGCGGAAATCAAAATGAAGGGGAAGAGTGGAAGAATGGCGACAGTGGTAGGGCGGTCTTTAGGCGGCGGCCGGGTCATGATTACGGGAATTGACGGGTTCCCTGTGGAAATCACGGGGGAGGAGTATACACTCCTCACAAATCATAATGACGTGCCCGGTATTGTTGCCGATGTAGGGAAGATTCTTGCAGAAGAACATGTGAATATTTCCAATATGCGTGTGTTCCGCAAAGGGAAAGGAACGGAAGCGGTGATGATCATCCATTCTGACCAAAAGGTTCCCGAATCTGTTATTTGCAGGATCAAAGAAGGAAATAAAAATATCAACAGTGTTATGACACTGGATATTATTTAAGGCAGGGTATTATGAAAACATATCATTCCGTAAAGGAACTTTTTGCGCTGGCAGAAGAAAACCATTGCTCTCCCGGTGTTATTGCATGCCGGCTGGAGTCGGAAGAAAGCGGAAAAGACTTTGATGAAGTATGGGAAAAGATGAAAAAGACCATTTCCGTTTTCCGTCAGTCTATCCAGCGCGGACTGGCGGATACGAAAAAATCTGCCAGCGGACTTGTGGGCGGTGATGCCAATACCATTTTCATGCGGGAAAGCCGTTTTCTGAGTCCTGTATGCCGCCGTGCCTGTGCTTATGCTATAGCAACAGCGGAAGCAAATGCTAAAATGTTCCGTATCGTGGCGTGTCCGACAGCAGGGTCCTGCGGGATTGTACCGGCTGTTTTGGCGGCAGTGGCGGAAGAAGAAAATTCTACTCTCAATGATGTGACCCGCGCGTTATTTACAGCGGGAGCCATCGGGCGGATTACTGCGGAGAATGCTTCGATTTCGGGGGCAGTTGGCGGCTGCCAGGCGGAATGCGGCACAGCGGCGGCGATGGCTGCGGCTGCGGCAGTGGATTTACTCCATGGTACGACAGAGGAAATGGGGAACGCTATGGCGCTGGCGATGAAAAATATTTTGGGGCTTGCCTGTGATCCCGTGGCGGGTCTTGTGGAAGTCCCCTGTGTGAAAAGAAACGGATTCCATGCGGTACATGCCCTTGTGGCGGTAGAAATGGCAATGATGGGGATCCGTTCCGTCATCCCTCCTGATGATGTGATTGATGCTATGGGAAGAATCGGGCGCCTTATGCCTGTGTCCCTTCGTGAAACCAGCCTTGCAGGTCTTGCCATGACGGAAGAAGGAAAGCATATTTCCGAAAGGCTGATGAAACAAAATGCTATGCCGGCAGAATAGCATAAATGAAAAGGATAAAAAGACTGCGGCAATCAGAGGAAGCACTTTGGCGGATTTCTTTCCGAAGCGCATTGACAGGAAAGAAAAATATGGCTATAATAAACTACGTTGCCGGGGCATAGCGCAGTTTGGTAGCGCACTTGGTTCGGGACCAAGGGGTCGCAGGTTCAAATCCTGCTGCTCCGACCACATGCGGGTGTAGCTCAATGGTAGAGCGCCAGCCTTCCAAGCTGGTTACGAGGGTTCGATTCCCTTCACCCGCTCCATTTTTTGAGGGACTTTCCGGAGCGGGGAGTCTTTTTCTTTTGCGGTATTTCGGGGAATCCTTTATAATAAAAAATAATTCAAATGAGGAGCTGACCATGGGCTTTTTTGACAGAAGTAATGAATCCGCCAGTCCGATCGGCCTTTTGCGGGCGCATATCGGTACGTTTATGTACTGCGTGAAAATGGGAAAAAAGAAATTTCAAAATAAAGAAGACGTAGGAGATATCTTTTTTGATATGGACCAGACGAAGTTTCTTTTGGATCAGGCGACACGGGGCTCACTTTACGATTTTCGACAGCGTATCGATTCCGCTCTTTGGGATGCTGCTGTCCATAAATATTCGGAAGATTTGGACAAGCTGAAAAAAGCGCTCCTGAAAGCTGTGGATCAAGGGGCAGCGAAAGCAGCGGATATTGCGGAGGAAGAGCCGGAGGGAATTGTTCCCGAAAAGGAAGAAGAAAAATCGGGAGACTGGCGGGATCATATTCTTGATGAAATGAAGGAAGCGGAAGAAGCGGCGAAGAAAAACATGCCGTCGAAAGAAGAAAGAGGTGTAAAGACGGATGACTCTAAAGAGATGTCCGAAGCCGATTGCCGGGAGCTGTGGAAACTCATTAAGGAAATGAACAGAGAATTCCGCGAAATGAAACAAATTGCTGATGAATGGCTCATGGTGAACGGGAGAAAAGACGGATGCTTAGGAGCAGTTCTTGCGGCAATGCTCCTGCCTGCGGGTGCCATCTACGGAATCTGGTCGCTTTTTTAAGGGAAATCGAAGTTATATATTGTGCTTTCCGCATTTTCTGTGCTATTATAATCAAAGTAAAGGTTGTTTCGGGAGGTGACATTATGTCTAAACACATCGTTACGATTAACAGCTCTTCTCTGCAGGACTCCATCAAATTTGAAGGCTGCAGCGAATGCCAGACTTCCTGTCAGTCTGCATGCAAGACCAGCTGCACCATCGGCAACCTGCTCTGTACGGAACAGGAAGAAGCTGAAGAAGCGTAAGGCACGGCCATGCTCCCGATCTTATGGTCGGGAGTTTTTCAATTGTTGTAGGGAAATATTTCTTTTGGGGGCTCAGAAAAATTCATGGATTATAATGTAAAGCCCATGATTCATCGTTTCCGTCAAAATGATATGAATATCGTCATGGATGTGAACAGCGGCATTGTCCATGTCGTTGATGATGTGACATACAGGGTTCTGGAGTTTTATAAAGGAGAGGGCAGAGAAGAAACTTTGTCCGCTCTTGAAAAAGAATACGGCGCTGAAGAGCTGAATGAAGTCATGGATGATTTGGATGAACTCATCAGGGCTCAGTCTCTTTATGCGCCCATGGATAAGAATTATGAAATGGCGATCGAAGATAAACCGATTGTCAAAGCGCTGTGTATCAATATCGCCCACGACTGCAATCTTCGCTGCAAGTACTGCTTTGCCGGACAGGGAGGATATGGACAGTGGCGTATGCTCATGAGCTTCGATGTGGCGCGCCGGGCTGTTGATTTCCTCATTGCTCACAGCGGACACCGTGAACATTGCGAGCTGGACTTTTTCGGCGGTGAACCGCTCATGAACTGGCATGTGGTCCAGCAGACCGTGACTTATGTACGCCAGCAGGAAAAGAAACACAACAAAAAAATAAAGATGTCTCTTACGACGAACGGAATGCTTCTGGATAAGGAGAAGGTGAAGTATCTGACGGATAACCATATCAGCCTGATCCTGTCACTGGACGGCCGTAAGGAAATGCATGACTCCATGCGTCCCGGCGTGAATAATGAAGGTACTTATGACCGCATTATGAAAAATCTCCAGTACTGCATCAAGCATCGCAATGGAGAAGAATACTATGTCCGCGGTACTTTCACCAGGCAGAATCTGGATTTCACTACTGATGTGGAAGATATGCTCAATCATGGATTTCCCGCGGTTTCTATGGAACCGGTTGTCGGCGATGACACGGCGGATTATTCCATCAAAGAGTCGGATCTGCCTCGGGTGAAGGATGAATATGATAAATTGGCGAAGTTTTTCATCAAGCGTGAAGAGGAAGGAAATCCCTTTTTTTTCTTCCATTTCAATATGGATCTTTGGAGAGGCCCCTGCCTGCCGAAGCGTCTTCGCGGATGTGGAGCGGGGCATGAATATCTGGCGGTCGTGCCCAATGGAGATATTTACCCGTGCCACCAGTTTGTCGGTCGTGAAGGATATGTGATCGGCAATGTTTTTGAGGGACTCAAGAACATGAAGATGATGCGCGATTTCCGTGTGAACCATGTGTTCAGCAAGCCTGAATGTGTGGACTGCTGGGCAAAATTCTTCTGCTCCGGCGGCTGCCATGCAAATAATGAAGCTTATGCCGGGGATATCCATAAGCCTTACGGGATTACCTGTGAAATTCAAAAGAAGCGTGTGGAATGTGCGATGATGATTCAGGCGTATAATAAGTTGAAGGCTCCGAAAGTCATGCACCAGCCGGGAACAAAAGCGGCAAGGAAAGCGGAAGGCTTATCCGCTACCTGATAAGATGAAATAAAGAAAGAAGAGGATGACAAGAGGTTTCTGTTTGCGCAGAGACTTCTTTTAACTTATAATAAAATAAGTATTATGGGGGTAATGGAATCAAAATACAGGCATCGTTTTTGATGCATTTTGTATGAAGGAGGAATTGATTATGCATATAAAAAGAGTTGGAGTCGCCCTTATGGCGGCTGCCATGATTGGTACAGGTGTGTTTTCCGGGGTTTCTGCATCCGGATTGGGCAGTATTCTCGGCGGTATTGTGAAAGTAGGCGGTATAGGGTTCCTTGTGGATAAGTATGGTGAATCGCTGAACAATGCTATCAATTCTGTTATGATGAAAGAAGGCGCAGGTACGAACTATGCTACAAAGGTTGTTCCTATCGTCAGCATTGGTAACAGAGGATATATCGGAGCAGCACAGGTTATCGGCGATGCGGACCAGGTGGAAAAGGTGGAAGCGGTAGGCCAGCTTGAAATCAGCTGGAATAACAAGCTTTTCCGCATCAAAGGTCTAATTCCTATGGACAGTAAGAACCCGACCAGTTTCAGCCGTGTACAGGGCGTAGGTGTTTCCGCCGTTATTGATGTAAGAGTTTAATCGGAGGACTCAGCATGAAAAAATCTATTCTTGCAGCAGGTATTTCTTTGTTACTCGTATTTCCGGGAGCAGCAGCCGAACCGACGACCCTGAACGGACGTATGGAACGGGTGGAAGATGTCCTTTATGGAGAAACGCGCAGCGGCTCCCTTACCGAACGGATTACTTCCGCCGATAATTTAATTTATGGCACAGGCAGTTCGACAGGCGTGGGTCTTGATGACCGGGTCGGGAATCTTTATGCTGATGTGGTAAACAGCGGTAATGATGCTGCACCGTCCATCTCTTCCCGGACGAATGCCCTGGAGTACTACCTGACTGATGAAATTAAGCGGGAACCGCTTGCCGGCCGTATCGGTGATATGGAAAAAAGCGTTTTCGGCAGCGTGAAATCAGGCGCATTGGATAAGCGTACCGCGGAATTGGAAAAAGCTATTTATGGAGATCAACATTCGGAAATGAAGGATGTTGTTCTTCCTGAAAAGACGGTATTCAAGATTTCTTTAAATGATAATATCAGCAGCAAAACAAACCTTGTGGGTGACCCTGTAGAATTTACCGTGCAGGAAGATGTGAAGGTCGGTGACATTCTTGTGCTGCCCCGCGGTTCCAGAGGAAGCGGCGTGGTGACGAAGGTATCCCGGCCGAAGAGCTTTGGACGCAGCGGTAAACTGGATATTTCATTTGATCAGGTATTTTCTTTGGATGATGAACCGATTCCGACCGTTCTCGGACCGGAAGCAAAAGATAAGCTGAAGATGGAAGCTGCTGCCGTAGGCGCTTCTACTATCGGCGCATTGGCGCTGGGGCCGGTCGGCCTGGTAGGCGGTTTTTTTGTTAAAGGCAAAGATGTGGAACTTCCTGCAGGATTTGAATTGTATATACAAACGCAGAAAGATGTTACCACGAAAGGTCTTGTTACCGCTTCCGGCGCACCGAACATGGTACTTCGCAAGAGAGTGGCCAAGTCGGCTGTTGCCGGAGAGGCAGGGAGTACAATGGCTTCTGATGCTGGTTCTTCTGTGAATACTGTGGAAAATATGCGGAATGAATTGAAGTTCGTCAATGAGGACGGAGATGAAATAGATACCAAGACAAAAACAGTAAAATCTGATGCGGAAGAGACAAAAGCGGATGTTTCCGGGACAGCGGAAAAGGCTGCTGATGAAGGAGAAGAAAATGCATCAGTAGTTATTGTAAGAAATGAATAAATCGAAATTAAAAAGGGCATTGATTTTAGGGTGTGCCCTTTTTCTGGGAACGGGTCCGGAAGGATATGTTTCGGCGGCAGGCGGTATAACTTATGAAGAAGGGTTCGTCGTCGATGAGGATCATAAGGGCGTAGTGCGCCCGATTCGTCCTGCGGAAGTTCTTGTAAATCGGAACAATGCAAAAACAAAGGAACCGGTAGAATCCGATTCCCCGTCTTCGGCAGCAAAAAAAGGGAAGAAGGCAAAAGATACCGGGATTTCTCCTGAACATCCTTTAACTTTTACTGCGGACTATATCCGTTATAACCATTCTACAGGAGATGTTATGGCGGAGGGGCGTATTGATATGCGCCAGATGATGGATCAGTACACTACAGAATATGTCTATGGAAATACGGTTACCCAGCAGTATGTTATTCCGGGAGAAGTACACTGGAAAAATCCCACTACTGATATGACGGCACAGCGGGCGGAATATGACGGTGCCGCATCCATAGGAAAGTTCTATGACTTTTCAGGCTGGGATTCAGGCCTTTACTATTTTAAAGGGGATAAAGGGACTTATTATCGTAAGGACAATAAAATGGTTGCGGATAGAGGCTACTTCACGACGAAGCATGCTGTCGCCAAAGTACCTGACTATCGGATTGAAGCAGATACCATCGAAATTTATCCGGGAGATCATTACACGGCTTATGATGTGAAATTAAAAGTGAAGAATACAACCCTTATTTCTTTTCCCAAGTACAGGGCTTCTTTGAAAAATGACAATGCGATCAGCCCGTGGTCGCTCCTTCCCCGCCCGAAGTATGACAGCGATAACGGATGGGGATGGCATAATGGGCTTGAATTACCTGTAGCGCATAATGACGATCTGTATTTTTATATCCGCAATGAATGGTACACGAAATCAGGATACAAGCCGGATGTCGGTTTTAGCTACAGCACACCTTTCGGGTGGTTCAATTTCCATTATGCTGAAAAAGAAAGTTCCATCAATGATGAGGGCGGTTTATGGATTAAAAAGCGGCCGGCTCTTGAGTTTAAGTCTAATCGGTATTACCTGTTTAAATCGCCCTTCTATGCAGGTATAAACGGAGAAATCGGTTATTGGGATGAGGAAAGGGCAGGCGGTAACCGTAAGGGCAGTTATAAAGGCTTCGACGTGTATATTTCCGGTGATCCCATAAAGCTGGGCAGGTTTCTGACTTTTAACTGGAGAGCAGGGATTGCCAAAGATTACTACGGATACCAAAATGAGATACGTGAAAATAAATACTATTCCGTGGGGCTTATGGGAGGATACAGAGCGGTTTCCGGATGGATCAATTATACAAATCGTGCGATCACGGGATATACGCCGTATCTTTATGATACGTTCAGTACGACGAAACCGATTGATATAGGATTCAGACTCGAACTTACACCCAAAGATGCTGTAAGCGTTTCCTGGACGATTGATGCGAAAAATGGCAATGTAGATCACCGCTATTATACTTACTACCGGGATATGCATTCATTCTATGGATGGATTCGGTATGACACGGTGGAAAAGAAAACAACATTTATGATCATGCCGAAAGATTTTAGATTCTGATTGGGATCATCACTATAGGGGCTGGAATGAAATTTTCTTTAGACAAACATTTAAATGTCGATTTACAATATATTTTTGGCAGTAAATGGAATGTAAATGCGGAAGATCTGCAAACTTATGAAGCAGTTATTTCCAATGCGGCAAAGCGTGTACAGCGGATAAGAAAAACGGGAAAAGGCCCGGGAGGCAAAGCGGTTCTTTTTTCCCGCCTTCCTTATATTTTAGATGAAAACGTTCTCATGACGGCAGAAGAGCGGCTGCGGCTGGAACGGCTGGACGGAATCGGGAAAGAACAGGATGTTCTGATTTCTATCGGGATAGGAGGATCTTATCTGGGAAATCAGGCGATTTTTGATATTTTTTATGGTCCGTACTGGAATATGCGTTCCCGCGGGGAAAGAAACGGGTACCCGCAGGTATTCTTTGCGGGACAGAATGCCGACCCGGCAGCGCTTATGGATCTCGTCCGCCAGCTTCGGAGGGAACGGGACCGCTGCGGCCGTAAATTGAGAGTGCTGCTCCTGATAATTTCCAAGTCGGGGACAACTGTGGAACCGATGGCGGCTTTCCATGTATTGAGACGGGAATTATCCGATTTTTGCGAGCTTTCTTTTATTACAGTCACTGACAGAAATACCGGTAAGCTCCATGAATTGGCCGAACGGGAAGGATGGGAACAGTTTGCCGTGCCTGAAGGTATCGGCGGCCGTTTCAGTGTCTTTTCCCAAGTCGGTTTGGTCTGGGGGAAGTTGGTCGGTCTGGATATAAGGGCTTTTCTTGACGGTGCGAGATTTGTGGAAGAGCATTGCCGGGGGAAAATTTCGGATAACCCGGCACTTATGCTGGCTGCGGTCAAGTTTATCGCCATGAAAGAGTATGGAGTGGCAGCAGAGGTCATTATGCCTTATGGTGCAGGCCTCCGTGCGTTAGGCTGGTGGTATGCCCAGTTGCTGGGAGAGTCTTTGGGGAAAAAATTTGATACCCATGGGAATATCATTTACAACGGCCGCATTCCGGTTGCCTGTGTAGGTACGACAGATATGCATTCCCTTACGCAGGAACACCAGCAGGGGAAGAAGAATAAAATTGTACAGTTTATTTCCGTGAGAAATCTTCCCGATAAAGCGGATTTCTTTTGTGATGACGGCCGCGCAGGCGGAATGGTGGATTTGGGTATGCTGCTTAATGCCGCTGCCCGGTCTAATCAGGAAGCTCTGGCACAGGAAGAAAGGATGAGCTGCGCGATAGAAATTGAAAAGCTGACAGAATTCCATATAGGAATGCTGATGTACTTCTTTTTCCTTGCTACCGCCTATGAAGGTGCTATGGCGGATATCAATACATACGACCAGCCGGGGGTGGAGGATTACAAGAAAATTCTCTGCAAGTATTTACAAAAATATATGAAAGAGGCATGAGGTTATGGAGGGGGCGCGCAGGAAATGGATAGTCCCGGTGACAGGGGCAGTGGCGGCCGTTTTAACGGTGTGGGGCATTCTTGGTGTCGGTAAAGCGTCAACCGTTATTCCTGAAGAGGCAAACGGTACAACTCCTGCTGCTGTAAATGAAAGTGAAATGAAATTTGGAAAAATATCGGGCGGCGTTAAAAAATATGACGCGGCTCTTTATTTGCGGGGAAAACCGTTGAAAGATCCGTTTTATGCGGTGCGGTCTTATGATTCAAAGAGGGAGAATGAAGAAGCGCCGCAGATGCCGGTGGCAGAAGGGACAACGGGGACTATCCATCTCGCCCCGGTTTTACAGGGAGTCATGGAGTATGGAGGGAACCGGCGGGCCATGCTTGCCGTGAATGGAGAATCAGTTACAGTTCGGAAAGGGGATCGGGTGGGTATATGGTCAGTCGTTTCAATCGGAGAAAAAACAGTCCAGTTATCATCGGCAGCAGGAAATCTTTTTTTGGAACTGCCTTGAGACATACCGCCTTTTTATTCGCAGGCACTCTGTTTTTCTGTTTCCCTTTTTCTGTCAATGCGGAAAACAGAATGCCGGAGATGAAACTGGAAACGAGTGCTCACGAAACGATGGAAGCGACACTCCGCCAATCCATGGAAGGACGAAAAGGGGAAAAGGCAAAAAGTTATTTAACGAAACATGCTGTTACGGAAGAAAAAGAACCTTCCGATTTCAGTCTTCATGTAAAGAATGCGCCTATCCAGGAGGTTCTTCGGAGTCTGGCGGAACTTACAGGGAAAAATATTGTCTTCGGCGGTACAGTTACAGGAAGTGTGACGGCTGATTTAGATCATGTCACGCCGAAAGAAGCGCTCCATGCCATGCTGGTTTCCCAGGGGCTCATAGCGCGGGAAGAAGGAAGCACGCTTATCGTCGTTGGTGAATCCGCCATGAAAAATGGGGGAAGAGCAACGAAATCCTATAAATTGTCTTATGCGGAAGCGAAAGAAGTGGCGGAAGGGTTTCGCCAGCTTTCTGACAGCGTCCATGTAGCATACAATCAGACGGCAAACGCGGTCATTCTGAGCGGAACACCTTTGGAAATCATGGAAACCGCTGCGGTTCTTCGCTCTCTTGATGTTCCTGAAAAACAGGTAAAAGTAGAGGCGGAAGTTATTGCTGTGAACCGATCCCATTCCAAAGAACTTGGGATCGACTGGGATTTTAAAGCTCTTACCGGCAGCGGCGAGTATCGCAGGGAAAGCTGGAATGAACAGCGGTATGTCACCGATGATGCGGGAAATATAAAGTATGATAAAAATGGAAATCCGCGGATGCGGAATATCGAACATGACGGATGGAATGTGAAGATTCCTGAAGGCTACGCAGGTATTTCCTACGGCAGATCCGTGGCAGGGCATCCCTACACCGCTTTTTTCAGGGCTAACCTGAATGCTCTTGTTTCTACAGGCAAAGCGAGAATCCTTGCCCGGCCGAATGTGGTCACCATGAACGGGCGGGAAGCGGAAATACTTATAGGAAATAAAATTCCGGTTATCGTGGAGCACGTGGATAACGGCGTTCGGACAACGACCACGGAATACCGCGACGCAGGCATCAAGCTTACCTACACGCCGCGAATCAGTGCGGACGGGGAAATCACCGCAAATGTGAATGCTGAGGTTTCCACGCCGTACCTTGTGCCTGAAATGCGGGCTTACCGTATCATTACCCGCCAGGCAAATACGCTGGTCCGTCTCCGGTCGGGCGATATGCTTACTATCGGGGGTCTGATAGATAAGGAAGAAAATAAAACCTTTAGGAAAGTTCCTATTCTGGGAGATATCCCCTTACTGGGAAAACTTTTCCAGAGCAAGAGCCGATCCGTGGAGGAGTCGGAAATAGTCATCATCATAAAAGCGGAAATACTGGACAGATGAACCGCTTTTATAGGAAGATAAGGGAAATATGGCAGTACTTAGAGTCAATGGTTTAACTAAATATTTCGGCATTAACAGCGTTTTTGAAAATGTTTCTTTCGAATTGAAAAGCGGCGAACATATTGGGCTTGTAGGGGCGAACGGCGCAGGGAAAACGACACTCCTGAAATGTATCATGGGAAGGGAAGAGGCTGACCGGGGAACGATAAAAGCCAGTGATGGTGCAGTAATCGGCTACCTTCGCCAGGATTTCGATTATGCCGGTGAAACGATACGTGATGAAATGGAAGAAGCATGGAAAGACGTTCTCTTTTATAAAGACAGAATGGAACGGCTGGCAGCCGAATTGGAATTTCATAAAGATGACGCTGATCTTGTTTTGGAATATGGAAAAACGGAAGCCCGTTTTGAATTTCTCGGCGGTTATGATTATGAATCTGCCACGAAAAAAATTTTAACGGGTCTCGGTTTTACGGAAGAGGACTGGGATCGGGATATTCATTCTTTTTCCGGCGGTCAGAAGGTCAGGATTAATTTGGCGGCTGCTTTCGTGCGTCATCCGGATTTCCTTCTTCTTGACGAACCGACGAACCATTTGGACATGGGCATGTTGGAATGGCTGGAGGATTATCTTCGCTCCTATAAAGGAGGCGTGCTTATGATTTCTCATGACCGTTATTTTCTTGATGCTGCGGCGACAGGCATTATCGATCTGGAGAATCACCGCATTCATTCTTACCGCGGCGGCTATACGCGGTATATGGATACGAAGACACGGGAAACGGCGGCTTATGAAAAAGCATATGAAAAGCAGCAGGAGCATATCCGTGAAACGGAAGAATACATAAGAAGATACAAAGCGGGGATCAAATCAAAACAGGCACGGGGACGGCAGTCGCAGCTGAACCGCTTGGAACGGCTGGAAAAACCGAACCGGCAGGCCACACTTCGTTTTCATTTCACACCGCCTGATGACTGTGCGGATAAGGTTCTTGATATTCTTCATGGTACGGCAGGATATAATGGGACTCCTTTATTTAAAGATATAGAAATGCATATAAAAAAAGGGGAGACGGTAGGACTTATCGGACCAAACGGTGCGGGGAAGACGACCCTCCTGAAAATGATTACAGGGGAACTGGCGGGGGAGAAAACGCTTATCCATATGGGCAGCCATGTACATGTGGGTTACTACTCCCAGGAACAGGAGTGGCTTTCAACGGATCGAACCGTTATTGATGAGGTGCGGGATCTTTTCAATTATGGCGAAGCGGAAGCAAGAAATGTCCTGGGGATGTTCCTCTTTCGGGGAGAAGATGTTTTCAAAAAAATATCTCTTCTTTCCGGCGGTGAAAAGGCGAGGCTGTCCTTGTTATGTCTCTTTCTGAAACGGCCGAACTTTCTCATCCTTGATGAACCGACAAACCATCTGGATATTCCTACGAGGGAAATCATGGAAGAAGCCATACAGGCTTTCGGCGGAACCTGTCTGATCGTTTCCCATGACCGGTATTTTCTCGATAAAGTTGTGACGCGCACACTGGAACTGGACAATGGCAGGCTTACTGAGTACCTTGGCAACTACACTTACTATAAAGAAAAGAAAAAAGACCTGGAAGAATTTGAAAAGGACAGGGGAAATGCAAAGACTGCAAAGACGCCTGCCAAAATGACAGTATCCAAGGCGGAACCGAAAAAGGCAGAAAAGAAGGAAATTTCCATAGCGGCAGCAAAAAAGCTGGAGCAGGTGGAAATGGAAATTGCACGGCAGGAAGCGACCGTGAAAATGTATACTTTCCGTATGAACAGCGAGCCTGAAAATTATGCCGCCCTTACGGAAGAGTATAAGGACGCGGAAGAAAAGCTGGCGAAACTTTATGAACGATGGGATGCCATCGCAGAAAATATGTAAAGGAGGATTACATGAAAGACACGGCACTGGCGGCAGCCAAGGAAATGATTAAGACAATGGAAGGCTTAGCGGATGGTTTGCAGGAACGGCTGCGCAGAACGGAAGCGGAAAATGAAGCGCTTCGGAAAGAATTGGAAAAGTACCGTGAAGAAGAACGGAAAATGACGGAAGAGGTTTTTCGGGGAGGCTCCGGTGAATTCAGCGGCTGTGATGACAGAGAGACATTAGAAGACCTAAGCGGGAAACTCAGCTGTTACTATCGGGATTTAGATCTTTATGACGAAAAGCGGATTACCGCTGAAGACGGGGAAACGCTCTATCACACGATGAAGTACATCTTCAAACAATTAAAAAAAGCAGGTGTCCGCTTTAAGTGATACCTGCTGTAAATGACGGACAGAAATGTTCGTCTTTTTTTCTATTTTAATTTCTTTGCCTGCGCGTAGAAGAACATATACTGCTGAAAAATGCCTGCTGCATGGCCATAAGAGGGGAACGGGCTGACTCCGCCGTAATATTTCTGAATGACCCGACCGATCCACACGTCTACAGGTGCGGCTGCCGTGCGGTGGTAAGCGAATAGGGAAATACAATTTACCACTTTGATGCCTGCTCCGGGAAACAGAAGAAGTTTTTCCGTGAGTTCTTTGTCAGACAATGTTTCCATTTCGGCGAAGCTGATCTTTTCTCTCGCAATCATGCGGGCTGTGGCATGAATATAGGCGGCCCGGTACCCGAGAGAACAGTTTTTCAATTCATTGACAGATAATTTCCTGAGCGCTGACGGGGAGGGAAATGTGTAAAAAGTCCGCCCGTTTTTTGTAATTTCCTTTCCTGCGGCAAGACAAAGTTTTTCCACGGAACTCCGTATAGCGGGAATGGATTTCCTTTGGGAGATGATAAAGGTGATGAGCATTTCAAAAGGATCCTGCCGCAAGATGCGGATACCTTTTCCATATCCGGCCGCAGCCCTGAGAAAATGATCTTTTGCGGGAATGGAGCGTCTGAGCGACTTGTAAGAAACAGATAAATCAAAATAAGGAGCCCACACCCGCTTCCATGCGTAAGGGGTGCAGTCCGCTTCCCAGGTATCCGTTCCAAGCGGGGATAGAGACAACGTGTTTTTCCCTGTGATGAAATGGAAGGAGCCGTCGGGCTGTGCGGAGGCACGAAAACATTGTCCGCTCCGTATGATTTTTTCCGGATCAAAGTCGTCAGGAATTTGTATTTTCATAAATAACCTCTTTTCCTCTCTTTATTATACAGGGGATTTCTATTCTTGCCGTGAACAGACGGAATTGGTAGTATAATAACAACATGAAAGGTACATAAATAATAATTTAAAGCAGGTGCAGTTTATGAGAGCAAGAATACATAAAAGTCTTTTAATGATGGGTGTTATTTCAGTAGCACTCGCATTTTTACTGGCAATTATCCTCCATTATCAAAGCATGCAGGAACAGGCGGACCGTGAACTGGCGCGTGTGGCGCAGACGGCCGCCGCCGCGGTATCTATGGAGAAGGCTCCTGAAAGCAAGGCATACCTTGATGCTATTTATGATGGAAATAATAAGGACATCCATATCGTATGGCTTACGGATAAAGGGAGCATCCTTTACGATACCGATGAAACTCTTGGAAGGAACTATCTCGAGATGCCCGAAGTCCGGCAGGCGATCCGGGAGGGATCAGGGGAAGTCGTTCATAAATCATCTGATGAGCATCCGAAAAGTTATGTAGCATACCGTACGGCCGATGATACCATTCTTCGTTTTTCCAAATCAAAAACAATTTCTTTTTTTGTCGCGTCTGATTTTATTCCTGAAGTCATCCTTTTCCTTCTTGTTTTTTCCGTGGGATGCCTTGCTGCGGCGGAACATGAAACAAATCGTATCCTGAGTCCCGTCCGCGGCCTGGGAAATATCATACAGGACATTATGGCGGGAAAAGAGATAGGCAGGCTGCCTGATGAATATGAAGAACTTATGCCCCTCATCAACAAGGTGGAAGAACAGCATGATGAAATAGAAAACTATTTGGAAGATATTGAAGAAGAAAGAAATACGACCCGTACCATTTTGGATACTATTTCTGATGGGATTATTCTTTTGAACAGCCGGAAAGAGATTGTCGATTATAATGAGCGGGTAAAAGAAATATTTCATGTGGAAAAAGACAAGCGCTTCCGCCGCATTTCCTTTCTCTATCATGATGAAGATTTTCTTCGCGCTGTCGGACGTGCCTATCGTTCTGAACGTTCCCGCGAGTATACGATGACGCTCTTTGGGAATCCATTCCGGATGACTACGGCAAAAACGGAACTGACTGATGGGGAAGAAGGGCTGCTCCTTGTTCTCAGTGATATGACGGCAAATTACATGGCGGAACGCATGCGCCGGGAATTTTCGGCGAACGTTTCCCATGAATTAAAAACACCTTTGACATCTATCAGCGGGTTCGCGGAAATTATCTCCAGCGGTATGTACCAAAGTGAAGAGGATTTGAAAGTTTTCGGCAGACGAATTTTAGATGAATCCCATCGGATGATGTCCTTGATTGACACCATCATGCACTTGTCAAAAGTGGAAGAAACAGAAACCACGATCAAATGGAAGCCCGTAGAAGTTGCTGGACTTGTCCGCTATGCCGCCGAACTCATCAAACCGCAGGCTGATAAGAAGAATATAGTTGTCGAGCTGGATATGGAGCCTGTCCATGTCTACGGGAATGCCGCTCTTTTATCCGAGCTGGCGATGAATCTTTTGGATAATGCGGTGAAATATAATCATGAAGGCGGCCATGTAACGGTGAAACTGGCGGCGGAAAACGGAGAAATGGTTATGACCGTTTCCGATACGGGAATCGGTATCCCCGCAGATAAACAGAACCGTATTTTTGAACGCTTTTACAGGGCAGAGGAGAGCAGAAATAAATTCACCGGCGGCAGCGGACTGGGACTTGCCATCTGCAAGCATATTGTAGAGAAACATAAAGGCAGTCTCACTATTTCCAGCACAGAAGGAGAAGGGGCCACCTTCATCGTTACTCTGCCTGCTATGAGTGAAAGCGATGTGTCCGTGGAGACGGATAATGATATTCTTGCAAAGCAGGAAGCTGCTGACGGTGAATCGGGGAAATTGGCGG